>OMFY01000002.1_pt1 | contig 199816 bp, 154 predicted proteins | sample 1645701 | NCBI WGS metagenome assembly OMFY01 (sample SAMEA103958111, study PRJEB25191) | human gut metagenome | biome: human-associated habitat [ENVO:00009003]; feature: intestine environment [ENVO:2100002]; material: feces | place: Germany | collected 2013/2015
CATAAGGGAGCGTACTTAACCGTACGTGACCGCAATGCGGAAAGGGCTTTGACGCCGTATCACGCCGAATAGCGCCGTTCAGGGTTATCTTACTTCGGTGTTGACATAAGCACAACACGCTTCCTTTGCGGCGTTAAGGAATTCTTTGGTGGGGGACTTGAAGCCCATACCGTGGTCGACGTAGGGTTGCAGATAGAATATCCTCGCGCCTGCGATTTCTTTCGCGGCTTCGGTGATATCCTCGATGTCGAACTGCGGCACGACGGTCATACGGAATTCGTAGGGTATCTTGTCCTGCCCCATAAGGAACGCCGCGGTTTCGCGGAGTTTCGCGGGGTCGGCGGTGCGGGTCGGCGACACCTTGAAATACTTTTCGAAGGGAGCTTTCACGTCCATTGCGACATAGTCGAAAAGTCCCCTCTCCACGCCCTCTTTCACCACGTCGGGGCGCATACCGTTGGTGTCCAGCTTGACCTGCATACCGATGTCGCGGAGCTTCTCGGCGAAGTCGAACAGGTCGGGCTGCAAGGTGGGCTCGCCGCCCGAAATGACCACGCCGTCGAGCAGGAAATTTTCCTTTATGCGCGCGAGTATCGCCTCGTCCGAGAGGAATTCTTTCGTGTCGAGTATCTCCGCATTGTGGCAGTACCAGCACCTGAGGTTGCACCCGCCGACGAAAACTATCGCCGCGATGTTCCCCGGAAAATCGACGAAGCTGTTCGGATTGTATCCCGCAATTCTCATACCCTTTTCCTTTATGACGTCCGCCGAAGCAACGCTTCCGCAGTTGCAAAACGGACGGTTTTGCCGTCCGTTTTGCGCAGATAAACCTTGTGTTCTTACAGTTTTACGTTTTTGAGCTGTTCGGGTTTGAGCTCGTATTTCACTCTCTCCCTCCACTCTTCCTTCTTGCCGTTGTTGAAGTTCTGGACGGGACGGAGGTAGCCCACGACGCGGGTGTAGACTTCCGCGTCCGCTCCGCATTCGGGGCAGGTGAAGTGCTCGCCGTCGATATAGCCGTGGTTGGGGCACACGCTGAACGTCGGGGTGATGGAGATGTAAGGCATCTTGGAGGTTTCGAAGATCTTCTTGATGAGCTTCTTCGCCGCGTTGATGTCCTTGACGCTCTCGCCGAGGTAGAGGTGCTGAACGGTGCCGCCCGTGAACAGGGACTGTATCTCGTCCTGCAATCTCACCGTCTCCATAATGTCCTCGCCGAAACCGACGGGCAGCTGGGCGGAGTTGGTGTAATACACGTCCTCTTCGCCTGCGGTGATGATGCCGGGATAATACTTCTTGTCAAGCAGCGCAAGGCGATAGGAAGTGCCTTCCGCGGGCGTCGCTTCGAGGTTGTACATATGCCCCGTTTCCTTCTGGAACTCCACCATAATCTCGCGCATATAGTTCATAACGCGGATGGTGAACGCCTGTCCTTCGGGAGTGGAGATGTCCTTGCCCATAAAGTTGAGGCACGCCTCGTTCATACCCACGATGCCGATGGTGTTGAAGTGGTTCGCCCAATATTCGCCCGTGCGCTCCTTGACGCCGCGCAGATAGTGCGTGGAGTAAGGATACAGACCGCGTTCGGACTGCGCTTCGACGATTTTGCGTTTGATTTCGAGCGAAGTCTTCGCGATGACCGCCATATGACGCACGCGTTCGAGGAACTCGCCCTCCGTCTTGCTGAGGTAGCCTATGCGGGGCAGGTTGATTGTGACGACGCCGATTGAACCCGTGTGGGGGTTGGAACCGAACAGACCGCCGCCGCGCTTTCTGAGCTCGCTGACGTCAAGACGCAGACGGCAGCACATACTCACCGCGTCCTCGGGGCTGAGGTCGGAGTTGATGTAGTTTGCAAAGTACGGAATGCCGTATTTGCAGGTGATTTCCATAAACGCGTTGACGACGTCGCTGTTCCAGTCGAATTCCTTGGTCACGTTGATGGTGGGGATGGGGAAGGTGAACACTCTGCCCTTGGAGTCGCCTTCGAGCATAACGTCGCAGAACGCCTTGTTGAAGATGTCCATCTCCTTCTGGAACTCTTTGTACGTCTTGTCCTTGTACTCGCCGCCGACGACAACGGGCTGGTCCGCGAGCGTGCGGGGCACCTTGATGTCGAAAGTGAGGTTGGAGAAGGGGCACTGGAAGCCCACTCTGGTGGGGACGTTGATGTTGAACACGAACTCCTGCAAGCACTGACGCACCTGCTCGTAGGTCATATTATCATAGTAAATGAAAGGAGCGCAGTAAGTGTCGATGGAGCTCCACGCCTGTGCGCCCGCCGTTTCGCCCTGCGTGGTGAACGTCGAGTTGACCAGCTGACCGAGGAAGGAACGGAGATGTTTCGCGGGGCGGGATTCCACCTTGCCGCTCACGCCGCCGAAACCGTCGGTGAGGAGCTGCCTGACGTCCCAGCCCGCGCAGTAGGGGCCGAAGAAACCGAGGTCGTGCAGATGGATGTCGCCGCTCTCGTGAGCCTCGCGCACCTCTTTGGGATAGACCTTATACAGCCAATACTTTTTGGTGAAATGTTCGCGGACGTAGTTGTTCAGACCGTTGACGCTCTTCTGCATATTGGCGTTCTCTTTCACGCCCCAGTCCTTGTCTGCGAGATAGCCGGTGAACAGTTCGGACGTTTCGCCGATGAGCGCGGAAATCTTCCTCGCTTCCTGACGTCTTTCGCGGTAAAGGATGTACGCCTTCGCGGTCTGCGCGTGTCCCTCGTTGATGAGGACTTCTTCCACGAGGTCCTGGATGTCTTCGACGGAGGGAATCTTGTCCACGAACTTGACTTCCGCCGCCTTGACGACGAGGTCGGCAAGCTCTGCCGCAAGCTCCCTGTTCTTGCCGCCGCACGCCTGTGCCGCTTTGAAAATCGCGTCCGCGATTTTCTTCTTGTCGAAGAATTCGATTCTTCCGTCACGCTTCAAAATCTTGATAATCATGCTCTTCACTCCCCTTTGTCTGATTATGGTAGTTCCGGTCGGAATTTGTCGTTCCTTCCGAAGAATGCGAACTAATCGTATCACAACAATATGTTGTTGTCAATGGAGGTAAGACCACAAAATATTGTTTTCTTGTGAAACTTTTCGCACATTTGTTTCACGCCCGAAAACACCCCGTCGGAATGCGGAAAACCCGCGTTTTCGCCGTGCGTTCAAAAGCCGCCGCCTGCCCCTTTTTTAAGTTTGCGCGGATTTTCGGATTTGATTTTACACGCACAAAAAGACGCATATCTTCCGTTCTGCGCGAGGGCGTTCTCACCTTTCTCCGTGCGTGCAAAATTAAGTTGAAATTCTGCATAATAATGGTATAATAGAGAAAATCTCGTAACCCGCGCGCGGAAGACGTTCCGCCGCGGAATAAGGCGGTGCGCAAAACGTATGCCGCCGGGGAAGAATATGAAAAAACACATCGGAAAAATCCTGCTGCTTCTGCTGCTTGCCGCCGTTCTGGCGGTCACTCTCGCCGCGTGCGACGACGGCACGTCGGGAACGGGAGGCGGCGGCAATCCCGGGGACGACCCCTCTCCCGCCACACTCTCCGTCACCTTCGACGCGAACGGCGGTCTGGACAACGAAGGAATATACGACGTAGAGGTTTCCTACGGTTCCACCGTCGCGACTCCGAAACGCGCCGACGGCACGGTGTATATTCCGACGAGGCTGGGCTATACTTTCGACTACTGGCAGACGGCAAGCGGTGACGAATTCGTGTTTTCGGACAGCGACGAAGGCACTCCCACGGTCGTGACTTCCGATACGGAACTCTCCGCGCACTGGACGGCGAACACCTACACTCACACCCTCGTCACCGAAAACGACGACAACTGGTCCTATGACGGCACGGTCACCCTCGAAGAAGGTGCGTCCTTCGAGACGGTTTACGACTCGGACGAGCCTGCGGGCGACATCCCCGTCCCGACCGTAACGTCGAACGACGGCACGGAAGACTGGTTTGTGTATTGGTACTACATCGACGCGAACGGAAACGAAGTTCCCTTCACCACCTGGTCGGACAAGGACGGCACGGAGCCCGAACTTCTCGACGACTATACGATAATACCCGAAAGCGGGGCGACGGGGCTGACTCTTTATCCGAAACTGCACAGTCGGCTGCCCGACTACACCGTGACGTTTGACGGCAAGGGAGCGGAAGGCGACACCGCCGCCGTCAACGCAAAACTCAACGACACCCTCACCGTGCCGACCGAACCTTCGCGCGACGGCTTTGTCTTCGGCGGATGGTATTACACCGTCACCACGGGCGAAGGCGACGACGCCGTGACGACGGAACACCTGTTCGTCTTCTTCGAAGAGACGGATGACGGCGACAACTTTGACGACGCAACCGCGCTGTCGGAAAGCATAGGCACCGAAGGCGAAGACGGGTCTTATTCGATAACTCTTTACGCAAAATGGCAGCGCTCTTTCACCCTCACCGCGGACAACGCGGCGGGCCTCGCTTCGGCAGTCGCCGACGCGCTGGCGGGGGACGACGAAGCCGCAAAGGAAGAGTGGCGGAATGCGGTCATAAACGTCACGGAAAACATAACCCTTACCCTGACGGACTGGACTCCCCTCTTCACGGAAGAATATCCCTTCACGGGGACGCTGACGGGCGGCGGAGCGACCGTCACCCTCACATACGACGCCGCTTATACGGGGTCTGTGTACGCTTTCCTCGGAGCGAACGCGGGGACGGTTTCAAACCTCAACGTGACCGTTGACGTGTCCGCATTCGGCACTTCCGACTCCGACTCTCTGCTCGTCGGAGCGGTGGGCGTCAACTCCGGCACGCTGAACGCCTGCACGTTCACGGTAAACATCGGCAGCGCGGACGCAAAGGCGGCGGCACAGGGCAAGACCGTCTACATCGGCGGAGCGGCGGCACGCACCGCGACGGGAAGCGAAATCCTCACCTGCACCTCCTCCGTTGCCGCATACGTTGACGGCGCGGGCAGCATATATGCGGGCGGCGTGTTCGGATTCTCGGCGAATTCCTCCACGACTTCCGCAGTCGAAAGCACGGAAGTGACGTCGTTCGTCCTCGACGCGACAGCCGCCAACACCGTCGTCGCAGGCGGCTTCGGCGGACAGGCCAATTCGGTGAACGTCTCCGAAAGCGGCGTGATTTCGGCGGAGATTTCCGTGTCCGCCTATAAGGTGTACGCAGGCGGATTCGCAGGCACCACGTCGCGCGGCGACTTCTCCGAATGCTACGCCGACTCTTCCGTCACCGCCGAAGGATACGAAGTGTACGCAGGCGGCTTCACGGGCCACAATATGTCCCTTGTCAACAATTGCAGAGCGGACTCCGACATCGCGGTCACCGTGCGCGAGGGCGGCAGCGCCTATGTCGGCGGCATAGCGGGCGCGTCGACCAGACAGTCCTCTTCCGCGTCGCATTCGAGCGCCGCGACGGGTGACATCAACTCCTCCTACGGCGCGGGCAGCATCACGGTCACCGCGCAGGGGGACGGCGCGACGGTATACGCGGGCGGCGTTGCGGGCAGGATGAGCACTATGCGCTCTTACCGCTCCTTCACCTCCGTGGCGATAACGGTCACCAACGGCGGCACGAATTACGTGGGCACGCATACCGGGAGAACCGTAAACACCGTGACTTTCGAGAAATGCTATTACGCAAACGACGTTTCGGTGACGCTCAACGGAACAGCGATTGACCCCACCGCTCCGAGCGGAGTGACGGGCACGGCGAGCGCGGACTACACCGACGAAACGTGGCTCAACGGCGAAGACAACTTCGACCTCGACCGCGGCGTGTGGAAGGTGGTCGAAAACGAAGACGGCACGAAGGAAATCCGTCTTGTGACGGAACTGCCCGAAGAAGACGGCGAAGAAGAGACCCCTGCCGAAGAAGCGTGACAGACCGTCACGGCAACGACAACAAAACAGCCGCGGGATGACCGCGGCTGTTTCTTTCCCGAACCGTCATTTCAGCGTGGCGGTGCGCACAATCCGCCGCTTTTTCACCCACCTGCCGACATAGTGCAGATTGTTGTCGAAGTCGTCCCCTATTTGGCGCATTTTGGCATACATAGCGGCTTTAAGCCGCTCTTTTTCGTTCTTAAACTTCGGTTCGCGCGCAAGATTGTTCTCTTGCAGAGGGTCGGAAACGTTGTCGAAGAGGAATTCCGCCCTGTCCGAACGGTAGACCGCGTAAGTGAACCTCTTGTCGCGCACGGCGCGCCACTCCTTGCCGCTGCCGAACATTGCGGTGGGTCCCGTCCCCATCATAAGAGAGGGCTCGTCGTCCGTCGCGTCCGTGAGCAGACACCGCGACAAGTCGCGCCCTTCCGCGTCATCCGGACACGGCAGCCCCATAAGGGACAGCAAAGTGGGCATAATGTCCACGGTGTTGAAACAGAAATCCCGACGTCCCGGTGCGATATGTCCTTTCCATCCGATTAAAAACGGCACGCGCACCGCTTCGTCGTAGAAGATGTTTTTGGCGCGCCTGCCGTGCGCCCCGAACATCTCCCCGTGGTCGGACGTGAACACGAAAACCGTGTCCTCTTCTATGCCGAGTTCCTTCACCGCGGCATACAGTCGACCCACGTTCTCGTCAAGGTTCGCTACCATTGCGTAATACACCCTCATCCATTCCGTGAGCTTTTTCCGCTCGCCGGGGAAGAATTTCGCCCACATATCCGCGTGCGGGTCGTTGCCCGCGACGTAGTTTGCGGGTTTGGCGAACTTTGTATCGCGGAAGAGGTCGAGATATTTTTCGGGCACGTTGTCCGGCGTCCACGGGTCGTGCGGAGTGCCGAGGGAAAGGAAAAGCGCAAACGGTTTGTCCCCTTTTGCCGCTTCCCGCAGCCTCTTTTCCGCAAGAGAGGTCATAAAATCGGGTTCGTAACCTTCAACGTAAATCTTTTCGGGCGTATCCAGATGATAGTACGCATACGGCGCATAGTAGCGGTGGTGGAAGTTGTAGGCGGCGAAATATCCGTCGAAGCCGAGCCTGTCGGGGCCGGGCGGCACGAAAGAATTTTTCGGGTCGTAATGGTGTCCCAGCTGCGCCGCATAGAGGTGCCATTTGCCTATGTAGGAGGAGTCGTAACCCGCTTCGTTCAGGACGTGGGCAAAACACTTGTGACGGGGGTTCATCCGTATTTCGTTGATGACCATCCCCGTCGACGTGGTGTACTTGCCCGTCAGCAGCGAGGCGCGGTACGGTGCGCACACGGGGTGTCCCGACACCGCATTCGTCACGTCGGCGCACTCCGCGGAAAGCGCGTCGATTTCGGGCGTGTGTGCGAGTTCGTCGCCGTTGTAGCCTACGGACGCCCACCGAAGCTGGTCGGCAAAGACGTAAACCAGATTGGGACGTTTCATAGTTCCTCCTCCGCCCCCGAAAGCAGAACCTCCTCTTCCTTTTTCTCTTCGTCGGGGTCTTGCTCTTCTTCCCTCTCCGCGCGCAGCGCGGCGAGTTTCTCCCTCATCTCCGCGTCACGGCGTTTGTTCAGCGGATAAAGCAGCATAAGCACCAGCATAAGCGCAAACATCACGAGCGGCACCACCGTCGCGATGAGATAAATCCCGTCCACGGTTTCGGGCGACTGTCCGCCGTACCCTTTCCCTGCGACGTATCCGACCGCGGCGAGCAGCAGCGGCACGACGGCGGCAATCGCCTGCCCTATCTTGCGCATAAACGTGAACGCCGCATAACCTATCGCCTCCTCGCGCCTTCCCGTCATAAGCTCGTGGCTGTCTATGACGTCCATCGCGAGCGCCCAGATTTCCAGCGTGAAAAAGCTCACGCCCGCGCCTTGCAGGAAACAGAACGCTATGAATATCCACGGGTTCGGAATGCGCCACACCGTCATCACAAGCGTTGCGGCGACGGAGAGTATCAGCCCGTAAACGCAAATCTCTTTCTTGCCTATCTTCTTTATGACCAGCTCAGAAAAAGGTATCATCGCCACCATAGGCGCATAGGTCGCGATGGTGACGAAGGTCATCATTCCTTCTTTTTGATAGTAGACGTTGAAGAGATAGATGTCGACGGAGTTGATGTACATCGACGACGCTATGAGCAGCATTCCCGCAAGGCTCATAATGACAAACGGCTTGTTGCGCACCAGAGAGCGCAGCGCCACTCGCAGGCTTGTGCGCTGAACGGCGGGCGGATACTCGTAATTTTCCTTGGTGCAGGCAAAGGCGACGACATAGCTTATAATCATAATGACCGCAATCACAGCCATACAAATCACGAGCTTTTTGCCGTCGAGGATGTCTATCTCCTCGCCCGCGGCATTGTATGCCGTCGAATATACCAGCACGGGGAAAAGTATGCCCGCGGGTATGCCGCCTATGCCGCCGCCTATCGAACGCGCTATGGAAAGACGGCTGCGCTCGTTTTCGTTGCGCGTCATCACCGTGGCGAGCGAGCCATACGGCACGAGCACCACGGTGTAAAGCATACCGTAGGCGATATAGGTGAAAAACGCGAAAACTATGCACTCTGCAAGCGACATATCCGGAATGGGCGCGAACATAAGCACCGCCGACAGCGCAAGCGGAAGCCCTCCTATGAGAAGGTAAGCGCGGAATTTGCCCCACTTCGTCGGTTTCGCCCTCTGCGCGAGCCAGCCCATTATCGGGTCGTTTATCGCGTCCCATACGCGCGCGATGACCATTATCGCGGTCACGGCAATCAGCCACGTCGCAGACGTCGCCTCGTCGAACTTTGCGCCGAGCACATCGGAATAGAACACGGTGAGATAAGACCCGACAGCGGCAAAGGCGATGTTGTTGCCCAAATCCGCCACACCGTAACCGATGTAATTGCTTATTTTAAGTTTTTTCTCCATTTTCCCTCTTATCCGAGAAGCAATTCTCCTCGGTTTCATAATAAAGCCGCGCGGGAGGAAAATCAATAGCGATTTACGGCGGCGGAAAGGAATTCCTCCTTCCCGTCCTCCCGAAACCGCGCAAGTTTGTGCGCGGCAGCGGCTTGTTTTGTTTTATCTGACGCGCGTAACACGCGCGCAGGCGCGACGTGTCCCGAAGAAACGCTCCGCAGCAAAGACGCTTTCACGGCGGACTTTTGACGCATACGTCCGTCGCAGCCGCAAAGGAATGCAACACGGGCGGAAAACAAGAAAAGGAACGGCGCGCCGTGAGGCGCGCCGTTCCCCTGCCAGAATAAACGAATAGGGTCGGGAACGATGTCATTCCGCCCTACCTGAATTTGCGGGTGTGACGGCTGCGAACGTACTGTCCGAGATACCTATCCCTAAAAAGACAACATTCCCCCATTAACAGTATTCTGTGTGTTTTGCGCGATATGCGGCGAATTCTGCCATATTATTGACGAAAATACCATTATTCTGTTATAATTTGCCGAGAGAGGAAGAATTATGTTCGGAGAAAAACTCAGGCAGCTGCGGACGTCCGCAGGAATGACGCAGGTGCGTCTGGCAAAGGAAATAGGCGTGTCGCAGGGCACCGTTTACTTCTGGGAAAAGGGCATCAACGAGCCGACCGCCGTATATATCGCCGCCGTTGCGGAATTCTTCGGCGTGAGCGCGGACGAACTGCTCGGCATCACTCCGCCCCGTTCGGAGGACGAAAGCGCGCTGCTGCGCGTCTACCGTTCTCTGCCCGCAGAAAAGCGGCGCACCGCAGTCGCGCTGCTGGAAGCTCTGCGCGACGGCTGACCGCGATAAATCCGCGGCGAAGGAAGGTGTGCGGATTTCCGCTTTTGCCCGTCCCCACTCTCCGCTCCGCGCCTGTCTTAAAGCGAACAAAAAAAAAGCGCACGCTTTCACGCGTGCGCTTTCTTTCGGACGGAAAGCGTCATTCTTCCGTGATTTCCGCTTCGGCAAAGAGCGCGTTTTCGGGCGCGCTTTCGCAGACGGCGGGCGCGTCCGCCGCGGGTTGCTCTTCCGCCGCAGGCGCGGCAGCGTCCGAGGTCTGCCCACGCTGCGCATTCTCGTGTGCGGCAATCTTGTCTATGACGCGCAGCACGATGTCGAGCCCGAGCCCCACGGTTTCCTTTTCGAAACGCTCGGGAACGTCGTAGAACGTGTGATAGTAGTGCGTGAGGATGGGGTTCTGCGCCGCGAAAGTGACGCTCCTTACCCCCGCTTTCGTGAAGGGAGTGGAGTCGCATCCGCCGACGGGATTGGCAATGTCGCCGGGTTTCTCGATGCCCGCTTCCTTTATAGCGTCGTAAAGCATCCCGCACAGCGTTTCGTCAAAGCGGGTGAACTGCCAGGTGTCGCCGTGAACGACCTGGAAATGGTCCTTGTCGGCGATGGAGTCGACGTTTATGTTCCAGCAGTTTTTGAGGATGTCCTCTCCCTTGTGACTGCGCGTGAAGGCAATCGAACCGCGGAGCCCCGCCTCTTCCGAACCGCAGTTGAAATCGATAATGCGGCAGTTCGCGGGCATTTTGTCGGGGTTTTCCTTATAGTATTTCGTCACCGCATACGCAATGCCTATGCCCGTTGCGTTGTCCATCGCGCCGGGAGATGCTGTGCGGGGATTTTTGTCCGCCCACAGAGTGATGAAGAAACATCCGGGAATGACGAACAAGGGGATGAGAATGTAAAGCGCAACCGAGAAGTCGGGCAAGGTTTCGACCACTCCGAGCAGGGTTTCGAGCTGCGACAGCGTCATAGACTCCGCCGTAAGCATACACAGCTCCGTGATGAACACCGTCGCCGCCGACATAAAGATGAAGAGGAACGCGACTACGCCTATGCCCATCTTGACGAATGCGGACACGGGACCGCCGGGCATATGTTTCGTGACGGCGGAATGTTTCCAGTTCCAGCTGGTGTCGGTGTGCCCCGAAACGATGACCGTATAGTCGTATTTTCCGCTCGGCGGCAGCACTTCGCCGTAGACGTTCTGGGACACTTCCTGTTTGAAAGCGAAGTCGAACCACGTCTTGTAAAGGAATACGCTGCAAACCAGCCACACCAGAGTGGCGAGGCAGGCGAAGAACGCAAGCCCGTGGAAGCCTACTCCCCAATCCGTGCCCGCGGGGATGAGCATAAGCACGCCCGCGGCGATGCCGACCCAACCCGCATAGGGAATGCCGCCTATGCTGGCGCGCGGCGCGACGAGAAACTTCTCTTTGACGGGGGTGACGCCGATTTCTTTCAGCTTCTCCGCCATATGGTCGGCGAGTTTCTTCTCGTTTTCCGACCCGGGCAAGCGCGGGCCTATTTCGTTTGCGGCGGTTTCGACGACGGAAAACGCCTCGTCTGCATAAGGTCTAAGTTCTTCTCTCATATATCCTCCCTCTTCCGCAGGTGCGGAATCCGATATTTTGAGGCGCGTGCGCCTATTTACCTATATATTCGCGGCCGCCCAGCCACTTGCGGAGCACTTCGGGCACGGTGACCGTGCCGTCTTCGTTCTGGAACTGCTCCACTATTGCGGGGATGAGCCTGCTGGTGGCAAGGCCGCTGCCGTTCAGGGTGTGCACGTAAGCGGGTTTGCCCGTCTTGGAATCGCGGTAACGCGTGTTGTTGCGGCGCGCCTGATAGTCGTTGGCGTTGGACACGGAACTGCACTCCTTGTATATGCCCATACTCGGTATCCACAGCTCCACGTCGTAAGTCCTTGCCATAGACGCGGAACAATCCCCCGCCGCAAGTTTGGAAACCCTGAAATGCAGCCCCAGTTTTTCGACCAGCGACGCCGCCTTGTCGACGAGCTCCTCGAACGCTTCCATACTGTGTTCGGGATGCGCGTACTGCACCATTTCCACCTTGTTGAACTGGTGTCCGCGTATCATTCCGCGCTCTTCCGCCCTTGCGCTGCCCGCTTCCTTGCGGTAGCACGGCGTATAGGCGAAGAATTTCATCGGCAGTTTGCTTTCGTCGATTATCTCGCCTGCGTACATATTGACGAGTGCGGTCTCCGCCGTGGGCAGCATAAAGCGGTTGCGGTGCCTGTCCTCGTCGAGGTCCAGCCAATACACCTCGTCGCTGAATTTCGGGAACTGACCCGCCCCGTATCCGCAGTCGTAGTTGAGCTGATGAGGGGGCAGGATGAATTCGTAGCCGTCTTTCAGGTGCTCCTCGACGAAGTAATTGAGCAGTGCCCATTCCAGCTGCGCGCCCAGTCCGCGGTAAATCCAGAAACCGTTGCCGCCGAGCTTGACTCCCCTTTCGTAATCGATGAGTCCGAGAGAGGTGCAGAGGTCGACGTGGTTTTTGACAGGGAAAGAAAACTCAGGCTTCTCACCCACAATCCTGACGACCTGATTGTTTTCCTTTTCGCCGGGGAGCAGGTCGTCGTCGGGGAGGTTGGGAAGACGGGACAAGAAGTCCGTTATCCTCTCCACAAGCGCGTTGATGTCCGCGTCGCGGTCGGCAATCTCGTCGCCTATCTCGCGCATTTCCTTAAAGATATGCTCGACGGGCTTCCCTTCCTTTTTGAGCTTCGGTATCTCTGCCGAAACCTTGTTGCGGCGGGCTTTGAGCTGTTCGACGCCGCTGATTGCCGCCTTGCGCTCGTTGTCCCACGCGATGACGAGGGAAAGGTCGGTGTCACAGCCTTTCTTTGCGAGTGCCGCCGCGATTTTCTCGGGATTTTCCTTGATTTTGTTTATATCCAGCATATGAGCCTCCTCGGGTCAGACGATGAGATTTACGAGCCTGCCCGGCACGATTATGATTTTCTTGGGTTCCGCCCCGCCGAGCTGCGCTTTGACCGCTTCGCGCGCCGCGGACTCTATCTCGCCGCGCTCCGCGCCCGCGGGCACGGTGATGCGTGCGCGCAGTTTGGAGTTAACCTGCACCGCAAGTTCGACTTCGTCGCGGACGAGCGCCTTTTCGTCCGCCACGGGATAGCGCTGATTGAACACGGAATAAGGCTGTCCCAGCATCTCCCAAAGCTCCTCCGAAAAGTGGGGGGCGAAGGGCGCGAGCAACAGCACGAGGTCCTTGACGCAGTCCTTGAAGAGCGCGCTCTTCTTGCTCACAGCCGCGTCGTAGGCGTATATCGCGTTGACGAATTCCATTATCCTCGCCAGCGCCGTGTTGAACGAGAACGTTTCGATGTCGGCAGAAACCGCCTTTATGGTGGCGTTTCTGACATAATTAAGTTCCTTTTCCGCTTTTTCGGGCGCTCTGTCCTCGAATTCGACCTCATAGCATTTCTTGACCGCTCTCTCCACGCGGTCGAAGAACCTGCCTATGCTGTCCAGCCCGTTTTCGTTCCACGGACCGCCCTCCACATAGCTGAACCCGAACATCAGATACACCCTGAAAACATCCGCGCCGTACTTGGCTATGCTGTCGTCGGGGGACACGACGTTCCCGCGGGACTTGGACATCTTGTTGCCGTCCGAGCCGAGTATCGTGCCCTGATGCACGAGGGAGAGGAAGGGCTCGTCGAAATCGAGATAACCCATATCGCGCAGAGCCTTCGTGAAGAAACGCGCGTAAAGCAGGTGCATACACGCGTGCTCCGCGCCGCCGATGTATTTGTCGACGGGGAGCATCTTGTCTATCCATTTGCGGTCGAAGGCTTCCTTGTCGTTCTTGTTGTCGGGATAGCGCAGATAATACCAGCTGGAACACACGAACGTGTCGAGGGTGTCGGGGTCGCGGCGGGCGGGACGTCCGCACACGGGACACTTCACGTTCATAAACTCCTCGCACTTTGCAAGCGGGCTGACGCCGTCGGGAGTGAAATCCACATTGTAAGGGAGTCTGACGGGCAGGTCCTCTTCGGGGACGGGGACGACGCCGCAGTGCTCGCAGTGTATCATCGGTATGGGCGCTCCCCAATAGCGCTGACGGCTGACCAGCCAGTCGCGCAGGCGGTAGTTGGTTTTGAGCGCGCCTTTGCCCTCTTTTTCCAGCTTCTTTATGACCGCAATCTTGCCCTCTTCCGAGCTCATTCCGTCGAACTCGCCGGAGTTGACCATCACGCCGTAATCGGTGTAAGGCAGCCCGTCGGGAGAACCGTCCGCGCTCTTCACCACTCTTTCTATGGGCAGACCGAGTTTTTTGGCGAAGACGTAGTCGCGCTCGTCGTGAGCGGCGACGCCCATAACAGCGCCCGTGCCGTAGCTTGCGAGCACGTAGTCCGCAACGAGTATGGGCACTTCCCTGCCGTTGACGGGGTTAATCGCATACGCGCCCGTCATAACGCCCGTCTTTTCGCGGTTGCTGGCAAGGCGGTCAATCTCCGTGACCTTGGAAGCGTTGTATTTGTATTCTTCCACCGCCGCTTTGCATTCGGGGGTGGTGATGACGTCCACGAGAGGATTTTCGGGCGCGAGCACGACGTACGTCACGCCGAAAGCGGTGTCCGCACGCGTGGTGAAAACGCGGAACTTTTCCTCTCTGCCCTTCACCGCGAACTCGATTTCCCCGCCGTACGACTTGCCTATCCAGTTCTTCTGCATAAGTTTGGTCTTTTCGGGCCAGTCGAGCTTGTCCAGCCCTTCGAGCAGCTCGTCGGCGTAATCCGTGATTTTGAAGAACCACTGCGTCAGGTTCTTGCGCACCACCGTGGAACCGCAGCGTTCGCACTCGCCCTGGATGACCTGCTCGTTTGCGAGCACCGTATTGCAGGAAGGACACCAGTTGACGGGCGCGGCTTTGCGGTAAGCGAGCCCGTGCTTGTAAAGCTGCAAAAACAGCCACTGCGTCCACTTGTAATATTCGGGAAGACAGGTGCACACCTCGTAATCCCAGTCATACATCGCGCCTATCTTTTTGAGCTGTTCCTCCATTGTCGCGATGTTCTTCATCGTGCTGTCGTGGGGATGGATGCCCGTCTTTATCGCATAGTTTTCCGCAGGCAGACCGAATGCGTCAAACCCCATTGGCTGAAACACTTCGTAGCCCTGCATCCTCTTGAAACGCGCGTAGGAGTCCGCGGGTCCGTAATTGTACCAGTGCCCCGCGTGCAGCTTCGCGCCCGAAGGATAGGAAAACATTTCAAGGACGTACCATTTTTTATCGACTCTGTCGCGGTTGAACTTGTAAAGCCCGGTGTCCGCCCAGATTTTCTGCCACTTGCTCTCTACTTGTCTGAGGTCCATACTTTCTCCTTAAAAAATCCTTTTCAGTTTAATACGTAAACGAAGTTTAGTCAAACGAATGCGCGCATAAAGCGCGCGTACGCCCTGCGCGCGTCCACGCAGGCAGGCTCTCCGCGGGTGCGCCCCGCAAAAAAACCGACGCCCTGGAATCGGGGCGTCGGCAAAACACGATTCTGCGTGACGGCGGGTCGGTCAGGCGAGTATCAGGTAGCCGCCCTCCGGCTCTCCCTCCGCAAAGGGCGCGGTGGCGGCCTCCGTCACGACGGCGGCGAACTCTTCGTAAAGCGCGAATTTTTCTCCCGTGCCGTAAGAGGACCACACGGCGAGGATGTCTTCGTAAGAGTCCGTCGCGGGGTCTGCCTTCACGGCGTTTTCGACGGTGTTGTAAAGTCCCCATCCCGACGGCCTTCCGTCCCCCGTCACTTTATACGTCCACGTCGTCCAATGCCAGCCTTCGCCGTTGTAGAATTCCAGCACTCCCGCATACGCTTCGTTGTCCGTCTGCGCGGAATTTCCCGTCGTCCTGCCGTCATCGCCCCAGACGTTGAACTCGCCCACGAGCGCCGGCACTCCCTCCTGTGCGCCGAGAAGCCGTTTGAGCCCGTAAAAACTCTTGTTGGACTGATTGTTTCCTTCCCAGTTGTAGTGGTGATATTCGTACACCACGTTCGTCCAGTCGTACTGCGAAGGAGAAGGCAGGTCGTATCCCTCCCAGACCGCTTCGATGAAAATCATATGGTCGGGGTCGGCAGCCCGCACCGCGTCGTACAGCACGTCGTAGTAGTCCCATTGCGTGCTTCCGCTCGCTCCGCCGGGCTCGTTGAGCAGGTCGTAGCCCGCCACGTTCGTGTTCCCCGCGAAGTGTTCCGCCACCAGCCCCCACAGCTCCGCCGTCTTTGCGCGGTACGCCTCTCCGAGCGCGCTGTCCTCGTAAAGGTCAGTCAGCTGCGTGTCGCCGCTGTGGTCGTTGCCGTTCTGCGACCCGACCGCACCGTGCAGGTCGAGTATGGCGTACAACCCGTACTTTTCGCACATTTCAAGCGCCCAGTCCAGCCTGCCGAAAGCGTCCTCGCGCAGCGTGAAGTCGTCGGGATGCAGCAATTCGACGTCGTACGTCCCGTCGCCGTTGTCCTCTGCGGAAAGATAGCGGTAAAGGTTCATATAAGTGAACGGAATGCGCACGACGTTGAGCCCCAGCGCCTTGACGTTTGCAAAGTCCTCTTCCGTAATCCAGCTGTCCTCGTACGCCGCGATGAGTTCCTCCGCCCTTTCCTCGCCGAAGCGCGAATAGAGCGTCATATTCGTTTCCAGCGTATCCGTCTGTTCGGTGGGACACATCCAGCTCTCCTGCACCAGCCATCCGCCGAAGTTGGTGCCGCGGAGCGCCACGGTTTCCCCTGCGGAATTCACGATGTCTTCGCCGTCTGCGGAAAGCAGCGGAAGCGCCTCCGTCCCGTCCTTCTGGTCGCAGGCGACGAGCACGAACGCCGCCGCGGCAAGCGTGAGTATTGCTGCACACAAAAAAGAAATCACTTTTCTCATAATTTTATTTTACAACCGCGCCGAGCCCGTGTCAATGCGCAATCTTCTCCGCCGCGCCCGGGACGCATCCGTTTGGCGGAAAGCGGAAAATTTATTGAGAATGCGCGCGGGATGTGCTATACTGTCTTGCAGTACGGGACTTTCGTCCGGAAATCGGTGAGGAATGATGTTCGTTACGTTCGAGGGATGCGAGGGAGTTGGAAAATCGACGCAGCTTGCGCTGCTCAAAGACTACCTGAAAAAGACGGGACAGGAAGCGGTCTACGTCCGCGAACCCGGCAGCACGGAAATATCCGAAAAAATCCGCTCCATTATTCTCGACCCCGAAAACACCGCCATGACCGCGCAGACGGAAGCGCTGCTCTACGCCGCGGCACGCGCGCAGCTGGTGGCGGAAGTGATACGCCCCGCGCTCGACGCGGGCAAAACGGTCATATGCGACAGATACGTCGACAGTTCCGCGGCATATCAGGGATACGCCCGCGGGCTCGGCGTCGGTTTTGTCGCGAAAATCAATTCCTACGCTCTTGAAAACGCCGTCCCGGACGTCACCGTCTTCATCGACCTGCGCCCCTCCGCCTCGTTCAGGAGCGTGAGCAGGGACGACAGACTGGAACGCGAAGAGGAGTCTTTCCACGACAAGGTGTATGAGGGCTATATTGCGCAATCAAAGGCTTCAAACGGTCGTTTCGTGATGATAAAACCCGAAAAAGATAAGTTTGACACCCACCGCAAGATACTTGCCGCACTCCGCGAAAGAGGTGCCGTGAAGTGAGCGCTCCCGTGTTCGAAAACACGTTGCGCCGCTCCCGCGCGTTCGACGTCATCAGCAAGGATATGCGGCTCGGTCTGGGGCACGCTTATATGGTGGTGTCCCCCGACGACGAGATTGTGAAAGAGTTTTTCACGCTGGTCGGCGCGGCGGTGTTCTGCACGGCGAAGAGCGCGTGTATGGAGTGTTCGGAATGCCGCAAAGTGCTGGACGGCAACCACCCCGACCTCTTCACCGTCAATTACGCGGGCGAAAAAATCAAGGTGCAGGAAGTCAAAAATCTCATCTCTTCCGTGAGCATAAAACCGCTCAGCGGGGTCAAGGCTTATTTCGTGCACCGCGCGGACCTTATGACGCCCGACGCGCAGAACAAACTGCTCAAAACTCTGGAAGAGCCGCCCGAAGGCGTGACCATATTCCTCGGCGCGGCGAACGAGGCGGGCATCCTCGACACCGTGAAATCGCGGTGCAGAAAGATATACATCGACGTCTTCGACAGGGAAACGGTCTACAACGCCCTGCGGGAGCTCAATTGCGACGCGGAGTCCGCGTCCATAGCCGCCGCCTGCTGCGAGGGGCAGCTGGGAAAGGCGCGCAGCATCGCGTTCTCTCCCGAATACAAAGAACGCTATTCCGACGCGCTCGCTCTTCTCGAAACGCTGAAAAAGAGCCGCGACATCCTCTCTGCCGAAAACATTCCCTCGTTCAGAAACGGGGAGACGGATTTTCTCAAAATACTCTCCGTCGCACTCCGCGACGTCATCGCCGCGAAAGAGGGCGCTCCCCTCTTTTTCGAGGCGGCAACCGCGTCCCGGCTCAACGCGCTTGCGGAGGATTTCTCTCTCCGCGCGCTCGCGCTCTCCGTCGACGCGGTGAACAAAGCGCAGGAAAAGCTCTCCTACGGCGTCAATTCCGCCGCCGTCTGCGACAGCCTGCTCTTCACGATATTGGAGGTCAAACACAAATGGCAATCATAGTCGGAGTCAAATTCCGCAACACCAACAAGATATATTACTTCGACCCCGCCGGCATAGAGTTTTCGGAGGGCGACGGAGTCATCGTCGAAACCGCGCGCGGGCTGGAATACGGCACGGTTTCCATCCCCAACCGCGACGTCGAGGAAAAGGAGATTGTTTCTCCCCTGAAATCCGTCGTGCGCAAAGCGACCCCCGACGACGACAAAAAGCTGGAAAAGAACCTCGCCGACCGTGCGCCCGCCCTCCGCGTCATCCGCGAAAAAGCGGCGGAACTCGGGCTGAATATGAAACTCGTGGACGCCGAATACACTTTCGACCGTTCCAAGCTCATATTCTATTTCACCGCCGACGGAAGGGTCGATTTCCGCGAGCTGGTGCGCACTCTCGCGTCCATATTCAAGGTGAGGATAGAACTCAGGCAGATTTACGAGCGCGACGACACCAAAATGCGCGGCGCGCTTGCCGCCTGCGGCCGTCCCTGCTGCTGCACCACTCATCTGCCCGATTTCGAGAAAGTTTCCATAAAAATGGCCAAAATCCAGGGGCTTTCGCTCAACCCGCAGAAGATAAGCGGCGTGTGCGGAAGGCTTCTCTGCTGTCTGAAATACGAAAACGATTATTACAGCGAGGTCTACAAACAAATGCCGAAGGTGGGCAGCAAAGTGCACACCGCCGACGGCGACGGCGTCGTCGAGTCCAACGACCTCATCAAACAGACGTCACGCGTCCGCGTGCTCACGAAAGACGGGTCGTACGACGTCAGGACCTACAAGCTCGAAGAGCTGCAAACCACGGCGAAACAGACCGAACCGGAAGGCGACGACGCGGAAGAATGAGCCTTGCGGCAGTCGTATCGGATTTTGAGGAGCGTCCCCGTGCGGACGCTTTTCGATTGCGTTTTGCCGCGCGCCCGTACGTTTTTACAAGTTCGCCATTGCGAATTTTTCGTCGTCGGGCGGGTGTTTTTCGTTCAATCGGTTGAACTGCCCGCGCGCGTGTGATATTATGTTGTCGGTCGGAAGGCCAATACGTTGAAAGGAGTGGACACCATGGCAAGAGTTATCAGCGATGAATGCATTTCTTGCGGAGCGTGCGCAGACACCTGCCCCGTCGCGGCAATCTCCGAGGGTGACGGCAAATACGTCGTCAACGCGGACGAGTGCATCGACTGCGGAGCTTGTGAAGACGGCTGCCCCGTCGGCGCGATTTCCGAAGCGTAAAAGAACACGGCAAACAAAACTGTCCCTTACACGGGTCAGACGGAACGAAAGGAGCGGCAACGCTCCTTTTCGTTCGGAGCGCCGCCGCTCCGCCCCGCCTCTGCCCGTTCCGTACCTCTGCCGTGCCCGCGTCTGCATCCGCATCGGGCACGCCTTCGGCTCCCCTCGCTCATTCGCGCGGACAAAACTTCGCAAACAGTTGACATCTTTTCCGCGGCGCAATATAATCTTAATGCTCCGACGGGGCGTGTACCATTAGCCCAGCTGGATAGAGCGTCTGGCTACGGACCAGAAGGTCGGGGGTTCGAATCCCTCATGGTACGCCAATTAAAACGATCGGCTCGGCCGGTCGTTTTGATTAAGGAAGCATAGCTCAGTTGGTTAGAGCACTTGCCTTACAAGCAAGGGGTCACTGGTTCGAGTCCAGTTGTTTCCACCAAAACTACCGAGGGGTTTCCCCTCGGTTTTTTGCTGCCCTCAACAGCCCTCTGCGCGGCACAACGCCGCGCGCCTTTCGGCCGAACCCGTGACAAGTCACTGCTCACGCTCGCGCAAGCCGCACCCGCCGCCTCCGCGCCTCCTCTTTGCGTTCACGCTCCGCCGTTCGGCTCCGTTCGTTTGCATCCCCCTTCCACACGCTCCCCTTTCTTTCCCGTTTTGCTCTCGCTGTTCCGTCGCTCCGCTCCTTACGAGTCCGGTTGTTTCCACCCAAAACCCACTAAACAGCGGTTTTTCTTTGCCCGCGAAATGCCCGTTTCAGGGTTTGACCGCAAAATTCGAGCAAAATGGCGTCAAAGTTGTGTCGGGAAACGGTGTCGGAATTCCGAATATCCATCCTCGAAAAGGGATTTCCGCCATGGCACGCATCTGCCCGAATCACAAAAAAAGTAAAAAACAACCGTTCCGAAGAACGGTTGTTTCCTGGTGACCCCACCGAGACTCGAACTCGGGTTACCGCCGTGAAAGGGCGATGTCTTAACCGCTTGACCATGGGGCCGTTTTTGGTAGCGGCGGTCGGATTCGAACCAACGACCTGCCGGGTATGAACCGGCCGCTATAACCAACTAAGCTACGCCGCCTTATCGTACGGCGGCTTCGCTCTTCGCGAAGCCGTCGCAAATGGTTGCGGGGGAAGGATTCGAACCAACGACCTCCGGGTTATGAGCCCGACGAGCTACCGACTGCTCTACCCCGCGACGAATGATGCTCATAAATGATATGACAGGGCGCGCGGTTTGTCAAGCGATTTTCGCACGTTGGGGCAATTCCGAAAAAAAGCGCCGCCGCGCGGGCGAAAATACCGCGGCAGAATGCGGAAAACCGTCTGCCACCCCGCCGACTGCGGCAAAAATCTTGAACAAGTGACGCCGCAATGTCCGTTAATAGGCATTCGCGCGCGTTTGTCATTGCAAAAAAAGGCTTTTTATGTTATGTTAACTAACTGTCAGGAGGAGTGATTATGAGCAAATATCCCGATTACATTTCAGAAAAACGCCGCCCCGTCCCCACGCCGGACAGCATTGTCGAAAACGGACAGGCTCATTTCGGCACATTCGACAAACCCTTCAAAAAACTCAATCTGCTCGACTGTGAGAAACCGTGCGGCTCTCTTATGCCCGATTTTATGAAAAAGAGCCGCCTGACGGAATGGGAAGCGTTCGAAGTGCACCTCGACGAAGGCGCGCTGGTGTCCGCCGTGTACAACACGGGACCTTTCGGGTTTTCCATCTTCGTATGGTTTGACAAACGCAACGGGAAGATTTACTCGTGGCGCAACATCGTTCCCGTCAAAAAGGCGAAAGTCGCCTCGCAGCTCGTGGACGACTGCTGCGAACTCAAAGTCAAAAAGAGCGAATACGTCATCAAAAACGACCTTATGAACGGCAAAGCGAGCGCGAAGGGTTGGTCTGAGGGTAAATGCGGCAAAATCGAAATCGATATCGCCGTGGAAAGGCTCTCCCCCCCCTCCAACGTCAGCATTCCGTTCGGTCCCAACAAACCTCTCTACTCCGAAAAGGACTTCTTCAAGGCGACGGGATACATCGCCGTCAACGGGGAGAAATTCCTCACCAACGAGAATTCCGTGAGCATAATCGACGACCACAAGGGCTATTATCCCTACCGCGCCCACTACGATTGGCTCACCACGATGGGCAGGTGCGACATCGACGGCGAAAAGAAATTCTTCGCGTTCAACCTCACGCGCAACCAGTCCGTCGACCAGGACAAATACAACGAAAATCTCATCTGGGTCGAGGGCGAAACATTCCCCCTTCCTCCCGTCACATTCGAGCGCGAAAGCCGCAAGGCAAAGACGTGGCGCATCCGCGACGAGCACGGCTGCGTGGACATCCGCTTCGAGCTGGAAAACACTTTCTTTATGCCTATGCACTTTCTGGTGATAGACGTCTATTACGCTCTTCCCTTCGGCAAGATATACGGCTATGTCAAGGATACGAACGGCAAAAAATACGTCGTGGACGGTATGCTCGGAATAGGCGAGGACAAATCCACCAGAATGTAATCCCCCCTTTCAGAACAAAAGCGCCGCATTTTGCGGCGCTTTTTTGTATCGAAAGGCACAAGTATCCGTGCTCGCTTCCGTCGCGGTGCGGTTATCGCAAGACCGCTTCCGCGAAACCTATGTGCTCCATTCCGGCGAGGGCGGCGGCCTTGTCGCGGGCGTTGAAATAAAGACGGAGAGTTCCCGCGGGGGTGCGGACGAGATGCGAAGCGTACACAAACTGCGACATCCACCCTCCGTCGCGGGAGGGGGTCACCAACGTGCGCGCAAAACGGAAATTCACCCCGTCCTCCGAGCGCAGCAGACTGATTGCGGACTCGCTCCGTCCGTCTTTGATGTAAATGCCGTTCTGAATGCCCGCCCAGCAGTCCGCAAGGCGGTAAACTTTCAGACACCCCGAACAGAGATTGAAAAGCGGGTCGTCCGGGTCGGGTTTTATGACGGGCGCACCGCGTTTTAAGAACCCGCCGTCCGCCCTGTCGCTCTCCGCAAGGCATATGAACGTCGGCTCCGAAAACTTGCAGTCGGGGACATAAGTCAGCCCCGCGGAATAGTAAAGTCTGAACCTGCCGTCTGCGGCGACGAGGAAAGGATTGGACAGCGCGTAACCGCGTCTGCCCGTCCCCTCGTACGGACGGTCGTGCGCAAGCATCGGGAAAGGAGCGGAAAACGTCACGAGGTCGCGGCTTTTCACGGCGTATATCTCTGACTTCCAGTCGCCGCCTATCTGACTCAACCCTTTTGCGAGAAGCGGCTGCACGCGCTCATAGCAAATTATATATTCCTCCCCTGTCCGAAACACGCAGGGACGCATCGCGCGCGAAAGTATCTTCCTGCCCTTGTCGAACGAAATCCCGTCGGCGGAATCGAAAAGAAAGACCCCTGTCAAGGTGTGCGCAAACAGCTTCCACCTGCCGTCGGGAGATGCGTCGGACGTGAGCACGAACGGGTCCGCGACCACGCGCGTCAGGACGGAAGAACGCAGAACGGGATTGCCGTCGTAAAGACGGAAATCGGCGTTATACAGGGCTTCAAACGTCAAATCGCGCATCTGAACTCCGTTTTGCGGCAAAACGCGCTTTTCGCCTTAAAACCGCTCTCCTTTATGTCCGCTCATTTGCTGACGAGGTAAAGCCGCAGGAGTTCGTCCACGGCGGCTATTTCTTTGGAGCACATCTTCAAGGCGGCAAGCGCCTTTTTCACACCCAGCCAGACCGCCTTAATCATCAGCGTGTCGCGGGTGTCGAGCGCGGCGGAAAAACCTTCCAGCATCAGGAGCAAATCCTGTCTGTCCGTTTCGTTGAGAGACGCCTCGTTGACGGCGCGCACCAACGCGACAAGGAGATACTCCGTCTGTTCCTGCAAGCCGTCGGCGGCAAACTCCACCGTGCGTTCCACCATCGGGACTTCCTCTTTCACGCCGTCCACCACAAGGCTGACCAGCGCGAGCTTGAAGGGCTCGAACATCCCCTGATAGCACTCTTCCAGACTGTCCTGGCGGCTCGCGGCAGGGAAATACTCTCCGCAGAAAGTGAGGAAATCTTCCGTGCCGTCGTCGAACTCCACAAGCAGCCCCGTCACCAGCGCGACCAGCGTCTTCGGCGTCTTGGGCAGGCGCAGCACGCGGTAGTCCCCCGCCTTTTGCAGCGCACGGCGTTTTTCCGCGGCGTAATCGAACCCTTGGTTGCAATAGGCGAGCACGGTGCGGAACTCGTCGTAATACGCCAGACATTTGAGGACGGATTTGATTTTCTTGTCCGTCATAATCAGGCTTGCGTTTTGCAGGTCGTCCAGCGCCGCCACCAGCGCTTCTATTCCCTCTCCTCTGTATTCCATAACCGCTCCTTCGGCGTTTTTGATTATTATACCACGTCCCCGCGCCATAATCAACGCACACCTTTTTCCGTGCCGCGACGCGCAAAAAAGAGCGGATTTTGAGCTTATACCCTGATTTTACGATATCTCATTCCCTTTACAACGGTATCGCGTTTGGGCTATAATGAGTGCAATCAGAAAATTTTTTAAGGAGAACACCATGAAATCCGTAAAAATCAAGCTGGACACCGCCGAAGCGGTCAAAAAGTTTGTCAACATCACCGCGCGCTACGACTTTGACCTGACCTTGAAGAGCGGCAAATACGTCGTGGACGCGAAGTCCATCCTCGGCATTTTCAGCCTCGACCTCGACGAACCCATCGTGCTGGAAATCGCCTCCGACGACTGCGACGACCTCCTCGCCGTCCTCTCCCCCTTTATGGTGTAAACCGACATCCCGACCACAACGCAAAAGACAGCCGCGCGGCTGTCTTTTTAATTAAACTGATGACGCAGTATTTTCGGAATTCCGTATCGGCGCATAAATCCCCGATGCAGAACACCACGCAAACGTGGCTGCGTTTTCCTTTCGCCCGCCGCTTTTGCCCGTCGGCAAGCGGATGCGCTGTCGTTCGCGTCGGATGTTTCGTCGGCAGGAGCTTTATAGTAATGCTCCGCAGGCGGAGCTTCCTTGCGGCTCCTTTTCGGGGATTCAATGCAGAACACCACGTATACGTGGCTGCGTTTTCCTTTTGCCCGCCGCTTTTGCCCGTCGGCAAGCGGCGGGCAAAAGAAAAACACTTCCGCTTCCGCGGAAGTGTTCTGCATTGGCAGGAGCTATAGGAATCGAACCTACACCATGGGAGTCAGAGGCCCATGTGCTACCACTACACCAAGCTCCAACGCGAAAATGATTATAACGCATCATTTTGCTTTTTGCAATCGTTTTTGCAAACAATATTGACACCCGCCGACAAGGGGGACTAAAATGTTTTTACCGCTTATCGGAGGATATTATGCAAAAAGAAATCACGACGCGCCAGCCGCTCCTTGACGAACAGGGCAACATCGCCAACCCCGGATACGCCAAAAAACTGCTCTGGGACTACAACCGCGAGAACATCACCGCTTCCCGTGCGCGCATCAAAGAGTGGGACTACTATTACATCGGCTGCGACGAGCACGCGCTTTGCCTGACTGTGGCGGATATGGGTTATGTGGGGGCGCTGTCAATATCGGTGATGGATTTCGTCACCCCGTCGCAGTTTACCAACAGTTCGATTTTCCTCTTCCCTATGGGGAAACTGCATATGCCCCGCTCGTCCGAGAGCGGCGACGTAAGCTGGACCAACGGCAAGACGCATATGACTTTCACCTGTGACGGCAAAACACGGCACCTCACGGGCGTTTTTCACAATGCGGACAAGAAAGGCAACGACGTGGAATTCGACGTCACCCTCTCCGACTTCCCCGAAGAAAGTATGGTCATCGCCACCCCGTTCGGGAAACAGGGCTATTTCTATTACAACCAAAAAATCAACTGTATGAAAGCGGAGGGCACATTCACCGTGGGCGACCGTGTGAAGAAGTTCTATCCCGAAACTTCCCTCGCCACTCTGGACTGGGGGCGCGGCGTCTGGACGTTTGACAACACTTGGTATTGGGGAAGTTTGCAGACCCGCCTCGAAGACGGCACGACTTTCGGCTGGAACCTGGGCTACGGCTTCGGCGACACCTCGGCGGCGAGCGAAGATATGCTCTTTTACGGCGGGAAAGCCCACAAAATAGGCCGCTCGAAGTTTATCATCCCCGGCGACGACAAAGGCAGCCCCGACTTTATGGCGAAATGGAAAATCGTGTCGGACGACGGCAGAGTGGACTGCACTTTCAAGCCCCTCATCGACCGCTACGAACCTTTCGACCTCAAAGTGATGTGTATGATACCCCATCAGGTTTTCGGCTACGTTTCGGGCAAATGCGTCCTCGACGACGGCACGGAAATCATCCTCAAACAGAAGCTGTGCTTTGCCGAAAAGGTGCACAACAAATGGTGACGGCGTCCGCCGCACGCGCTTTCGGACAATCGCGGAAAACCGCCGATTATAACAAAACGGAGGGTTGTGCCCTCCGTTTTTGTTACATAAAGTGCGCTTAGCGCTTCTTGACGCGCACTACGAAATCCTCGTTTTCGACGCCGACTTCGATTACGTTGCCGCTTTCGAGGTCCTCGGCAATCATCGTGCGCGCAATCATCGTTTCGATTTTGCTTTGCAGATAGCGTTTGAGGGGACGCGCGCCGTAGACGGGGTCGTAGCCGTTTTCCGCAATGAGTTCTTTCGCGGCGGGAGTGATTTCCAGCCCTATCTGTCTTTCCGCAAGCCGCCCGGCAAGTCCGTCGACGAGCAGGTCGATTATCTTGCTCACGTCCGCGCGGGTCAGAGGCTTGTAGTACACGATTTCGTCCAGACGGTTGAGGAACTCGGGACGGAAACTCTGTTTGAGCAGCGCGGACACCTGCTCCTTCGCGTGCTCGGATATCTCGCCGTCCTCGTTTATGCCGTCGAGCAGATAGGACGAACCGAGGTTGGACGTAAGGATTATTATGGTGTTCTTGAAGTCCACCGTCCTGCCCTGCGAGTCCGTTATCCTGCCGTCGTCAAGCACTTGCAGCAGAATGTTGAACACGTCGGGATGCGCCTTTTCAATCTCGTCGAACAGCACGACGGAATAGGGTTTTCTGCGCACCGCTTCCGTGAGCTGACCGCCTTCGTCATAGCCGACGTATCCGGGAGGCGCGCCTATAAGACGCGACACGGAGAATTTCTCCATATACTCCGTCATATCGATTCTGACCAGATTGTGCTCGTCGTCGAACAGACTTTCCGCAAGCGCCTTGGCAAGCTCCGTCTTGCCCACGCCCGTGGGGCCGAGGAAGAGGAAGGAACCTATCGGGCGGTTGGGGTCCGCTATGCCCGCGCGGGAACGGATAATCGCTTCCGTGACCTTGGTCACGGCTTCGTCCTGCCCTATGACCCTCTTGTGGAGAATGTCGTCGAGGTGGAGTATCTTCTCGCGTTCGCCTTCCATAAGTTTGGCAAGCGGTATGCCCGTCCAGCGCGACACCACGCGCGCTATCTCCTCTTCCGTGACGGTATCGCGCAGCAAGGTGTGCTTCTTTGCGCTCTCGCTGCCCGCCTCTTCGAGCTTTTTCGTAAGCTCGGGCAGACGGCTGTATTTGAGCTGCGCCGCACGGGCGTAATCGCCGACGCGCTGCGCCGCTTCAATCTCTCCGTTCACCTTTTCGATTTCCGCCTTGGTGTCGGACACGGCGTGTATGCTCTCTTTCTCGCGCTCCCATTGCAGCTTCATCTCGTTGAACTTGTCGTTGAGCTCGGCAAGCTCTTTCCTGATGTCTTCCAGCCGCTCTTTGGAAAGCGTGTCCGTCTCTTTGGTGAGCGCCATTTCCTCGATTTCGAGCTGCATTATCCTGCGCGCGATGTCGTCCATCTCGGTGGGCATCGAGTCTATCTCGGTGCGGATTGTGGCGCACGCCTCGTCCACGAGGTCAATCGCCTTGTCGGGCAGAAACCTGTCCGAAATGTAGCGGTGCGAAAGCGTCGCCGCGGCAATCAGCGCACCGTCGTGAATCTGCACTCCGTGATACACTTCGTAACGCTCTTTGAGTCCGCGGAGAATGGATATCGTGTCCTCGACCGTCGGTTCGTCCACCATAACGGGCTGGAAACGGCGTTCCAGCGCGGCGTCCTTTTCGATATACTTGCGGTACTCGTCCAGCGTGGTCGCGCCGATGCAGTGCAATTCGCCGCGCGCGAGCATCGGTTTGAGCAGATTGCCCGCGTCCATTGCGCCGTCCGACTTGCCCGCGCCGACTATGGTGTGCAGTTCGTCTATGAAAAGGATAACCTTTCCTTCGCTCTTGCGTATCTCGTTCAGCACGGCTTTCAGCCTTTCCTCGAACTCGCCGCGGAATTTCGCGCCCGCAATCAGCGCACCCATATCCAGGGCGAAAATGGTCTTGTCTTTCAGGCCTTCGGGCACGTCGCCGCGCACAATCCTCTGCGCAAGCCCCTCCACGACTGCGGTCTTGCCCACGCCGGGTTCGCCTATCAGCACGGGATTGTTCTTCGTCTTGCGGGAAAGTATCCTGACGACGTTCCTTATCTCGTTGTCGCGTCCGATGACGGGGTCGAGTTTCTGCTGTTTCGCGCGTTCCACGAGGTCGAAACCGTATTTGTTCAGGGCATCGTAGGTGTTTTCGGGCTCGTCGCTCGTGACCCTGTCCGTCTTCACCTTTTTCAGCTCCGCGAGAAAGGCGGATTTGGTGACGCCCAACGCGCGGAATATGTTCTTTATCTCCTCCGTGGCGTGGTCGAACAGGGAGAGCATAACGTGCTCCACGGAAACGTATTCGTCCCCCTGCGAGGACGCAAGCCTCTCAGCGCCGGAAAGTATCTTGTCCGTCACGGGAGAGATGTAAATCTTGTCGGGTTCTCTGCCGCTTCCGCTCACCGCGGGCATCTTTCCTATCGCTGAATCGAGCATCGCGAGCAGTTTGTCCGTGTCCGTCCCCGTCTTTTTCAGCAGTCCGGGGATAAGCCCGCCGTCCTGGTCCACGAGGGCGTAAAGCAGGTGCTCCGGCATAACCTGCATATTCTGGTTTTCTATTGCAATACTCTGCGCCGAGCCGAGAGCTTCCAGCGCCTTTTTAGTGAATTTCTGTGCGTTCATATCCTCACCTCCTTTATATGAGTGCGACGCCGCTGTTGAGATATTCGAGATACCTGTTCTCCATCTCCTGCGTCGTGCGGTATTCGCCCGACAGATAGCCTTTGAGCATTTCGTCGAACGTCGCGACGTAATTGCCTATCGCGTCGCCCGTCTGTTCCTCCGTGTACACCGCCTTGCCCGGCAGAGTGAAAGTGCGGCGGAATTTGCCGCTCTCCATACGGTACTCCGGCGGATTGTCCCCGAACAGACGGCGGACATAGATGTTTTCCAGCTGCATCCATATCTTGAAAAACCGCGTCAGCTCGACCAACAGTTCCGCAGACGTGGTGCGGAAAATAATTTTCAGCTGCCCGATTGTGCGCGTCGGCGTGCGTTCCATCTCCACTTCGTAGCGGATGGTGGGACGATAGTGGTATTTGAGCACGCTCTTGATGGACATAGTCAGACTGTTCGGCTCGGAATACAGCATATAATCCCCGCGCCCGCCCATCAGCGCGCCTATGACGTCGAAGATATGCCCGACGTGCTTTTCGGGAGTGGTCAGCGAAACGTATTCGGCAAGTATCTGGTTGACAAGGTTGGACCTGTTCGTCCCCTGCTCCGCCGCCATTGCGTCGACTGCCCGTATCACGTCTTCGGCAAGCATCAGACTGTACATATTCTTTTTCATCGGCATACGCCTCCTTCGGTGCTCCGCGAAGCCGCCCGCCCTTTTACGGGGCTTCGGCACAACACATCCGCGGTTCAATCGCATAGTATATCCTCTTCCGAAATTTTGTCAACGGTTTTATGTAAATTTTTTCACAAATTTTGTCGACATCTCGCTTTTGGCAACTTCGACGTTATACGTCGGCAAACCGAATTTCGCCTTTACATATAGTGTGCGTCCACAGATACTTTCACTCTGCGGCACGCTTCGCCGTGACAACGCGGATAAAGAAAAAAGGCGCGTCCGCGCCTTTGAATTTTCTGCCGATATACGCTTCAAAGCAGCACGCCTTCCAGCCGAAGCAGTTCTCTTTTTCTTTCCACGCCGCCCGCATATCCCGTCAAAGAGCCGTCGGCGCCAAGCACACGGTGACACGGAACGATGATGCTCACGGGATTGCGCCCCACCGCGCTCCCCACCGCGCGTGCGGAAGTTTTCCTGCCCGTGACGGCAGTCAGATTTCTCGCGATTTCGCCGTAAGTGACGGTTTTTCCGTACGGAATCGCACTCAGAACATTCCATACCGCAATTTGGAACTCGCTGCCCCGCAATGCGACGGCAGGCGTGAACGCGGGCTCTCCGCCGCCGAAATAGATGTCGAGCCACTTCTTCGTCTGCCCGAAAACGGGCAGCTCCGCGCGCTCGGCGCCGTCGGTCAGCCCTGCCCCGAACCACTTCTGTCCCTCAAACCACAATCCCGTCAAAGCGGTCCCGTCGCCCGCAAGCACGATATTCCCCATCGGTGAAACGTAATTGTCCGTATACCTCATTCGGCTTTTTCCTCACGCACATATTCGCTTTCCGCCGCCGCACAAATCAGCGCCGCAGTTTTCACGGCAAGCTTTCCGTCAAGAAAAACAAACAATCGTCCGAGAGCGTAAAACGCAACCGCCATTGCAATCACAATCAACGCCACCCAGCCGCCCAGAACATCGACATCTATGAAAGGATACGGATACCGCGTCGTCCCGTAAAACGGCGGAGCCGCTTCCGCGCGGATAAAAATGAAAACGGCATAGAGCGCGGGATAGACAAGCCATTCGGCAGCGTGCACGGCGCGCAGCCTTCCGTGCGGCATAAAAAGTATCCAGTCCAGCACCGCAAGGACAGGCACTACTCCGTGCACGGTATAATTCGCCGCATTGGTCAATGCCACGCGCGCAGAGTCGCCTCCTCCCATATCGAAATTCTGCCACGACAGCATTGCCCAGTAAACGACGAACGTTATCGTGATGTAAAATGTCAACGCCAGATGAGCCGACGCTCCGAATGTCGCCACTTCTCCGCGCACACCGCTGCGTTTTATCTGAACCGCGGTCATCACCGCCAGAATACCGAAAGCTCCGACCGTGAAGATGTTGGTCTGCATAGTGTAATAGGACAGCATCGTCCCTGCATCGGATACTGTCAGCATCACCGCAATGCCGAACACGCCGAGCACGAACCCGACCGTCCTCACAACAAGCGCTCCCGCCCTGTTCCCTATCAGCGTCATAATTGCCTCCTCTTCGATTATACAGAACTTCGCCGCCGTTTACAATCCCCGCCCCGTCTGAGTTTTTTAACTCCTCGGTGAGTTTTGGTATGGTATAATACAACGGCACCCAAAGCGCAAGGACAAATAGTTTTAGTTCCCTAATGAGTTTTGGTATGGTATAATGCAGATTGCAAGGGGCATTTGCCACCTGAAGTTTTAGTTCCCTAATGAGTTTTGGTATGGTATAATGGCAATTACGTTATTCATAACATTATCTGCGTTTTAGTTCCCTAATGAGTTTTGGTATGGTATAATAGGCACGTCATAAGCGCGACAAGGTGACGGGTTTTAGTTCCCTAATGAGTTTTGGTATGGTATAATGCTCTCGCGGTTTTTCGCCCCGTGCCATAGGTTTTAGTTCCCTAATGAGTTTTGGTATGGTATAATCCGAAGCCCTCGGTGTTGACGAAAAACATAGTTTTAGTTCCCTAATGAGTTTTGGTATGGTATAATGCGGTGTAGCAAATTACCTTTCGTTCAGGAGTTTTAGTTCCCTAATGAGTTTTGGTATGGTATAATGTCGTGTCCGCTGAAATCAAGCTCACGAAAGTTTTAGTTCCCTAATGAGTTTTGGTATGGTATAATGGCGGCACCCTTAAAGTGCAATATCTGCCTGTTTTAGTTCCCTAATGAGTTTTGGTATGGTATAATGTATACTGTTCTTGACGGTGAGAGAGGACGGTTTTAGTTCCCTAATGAGTTTTGGTATGGTATAATCGAAAAGCACATTGACAAACACCACTACGCGTTTTAGTTCCCTAATGAGTTTTGGTATGGTATAATCGAACAGCGAACGATAATACAGCAGTTGCTGTTTTAGTTCCCTAATGAGTTTTGGTATGGTATAATTGCCCCTCTAAACCACCCCACAACAGCACCGTTTTAGTTCCCTAATGAGTTTTGGTATGGTATAATGGCATACGCTCAACATCTGGAAGACGGTCGGTTTTAGTTCCCTAATGAGTTTTGGTATGGTATAATGGTCAAGCCTTGCGAAGCGCCTAGCATACGGTTTTAGTTCCCTAATGAGTTTTGGTATGGTATAATTGAAGACGACTATCAGGAGAAGTAACACCAGTTTTAGTTCCCTAATGAGTTTTGGTATGGTATAATTGCAGGGGTCAAACAATGTCGTTTCGCCGAGTTTTAGTTCCCTAATGAGTTTTGGTATGGTATAATAGGGAATGGCAAAGGCAGGGCAAAAGTCCTGTCTTTACTTTGTTTTCGGGCATATTTCCGACAAGTATTTCCTCTAAAAACAGTTATAATCGGTTAGCGCAAATTGCTTTCAGACTGTTTTTATAAAAAAGAGAGCTGTATATACTCGGCGGGTCTTTCGTCGGGAGATTTCTTCCCTGCTATGAGCCGCATACCCGCATATTGCTTTTCGGTGACAATCATACAGCGTATCGACCCTTCTTTCGGCGCCTCGCGGGCAAGACGCATAAAATGCGATTCTGCGTTTTCCACGCTGTGGCACAACCTGGCGTAAACGGAGAATTGCAGCATATGATAGCCGTCGTCAAGCAGAAATTGTCTGAACTTCGTCGCAAGCCTCCTCTCCTCCTTGGTGGAAACGGGCAGGTCGAAAAACACCATAACACGCATAAACTTACTCATATCTATGCACCGCGACGGGCAGCAAGGACGGGAGCGCAAGCGAAACGGTCTGCTCTTTCAGACAGCGGGCGAGGCTCTGCACCTCGAGCTCCACGGCATAGGACAGCGACTGCACCTGTCCGTTGACCTCTACGTCCGCCGCCGTCAAAGCAAACAGCGACTGTTTCATCTGAGGCGTCAGTTCGGCTCCGTATTCCTTAACCGCCGAATGCACAAACAAATCCGCCACGGGCCGAAATGGCTCGATAAGGTCGTCTGCCAGGTTGAACGCATTGAAAGAGTTGCTGTGATGCAGACCTATGCTGCACTCGAAACCGTAAACAACCAAAGTCCGTGCGATAAGTCCGCGGACGATTGCATAAGCATAGTTGAGCAATGCGTTTATTCCGTTGTTCTCATCCTGCCGTGAAAACCCGCCGCCGAAAAGCGTCCTGAAATGCAAAGCGGCGGCAACGGCCTCCTTATTGCCGCTGTCGCCGCTCAAAACGTTTTTCGCCATTGCTTCAAGCCCTGCCGAGCTGCCCGTCGCCAAAGCACAACACCGCGCCTGGTTTGAAATTTTCCGTTCGACTATACTCTGCCACAGCCTCTTCTGCAAAGGCTTGGGAGCGTCAAGCTGCAAGCGGAGTGAAACGAGCTGACGGAAGTGGCACTTGTACGGCATCAGGACTCCGCACGGCATATGTGTACCGTCGCACACAAACACCGCGGCTCCCGCCTCGGCAAGCGCCTGCAACGCATATGACGAAATACTGCACCGATGCGTTTCAATCAGCAGGCAATTGACGTCTTCCAGCGCAAGCCGTCTGGACTCTTCCCCCTGTATGACAAGTTGTCTGTTTTTTACAGCAATATTGCAGGGGGAAGCGACGAAAATGTTCGCATACCCCATTTGCTCACCTCACTTTTGTTTTATTTTTGCCGGCGGGCGTTTTTCTTCCTGCACAAAAGAAATGTTCCCCAGCACGTCGACGACGCATTTTTTGATTTCCCCTATGGTTTTCAAACCAAGTTTCATACCATAACAGTTGTTATGTGTGATAATATTAGCACCCCCATCATTAATATTTAGCCCTCTGAAATAAACGCATCCTTCTCTCATATTAAGCGTCGCGGGCATACGACTGTTATTGTTGTCGCGCTGTTTTGACATACAAATGCCCTTTTTGCTCTTTATCCATATCAAATCGTTAGGATAAAGTGCGAATTCGAACTTGTATGTGTCGTCCATCACATCCCATTCGGATTGACGTTTGTCACGCGTAACCGCTCTGTCCGAAAGCCTGCCCGCGTAAATATCAGCGGTGTAGACCGGCACACAGTAGTACTTCCCGTTTTTGGAAAACATGTCCACGCGTACCATAGACCCGTTGTCCGCAAAGCCTTTTATGTCTTCAAGCATCACGCCGGAATTGACGGGATAATATAATTTTACCTTTTTTATTTCGTTGGGAATTTTCCCTTCCGCCGCGGGTTTGAAAACCTTCTCGGCAAATGCAACCTTCGCATTTCCGTCCGCCGCAATCAGTTTGTCCAGCAACAGTTCGTATGTCTTTCTGTCGTCTTCGGGACGGAAGTAATCCTTGATGTACCACTCACCGTTTTTGTCGCGTTCGAGTTTGAGCTCAGTGAGGGCGACCTTTTTCACGGATATGCCGTCTTCGACATATTTCGCGCTCTGAATCGTTTCCTTATGAATGGGCCCCCTCCCCTTACGTTTGGGCATACGGCTGACAAACACGGGTTTTGCTTTCAACACCGTATTTTCGTCGAAGCCGAGTGCGCGCAGTCTGTCGCGAAGCAACCCTTCGTCCTCCATACATCTTGCGGCAAGTTCGTCGGCAAAACCCGCGTACGGTTCGGTCACCTCCGCACCGTAACCCTCTTCTTTATACCGCTTTTCTTCGTGTTTCTTCTTGTAACCCGCGCTGAGTTTCCGCACCGCACCGGGAGTGACACACGCGATGATTGCGGCGTCGACCGCGTGATGGATGTCCCCGTCTTCGCGCACTTTGCCTATGCCCCACTGACGACGCAGTTCGGCGGTGATACCGCCGTTGACCGCAAAAACGCGCTGCGTGCCCATTCCCGCCTCTTCGAACAACAGCCGGTCCGCAAGCAGTCCGCGCATATAGCGGCATATATAGCGTGTATCGTTCAGAGCGCGGGATTTCCATTCTTCCTCGTCGAAAGACTCTTTCAAAAGCATCTGCTTTTTCTTGAAATTCCCCGCATACATCCCGTTCACACGGTCGAAAAAGTCGTTCCATTCAGGGGTCGTGAAAAGCCATTCGAACGGAGTGCGATTGCCCTTGTCCTGATTTGCCCGCGTTTTGACCAGCACCTTATTGTTGAAGCTGTCGTTGAAACACCTGCTGTACGGGATGATATGGTCTATTTGGACGTAATTGTCCTCGAACAATCTGTTGATTGCGATGGTTTCTCCCGTATAAGGGCATTGCCCTTTCTGTTCCTCGTAAAGTTTCATCATCAAAAGACGCGTATATGTCGGCACGACCCCCATTTCTTTTATGGTTTCGCGCAGCGTATCGTTGTCTTTCCGCCGCTTTTCGTTCTCGCGCGTCGCCTTGTCGCGTTCGGCACGCGACTTGCTCATTTCGCGGGCAAGCTCGATATTTATCGCAACCGGACTGCCGTATCGGCCGATGATTGCATTCAGCACTTTCAGCGTCTGCGCCACCGCGCGTCTGACCACGGGAGAAGTGATGTTCTCCGTTTCTTCCGCAACAGCGCTGCCTTTCAGCAACAGACTGCGTTCGCCGTCGTTTTGTTTTTTGCTGTGATGAAATCCCGCACTCCTGCACGCTTCGTCATACCTTTGTCCCTCTTCGAGATAAGGAATAATGGCACGGATTGCTTTCACGGACAAATGTCCGAATTTGTCACAGTTCACGGCAAGCAGCCCTTCCTTCTCCGCATCGGACAGCACGGCGGTTTCAGGCACGTCGGCAAACATTTTTAACCGTCTGGAATCGCTCTTTACGTGCGACAGGACATACGCCGCCGCATCAATAATATCCGCCGTCCTATGCTCTTCGTCAAGACAATCGGATATGGCACGGCTGCGCTCGAAAGTCACGAACGTCGCCTTCTCGCTCTCCTTGATTTCATCGCCGTTTTCTTTTTTAGTCGAATACGTCAAAGCATTGAACCGCTCACCGTCGCCGAGTCCGAGCGTTTTCCTTACGGCGGCATAAGTCGTTTTTTTGTTTTTTTCGGCAAGAGCAATCAGTTTTTCTCTTTCCTCCGCCGTGAGTTCGCGGGATTTGCCTCCCGAAATTATCCTCAAATGGTTTATTTTCTGCAACGCGACAAACCGTTCATTGGAATATGACGCGCGGGGAGCGCGCTCTTCGTCTTCCAGAAATTCGCACTTGCCGACAGCGTAAGTGGCGGAATATTTGCTGCCTTTCCCGGGACCGTCGTCGAAATTTCTCTGCATATCGAAAATTTCCAACACTCTGTCTTTTACCTCGTCGGACGCAAGCGCCGAACCGAAGCCCGCTTGCGCGGCAAACAGCGCTTCTATCTCCTGTCTGATATCCGCACGACGAACCGTGTGCGCATAGCTGCCGCCTTTGTTGCGCACATTGTACACGGTATAAGTGCTGCCGTCCGCCCGCGTTCTCTTTTCGGAATACTCCGCCGCGAGCATTTCACCGACCGTGCGGTAACCTCTTTCAGCCATAAGCTCGGCATTGCGCTTGGTCGCGGAAAGCAATTCGCCGTCTTCTTTTGAATTCTGCGCTTTGCTGTTGCTTTTGAACCCTCTCCGTTTTAGAAGCAGCAATAGGACCGCCGCGAACTCGCGCTCTTCCAAAAGGTTATCCAACCCCGCCACCCGCAATTCGTTTACGTCGCGCGGCGCGGCTTCGGGGGCGACCCCGAGTTCGGCAAACAACTCTTTCGCAAGCGCAAGCCGCAGCGCTCTGCGGCGCAGCCGCCTGCGCAATCCCCTTGCAAGCCGTCTGGGTTCGGCAAGAGATGCGCCCGTCTTCGGCTGCTCGGCAGCATCGAATATTCTCGCTCCGAGGTCGAGAATGCTTTTGGGCTCGCCCGACGCGTCCGTTTCGACGGCGCACCAGCCTACCGAAGTGATTCCGATGTCCAATCCGATTCTGTAATACATAATTCCCTCTCTTGTTTTTTTGTCGGATGTTACAAACACCGACTTTTCGGAAAAAAGATGTCCCGGCATTTGCCGGGACAGAGCTTTACGGGAAAAATCCCTTATTTTAGTAACCTCATGAGTTTTGGTATGGTATAAAATTTTGAGGTCTATAATTAGAGTAAAATAATCTTATCGTTTTGTCAAGACTAAATTTAACTTTATATTGCGGTCTGTGAAGACTTTTACGTCACTATGTCTACGATTTTGGGAATAAATCCGCCTGTGACCTGATTGTATACTATCTGCACTTTGGTCGTACGCCCGGCGTGAATTGTTACCTTACCTTTGAGAGGATTGATGCCGCATGCAACGGCAAGTACTCCGTCCTTTTTTACGGGTATCTCTAGTAATCCGCCCTTTTGCAGCTTGCCGACCAACTCATTGTTCCAATAGACTCTCAATGTGCCGCCGATGACGGACTGTGACAGTCCGTAGACCATTACTTTGCTCTCTTCTTTCGGCGCTTGTATGGTAAAATTCGCGTTCTGGATATTGTATATATTATTTTTGTTTACAATATAATTGCTAATTGCTTTTTCCGTTATAAAAGGAGTGCCGCAAAAGCTGCATATTCCCGCATCACTTTTTTCTTCCACCTGTAATGCTGCTCCGCATTGCGGACAGCGGGCGGCCACAATACTCATAATCCCCTCCCGAACTACCGAATTGGTAGTTTTTTACACATAATACTACCAAATTGGTAAGATGTCAATCACTATGAAAGGTTTCGGGGAAAGATTGCTTGAACTGCGCCGCGCCGTCGGGCTGACTCAAAAACAGGTGGCGGACGAGCTCGGCATTCACAGCGTCACCTATCTGCACTACGAGAAAGACCAGCGCGAGCCGCCTCTCGATACGGTGGTGCGTATCGCGGCGTTTTACGACGTCACCACCGATTATCTGCTTGGCGTCGAGCAAACCCCTTCCCGTTGACATACGCCGCCACCCGTGCTAGAATTAGCGCAAGTGAGGGAGTAGTCGGCGGCACTCCGTTATAAGTCAACATACTCGTCATCCGACGTGGCTTATAGTAAACGGCAAGACTCACACGCGTTTTCGTGTGTGAGTTTTTCTTTTGCGGCCGCCGATGCCGCTGCGCTCCGTCGTGAGGAGCGGTAAGGAGAGAAAAGTGCAACTTTGGGAAGTTTTTCTGACAGGCCTCAGCCTGTCTGCCGACGCGTGCGCCGTTGCGATGTGCAAGGGCGTGGAAATGAAAAAATTCGTATGGAAATACGCGCTGGTCATCGCGTTCTTTTTCGGGCTGTTTCAGGCGCTTATGCCCCTCATCGGCTGGGCGGTGGCGTCGTCGTTTGCGCAGTACATCACCGACTTCGACCATTGGATTGCCTTTGTCCTGCTCGCCTTCCTCGGAATCAAAATGATAGCCGACGGGATAGAAAGCGAAAAGGAACGCCGTGCCGAGCGCTCGCCCGCAGCAGAGAAATCTCCTCTCATCGAAAAGTATCCGCCCGCCGTCACGCTCGTGCCCCGAAGAGCCCAAGCCCTACGCCTCGGTGTGAAAACTCTCCTCGTGATGTCCGTTGCGACCAGCATTGACGCGCTCGCCGTCGGCGTATCGTTCGCATTCCTTTCCGTCAACATATGGACTGCCATCGCACTCATCGGATGCACAACCTTCGTCATTTCTCTGCTCGGAGTGCTGGTGGGCACAAAAGCAGGCGAAAAATTCCGCGGCAAAGCCGAAATCGCAGGCGGCGTGCTCCTCTTTGCGATAGGACTGAAAATACTCCTCGAACACCTCGGAATACTCGTTTTCTGACACCTCTTTCCCGTCCTCGGTTTTATTTCGGAGTGGCGAGATTTGTAGCTGCCGCGCGCCTTGTATAGTACGGCCGCGCAGCGTGTTAGCGGAGCTCTTGCGTAGCGTAACGACACAGAGTCTATCGAGCCACTCGACTTTACGAAAGCCGCCCATACGGGCGGCGGGTAAATGGAATTGCTCACCTGCGGCTCGCAATCCCACAGAAAAGCCGCCTACATAGGCGGCTTTCTCGTGGTCGGAGTGGCGAGATTTGAACTCGCGACCTTACGGTCCCGAACCGTACGCGCTACCAAACTGCGCTACACCCCGCTAATTGTTATTCACTTGTTTTACACATTACTGTATCAGGAATGTGTCTTTATGTTTGGTAGCGCGTCTCGCGCTCACCGAAGGTTTTGCGTGACGCGCCCCGAAAAAGAGGTCTGCCACCCGTCACCCACGGAGTGCCGATGCGTTGCCTTGTCTTTTCGCAACCCAAACTGCGCTACACCCCGTTAATTGTTGTTCACTTGTTTTGTACATCCCTAAATCAGGAATGTGTTCTGACGGCTTCCCGTCGGAAGCGGCTGCGATGACGCGGCAAAGGAGCTTCCGCGACAACGCTCAATTATATTATCAACTTAATTGCGCAATGTCAAGAAAAACCGCAGACGCGCCGAACGAAGCCGAAAAAAAGCGCACGTTAAAAGCCTCTGAAAAAACTTTTCTTCGGGGGCGCAATTTGACAAAGGTTATCCCCTGTGCTATGTTTAGGCTATGAACGAGTACTTCGTCACAACGGATATGACGGCGGATTTTCCTCCCGAACTTGCGGAGGAAGATTTTCGTATTCTGCCGATGAGCTATGTGCTGGACGGCGTGGAATACGACGGCAAAACCCGTCCGTTTCTTCCCCTCCGCGATTTTTACTCCGCGCTGGAACAGGGCAAAAACACCACCACGTCGATGGTGCCCGTCGCTGACGCATACGAGTTCTTTGCCGACATACTGAAACAGGGAAAAGACATCCTGCACATATCCTTCCCCGCGGCGATGTCGGGATGCTTCGACGGGTACCTCCGCGCCGCCGAAATCGCGAAAGAAAAATTCCCCGAAAGGCGCGTCGTCGTCATAGACGGCAAATGCGCGTGCTCGGGCGAAGGACTGCTCACCTACTATGCGTTGAAACGCAGGCGCGAAGGCGCGACGCTGGACGAAAACGCCGCTTACGTCACCGAACTGCGCGACCACATCGGGCACGCATTCACCGTAAAAAACCTCTATCACCTCTACCGCGGAGGACGGCTGAGCCGCGGCGCGGCAATAGTCGGACAGGCGATAAAACTCAACCCCATACTTATGGTCGACGAAAACGGCGCGCTGGTGCACATCGGCAACGTAATGGGCAGAAAACTCGCAATGCGCACTTTACTTGCCAAAATGGCACGGGAAACCGAGGGTTATGTCAACGACGTGGTGATAGTCGCACACGGCGACTGCGCGGACGACGCGGCGCTGCTCGCTGATAAGGTGCGCGAACGCTTCCCCGGTCAAAAGGTGGCAGTCACGGAGGTCGGGCCTATCATAGGCAGCCATTGCGGCAAAGGAATGCTGGCTCTGCTCTACCTCGCGAAAAGCAAAACGGACAGGAGGATTTAGTATGTCGCTCATCAAAGCAACGGCAAACTGCGACTTCGACTTGCTTCTGGACTGTCTGCGCCGCGAGTTTCCGAACTACGGCGGCATTTCCGTGACGGAGGAAAGTAGATGCGATATGACGGACGGGAATGCCCGCTGCTGCGTGACCGTATTCGAAAGATACAGCTACACGGGCGGCAACCGCGTCAGCCTCGCCGTCACTCTGTTTACGGGCGGCGACAAGGTCAGAATATCCGCCGTGACGTCGGGCGGAAGCCAGGCGGTCTTTTTCAAACTCAACATTTTCGGCGAAGAGGCATTTATGGACAAATTCAGGGAATTCCTGCAATACGCCGTGAAAAAATGCAAGACGGAAGTTTTGCTTTCGGCTGACGGCAGCGACACTCCGCCGTTCGATACTGATGCCGCAGATTAAAAGGACAAACAAAGGACGCGCAAAGGGTGTATTCCATAGGGAATTTACAAAAAACTAAATTTTATATGGGTACACCCAAAGGCGAGTCAACAAAAACAGCGATTTCATAATGAGATCGCTGTTTTTGCGTTACTATATTATGTAATTTCTAATATCGTCTGCTTTTTCGCAAACTCAAACGCATTTTGTAGAAAAATTGTAGAAATAGTATGTCCGTTAAATGAATAAATCCGCCCGTTTTGTATCCTCAAATGCGAACTCTAAAAAATATCAATATCAAGCAATGCATTATAAATAAAAAAGCCGATAAACACAATTTGAACTTTGTGAATTATCGGCTCTACGTCTTTGCGTTTGGCTCTTTGATGACGGTTATATTAAATTGTTTAACATTGATAAGCGTTTCGTTTTTACATTTTGGACAAAACAGCGGAAATTTTTCAAGTACGGTATCATCTCTTATTTTTACCCGTGTTTTGTTTTTACACACAGGACACAATAACCACTGTAATGATTTTTCTTGTTCTTGTAACATTTTTGTTTCTCCTTTTTCTGATTTATTGTTGTATGTTCCAGCCAACTGACCGCAAGCGGCATTTATATCAGAACCGAATTGCGTCCTTATATTTACGCTTATTCCCGCACCGTGCAAAACTTTGCAAAAAGCTTGTATGCACTTGTTGCTTGGTGGCGTTAGTTTTTGAGCAACCGTTGTCTGATTATACGGAATTAAGTCTAAATGATATAGTGCAAGATATTTTTTGTGCCGGAATAATAGTTCTATAAGTTGCTCGGCGTGTTTTTCGCTGTCATTTATACCTTTCAGCATTATATATGCTAAAAATACTTTTCGATTTGTTTGTCGTATATGGTTATCTAACGTGTCAAGTACCAAATCAAGAGAGTACGTTTTTGTAATCGGCATAAGCGTTTCCCTCAACTGATTAGTCGGCGCGTGTAGTGAATATGCTAAATTAATCTGCGGAAATTCTTTTGTCAATCTTTTAATACTTGGAACTATGCCGATAGTAGAGATGGTTATTCGTCTTTGAGATAAGCCGAATAATTCAGTATCCGTCAAGTCGCGCAGAGCTTCAAACAAATTCGGGTTTGCAAACGGCTCGCCCATACCCATAAAGGAAATGCTGTTTATCGTAAACCCCTGCTGCATAAAGTAAAGAACTTGGTCGCATATCTCATCTGACGTCATATTTCTATGTAAACCCAGCGTGCCCGTAGCACAGAATTTACAACCAAATGCACAACCGCTCTGCGAGGATATACAAAATGAATTCCAACCCTCTTTGTAAAACAAGCCTACCGTTTCAACGCGGTTGCCGTCGGGCAGTTCAAACAGTACCTTGTCAGTTTGCGTTGATTTTTCGTGATGAATAGCTTTAATTCCTATTACCGTTTCCCCAAATTGCTCGATAAGTTTTCCCCGCAGTTCTTTTGGGAGCGGTTTCATATCTTCAAAGCGTATTGTGTGTTGTCGGAAGACAGCGTCCAATAATTGCTTATAGCGATAATCGGGCAAGTTCATCTCGGCTATAAGCTCTTTCATTTTTAGAAATTTTGACATAATTTAACTTGTTCCCATAATAATATTTTGGAGTTTCTCTGTTAAATGTTCGTTATATTTCTTATTTAAGCTGATATAAAGCTCTCTTTCTTCGGGCGTTAAAGAGGCAAGGGCGGCAAGCTCCGTATCAAGTAATACATTGATTGTCTTTGCGGCAAATTCCTTTCCTGCGGCGGTTAAAGAAATACTTTTCTTTTTTCTTGTTCCGCTAATCGTGGAAAGAGTTATAAATCCTTTATTTTGCAAAGAGGCTAAGGCGGTATTTACGGTTTGTTTTGGAATTGCCCATTTATTACATAAATCGTATTGCGAACAAGGAGCGCCTTCCGCTAACGCATATAAAACGCCAAGCGAACTATCTGAAATTCCGATAGAATTTGCAAATTTATGGTAAAGTGCGACACTACGTTTAGACATTTTATTTAATTCAGATATAGGACTACTATCGTTTTTCTCTTTAATCGACAAGATCTCCTAAACTACTTTTATGCTATAATAAGGGTAAGTATCACCGCCGAGCAGAATAGTCAAAAGCAAAACGGGCAGGCATAATAAATTGTCTGTCCGTTTTTAGAAGGTGCTGTTCAGCGGTAAGAGCGGAACCCTTTTAAGCGGAAAACATACCTTGTCCCTATAATGGTACATTTATAAAAAACTTTTTAATTATGACAACTATTGTCAACAATAATATGTTATAATAGCTTTATGGTAAAGGGCTATCGGATAATTTCAATAGAGGCTTGCGACCTATACAAGCACGAACAGGAATACGGCGTCGAAGTCGGATACAAAATGCCCGAATACAAATCGGACGCCTATTTTTGGTTGTTCAAAAACACATTGGATTATTCGCTTGACACGGTAGAGCTTGAAAAGGCATATACTCGTATCTGCCGCAAAAAGTTTTCCTTTGTGGACAAACACAATAATTCCTACACCCTCGCCGTAGTAAATGTAAAGTTCAATTATACATACAAAGCCGATGGCGGTAAGGTAATAAACAAAAAGGCTCTGCGCGATCACTTTTACTCTAACGGCTTTAACTTGGATAGCGTTCACTATGTAAGATACAAGCGTAGCGCGGGCAGCTCACGCGAAGGTAAATGCCTTTTCATTGATGAGCGGCTTTACAAGTATATGACCAAATGGAGCGAGTGCGGCATTAAACAAAGTTCAGACCTCGCGTCGTGGGAATCTTATCGCGCCTTATCTCTTTCCTCTATCAAGGGCGTTATAGATATTCCGCTTGACGGTATCCTCTTTGTGCCGGACTACAAAAGCACTTTTACAGATAAAGTCGTATCGGTAGAAATGCAGGACGGCAAGCTCATAGCCACAGAAAAGGAAACGCAGATAACCAACGATATATGGGACGGAGAAAGCCTTTTGGACGAAAGCCTGTTTTCGGGCGAGTATTCGGACAAGCACTTCCTGCTTCTTCGCAACAAGTTTTTCAAGTCGTGCGCCTTCCGTACAAAGCTACAACAATGGATAAAAGACAAAGGCATAACGCTTGACGACCTTAAAACTCGCGGCTTTACGCTTGCGACGGATATAAGTCAGATCGTAATGGTAACAACGCCCAACAGCCTGAAATACTTAAAATTCGTCGGCGACCTGAACGAAAAGAATATCCGCAAGTGGGCGGACAATGTAAATAGCACCTTCGGCGTGGTCAAATGGGATAAACCTACGCATTTTTTCCACGGCAAAACGGTACAGAGCAGTTATCAGGTGCTTAATACACTACCTCTTGGGGAAGAACAGGTTGCCCGTTTGCTTCAACCGAGCATAGATTATATCGCCATCGTCCGCAAAGAAATACACTTTATGCGTTACCATTTTACGGACGCTTTTGCGAGAGATAAGGACGAAGATTCGGAAGAACGTGCCGAAGGTCTTGCGGACAGAGCGGACGTGCTGTTTACTCTTATGTTCCAATCGCCGCATTTCAGCTACACGGCGCTTTACGAAAACTTCCGTAACGACGTGGTCAGAAGTCTGAAAGACAGGTTGAAAAAAGGTCATATTCTTTTTAACGGCACAAATGCTACTCTTTTCGGAAACGGTCCCGAACTGTTGCAATACATAGCCGGTGAAGAAATAAAGAGCATTTTGCAATCGGGGCAAATCTATTGTGAACGATTTGCCGATGGCGCAAAATTGCTTTGCGCCCGTTCACCGCATATCACTATGGGCAATCTCTACTGCGTGGAAAATAATCTTGACGGAGATATATGGGACTACTTTGACTTGGGCGAAAATATAGTCTGCGTCAATGCCATCGGGGAGAATATACAGCAGCGCCTGAATGGTTGCGATTATGACTCGGATGCTATGCTTGTAACGGACGACGCGCTTTTGGTGGAAGCCGCAGAAAAATATAAAAGCCTATTCAAAGTGCCTGTATGCAATATCCCTTCCGTGAGCAAGTCAAAGTCATCTGTTGCCTTGCTCGATTATGAAACAAGCGAGAACAAAATCGGAGAGATCGTAAATCTATCGCAACGGCTCAACAGCATTATTTGGGATAAATTCAACAACGGCGCAAACGAAAAGGATATACTTCCTGTTTACGAGGACGTGTGTAAGCTCGCCGTATTGTCTGGTATTGAGATAGACAAAGCAAAACGCGCCTATGACAATGTAAATGTCGGCAAGGAAATAACGGCTCTGCAAAAGAAATATAGTGTTCCCGCGCCGGTCTTTTTCAAAGAGATACACCGCATAAAAGATAAGGAACGGCAATACCGCTTTCATAAAACCGCAATGGATTATATCTATGAGGCGGCAAATAAAATTTCTTTCCGCGAAGGCAGAAAACAAAAGAAATTCTTTATTCCCATATCCGTTCAGCTCGGCAGCGCGTTAGTCATAGGTAATGCAACCGAGTACAGGCACAAGGATAAAATCGTGGAAATCTGCGACACCGCAAAGGCTCGGATAAAGCAGTTATACAGCGCTCTGCGCTCTGCCGACGATGATGAAAAAGAAGTCCTCTACGACAGGATAGAACAGGAAAAGAACGAGCGCGACGAGCAAGCCTCAAAATGGCTTACGAACAAAAACGTGCTTATCCTCGTCCTGCGGCATTATGAAAAGAACGCTGCTTCGGATTGGCATATCTACGCCGCCTTGATGAACAGCCCCGTATATGAAAAGTTTATGTGGGACGTGGACGACGATACTATCGTTACACCCAAAGTGGTTGAAGATAAAAACGGCAAATACGAAATGTACGGTATGAAATTTGCAATTAAGTAGCGAAAAGTGAGAATCGCTATTTTTTAGCGTATATAACGGTAGCCCGTTATTTTGAAAAAACCTCTAAAAACCCCCGTATTTTCGGGCAGAATCGGTTGTTTTTCGGGGACAATTTTGGAAAAACACAAACGTAAATAAAAAAGCTCTAATCGGCGTTATAGACACCGAGCGTACAGATCGGTAAAATCTCGGCTCGACCAAGAACATTGGTCGGGCTTTTTCTATGCCCGCACAGGACAAAAAATAAAAATTACGGAGGTGATGAAATCAAAAAAGGCGCAGCCGATAGCCTTAAAACGACGGCGAAACGACAATTTAATATCAGGGGAAGAAGTTGGTTTATCGGTTATAGCGAGGAACGTATTTGGATTGCCAAATACCGAGCGCAGGCGCTCGCCTCGTTAGGGGCAAGCCCCTAATACCCCGATAATCCGACGAACAAAATTGATGAGGAGGGAAAAATTATAGGCAACAGAACAAGACCGTTCGCTTACATATTCAGGGCAAGCGAACAAGAGAAAAACTTAATAGACAAAGCGATAGCGACGAGCGGACGTTCTATGACGGAGTTTGTAATACGGGCAATCACCGATAAACCGATTATCGTGGTGGAACACGCGAGCGAGATGTTAGCCGAGTTGAAACGGCAAGGAAACAATCTTAATCAGGCGTTAAAGTATTGCTACTACGGTGATGCGGAACAGCGGCGCATTTTATCTTGCGCCGAAGAATTAAAGAAAACGTATAAAGCAATCACTACCGCCGTTGGGGGTGGATAATGCCGTTACTCAAATGTACCGCAGGCAAAGCAAGACCAAAAAACGCGATCACTTATATTACGAAGCCCGAAAAGGCGGCGTATGTATCCGTCCGTAATTTATTCGAGGATGAGGACTACGCCAAGCAGTTTGAGGAAACGGCGGCTATGTACGGAAAAGGTACGGACTACAAAGAGCGCAAGTATTATCACTTCAAACTATCGTGCGCGAGAAAAGATAACGTCAGTCCACTGCAAGCGCATAAGTACGCCGAAGAACTTGCGGAAAAATTGTTCCGGGACTATGAGTGCGTAATCGCTACCCACACCGACACGCAGACCGTACATAGCCACATAATCGTGAACGCCGTCGATCCGCTCACGGGGAAGAAATTGCAATTCAGCCCCAAAGATTATGTTGCTATGAAGGACGAGGCTAATCGTATCGGCAAGCAGTACGGATTTACCGAAACGGACTTCCGTAAACGCGGCAAGAACAGCAGAACGGCGACGGAGCAAAAGATAATGAAGAACGGCGGCGTATCTTGGAAAGAAGAATTGCGCGAGGTAATTCAGGAAGCCGTAGGTAAATGTAAAACGGCGGATGAGTTCAAAGAATACCTTGACAGTTGTTACGGCGTAAAAATCACGCAGGACGGTAAGGACTATTCCTACCTTCATCCGCAGAAAAAGAAACCTATCCGAGGGGAAAAGCTCGGAACAAACTACACAAAAAAGGAGATATTGAGAAAACTTGGAGAACAAACTAACAGGCAAAAGTCCGCAGCCCATAGCGGACGAAACGGTAACTATCGAGGACAATCTGCCGGCACAAGAATTGTGCGAACAGGTACAGCTACTCACGGCGCAAGCGCGGGAAGCCTTATTGCAGCAAGCCTTGACAGTATCGAACGAGAAATGCAACGGCTTAATTTTGAAGCTAATTGCGCAAGTCGAGGAACTGACGCAGCAAGTGTCGAACGTGAAATGGAACAACAAAGGGCTCGTGAAGAATCTGAAAGAAGACATAGAGAATATGCTGAAAGAGCTGAAAGAGAGCAACAACAACCTGTCGGAAGTGTTGAGGAAGTTAATACGCCGGATGACGGAAATAGCAACTCAAATACAGGAAGAAGTAAGTACAGCTACGGCAAAGGCGACTAACGAAGCTACCGCCCTTTTCAATAAGAAGATAAACGAAGCTGCAGACAGTGCCATTGCAAAAATGGATAAGCAGGCAGAAGAAATCTCGAAGAAAGTCAAAGCCGCTGAAAAAGAAATAGACGGCGTGAAAGACGACATACACTACGAGCGCGGCTTTAGAAAGTTTATGTTTTGGGCGACACCTGTACTACTCTTGGTGCAGACAGTCATCACGGCATTTTTATTGCTGAAATAACAAAAAACCATTGACAAACCTTCCGAGATAGAGTATAGTATATATACTATACAGATATTTTGGGAGGTTTGCTATGGTAACGAGAAAAGAGGACACGCCTACTCGCAAAGCGAATAGGAAATACGAGGAAACTCACAAGGAAGAACGCCGTAATAAGTGTGGCAATTTTCAGACAATGATACCGAGAGAATTATTGAACGAGATAAATTCATTTCTGAAAAAATACGGTTATACGAAGGTTGAGCTTATACAGGCGGGTTATGAGGAGCTGTTATCTCGGCACGATACTAACCTCGCCAAACTTATGGACGGTTATGATGACTTCTTTGAGAGTGAAAAGAAAAACAGCGGAACACTATAAGGTGCTTATTACACCCGTAACGTCGGGAATATTTTGGGGGAAATATTGTGTGATAGGGCAAACTGCGCGTACCTTTCCGTTGTACGCGCAGAGGGAATAATGAGAAGCAAAGGAACTGCAAGGTAATGTACGCCCGCCATAGTGCATAAGGGAATTGAGTCATAAACCTTGCAACCTACATAGAACACAAAAAATTTGGAGGAATTGAATCAACAGCGAATTGAAACCATAGTAATCGGCAACACCGCCTATACGGTAATTGCCAAAGAAAGAATCGGCGCGAGTAAAACCGCGCTTGACATCACAAGGAGATTATTGCTTAATGGCAATACTCATAACAAAGACTCGTCTGCGGGTTGTGATCCGAAAGGAGAAATCAAATGAGATTGCAATCAACAGACAACCAACTTATAACTGCTCTCTACTGCCGCCTTTCCCGTGACGACGATTTAGAGGGCGACAGCAACAGTATCAAAAATCAAAAGGCTATACTCGGCAAGTATGCACAGGACAGAGGATTTAGCCACCCTGCCTACTATGTGGACGACGGGTATTCGGGAACGAACTTTAACCGTCCCGACTTCCAAAGACTTATAGGCGACGTCAACGACGGTAAGATCGGAACAATTATCGTAAAGGATATGAGCCGTTTGGGACGCGACTATCTGAAAGTCGGCGTATATACGGAAATCACCTTTCCCGATGCAGGAGTGCGGTTTATCGCCATCAATGACGGCGTGGACAGCGACAGTCAGCAAGACAACGACTTTACGCCCTTCCGCAATATCATCAACGAATGGTATGCAAAGGACACGAGCAAAAAAGTCCGCGCCGTATTCAAGGCAAAAGGAAACGCAGGCAAGCATCTCTGCACGATACCGCCCTTCGGATACATAAAGGATAAGGACGATAAGCAGAAATGGATTGTGGACGAGGAAGCCGCCGAAACCGTCAAAGAGATTTACAGGCTTTGTATAGAAGGTTACGGTCCTACTCAAATCGCAAGGATACTTACGGAACACGGAATAGACACACCCGTCATTCACGCGAAGAAGGTAGGCATTAAATATGGTTCAAAAGAAAATGCGTTGTCTTACATTTGGGATACTCAAACCGTAATAACAATCCTTGCAAATCCGTCCTATCTCGGACATACGGTAAACTTCCGGACGAAGAAGAAATCGTATAAATCGAAAAAGAAGATTGAACTTCCGCCCGAAGAATGGGTTGTGTTCAAAAACACGCAAGAGCCTATCATAGACCAAGACACCTACGATACTGTTCAACGCATTAGACAGAACAAACGGAGACCGAGCAAAATGGGAGAAATGAGTATCTTTTCGGGGCTTGTATATTGCGCCGACTGCGGAAAGAAAATGTATCTCTGCCGTTGCACGACAATGCAGCAAAAGGAATACTTTAACTGTTCCACCTATCGGAAGAAGTCAAAGAGCCTTTGCACTTCCCATCAAATAACGGTTGAAGCGGTAGAACAAATCGTGCTTGCCGACATCCGCAAGGTGCTGTCTTATACAAGCAATCACAAACAGGAACTATTGGAACAATTAAGGCATAACGCCGAGATAAAGACCAAGCAAATGCTATCTTCCCAAAGACGGGAATTGGAAGAAAGCGAAAAGCGCATACTCACGCTCGACAAACTTATTCAGAGTTTATTTGAGGAAAAGGTTGCGGGAAGCCTGTCCGACGAGCGCTTCCGTAAACTGACGTCCGCTTACGAACAGGAACAAACAGAACTTGAAAACCGTGTAAAAATGCTTCGGGCAGAATTGTCCGAAGCAAGCGAGAAAAGCGATAACATTGAAAAATTTATGCGACTTGTAAATAGGTACACCGATGTTCCCGAACTGACACCCGAAATCGTAAAAGAGTTCATTTACAGGATTATCGTACACCAAGCGGAAAAAGTTGACGGACACAGGACGCAACAGGTAGAAATCATCTATAACTGCGTAGGGGCAATAACTATCCCGAACAGTTAGGGCAAAAATGAGTTAAGGCATAGCCTTTCGACTATGCCTTACTCAAAAATCCCTATGAAAGACACCCTAATGCGCGTCCTTTTGTCTTGTATGAGAACGCTGCCCCGCGGACGTCATTCCGCAAGGCGTTTCATATACGCGAGATAACTTTCCGCGCGTGCCGCGGCGCAGGACGCGCAAGGCGCAGACGCGGCGGCGTAAAATTTGAGTTTCGGCTCCGTGCCCGAAGGTCTGGCGCATATCCAGTCTCCGCCGGCAAGGTGGATTTTGAGCGCGTTCGTCGCGGGCAGTCCCGTGCTCTCCTCTCTTCCGTCCACATATCTTTTCACCCCCGCGAAAAGGTCGCTGACCGCTTCTACGCGCGTGCCCTCTATGACGTCGAACTGCTGCGCGCGGAGCTTTGCCATAATGTCCTTCATTTTCCGCATTCCGTCCACTCCGCCGAACGCGACGGACGTCGAACGCTCGTCAAAGAAGCCGAAGCGCGCGTAAAGGTCCTGCAACACCTGCCAGAGCGACATACCCAAGCTGTCGTAATAGCATATCATTTCGGCAAAAATCATTGCGGCGGCGACGGCGTCCTTGTCGCGCGCGTGAGTGCCGACGAGCGAACCGTAGCTTTCCTCGAACCCGAAGAGATAAGTGTATTCGCCCGAAGTTTCCCACTCCTTGATTTTTTCGCCGATATACTTGAACCCCGTAAGGACGTCGAACGTCGTCACGCCGTAGCTGTCCGCAATCTTGCGCGCAAGCTCCGTCGTCACGATGGTCTTGACTATCGCGCCGTTTTCGGGCAGAGTGCCGCTCTCTTTCCTGCGACGCAGGATATATTCGGTCATAAGCGCACCGGTCCTGTTGCCGTTGAGCAGGACGAACTTGCCCTTGTCGTCGCGTATCGCGACGCCCATACGGTCCGCGTCGGGGTCAGTGCCTATGACAACGTCGCTGCCTATTTCGTCGGCGAGCTTCACGCCCATCGCGAGCGTGTCCGCTTCTTCGGGATTGGGCACGCGTACGGTGGAGAACTCGCTGTCGGGGACTGCCTGTTCGGGCACGACGGAAACGTTGATGCCCATATGCGCAAGCACCGTCGTGACGGGCATATATCCCGTGCCGTGCACGGGTGTGTAGACTATCCTGACTTTCCCGCCGTAATTCTTCACCGCGTCGGGCGACAGTCCGAGCTTTTCCACGGCGGCGAAATACTCCGCGTCGACGGACGCTCCGATGACCGTCACGTTTTCGGCGACGGCGGCGCCGTCAAGCCCTTTCACGCTGTCGGGCGTAAAATCGGCAGAAATGGTCTTGATGCCGAAATAAGGGGTTTTTTCGATGAAACCGACCACTTTATCCGTGTCTTCCGGCGACATTTGGGAGCCGTCCGGTCCGTAAACCTTATAACCGTTGTACACCTTCGGGTTGTGGGAAGCGGTAATCATAACCCCCGCCGCCGCGCCGAGAAAGCGCACCGCGAACGAGCACATCGGCACGGGACGCACGTCCTCGAAAAGGTGGGCGCGGACGCCGTTTGCCGCAAGTATCTTCGCGGTCAGCACGGCAAAATCCTTGGAAAAACGGCGCGTGTCGTAAGCGATGACCACGCCCCTCTTTTTCGCTTCCGCGCCGAGAGAGGATATGTAGTCGGCAAGTCCGCGCGTCGCGCGGCCGACCGTAAAACGGTTCATTCTGTTCACGCCGAGGTCGATGACGCCGCGCATCCCCGCGGTGCCGAATTCCAGCGGCGCCCAGAAACTTTCTTTCCTTTCCTCTTCCGTCATCTGCGCAAGTCTTTCGCGCTCGGCAGCGGTCAGGTCCGCCGCCGCGAGCCATTCGGAATAGCTTTCTTTCCAATCCATAGTTCACCTCACGTTTCACGTTGAATTATATTATACGCCGTCTGCGGTGTCAATAAGGATAGCCGCGCGAAAGGCGCGCATACTATGCTTATGGGCAAAGGGCTTCTGCGAAAATTTAACGGCGTTTTCAGGACGGCGGCCGCCGCCGCGGTGTGCATCGCGGCGCTTTCGGGCATATTATGCGGTATGACGACACTTGCCCGCACCGCAAACGCGGAAACGCCCGAAATCACCCTGATTGCGAAATTTTCCACCTACTACGGCGACAGCTCCGACGGACGCAAACACAACGTCGCCCTCGCGGCGAAAGCGATAGACGGCACGGTGATACTTCCCGAAGACGAGTTTTCTTTCAACGACACGGTGGGCGCACGCACGAAGGCGCGCGGATACCGCTCCGCTTTCATCATACAGGACGGCACTTTCGTGGAAGGCATAGGCGGCGGGGTGTGCCAGGTTTCGGGCACGCTCTACAACTGCGCTTTGCTTGCCGACCTCACCGTCACCTGCGTACACCCGCATTCCCTTCCCGTAAGCTACGTCGCGCCCTCGTTCGACGCTATGGTTTCGTCGTCGAGCGACCTGCGTTTTGCCAACACGCTCTCCGCTCCCGTGACGATAAAAATGAGCGCGGACGGGAAATATCTGCGTGCCGAGATATACGGGGTGTCGGGCGGCTTCGACATAAGAAGACGCTCCGAAACGCTGGAAACCATACCGAAAGAAACGGAATATCTCCCCGACGCTTCCCTCTCTCCGGGAGAGGAAGTGGTGGACACCTGGGGAAAGGACGGACTGAAATCGGAAGGCTGGCTGGAATATTTTATGGACGGCGAACTTGTGCGCACCGTCCGCATCCGCCGCGACACATACAAACCGCAGAAGCGCATCATCCTCCGGGGCGAGGGTGTTGCACCCTCGCGCTCCCGCACCGTTACTTAACTTCCCGCACTGCTTTTATCAAATAACAGCCGCCGCGTGACAAGCGGCAACAGTCAGCCCTGCGCTTAGCAGCCCGGCGCTTAGCCGCAGCCGAGCGCTTTGAGGGTGCGGGAAGAGGGACGGTAATCGAGGGGCTTGTCTTCCTCGCCGTGATAATCGCTGCCGCCCGTGCGGATGAGACCGTAACGGTCGGCAACGGCAATCAGCGTTTCCGTATCCTCCTTGGAGTGGGTGGGATAATAGGTTTCAAGCCCTTTGAGCCCGAAGGGTTTCAGCCCTTCGATGAGAAGATTGAGCGTCTTCTGCTGCAAATATTTTTTGGGATGCGCAAGGACGGGAAGGCCGCCGAAAGCGGCAATGAGCTTCACCGCTTCGAGAGGCGACGTGCGCCGCGTGTCAGCATATGCCCTTCCGCCGGGGCCGAGATAGCGGTTGAAAGCGTCCTGCACATCCTTTGCAAACCCCTGTTCCACCATAGCACGGGCGATGTTCATCCTGCCGAGTCCGTCCGCCCCGAAATCTATGCCGAGCTCCACGCCGCAGGCGGAGAGTTTGCCGCCGATGAGCAGATTGCGCTCGCGGCGCATAGACTTGACCTTGGCGATTTCTTCGCGGAATTCGGGGTTTTTATAATCGATATTGTAGCCTAAAACGTGGATTTCGCTGTTTGAATGCGCGGATATCTCAATGCCGGGGACAAAGCGCAGACCCGCTTCGCGGCAGGTTTCCGCCGCTTCGTCCAGCCCCGCCACGGTGTCGTGGTCGGTGACGGCAAGAAGTTCCGCGCCAAGCCGCGCCATATGCAGCACGGTGTCGCGCGGAGATTTCGTCCCGTCCGACGCGGACGTATGTATGTGCAGGTCCGCTCTCATTCTTCCTCCTGCGGCGCGTCGATTGCCGCCGCCGCCTCTTCCGCAATGTAGCCCTCAGGCATATCGTCGCCGAGCTTGTCTAGTTTCTTGGTGAGCAGTTGGTTTCGCTTGTCGATGTCGTCCACCGCCTTGACCACTCCCTGCGCGCGGCTCCTTATAGTGTCGATAAGCCCCGTAAACTTCGTGAAATCCGTGCGCACCGCCTGCATAAGTTTGATTATCTCGCCGCTCTTTTTCTGAATTTTGAGCGTGGTGAACCCCACCTGCAAACTGTTGAGCAGCGCGGATATCGTCGTGGGTCCGCACACCGTCACGCGGTACTGCGTCTGCAAGTCGCTGGCGAACGAACCGTCGCGCAGTATCTCCGCATACAGTCCTTCGTTGGGGACGTAAAGCACGGCGAAATTGGTCGTGCGCGGCACTTTGATGTACTTTTCGTTGATGGAGCGCGCTTCGCTCTTCACGCGGTCGCGGAGCGCCTTTCTGGCAAGCTCCACCGCCGCCTTGTTCCCTGCGTCCGATGCGTCCAGCAGACGGTAGTAGTCTTCGAGGGGAAACTTCGCGTCTATGGGCAGATACACTTCTTCGCCCGCCTGCCCCGGCATTGCGACGGCAAAGTCCACCGCCTCGCGCGAGCGCGGCGACACGCAGAACTGCGTCTTGTACTGTTCGGGTGCGAGAATCTGTTCGAGCAAACTTTGCAGGGAAACTTCCCCCCAGTTGCCGCGCGTCTTGACATTGGAGAATATGCGGTTGAGATTGCCGACGCTTGCGGTCAGCTCCTTCATCTCGCCGAACCCTTTCTGCACGCTGTCCAGCCTCTCGCTCACCTGCTTGAAAGCGTCCTGCACGCGCTTTTCGAGAGTTTCGGAGAGTTTCTCGTCCACGGTGGCGCGCATTTTGTCCAGCTGTTTTTCGTTGTCCTCGCGCACCTCTTTGAGCCGCGCCTGCATATCGGCGCGCATTCTGTCCACGTTCTGGGTGAGGTCCTTTCTTATTTCGGCGAACTGCCTTTCCAAATCGCCGCGCATATCGGCGACCCCCGCCTTGAACTCCGCCTTGACGTCGCCGAGATTTTTGCCCAGCGCCTCTCCCGTCTTTTCGGCGTTCTCCTTTTCCGCGGCGGCAAGCTGCGCCATTGCTCTGTTCATATATTCGACAAGCTCGGCGGTCTTTTTCTCGGCGCCGCCGAGATACGCGTTCAGCATATTCGCGACTGCGGAATTACTCTGCGTGTTGGCGTCCCCTATCGATTTGCGCGCGTAATCGACTTCCTTTATGATGTCCTCCTTGGCGCGTTTCTGCTCTTCGCGCAAAACGCGGTCGTCGAACGCGCCGCCCCCTCTGCGCGCGAGCGCGACTATGAGAGCGGCAATCCCGCTCACCGCCGCCACCGCGGCGAAAACTATCGTAAGAATTTCCGTTGTCGTCATTCTCTTTCTCCTTTATGCGCAAAAGCTATGCCCGTTCGGGGACCGTTCGCCGTCACTCCGCGCTTTGCCGTGTGTTCAAAGCCTGTCCGCCCTCTTTTTGAGGAAAGCCAGCGCGCGTGCGCGGTCGCGCAATACGGGATTTATCACCGCCTCGCGCAGCAGAGCGGAAAGCGCGTCGCCTATCTCTCTGCCCGAAAGTCCCGCCGCCTGCGCGTCCGTCCCGTCCACGGGCAGGTCGCCGACCGAAAACGGCGTGCCGTCGGAGCGCATCTCCCGCCACAGGCGTTCTATGCGGAGTTCGCCGACGTCCTCTCCGCGAGTGGCGTACGCGTCGGCGCGCTTCAATGCCGTCAGGTCGTCCATAATATCCGCGTGCTCCGCTATGAAAAGCCGCAATTTGTTTTCGGACATATCGCCTTTGAGGTCCGCCATATGACAGGCGGTGAGTTCCGCCGTCCTGCGCACCCTGCGCGGCGGCATACCGAGCGCGGCAAGCCTTTCCCGCACGAGTTCCGCCCCTATGGCGTCGTGCCCGTGCATATTGCCCTGCCGCTCGCAAGCGACTTTCTTGCCCACGTCGTGCAGCAACGCCGCCCACCTGACGGACGGCTCCGCCGCCTTGTACGCTTCGACGGAATGGCGGAATGCGTCGTATATGTGATATTTCTTCGGCTGTTCCAGCCCGCGCAGCGCGGCAAGTTCGGGCAGAAGCAGGTCTGTGAGTCCGAGTTCGTCCAGCAGTTTCAGCCCGCGGACGTGCCCGTCCGAAACTCCGAGCCCCGGATAAGCCGTGTCCGCGACGAATATCTTGTCCAGCTCCGCAAACACCCTCTCCGGCGCGACGTCCTTCACATACGCCGCATACCTCTTCGCCGCGGCGAACGTATTCTCTTCCGGCTCGAATCCGAGCTCGGCGGCAAACCTCACCAGCCTGAGCACCCTGAGTCCGTCCTCGCCGAACACCGCGTCGGGGTCGCGCACGGCGCGCAGAACCCTTTTCTCTATGTCTTCCCTGCCGCCGACGAAATCGGTATATTCCTCCGTCAGCGGGTCGAAATACACCGCATTCGCCGTGAAGTCGCGGCGCAGCGCGTCAGCGCGCATATCCCTCGTAAAAGTGACCTCGCTGGGGCGGTGAACGCCGCTCCCTTCGGGATAACTGTCCGTGCGGAACGCGGTATACTCCGCCGAAAACCCCTCCGCAAAAACCGTCGCCGTCCCGAGCCTCATACTTTTGCCGCTGACTGCAAAACGCGTGCCTGAAAGCATCGTTTTGACGTCTTCAACCCCGAGATGCGAGCAAATGTCCAAATCGCGCGGGGTCACGCCCAGCAGAGTGTCGCGGACGAAACCGCCCACGGCATACAGCGTCGCTCTGTCCCTGAAAAGCGACGCAAGCTCCCGCAAAGCGTCCCTGTCAGCCACCGTACACTTCGGGTGCGAGCACGCACACGTCGGGCAGATTGCGGAATTTCTCCGCGTAATCCAGCCCGTAGCCCACGACGTACTCGTTGGGGATTTCGAACCCGATGTAATCCCCTTTCAGTTCCACCTTTCTGCGGGAAGGCTTGTCCAGCAGGGCGCACAGCTTCACGGACGCGGGGCCGCGCGCTTCCAGCAGTTTTTTGAGATAAACGAGCGTGACGCCCGTGTCGATGATGTCCTCGACGATGAGCAGGTTCTTGCCCGCGACGGGAGAAGAAAAGTCTTTCAGCATCTTGACCTCGCCCGAAGACGACGCGCCCGAACCGTAGCTGGACACCGCGATGAAATCCACCTCGACATCTCCCGTGAGCTCGCGGAAGAGGTCCGCGAAGAAAATCGTCGCGCCGCGCAGTATGCACACCACCATAAGAGGCTGCCCCGCGTAATCTCGGTTGATTTCGGCGGCGAGTTCCTTCACGCGTTTTGCGATGGCTTCTTTGGATACGAGAATTTTTGCTATCTCTTTACCGTACATTTTTATCCTCTGTTATTTTGATTGCGTTTTTCGTGGCGGCATCCAGCCTGACCTTGTCCGATATTTCCACGCCCGCGGCGAAAAGAATTTCGCTGCCTACGGCGCATACGGTGATTTTCGAGCGCTTGCGCAAAGGGATTTTTCTGTCCGTGAGGAAATCGCCGAAGCTCTTCGTTCCTCCCCCGAACTTGGTGATGAAATCCCCCTCTCTGCGGCGGCGGAGCACCGCATCCGCGGGAATTTTGTCCACGTCGGCGTAAAGCGCGCCGTCGCCCGGCGTCGCTTCCGACGGCGCAATCCTTTCGCATTTCACGCCCATTGCGCAAAACGGCACCCGCGGGAACGGCATCTCTCCGCACCCGTCATCCCCGCCGCCGCGCGTGAACACCACTCCGTCGCGGTCGGCGTGCGCCGTCACTCCGTGCGAAAGCTCCGTCCTCTTCCCCGTTTCCGCCCCCGCAAGAGCCAGAACGGCGTCGTAATGCTTTTCTTCCACGTCCTGTTCCACGCCGAGCGCGGCACAAGCGCGCGCCACCGCTCTCTTGGCAAGCACGGGAGAGTCGAAAGCGGAAAGCGGCACCCGCACCTCATCCTCCGACACGACGGGATAAGGCGCGCACTCTTCTATGAAATCGTCCGCTTCCGCGGCGTTTCGCGCCAGTCGCGCCACCGCTTCGTTGACGGCGGGAAATCTTTGCTTTATCCTTTTCAGCTCCGCACGCAGGAAATTGCGCGTATAGGTTTCGTCGGAATTGGTTTCGTCCTCAACGTAAGGCAATCCCCTCTCCGCCACATACGCGTCTATCTCCGAGCGCGGCACAAAAAGCAGAGGTCTGAAATACCGCCCGGAATACTCGCTCATTCCGCGCAGTCCGCGTATGCCCGTGCCCCTGAATATGCGCATAAGCACGGTTTCGGTCTGGTCGTCGGCGTGGTGGGCAAGCGCGACGAAATCGCACTCTCCGCCCGCAAGCAGTCCGCCGAACACCTCGTAACGCAGTTCGCGCGCCGCCTGCTCCACCGTCAGTCCCTTTTCCTTTGCTCTCGCGGGAGCGCCGACGCGGAAGAGTCTGCACTCCACCCCGCGTTCACGGCAGAATTCTTCGGCAAACGCCGCGTCTTTCAGAGAATTTTCGCCGCGGATGCCGTGTTCGACGTGCACGGCGAAGAAATCCGCGCGCGCCGCAAGCAGCATATCGGCAAGCGCGACCGAATCGCGTCCGCCCGAAAAAGCAAGCGCAATGCGCGCGCCCATAGGCACGCGCAGGCGGAATTCTTCTCCCGTTACCGTTTTCATAAGATAAGTATAAAACAAAACTTCGCGTTTGTCCACCCGCAGTGGACGGCGCTCCGCCCGCAGAGGGTCAGAGCGCGAAAAGCCTCATTACGAGCACCGTGCAGTCATCCTTTGCGCCGCGGGAAAGCGCGCGTTCGAGCAGTCTGTCCGCAAGCACCTGGGGATTGGACGTGTTCACCTCCTCCACCGCGTCGACAACTCCCTGCTCGTCAAGCGCGTCGTAAACGCCGTCGGACATCATTATCACCATATCCCCGTCATAGAGCTGGTGGCGGCTGGTGAGAGGTTTCGCCCTTTCGAGTATTCCTGCGGGAGGGGCGGCGCAGGATATTATCTCCACGCTGCCGCGGTGGCACACGAATGTGGACACCGCTCCCATTTTGATGACGTCCAGTCCGCCCGACACGGTGTCTATGACCGAAATGTCGATGGACGAAAAGTTTTCGTCGCCGCCGAGGCACAGCAGCTTGTTGACGAGAGTGAGAATGACCGCGTTGTCAAAGCCCGCGCGGTAGAAATTCTCCACCATCGAAATGGCGTTTTTGCTGGACGCGGCGGCGTTTTCTCCGCTGCCCATCCCGTCCGACAGCGCAAAAAGACGCCTCCTCCTCGAAGGACAAAGCACGCTTTTGGTGTCCCCCGACACGCTCTCGCCGCCGCGGCTCTTCTCTGCCGACCCGTACGCCACCTCGAAGACGGGACAGGCGGCAAGATGCACCACGCATTCGTCGCCGCGGGGCGTGACCGCCGCCTTTTCCAGGCGCGTCCCGACAAGCGCGGAAACAATGCGCGGCAGCACGAGTTTGTCCGCGTCCGACGCGCGCACGGTGAGCGCGACCGTCGCCGTCGTACCCTGCCCGCTCATCACCACGTCGCTTGCCACGATGTTGTGACGGAGCAGTTCGTTGACAATAGCTTCCTCGCCCTCTTCCCCGAAGCTCACCTTCTCACCGCACTCTCTCGCAAGAGAATCCAGCACCAGCGAAACCCCCGCAAACTGCTCGGACATCAGCCGTTTGGTTTCGTTCACTCCGCCCGCTTCCTCCGTCCGCCTGCGGTAAACTTCGCCCGCGCTGCCGAGGACGGAAGCGAGATTGTGCATTTTCGTACAGCGGCTGGTGATGAAAGGCGGCATATCGAGTATGGTCGCCTTGCCGCGCGACATCACGGCATTCGCCATAGGCAGCAGCACGGAAGACGTATCCCCGCCGAGCGCGGCGAAACATCCCTCTCTGTCCGCGCACCTGCCGCAGTAATTCTTTGCGACTTCCGCCGCAAGTTTTTCGGGGGTGTAGCCGCTTTCCGCGCTCTCCATATCCCGAAGAGTGTCGGACATATCGTAAAACACCCTGCTCACGGAATAGAGGCGCGATGCCATTTCGCTGCGGTTGCGGTTGACAATGCTTCCGACTGCGGCGACTCCCTTTTTGCCCCCGCAAAGTCCCGTTATCCACTTTTTCGGCAAAAGCAGGAACACTCCCGCGCCGAGGGCGACGGACACGAGATTCTGCCAGTTCGACCCGTCGAAATCCAGCGCCAGCCACAACACGGCATACACCGCCGTCACTCCTGCTGCGGACGCACATTTCGTAAACGGCGACAGAGCGCACGCCGCCGCAGCGGCGAGCACGGCGAACGCCACGAAATCGAGTGACAGAAAATTCAGCGACACTCCCGCCCCCGCAACCACGGCGAACGCGAACGCGGAAAGCGGAGACACGCCGAAGGCAAACAGCATCACGAAAAACGGCGTCAGCCCGAACGCCAGATTGAACCCCTGCACTTCCACGCCTGCCGCGGCAAAGGCGAAAGCCACCGCCGACAGACCTCCCGCAATCAGCTCATCCAGCGTAAAACGCGTCTTTATCCCCCTCAAAAGCACGGCATAACATATTGTTTGTGCACAAAACGCAAACACCCCCGCCAGCACCGCGCAAAGCACGCTTGCCGTCACGCTGCCGGCGAACAAGGCGCTGCACACCGCGTGCGGAGCTTCCGCGACGACCGCCGCCGCCGTGGTGAAAACTATGTGCACGTTCTTGCGCAAGCGATAAAAAAGTATGTACACTCCCGCAAAAAGCAGCACGGGCACGGCGACGTAAAGCACCGTCCACGGAGAGGGCGAAAACGCAATTACGGAGAGGGCGTATACGGGAGCGACCACAAGCAGGTTCTGCCTGGCGTAGCACAGCCCCGCAAACAGTCCCAGCGCAAGCGCGCCCCCGAACGTATCCACGGAAGCGAGCAAAACCATAGCGACGGCTTCCGCCGCGTACTGCGCCGCGCGAACGGGAGAAAGCAGATATTTCCGCGGCGCGCGCGTGCGCGGTTTTCTGCGAAGACGCTCCGCCGCGACTGCAAAAACATTTTCCGACATACTTTCACGCTAGACGCATTTTTGCGCGGATTGTTTCCGTTTTAGGGTTATGTTTGGGGTTTTCAATCGAAAAGGCGGTAAACAAAAAGGACGGAGCGCCCGTCCTTTTTTCGTCTGCGACCGTTTGTCTTACAGTTTTGTTCCGCAGTAAGGGCAAAAATTCGCGCCCTCGCCCGACAGCCGTTTGCCGCACGACGGACAAAACGAAACACCCGCTTCCGCCGCATCCTTTTCTTTGCCCGTTATCCGCACGTCCGCGACTGCCGTATCGAACTGTTCGGCGACCGCGTCTTTCACGCTTTGCGGCACGTCATCCGCTTTCATACCCGCGGTCGTTGCCGCCATAGGATTGAAGAATTTCGCATATTCCGCCCTGGCCTCTTCTTCGTCAAGCTCGATATCGTTCCTCACGAGCATAACTCCCGCGACCAGTCTGTAATCGCTCAGATTTCCCGTATCGATGAGTTTCTGCGCCGCTTCCGCCGCGTTCGGCGCATAGCCGAACACCGATATGAGAGGAACTTTTTCCTGCATTTTCACCGCATTGACAATCCTGCACAACTGCGCGCAGTAAGCATACTTGTGCAGCACTATCATCGCGGGCACGGCGGGAATTATCAACATTGCCAGCGGGAAAAGTATCTTCCTCGCCGTGTCGAGCTTCGCGCACCTCTTTTCAAGTTCGGGGACTATCGCTTTCAGATTTACGGGATACATACGCCACCTGTTTTGTTTATTATATCATATCTGCCCCACTCGTTCAAGGGGTGTCACGCGCCGCTCCGTGTGTCATTGCCGTTCAGCGGGATAAGTTAAACGTGAAAAGCCCTACAAACTCGTGAGCGTGACGAAAAGAAATCACCCTATACCCGACGGACGCTTATTCGGAGTGGGAGCCGCAACAGGCGGCGACCGGGTGAGTGCCTCGGGCAAGGACGGGCGTACGCCGGCAATGCGCCGTCTGTTCGCGAAGCGGGCGCATTGCAAGTGGCATAACATTGCGCCGCCTGAGAGGCGGCGCATCGGAAGCACTTGTGCCCGAGTGCCGAAGGTGTCCTCCCGCAACCGTGGGTGCCCTTTCAGGGGGTACGGTTGCGGGGGAAACCCGCAGGAAGGGGGCACAACACTCCCCTGTCAAAGAACGGAATAAAAAACTATTCTTTCCTAACACCCGCTGAACGGCGATATTTTGATGAAGAACAAGAAAGAGCCGCGACTCCCGGACGCGCCGTGTACTTGTCCGTACATAAGCGGTCGGGAGCGCGGCTCTGACGCAGTTATTCGCAAAATAGCGCCGTTCAGCGGAGGGTTTCCTGCTTAACCTTCTTGTCCACAACGTGCCGTTTTTCGAGTTCCGCGGTAACGTCGCGGACGGAAATGCCCATTTCCACCATAAGGACGGTGAGATGATAGATGAGGTCGGCGATTTCGAAGACGGTCTCCTCGCGGCTGCCGCCTTTGCCCGCAACGATGACTTCGGTGCTCTCTTCGCCCACTTTTTTGAGGATTTTGTCTATGCCCTTTTCAAACAGATAGGTTGTGTAGGACCCTTCTTTCGGCGAAGTCTTTCTGCCCTTGATGAGCTCGTACAGTCCCTCGTACGAAAATTGTTTGAGGGTGTCGGACTGCCAGAGCGGATTGTGAAAACAGCTTTCCTCACCCGTGTGACAGGCAGGGCCGTCCTTGACCACTTCCACCACAAGCGCGTCGCAGTCGCAGTCCGCCGTGATGTCCACGACGTGCTGGAAATTGCCGCTGCTCTCGCCTTTGAGCCAGAGTTTTTGCCGTGAGCGGCTGTAAAAACAAGTCAGCCCTTTTTTCATCGTGACGTCGAGGCTCTCGCGGTTCATATAAGCGAGGGTGAGGACTTCTTTGGTGTAGTGGTCCACCACGACGGCGGGGATGAGCCCGTCGGGACCGAATTTGAGATTGTCGACACTAATCATACTTTATCTCCGTTTTTGTATTGCTAAACTTCGTTTTCTGTCATTTATTCCGCATAAAACGCGGCGCGTTTCACAGCCTTACGGGAATGCCTTCGGCGGCAAGCATACGCTTCAAAGCCCGTATGTCCACCTCTCCGAAATGGAATATGCTGGCGGCAAGTCCCGCGTCCGCACCGGGCACTTTGCGGAAAAGTTCGACGAAATCCTCCGCCTTTCCCGCTCCTCCCGAAGCTATGACGGGGATGCGGACTTTCGCACAAACGGCGGACAGCATTTCGAGGTCGAAGCCCCCTTTCACGCCGTCGGTGTCTATGCTGTTGAGCACGATTTCGCCCGCGCCCTCTTCCTGCCCGCGGTAAGCCCACTCCACGGCGTCTATGCCCGTGGGCACTCTGCCGCCCTTTGCGTACACTTCGTATCTTCCGCCCGCGCGCTTTGCGTCTATGGACAGCACCACGCACTGGTCGCCGTATTTTTTTGCGGCTCTCCCGACGACGGTCGGGTCGGCTATCGCGCCCGAATTCACGCTGACTTTGTCCGCGCCGCATTTCAGGACGCGGTCGAAATCGGAAATGTCGTTTATTCCGCCGCCGACCGTCAAAGGTATGAACACCTGCGACGCCACCGCCGTGAGCGTTTCGGCAAAGAGTTTCCTGCCCTCGTGCGACGCGGTGATGTCGTAAAAGACCAGTTCGTCCGCGCCCGCCGAGTTGTAAAAACGCGCAAGCGCCACGGGGTCGGACACATCCTGCAATCCCGCGAAGTTGGTGCCCTTCACCACCCTTCCGTCTTTCACGTCAAGACAGGGTATTATGCGTTTTGCGAGCATACGCCCTCCTTTGCCGCAGCGAGAGCGGCTCCGAGCGGCAGCGCGCCCGTATACAACGCCTTGCCGACTATCGCGCCGTAAATTCCGAGCGAAGCGAGCTTTGCGATTTCTTCCGCCCGCGTCACGCCGCCCGACGCCACGATTTTCAATCCGTCCAGCGCGGAGAGTTTTTCATAGGCGGAAATATTCGCTCCCGCGAGCGTCCCGTCGCGGGAAATGTCCGTATAAATCACGCAGTCCGTCCCCGCGTCGCGCAGATATTCGCAGAACTCGAACGCGTCCGTATCCGTCAGCGTCTTCCAGCCGTGGACTGCGACCCTGCCGTCACGCGCGTCCACTCCGACCGCAATCGCGTCGCCGTACTTTTTTATCATTTTCAGCACAAAATCGGGTTTTTCCACCGCAATAGTGCCGATAATCACGCGTTTTGCGCCGATGTCGAGATATCCGGCTATCTTCTCCTCGTCACGGATGCCGCCGCCGACTTCGACAAAAAGTCCGCTGTTTTTCACTATGTCATTTATCACGCCGAAGTTGACCGCATCCCCCGCGAGCGCGCCGTCGAGGTCCACGACGTGCAGACACTCCGCCCCCGCCGCGGCGAAACTCTTCGCCGTCGCAACGGGGTCGTCGCCGTACACGGTCATTCTGTCGTAATCCCCTTCCGTCAGCCTTACGACCCTGCCGCCGCGAAGGTCTATCGCGGGAAATATCTTCATAGCACACCTCTCGTCATCTCGTTGAACGCGCGCAGAATGTTCAGCCCCGTGTCCCCGCTCTTTTCGGGATGGAACTGCGTGCCGTACACGTTGCCGCGGGCAACGACGCCCGTCACGGGCACGCCGTATTCACTCACCGCCGCGGTGTACTCCCCGCAGCCCGTCGCGTAGTAAGAATGGACATAATAGACATATTCGCCGTTGGACACATATTTCAACAGCGGACATTCGCGCAATATCTGCAAACTGTTCCACCCCATATGCGGCACTTTCATACCGCGCGGAAGCGAAAACGGCACGACTTCGCCTGGGATAAACCCAAGCCCTTCGTGTTCGCCGTACTCGTAACTGCGGTCGAAGAGCATCTGCATTCCGAGGCAGATGCCGAGGAATGGCTTGCCCTTCGCCACCTCTTCGCGAAGCACCGGCTCCGTGCCCGAAGCGCGGAGTTTTTCGCGCGCGTCGGCAAACGCGCCCACTCCCGGCAGAATTATCCCGTCAGCCGCGCGCAGTCTGGCCGCGTCGGCGGTCACTTCCGCGTCCGCCCCTATAAAACGCAGCGAACACACTAGCGAAAAGAGGTTCCCCACTCCGTAATCGACTACGGCTATCATAACGTCCCCTTTGTGCTCGGAAGCCTGTCCGCATTTGCGGCGTCGACGGAACACGCCTCGCGCAATGCTCTGCCGAAGGCTTTGAACGCCGCCTCCGCGATGTGGTGCACGTTGTCGCCGTACAACATTTTGAAATGCACGGTGGCGCACGCGGAGCGCGCAAACGCTGCAAAGAATTCCTTGATGAGTTCCGTGTCGAGGTCGCCCACTTTGTATTCGGGCGGGAAAGTCACGTCGAAATTGAGATAAGTCCTGCCGCTGAAATCCAGCGCGCAAAGCACCAGCGCCTCGTCCATAGGCAGAATACAGCTTCCGTAACGGCGTATGCCGCGCTTGTCGCCCAGCGCCTTGCCGAACGCTTCTCCGAGACAAATGCCGATGTCCTCCGCCGAATGGTGGAAATCGACGCCGACGTCGCCCTTGCAGCGCAGCACGATGTCAAACGAACCGTGTTTGGTCAGCTGTTCGAGCATATGGTCGAAAAACCCGCTGCCCGACTTGACGTCGTAGCTTCCGCTGCCGTCGAGAGAGAGGGAAAGCGTGATGTCCGTTTCCGTTGTTTTTCTCGAAATTTGCGATTTTCTCATAAATCCTTCTCCTTTAACACCGCCCGTACGGCGTCCGTCAGAAAATCGTTCTGTTCCCGCGAGCCCACCGTGATGCGGACATAATCCGCAAGGGCTCCGTCCAGATACCTCACCAGCACTCCCCGCGCTTTGAGGCGGGTGTAAAGCTCCTCTCCGCTTATGCCGCCGTGCTTAGCCAGCACGAAATTCGCAAGCGACGGAGTGAGCGCAAAGCCCATCTCCGCAAGCGCGGCGGAAAGTCTTTCCCGTTCCGCCGCGACGGCGGAAGTCGTGCGCTCGAAATACTCCTCGTCCGCAACCGCCGCGGCACCCGCCAGAATGCTCAGCCTGTTGAGGTTGTAGGGGTTGAAACTGAACTTCATTTTGTTGAGGTCGTCGATGAGCTCTGCCGCTCCTAGCGCGAACCCGACCCTGCCGCCCGCAAGCTGCCGCGACTTCGACATAGTCTGCACAACGAGCAGATTGTCGAACTCTCCGATTAGTCCGACCGCGCTCTCCGCGCCGAAGTCGCAATACGCTTCGTCAACTATCACCAATCTGTCTTTATTTTCGGAAAGAAGGGTTTTTATCTCCGAAATCGGAAGATAAATGCCCGTTTGCGCATTCGGATTGGCGATGACGACGGTTTCTTTCAATCCTTTGAACCCCTCCGCGTTCACGCTAAGGTCTGCGTTCATCGGCACGGTCACGAAAGGCAGGGAAAAGAATTCCGCAAACACGGGATAGAATCCGTAGCCTATCTCCGGAAAGGCGACCCCGCGCTCCTTGCCGCAAAACGCGCCGAATGCAAACGCCAGGACTTCGTCCGAGCCGTTCCCTACGAAGACGTTCCGCTCAGTCAGCCCTTTCTTTCCTTCCGCGCGGAGTTTTTTGTCAAAGCGCGCGGCTATGGCGCGCACGAGCACGGCAGCCGTCGGGTCCGAGTAGAGGTTGAGCTTTTCCGTTTCTTCGCGGTTCAGCGCCGCAAGCACGGCGGGCGAAGGCGGAAATGGCGACTCGTTGGTGTTGAGTTTTACATAACGCCTGTCCTGCGGCTGTTCGCCGGGGACATAGGGGGCAAGCCCCGCATAGCGCGCATCCAGAAATCTGCTCATTTGCGTCTTGCCTCCGCAGAGCGCGCGTGCGCCGAAAGCCCTTCGCTTTCCGCAAACATGACTATATCGTCTATTGCGTTTTCGAACGCGTCTTTCGAGTAGCATATGAACGACGATTTCTTGACGAAATCGTCCACGGACAGCGGTGACGAAAACCTCGCGCTTCCGCCCGTCGGCAGGGTGTGGTTGGGCCCCGCGAAGTAGTCCCCCGCCGCTTCGGGAGTGTTGTGTCCGAGGAATATCGACCCCGCCGCCGTGATTTTGTCAAGCAGAGCGAACGGGTCTTTCACACACAGTTCGAGATGTTCGGGCGCAATCGCGTTGGAGATGCGCACCGCCTCGTCTATGCTGTCGGCGACAATGATTTTTCCGCAGTTTTCCAAGGACGCGCGCGCGATTTCCTCGCGCGGCAGCAACGCAAGCTGTCTTTCCGTTTCTGCCGCCACGTTTTCGGCGAGAGTGCGGTCGGTTGTGACGAGGACGGCGCTTGCCAGCCTGTCGTGCTCCGCCTGCGAAAGCAGGTCCGCCGCGACCGTCGGCGCATCCGCGCTGTCGTCGGCTATGACGAGTATTTCACTCGGTCCCGCCACCATATCTATCCCCACGGTGCCGAACACCTCTTTTTTGGCGAGGGCGACGTAAATGTTGCCGGGCCCCGTGATTTTGTCCACGCGCGGCACGCTTTCCGTGCCGAAAGCCAGCGCGGCTATCGCTCCCGCGCCGCCTATGAGGAATATCCTGTCCACGCCGGCGATTTCTGCCGCCGCCACTATCTCGTCGCGCACTTTTCCTCCGCGCGCGGGCGGCGTCGCCATAATTATCTCTCCTACGCCCGCAACTTTTGCGGGGATTGCGTTCATCAGCACGGTGCTGGGATAGCTCGCCGTGCCGCCGGGAACGTATATGCCCGCTCTTTGGACGGGGGTGAATTTCTGTCCCAGCACGGTGCCGTCGGGGCGGGTGTAGGAAAAACCTTTCCGCACCTGTTTTTCGTGAAATTCCCTGATGTTTGCCGCCGCTCTTTCGAGCATTGCCTTGTATTCGTCCGAAACGCGCGCGAGCGCGGCTCTTCTTTCCTCTGCGGAAAGTTCGAGCGACGCGGGGGCGCCGCCGTCGAATTTCTCCGCGAAATCTCTGAGCGCGGCGTCGCCTTCCTCCCTCACGCGCGATATTATGCCGCGCACGACGGGTTCGTATTCCGTATAATCCTCTATCCTGCGGTTCAGGACTTCCGCGTCCGCAAGACGCGCGGCGTCGAGTATTTTCATCATTTCGTCACCTCTTTTATCCTGTTCACAATCTCGCCTATTTCCTTTTCTTTGAACTTGTATGCCGCCTTGTTGGCAATCAGGCGCGCGCTGACGGGGAAAATCTCCTCCGTGACTTTCAGCTTGTTTTCCTTCAACGTCGTGCCCGTTTCGACGAGGTCGACTATGACGTCCGACATCCCGAGCAAGGGCGCGAGCTCAATCGACCCGTAAAGTTTGATGACCTCGATTTCACGGTTGGTGTCCATAAAATAGGCGCGCGCGACGCGCGGGAATTTGGTGGCGACCACCGTCGCCCTGCCCGTATCTTCCACATAATCCTCTCTCGCCGCGACGCACATACGGCACTTGCCGATGCCGAGGTCGAGCAGCTCGTAGACGTCCGCGCCGCTTTCCAACAGTACGTCCTTGCCGACGACGCCTATGTCCGCCGCGCCGTATTCGACGTATATCGCCACGTCCGAGGGCTTGACGAGAAAATATCTCACGCCGCTTTCCTCGTTTTCGAAGACGAGTTTGCGGCTGTCGTCCGCAAGCTCACCGACCGTGTAACCGCACTTTTGCAGTATGCCGTACGCCTTGTTGCCGAGTCTGCCTTTAGGAAGCGCTATGCTGACCATTATGCCTCCTCCTTTCCGCGCGGATAATAGACGTTGAGCTCTCCGAGATTGAGCGCAAAGCCCATCGCGTTATGCGTCCTGCCTATGCGCGAGAGCAACCCGTCGTATCTCCCGCCGGAGAGTATCATCTTCGGCACGCGCGCGACGTATCCCTGAAAGATTATGCCCGTGTAATAATCCACGTCGTTGACTATGCTGAGGTCGAGGCGGATGCGGTCGCGGTAGGGCGCGTCCGCAAAACTTTCGTAGAGCGCCGCAAGTTCGTCCGCGGCGGCGCGGGTGCCCTCTCCCGCCGACGCCGCGCGCAGGATTTCCAGCGCGGACGAAAATTCCGTCCCCGCGCGCAGTATGCGCGCGATTTTTTCCGTATCCGCGCCCTCGCCCGCCGCCGATGCGAGGTCGTGCGCGTTGCGCGAACGGATGCAGTCCGTCACCTTCTTTCTCGCCGCCGCATCACGGACGCCGCATTCGTCGAGCAGCGCGGAAATGTAACCCATATGCGACACGGAAAATATGAAGTCGGGGTCTATGACGGAGAGGGACTCCGCCGCAAGCGCGCATATGCCGCGCACATCCTCGCCGTCCAGCGCGCCTATGCATTCCAGCCCCATCTGGTTTATCTCCTTGAAGTCCGTCCCGCCGCGCTCCGTGCGGTAGACGCTCTCGCGGTAATACAGCCGCAGAGGTCTGTCCTCGGACACGCGCGCGTTTTTCACTATGCTGAGCGTGACGTCGGGTTTGAGCGCCATAAGTTTCCCTCCGAAGCCCTGGAACGTGAGCACGGACTCGCTGCCGAGAAAGTTCCTGTTGTCGACGTAAAGGGAATATTCCTCGAACTTTTTCATCTTGTACAGCGCATAACCGTTACGCTCGTAGAGCGCGCCGAGTTCGAGATAAGTCCTTTCGTCCTTGGGAAGAGTGCGTGTGTCAATCAGCATTGCCGTTCTCCCGCGCGTTTTCTTCCGCTATTTTTTTGAGCACGCGGCTGTATCCGCCGCTGCCGTACTGCAAGCACCTCGACACGCGTGACAGCGTGGCGGAGGAAATGTCCGTCTTTTCGATTATGCGGTTGTAAGTGTCGCCGCCGAGAAGCAGCTGCGCGCATTCCACGCGCTGCTCCATCTTTTCGATTTCCGCATAAGTGCACAAATCCTCGAAAAACGCCTTGAAATCCTCCTCGGACTCTATGCGTGACAGCACCTCGAACAGTTTCAAAGTCATAACAGCTCCTTGCGGCATCGCCGCGTCAAGTATACCGCAATTATACATTCACGCTTTAAAGTTGTAAAGCGTTTCCGCGCACTTTTCTTTAACGATTTAATTCGTTGAAGCGCAATACCTCAACTATGTAATATGCCACGCTTCCGCGGCATACGATAGTATGCGAGGTGACAAATGGCATTCCGGAAAATTATCGTTGTCCTGAGCGGCGGGGGAAGCACGGGACTTGTCAAACTGTCAGGCAGTTTCGACGGACTGAACAAGGTGAAGTGCGAGTGCCGCTGCGACGCGGCGGGCGCGGACGCGCGGCTGTTTATAATTGCGGACGATGTGGCTGAAATCCACGTTGAAAATGCAAAAACGACATTTGAAGTGCCGATAAGTGCAAAGTCCGACGTGTATTGTCTGTTGTACACGGGCGGCAAAACGCTGGTCGGAAGCTCGGGCGGACGCGCCGACAGACGGCAGCTCGAAAGCAGGATAGACCTTTACCGCCGCGAACGCGCGCGGGCGGCGAAGGAAAAGCGGGAGTCCGAAGCGCGCCTGCGCGAAGCCGCGGAACAGGCGGCAAAAGCGGAAGCGGAAAGACGCGTCGCCGCGGAAGCCGAAGAAACCGCACACGGACAGCCGTCTTCCGGGGCGGACGGAAACGTACGCGGGGAAAGCGCGCAAGGCGGGCGCGCTTTCCGCGGCGCACCTGCGGACGAGAGCGTCGCGCAAGCGATGAGAGGCCCTTCGGAAGCTCCGTTTTCGCCACACGGCGAAAGCGGAGCATATTCGCAGTCCGTACTGCGCGAAGGCGTCGCATACGACGGCACGAATTTTTATCAGGCGGTGAAGCCGCAGATTGACGAAATGTTTGTGCGCTACCCCGCAGAAGAGAGGCTGAACGCGCTTGTGCCGAATTCCAAATGGGTGCGCGTGGACACCGACGCGGAAGACTATTACGTGCTCGGAGTGCTCTTCGACCTCTCTCTGCCGATATTCGTCTGTTACGGCATACCCGGCGTGCGCAGCATTCCGCCGCCCCGTGACATAGCGGACGTGAGCGTGTGGCTGCCTCTCGACAACCGCCGCCCCGACGGCGACGGCTTCTGGGTGATTTATCAGTCCGCGACGGACGGAAAGTGCATCAGATAAGCCGCCCGCCCCCCCCCCGCACGGCAAAACAAAACCCCGAAGAACGCCTTCGGGGTTTTCGCTGTAAAATTTGCGGCTGAGTTCACTCTTTCGCGCCCTCCGAAAGAGCGTGGGTGAGCGCGACAAAGTCTTTGAGAGCCAGACGTTCGCCGCGTATATCGGCGGGGAAACCGCAGGCGAGAATTGCCTCCGCCGCTTGATTTTTCGGGATGCCGAAAGCGGAAGAAAGATTGTTGGCAAGCGTCTTGCGGCGCATAGCGAACGCGGCGCGCACCGTCTTTTTGACCGCCTGCACATCCTCCCCTTTCATCCTGTCGGAGACGCGGTCTATGCGCACCACCGCGCTGTCCACGTTAGGTGCGGGGCGGAACATATGCCTGTCCACCACCCGCGTGAGTTCGACGTCGCCGAACATATTCACGGCGACGGTGACCGCGGCGTAATCCGCCGTGCCGCATTTTGCGCGCAGCCTGTCCGCGACTTCTTTCTGCACCATCACGGTCAGCGACTCCACGGGAAGAGTGCTCTCCGTAAAACGCATAATAAGCGGCGTGGTGACGTAATAAGGCAGGTTGGCGACGACTTTGAACGCGCCGTCGCCTATAATGCCGCGGACGTCGTCGTCGGACATTTTCAGCACGTCGCGGAAAATCACTTCCGCATTGTCCGTGCCTTGCAGCGTGACGTCGAGCACGCTTTTCAGATTGCCGTCCACTTCGAAGGAAAACACCTTTTTCGCCCGTGCCGCAAGCCGCGCGGTCAGAGTGCCCGCGCCCGTTCCTATTTCCACGACGGTATCCTCTTCCGTCACTCCGCTGTCGGCGACTATCGCGTCGAGCAGATTGCGGTCGAAGATGAAATTCTGCCCCAGAGCTTTGTTGAAGCGGAAGCCGCAGGACCTGAGCAATTCGGCAATTGTGGCGTTTTCCATATTTTTCCTTTGGGCGGGACGTATAACCCGCCGTTTTCTTCGCAAATTAAGAGCGTACCGAAGACAAAACGCAGTCGAAGTACAAAAGATGAGCGGATTTCATCCGCACGATAAAAGCAGGAGTCATTCGATATTCCGTCATACAACCGAAATTCCGATTGTTCTTCTGCTTTCATCGAAGGTCACGGCACGCAAACGCCGAAAGGCAAGCGGCCTGCCTATAACGAAAAGGAGTGACACACTCCTTTTCTTTTTTGCTTTCAGTATTCCTCGTCCGCCTCAATCGCGGGACGCACGCGGTAACGCGCGCCGAGGGAAAGCGCCACTTTGCGGCACGCTTCCACCTCTTCCTCCCCTATGAGGTCCACTACGCTCACGACGGTGTCTATGCCCACCCTCACGCAGTCGCGCACGAAGTCGAGCATTGCGTAATACCCCGCCTCACCGAACGCGCTGTGACAGGAAGCCTGATACTTTTCCGCGGTGCTCGCGTTGAGCGATACGGACACGCTGTCCATAACGGGCGCAAGCCTTTCCGCCGCGTCGGTGATGCCGTTGATTAAGTTCGCCTGACCGTTGGTGTTGACGCGGGTGGACACTCCCCTTCCTTTCAGCCACGCCGCGACTTCGAGCAGTCTGTCGAAAGCGCAGGTCGGCTCGCCGAAGCCGCAGAACACCGCCCCGCGGTAACGGGAAAGGTCGCGCTTGCCGAGTTCCGCAATGACTTCCGCCGCGGACGGCTCGTGTTCCAGCCACAGCCCGCTGCCGCCCACGCCTTCCTTGAAATTGCGGATGCAGAAGTCGCAGGAGTTGGAACACTCGTTGGTAAGGTTGATGTATATGCTGTCACCGAATTCGTATACGCAGTTTTGCATAGCACTCCGATGTCCGAAACGACGTTTCAGACACTCATTTTATCTTGTTAAACAGTCTTTTCGTGTTTTCCGTTGCAATCCGCTCCGTTTCCTCGCGGGATATGCCGAGCACTTCCGCCGCCTTGTCGCGGACAAGCGCGACAAACTTCGGGAAGTTGGTCTTTCCCCTGTAAGGCACGGGCGTCATATAGGGACAGTCCGTTTCGAGCAGCAGTCTGTCCCGCGGTACGGCGGCGAGCGCTTCCAGATTTCTGCGCGCGTTCGCAAACGTGATTGCGCCGCCGAAAGCGAAGTAGGCGTCAAAGCGCGCGAATTCCCTCACCATCTCCGCCGAGCCCGAATAACAGTGCAGCAGCACGCCGTGGGAAAGATGCTCCTTGCATTCCGTCAGCAAGTCGAAACAGTCGCCGTACGCGTCCCTGACGTGCAGACATACGGGAAGAGCGCATTCGTCCGCAAGCAGTATCTGTTCGCGGAACACGCGCTTCTGCACGTCGCGCGGGCTGAGGTCGTAATAATAATCCAGCCCTATTTCGCCTATGCCGACCACCTTCCCGTCGGCGGCAAGGGAACGGAATTCGCGGTAGGTTTCTTCGTCCGCCTTGTCAGCGTCGTGCGGGTGCACGCCCAATGTGCAGTAGACGCCGTCGTGCGCCCTCGCCACCGCAAGCCCGCCCAGCGACGACTCCCTGTCGTAGCCGACGGTTATCATCCCTTCGAGTCCGTCCTCCGCCATAGAGGAAACGATTCCCTCCGCAAAAGGCGCAAGCCGCTCGTCCGTCAGGTGGCAATGGCTGTCTATCAGCATCAGCAGACCTCGCTGCCCGCGGGGACGGGTTTTTCGGGCGAAACCAGCACGACGTCGCCGTCGGCGCTCACCGCACAAAGCAGCATACCCTGGCTCTCTATTCCGCGCAGTTTGGCGGGACGGAGATTCGCCACGACGACGACCTGTTTGCCCACCGTCTCTTCGGGGGTGTAATATTTTGCTATGCCGCTGACGATGGTGCGCTTTTCCGTGCCGAGGTCGACGCAGAATTTGAGCAGTTTGTCCGCCTTTTCCACCTTTTCCGCAGTCAGGATGTGCCCGACGCGCAGGGATACGGTCTTGAACTGTCCGATGTCGATTAAGTTCACCGTGCCTTCGGGGGTCTCCGCAGGCGCGGCTTTCTGCTCCTTGGGCTGCTGCGCTTCATCCGCCTTTTTCTCTGCGGGAGCGGCAGTCTTTCTTTCTTCGTACATTTTTTCCGCCTTTTCGAGGATTTCTTTCACGTCCAGCCTCGCAAAAAGTATTTCAGGTTTTTCCGCCACCTTCACGCCGTCGGGCAGCAATCCGAATTCGCCGAGTCTGTCAAACGGACGGAGCTTTGCTCCGCACTGTCTGACCGCGCTCGCCGCCGCCTCGGGCATACAGCACGCCAGCATACTCGAACCTATGACTATGCTCTCCGTGAGGTTGTAGAGCACGGTGGCAAGCCTGTCGCGCCTGGCTTCGTCGCGGGCGAGCACCCAGGGCGCAGTTTCGTCGATGTATTTGTTCGCGCGGCGGAAGACCGTCATTATCTCGGCGACCGCATCCGCCACGCGGAATTCGTCCACTCTCTTCGCCACCTTTCCGTACGCTCCCGTGACAACGGCTTTCAGCTCCTCGTCCACGGGCTCGTCGGCGTGCCTGTTTTCCACCCTGCCGCCGAAATACTTGTTGGACATCGCGATTGTCCTGTTGACGAGGTTGCCGTAGACGTTGGCGAGGTCGCTGTTGACGGTGTCGGTGACGAGCTCCCAGCTTATCAGTCCGTCATTGTCGTAAGGCAGCGAGGACAGCAGATAATACCGCAGGGCGTCCACTCCGAAAAACTCCGCAAGGTCGTCCGCGTACATCACGTTGCCCTTGGACTTGGACATTTTGCCGCCGTCCTGCAACAGCCACGGATGACCGTAAACGTGTTCGGGGAGCGGTTCGCCCAGCGCCATCAGGAAAATGGGCCAGTATATGGTGTGGAAACGCACTATGTCCTTGCCGATGACGTGCACGTCGGCGGGCCAGTATTTCCCGTAATCCGCCGCGCTTTTTCCTCCGCAATTATACCCGAGGCCGGTGATATAGTTCGTCAGCGCGTCCAGCCAGACGTAAACGACGTGCTTCGGGTCGGACTTGACGGGAATTCCCCAGCTGAAAGAAGAACGCGACACGCAGAGGTCCTGCAAACCGGGTTTGAGGAAGTTGTTGACCATCTCGTTGCGTCGGGACACGGGCAGAATGAAATCGGGATGAGCGTTGTAGTGCTCTATAAGACGGTCGGCGTATTTGCTCATACGGAAGAAATACGCTTCCTCTTCCGCCTCCGTGACTTCCCTGCCGCAGTCGGGACACTTGCCGTCCACCAGCTGGCTTTCCGTCCAGAACGACTCGCACGGCGTGCAGTACAGCCCCTTGTAAGAGCCTTTGTATATGTCGCCCTGCGCGAGCAGCTTCTCGAATATCTTCTGCACCTGCTCCTCGTGGGACGGGTCGGTGGTGCGGATGAACTTGTCGTAGGTGGTGTTCATCAAATCCCATATGCGCTTTATCTCTCCCGCGACGCCGTCCACGAACTGTTTGGGAGTGACGCCCGCCGCCGCGGCTTTCAGCTCCACCTTTTCGCCGTGTTCGTCGGTGCCCGTCTGGAAGCGCACGTCGTATCCCTGCGCCCTGCGGAAGCGCGCAAGAAAATCGGACAGCACTATTTCGTACGTATTGCCGATGTGAGGCTTGCCCGACGTATAAGTGATTGCGGTCGTGATGTAATACTTCTTGCCCATAAGACCTCCGGATGCAGAACATCCGCTTATTCTTTATATTTGAACCATTATACAACTTCCCCGCGCGTTTGTAAACTCAAAGCGGACACACGGCGGCGCTCCCGACCGTTTCATACGGTGCGGAAGACATCTCCGCTCCGCGCGTACGCGCGCATATACGGAAAGTCGGCGAATAAAATATTGTATGAACATTGCGTTCACCGCGCTCACCCTCATCTCGCTGGTGCTTATGACGTTCACAATGCCCACGGACGCTCTCCCGACAATGATATCGGGAGTGACGAACGCCATAGTGCTAATTCTCAAACTCACGGCAATCTACGCCGTGTGGATGTCCGTGCTCAAAATGATGGAATCCACGGGGCTGGACAGAAAACTCTCCCGCGCCCTGCGCCCGATAATAAAACGGCTGTTCAAGGGCGAGAGCGAAAAAAGCTACGACTACATCTCGGTCAATCTGGCGTCCAATATGCTGGGGATGGGCGGGGCGACCACCCCCGCCGCGATAAACGCAATGGCAAGTATGTGCCGCGAAGAGGGCAAAGCGACGGACAATATGCTGATGCTGCTCGTCATCAACGCCACGTCCATACAGATTATCCCCGCGACGGTCATCGCGCTGCGCGCCGCGGCAGGCAGCTCCGACGCGGCGTCGATATTTCTCCCCACGCTGATTTCCACCGCCTGCGCCACCGCGATAGGAATGATACTCGCAAAACTCTTTGCGTCCGCGAAATCCGCCGTTCGGGGCAGACGCAAAAAGGACGGCGCGGAATGACAGCCTATCTCCTCCCCGTCATTCTCATCGGCAATCTCGTCTATGCGATAATCAAAAAAGTAAACGTCTACGACTGTTTTCTGGACGGTGCGAAAGAGAGCCTTTCGCTGGTCAAAAGCATATTCCCCTACGTCGCCGTCATTTTCATCTGCATCGAACTTTTCCGCGCAAGCGGACTTTCGGCGATAGTGTCGGGCTGGCTGTCCTACCCTCTGCGTTTTCTGGGGATACCGCCCGAAATCACCGAACTCGTCCTGCTCGTTCCCCTTTCGGGCAACGGCACGATTGCGCTGCTCGAAAGCATAATCACGGAATACGGCGTGGACTCGTACATCGCGCGATGTGCCGCCGCGATTGCAGGTGCGTCGGAAACGATTTTCTACGTTTCGGCGGTTTATTTCTCAAAATGCAAGGTTAAACGCCTGCGTTATGCAATTCCCGTGTCGCTCTTCGGTTCTTTCTGCGGTATGGTGATTGCCTGCGCGCTCTGCCGCGTGATGTAAGCGGCGAAGGCGGCGGCAAAGCTGAATCAAGCCGTCGGGGTCAGACATCTCCCTCCCCGTCAAACAGGGAAAGCTGTGCGGTGTCCGTCCGTGCACCCGTGTTGATTATCATTTTCCCTCCGCGTGGAAGCCCGGCGCACCCGCACCGGTGCCCGCTCGGCGGACACCTCTCTGTCCGCGTTGCCGCGCGGGCGCAGACGCCCGAAAAAATGCGACGAAGCCTTTCCGCGGCACACCCGCAGCGATGCGGCGCCCGTACGGAAAGGCTTTGCGGTTTCGTCCGCCCGAAGGCGGCGTTATTCGTTGATGACCGTGAGGAATTTCGCGGGTTTTCCGCCCATCGCGAGCTGCGCGTGGGGGAAAGAGGGGTCGAAGTAAATGCTGTCGCCCGCGCGGAGAAAATACTCCTTGTTGTCCACTATCACGCGAAGCTCCCCTTCCAGCACATAGTTGAACTCCTGCCCGCCGTGCACCACGAGTTCGGGCGCGTCGGTGGGGGCTATGGTCACGAGCATCGGGTTCATCGTCTTTTTGCGGAAATCCCCGCCCAAAGACGTGAAGGCATACCCTTCGTAGCGCTTGACCGAAATGCCCTTGCCGTCATAGACGACGTACACTTTCTCTTTGGAAGGCATAGTGCCGTTCACGACGTAAGAGGGTTCGGTGTCCATAATGGACGCAAACTTATAGATGAGATTGATGGGGATTTCGTTCGCGCCCGTTTCGTAAGAAACGTACTCTTCCTCGTCTATACCGAGTTTTTCCGCGACTTCCGCGGTGGAATAGTCGGAGAAAGTGCGCAGTTCTTTCAGTCGCGCCGAAATCGCCGCTATGTCCTTGTTCTGCATTTTCACCTCACAGCGCGGCGTTGAGCTTTTCGACAAGCGCGTCCACGTCGATTCCGTGCACCGCCGCCGCTTCTTCTATGGTCTCACCGTGAGCAAGCATACAATGCAGGCAATGCATTCCGCTTTCTTGCAGCACGGCGGCAAGTTTGTCGGGGTCACCTTGTTTGAGCACGTCGATGATGAGCATATCCTTGGTTATCATATATTACCTCCGATGTTTTATTATTATGTCCGCAAAACGCACAACAAAGCGTTTTTGCGGTTATTTCGTCCGATAAAGTCCGCCTTACGGTTTCAAGCGCACCGCGTCACAACAACCCGCTGAAAAATATCAGCCACACCAGCACGCCGATGACCGCCGCCGCAAAGATCGCGGTGAAAACAGCCTTGGGCACGGATACGGGCACCTTGCCCGTCGCCTTTCCCGTCCTTCCGTTGACGAGGAAGGACCAGATTTTGTCGCGGAACTTGTAGCCGCACACCCATACGGGCAGGAGTATGTAGTTGAACTTGATGTCGTTATAGTGCGTGTTCACGTTGAGGTATGCCACTCTGTCGTAATGGTACTGCGAAAGGATGGCTGCCCTGATGTCTTCCTCCATAATCCCTTTCGCATCCGTGAACGAGTCGTCGAGTGACTCGTTGTACCGTTCGGCGGCAAACCCCGCAAGGTATTCGCGCTTATACTGCTCCGCCGTATTCAGGTCGAACGGCAGAAGTTTTTCCATCTGCTTCTGGTCGAGGTTGGAACTCGCCTCGACGACGATGTCCTTGTATCCTCTCTGCAAGTTGCCCGCGACGTGGAACCAGCGCGTACGCCTTTCCGTGACCGTATTCTTGCCGCGGCGCACCGTGACGTAATAGTCCTCGCCGAGCTTGCCGTCGTAATCGGACAGCGTGTTCGCCGCAAAGATAAAGGACGGCTCGTATATGCCCTTGAACTTGTCCACTTTGAAGTTGCGCTTCAATTTCGTGGGGGCGAATATCTTCTTTTTCAGCCACTTTTTCCCGCTTGCAAACGCCGCGTCGCGCGTCACGCAGAACGGAAGAATACTGTCGGGTTTGAGCCCTTTCAGCCTTTCTTTTTTGATGATATTCGTCGCGCCGCAGTACGGACACTCCTCCGTGGTGGCATAGTTTTCCAAAGTCACCTTGCCGCCGCAGTTGGGACACTCGTACTCCGTCGAGCCTTCCTCCACCTCGCCCTCGGTGCGTTCCAGCATAAAGTCACGCAGGGACGTCACGCGCTTCTCTACGCTTTTAGTCCCTCCGCAATAGGGACAGGACAACGCGCCTGCGCCCGGGTCGAAGACCATATCCGCGCCGCAGGACGGACACTTTATGACCGACAGTTCGCTGTTTTCAGCCATTTTATTTTATCTTTTCTCCGCACTCGGGGCAGAATTTCACGCCTGCCTTGACACTCGCGCCGCATTTGGGGCACTTTGCCGCAAGAGATGCGCCGCATTCGGGACAGAATTTTGCGCTTGCCGATACCGCTTTGCCGCATTTGGGGCAGACGGTGCTCCCCGCGGGGACCGCTTTCGCGCCGCACTCGGGACAGAACTTGGCATTCGGAGCCATCGACGCGCCGCATTTGGCGCACTTCACGGAAGCCGCGCTCTTTGCCGCGCCGTCCAGTCCTTCGCCGAACTGGTTCGCCATACGCGCACCGAGGCCGAGCCCCATACCTGCCGCGGCGAACATTCCGCCCGCGCCGGGATTGCGCGCGGAATCGCGCATCGCCTGCACGGATTCGTACTGCGCGTATTCCGACATCTTGCCGTCGAAAACGCCGAGCGTGGTGCGCTTGTCCATAGCCTTCTCGACCGCTTCGGGAAGTTTCAGATTGCGGATGATAATCTGGTCCACCGCAAGTCCGAGCTTGCCGAAACGCGCCGTGGCGTGGTCACGCGCCGTGTCGCCGAGTTCGAGATAATTGGCAGCAAGGTCGAGCGCGGGTATCTGGCACTCGCCGAGCAAATCCGTCAGCTCCGCAAGCACTATGCTGCGCAGATAGTCCGCGATATCGTCCGTCTTGTAAGAATGTATCGTTCCGAAGCACTCGCGCATAAACAGCGACGGGTCCGCAACGTGGAAGCTGTACTCGCCGTGTCCCATGATGCGAATCATTCCGAAATCCTTGTCGCGCATCATAATGGGATTTGCGGTGCCCCATTTCATCCCGATGAACTGTTTGAGGCTGACGTAATACACGTCTGACTTTTTAGGCATATCCCAGCCGTATTTCCACGCGCCGAGCTTGGAAAGGATGGGCACGTTGTCGGGTTTGAGCTCCCACGTGCCGGCGGTGAACACGTCGGCAATCTGCCCTTCCGTGACGAAGATGGCAGCCTGGGACTCCCTGACGACGAGCTGCGAGCCTTTCATAATCTCATAGCGGTCGGGGACGGGGAATTTGTAGACCATCGTACTTCCGTCATTCTCCGTCCATTCGATGACTTTGAGCAAGTTTTTCTTGATGAAACCCATAATAACCTCCGATACGTTTACATTATATCAATACTGCGCTCAAATTTCAACAATAATCAGAACAACAGCATAAGCAGCGGTATGGTCACAATGCTGAGCACGGTCGACATCAGAATGGAATTTGCCGCCGTTTTCTGGTCCGCTCCGTACAATTCCGCAAGATTGAGATTTATGGTCGCCGCGGGCATACCGGAAAGCAGCACCAGGGATACCCTCAGCATTTCCTCCATCTGAAACGGCATCAGCACGACGTATACAAGCAGCGGAAACACAAGAGTCTTGATGAAAGACGCGACATAAACGCGGAAATCCGTGAACAGCTGCACCACGGGTGCCAGCGCAAAGCGCATCCCCAAGATTATCATACAAAGCGGTGCCGTCATATCCGCAAGATAGCCTATGACGGTGTTTATCGTGTCGGGGAGGTCACCCGCGCTGACTCCCGCAAAAAACAGCGGCAGGGATATGACCAATGTGACCGTCTGCGGGTTTATGAGCGCGCGTTTCAGGCTGACGTGCTTTTTGTCGCCCGTGAGCAGATAAGACCCGACCGTCCAGCTCATAAGATTGAGTGTGACTATAAACACGGCGGAATACGCTATCGCGTCGTGCGCGTCCGGGAAAAGGAATTGCAGCACGGGGACGCCGAAAAAACCGACATTACCGAATGCGGACGCCAGCACCATCGCGCGGTTTGCCCTGCCTGACACGCTGCGCGCGACAGCCGCTTTCAAGGCGGGTTCGGCAGTGTACGAATCGCCGCCGATAAACCCGTCGCGGATGAGCTCCGCCGTCTGCTGCGGGTCGTCGAATCTGCGGCGCAGAACAAGCCACATCACGCCGAATATCACCGCCTGCCCCGCAAGCGACACACCGAACACTATCGCAAGGTTGACGGCAAGTTGCGGAGTGTAGCTGACTTCCAGAAAGGAGCGTATGGAAAGAAACGGCTGACTGACGTAAAGCAGCAGCACCGAAAGATACGTTATGGCTTTCTGCGGCAGCATTTTGGTCTTGATGAGCAGATAGCCGGGGACGGCCATCGCGACAAGCAGCAAAACGCTGATTGCGGTAGTGGAGAATCCCATAAACCCCTCCGCCCTCCCTCAGGGACGAATTTCGTATCCTATTATACTTTCCCCGAGCGCCGACGGCAAGAATTTTGTCCCAATAAATCATCTGCCGTGATTTCACGCAGAACCATACGGGTGCAGACTCTGGGGGACGGAGCAAAACAGTCCGAGCTTCCGGACCGTTTTGCTCCGTCCCCAAGAGTCTGTTTCACACTTGCTTATTCGGAGTGCACGTGCCGCTCAGCCAAGCGTTCACAGGCGGTGCAACCGCCTCTTGAACGCCGCGGCGCACTTTCGGGGTCCCAAATAAATCGCCTGCGGTGATTTATTGGGGCATCAGGAAGGAGGGGGCACAACACTCCCCTGTCAGAGAACGAAATAAAATCGGGGGTCCCCATAAAACGGATGCTGTCCGTTTTATGGGGTTTAATTCGGGGTCCCCGTCAAGAAATCTTTGATTTTTTGACGGAGGAATAATCACAACGTCCTCCGAAATCGGAGGACGTTGTGTGGGGGGATTTCAACCGCTGCGACGACGGGAGGGGTCCGCCCCGCAACGATGATTAAGTTTTACGTCAGCTGTTAAACACTGAAAGACACCGTGGTTCCGATGCGGTTTGCCGCGGGAACGTCACCGTTCCAATCCAGCACTTTACCCGCTGCGTTAATGACGGCTCCGATGTAGGGAGTAAGCGTATAAGAGGCGGTTCTGCCCTCTATTGCTTCCACAGTTATATCAGCGCCTGTGGGGTCGGAGAACGTCACGTCGTATGTGGCTGTATTGTTACCGTTATTATAGCTGATGCTGACGGTGCCGTGCCAGACAACAGTCACTCCGTCCACTTTGCTTTGGAGCACATTGCCGCTTGAAGTGGGATTTGCGCTTGTAGTCTTGCGCGTGATACTGACAGGGATACGAATACGCTGACCGCCGTCTATCTGCATTGTCACATCACCAGCATCGGGTTTTCCGTTTGCTGCATTCTCAGCGGTCATTGCCGCGGTAGAAGGCATTATCGTAGTGATATAGCTGTAAGACTGCTCTTCCGTGCCCGCATCCGTCCAGTCTGTCACCACACCGCCTTCAAGCACGGGATTGGACAAAGTGAACGTCACGCTCCATCCCGTGGGCAGCGACTGCGTGGACGGAATGAACGGGTCAATCACATAAGTTCCGTTGCTGTAATACGCCTTATCGCTGTCTCCGCCGTTCACGGTCCCGAAGCCATCGGCATCAGGGTCGGTCCCGAAAGTAAAGTATAAGGTGTCAGGAGTCGGCTTGCCCTCGGCGGGTTTATCCCTGTCGGAAAGTCCTTTCGTGGCATAAATACGGCTGACAACCTTGCGGGTGACGAGATAGTCAATCTCGTAATTCTGGGTGGAACCGTCGGGACCGGTGAGCTGCGCGATGAGCGCGACTCTGCCGCCGAGATAGTTGACCGCCATACCCGCAAAGCTCCACACGAGGGTATAACCGCTTGCCGCGCTGTCCGTACCCGTAACGCCGAATGTCACGCGTTCGGATATGCCGCTGATATACACGCTGACTTCCGTAATGGCCTCCACTGCCGTGCGGAATGCGGAGAGGTCGAACTCATACGGGTCGATATAGGACGTTGCCGTGCCCTGGTCCGCATACCCGACTGCAAGGACGGAACCTTCGGTTCTGAACGGCGCATCAACACCGTTGGTGTTGCTCACTACCCACAGACCTCTGCCGTCGGTGCCGGTATCTTCCGCAGTACGTTCAATGACCTGTACGAAACTCGAAGCCGTGAAGCCCTGTGCCGCAACGTAAGAGGTGGCGCCGTCTTCGGAAGTGACGGCAGGCACGGTAAGACGTGCGCTGTACACGCCGCCGCGATAGGTGTTGCGGATGGAGCCGAGATTGCTCCAGGTGACGCCGAGTCCGCTTATCTTGCACCCGTCCGTAGTCGTGACGTCAACGGAAGACGGGAAGTATTTGTAATGTTCGCTTCCCTCTGCCGCAAGTGCGGTGAGGTCGATGCCCGCAAACGGGTCGACGCTGAGCGTGCTGCCTACGGCAAGCGAGCCGTCCTGTCCGTCTTCGTTGAAGTACAGTGCGTCCACACTCTGTATTCTGCCGCTGACAATCCAGATGGGAACGGTCACCGTACCCGTGATTCCGTTTGCATTGACGGAAGCGGAAGTGCGCCTGAGTCCGCCGTTGTAGTTGTAGCTGATGCCGGAATGGTCCCAGGTGAGTTCACTCGTCTCCAACGTATCCTTCGCACCGTAAATGAAGTAGTACGTTGCCGCGGTGGTATCGCCCGTCACAAGCGTGTAGGAGGTGCCGCTGCCGCGCACATACTCACGAGGCACGTCACCGTCTTTAAGCACGGTATATCCGGGATAATCCGCGGCATCGAAGCCTGCGGAAGCGACGTATCTGCCGTCAATGTAGAAGGTGATGTCGGAAGAGAGATTGCTTCCCTGTGTGCCGTAAGGCGTGGACAGGATTTCTCCGCCGCTTGCGAGCGTCATATTGTCATAGGGAGCGAAAGGCTCGTAGGTGCCGTCGGCAGTGCCGCCGAGGTCACCGTACGCAACCGCGGAATCCATATTGTTCTGCGTGATGCGCACGGCATTAAACGTCACCGTGACCGAACCTGTCTGTATGCCGCCAGCTACCGAGTAATTGTAGATACGCGCGTCGGAAGAAGACGCGTTCTTGCGCACGATTTCGATGCCGTCGACATCAACATATACGTCGGTATACGCATCGCCGCCGTCCTTCTGTGCCGACACATAGTCGAAGGCGTAATCCACCTGTTCGCCGCCGTTCTCGAACGTGATGCGGATTTTACCCGTGAAGGGATTATCATCCGCAAACGCATAGAGGTTATAGACCGTTATCGCCGTAGGAAGATAGGTTTCGCGGGAATAAGTGACTTCCACCACCTGATCTTCGCCCACATAACGTCTGATTGTGCTGTTGAGGCGGTTGTACTCGTTGACGAGTTCGAAGCCCTCGTTCAGCAGCAGTTCGGACGCCGCTATGTTGCGCTCCAACACGATAACGGGCACGTTGACGGAATACTGCACACCGCCGATTTCGACGATAATGCAGTGGTCGTCATACCTTCCGCCCGCAAGAGGCATTGCCGAAGAGTTCTCGAAAGTGTCACTCCAAGCGACGACGGTCGCACGCACAGGCACACTCGGACTATCGGTCGTATACACTGTAATTTCGTCGCCGTTTTCATATCCTTTGGCTTCGAGATACGCCGCGAATGTGGAGTATTCAAACGGGTCGATAACCATCGCGCGCATACTCGCGTCAACAATGCCCGTGACATACCCTGCCGTAGCTTCAAGCGCTTCGACGCCTGCGTTCACGTCCGCGTTGTCCGCAAGCGTGACGATGACGTCGGTTTCCGTACGCGTGCTGCCGCTTGTCGCGGTGAGCAGCGCGACGTTCACGGAAGCGGAAGTGTCATAGGCAAATCCGTTCCAATCGAACGCCGCTTTGCGCGTCCTGCCCGTGTCGCCGTCAACGATGACGCCGCTTTCGGGCATCATACCGTAGAGCTGCGCGGACGAAGTAATTTCGTATGTCTGCACGCCGTCCGCCGTGACGGAAGTGGACGAGCCGTCGGAGAACGCGAAGGTGTCGACGCTCTCGGTCGTGATTTCGCCGCCCTGTTCGCCGCCTTCATCCGTGCCGCCGCCCGTGCTGCCGGAAGGCACGAAGCCTTCCTGCGCACCCACGGTTATGGTCACCGTCACGGGTTGTGCGACAACCGCATAACCCTGTGATTCAAGCTGCTGCCTGATGATATTGTGGTCAGTATTGCTGGTTGCGATTCTCCACGCTTCCGCCTCGTCGTCATAATAGACCGCGACATCTCCCATCATACCGTAAGAGAGCGCATCGCCGTTATACTGGCGCCAGATGTTATAGCCGTCGCCGCCGGTGCCGACAAACATCGTCACCTGGACGGTAAACGCGGAGCCGGGCGTCACATTCAGGCTGTCAATCGCGGAGAGGTCCCAGGCTATTGCTTTCTGGAAGCTGTTGCCGTAGCCGCTTGCCACGATATAAGTGCCGGACAGTGTATTGAAACCTGTGATATAGGCTTTCAGTTGAGCCGCCCAGTCGTCGCCGAGCGCACCTGCCGCATCCTGCAACGCATCCCAATCGGAGAACGTAAAGCCGCCTTCCGAGCCGTATACCGTAGCCGTATCTCCGCGGAAAATCAGGCTGTCGTCATCTTCTATCAGCACACCTGTCACAGGCACGCTTACGGATGCAGTCTGTTCAGCGGAGTAGCCCCACTGATATGTGAAGCCGAGCGTCACGTTGCCGCCGTCCCAGCCGTAGTAGAATTCGGACAAATCCCAGGCTATCGTACCCACGGGCATATTGTTCACGCTTGCGGAATCGATGACGTAATACGTCGTTTCTCCGCTCGTGACCGTATTTCCTTCCTGAGTATAAGCCACATATGCGGGATAGAGGGCAAGCTCGTATGTCGTGGTTTCGGTGCTGCTTATGCCGAGCTCGTGATAAGAATAAGTCACGTTGCCGTTGGCGTCAGTCACTTTGAACTGATAATTGCCGCCGGCGTTGCGGAGCACCGCATACTGCGCGTTGCCCGCCTCGTCGAACCTCTGCGTGCCGAACACATAGCTGCCCTGCGTGAAGTTAATCATCGCAAGGTCGGGCAGCGTCACGTTGCCGCCGTCCATTTCGACGGAGAGCTGAGATGCACTGCCTGACGTGTCATATGCATATATGCCGGTGAAGGTATAATCGTTCGTCACATAGACGGGTATCTTCGCCACGACCAGGTTCAGCGCATATCCGTACACAAAGCCCGCAAGCCTGCTCTCTCCGTCCTGAGGCGCGGAGAGGTCAATCGCCGACGCGTCCCAAACCACGGTCACATCGTGTGCACCCGCGGGATTCACAAGTTGTACGTTGGCGCTTGTGGGCAGGTTGCTTGTCAGGAAGCCCGCGTTGAGGTTGCCCGTCGCAATCTGTGAAGTGTTGCTCCAACTGTCGGTGCCCGAATTATACGTGCCCGAGTACATCGTCGCGGACTTGGTGCCGATGTCGCTCACTTCGATGAAGACGTTCTCGACGTCGATGCCGCCGGTGGTCGTAAGGTTGCCGTTAAGATGGTCCGCCTCAAGGAAAGACGCGAGTCCTTCACCCTCACTTCCTGATTGAATGAGGTTTAACGGATTGATTGCGAGCACATATGCTTCGGAAAGCCCGTCGGCATAATCCTTTCCCCAATCTATGGAATCGGGATCCGACGAATCATTAGCATACCAAATCTGCTGCCCGTTAAGCACAGTTCCGCCTGAATTTGTCCCCGACAGCAATCTGCTTCCGCCGTATTTCTCGACATTGACCATAAGTTCTATGGCTTGTATGCCGGGAGCAATCTCTCTGTTTATGCCATAAAATGAGCTTTCAGGCGCAAGGTCGATATAGATATTGAGTGACGGATTAGGCGTGTTCTCATCATATTTGGCAAATGTCGGTAAGATATTTCCGAGGAGTATTGTAACGTTTCCTATAATACCCCTTATTGCACCAGTGATGCCACTCAACGCACCGAGGTCAATAACCGTACCCGACTCTATCAGCCAAACGCCGAGAGCGTACGGTAACGATTGCGCATAATAACTCATCAAACTTGTCTTTTTGACCGTCTTTTGATGCGATGTCAGACTACTGTTATTATCTATTGCATCCAACTCACGGAACAAATTGGAAATCTGATAGCTAGCGGTGCCACCGTGTCTGGTAAGATTATTGCCTTCCGTATCACTATCACTTGCTTTGACACCGAAATACACATAGTTAGTAGTATCAACCGCACTTTGAATCAATCCGAGCAGCATCGTATAGACGTAGATCATCAACTCATTGTACCCATCTTTCGAAAGCTCGATTTTGACAGATATAAGTGAAGAATCGGTATCTTCCGTTGCTGTCCCCGTATAATCAGGCATTGTGCTTAAATACGGTTGATAGCCATTACGATTGAACAGATTTACCTCCACTCGTTCAACAAGTCCGTTTAATATGCTGTTCAAATCTTGACCGTATTGCCTTGTATATGTGCTGGACGCATTGCCGCTCCATGCACTTGTCATATCGCTGTATGAATAAGTTGCACCGGTATGCTTGTCGTCAGGAATAATACTTTCGTCAACTGCTGTGCTCGCAACGCTATCGGATGCAGTCGTTGCAACAGGATTAGATGCATCCCAAACAGAATTATCGGCATCGGAATATGCTATCCCGCCCAACATAGCATCCAATCCAAGACTTGAACCAAGTTCCAGTCCATTCAGCAAGCCGTAAATCGCGTTAGTAATCGCCCCAGTAATATCACCCAAGATAGAGCCAGCGGAAAGACTGTCTATCCAAAGATTATTATTGCCGAAATACACATCCAAGGAAACTTGATTATCCGCAGATGCCATATGTTCGGGATGTTGCGACAGTACATCCAGTACAAGCATATAATCATTGGGTATATCGGAATCTTTGCCGCTTACATTTCCGCTGTAATCACCGATAGCAGTAAGTCTGACACTACTCTTTCTGTTAACAGTGACCCAATCCCAACCGGTTTGATAATTACCATTTTTCTGAACGCCAGCAATGCCACGCTTATCAACACTTAAAGCAAGACTAGGATTCAACCCGTCGAGGATGTTGGTGATGAGGGTCATTGTGCCGGCAGTCTGCGAATAGGTCAGACCCGCGAACTGGGTCGCGACCTGATTGACGAGGCTGTCCACATCCACGAAAGGTTCGAGAGATATCTCGAGGTCGGAAAGCGCGATGTGCGCTCCGGTGCCCGCAGCGTCGAGTTCGGCATCTATCGCAATGGAGTTTAGACCGACTTCGCCGAAGGTGAGGCCGAGGTTGAGCGACTGCACGTCGGGCAGGCTGATGCCGCCGAGGCTGTCGCCGAGCAGACCGAACACCGTCTGGATGAGGTTGCGGTCAATGCCGATGCCGACATAGTTCTCCGCGAGATTGATGCCGAGCGACACACTCGCGGAAGGCAGAGTTTCGCCTTCCGTGGTGCCCTCTTCCGCACCCGTATCCGTTTCATCCGCGGCGCTGCCTGCGTCTGCCGTAAGCGCGTCATTGTCGTAAATCTGACCTATGTTCGCGCCGAAGACACCCGCAAGACCCTGGAACTTAATCTTTCCGAGACCGAGACCGCTCGCGTCGATGTAGATTGCATCGTTGAACGCGCCGAGGCTGCCCGCTTTGACGTCTTCAACGAGAGTGTAGATATTGTTGTTTGCCGCAGTGGACAGCCTCGAAGAGCCGAGATAGTACACTTCGAGGATGGTCCTGTTGAACGGCGAGCCGAGACCGACCGACAGTTTAAGGTCGCTGAACAGGATGCCTCCTATGCCGTAGGTGACGATGGCGCCGATGTTGAGGTCCGCTTCGAGGTCGATAGTAAGGTTGACCTCATTCGCCGCGAAGGTCGCTTCGACTATGGTCGTGCGGTAATACTGGCTGTAACCGCCCGCACTCCAAGTCGTCACGGTGTCCGCATAAGTGCCGTCATCGTTCAACGCATAGTATCCGCTGCCGTCGGAGGCGACTTTGCCCTTTTCGACGTATGTCACACCGTCGTCGCCGAGGACGTAGATGGGACCGCCGTTCTCATTGTAATCCGCTTCGCTGCCGATGTCGTAAGGCGTGACGAAGATGGACGTGGCGCCGAGCATTCCCGTCACGAGGTCGATGACCCAGCCCGCGAGGGAGTCTTCATAGCCTTCGTCGCCGGGGTTAAGTCCTTCGCTCGTCATCGAAATTTCCGCGCTCGCGCTTGCGGAGATGTTGAGGTCGGGGTTGAGCTCACCGCTTGCCACGTCGTAAAGCAGCGCATAGTCTGCGAACTTCTCGTCCGCCGTCATGCCTTCCGTGCCCGTAAGCCCGCTTGTGGTGCTGTAAATGGGCTCCGTCCCGAGATAGACGCGGTGGATGTCGACGGACGCGCCGAAGTCTTCGGACAGTTTGGCATTCAGCGACAACCACGCACCGTCTTCCGCGCTTCCGTTGGACTCAATCATTATGTCGCCGAGGTCGGGCAGGTCGATGTCACCGAGGTTGAGGTCGGGATTGTCCGCTCCGACCTTGGCAATGATGGCTTCCACCGCCGCCAACGTCAGTTGCAGCGAGAAGTAGCCGGGATTGATCATCGCGGCTATGTACGCATACTCGTGCAGCGTCATGCCCGCCGTGTCCGCTATGGTCGCCGTGGTGGCTTCCGCATTCTGCGCGCCCGCGCCCGTCAGTCCGCCGAGCGCCTCCGCGAGCAGAGCTTCTATGCCGAGCCCCGTGATGCGTCCCTGCACGCCTTCGCCCAGCAGACCGCTGAGGTCCGCATACAGGGTGTCGTCCGCAAGGCTCACCGCCAGCATGGTGTCCAGCACTCCGCCGTTGTTGTAGTCGTAACGTCCGACTTCGAGTTTCACTTGCAGTTTGCCGGTGCCGAGGTCGAACCACGCGTCAAGCCTGATGTTGAAGTAGGGCGCGTCCGCGTTGCCGAGGTCGCCCGTGATGTTGACGTCGAGGCTGTTGTTGGTGAGTTCAACGCCGAGCGCGCTCTTCAACGCGTCGATGCCGAAGATGAGGTCCGCGATGGAGCCGAGGTCGATGCCCGCTCCCGTCTTGCCGTAGAAGCCCACGTCGACGGAAGTGCTGAGGCGCAGACTGCTCTTCATCACGTCCGTGTATCCCTCGTCGTCGAGAGGAGCGGAGAACTCTTCGTTGAGGGTCAGACCGAGGTCGCCGAGCTCCAGCGCGATGGTCACGTCGCCGAGCTTGACGTATTCGCCGACAATCTTCGACGCGTCGAGAGAATATCTTCTGCTCGTGTCGACTTCGTCCGCCGTCTTACCCGTCAGTTTCAGGTAATTCGCGAGCGGCATAAACTTGTTCGTGTAATTCACATCGGAACCTTCTCCCTCGTAAGAAGAGAGGTTGTCATCCGCGTTGACACGGACATACGCGCCCGCTGCGGATTGAGTGAATGCGCCGCTCGTGACATACGAGTCGTCATAGCTTCTCGCCGTGAACACAAGTTCCCCGTTGGCTACGCTCATTTCGTAGCGCGTACCGAGCCAGATTTCTTCGGGCGACGCAAATGCCGCCAGCGCATAATCTTTCGTCGAAAGGACTACGTTATCGCCGCCTTCCGCATAAGTCGTTCCGTCGTCGGTTTCGGTCTCCTTCACGCGCAGCGTGCCGATAAATTCGTCGAGATTGCCGTCGTTTATGCCGTACACGGTGTCCGCTCCGACGCCTTTCAGAACGTTGTAGACTTCGTCGTCCGTGGCAAAGTCGTCAAATCCGCCCCTGACGCCGAGCTGGACCTGCAATGCGAGCGAACCGTCGCCGAAGAGCAGGTTGACGCCGCTGGTGTCCGCTCCGCTCGTCACCGTGAAGGTGGGCAGGAGTTCGAGGTCTTCCTCGGTGAATTCGGGCACAAGCGCCTTGATAAGACCCGCAAGCAGGTTTTCGGTGATGCCGACGCTTATCATATCGCCCGCGAACAGCACCTGTCCGACGAGCAGATTGAGCACGCCCCAGATGTCTTCGGGGATGAGCCCCGTCGTCGCGCCGCCGATGTCGATGATGAAGGAGCTGTCAGCCGCAGTCACCGCCTCGCTTGCGCCGCTGCCGCCCGTAATGCCGGAAAGCAGTTCGCCGAGGTTGAGCATCCCTTCGAGTTTCAGTTTGCCGAAGAAGTTGCCCATCGTGGCGTCGGCAGAGCCGATGACGGTGCCGAGATCCGCAGTGTCGATATAGATGTCCGCGCCGAGGTTCTCGTCCACGAGCAGCCACACCCTTATGGGATCCGCGCCCACTATCTTGTCGCCGAAGAAGTTGGTGTCTATCGCGATTTCGAGATAGATATTTGCCCCGCCGAGGATTGCGCCGAGAAGCGCCGCGGTGTCGATTTCGCCGCCGCCGAGCAGGTCGGGCAGCATAGCAATGAGCCCGTCGAGTCTGATTTGCAGCGCGAGCTTGATGTCAAGACCTATTGCGGACACGAATTCCGCACTGTTCATCGCAAGGGACGCCAGCAGCATCTCGAAATAAGTGTCTGCGCTGCTGTCCGTCTTCATAAGCCTGGACATCTGACGCGTCCAGTTGATTGCGTCGCGGAAAGTGAGGTCGAGCGACAGCGTGCCGCCTATTTCCACCGTTTCAAGGCCCGCATCCTGCAAGCCGCCCACCAGCATATCGAGAATTGCACTCGTGGTGTCCGTGCTTTCGTCCGAGCCGCCTATGCCGGCAATGAGGTCTTCGAGGTCGAGCGCAAGCAGCGTCTTGTAATCGGTGAAGACGGTCGTCTGCTTGTGCGCGCCCTGTGAATCGAGCGTGTAGCGCACGCTGTTCACTTCGCTTTCCGTCAGACCGAACTGATCAAGCGCCTGGCTTCTCTGGTCCGGACTGAGCAGATTGTAGTTGATGTACAGTTTTGCGTATCCGACATTCTGACCGACGATGCCGTAATCGACAAAGCGGATGCCGTTGGACATATTCCCCACCTGCGAGCTGTTGACGGTGTACATCGTCGCCCTTCCGCTGGTGAACGAATAAGAGTAATAGTAGAGCTGCGTGCCGGAGGCGTTGTCCTTCACCCATTCGTAATCTGCCGCGTCATCCAGCACGATATACCCTTCGGGAATCGCCGCATAACGCTCGGATTCCTCATAAGAGTTTCTCGCTGCGCTGCTGACAAACACGTCGTATGCGGGGTCGTCATTGAAGACGAACTTGGCGTCGCCCGCCGCAGCTATCTGCTCTTCCGTTGCTTCGCTGATGTGGACGTAACCTTTTTCGGTGCCGTCTTTGATGTAATAGTCGTCGCCTGCGACATCGTCATTGCGGGTGAACAGACCGTAGTAATAGATGTAATCTTTGCTCTTCGCCGCAAGTTGCGCCGCGCTGAGTTCCGCATAATCTTCCAGCGACCCGAACGACAGCTGCAACCCTTCGGACGCGTCGTCCGTGTTGAAGAGGTTGAGCGTAAGACCGAGGTCGAGGAGCCCTGTGCCTTCTTCGTCATACAGCGTTGCGCCTATGGTGAGGTCATACGGCGCGGCGTCTATCTGCGCGAATATTGACATATTGGGCAGCATTTCTTCCAGCGTCGCCGACATATCGGGAGCGATAAGACCCACAAGCAGTTTGATAAGGCCCGCGCTCGCTTTCAGCGCTATGGAACGCGAGAAGACGTTGAGCAGCACCGTTGCCTTGTTCGTGTCGCCGAGGTCGGTTTTGTCCGCCGCGGTGATTGCTTCGCTTGCGCCGCCGCCGAAAATGGAGCCGAGGTCGATTTTGTCGTTGAGCAGGTCTTCGAGCGGATAATCGCTGAGGTCCACCTTGAACTTCGCCCCGTCGCCGAGCAGCCAGGTGAGGTCGAGATAGAGTGCGGAGCTGTTGATGACGTCGTTGGTTATATCGTTATCGCCGATGTTCCACACGTCGCTCATATAGTAGAGTCCGAGCACGTGAGAGAGCGTGTCGTCGGATGCCTCGGTGCGCCATACGTCGACCGCGAGTTCAAGCCCCGCGACATACAGGGAGTTGTAGTCCGTTTCGTTGGCGTAATCGAGTTTTACGGTCGCGCGGATTTCGAACGGCAGTCTTGCCTGATAGCCGTCCGCAACCGTGAAGAGCGCGTCCATATCGCCGAGGATGGCGCCCAGCACTTCGCTGACCGCGGAAGAACTGTTCGCATAAGCGTAATACTTGGTCAGCCCCGCGTGCGTGGTATTGTGCTCGTCGTACGGGACATACTTCCCTCTCACCAGCACATACTTGTCTTCGGGAAGTTCGCCGAGATTTGCGGATGTCCACTCGTCTTCGGTCAGATATTCGACGTGCTGTCCGAGGAAGATTTCACCGCGGATGACCACGTTGAGGTAGTACAGGTCGCCCGTGTCGAGATAGTTGATATACTCGCTGTCATAGACGCGCGTACCATCAGGCAGAGAATCAAGGCTGTTTGCCGCGAGATAATCCGCAACGGACATAAATGTTCCCGCCGCTTCGTCGTACACAAAGTGCACGTCTTCCTTGTCGTAGACTTTCTCCGTGCCTGCGGGAGCTTTGCCCGCCACGAGGTTGCCCGTGTCGTCCACATAATACTCGTTTTCCGTCAATCCGTCGTAATCGACATCGGAGTCGAAGTTGACGTGGAATTCGGGCACGCTGACAAGCGACGTGGTGGCAAGGCGCTCATACGAGCCGTTGCCCTCACCGACGTAACGGTAGACCGTCTTGTACACTTCTCTCTCGTAAACGTAATCCTCTTCTATGACGATGTACTGGTCGAAACCTTCACCTTCGACCAACACGTGCAGGTAATAGTTGCCTGCATAGGGATTCCGGACAAATGCGCTCCAATCACTCACAGGCTGACGGGCACCGTCAACATAGGTATAAAGAGCGTCAAGAGTGATTTGATAGTATTCTCCGCGGTAGTAGAGATAATCGTTACCCTCCGCACCGCCGTCGCCGTCGATGACGCTGTCGGGAGTGTAAAGAGCAAGCTCGACCGCCTCGTAAGCGCCCTTACCTTCGCCGACATTATTGTAGCTGTACTCCGCACCGGACGTCGTCGGCATATTGATGCCGAGACTGATGTTGTGGTTCCAGAGATAGATGTTGGCTTCGATGAAGGGTTTCTGTTCGTCGGACGGATACACGACGTAAATGTCGTCCGCCACCGCAAATTCGGCATAACCGTTTCCGTCGGTGTCTTCGCCCGCATATTCGCTGTCCGCCGCGACATAGAACTTGTAAGTCCCTTCGAGCTCCGCATTGCCAGCAGCAACCGCGCCTTCTGCGTCATATCTTTCCGCACGCAGCCAATCGGTGTTGCTCGCTTCGGAGGCAAGGACGTATTCGCCGTTCACGTTGAGGTAGGTTTCTATCGGCGTGATGTTGTAATAACTGCCCGTATAATTTTCGATTTCCTGTGCGGTCATATCGGAACGCAACGCAAAGTAACCGTCGGAAGAAATGTAGTACATTCCGTCGGCAGTTTCGGAAATCGCAAAACGGGTGTCGGCAAAAGTCAGCTGTTCGTGCGTGGCGGCAGGAAGAGTGCCCTCTATGGTCGAGGTAGTTCTCTCTACCAGAGGCGCGTACAGGTAGTTGTTGACGTCGACGTTGATGCCGATGTAAGACTGTTCGAAGTCACCGAAGTCAAGCGACGGGTCGGTGTCGAGCAGGTCTATGAGGCTGTCGATGAAGTCCGCTTGCAGGAAGACTCTGATGTAAGTAGAGGTGATGCGGATGCCGTACAGGAACGCCTGGACGTATGCCGCAATCTCCTGCGAAAGCAGAGGCAGCGAATCGGACAGATTGATGCCGCCGCCGAGAATGTCGCCGAGGTCGACGGGGAAGACGGAACTGTCGTCACCCGCCGCGGTGATTGCCTCGCTCGCGCCTATGCCGTCGAGCGACACTTCCTGCCCCATCATTCCGCCTATGAAGTCCATCAGCTCGGTCAGATTGACGTACACGCCGGGCTGACCGAAGTAGCTGAGGTCGACGTAAAGACCCGCGCTTTCGCGCACGAATTTGCCGTTCTCGTCGGGATAGAGGAAGGACGCGTCGTAAGAATATCTGCCGTGCACCGCTTCGTCATAACCCTCTATTTCGGATATGAGGACGTACTTGCCGTCGACATAACCGTAATCGCCGAGTGCGGACGCGAAGTAGTGCGAATATCTCTGCTGTCCTTCGTGCTTGTCCGCGTCGTATTCCACTCCATCCGCATCGCCGAGGGAGAGATAGACGCCGAGCATCGTATGGTCGGGTGTTCCGTCGTTGGACGACGTGCTGAGCACCACGGACGCATTGACGAAGTTGAGGAAATCTTCGAGGCCGAAGAGGTCGTCGACATTGTCGTCCGTGTAATAGATGCTGCCGTCCGCATTGGGCACCGCCTTCGCGCCGACAAGGCTCATCACAAGCTGTATAAACGTGACGAGGTCAAGCTCTTCGGGCAGTTCCGCCAAAGCGGTGAATACGCCGTTTTCGTCAAGAGAACCGAGTTCGTAAAGCGCGTCGAGACTGCGCAGATAGTTGATGAACGCACCGAGCTTGAATTCCAGCGAAACGGTGAGTTCCAGTCCGCGCAGGATTTCGTCCTTCTGGTCGCCTTCGCCTATGGCTGCGATGATGGTATCGAAGTCGTAAGTGCTGTCCGGGAAGAGATACTCGAACAGGCTTGCGAGGTCTATCTCGCTGCCCACGTCGAAGAGCAGGTCAAGAGAGATGGTCTCGCTGAGCGACACCGTATCGACGCTGTTGAAGTTGTAGTATTCTTTCAGTTCGTCCGCCGTCAGAGAATACTCTCTCTGTTCGGTGAAGTACATATCGACGTTGTTTATGCCGACGTAGAGGTCGAGTTCCGTGTCGTAGTCGTTGGGATTCGCACTCGTTCCGGCGACATAAGCATACACGGGCAGATTGGACGCTGCGGTGCCGTTGTCACGGGTATAAAGCGTCACACCCGTCGTGTCTTCGTCCGCGCCGACGGCCACATAAGCGTCCTGAGCCTCGTCATAACGGTAATAGGTGGTGCCGTCCTCAGGCATTCCGTCAAATTCCGTATAGGTGTAGTACACCCATTCACCGTCGACATTCGCCGCTTCGTAACGCACATAGGTGGTCGTTCCTGCGGAGATATCCTGCTTGTTTGCCGCGCGGTAAACCTCTTCTTCCGTATCGTACACGAACAGTCCCGCCGCGTCGCCGTCCGCGCCCGCCTTAAACACATAGTAGAGGACGTCGTCGGTTGCTTCGCTCGCGTTGTTGTCGACAAGGATATAACGGTCGCCCGTAAGCGCAAGCGCAAGGTCAAGCGAAACATCGAGCCCGTCGCTGACGTCTATCACAACGTCGAGTCCTCCGAGCAGGTCTTCGTAAACGAGGCTTCCGAGCGGGTCGCCGCCGATTGTGATGTTTTCGAGCAGATAACGCATAAACGCGTTGCCGACGGAGAGCGCAAGTCTGCGTTCACTGATAAGCAGCGACGCAACCTTCTCTTCCGTGGTGAGGTCTGCTCTCTCGTCGTCCGAGGCCGATGTATCGTCAGCGGTTATCGCTTCGGACGAAGAGCCGCCGGAGATTTCGACATCGTCGTAAATGGAAGTGTTGAGCAGGTCGCCGAGCTTATCTTCGATGAAGTCGGAGATTTCCGTCATCGGCACGGCGAGCTTGGGCATATTGAAGAAGGAAAGGTCGATATACAACATACCGTCGAGATAGTATGCCGCGAGCCATTTCACTTCCGCCCCCGTTTCGGAGGACAGGTTGTACAGTTCGACCGCTATTTCGGAACCGGGCAGGTCCTGCATATCCAGCATAAGGGAGAGGTCCAGACGCAGATGTGCGGAGGAATAACCCTTGTTGGTTTCGGGGATTTCGATGACGATGCCGTCGAGGTCGCCGAGTATGCCCGCGAAAATCTGGCCCACGTCAATCTGCCCTTCCGTGATGGAAAGTTCGAACTCAACGGACATCCCGACCGTAATGACGGAATTGTAGAACGGAGCAAGGGATACGTCGTAATAATATTCCTCTCCCGTTTGCGGCGATTCCACCTCTGTATAGACGCCCGTATTTTCGTCATAGGTATAAGCCTTGTCCTGCGTGCCGTCATATTTCGCGGGGGTCTTGGTCTTGCCCGCGGTGACGTAATCGGGCACGAGAGAATCGGTGCCGCCGAATTCTATCTCAATGCCGCCGAGTTCAAGCCCGACGTTCATCGTGCCGACGTGCGCGCCGAGCGTAAGATAGAAGTCGGATATCGCCGTGTGCGGCGTGTAGACGCGGTAGAATTTTCCCTCCGCATCGCGCACATAGCCCAACTGCCTGACATAAGTATTCACTTCGGCGGTTTCGCCTTCACCGGTATATTCGAGCTGGCGGTACATACCGTCGTAAATGACATATACGCTGTCGCCGCTTACTGCGTCAAGCGACGAAACGACTGTGTATGTTCCGTTCTCCGCGGGGGTGTAGAACACATATCTGTCGCTTTCGAGATAAATTTCTCTGTCATCGGTGTCCAAAGCAACAAGTTTGACAAACGAACCGGTCACCCCTTCTGCTGCGAGCGAGTAAGTTTCCGTTTCGTAATAGCTGTACCTGTGTCCCGCGACCGCGGCGGTAAACGTACCGTCCGCTTCCTTCACGTAATAAGTGCCGTCAAGCACGCTCTCGGCTTCGACGAGGGTCAGGGAGTATCTCTGCACACCGACGTCGTCTGCCGTGGCGGGACGGAAACCTGTTATGCTGTCTTTTTCCGTGACAGCCACATATTCGCCGTCTTCTGCCGCCGTCGCCTCATAGAACACGTCGTAAACGCTTTCGTAATCGATTCTGCCTATCTCCGCGCCCAGCGTCACGTCGAAGTTGTCGAAGATGTCGGCAATGCCGCCGAGGTCGGGTACGAGCGTGGCAAGCACCGCGCTGATAATGCTCTTGGTGAGCACAATCTGCATTGCGGTGTCGGAATAGATGAGTTCGAGAAGCGCGTCACGCGCCGAAGTGCTGCCCTCGGATGCCGTGACCGCCGCGGTAAGCGCCTGAGAAGACGCGCCGCCGCTCTCGCCCGTCGTAACGTCCGCAGACGCGCCGAGCTGTGCGGCTTCGATGACGAACTGCAGGAAGTTGGGCACATAGGAATAATTCTCGACCACGTCGAAGATGTCGGTGCCGTCAAGATACAATCTGCCGCGCGAAATGTAGATGCCGCCCAGCACGTTATCCTGTTCGATGTTGCCCGCATCGTCGATGTTCAGAAGTTCCAGCGCGACTTCGATGGTGTCGAGGTCGGTATTTTCGAGGAATGCGTCCCAATCGGGGGTGTCGCCGGTCAACGACGCGAAATCAATCGCTCCGAGGTCCGCCGCCACGGACAGACGGAACGCGATGCCGTCCGAGAACGCTTCCTGCGTGTTGAGTTCGAGGATTATGTCGCCGAGATAATCCGCTAGCAGCGAGCCGAGGTCATAGCTGCCCTCGCCATCCGACTCGAACTGTGCCATGCCGGACAGGCTGAACGTAACGCGCTGCGAACCGAACCCGCCTCCGTCGGTGGTTTCGCCGTTTACGAGGTCGATTATGTTGAGCACCAAATCGGTCATATCGACATAGGTGCTTCTCTCGCGGGAGGACAGCAGGGTGTCGTCCTGAGTCGCAACGTCTATGGTAATGCCCGCTTCCGTGGATACCGCTATGCTGAACCCGGTGTCGGACTGCGCCGCGACTTTGATGGCGATGTTGCCGCCGCCGAGAACGAGGCTTACGCGGCTCTGTTCCTCGTTGAGGATAAAGTCGTCGAAGCTGTACTCTTCGCCGTTTCCGACGATGAGGCTCACTATGTTGCCGACGAGGTTGGACGGCAGCATAAGGTCAAGACCGACTCCGCTCTGCAGAATGTTGTAATAGCCGTCCGTGCCTGCCTGCGCGAAACCGCCCTCACGCAGCACTATGGTGCGCACCAGCGCGTTGAGGATGGCGTTGATGTCCACACCTTCCGAAGTGCTGTCGGAACCGTCGCCGGAATTCTCGTCCGCAGTCACCGCTTCCGAACCGCCTTCGCCGAACGGGCTGACGTTCATTTCCGCAAGGATATCGAACAGCCTTGCGCTGATTTTGGGACCGCCGAGCCCTTCGAGGTCAACGTAGATGTCGCCGTTCATCAGATAGATGGCGACATCCGCGGTGCTGCCGGTCTCGGGGTTGAAGATTATTTCGATGCCGACTTGCAGCGCGTTGAGAATCGCAAGCGTATCGAACTCGGGAATCGTGAAGTCACCAAGTATACCGCTGAGCCCCAGCGCTTCGAGGTCGAGCAGACCTTCGATGTTGATTTGGAGATTGTCGCTGATGGGGTCGTCGAGATAAAGCTCGATGCCGAGGCGTGCGACGAGCACGTCCACTATCGCCTGCAAGGTTTCGTTGCCGACGTTGCCGAAAGCGTCCGCAATTGCGGGCATATCCAGCAACGCATCGATGATTTCGGAAAGCGTCACGGCACGACGCACATAATCGCCGTCGTTATCCTGCACGAACGACCCGTCGGAGAGTTGAGTGTATCTGTCCGAATTCGCGTACGCGTCGGGATTGTCGACTTTCTGATAAGTCGCGTCGGCACTGTAACGCACGGAGAGGTTCAGACCGAAACGCGCCACGCTGCTCGCCGTGTAGCTCTGGAAGTTGCCCTCCGCTATGGCTTTGTCGATAATGCCGCTTACGTTATCGCTCTTGGAGTTGGTGATGTAAGGCTTATCTATCGAAACACCCACGCTTGCATAGTTGGTGTCGATGTCAATGCTCACGGAAGGCGCCTCGAAATCGACGTCGACGGACACTTCCGCGCCGAGATTGAGCGCTTCGAAGATGGAATCGATGTCCACATCCGTGCCCGCGAACGCTCCGATTATGCCGAGAATGACGCGCTCGGTGACGTTGAGAGCAAGATGCCCTTCCGCAATTTCGAACACGATGTCGAGCATATCTTCTTCGTCCGCCTGCGCCGTGGCATCCGACGCGGTCACCGCTTCGGACGCACCTTCCGTGCCGTTATCTTCGACGCCGGCAAGCAGTCCGCTCACCATTTCGATGACGGTGGAGATGATTCCCGTATTTTCGATGACAAAGTCTTTGTCGGACAGTTTGCCCATATCGACGTACATCGCGGAGCCTTTGAGATAGACCGCAAGGATGACGTCGGAGGAAATCGCGTCTTTGATTTGGAGGGCAATCTCTGTGTTTTCGGCGTCGCCGAACATTATGTTGGCGCCGAGATAGACGTCCACGGCAAGGCGCAGGTCGTCGGAAATTTCGATGCCGAGTTCAAGGGCAAGATTGGCTATTATCGCGGAGAGCATATCTCCGAGAGGCAGTTTCCCGTCTTCGAGCGCCGCGGTGTCGCCGAAGGAAAGTTCGAGACCGACGGTGGCTTCGAGCGAAATGACGCCGTCCTCCGCGAAGATGTTCTTGTAATAGTCGTCGACTCCGCCGTATCCTTCGGGAACGGAAGGTTCGATGGCGTTGCCGTCGTCGTTGATTGCCACTTTAAGCCCGCCGAGTCCGAGCGCAACGGTGAAGGGGTCCACGCCGAGGGAGAGGTCTATGCCTATCTCTCTGCGGCCGCCTTCGCCGAGCCCGTAGAACAGGGACAGGAAGCTGTTTTCGGGATTGAGCTGCACGAAATTGTCAGCGTTCAGCTCATATCCGGGCAGCAGCATATTGAGCAGCGACACGAGGAAGTTCGCGCCGAGGCCGACTTCCAGTTCGCTGTCCGTCATATAAATGCGGTTGATGATGCCGAGAATGGTGTCGAGGATATTGTCAGTGCCGTCCGTCGTATCCGTTTCGCCGTCCGCGGCGGAGAGAGCCTGGTTCTGCGTTCCTTCGCCTTCCGCGGGAGTGTCGGTGTTCGCCGTAAAGAGCGAGCCGAGGTCGATGTCGGGCACGGCAATGCCGCCGCCGATGAGACCGCCCGCATCGGAAGCGATGTAAAGCGTGCTCTTGCCCGTGGCCTCATCCGCGATGATGTAAACCGCGAGCAGATTTTCCGTCTTGCCGCTCTCCCTGATTTCGAGCGCAATATCGGAGTGGGAAAGGATATAGCCCACATCCGTCATATCGTCGCCGAAGCGCAGCAGCGCTTTCAGACCGAATTCGAGCGACGTAGAAACGCTTCTGTCTATCGCAAACGAAAGCACCAGTTTCTGGATGAGCGACTTCACGTTGTCGGCGACTGTGGCGTCACCTTCGAGGAAGTTGTTTATCCAATCGCCGACATTCCAGTCGCCGGCGGTGTTGGCGTCCGCCGAAAGGTCGAGCGTTCCGCTGAGCTCGACATATACGCTGTCGAGTTCAAGCCCCTCTGCACTGAACTGATTGTTTTCGTCAAGCAGACTGCCGATGTTCTTATAGTCTTCGGAGTCGAATTCCGCAGGCAGGACGGAGTTATCGAAAATGCCCTCGCCTATTCCGAGACCGAGCCCGGAGAGGGAAATGTTCACCGTCGCCATATCGCCCACTTTGACTTCGCCCGCAAGGAGATAGCCGCCGTCCTCGTCCTTGACGATGTTCGTCCAGTCGAGAGAAAGCACTGCGCTGATTTCCCCGAGGTCCATACCGATGAGGTCGTTGATGACGGAGGTAAGTCCCTTCGCGACTTCGACGGAGAAGCCCGTGGAGGTGACTTTCATAAGGAATTCGAACACGCCGACGGAATAATCTTCCGCGTTGATATCCGCCGTGGTGACTGCTTCGCCGCCTTCGCCGCCGCTGCCCGAACCCGCGATTACGGACGCCAGCAGCGCCATTATGTCGAGGTCGGTGCTCACACGCGCGCCTATAAGCGCGCCCGCGTCAACATATAAAGTGCCCGCCGAATAGTAAGCGGCAAGGAGCACTTCGTCGCCGTTTTTGAGCTGCAAGGCAAGTTGCGTACGGTTCTCGCCCTCGGGCACGACGCCGGTAAATTCGGCAAGCAGAGTGCCGAGGTCGAGGTTCGCATTCAGCGAGAGCGTAAGGTCGACGTCAAGCCCTTCGGGGAAGTCTATGCTGCCGACATCGTCGCCGAGAGAAATGCTGCCGCCCGCAATCAGCGCGCCGAGTCCGAATTCAAGAGAAAGATTGACGTAAGGTTCGTTGAAGAAGTCGACGAATTCGACGTCGTCGGGAACGGACTCGATATAGCTGCCGCCGTTGACCACGGCATTCACTCCGCCGAGGTCCACGGTGAAGTCGAAGTTTTCGCCCACGCCGAGCACTATGCCGATGGAAAGTCCTTCGGACGTGTCGCCGCCCGCAATCTGCAAACCGTCGTTGAGTTCAATGGAAATGCCAGCGTCGAGACCGAGCGTTTCGTCGGAACCGCTTTCGTTGATTTTTATGCCCTCCACACCGATGAGATTGAGCAGCGTGGCAAGCAGCCCGGAGCCGAGAGCCACGTCAATGTAGAGGTCGCCCACGGTGATGTCGGCCGCGGTGATGATGGCAAGAAGTTCCGCGGGAATGGTGACCGCGCTTCCCGTGCCCGTGTTGCCGCTGCCCGTTCCGTCGGCGGAAAGCGCTTCGTTTGCGCCGCCGGCGGAGGTGAGGAAGGGTTTGATGTCCACCTGCAAGGCAAGGCCGTTAAGCAGTTTCTCGGAAGTTGCGAGATAGATGACTCCGTCCACGAGCCACACGCGCAAAGGCGCGGAACCGTCCGCGATTTCGAGTGCGAGATAAATGTTGAGAGCGGGAAGCACCGCGCCGATATCGACTTGCTGACCCTCCGGCACGGAAAGCGCCGCTATCAGGGCGGAAACGTCCGCTACTTCCGCTTGCAGCACGAGAGTGGCGCTGCCGCCGAAAGACTGCTCAAACTCGGCAAGCACCGCGATGAGGAACTCGTTCGCCTGTTCGTAATAGATGTCGGCGAGCCCGCCTTCGAGCGCGCTGATGTTGATGTCCGCCCGCAAACCGATGCCGACGGACTGTATGCCCGCAAGCAGAGTTTCGGGGGCGAGTGCGAAGTTGCCCTGTTCGTCGAACAGGTCGCCGAAAGAGGCAAGCGTTATGTAATCGCCGTTCTGCCTGCCCGCGGAGAATGCCGCAAGCCTTTCGTTGAAATAGCTTTCGTTTATGACGGAACCGAACTGCGCTTCTATGCCGACGGTAAGCCCCGCGATAACGTCGCCCGTAAGCACGTTTCCGAGGTTCACATTAAGTTCGATGTCCTTTGTGGTGGCGAAACCGTTGTTGCGGTATTCGAGCACGACGTCGCCGACAATGGGAATGGTCGCGCCTTCGAGGTTGCCCGTGAAGGCAAGGCTCCAGATGTAGTCGAGGATTTCCTGCGTCAGGGTGGCGGTGATTGCCTGGATGTTGAAGATGTTATTCGCCATATCGACGTCGATATTGGCGAAAATGGCTCTGACCAGTCCGATTACGTCGGTGATGGGTTCGCCGCTGGCGGAACCGCCGTAGACTTGCAGAACGGTGCCGTTTGCGATGAGCTCACCCACCGTTTCGACGGCTTCCTTCTGTTCGTCCGTCACGGAGGATTCGTCTTCTCCTTCCTCCGTGTCCGCGGCGTCGGGCAGCAGTCCCACGCTTGCAAGGCCGTCTTTCACGAGAGGAATAAGCTGGTTCTGAATGAGGTCGGAAAGCACCCCGTTGAGGTCGATTTCGTCGACGACGAATTTGCCCGTGCCGAGAATGCCCGAGAGGTCGACGTACAGCGCGTCGTCCGCTCCCACGTAACCGATGCTCGCGCGCACGTCATTGTAGACGTCCTCGCCGGTTATCTCGATGAGCAGATTCGTGCCCGCGTTGTCGAACATATCTATGCCGCCCGAGATGTGTATGTTGAGCTCGTGCAGCGCGTCTTCGATGTTGATTTCCTTGTCGAGGATTTGCTGAATGTCCTCGGTGATTGAACCTCCGGGAATGAGCCCCGTTATGAGGCTGCCGAAGGCGCCCATTATGTCGCTTGCGCTTATGCTGCAAGCATTGAGCGCAACGCCGAGGGAAAGAGTAACGTCAAGGGTCAGAATGGAATAGTCGTCCAAAGACTCTACGCTCTCTATCCCTCTGCCGCCCGCGGATTCGAGTTCGCCTTCCGCCGCTTTGGGAGCGGTCAGATAGCCCACGACGTCCAGCGTGGGAGCGGTGAGCTTGTCGATGGTGGTCGCGCCTATGGAAAGGTCTACGGAGCTTTCGATGATGCCGTAATCCTCTTCGAGACTGGTGTCGTAAGTGTTGAAGTCCACACCCACGTCAACGCTCATTCCGGAGAGAACCTTGCCGCCGTCCGCGCCGTCTTTGAGGTCTGCAATGAGATAGACCGACACGTTCTCGGGCACAAGCGCTTCGAACATATAAAGGTCTATGCCGAGAATGTCGTAAATGAGTTCCGCGATGTCGTCGGAAATGAGTCCGTCGGGGCCGGGAACGAGAACGCCGGAAAGCAGAGAGCCGATAATGCTGGTGAGGGAAAGCGGCATTTCGAGACGCTGGGTGCCGTCCGAGTTGGTTATGAGGCGGGAATCGCCGAGAAGCGCGGTGACAAGACCTTCGACCGTGCCGACAACGCCGGTGTCGAAAGTGAGAAGATTGTTGAGGAGGAAGTTGGCAAGGCTGCTGCCGTTGAACATTTCGCGCAGCGTAGCCTCAATCGCGGTGATGTTGATGTTGTCCGTTTTGACTACTTTGGCGCCCTCTTTGAGCCCCGTGCAGTCATAGACGAGAGTGGAGTCGTAATAGTACAGACCGACGAGCATCTTCGCAAGGTCGCCCTCGTCGTTGGCCTGCCAGAGTTCGAGCAGAAGCTCGGAATTGACGTCGTTTGCGAGGTCGATGTCCGCCTGCACCTTGACGGCATAAAGATAGCCCGTGGCGTCCTTTATGTAGTCGAGATAAATGACGGAATCGGCGTAGACGTAATTGCCCGTCGGCGCATTGGCCGCCGACGCCGCTTCCCTGAACAAAGCCCAGGCGTCAGACCCCGACATCGTAGTGTAAGAGTCTTCCGTCTGCGAACCGTCCGGATTTGTGGGAATGGTAGGGGTGCCCGAATTGCCGCCGGTTTGGTCGCAAGCAACCAGCATACCCACCGTGAGGCACAGCACGAGCACAAACAAAATCGCAAACTTCCACTTTCTCATAACTTCCCTCCTACGCTCTCGCGCGCATAAAATCGCGCCCGCATAGACTATAATACGTGGAAATTATACGCACGCCCGTAGGGCGATTATAAGCGCGTTAAATATAATTAACAAAATCTTAAAAAACCTTAAAACGACGTTTTTTCGCCGTCCGAAACGGAAATAAGCCCAAAGGGCTTAACTTTCGGCGTTATGCACCGCGACAGGCGCGGCAGGAAACATTTTCCTGCTCCGCCGCACCCCGTCAAACGTCCGCGGACCGCAAAGCGGACCGCAAAAATATTTTTCTTCTCAATCCGCAAAATTCCCGTGCAGGTCGCGGCGGAAATTTTCAATTTTTTCTTTCACGAATTTTCCGACCGGAACGCCGTATGCAAGACAGGTCATATCCACGCCGTATACTATCGCGGTCGCTTCGTCGCCCTCGTGGCTCTGATAGAAGGTGGCGTTTGCCTTGCGCCGCGCCGCCGACGCGACGTCGTAACGCTTCACCGCATTCTGCGACACGAAACAATCCATCAGCTCCGCCGCAAGAGCGTCGCTTCCGCTCACGTCCATTGCGACTTTGTCGCAATCCGCAAGCCAGTCGAGGTCGCGCCACACCTCGCAGCCGTATATTTTGCGCGGTTTTTCGTCGTCTTTGAGCAAATTCACCGCCTTTATCGCCGTTTCGAAAGCGGCGACGTGGGTGGGATGCCTGTCGAAAGGATTGTGGAGATAAAGCGCTTCGAGGCGCGGATGGGCACGGAAAATTTCCGCCAGCCCCAGCACGGCGTCCCCGCCTTCCTTCGCCTGCCGCTTGACCTCTGCGGAGGATTTTTCGAAGAGATACAGCTCTTCGTATCTTCCCGCTTCCGCCGCGCGTTTCTGTTCCGCCGCGCGCAGAAGCGCCATATCCTCGTCGCTCACCGCCGCATATTCGGCGGAACGGGGGCATTGTCCGCCGTCCGTCAGCACCGCGGCGGCGAATCCTCCCGTATCCCTGCATTTGAAGATGCCGTCAAGCGCCAGCATCTCGACGTCGTCCTTGTGAGCGGATACGGCGAAATATTTCACCTCCGCTCCGCGTGCGCTCTTAGGCACAAACTTTTCCATAGTCCGTCCTCCCGGATTTTAGTCACCCACAACACGTTTCGTGCTTCGGCAGTCGGGCGCCTTTTGCGCGTTCACCCGCCTTATAACACGTTTCGTGCGTTATCGCCGCTCTTTTGCCTGAATTTTTGCTCTTGGCACGTCAATCGTAACACGAAGCGTGTTTCAGCACTTCGCGGCGGCTTTGACGCGTTCCGCCACTTCGGGCAGGAAGGCAAGCTCCGCGACGCTCCACTTTTCGGGCATAGTGAAACTTTCTCCCTTGCCCAGCGTCACTCTCCGCGAAAGCCATTCCACTTCGAGGATGTGCGCGTTGGTGTAGCTTTCGAAGTTGCACCAGAAGTCGCCGTAGACGCCGTCCTCCGGCACGCACTCCCATTTCATCACTTTGTCCCCTATGGCGTAGTACGCCTCGCCTTTTTTTGCGAACGTGCCAATCTTTATCGCCTCGGGACGGTCCGTCTGGCGCAGGGTGAGGAATTTCTCTCCCACGCGCAGTCTTTCGTCTTCGGGGTCGTTGTAAGGCCAGCGCACGACGTTGTAAACGGGGTTGAGGTCGTCGACGGGGTCGTTCAGCGGAAGCACAAGCGTGCCGCCCTTCGCCGCGACCGTAAGCCCCCACACCGAAAGCTCGCGCGCCTCTCCCTTGTTGGTCAGGGTGTTGAGCACGGTGAGCGACCCGTCCTCCGCCAGCTCTATGTCCAGCGTGTGGTCGATGCGCAGCCCCGCACGGCAGGTGAAGCTGCCGCCCCACTCCCTTTCCTTGCATTCGACGGGAAAATTGTCGGGAGTGTAGGTTTCGAGGTCCTCCGGCGACTTCCACACACGGTGTCCGCCGTAGAGATACCACGTCGTTCCCTTGCCGTAATTCTCGTCGAAATAGTCGCCGCCTTTGTTTACGTTGCGGTCGAGGTCCTCGTTGAGAAAATTGAAGTCCTCCGTGCCGAACCAGATTATGCGCGGACCGACGTCCAGCGTGACCATCACTTTTGTGCCGCCGCGCACGAACACGGCGCATTTTCCGTAATTTTTGTATTCAACGGTATTCATATCAAAACCTCTTATTTCCGCTTTGCGGCGGCGCTCCCGCCGCCGCAAAGCAAATCGTCAATTTTTTCCGTCCGACGGTTTGTATGCAAGCGGCACAAGTCACGCCGTCAAACGCCTGCCGCGCCGCCGCACACGTCATTCCGCGCGGACGTTATTTCGTTTTCTGCGGATAGCGCAGGCGCGTGCTGCGCCAGTTGCGCGCGGACGTCACGTCGCACCTGCGCTGCGCTTTCATCCCGAATGCGGACGCCTGCAATGCGCCTTTCAGTTTGCCGGGGTTGCATTTTTCGACAGGCATATGCACCACGCCCTTTTCGTCCAGCGGGAAAAGCACCTCTTTCAGCCTCGCCTCGAAGTCGGCATAGTCCTTCCCGGGCGCGCTCCATCCCGTTTCCGCGACGGCTATCGCGCGGGGATAAAAGTGCTCGAACAAGTCCTTTTCCTCCGAAATGTGCTCCGTCCAGAGGGGACATTCCACACCCATAATTCCGTCCCTGCCGGCACTGCCGAGCTCCTCTTCGGGTTCGAGCATATACATCGCTTTGAGGGAGTGCATTCCGCAGGGATAGTCGAGATAGTACGGATTGCAGCGGCTCATCACCACCTTGCGCCCTTCCTCGCACACCGCCTTTGCGACACGCTCCGCGGACGCCTTGTCCGTCGTCCAGTACTGTATCGCGGCGGACGGGTCGAGCATTTCGGAATTGAGAGCCTCATTCCACAGAATCGGTGTTTTACCGTACTTTTCCAGCAGTTTAATCGCGCGGTTTGTGAAATAACCTTGCAACTGCTCCAAATCTTTCAGTCCTTCTTGCCGCACGGTTTCGGCGCAGTCGGGACACTTCGCCCATTCGAGTTTCGCGACCTCGTCGCCGCCCAGATGGAAGTATTTACAGGGGAACATTTCCGCCATTTCCGCAAAAATCACGTCCAGCGCTTCGTACACCTTTTCCTTGCCGGCGCACAACACTTTGGAGTGTATGCCGAACCACGTCGCCACATCCGTGGGTTTGCCCGAACACGAAAGTTCGGGATAAGCCGCTATGACGGCGCGGGTGTGCCCGGGGATGTCTATTTCCGGCAGTATCTGTATGTACCTCTCCGCAGCATAGTCCACGATTTCCTTTATCTGCGCCTTGGTGTAATATCCGCCGTGGGGCTTGCCGTCCCCGCAGGTGCTCTTGCGCACGCTCCCCACCCTGTGCAGCTTGGGGAGGGCGTCGATGCGCAGTCTGAACCCCTGGTCGTCGCTGACGTGGAAATGCAGGAAATTGAACTTGTACATCGCCATCGTGTCTATGAGCTTTTTCACGACATCCACGCCGTAAAAATGGCGGCACACGTCCAGCATTCCCGCGCGGTAAGCGTAACGCGGCTTGTCGAAGACCGTGCAGGCGGGGATGTCCGCCTCTTTCTTCCCGCCCGTCAGCTGACGGAGCGTCACGGCGGCGTGGAACAGTCCCTCGTCGTCAGACGCAGTCGCCTCGACGCCGGAAGGAGTGATTTTCAGGACGTAATCCCATTCCGTATCCGCTTTGCGGAAGATAATCGGCGACGTTTCCGCCGCGCCTCCGAACATATCGGCGATGACGGGAAGCGACGTGCGGACTTTCATATCCGCACGGAACGCGAAACTTCCTTCCGACGGTTCGATGAGATAAGGTTTCGGGACAATGTTCATATTTCCTCCCTCGTGCCGCGGACTGCCGCGCGCAGACCGCCCGCTTCCGCCGCCGCACGGATTTTTTCATATCATATCATTTCGGCACGCCGCAGTCAATACGCGCGCGCCCGTACTCCGCGCGCTTTTTAAGCTATTTTCCCGCCTTTTAAGCCGTCTTCCGCCATTATTCTTCTTTGACACGCGCCGCTCTGTGTGATATCCTCAATGAGTGAAAACGGCGGGCTGTCTGCTCGGCGGCGTCGCTGCGGCGGCGTTCGGGCTAATTCGCAGGATAGCGGTATACGCGGCGGTCGGAGCGGCGAGGGCCGTCCGCTGTTTCGGGCTGTATATCCCTCTCGCCTATCTTGCCTACGGCGGAGTGCTCTACCTCGTGTTCGGGTTCGAGTTGTTCGTGGGCGGGACGGACGGCGGACTGTACGTCTTCGGCTTCGTGCTCTCGCTGATATGCTCCGTGATAATCACCGTCCGAAGCCTCGTCGTAAAACCCCTGGGCGAATATTTCCGCGGCGGCGTAATCGAGTATGACGGCAAAGCGGCGGGGAAACACACCCCCGAAGCCCCGAAGATATACCGCAGCCGTATGAGCCCGGGCATAATAGTCTACGAATACGCAAACAGATACGACCTCTACGAGAAGCGCGGCGACGCACTCACCCTCGTGGGAAGAGAATGGAAGAAAGACAAAAGATGACTTCCGAAACGTTTACACCGTCCTTGCAAGACGTCAAGGTCACCCTTGCTCCGAAAGCTCCCCGCAACAGAATATGGGAGATAGATTTCCTGCGCGGCGCGTGCGTGGTGCTGATGATACTCGACCACCTCGTGATGATGATAGCGCAGTTCTTCGGTCCTGCCTGGTTCGGCGTCGATATGGCGGGCGACGGCGGCGCGGCGTTCTGCCGCTGGTGCGCCTGGTTCCACGAAAGCGAAGTCCGCACGGCGGTGCGCACGGCGGTGCTCTTCGTCTTCTTTTCGATTTCGGGCATTTCCTGCACCTTTTCGCGCTCCAACGTCAAGCGCGGCATAGTGCTCGCGGCGGTCGCGATGCTCTATACGGGGCTGAGCTACGGCGCGGAAAACGTGCTGGGCATATCGGGTATGCACGTCAATTTCGGGGTGCTCCACTTCTATGCCGCCTGCATTCTGTTCTATGCGCTCATAGAGATAATATGCCGCAGATTTTTCCGTGACGGCACGCTCGCCAAATGCATCGCAAGCGTCGCCGTGATAGTGCTCGTCGTCTGTCTGTATTACCTCTACACTCCTCCCGCCGACACGCCCGAATGGCTCGCGCCCCTCTTCCCCTACGAGGACGCGTACGGCAATCCGTCACTCTTCTACGACCGCGGCGAGTTCTCGCCCGGCGACATCTGCAACCTCATCCCTTGGTCGGCTTTCTTCTTCACGGGCACGGCAATCGCGCCGCTGCTCTATCCCAGACGTTACAGCCTGCTGCCCTTTATGGACGGCAAATGGAACAAACCCGTGAACTTCATCGGAAAATACGCGATTTTCTTCTATATGCTCCACGTCATAGTCGTGGCGGCACTGCTTATGCTGATAAGCTATCTCTTCGTCACGCCGGGCGACTGGGTGCTGATGTAGTGCGCCGCGCGGACGCCGAAGCTCCATATCACAAAACAGACTAACTGCACAAACCGCACTTTAACTCCACAAATCCGCACTGTTAAACGCGCGATTGCGTCTGCGCGGCAAACCGCGCAACGATACGCCGCGCCACGGCAGTTCGGTGCGCACACCGCAAAACAAAAACCGAACGACATCAAAAGCGGCGGGAATTCCCGCCGCTTTTTACCTCTGCGCCCGTGGTTCGCCGCCGTATTCCGCCACGGCGGGCAGCCGTTTCGTTTGCGGCAGCGCCCTCAATCGGCTTCCTCCGCACACTCCCTGATGTCAACGAAACCCGCGGGTTCTTCGTCCGCGTCGTCTTTCACGACAGGCGTATCGCTCTCCTCCCGAACGGCATCGTCCTTTTTCTTCCTCTCCGAAAGCAGGCACTTGCCGAGAATTCCGCCGCAAAGAGCGATGAGGAAAGGCGCTATGGCACACGCACCCACTCCCACCGTCGCTTTGATTTCGTCACCGTCCGTTATTGTGGAAGGATAGCCGCTTTTGACCTGCTCGTAAAGCGGCGACAGATGGTCTGTCGTGCCGTTGCAAATGCCGGCGACCGCGGCACAGCAGCCGAGGAATACCAGCAGGCTCACCAGTCCCGTCACGAGAAACGCCGTCCGCGACTTTGTCAGCGTAGCGTTCCCCGACACTCCGCCCGCGAGCGCCGCGGCACCCGCCGCACCAAACGCCGCCGCGGCAAACAGGAAGAAATAGTAGCCCGCCGCAAGTCCGCCCGACATATGGTCGTAGTCGTAAATTATAAGCAGCTGTGCAATCGTATCGGCCGTTTCTTCGGGCGAATACAAGCTGCTCTCTCTCAGCAGATTTTCCACATAAGCCTGCTTTTCCTCGTAAGTCAACGACAGTACGCTTTCTTCGAGGACCGCCCAGTCCTCGTCGGAGAAATCGAGATTGCGGAGCAACGTGGAAGAAGCCGTCCCGCGATAGTCGTTTATCCTCATCGTCAATGCGGGCGTGAACATCACCCCCACCGCCGTAAGCGACAGCGCAAAGACCGTTATGCCCGACCAGATGCGTTTTTTTGCCGCGCGGTCGGAGCTCGTAAACGCGTCGGCGAGGAATATCAGCGTGCCAAGAGAGGCAAACGCCAGCGCCGCCGCCATAGACCCCGCGACGAAATAAGTGGTAATCGTGCCGAATTGAAGCACGGCAAGCAGGAACAGCACCATATAGAACAGATACGCGGGGAAAAGCGCTCCGTGACACCCTCCGCACGCCGCAAACAACTTTCGCGAAGCCAAGAATGCCGGGATACGTTCCTTGCCGAGCAGCGTCCGCACAAACGCGGTGACATACACCGCGGCGAGCAAAAAGGCGAACACAATGAAGAAAAGCCCTATCAGCCCCGCAACCACGAACGTGCCTATAGGAATATCCGTTCTTTCCAGGCGCAAGAGCAATCTCGTTTCCTCTATACGCCAGCGGTCGGCAAGCCGCCTCATTTCGGCGTAATTGCCCGCTTTGCGCGCTTCGTCGTATTTTTCGGAAAATTCCTCTCTGGCATCCCTGTATTCCTCATAATATTTTTCGTCGTCCCAGTCCGCGGTCAAATCGAACATCATCCCCACTATGTCGACTGTGGTATATTCGGGCGAATAAGCGCTCGACCTTATACCGTAAACGGGTGCGAAAGACAGGGCAAAAAGCACCAGCGCCAGAAGGGCGAAAATGCCATCGCGCACAAGCCCGAAGAATTTCTTCTGCGAATTGTCGAACGAAACTCTGAACGCGTCCGAAACTTTTTTCCTGCTATTTTCATCCGCGGCGGCCGCAGGCGCGGCGTCCGCGTCGCCGAATTCGGCATAAAACAAACGGTTCTTCATAACAATCCTCCCTTACAATTACAATGTAATATATAAATCGCAAATTGTCAACATCGGCTTTTTTCGACTTTTTGCGACAAAAACGCGATATGTAAAAGCAGCGGTTGCCCGCCGCTTTTCGTTGCGATTCAGTTCCAGCCGCGCCTATACGTTCAGCGTCCCAAAGAGAAAAACTCGCGCGTGAGTTCCCACGGCTTATCGTAATACACGCCGCTCTCCGCCGCGGATTTTTCGTTGTACGGTCTGCCGTCGCCGAGGGTTGCGGACGAGGAATACATAAGGAAAGGCACGGGTTCGCGCGTATGCGTGAGCACGGACACGGGGGTGTAATGGTCGGGCATGACCATAATCGCGAAGTCTTCCCCGCGCGCTTTCAGGTGCTCGTAAACGGGACGCAGTATGCGCCCGTCCACCGCTTCTATCGCCTTTATTTTTCCTTCCAAATCTCCCTGGTGCCCGCATTCGTCGGGGGCTTCGAGGTGCACGAACACGAAGTCGCATCCGCCGTCGAGCAAATCGCACGCCGCCTTCGCTTTGCCCTCGAAATTGGTGGACAGAGTGCCCGTCGCGCCTTCCACGTCCACGCTCTTCATTCCCGCGCCGATTGCTATGCCTTTGAGCAGGTCCACGGCGCTGACCATACCGCCCGAAAGCCCGTATCTGTCGCGGAACTTTTCAAGCGCGGGACGGGTGCCTTGTCCCCAGAACCATATGCTGTTGGCGGGATTTTGACCAGATAAAACCCGTTTTTTGTTGACAGGGTGCTCGGAAAGCAGTTTGTTGGCGCGGACAATGAGGTTCGTGAGCTCTTCCGCGAACGCACCCTTCGGCAAGTGCTCACCTATGCGTTTCCCGCTGATGTCGTGGGGCGGCGTGAGCTGCATATCCGTGCTGCCGTGCGCTATGATGAGGCAATGGCGGTAACTCACTCCCGCGTGGAAAGAAAAGCGGTCGCTGCCGAGTTTTTTCTGCAAGAATTCCACGAGCTCGCGCGCTTCGGGAGTGGTGATTTCACCCGCCGAATAGTCCTTCATCGTCTTGTCGGCAAAGTTCTCCTCGTCGCCGAGCGTGACGAGGTTGGTGCGCAGCGCGACGTCGTCGTCTTTCATATCTATGCCTATCGAAAGCGCTTCCAGCGGACTTCTGCCCGTGTAGCACTCCGACGCGTCGTAACCCAGCGCGCCGAGATTTGCCACGTCGCTGCCCGGTTTGTAGCCGTCGGGCACGGTCTTGACGAGCCCGACTTTGCCCGTGCGGGCAAGCATATCCATATACGGAGTGTCCGCCGCTTCGAGCGGAGTGCGTCCGCCGAGCGCGGGGACGGGATAATCTCCCATTCCGTCGCCGAGAATAATTGCGTATTTCATATTTCACCTCCGGGATATGTTAATTCTTTTGCCTTTCTTTGTCAAACCGTTACGCCCGTCAAACAACCGCAAAGGCTTGCAAAAACCGCTCTTTCGTGTAGAATAATATATATGAAGCTTCGGCGCGCAAGCGCGCCGGGGTCATAAGGAGCTTATGGAAAAAGCACCACGTTCCGCACTGAAACCGCTGCCGCTCGGAAGCGTCACCCCGGAAGGCTGGCTGAAACGTCAGATGCTGCTCGCCGACGACCTGCAAAAAAGGTTGGGAGCGTCCCCCGCTATGCTGCAAAACGGCAGATGGACCAACGGCGAGACCCTTCCCCGATACGTCCGCGGGCTCATTCTGCTCTCCGCTTCGCTCGGCGACGAAAGGCTGCGCGAAAAAGCGGAAAGTTTCCTTTCCGCCATATTCGACAGCGCGGAAACGGGGGGAGATTTCGGCGCGTCGTCGGGGGGCGGGCTTGCGGCGAAGATAGAGGCCGTGAAAGCGGTGCTCTCTTATTACGAGCTGACGGGCGAGGAGCGCGCCCTGTCCTTTTTGCGCAGATTTTTCAAGAACCAGTTCAACACCCTCGACGTGACTCCGCTGTGGGCGGACGCAAGGGCGCGGCTCCCGGAAGAGGTCCCCGCCATTGCCGCCGTGTACCGCGAGTCGGAAGCGGGCTGGCTGAAAGACCTTGCGGTAAAGCTGTGCTCTCTCTCCTGCAACTGGGTCGGGATAGCGAACAAATTCCCCTACAAAAAGCCCGCGGAGAGGTCCGTAAGCGCGCGTGCCCTCAAAAAAGCGGTGCGCACGGTGCGCGCCGCCGAAGGAGAAAAGGCGGGCAGACGGGCGAAACTGTTCACGAAAGCGTACGCCGAAACAGAATGGAAACGTCCCGCCCACCGCATTATGGTGGAAACAAACGGGATAAATCTCGCAAAAGCGGTCAAATACCCGTGCGTATGCGGAGAGTTTGCGGGCGACCCCGAAATGTCCTCGCTCTCCCTGCGGATGGTGGCGTCCCTGATGCGCTATCACGGCAACGCGACGGGGATGTTTGCCGCCGACGGAAGGCTCGCGGGCACATCCGCCGTGCGCGGCATAGACGTGGAAAGCGCGGCGGAAATGATGGAATCGCTCGTCGACACCCTCGCCGCTACGGGGGAATCCGCCTGCGCCGACCTGTTGGAAGAAATCGCTTTCAACGTGATGGGAGCGGCGGGCAGCGACGACCTCTCGTCCGTCCGCGACGTGATGATGCCCAATCAGACCGACGCGGAGGCGAAAGCGAGGGACGCGACGGGGTTTTACCCTCGCGGCGGAGCGTTTTCGCGCGGAATTCCTTCCCGCGGAGCGGTGGCGCTGCTGTCCGCATTCCCCACCTTCCTGCGTTCGGTGTGTATGACCCGCGAAGGAGAACTCGACTTCTTCTCTTACGCCCCCTGCACCATACGCGCAGAGGTGAACGGCGCGAAGCTCACTATACGCGAAGACACGGGCTATCCTTTCCGCAACACCGTGGTTTTCAAAGTTGAAGAAGCGGACGGCGACGTTTCGCTCAGGATAAATTTCCGCGTGCCCTCCCGCACGACGATGCAACTGATTTCGGGCGGACAGGTCGTGGCTACGGGCGAGCGCAGCATTTCGGTCAAATGCATTCTCCGCACGGGAAGCACGTTTATGCTCCGTCTGAACATTCCTCTGACGGCGGCGTCCAACCGCGACGGCAGCGTAAGTCTGTACAAGGGCAGTTTGCTTATGGCGGCGGCGATAGGAGAGGAACGCGGCGCGGAGCGTGCGCTGCCCGACGCGGAGTGCGTGCACGCGACGGGCAAATGGGCCTTTGCCCCCGTGCTGGCGAAAAAGACATCGGGCGGGCGCACCCCCCTGCTCGAAAACGAACGCACGGTGGTGGGAGCGTTCACGGAGCGGCCCTTCGACCACAAAACGCCGCCCTTCGAGCTGAAAATCAAATGCCGCAACGTCGTCAACTGGGAGTACGACGAGGACGGACTGCCCTCTCTCCCTCGCAAACCGAAGTTTTCGGAGGAGGCGACGGAGCGCACTTTCCTGCCCTTCGGCTGCACCTCGGTGAGGATATCCCAGTTCCCCGTATGCCACAGGGGCTGAACCCCGGCTCGCTTGACAGGGTATGTAAAAAGAGTTAAAATTTTACGGGAGCGTCGGTAAAACCGTGCCCGTACAGGAAGGATATGAGAAAACTCGAACGGACTTATTCAGGAACAGAGCGTATTGTCGCACGCGCGAGATTTTCGGCGTGGGCGTTTCTGCGCGAAGTTTTCATAGCCGCGCTGCTCGGCGGCATAATAGCCGTGCTGTGGCTGTTCGCAGACGACATCGAGGGTGCTCTCGACCCGAATTTTTCGGGTTCGGCGCGCTATCTCACCCCCGAAAACCTCAAATGGGCGATGCTCGGAGCGGGAGCGTTCGTCATTCTGCTCGCTCTTCTGCACGCGCTCTCCCTATACAAACAGGAAATCATCGTCACGGAAGACAAGTTCCTTTACAAATCCGGCGTCGGAAGCACCGTGAGCGTTATGCTCCCTCTCAACGAAATCCGCTACATCGACGTCAGACAGAACGCGTTGCAGCTGTTGCTCGGTTACGGAAAAATCAAAGTCATCACGGACGGCGAAGAGCCTTTCGTGATACGCAATCTCGTCCGTCCCGAACGCTTTGCGCGCAGGATTATGCGCCAGTGCAGTCTGGTGCGCGAACAGTACGGACGTCCGCGCTTGCAGCTCTCGTCCGACCGCAGGAAATGACTTCCGTCCGACCCGAAAAAGAAAAAGGCGCGTGACCGCGCCTTTTTTGCTGCACCGAGCGGCAGACGCCGCACGGAATTCTGTCGTCGGGGATTATTCTCCTTTGCTCCCCTTCTCTCCGTCCGCGCCCTTTCCGCGCCCCGCCGACAGCTTTTCGGCTGCCTTTGCGGCGAGCTCTCTCATCTGCTCCTTTTCCAGCTTTATCCTTCCGGCTTTCGGCTTCTCGGAAGGCGCCTGCTTCTTCCCGTCGGGAGCGGCGGGCACTTCGCCTGCGGAAGAGGCGGGAGAAAGTTCCGAATCACGGGTCACTTCCGTGCCGTACAGTTTGCTCATCATCTTGCTGCGCGTCTTGTTGTCCTTGCCCACTCCGTTGACATAGGTCTGTACGCGCACGGTATATTTCCTGCCCAGGCGTTTTGCGGTCACGCCTATAATGAAAAGCGAGAGTTTCAGCGAAAGCTGCACGGCCGCGACCGCGATGTTTGCGCCCAGCACAATCCACTGTATCAGCCCCGTGCCCTTCGCGTCCACGACGCCCGCCATAGACACCGCGGTGGCGACCAGAAACACCAGCGTGGTGAAAATGCGGAACATCCCGAGCATCTTCTTGAAGACTTTAATCTTCTTCCTGCCCTTTTTGACGTCGTCGGCATAAAAGGCGATGAGCACGACGAAAAACACGACGTATACGCCGAGCAGTCCCGCCATTATGTAGGAATACGGCGCAAGTATCCAGTTGTTGCCGACAAGCAGCACGCCCGAAACTATGGCGTACAGCACGCTGATGACCGTCCAGGCAAAACTCGCTTTTGCCAGCCGCGACTGCTTGCGTTCTTCCTTTACTTCCTGCGGATTGCGCTCGTCCTGCCGAGAAGCCTCCGCCGAAGCGTCCGACATCAGCGCCGTATATCTCTTTTCTTTCATATCTGCCCCTTTATCCCCCTTATTTTGCCGTATGAACCCTCATTCGGCGCATTTTGCGACTTCCCCGATGTTTTTCTCCACGATGTCGAAGAAACGGTTCACCACCTTCTCGTCGTCCTCGTTGCCCGTTATCGCCACGGTGAACGTTACCTCGCCGCCGAAGGTCGTGAGCGCGAGCTGCATATAAGGTTTTCCCTTGACTGCCCCCGTATAAAATCCGTCGTAAGGCTGCACGTCGCCCAGCGCGTAGTCGGACGGCTTTATGGAGCCTATGTTGCTCATTCCGATGAGCGGATTGTTGTAGCCGAGCTTTATCGCGAACTCGCTCACGCAATGCGGCAGGATGGTGTAGGCAAGGTGCAGCAAAGGCAGACTGTAAAGACCGAGAAAACGGTCGTTCTTGTTCTTTTCCATTGCCGCGGCGACGATGTCCAGCGTTTCGCGCATATTCCGTCCCACGCCGTCAACCGTCACGTTCATAAAACCGGTGTGGTTGGTGAGCCCCGTTTCCGCACCGCCCTGTTTCATATGACGGCGCAGGTCCACCATACAAGGCACGGTGAGAGTCTCCCCGTCCCTGAACACGCCGAGCTCGTAGAGCGAACGCAGATAGACCGCCAGCATCACGTCGTTGACCGTGAAACCGAGCTTCTTGCCCGCCGCGCGCGCGGCATTGAATTTTTCCGCGGCAACCTTGCGTTTGATGATGCGGTTGACGTCCCCTTCCCTTCTCTCGGTGAGCGGGAAAACGTGCTTCGTCTTGACGTCGCTGATGTTCCTGTAAAGGGACTTAGCCTTCTTTTTATCCTCTTCGGACAGCCCGGAATAGACGGCGTCGTACGCGCGCGTGCCGCTTTTTACCGTCATATTTCCGTCGCCCGCAAGCAGTCTGGTATAGTTCCGTGCAAGCTGCGTCACGAAATATTTCAAATCGCCGCCGTCGAAACACATATGGTTGACGACGAACGCCACCGCGCGCTTCGTCCCGCAGCGGAAAAGCCCGACGCGTATCTGCGCGTTGCTGTCTATGGGAATGCGCTGTTCGGCAAACCGCATTACGGAACCTTCGAGGTCGTCCGTGTCGGCGGCGGAGAACACGTCGTCAATCTTATACGGCTGCACGACCCAGTACGGCTTGATGAAATTGTTGTGGTAGCGCGAATGCAGCACGGGCGCCGAATCCACCTGAAACGCCAGCGCGCGTTTGAATTTCTCCTCGTCGATGTGCCCGTCGTAATAGAGCACACAGTGCATCATTCTGTCGTAATAGTTGCGGAAAAGATACTGCATCTTGTCCCACATTTCCGCTCTCAGAATCCGCTTCATCCTGACCTCTCTCGATGATTTATTTCACAAATTCCGCCCTTTATGCCGCATATTATACAACGCCTCGGCGGCGAGCGCAATTTTTTCGCGGCAATAATTTGCGACATAAAAAAGGGAGAGCGTTTCCGCTCTCCCGCAATACACGGATAATGTTCAGATTCTGCCCTCGGCAAACCTCTTCATAAAGTCCGCGACAAGGTCGTTGTTTTTGCGCGCCGCCTTGCTCTTCCAGTTGAGGGAGAAGCAATGGTTGTCGAGAAGCCCCGTGGAATGGAATTCCTCATTGTGCACGCCCTTTTCGTTCAGTATCTTCATCAGCGCGTCCGCCTGACCACCGCAGAAGATGTCCTTCTGCGCGTGAGTGAGGAAGGAAACGGGGAAGTCCTCGTTGACAAATCCCAGCACACTGCACAGGTCTTTCCACTCGTAATTCTCCATCTCATCCTTGCGTATGCCCGCGAAGTCTTTGAGCAGTTTGCCGCCGAGGTCGAAAGGATACTTGTTTTTGAGCGCGGTCGCAACGTCGTAGATGCCGCAGTTGAGCACCGCCCCGCCGAAGCGCAGGTCCGTGGAAACGCCCATCTTGTCCTGCAACCCCTTGTTCAGGCATATGCACGCCAGCATAGCCGCATAATATCCGCCCGCGCTGTCGCCCGACACTACCATACGGTTGAGGTCGAGGTTGTATTTCTCCGCATTCGCGCCCACCCAGTTGAGCGCCGCCACCAGCTGACGGTGAGGTGTGGGACACTTATAATCGGGGCAAAGCCCGTAGTTGACGTTCACCACGAAATAGCCCATATTCGCCGCCCATCTGGAAAGAGCGCGGCGATAGTGCTTGTCGCCGGCGACAAATCCGCCGCCGTGGATATAGAACATCACGGGATACTTCCCTTCCCTCTTCACGGAATATATGTCCAAGGTGCACGCGGACGGCGCCGACTCGTCGTAAACGATGTCCGTCTTTATGTCGAAGTCGACGTCTTTGAATTTGGTCATTTTCCTTTCGTTCTGAAAAGGATTGTAAAGTTTGTCTATTGCGACGAACAGAAATTTTTGCAGACTCATAGGTCCCTCCCGCCTTTCGTTATCAACGGCATTTTAACACATGTCGAAAACAATGTAAACCCCTGCAAAAGGATATTTCGCGCGCCGCGACTCTTCCTGCTGCGTCTTTCGGACAAACGGGGACGGGGTTAAAATGTCCGAAATCCGGACAAAACAACCCCGTCCCCGTTTGTCCGGGACACGTCCGCGTTTGTCCGAAAACCGTCCGTTTCAAAAAAAAGCGGCATACATCCGTATGCCGCAGAATTTGTCCCGCCGCCGCTTAAAGTTTGGAACGGTTGAGTTCGACGAAGTCGTTCATATTTTTGATAATCATATCGAAGAAACGGTTCACCGTCTTTTCGTCCTCGTCGTTGCCGCGGATGGCAATGGTCATCGTGATGTCGCCGAGCAGGCTGGTGAGCGCAAGCTGCATATACGGCTTGTACTTCACCGCCCCCGTCATAAAGCCGTCGACGATGTTCGCGTCGCCCATTTTCAGCGCGCGGTCGTCCATAACGCCTATGTTGCTCATTCCGATGAGCGGATTGAGATAGCCTATCTTGATTGCCTGTTCGCTGATGATGTACGGGAAAATCGTGTACGCGAGTTTGAGAAGAGGCAGGCTGTAAAGCCCCATATAGGGGTCGTCCTTGCTCTTTCTGACGGAGCGCAGCACCTCGATGAGGGTGTCGTTGATGGTTTCGCCCTTCCTCTCGGTGGAGCACTGCATAAATCCCGTATGATTGGTCAGCCCCGTATGAATGCCGCCGTCCACGATGTGGCGGCGCAGGTCGACCATACAGGGAATGGTGAGCCTCTCGTCGTCGCGGAACATCCCTATCTCGTAAAGCGAGCGCACGTAGAAGGCGAGCATAAGGTCGTTGACGGTGACGCCGAGCGCCTTGCCTATCTTTCTGAAATCCGCAAACAGTTCCTTCCCGACTTTGCGACGGCAGATGCGCGTCACGTCGGCGGGAGAAGGAGGCGTCAGCGGGAAATAATGCTCGTCCTTGACCTGACTGATGTTCTTGTAAAGCCCTCTCGCCACTTCTTCCTCTTCGGGAGTGAGTTTGGAGTAGACCGCGTCGTAGCTGCGGCTGCCCGTCTTGATGTTGAGGTCGCGCTCGCCGTCGAGGAGCTTGTTGTAGTTTTCGGCGAGTTTCTTCATAAAATATTTGAAGTCGCCGCCGTCCATACACATATGGTTGACAATCATACACAAGGTCGACTTCCCGTCCTTGTTGAAGACCGCCATTTTATACTGCACGTTGCTTTCCACGGGAATGCTCTGGCAGATGAAGGCGTTGACGTCCGCCTCCAAATCGACGCTGTCGCGCACGGTGAGGATGTCGTTCACCGTATAATCCTCCACCTCCCAGTACGGGTCGATGACGTTGCCGTGGAAGGAGCTGTGCAGCACGGGGACCTTTTCCGTCGTGAACACGAGCACGCGCTTCAACACGTTCGTGTCGATGGGGCCGTCGTAATACTGCACGCAGTGCACCATTCTGTCATAGAAATTGCGGAAAAGATATTGCATCTTGTCCCACATTTCCGCTTTCAGTGTTTTGCCCATATAGCACCTTTATCGACCGTTTTCGGCACGGTCAGAGCCGCAATCGGAGATTTCAGTCCTTCCACATCGTGTAGTAGGACTCGTCCTCCTTGTTGTATTTGTCGTTGAGTTTCACCTTTTCCTTCTTGTCTTTCCTGCCGTTGCGTGCGGCGACGAGGGCTATCGCTTCCGCGACCGCCGCGACCACACCGCCGAGGCACAGCAGCCAGGTGGGATGCCACAGAGAAGTCGTCACGCCGACGATGACATACGCCATCACGCACACCACTTCTATGACGATGGGAAGCTCCACCCAGCGGAATTTGAAGTCCGTCGCATACGCCATCACAGCGTCGAACACGAAGATGAGCATCACCATCACGAGGAAGATTATCCAGCTCATGGGGACGTTGAACACGAGTTGCAGCAAGAGGAAGAGATACACGCACGCCAGCACTATGACCACGGGCGGCATCAGGCGCATAAGTATGAATTTTTTCGCCTTGCCGAACTTGACGAGCATAATTATCGCCGCCGCGATGACGCCGATGAACGCGCCGCCCACGAGGATGAGCCAAGTAAGCGCCCACGCGCTCGTCACGAAACTCACGACGAGGTAGACGATGACGAATGCAAGCACCGCGCCGACCGCGCACACCGCGCCGAGCACCGCATTGCGCTTCGCGTTTGCGACCTTGTGCTCCTGCTCGTCGAACTGTTCCAGCGTGGCACGGAAATCGCCGAGCTCGTCTATGCACATATCATAGATGAGGTCTTCGTCGTCGATGCCCTTGATGCGCAGCTCCTGCGCACGGTCCATAAGCTGTTTGAGCACCTTCTCGCGGTATTCCGCCGCCGCAAGAGTGGGACGGATTGCGCGGAATTCTCTTTCGAGATACCTTTTGAAACGTTCTTTCATATTATCCTCCGCAGAGATATTGTTTTGATCTATATCCGTCGGCGGGCAGTTTCCCTGCCGTTTACACAAGATAAACGAATGCCGCGGCGAAAGGTTACACTGCCGCAAGAATAATTCAAAAAATTTTTTCATTCGGAAAGCAGCGCGGCGAATTCGTCGTTCAACCTGCGCCTCAATTTTTTCCATTCGGGACAAAGCAGAGAAAGTTCACGGTAGAACCCCTCGTCGTGCCTCGGATGGCCGAGATGGGCGAGCTCGTGCATACAAACGTACCGCACGCACTCTTCCGGCGCATATATCAGCCTCGTGTTGAGGGTTATTCTGCGCGCGCCCACGTTGCAGCTTCCCCACCGCGCGCGCATCCTGCGCAGACGCAGTTGCACGGGCGCGCCGAATTTTCCTCCCGTTTCCGCTTCCGCCGCTCGAAAAATGCGCGGCAGGATTTCTTTCGCCCTGCGCTCCGCCCAATTGCGGACGAGCGCGTCCGCCTCCGCGCCGTCCTTCTCCGACACCGTGACGATAAGTGCTCCCCTTCCTTCGTCGAACGCGACGCGGCTCTTTTCCCCTCCGCGCACTTCCACTGCTATCTCCCCGCCAAGCAGCGGCAGACTGCCGCCCTCGGCAAACGACCTCTTTACCGCGCGCGCTCTGTCCTCGGCGCGCTGTACTCTCGCGGTTATCCACCCGCCGTGCTCCCGCACGAACTTTTCCACGAAAGCGAAGGACGTCCTGTGCGGCGCGCTGACGTGCACGCTTCCGTCCGCGCGTATGCGGAGATTGACGTTTTTCACCGCCTTTTTCTCGAAAGTGAACGTAATGTCGCCGTCAGGCGTTTTCACCGTGACGGGTATTCCTCGCGCGCGTGTCATACCGTAATTTTAACCTTTTTCCGTGCAGAATACAATAGTGCCTTTGCGTACTTTTGCGCGACGTGACGGAAAGTGTCGTGACATTACGGCGCGGCGGACGTATGATTGTCACGAAGGAGGCGAATATGACATTCGGCGAAAAACTCAAAAAACTCAGGACTCAGAACAACATCACGCAGGAGGAACTTGCCGACAAACTTTACGTCACGCGTACGGCGGTGTCCAAATGGGAAAACGACCGCGGTTTCCCCGGCATAGACAGTCTGAAACAGCTCTCTGCCCTCTTCGGCGTCACGATAGACGAACTCATCTCCGACGAAGACGTCGAAAACAGCAAACTGCTCGACGAAAAACGCGCGAAAGCGTTCCGCCTGCCCGCGGCAATCTGTCTTGCGCTCACTTTCGCGTTTGCGTTCCTGACGGGATTCGTAAACGTATGGTGCTCCGTGCCCTGCGTGCTGAGCACGGCGGGATTCATCGTATGCGCGCTGCTCTCCAAGCCCGCCTACAAGCGCCGTATGCAGCGCGAAAACGCCGCGGCATACATAGTGTCGCGCGTCGCCATAGCCGCGATATTCCTGCTTGCGGCGGTGACGCTGTTCATCGAACTGTTTGCGTAAAGCCGAACATTTGCGCAGACTTCCGTTTGCTTTCGGAAAAGAGCGGGCGCCGCGGCGTCCGCTCTTTTTTAGCGGCGGAGCGCGCAACGTCCTGCAAAACGCCCGAAACGCGGACGGGATAAAGCGGCGCTTTTCGGGACAAACTCTAAAAGGAGTGCCCCGCGGCACGTCCGCATTCAATCACCGCGGTTTTGCCGCAAAAGGAGAGTTTATGTCTTTCAACCCATTCAAACAAAAAGTCAGACCCGTGTGCGACGCCTTCGAGTGCTGGAAGGACTTGCTGGTCAAGCCCTACGACAAGAACACCGCAGACCCGTACACCAAACTCCGCGTCATACTTATGAACGGAACGGAATTCGAGGCGAATTGGTTTTCGCACCAATTTTCCCGCCACTGCGGCGACAACGACCTGCGCCGCGAAATCGCCCTGATACGGCGCGTGGAGCAGCAACAGCAAAAAAAAATAAGCTCGTTGAAGCCCGCGGACGAAACAATTCTCGAAACCACGATAGGATACGAACAGCTTGCGGTCGAACTCACCGCCAATCTCGCCCGTCGCGAAAAGGACCCGTATGTCAAGATGGCGCTCGATTTCGCCCTGCTCGAAGACTTCGACCATCTTTACCGCTTCTCGAATATGCTGATGCACGATATGAACATCGACGCGTCGAGGCTGGTGGGCAAGCGCACGGAAATCACTCCCGGCCGTCCCACGATAGCCGAACACCGCTTTCCCGAAGACGATGTGCGCCGCGCCTGCGACAATAAAAAGGCGGACCCCGTGACGCGGCTCAACGCGGCAATCATCACCGCCGCAGAACAGCAGACGATGAACTTCTATATGAACGTGGGCAACACCTATCCCACGGAAGAGGGGAAAAAGCTCTTCCTCGAAATCGCGATGATAGAAGAACAGCACGTCACGCAGTACGGCTGCCTTATGGACACGGGCTGCACCTGGCTTGCGGGACTGCTCGAACACGAATACACGGAGTGCTATCTGTATTACAGCTGCGCGAAGGACGAAACCGACCCCCGCATCCGCGGCATCTGGGAAGCTCTGCTCGAACAGGAACTTTCACATCTGCACAAAGCGGCGGAACTGCTCGAAAAATACGAAAAGCGCGACTACTCCTCCGTCTTCCCCGAAGCGGAATTTCCCGAACCGCTCTCTTTCGGCAAGGACAACATACCTTACGTCCGCGACGTTCTGAAAAACACCGTCTTCCTCACTTCCAAACGCGAGGACTACGAGGAAGTCTGCTCTCTTGTGAAAGACGACGTGTTCTTCTCCCACAACAAGAAAGTGAACGGACGCGACTGCGATGTCCCCTCCCACGCCGTAATCGACTCCTATCTCCGTGCGCACGGCGAGGACTTCCGCTTCGAGACCTCGCCCAATCCCGTGCCCGACCTTGCCTGCCGCACCAAGGACAACACGTCCGTCGGGCGGAGCGGGAAGTAATTCACCGCGGCTCGGCAAATCGACGCAAAACGCACGCAGAACAGCCGAAAAGGCTGTTCTGCGTGCACGAATAAGAGATAAACATCGGTTTGCGTGCAAACACGCTCCGAAACTGATTTGAGCGGGGCTACCTTCCCAGCCCCTCGGAAAAGATTATCCACTCTGCCGCATTGACGGCGTGGTCTCCTATCCTTTCCAGATATTTGGCAATCATCAGCAGGTCCAGCGCGCACTCGCCCGCTTCGCTACCGCCTTCGGCGGACCTGGCAAGCTCCGCCTTGACCGCCTCGAACAACGCGTCCACCGCGTCGTCTTCCCTGCATACCGCGCGCGCTTTCGCCGCGTCGAAAGTGTCCAGCGCGTCGGCGCAGTCCTCGACCATCCCGACGGTCACCCTCATCATCTCGTGCAGGGCGGAGGGCGCGATACATCCGCGCTCTTTCATCCTGCCCGTGATTTCGGCGATGTCCGCCGCCTGGTCCGTGATGCGTTCCAGGTCCGTGACCATTTTCATTGCCGACGTGATGAGAGCGAGGTCGTGTGCCACGGGCTGCCAGCGGACTATGATGCGCATACACAGCCTTTCTATCTCCCTCTCCTTCTCGTCGGAGGCGCGCTCGCACTCCTTGATTTCTTCCGCGATTTCCGCCCCGCCTTCCGACAGCGCCTTCTCCGTCAGCCGCATAGCCGCGGCGTCCGTGCGGCACATCCCGCAAAGCAGGCTTTTGACCTCGCCCAGCTGGTCGTCGAACTGTTTTCTCATCAGCCGAACCTCCCCGTGATGTAGTCTTCCGTCCTCTTGTCGCGCGGCGCGTCGAAGACGTCGTCGGTCCCGCCGTACTCGATGAGCTCTCCCAGAAGGAAGAACCCCGTCTTGTCCGAAATCCTCGCCGCCTGCTGCATATTGTGGGTGACTATGACTATGGTGTAGTCGCGTTTGAGCTCCTGCGAAAGCTCCTCTATCTTCCCCGTCGAAATGGGGTCGAGCGCGGACGTCGGCTCGTCCATAAGCAGCACGTCGGGATGTACGGCAAGCGCGCGGGCGATACAAAGCCTCTGTTGCTGTCCGCCCGAAAGCCCCAGCGCGCTCTTTTTGAGTCTGTCCTTCACTTCGTCCCAAATCGCCGCGCGGCGCAGAGAATTCTCGACTATCTCGTCAAGCTCCGATTTTTTGCGCACGCCGTGCGTCTTCGGTCCGTACGCGATGTTGTCGTAAACGCTGGACGGAAAAGGATTGGGCTTCTGGAACACCATTCCCACGCGTTTGCGCAGCGCGTTGACGTCCGTATCCTTGTATATGTCCGTGCCGTCGAGCAGCACTTCGCCGGATATCCTGCACCCGGCGATTAGGTCGTTCATACGGTTCAGGGTTTTGAGGAAAGTGGATTTTCCGCAGCCGGACGGCCCGATGAGCGCGGTTATCTCGTTTTTTTCGATGTCCATATCCACCCCTTTCAGCGCCTGAAAAGTGCCGTAAAAGAGGTCCAGCCCGCGCACGCGGAATTTGGGGAGCGCCTCCCCGTCCGCCGCTTCCGCGCCTCCGCGTGTGTAAATCAGTCTTTTTTCGTCCGTTTCGGTCATCAGTAATCCTTCCTGAACTTATTGGATATGAATTCCGCCGCGCCGTTTATGACCAGCACGAGGAGTATGAGCACTATCGCCGTCGCCCAGGACTGCTCGACGTAAAGCCCCTCGCTTGCCAGCACGTACATATGCACGGCGAGCGTTTCGCCGCTGCCGAGCAGGCTGTCCGGGACGCGCGTGACCGTCCCCGCCGTATATATGAGCGCGGCGGTTTCGCCCACCACTCTGCCGAGCGCGAGTATCACCCCGCTGATAATCCCCGGCAACGCGGACGGGAGCACTATCCTGAAAACCGTGCGCAGTTTCCCCGCCCCCAGCGCGAGCGAGCCTTCGCGGAAAGTCTCGGGCACGGCTTTCAGCGCCTCTTCCGTGGTGCGCATCACAAGGGGAAGTATCATTATCGCCATTGTGAATATGCCCGCAAGCATACTGTATCCCTTGAAGAGTATCTCCACAAACAGCAGCAGTCCGAAGATGCCGTACACTATGGACGGAATGCCCGCAAGGGTTTCCGCCGCCATACGCACGACCGCCACGAATTTGTTTGAGGAAGAGGTGTACTCCACCATAAATATGGCGGCGGCGACGCCTATCGGCACGGCGATGAGCAGGCTCATCCCCGCAATTATGAGAGTGTTGAACAGCGCGGGTACGAGCGACTTGTTCTCCACGGTGTATTCGAGTTCGAAGAGTTCGGGCGTGAGATTTGGCGCGCCCTGAATTATGACATAAATGACTATCCACAGCACCACCGCCACCGTTATGAGAGCGGAGAGCATCACGAGCAGCATCATGATAAAAGAAAACGGATGCTTCGCATACTCCCGCAGTCTGTCACGGAGAGTGCGGCGGTTGACGAACGGTCTGCCCCTGAGGTCTGCGGCGGGATTTCTCATTTCACCCTCCCCTTCCTGCGTATCGCCGCAACGAGCAGATTGATGAGCAGGATGAACACGAACAGCACCGCCGCCGTCGCTATGAGCGCGCCGCGGTGCAGGTCGGTGGCATAGCCGAGTTCAAGCACTATGTGCGAAGTCATCGTACGCACTCCGTCGAGCAGACTGTCGGGCAGCACGGTGCGGTTGCCGACTATCATCACCACCGCCATCGTTTCGCCTATCACCCTGCCCAGCCCCAGCACCACGGAAGTCATAATGCCGGATTTCGCGGCGGGGAATTCCGTGAGAAACACCGCCCTCTCGTGCGTTGCGCCGAGCGCCAGCGCGCCTTCGTAATAGCTCTTCGGCAGCGCGCGCAGCGCGGACTCGGACACGCTGATTATGGTGGGGAGTATCATTATTCCGAGCACCAACGACGCGCTCAGAATGCTGAACCCCGTCCCGCCGAGGTTGTCGCGCACGAGAGGCACGATTACGCTCATCCCGAAGTAGCCGTACACTATGGACGGAATGCCCGCGAGAATATTGGTCATCGGCTTGACCACCTTATACACGGGCTTCGGGCAGTATCTTGCCATAAACGCCGCCATAAGCAGTCCTATCGGCACACCGACCGCGAGCGCGCCCGCGGTGACGAAACAGGAGCCGACTATCATGGTGCCTATGCCGTAACTCGGCGGCACGTTGCTCGGCGCCCACAGGTCGGAAAAGAGGAATTCGACAAATCCTATTTCGCGTATGGCGGGGAAAGCCTGCGCAAAGATGAACACGCAGATGACCGCCACGCACAAAACGAAAACCGCCGCCGCGAGGGCGAACACGATTTTCATTGTGATTTCCTTGAATGCCTGAACTGTCATTTTTCTTTCCGCGGACGGATTGTTTTCCGTCCGCGGTTTTAACTTAATACGGTGTTACTTATGTGTTTTTGTCAGTATAAACTCTCTTTTGTGCGATTACGCAATGTCAGCCCAGTTGCGCACTTCGCCGGTGAAGATTTGCCTGATTTGCTCCATCGTGAGGTTGTCCACGGAATTTGCGGTGTTGACTATGACCGCAATGCCGTCCTGTGCGATGACCATCGGGACAAGTCCGTTTTCTATCTCGCTGTCCTTCACTTCGCGGGAAGCCATACCGAGGTCTATCGTGCCCGTTCCGACGTCGCGCATACCGCCGGAGGAGTCGGACTTGCTCAGTTCGATGTCCGCGGCGTCAACGCCCGAAAGCTCCACGTATTTCGCGATGAGCTGTTCCATCAAGGGGTAGACGGAGGAAGAGCCGCCTATCGCAAGCTCGCCGCCGAGTCCTGCCGCGGGCTCGTATGCGGGAGCGTTTTCGACCACGCTGACATAGTTCTCGCCCGTGATGACCGCCTGCGCTTCCGCAGAGCCGAGGAATGCCACGAAATCCGCCAGCAGCGCGTTGGATTCGAGCGCACCCTCTTTATACGCCACGTTGAAGGGACGCGCGAGTTTGTAGTCGCCGTTCTTGATGGTTTCGACGGAGGGCGCCACGCCGTTCACGCTCACCGCCTTGACGGTGTCGCTGAGAGAACCGTAGGAGATGTAGCCTATGCCGTTCGGGTCGCCCGACACGGCGGTGCGGAGTTCGTTGGTGCCCGAGAAGATGTCCGCGCCGGAATAGGTCATATCCGTTTCCGTGCCGTCATCGTTTTCCACGAGCACGCCCGTGAGTTCCGTGAACGCCGAGCGTGTGCCCGACCCGTCCTCGCGGGAATATACGTTGATGTCGCCGTCCGAGTTGTTGCATCCCACCGCGGCAAACGCGACCGCACCGAGCAGCATCACTCCGATGAGTATCGTAAAGAATTTTTTCATTTCATCCTCCTTAATCCTTTGCGGATTTTACGCTTTGAATGTAGCGCACGGATGTATTTTAATTTCCCCTATTTCTTCACAAAAATGTCATTGACAAGTTTTTTACATCGCGGGGCTCCGCACGGGACGGACTGCGGAACGTCCGCAATTTTCACCGCCGGGCGCACATACTACCCCTATGAGCCGTACAGGAAGATTTTTCACAGCATTCCTGCTGACCGCCCTCGTCGTGGCGGTGTTTGCGGGCGCGTGCGCGTACAATTACGCAAAAGAGTCACCCGCCTTTTCCGCCGTGTCGGAAAAAGCGGCGGAAGCGGACGGGGGACAGCCGCGGGACGCGCATACGGAAGACGCGGTGCAAAGCGTACCTCTCGCCTGCGTTATGTATCACAACATTCTGAAAAGCAGAAAAGGCACTTACATCGTGTCGCCGTCGCAGTTCGAGGACGACCTCGCCGCCTACCGCGCGGCGGGCTACACGACGGTCTTCCCCTCCGAGGTGGCGGATTTCGTTTACGGAAACGGCGCGCTGCCCGAAAAACCTCTGCTGGTCACTTTTGACGACGGGCGCTACAACAATATGTATTACGGTCTGCCGCTGCTTCTAAAATACGGCGCAAAGGCGGTGCTCTGCCCCGTCGGAGCGTTCTCCGCATTTTCGACCGAGTCGGGCGACCACTCCAACCCCAACTACTCCCACGTGACGTGGGGACAGATGGACGAACTGCAAAAGAGCGGCTGTTTCGAGCTCGGCAACCACTCTTACAATATGCACCGCTACGAGCCGCGCTTCGGGATAAAACGCAAAGCGGGCGAAAGCAGGGCGGAATACAAGGAAGCGCTGCGCGCAGACGCGGGACGTCTGCAAGACGAAATACTCCGCGCGACGGGCACCCTGCCCGTGACGTACGCCTATCCTTTCGGCGCGTACTGCGACGACGCGCTCGCCGTGCTGCGCTCGCTGGGGTTCAGAATTTTCCTGACCTGCAACGAAGGGGTGAGCGTGATAAGGCGCGGAGTGCCCGAAACCCTCTTTCTGGTGAAAAGAGTCAACCGCGACGGCGCGCTGACCTCTTCCGAAGTCGTGTCGCGCCTCGAAAAATTCGCGGGCAAAGCGGCGGCGCGCGGCAACGCGTGAAAAGAAAACGCGCCGCAGACGCGGCGCGTTCCGTTTTTGTTTTTCCGCAAGGCGCACCGCACGGCGCGCTCACGGGGCGCTCATTCGGACTCCGTCGGATGTTTCGTGTCGCCGAAGAGTATCCGCGCGCGGGCGTTGCCCTTCGTGACTTCTTCGGGGCTCATCCCCGTTTCCTCCGCGATTATCTTCACCACCAACGGCGAGCAGAAACCGCCCTGACAGCGTCCCATCCCGGGGCGCACGCGGCGTTTGACCGCGTCCACGGTATACACGGGAAGCGGCGAGCGCAATGCGTCGAGTATCTCGCCTTTGCTCACCTCTTCGCAGCGACAGACAATCTCGCCGTAATCGGGATTTTCCGCAATGAGTTTTGCCCTCTCTTCCTCGCTCATCTCGCGAAGGCAGGGCTTTTTTGGGCGCACGGGGTCGAACGCCGCGTTCTTTTCCACCTTTCCGGAACGGGAAAGATATTCCGCCGCCCATTTCGCCACGTCTGCGGCTATTGCGGGCGCGGCGGTGATGCCCGGCGACTGAATGCCCGCGGCTTCTATGACATTCTCGGTATAGACTCCCCTCCGCACCACGAAATCCTCTTCGTACGTCGGCGCGCGCACCCCCGCGAAATATGCGATGACGTCCGCCCTTCCCGCGCCCTCGGATATGCGCGCCTGCGCGTCGAATATGGAATTCATACTCTCCGCCGTCGTGGCGGTGTCCTCGCGGTCGGGGATTTCGAGCGCGTCGGGACCGATAATCATATTCCCGTCCGCGGTGTGGATGCTTGCGATGCCCTTCGTGTGGCTGTGCAGTGCGGCGACGACGGCTTTCAGCCCGCCCGCGTGCTTCTCTTCCTCTCCCGCAAGCGGAGGCGGCACGGTCGTCGGCGACTTCGCCATACTGGTGCGCACCATATATCCCTTTTTCTTGTCCAGAATGATGTCCGTGCCCTTGCGCGGATGTATGGTGAAAGTCCTGTCCCCCGCCATATCGGCGATGACGTCGGAATACACTCCCGCGGCGTTTATCACGAGTTTCGGACGTATCACACCCCTGTTTGTGTAAACTTCCCTGATTTTGCCGTCCTCGACTTTCATCCCCTCGACCACGGTGTTCAGGCATATTTTCGCCCCGTTTTGCACCGCGTTTTCGGCAAGCGCGACGGTCATCTGATAGGGCGAGGTTATGCCGCCCGTGGGCATATAAAGTCCGCCGTATATCCAATCGGGGATGTGCGGCTCCACGGACACGAGTTCCGCCCTCTTCATAAACTTTACGCCGGGGATGTGCAGACGCTTCGCGTTGAGTTTCAGCACGGCGCAGAGTATCTTCTCCCACCGCTTGCCTATGAGAAGCACCTGCCCTTTCTGTTCGAAAGGCACGCCCAGGTCGCGGCACAGCTCCGCATACATTGCGTTGCCGCGGTTGTTGTAGATGTGCTTCTGCGCGCGCGGGGAATAATTGATGCCGACGTGCACCACGCCGCCGTTTCTGGACGAGCCGCCGAGCGCAACGTCGTATCCGCGCTCCGCCAGCATGACGTCCAGCTTGTAGGCGGAAAGTTCCCTCGCCGCGGCGCAGCCCACTATGCCGCCGCCTATCACCAGCACGTCGGGCGCCCTGCCGTCCAGAGCGAGGTCGCGCACAACGGGTTCGGGCGTCTTCTGCACGAAACCTTTGAGATTGATGCGGTTGACCACGCCCAGATATTTTTTCTTGTCCACGGCGAGTTTGCCCGCTTTGACTATCTTCTGCCAGTCGTCGGACTCTCCCGTGAGCAGTATGCAGCCGCGGTCGGGTTCGGCGCGGAAAGACGGGTCGAGCGCCGCAAGTTCTTTGCGAAGTTTTTTCAGACTGCTCATTTTATCTCTTCCGCCAGCCTCCTTATCTCACCTTCGAGATACTCTTTTTCGCTTGCTATGTTCCACAGCCCTTTGCGAAGCACCAGCGCCACAATCATCCACGGTTTCGCCGCCGCGGGGTCCATCCCCGTCAGGCGGACGTAATTTTTGAGGAAACTGTTGTAGATGAACGTCCTCACCGCCGTATAAAACGCAAGCTGCGCCTTGGAGGACCCCGGGAACAGTTCGGCGTGATGGTGCAGAAAATCCATCATGGCGACTTCCGCTTCCGGTCTGCCTTTCGCCGCGGTCATCCAGTCTATTACGACGATGTTCTTGCCGTCCATAAGAATGTTTTCCGTGTGGAAATCCAGGTGGATGAAGCTGTTGCCCGCAGGCAGGGAAAGTATGTTTGCGCGCACTTTCTCCCTCGTGTCCGCAGGGAGGAAAGCGAGAGGTTCGCCGTCAAGGCACGCCGCCGCCTTTTCCCTGAGGTCGGGCAGCGCGTCGGAATGCTTGCTCTGCACCATAACGTGCTGTTCGGCGATGAGCCTGCCCGCCTTGAAAAGTATCAGCGGGTTCTTCTCCGGCATTTTCGTCATAGACACGCCGGCTATCTTTTTCAGGATTATGCCGAAGCGTCCGTCGTATTCGACCTTGCCGAAGCATTCCATCGGCGTACAACCGCACCTGAACGCCTCGACGGTGTTGGAATATTCCGTATCCACGTCGGACTCCGGAAAGCCCTTGAAATAGAGTTTCAGGACCTTGTCCCCTTCCCAGTCGTAAATCTCCGCGGAGCGGCCGTGCGTGACGGGCGCGGAGGGCAGTTTTTCGATTTTCAGTACAGGTATGCCGTTCATAAAATTCCCCTTAGTCAACCTTTTTTACCATTTTAGCACACGCGCAAACGGCGTTCAAGGACAATCCCGAAAAAGGGAGCGGAAAAGCGCGCGAAACCGTCCGTCAGGCGCAGACTGCCGTCCATACGAAATATTCCGCGGCGACTGCCGCCGCGACGGAAATCAGGGCGAAGAGGGGGAGCAAAATCCTGAAACTCAGGTGTTTGGTCTTATGGCGGAAGGCAAACATTCCCGCCGTGCACCCCACGCCGCCGAAGAAGAAAGCGACGGCAAACAGCAACGCCTCCGGCACGCGGAATTCCCCGCGCTTTGCACGTCTTTTGTCCGCGCCCATAAGCGCAAACCCCGCAATGTTCATAACCGCGAAAACCGCGGGCACGACCGCCAGCCACGCTTTCATTCCGATTCGTCCTCCGCCGATTATATGTCGAAAAACGGGTTTTATCGTCGCAAAATCGCGCATAAAACCCGCATTATGCCGTCATTCTTTCACGGGCACATAGTCTATGACGGACTCTTCGTCCGTCGTTGCAGCTGCACACGGCGACGCCCGGCTTTCTTATCCAATCGCCGTAATAGAACAGTCCGCCGTCTTTTCCGACGCCGTGCGAAAGCGCGAAAACGTACTGGTATATCGCCTTCCACGCTTCGTCGCAAAATCCTTCGGGCTTTGCGTAGTCCGCATAAAACACCTGTCCTTCGCGCAGCATCGGGCAGGCGCCAAGCCCTTCCGCGCCGTATTCCGCGGCGAGGGCGCGGTCGAAATGTTTTTTGAGCACGGTTATTCTGACTTTTTTCATTATTCTCTCCTTACGCCGTCCGCGGGCGGCGTGCTTGCCGCATATTATGATAGCACGCCGCACGGCGCTCAACAAGGGGAAAAGGGACTGTTTCCGCGCGCGGTGTGCCGCCGCACGCGCGCGACGGGGACGCGGACGCGCGCTCGGCGGGGACGCGGACGGATTTTATTTCAAACCGTTTACATTTTCTCCTGCGTGAATTATAATGCAGGCGAAAAAGGAGTTTTGTATGTCATATACGAGAAAAACCAAAATCATTGCCACTATGGGTCCCGGCTGTGCGGACAAGAAAATCCTGCGCGATATGGTGAACGCGGGTATGAACGTCGCGCGCTTCAATATGAGCCACTCCACCCACGAAGAACACGCCAAACGCATCGGGATGGTCAAGGACATCCGCAAGGAACTCGCCGTCCCCGTCGCGCTTATGCTGGACACCAGAGGTCCGGAAATCCGTCTCGGAAAATTCGTCGGCGACAGCGTGGAAGTCAAGGCGGGCGGCACTTTCAGGCTCGTCAACGAGCAGATTGAGGGCACGTCGTCGGAAGCGTACGTCACCTGCCCCGACTTCTACAAAATGGTGTCGCCGGGTGATACGCTGCTCATCAACGACGGGCTCATCAAGATGCAGGTGAAAAAGATTGAGAACGACGCGGTCGTGCTCGACGTCGTCATCGGCGGCACTCTTTCCAACCACAAGAGCATCAACGTCGTGGGAGTACACCTCGGTCTGCCCTACCTCAGCGACCAGGACAAAAAGGACATCCTTTTCGGCATAAAGCAAGATGTGGACTACATCGCCGCGTCCTTCGTGTCCTGCGCGGACGATATGCGCGTGCTCAAAAACTTCCTGCTGCAAAACGGCGGTGAAAACATCGAGATTATCGCGAAAATCGAGTCCAAGATGGGTATAGACAACATTGACGAAATCCTCGAAATTTCGGACGGCATAATGATTGCCCGCGGCGACCTCGGAGTGGAAATCCCGATGGAAGCCCTGCCCTCCATACAGAAGTCGCTCATCAAGAAAGCGAGGGCCACGGGCAAACGCGTCATCACCGCAACGGAAATGCTGGAAAGTATGATATACAAGCCCCGTCCCACGCGCGCGGAAACCTCCGACGTCGCCAATGCCGTGTACGACGGCACGGGCGCGGTGATGCTTTCGGGCGAAACGGCGGCGGGCAGCTATCCCGTGCAGGCGGTCAAAGCGATGTCCGACATCGCCGCGTTCACGGAACAGTCCATACATTACCGCAAGCGTTTCACCTTCACCGATTTCGAGATAAACACCATTGCGGACGCGATATGCGCCTCCGCGGTCAAGGCGTCGTACGACCTCGACTGCCAGGCGATAGTCGTCGCGACGAGAAGCGGCAAGACGGCAAAACTCATCAGCGGTTTCCGTCCCGCCTGCCCGATAATCGCGGTGACCCGCCACGAAAAGACGTATCAGAAAATGGCTCTCACCTGGGGCGTTCAGCCCATCCTTGCCGCCGACCAGCCCAAAGTCACACACGAAGCGGCGGAACAGGCGACGAAAATCGCGGGATATTTCAACCTGGTGCACAAAGGCGACACCGTCGTCGCCGTCGCGAGCACGGGCGTAGAGGACGCGAACACCCTCGCCATAGGGCGCGTCTGACCCGCGCACACAGGCTATCGGCACGGCACGCACACGCGTGCCGTTTTTTTTGTTTCCGTTGTCCTTGCGCGGCGGACGCACCGCACAACGCGCCCGCATACACCCGCGCATTGCGTACTCCCGCGCATATCCGATTCCGAAATGCGTACGCGCACTCTCGCACGCGCGCCCGCGCATCTTATGCAGTACTCCTCCGTTCCGAGCCGACCGATGACAGCCCGACGGACGACCGTCCGTCCGCTCCGACAGTTCTCCTCCGCCCCGCCAGCAGGACACCTCGGACGCCGACTTCCCGCCCCGCGAATTCATACACTTTTCCGTTTCTGTACACGCATCGCTACAAAAGCGCGAAATCGGGAAAAATTTTCTTTATTTCCCTCCCCAATACGGTTGACAAAGGGTGCGGCGTTTCATATAATCCTAATCGACACGCAAAGTAACGATATTTTTTGTATCGATTTTTTTGCGGGACAACCTGCGGCGGAAAAAGTCCGCGGGGACGGGAAAACGCTTATGGCAGAAAACGACAAAACACTATCTCTTGCTACGTTGCAGCGTATGCCCGGGTATCTGCGCTATCTGAAACAGAAGGAAGCGGAGGGCACGGAGTATATCTCATCCGTCGGGCTTGCGGACGCAATGCAGGAAAATCCCGCCGTCGTGAAGAAGGACCTTTCGATGGCGGTGGTGAGCGAAGGCAAACCCAAAGTGGGCTACTACATCCCCGACCTCATTCGCGACATCGAGAGCTTTATGGGCTACGACAACGAAAAGGACGCGGTGCTGGTCGGCGCGGGGAAACTCGGACAGGCCCTGCTGGGTTACGGCGGTTTCGAGAAATACGGGCTGAACATAGTCGCGGGTTTCGACGTGGACCCCTCTCTCGTGGGGACGGAGATACACGGAAAGAAGATACTCTCCTCCGAGAAACTCACGAGCACGGTGCGGAAACTGAACGTGAAACTCGCGGTGCTGACGCTGCCGGCGTCGCAGGCGCAGAAGGCTGCGGACGCGCTGGTGGAGGCGGGGATAAGGGCAATCTGGAACTTCTGCCCCGTGACGCTGAACCTTCCCGAAACCGTTGCGGTAAAAAACGAGAATATGGCGGCATCGCTGGCGGTGCTGTCCGCAAAACTCAAAGAAATACTCAAAAAAGAAGAAAACAACAAACAGGAGACCAATCATGGAAGAGAGCAAACAGTATGAAGTCGTCGACAACGTCGAGAAACTGGAAGCAACCATCGCTCGCGTGCGCGAGGCTCAGAAAAAATTCGCCGAGTACACGCAGGAGCAAGTGGACGCAATCTTCTTTGCTGCCGCCACCGCCGCGAATCAGCAGCGTATCCCGCTTGCCAAAATGGCAGTCGCCGAAACGGGAATGGGCGTGGTTGAAGACAAAGTAATCAAGAACCACTACGCCTCCGAATATATCTACAACGCCTACCGTCACACCAGGACCTGCGGCGTCATCGAAGAAGACAAGTCCTTCGGCATCAAGAAGATTGCCGAGCCCGTGGGCGTCGTCGGCGCGGTCATCCCCACCACCAACCCCACTTCCACCGCCATCTTCAAGACGCTCATCGCGCTGAAAACCAGAAACGGCATCATCATCAGCCCCCATCCGAGAGCCAAAAAGAGCACCATCGAGGCGGCGAAAGTCGTGCTGGAAGCGGCGGTCAAAGCTGGCGCGCCCGAAGGCATCATCGGCTGGATTGACATCCCTTCCCTCGAAATGACCAACCTGCTTATGAAAGAGTCGGACGTCATTCTCGCGACGGGCGGTCCCGGAATGGTCAAGGCGGCGTATTCCAGCGGCAAACCCGCAGTCGGCGTGGGCGCGGGCAACACTCCCGCCATCATCGACGACACCGCGGACATCCTGCTTGCCGTCAACAGCATCATCCATTCCAAGACTTTCGACAACGGAATGATTTGCGCGTCCGAACAGTCCGTCATCGTCCTTGACAAGGTCTACAACAAGGTCAAGAAGGAATTCCAGGCGCGCGGATGCTATTTCCTCAACCCCGAAGAAACGGACAAAGTGCGCAAGACCATAATCATCAACGGCGCTCTCAACGCGAAAATCGTGGGTCAGAAAGCCGCCAAAATCGCGGAACTCGCGGGCGTGACCGTTCCCGAAGACACCAAAATTATCATCGGCGAAGTGACCAGCGTCGACATCTCCGAAGAGTTCGCACACGAAAAACTCTCCCCCGTGCTCGCGATGTACAGAGCCAAGGATTTCGAGGACGCTCTCGACAAGGCGGAACACCTCATCGCGGACGGCGGCTACGGTCACACCGCATCTCTCTATGTCGACGCGGTGACGCAGAAAGCCAAGATTGACGAATACACCCACCGTATGAAGACCTGCCGCATACTCGTCAACACTCCCTCCTCGCAGGGCGGCATCGGCGACCTTTACAACTTCAAACTCGCGCCCTCCCTCACCCTCGGCTGCGGCAGCTGGGGCGGCAACAGCGTCAGCGAAAACGTGGGCGTCAAACACCTCGTCAACATCAAAACGGTAGCGGAAAGGAGAGAGAATATGCTGTGGTTCAGAGCACCCGAAAAGGTGTATATAAAGAAGGGCTGCCTGCCCGTCGCCCTCGACGAACTTAAAAACGTCATGGGAAAAAAGAAAGCTTATATTGTCACGGACAGTTTTTTGTATCATAATGGATATACGAAGACCATCACCGACAAACTCGACGAGATGGGAATCGCGCACACCACGTTCTTCAACGTCGCGCCCGACCCCACCCTCGCCTGCGCCAAGGAAGGCACCGCGGCGATGCGCGCTTTCGAGCCCGACTGCATCATAGCGGTCGGCGGCGGCTCGGCTATGGACGCCGGCAAGATTATGTGGGTGCTCTACGAACATCCCGAGGTCGACTTTATGGACCTTGCCATGCGCTTTATGGACATCAGGAAGCGCGTGTACACCTTCCCCAAGATGGGCGAAAAGGCGTACTTCATCGCAGTCCCCACCTCTGCCGGTACGGGCAGCGAAGTGACTCCCTTCGCGGTCATCACCGACGAGCAGACGGGCGTGAAATATCCCCTCGCGGACTACGAGCTGATGCCCGATATGGCAATCGTCGACGCCGATATGATGATGAACGCGCCCAAGGGGCTCACCGCGGCGAGCGGCATCGACGCCGTCACGCACAACCTCGAAGCGTATGCGTCTATGATGGCGACGGATTACACCGACGGCCTCGCGCTGCGCAGCTTGCAGATGATATTCAAATATCTTCCCCGCGCTTACGACAACGGCGCAAACGACCCCGAAGCGCGCGAGAAGATGGCAAACGCCGCCACTATGGCGGGTATGGCGTTCGCGAACGCGTTCCTCGGAGTGTGCCACTCCATGGCGCACAAGCTGGGCGCATTCCATCACCTGCCCCACGGCGTCGCAAACGCGCTGATGATTGACGAAGTGCTGCGCTTCAATGCAGCGGAAGTGCCGACCAAGATGGGCACCTTCCCGCAGTACGACCATCCTCACACTCTCGCCCGCTATGCCGAAGTCGCCGACGCGCTGGGCATCAAGGGCAAGAACGATGCGGAAAAACTGGAAAATCTCATCGCCGCTCTCGACGAGCTGAAAGCGAAGGTCGGCATCAAGAAGACCATCCGCGAGTACGGCATCGACGAACAGGACTTCCTCGCAAGACTGGACGATATGACGGAGCAGGCGTTCGACGACCAGTGCACGGGCGCAAACCCCCGTTATCCGCTCATGAGCGAAATCAAACAAATGTATCTCAACGCCTACTACGGCAAATAAGGAGGGAGTATGAACACCGACAAGGTCATCGCCGTGCGCAACACCAAGACCGTTTACCGCGACGGCGACAAAGTCATCAAGGTATTTGACGAGCACTACTCCAAGGCGGACATCCTGAACGAGGCTCTCAATCAGGCGCGCGTCGAGGAAACGGGGCTGAACATCCCCAAGCTCGCCGAAGTCACCAAGGTGGGCGGCCGCTGGGCTATCGTTATGGACTACATCAAGGGCAAGACCCTCGCGCAGCTCATGGCGGAAAACCCCGACAAGCTCGACGAATATCTCAACCTGTTCGTCGACCTGCAAATGGAAATCCACTCCAAGCGCGCTCCCCTTCTCAATAAGTTGAAGGACAAAATGAACCGCAAGATTTCCGAGGCGGACCTCTCGGCGACCATCCGCTATGACCTGCACACCCGCCTCGAAGCGATGCCCAAGCACAACAAGGTCTGCCACGGCGACTTCAACCCCAGCAACGTCATCATCTCCGACGAAGACGGCAAGGCGTACATCATCGACTGGTCGCACGCCACGCAGGGCAACGCCTCCGCGGACGCGGCGCGCACTTATCTGCTCTTCTCGCTGAGCGGCGACAGCGCGCTTGCGGACAAATATCTCAACCTGTTCTGCCTCAAAAGCGACACCGCAAAACAGTATGTGCAGAAATGGATACCCATCGTCGCCGCTTCCCAGATGGTCAAAGGCAAGCCCGAAGAAAGGGATTTCCTGCTGCATTGGGTGGACGTCGTAGACTACGACTGAGCCCTGAAAGGGAGAAATTATGGTCAAAGTTACGGTTTGCATCGGCAGCTCCTGCCACCTCAAAGGTTCGAGACAGGTGGTGGAAGAGTTGCAGTATCTCATCAACAAAAACAACCTCGGCGACCGCGTCGAGCTCAGCGGAACTTTCTGTATGGGCAAGTGCGGCGAGGACGGAGTGAGCGTGACGGTGGACGGCGACTACTTCGCGGTCAAGCCCGAAAACGTCATCGACCTCTTCACCGACGTGATTTGCAAAAAGGCAATGTGAAGTTACACCGCCGCCGCGTAATGCGGCGGCGATGCCCGAAATAAGGAGAGAAAGGGGAAATTATGCCCGTCACGTCACCGTATCTGGATTTCAAGAACGCCAAGTGCAAGGACTGCTTCAAGTGCCTGCGTGAGTGCCCCGTCAAGGCGATACGCTACGAGAACCACCAGGCGAAAATCATCGAGCAGCGCTGCATACTCTGCGGCAAATGCACTCTGGTGTGCCCGCAAAACGCGAAACAGGTGCACAGCGAAACGGACACCGTCACCGCCTTGCTGGAAAGCGGACGTCGGGTCGTCGCGAGCCTTGCACCCTCTTTCGTGTCGAGTTTTGCCGTGCAGGACCTCGCCGTAATGAAAGAGGCGCTGGGAATGCTCGGCTTTTCCGTCGTGGAAGAAACCGCGGTGGGCGCAAAGGCGGTCACGGAGGAATATGCCCGACTGCTGTCTGCGGGCGGCTTCAAGAACTTCATCACTTCCGCCTGCCCCGCAGTCAACCGGATGATACAGCTCTACTATCCCAAGGCGCTGAAATATCTCGCGCCCGTGCCCTCCCCGATGGTGGCGCACGCGCGTATGCTCAAAAAGAGATATCCCGACGCGGCGATAGTGTTCATCGGGCCGTGCATTGCAAAAAAACGCGAGGCGCACGAGAGCGGAATCATCGACGGAGTTCTCACATTCGAGGATTTGAACGCTCTTTTCGCACAGAAAAACATCGACCTTTGCAAAATACAGGCAAAACAGGCGGAAGAGGAAGGCTCGCTCAAAGCGCGCTATTATCCCATTCCGCGCGGCATAATCAAGTCCTTCGACGCGCTGCCCGCGGGCTACGAATACGTCGCCGTGGACGGGGTGCACCGCTGCTGCGAAGTGCTGGAAGAAATCGACTCCCTCACGGGGCTCTTCCTCGAAATGAACTGCTGCGAGTACGCCTGCGTGGGCGGTCCCTGCCGTCTTGCGACGCCGGGAGGCGCGATAAAGAGCAACGAGGACGTGCGCAAATACGCGGCGCGCGCCGCCGAGGCTCCCGCGGTCGTCACGGAAAAGGTTGACCTCACCGAAAGGCATCCCCGCATCATCCTCGACGACTTCGTGCCGAGCGAAAAGGACATCCGCGCAGTACTCGCCAAGACGGGCAAGAATTCGCCGGAGGACGAGCTCAACTGCGGCGCGTGCGGATATTCCACCTGCCGCGACAAGGCAATCGCCGTGCTGAACGGATACGCGGACATAGAGATGTGCCTGCCATATATGCGCAGCCGTGCGGAGTCGATGAGTTACGAAATCATCCAGAACACGCCCAACGGCATAGTGCTGATGGACAACGATTTCAAAATCCTCGACATCAACACCCGCGCGATGCGGCTGCTCGGCGTGACGGAACACGACGTGCGCGGCATGCTCGCCTTCGACTGCTTCGACTGCGAAGAGTTCATCGCGGCGGTGGCAAAGGGCAAGAACGTCAGCAAAAAGCGCGTCTTCGTCAACCGCACCAAGAAATACATCGAGCTGTCCATAGTTCTGTTGCAGGAGCACAAGGTGCTCTTCGGAGTTATGAAGGACATCACGGACAGCGTGGAATACGACGAGAAACTCAACGCCGTCAAGCTGGAAACCCTGGCGACGACCGACGAAGTCATCAAGAAACAGATGCGCGTCGCGCAGGAGATAGCTTCCCTGCTCGGCGAAACCACCGCCGAAACCAAAGTGGCGCTCACCAAACTCAAACAGACCCTCGCGCCCCGTACGGAGGAAGAGGAGGAAGAATGAAGGAGCTCTTTCTCGAAAACGGCTACACTTCCCTGAACAAAAAGGGCGAAGAGCTGTGCGGCGACAAGGTGGAGTGCATTGCGGACGGCAGCCACACCACCCTCGTGCTGGCGGACGGGCTGGGCAGCGGCGTAAAAGCGAACATCCTCGCCACGCTGACGTCCAAAATTCTGTGCACTATGGTGTCCAACGAAATCGGGATGGAAGAGTGCGTGGAAACGGTGGTGCAGACTCTGCCCGTGTGCAAGGTGCGGCAGGTGGCGTACGCGACCTTTTCCGTGGTGCACGTCGGCACGGACGGGAAAGGCTGGCTGTTCGAGTTCGACAATCCCGAAGCCATACTCATACGCGGCGGCAAATGCCACGACTTCGAGAGAAAGGAATACGACATCCTCGGCAAAAAGGTGTACGGTACGCGGCTTGAAATGCAGCCCGACGACTACATCGTGCTGATGAGCGACGGGGTCATCCACGCGGGCATAGGTATGCTGCTCAACTTCGGTTGGCTGCGCAAGGATGTGATGGAGTATCTCGACAAGAATTTCCGCGAGGGAATGTCGGCGCGCGGCGTGGCGTGTATGCTTGCGGGAGCGTGCAACGACCTTTACGTCGGGAAGCCGGGCGACGACACCACCGTGGCGGTGGTGCGCGCGAGGGAATACTGCCCCGTAAGGATAATGGTCGGACCTCCCGTGGAAAAGGACCAGGACGACTTCTACATCTCCCGCTTCCTCGGCGGAGAAGGCAAAAAGGTCGTCTGCGGCGGGACAAGCTCGCAGATTGTGGCGAGATATCTGGGCGAAAAGGTGGCGGCGACATTCGACTTCCCCGACAAGGACGTGCCCCCCATAGGCTACATCAAGGGCATAGACCTGACGACGGAAGGAGTGCTTACCCTGCGCAAGCTGCTGGAACTGAGCGAGCGCTATCTCTCCACCTCCGACCTCTCCCCCAAGAGGTCGAACAAAAAGGACGGCGCAAGCCTGCTTGCGAATATGCTCTTCGAGGACGCGACGCACGTCACGTTCTTTGTCGGACAAAGCATAAACGCGGCGCACCAGGGGCTGCCAATCGACACCACGATGAAGCTGAAACTGGTGGAAAGCATAGCGGCAAATCTGCGCGCGGCGGGCAAAGTGGTCGAACTCAACTACGATTGAGCGTCGCCGAAAAAACACAAACCGCACGCTTAACGTGCAAAAACACAGAATAAAACCGCTTTTGCGGAATAAGCAAATACAAAGACGGAGAAATCCGAGATATGGACGACATCAAGAAACGCAGAAAATTCGACACAAAAGTGCAGTATCTGCAATACAAGGTCCTGCGCGAAGTCGCGCGCGGTGCCTGGAACGGGGATTTGCTGGAAAAGATAACGGACATCCCCAAGACCATCATACCGGGCAACGTACCTACGATGCGATGCTGCGTGTACAAGGAACGCGCCATCATTTCCGAGCGCGTCAAGCTCGCTATGGGCGGCAACCGCTCCAACCCCAACGTCATAGAGGTCATAGAGATAGCCTGCGACGACTGCCCTGCCGGCGGATACGAGGTCACCAACGCCTGCCGCGGATGTCTTGCGCACCGCTGCGAAGACGTGTGCCGCAAAAACGCAATCTCTTTCGACCATCAGCAGAAAGCGCACATCGACAAAAACCTCTGCGTCGAATGCGGACAATGCGCCAAGGTGTGCCCGTACAGCGCGATAGTTTCCCGCCGCCGCCCCTGTGAAAATTCCTGCAAGGTGAAAGCCATCTCAATGAACGAGAACAAGGCGGCGAGCATCAACAACGACAAGTGCATCGCGTGCGGCGCGTGCGTATATCAATGTCCTTTCGGCGCGATAATAGACAAGTCTTATATCCTCGACGTCATCGATATGATAAAGAAGAGCGAGAACAACGAGAAATATAAGATGTACGCCGTCGTCGCGCCCTCCATTTCCAGCCAGTTCACTTACGCGAAGCTTGGACAGGTCGTGACGGGCATACGCAAACTCGGTTTCTTCAACGTCGTGGAAGCGGCGCTGGGCGCGGATATGGTCGCGTACAAGGAAGCGGCGGAACTCAAAGAAAAGGGCTTTCTCACCTCTTCCTGCTGTCCCGCATTCGTGGATTACATCAAAAAACAGTTCCCCGAACTGCAACAGCACATCTCCGCCAATCTCTCTCCCGCGGCGACCATCGCGAAATACATCAAGAGCACTTCTTCCCCCTGCAAGGTCGTGTTCATAGGGCCCTGCACCGCAAAGAAAATGGAATTCCAGAAGCCGGAAGTGCGCCCGTACATCGACTCCGTCATCACGTTCGAGGAATTGCAGGCGCTGTTCGACTCCCGCGACTTCGACATAGAGCACCTGTCCGAGAGCGCGCTGGACAACGCGTCCTATTTCGGCAGGATATTCGCGCGCAGCGGCGGCATAACCGACGCGGTGGCGCAGGCGCTCAAAGAACAGGGCGAGACCGACTTCGAATACAATCCCGTCACCTGCGACGGCATCGAAGCCTGCCGCACCGCCCTGCTGCGCAAATCCAAAGGGGTGCTGGACGCCAACTTTATCGAAGGTATGGCGTGCGTCGACGGCTGCATAGGCGGCGCGGGATGCCTCACCCACGGAGAAAAGAACAAGCGCGACGTGGACGCCTACGGCAAACTCGCGATGGAAAAGAGCATCACCGACGCGATAAGCGTCCTCAATCTTTCCGCCGCCGAAGACCCGCTGCCCGCCGTCGCGGACGAACGGGAAGAAGGCTGATTTTCGCCCGAAAAACCGTCGGGAATGAGTTGACAACGGACAAAATGCGTTTTATAGTATCGGTGAAGAACTATGAGAAACGTCGACCTGACAAGCTACGCATACTTTTACTTTAAGGGCTTTTATTTCAAGAGCCCCGTTTTCGGTATGCGCGGATAAGGGTCGTTCACAGACCGACTTGACGAAGACCGCCATACCGTGGCGGTCTTTTGTTTGTGTGCGAAGGCGTTGAAAGAGAGGCAGAAATGATTATCGTAATCAAAAACAATCCCGACAAAAAACAGATGGACAACCTCGTCAAATGGATAAAAGGACTGGGGCTGGACATCCATATGAGCAAGGGCGACAACACCACAATTATGGGGCTCATCGGCGACACTTCCGTCGTGGACGAGGACCTCATACGTTCGCTCGACATCGTGGAGAGCGTAAAGCGCATCCAGGAACCTTTCAAGAACGCGAACCGCAAATTCCACCCCGAAGACACGATTGTGGACGTGGGCGGACACCTCTTCGGCGGAGGGCACTTCCAGCTTATCGCGGGACCGTGCTCGGTGGAGAGCGAGGACCAGCTCATCACCATCGCCAAAGCCGTGAAAGCGGCGGGCGCGACGGTGCTGCGCGGCGGAGCGTTCAAGCCCCGCACCTCGCCTTACGCGTTCCAGGGGCTGCGCGAAGAGGGGATGAAACTGCTCTCCCTCGCAAAAAAGGAAACGGGGATGCCCATATGCACCGAAATCCTCGACATCCGTCACATCCCTCTCTTCGAGGACGTGGACCTCATTCAGGTCGGCGCGCGCAATATGCAGAATTTCGAACTGCTGAAAGAGCTGGGCAAAACGAATAAGCCCATTCTGCTCAAACGCGGTATGGCGGCGACGATAGAAGAGTGGCTGATGAGCGCGGAATACATTATGTCCGAAGGCAATATGAACGTCATACTCTGCGAGCGCGGGATACGCACGTTCGAGCCGTACACGCGCAACACTCTCGACCTTTCCGCCATCCCCGTGCTGCGCGACCTCACGCATCTGCCCATTCTGGTCGACCCCAGCCACGCTTCCGGACGCGCGAAGCTCGTCCTTCCCCTCTCCCTCGCCGCAGTCGGCGCGGGCGCGGACGGACTGGAAATCGAAGTGCACAACGACCCCGTGCACGCCCTGTCCGACGGCGCGCAGTCGCTGCGTCCCGAACAGTTCGACGACCTCGTCGGCAGAATAGACGTTCTGCTCACGGTGTGCGGCAAGGAGCGCGACAAATGAAAATCGGCATTGTAGGTCTGGGGCTTATGGGCGGTTCGCTGGGACGTGCGCTCGTCGCAAAGACGGAGCACACCGTATTCGCCTGCGACACCGACCCCGAAGCGATGCTGAAAGGCGGACTGCTGCATGCCTTTCACGAAGAACTCGGCCGTGAAAACGCACGGGAGCTCGACGTGCTCGCAATGGCGGTGCTCCCCTCCGCAATGCAGGGCATTCTGGACGAATTTCTGCCCCTTCTGAAAAGCGGCGCGATTGTCACCGACCTTGCGGGCGTGAAACGCCCCGTCGTAAAAATTATGAAAGCCGCGGCTGCGCTCCGCCCCGACGTGGAATTCGTCGGCGGTCACCCGATGGCGGGCAGAGAGTTCAGCGGCGTCGCGCACTCGACAGCGGGGCTTTACGAAAACTCGTCCGTGCTTCTCGTGCCCGTCGCCGCTTCGCTGGAAGCGCTCGCGGCGGTGAAAAAAATGTACCTCGGCGTGGGAGCGGAAGGCGTGGTCATCACGGACGCGGACACTCACGACGAGATGATAGCCTACACCTCGCAGCTGGCGCACGTCGTGTCCTCCGCTTACGTCAAATCCCCTTCCGCGGACAAACATTACGGCTATTCCGCGGGCAGCTTCCGCGATATGACGAGAGTGGCGCGTATGAACGCCGCCATGTGGACGGAGCTTATGACGGACAATGCGGACAATCTGGCAAAGGAAGTCCGCGCGATGGCGGAACGGCTCACGGAATACGCCGACTGTATGGAAAGCGGCGACAGGGGGCGTCTTTACGACCTGCTTGATGCCGGCAACAGAAAGAAACTCGCCGTCGAAAAAGACAGGCTGAAAAAGCTGCAAAATGCGCTTGACGCGGATTAAACCCGCAGAAGGACAATATAAACTGCCGTTTGTGCGCAAAACGCGCGGCGGCACGGAGGAAAAATGAAAATCACGGTGTCGACAAGCACGGGAGAATATCCCGTAATTACGGGACGCGGACTGCTGGACCGTTTCGCCTCTCTTGCGGGCGTCCCCCGCGAGGGCACGAAGGCGGCGGTCATCACGGACGACAACGTCGCGCCCCTCTATCTTTCCCGTCTGCTCGCCTCTCTTCCCGAAGGCACCCCGTGCTACGTCGTGCCGCACGGCGAACAGAGCAAGAACTGGGAACTTGCCGGCAAACTTCTGGACTGGCTCGCTTCCGTCGACTTCTGCCGCGACGACACCGTCATCGCTCTCGGCGGCGGCGTGGTCGGCGACCTGGCGGGTTTCGTCGCGGGAGTGTATATGCGCGGCGTGCCTTACGTTCAGGTGCCCACCACTCTGCTTGCGGCGATTGACTCGTCCGTCGGCGGCAAGACGGCGGTGGACCTCAAAGCGGGCAAGAACCTCGCGGGCAGAATATATCCCCCCCGTGCGGTGATTTGCGACCTCGACACACTCTCTTCCCTCCCCAAATCCGAATGGAAATGCGGACTCGGAGAAGCGGTGAAGTACGCCGTGCTGGAAGGCGGTGAAATTTTCGACCTGATGGCGCAGGGCGTCGACGACTCCAATCTGGAAAGGCTCGTGGACCTCTGCGTGGACTGCAAGCGCCGCGTGGTGGAAGAGGACGAGAACGAGAACGGAACGCGCCGCCTGCTCAACCTCGGCCACACCGTCGGGCACGCCATAGAAACGGAAAGCGCGCTCGGATTTCCGCACGGAGTGTGCGTCGCGATGGGAATACGCCTTATTGCGCGCGCGTCCGTCGGCGCGGGACTGCTCCCCAAGGCGGATTACAAAAAAATCTCCGCGCTCCTGCAAAAGTACGGCTTCCCGGAATGCCCCTATTCCGTGCGCTCCGTGCTGGTGCATACGGCGCACGACAAAAAGATTGCGGGCGGCAAGCTGAACGCCGTCGTGATACGCGGCATAGGCAAGTGCGAAATTATGCCTATGACCCTTGCTCAGTTCGAGGAGTTCGTGTCATGAGAGCGGTGTTCTCTCCTTCGGAAGCGAGGGGAACCGTGAGTGCGGTCCCCTCCAAATCCCACGCGCACAGGCTGCTGATTGCGGCGGCGCTTGCGGACGCGCCCTGCCGCGTCGTGTGTCCCGTGACTTCACGCGACATAGAGGCGACGGTCGGGTGTCTGAACGCGCTGGGGGCTGCGGTCACGCGCACGGGGGACGGCTACGACGTTGTGCCCGCCGACCGCGGCGCCCTGCCCGAAACGGCCCTGCTCGACTGCGGCGAAAGCGGCTCTACCCTGCGTTTTCTGCTTCCCGTTGCGTGCGCGCTGGGCGAAAAATCGACCTTCACGGGCGGGGGAAGACTTCCGTCGCGCCCGATAGCGGAACTTGCGAAAACCCTGCGCGAAGGCGGCATACGGTTGAGCGCAGACAGCCTGCCCCTCACGACGGAAGGCACTCTTTCGGGAAATGTGTTCCGCGTGAACGCGGCGGTAAGCTCGCAGTACGTCAGCGGAATGCTCTTCGCGCTCGCGGCAACGGGACGGGAATGCACCCTTTGCACGGAAGGCGAAGCGGTTTCGCGCGGATACACCGAAATGACGCTGGACGCGCTCGCGCTGTTCGGCAAAAAAATCGAATGCAGGGACGGCGCATATCTCATCCCCGCAGGGGCGCTGCGCTCCCCGTCCGAAGTGCGTGCGGAAGGCGACTGGTCCAACGCGGCGTTTATGCTTGCGGCGGGCGCGCTGACGGGAGACGTGACCGTGACGGGACTTTCGCAGGTCAGCACGCAACGCGACAGACTTATTACGGACGTGCTCGCGCGTATGGGCGCGGCGGTGACCGCGGAGAATGGCCGCTGCCGCGTGTCGGAAAGCCCGCTGCACGGCGTGAGCGTCGACATAACCGACACCCCCGATATGGCGCCCGTGCTGTCCGTGCTGATGGCGCAGGCGAAAGGCGAAAGCGTGATGACGGGTGTGGGCAGACTGAAAGACAAGGAAAGCGACAGGCTCGCCGCGATAATGCACAATCTCTCCGCGATGGGAGTGTCCTCGTCCGCAGAGGGCGACTCGCTCGTAGTCCGCGGAGGCGGCATAAAACCGTTCGAAGCGAAAGGGTTCAACGACCACAGGATGGTGATGTCCGCCGCCGTGGCGGGTATCGCCGCGGGCGGGAGCACGGACGACGCGGAAGCGGTGGAAAAGTCCTATCCCGGATTTTTCGACGACCTGAAACAACTCGGAGGTGCGGTATATGAAACCATTTGACGTGCTGGACGCGGAAATTTACGGCGAGTCGCACTCGGAAGAGATAGGCGGAGTGCTGAAAGGGCTGCCCAAAGGCGAAACATTCGACCCCGACGGCGTACGCCGTTTTGCCGCACGGCGCAAAAGCGGCAGATATCTCTTCTCCACTCCCCGCCGCGAAGACGACGAAGCGGTGTGGGAAGGGTGCACCCCCTGCGCGGACGGTCTGCGCATAGACGGCCCGCTGCGCGTGCGCATCTTCAACAAGAACATCCGTCCTTCCGACTACTCTTACGCGCTCACGCCCCGTCCTTCGCACGCCGATTACTGCGCGTGGGTAAAGGACGGCGAAAACGCCGCAAAGTCCGGCGGCGGCAGATTTTCGGGCAGGATGACGGCGCCTCTCGTCGCCTTGGGCGGCGTCGCAAAACAGCTGCTCGAAAAGCGCGGCATCCGCATCGCGGCGTATATAAGCGAACTTGCGGGAGTGAAAGGCAAAAGCTATCTGGACGGCATCCCGTCCTACGAAGAGGCGGCGGCGTGTACGGAAGGCGCCCTGCCTATGCTCTCAAACGCTGACGAAGCCGCGGCATCCGCAAAGGCGGCGGCAGCGGAAGGCGACAGCGTGGGCGGCGTGACGGAATGCGTTGTGTACGGTATGCCGGCAGGACTCGGCGACGCGCTGTTCGGCGGGCTGGAAAGCAAGATTTCCGCGGCGGTGTACGCCATACCCGCCGTAAAGGGCGTGGAATTCGGCGCGGGGTTCGCCATCGCAAGGATGCGCGGCAGCGAAGCCAACGACCCCTTCGCGATAAGGGACGGCAAAGTCGTGACGCTGACCGACAACGCGGGCGGCATCAACGGCGGCATATCCAACGGAATGCCCGTGACGTTCAGGGCGGCATTCCGCCCGACCCCGTCCATCGCGCTGCCCCAACAGACGGTGGACCTCGGCACTATGACGGAAACGGTCATCACCGTACGCGGCAGACACGACGCGACGGTGGTCCCGCGGGCGGTTGCGGCGGTGGAAGCGGCGGCGGCGCTCGCCGTGCTGGACGCGGTGCTGCTCGGAGAGCGTGAAAAAACGGAATAAGCAACCAATTTTGAGGTGGATATATGATAGAAGAACTTCGGAAAAAGATAGACGAGCTGGACGACAAAATCGCCGAACTCTATCTTGAAAGACAGCGCACGGTGCGCGAGATAGGCGAAGAAAAAGCGCGCACTCACGCCGCCGTGCTCGACCCCGCACGCGAAAAGAAAATCATCGCCAGAGTGACAAAACAGGCAGATGACGAGCAGAAAATTTATCTTAAACGCGTGTTTGAAACGATTCTGGAAACTTCGCGCGCTTATCAGCGCCGCCTCGTCGCCCCCGTGACTCCCCTTTCGGACAACCTGCGCCGCGTGCTTATGGAAGGCAAGAAATACTTCCCCGTCAGCAGCACCGTCGCCTGTCAGGGCGTGGAAGGGAGCTACTCCTCCATCGCCGCCGACAAGCTGTTCGAGATTGCGGACATCACTTTTTTCCGCAACTTCGAGGGCGTGTTCCAGGCCGTGGAAAAGGGGCTGTGCGACTACGGCGTGCTCCCCATCGAAAACAGCGCGGTGGGCAGCGTGAACGCGGTGTACGACCTGATGAAAAAACACCGTTTCTATATCGTGCGCAGCATAAAACTCAAAGTCTGCCATCATCTGCTCGCCAAAAAGGGCGTCGCGCTTTCGGACATCAGGGAAGTCTACTCTCACGAACAGGCGATAGGACAATGTTCCGCCTATCTGCAAAAACTGCCCTCGTCCGTCAAAATCACCGCGTGCCCCAACACCGCGGTCGCTGCGGAAATGGTGGCGAACTCCGACCGCAACGACGTGGCGTGCATCTCTTCGCGCAACTGCGCCGAGCTCTACGGGCTGGGCATTTTGGAGAGCAACATCCAGGACAACGACTCCAACTATACGCGCTTCATCTGCATAAGCAAGACGCTGGAAGTCTTCGCTCCCGCCAACCGCATAAGCATAATGATGACGCTGCCCCACGAGTCCGGCTCGCTCAACCGCGTGCTCAACAAGTTCTCCACCCTGGGGCTCAACCTCACAAAGCTGGAATCCCGTCCCCTGCCCGGCACGGACTTCGAGTTTATGTTCTATTTCGATTTCGAAGGACAAATCGAAAACTCCGACACCCTCTCCCTCATCGCGGAGCTGGACCAGGGGACGGAACAGTTCACATTCCTCGGCAGCTACTACGAGGTGGCGCAATGAAAATCGGGCTTATCGGCAATCCGCTCGGGCACAGCTTTTCACCGCGTCTGCACGCCGCATTCGGCACGGCGGATTACGAGCTGCGCCCTTTGGAGAGCCGTGAGCTTAAAAAATTCTTTGCGGTGCGCGACTTTCGCGGCATCAACGTCACCATACCCTACAAGCGCGACGTCATCCCATTCCTCGACGAATTGCACGAGAGCGCGCGCATCTGCGGCGCGGTGAACACCGTCGTCAACCGCGGCGGCAGACTCACGGGCTACAATACGGACGCATACGGGATGAATTTCGCAATGAATTGCGTCGGCATTCATCTTGCGGGCAAACACGTGCTGGTGCTCGGAAGCGGCGGCACTTCGCATACGGCGTGCGCGCTTGCAAAACGCGAAGGAGCGGCGTCAGTCACCGTGGTGTCGAGGTCGGGAGAGGTGAACTACTCCAACGTCGCGGACAGGCGCGAAACACAGGTCGTCATCAACACCACCCCCGTCGGTATGTTCCCGAACGCGGCGGCGGCTCCCCTGGACCTCGGCATTTTTCCCGCATTGGAAGGCGTCTTCGACGCGGTGTTCAATCCTCTCCGCACCCGACTTGTGATGCAGGCGCAGGCTATGGGCATCCCCGCAGGCAGCGGACTGCTGATGCTCACGGCACAGGCGAAAGCCGCAAATATGCTCTTCCGCGGCGAAGAATATTCCGAACCGTCCCACGACAGCGCGGAGGGTAAAGAAATCCTGAAAGTATGGCGCGCCATCACGCGCGACCTGACCGACATCGTGCTCGTCGGAATGCCGTCGTCGGGCAAGACCACACTCGGCAAAATCGTCGCCGAAAAACTGTCCCGCCCGTTTTTCGACACCGACGCACTCATCGTGAGCCGCACGGGGAAGGACATCCCGACAATATTCCGCGAGCGCGGCGAAGAGGGCTTCCGCGAGGAGGAAAGGGCCGTTGTCGCGGAGTGCGCGGCAAAAACGGGAGCGGTCATCGCAACGGGCGGCGGCGCACCCCTTTCGGAAGAAAACAGACTAAACCTCAAAAGCAACGGCTTCGTCGTCTTCTGCGACCGCGATACGGACAAGCTGGAAACGGCGGGCAGACCCCTCTCCCGCGACCGCGAAACGCTGGTGAAAATGCGCGAAGCGCGCCTGCCCGTATACACCGCGTTTGCCGATGCGGAAGTGTGCAACGACGGCGCACCCGAAGAGTGCGCCGAAAAGATAACGGAGAAATTCGATGAAAATTTTGGTCATTAACGGTCCCAACATCAATATGCTCGGCGTGCGCGAGCCCGCACTCTACGGCAGGCAGGATTATGCCGCGCTCGTCGCGTTCATCGAACAGAGTGCCGCCGCACTCGGCGCGGACGTGATGTTCTATCAGTCCAACAGCGAGGGCGACATCGTGACGGAAATCCAGCGCGCATACGGTGTGTACGACGGCATAGTCATAAATGCCGCAGCATATACGCACACTTCCGTCGCAATCCTCGACGCCCTGAAAGCCGTGGGCATACCGACCGCGGAAGTGCACCTCACCGACATAAACTCGCGCGAAGAATTCCGCCGTTTCAGCTACGTTTCCCTCTACGCGGAAAAGACGATATGCGGAAAGGGCTTCGACGGATACCGCGAAGCAATCGCCTATCTGGTCGGAAAATACGGACGGAAAAGCTGACGGGAAAGCCGCGGAGGGGCGGACGAAAATCCGCCGCCGTACACCGTGAACCGCAAAATCTTACGTTAATAATCATAAAACGCAGGATAAACCTGCGTTTTTTGTTTTCGTTGCGTTTCGCGTATCGCACGCTCCGTTAGGTGCAAACTATACTCGGAGGTGAATATGAAAAACAGAAAACAGGCAAAGAAAGCCAAAAAGGTCAAACGACCTCTGCTCGCCGAAGGCGGTCAAAGCGAAAAGGAAGTCTGGGACGCACTCAAAGACCCGAACGGTTCGTGGACGGGCGTGCCCGACAATCCCCTCGACCTGCCCGAGCAGGATGTGGACGACCTTTAAGCGCAAAGACCGAACGACGCACACAGCCCCGACGGCTCGGACACCGCGGCACCCGTCACTCTGCGCGTGCCCTGCCGTGCTGCAATTCGCAACAGATGAACGGGACAACAAAGCAAAGCACGGGGGTGCGGCGTTTTGCGCCGCAACAGGTGTCAGCCGTGCGTGCCCTGCCGCCCGTATAATTCACAACAAATGTGCGGGACAACAACACAAAGCACGGGGGTGCGGGGGTATAATACCCCCGCTACGCGCAATATTCGCTGAGTGTGGTTTCGGCAAGCACGCTGAGCTGTGCTTTGATGTCTTCCTGCGTGTAGTTGGGTTCTTCGAGCAGCCACCATTTGATGAGGGAGATTATACCGCCGGCGAAGAATTCCGCAAGAATGTCCGCGGGGATTTTGCCAGCTCCGTCCTTGGGCTTCGCCTTGCTCAACCTGTTCACGATGTTGTGTGTGAGGATTTCGTGCACTTTGTCGAACACCAGCGCGCTGTCTGCTTTGAGGATGATGGTGCGCAGACGCTTGCGGTACTGGGCAAGGAAATTGATGCCGAGGGACATAACTTCGTTGTAATAGGTGATGAGGTCGCTGTCGCCGTGCACCTGTTTGACCTGTTCGTGCAGTCCGTACATAACGTCGCTTATGCACTTGTCGAGCAGCTGATACTTGTCCTCGAAGTGGGTGTAGAACGTCCCGCGGTTGATGAGGGCGCGCTCGCAGATGTCGATGACAGTAATCGCCCCGAACGATTTCTCGTCGAGGAGCTCGTAGAACGCATCGACGATAGCCTTTTGTGTGCGCTGTATGCGCAGGTCGGTTTTGTTGGTGTTTTTAGCCATATAGCCTCCGTCAGCTTATGTTTTTTAATTCTTTCATCAATTTTCTGCCGTCCGCCGCTGCCGAACGGAAGGGGGAACGCAGTCTGCGCGACACCGCCGAAGACAGCATAGCCGCAAGCATCACGGACAGCACGTCTTTTACGATATAAGGCACGGACACGACAAGCGCGGAAGCGGCAAAGCCGTTGCCCGTGAGAGCGGCGTACTGCGCAACGCCGATAAGATGACACATCGCCAGTCCGAGGACGGAAAGCACCGCAGCGGAAATCCTGTCGGTTTCGGGACTCCTCGCGCCCGTCATAATGACGAAGGGGAAAAATCCCCATATAAAGCCGCCCGTCACGTTCACGAGCTTGTACGCCCCTCCCGTGAACCCCGCGAAAACGGGCGCTCCCGCCGCGCCGAGCGCGACATAGACAGCGACCGCCGCAAGTCCGTATTTCCGACCGAGGAAGAACCCGGCGAACGCCACTGCGAAAGTTTGCAGCGTGATGGGCACGCCCGACGGCAGCGGAATGCTGATTTGGGACAAAACGGCAATTAACGCGGCAAAAAGCGCAGTATAAACCATCCTTTTCGTCCTATCCGCAGCTTTTGTCACACTTCTGCTCTTCATTTCGACAACGCCTGTTTTATCCTTTCGGCAGCCTCTGCGAGGTCCTCGTCCGAAATGTTGACGGGAGGCGCGAAACGTATCGTCCTCTCGTGCGTTTCCTTTGCCAGCACCCCGCAGGCAATGAGTTTTTTCACATACGGTGCGGCAGGCACGGAGAATTCCACCCCGATGAGCAGTCCCCTGCCGCGGATGTCGACTATTTCGTCGTTGCGTATTTCCGCAAGCGCGGCGCGGAACGCTGCGCCCTTTCTGCGCGCCATCCCGACGTAATCGTCGCGCATGACGATTTCCATCGCTTTGAGAGCGACGGCGCACGCCAGAGGATTGCCGCCGAACGTAGACCCGTGCGACCCCGGTTCGAACACTCCGAGCACGCTTTTCGCGGCGCAGACGGCGCTTACGGGCATTATCCCGCCGCCGAGCGCCTTGCCGAGAACGTAGATGTCGGGGCTGACGCCCTCGTGGTCGCAGGCGAACATATCTCCCGTGCGCGCGAACCCCGTCTGCACTTCGTCCGCAATCATCAGTATGCCGCGGCGGGTGCACATCTCCCTCACCGCGCGCAGATACCCGTCGGGCGGCACGATTATGCCCGCCTCGCCCTGAATGGGTTCGACGAGAAATGCGACGGTATCCTCCGTGACCGCACGTTCCGCCGCCTCCGCGTCGCCGTAGGGCACGATGTCGAAGCCCTCCGTAAAAGGCGCGTATCCCCGCCTTGCGGTTTCGTCCGTGCTCATACTCACGACGGTGACCGTCCGCCCGTGGAAATTGCCCGCGCAGCAGATTATGCGCTGCCTGCCGTCCGGCACACCCTTTACGAACGCACCCCACCTGCGGGCGGTTTTCAGCGCGGTTTCCACCGCTTCCGCGCCCGTGTTCATAGGCAGGACCGTTTCTTTGCCCGTAAGCTCCGCAAGACGGCGGCAGAATTCGCCGAGCAGTTCGTTATGGAATGCGCGCGACGTCAGCGTGACCTTGTCCAGCTGCGCTTTCGCCGCGGCGACAATCTCGGGGTGCCTGTGCCCGAAATTGAGCGCGCTGTACGCGGAGAGCATATCGAAGTATTCCCTGCCGTCCGCGTCGCGCACGCGGGCACCGGACGCCTCCGCGATGACGACTTCCTTGGGGCTGTAATTATGAGCGCAGTATTCTTCCGTCTGCGCGATTATCCGCGCGGAAACGCCGCGCTCTTCTCTTTCCGTGGACGTAAAAATCTCCTTCACCGACGGCAGCGCATAGCACCGTACGAAACGGGGCATAAGAACGCCTGTGTCGGCAAAATTATACATTTGTTCGGTAACAGTATAAATCAAATCCGAACAAAGTCAACAGTCGTGCACGGATTTTCGTACTCATTTAAGCAAAACACGGCATTTGACGCGAATCGCAAAGATTTTCGACAAAACGGCAAATATGCCCCCTTCCTTATTGCATTCGGAGCGTAAAAGTTGTATAATCTTATAAAAAAATAAGGATAAACACCGCTTTATGTCTGAAAAACTCAAAGGCAAAATCGTCGTGGTGACGGGAGCGACGGCAGGCATAGGCAAAGCCGCCGCCGAACTTTTCAAAAAACGCGGCGCGACGGTCGTGTGTATGGCACGGCGCTTGTCGGACGAATTCGATTCCGTCCGCGCGGACGTCACCGACGCGGACGCAGTGAAAGCCGCAATCTCCGAAATCAGGAATAAATACGGCAGGATAGACGTGCTCGTCAACAATGCGGGTATGGGCATTTCGGGCGCGGCGGAAGACACGGACACCGCTGATGTCCGCAGAATATTCGAGCTCAATTTCTTCGGAATGTTCAACGTGACGCGCGAAGTCATTCCCGTTATGCGCGAAAACGGCGGCGGCGTCATCGTCAACGTCAGCTCCGTCGCGGCGGAACTCGCGATACCCTTCCAATCCTTTTACTCCGCGACGAAAGCGGCGCTGTCATCCTTTTCGGCGGCGCTGCGCAACGAGGTTGCGCCTTTCGGGATAAAGGTCACCTGCGTGCTTCCCGGCGACGTGAAGACGGACTTCACGGCGGCGCGGCGCAAAAACGCCTCGGACAACCCCGCTTACGGCGACAGGGTCGCCCGTTCGGTGGCGGTTATGGAACGCGACGAAAAAAACGGAATGCCGCCCGAAGTCATCGCAAAGCTCATTGTCAGACTCGCCTCTTCGTCCCGTCCGCCCGTCAGCCGCGTGGGCGGAGGCAAGTACGTTTTCCTGGTCGCGCTCTCGAAAGTGCTGCCGCCGAGGCTCGTATCGTACATTCTCGGAAAAATGTACGCCTAACCCCGACAACGCTTCTACGGCGCGGATAATCCCCTGCAATTCCGTTTAATGCTTCTTTAAGCTAATAATAACAAGATTTATACAGCAAACTATCATAAGAGATTCGGGAGAGATGATATGAGAATTTTGCTCGTCGAGGACGAAAAAGACCTTTCGCGCGCGATAGCGAAGATGCTCACCAAAGACGGTTACGACGTGGACTGCGTCTACGACGGTGTCGACGGTCTGAGTTTTTCGCTGTCGGGACTTTACGACCTCATAATGCTTGACGTGATTATGCCGAAGATGAACGGCTTCGAAGTGCTGTCGGAACTGCGCCGCAAAAAGGTGGAGACCCCCATCCTGATGCTCACCGCTCTGAGTGACGAACAGGACAAGATAGCGGGGCTGGACCGCGGAGCGGACGACTATGTTTCAAAACCGTTCTCTTTCGACGAACTCGCGGCGCGCATCCGCGCTCTGCTCCGCCGCCGCGGCAAACTCGTGACGGACAACAAGCTGGAATACGCCGAGGCGACGCTGGACCTCACGACATTCACCCTCGCCACGCCGAAGGGCGAAATAGGGCTCACCGCAAAAGAGTTCGAGCTTTTGCGCTATATGTTCGAATATCCGAATTTCGTCGCCGGCAAAGAGGACCTCATTCTGAAAGCGTGGGGGCTGGACAGCGACTTCGAGTCCAACAATCTCGAAGTGTACATCTCTTTCATCCGCAAGAAGCTCAACCATCTCGACGCCTCTTTCACGATAGAGGCGGTGCGCGGGGTGGGATACCGTTTCGTGCCCCGTCACAAAAACTGAACGCGCGGAAGACACTTTCCGCAGTCGTTCGCACGGCGCGCGTTCGGCACGCAATCCCGTGTTAAGCCGACCGAAACGTACGCTTAACGCCGATTTCTGCAAATGGAAGCCTCATTCAAACAGCTGCGCATCCGATTCACCGCAATGACGGGACTGCTCTCGGGCATCCTGCTGTTGCTGTTGCTCGTCATCCTCTGCGTTTCCATTTACGCTTCCGCCGAACTCACCTCCGTCAACGTACTCGACGCCATCCTCGAACGCCCCAACCAGACTGTTGTGGACGATATGGGACGGCGTTGTTTCGCTTTCATATGTTCCGCCTCTCATAGCGGCGGGGAGACGCAGTATTACTATCAGGTGATGGACGTTTACGCCGACCAGTGGGCGGCATACGGCGACAGTCAGTCGGACATAATCGCCGCCGCAGTCGGCGAGGGAAACGGCAAATTCGAAGTCGACGGACTTTATTTCCGCGTCAGTTCCAGATATATTACGGAAAACACCGCGCTCTATGCGGTGATTGACCGCACGTCGGACAGACAGACTCTGACGCTGGTCGCGACCATCATCGTGCTCATATACGTCACCTCACTCATCGTCGCGATACTCTTCTTCTACATCTATTCGTCGTATGCGCTCGCGCCCGTGGAGGAGTCCTTCAAAAAACAGCGCGACCTCATCGCGAACGCGTCGCACGAGCTCAAAACCCCTCTCACCGTCATCTCCACCAACCTCGCGGTGATGAAGTCGGAGCCGCACTCCACCGTTGAAGAAAACGCCAAATGGATGGACGCCATTGACGCGCAGATAAAGCGTATGAACGGGCTCATCGTCAACATGCTTCAACTCTCGAAGATGGAGAACGCCGTCGTCAATCTCACCGACACCGATTTCAGCGAACTGACGGAAGGCGCCTGCCTCGGTTTCGACGCGGTGTGCTTCGAGAAGGGGCTGCGCCTCATCACGGAAATCACGCCGGACGTGCACGTTATGGGCGACCGCGACGCGCTGGAAAGGCTGGTGACGGGGCTTTTGGACAATGCGACGAAGTATTGCAACGCCAACGGCAAAATCGGTCTGAAACTCATGGCGGACGGCAAACGCGCCCATCTCTATGTTATGAACACGGGCGAAGCCGTGTCCGACGAAGACGCAAAACACGTCTTCGACCGCTTCTACCGCTCGGACGGGGCGCGCAGCAACCCCGACGGCAACAGTTTCGGACTGGGGCTGGCAATCGCGCGCGCAACGGCGCAGGCGCACGGCGGAACGATTGTCTGCCGCGGCATCAAGGACAAAGGCACCGTGTTCGAAGTCACAATTCCGCTGTCGAAAGGCTCCGGGAAAAAGTACAAACACCGCCCCGACCCCGCGGTTTCGGATTCGGCGACGGAAATGCCCGCGGAGCACGACTCTTACTTTGCCGAAACGCAGGAGGAAGACTCCGACGCGAACATTTTCCTCCCGCCCGGAGCCGACGACAAAAAAGAGGATTGACTCCTTTCCCAAAGTTTATTCACGAATTCACGACCGCCCGAAAGGGCGGTTTCCGTTTGCCGCAAAGGGCGGTTTTTGTTTGTCCGCCGCCTGCGGCGCGGCCCTCTTCGGAACAGACGTTTAATTTTAGTGAAATGTAATTTTGCCACTTATAAGCGGATTTCGGGCGCAAAATGTAATTTTTATGAAATTTTCTTCCGAAAAAATTTTAATTTAATTTTGTTGCAAGAATGTCCCCGTACAGTATAGTCAAAGAGTAGAAATACTCTGCCCCACATACTTACACTTCCTCCGCTTCAGTGTAAGCCCAAAAGCGAACTTCCCCATTCTATGCTAATTCCTTAAGCCCTTATAATACTCTGGCGGAGGAACCGAAAACACTCGCGGCGCGAGTGTTTTTGATTTGTTCCGTTTCCGTTTGCTCCGAAAGCGGTTTTCCGCATTCTGCCGCGGCGGAATATGCGCCGCGGGACGCCACGCGGCAAGCAGAAACCGCCCCGTAAGACATCGGAATGCATACAAACCGCCGCCGCACGCCGCGTCGCGGAAATTTTGTCCGCAAAACTGTGCGGAAAAGACGGATTGCATATGCGATTTGTTTGACATTGTATGCGGTGTTGCTATATTATTTTGTAAAATCCGAGCGGACAGAATGCGGAAAACCGGAGGGAGGACGAAAATGACGGAAGACAAATCGGTCGTCGGACTGCAAGACAGAATTGACGTTGACAAATGGCTGGAATCGGAGCGGCAAGGCAGAGATATGTGCGGGACGTACGCATACTGCTCTTTCTGCGACAAAACAGAAGCGTATCCGTGCGCCAATGCCTATATGCGTATGACGGCGCGCGATGAGGATGAGCGCGAGCGCGCGGCGCTTGCCGCGGCGGACGCGACGGAAGAAACCACGGCTCTCGGCAAAACGGTCGACATCGAAGACGTTATGCGCAGAAAAGCGGCGAGGAAAAGTCTGAGCTTCGCGGAGAAATACGCTCTCTCGGACGACATCGTGAAAGAGAGATACGCCGCGCTCAAAGCCGCGCTCACCGCCGTGCCCAAAGGCTCGCCCAAGATTAAGAGCCGCATAAGCCGTCAATGCGACACCTATCGCCGCGGAGGCGACATCGTGGCAAAGATAACCATAATCGGCGGCTCGCTGCGCATCAACCTGCCTCTCGACCCCGAAGCGCCCGAATTCAACGACGGCAAAATGCCGCACACGGCGACGGGTCACAAGAAAGTTTATGCGGAAGTGCCCTTCCAGTTCAAGGTCAACAGCAAGCTCGCCTTGAAGCGCGCCCTGCGGCTCATAGACCTCGTGAAATGACCCGCCCCTCGGTCAAAGTTTAGGCGCGTCGGCGTGCCGCAAAGCAAAAGGGAGCGTTCCCGCTCCCTTTTTCAATGCTCCGTTTTCGGATATGAACCCGCTCCCGGGCGTCAAATCTCCACGAGCTCTTCCTTGTGGTCGGTGAAGACGGAAAAGTGCGTGAAGCCTATGCCGCGCAGCATTGCGCAGGTCTTTTCGTAATCCTTGCACAGTTCGGCGTGGTGGGAGTCCGAGCCGAAAGAAAGTTTTCTGCCGCCGTACTCGTAATATTTGCGAAGTATCTCCTCCGAGGGGAAGAGCGTGGTGTGCGTGTTGACTTCCAGCGCTTTGCCGCGCTCGATTATTCCGTGCAGTATGGCGTCGAACTTGTCGGGGAAATCGGCGTATTCCAGCACCTTTTTCTTGTAGGGCGCGTTGCGGGTGACATAGCCGATGTGCGCCACGATGTCGTACTCGTACGGCGCGTCCAGGCTTTGCAGAACGAGGTCGAGATAGTCGCCGTACATCCGCCGCCGCGACTTGAAGAAAAACGCGTTGGGGAAATACACGTCCCAGCCGTTCACGAAGTGGACGGAGTTGACGACGACGTCGAAACGCATTCTTCCGAAAAGCTCCGCGTATTTCTCCTGCACCTGCGGTTCGGGAGAAAAGCCCGCCTCTATGCCGAAACGGAATTTCAGCGTGCTCCCCTCTTTTGCCAGCGCCTCCGCGTTCTCTTCCCACTCCGCCTTATATGCGTCGAGGTCGATGTGCTTCCAGGGGATGGGCGAGCGGTTGTGACCGAATTTGAGGTCGTAGTCGAGGTGGTCGGTCGTGGCAAGATAATATAACCCTTTCGCTTTCGCTTCGGCAAGGATATCGCATATCGGGTCCTTGCCGTCCGAAGAATGGCGCGTGTGAACGTGAGAGTCGACGAAAATCATTCCAGCACCGCCTTTATGCGCCGCACGCCCGCGGAGGAACTCTGTTCCTTGACGATGCGGAATTTGCCGAGTTCCGCCGTGTTCGCCGCGTGCGGACCGCCGCAGATTTCCTTGCTGTGTCCTATCGTATAGACCTTGACCACTTCGCCGTAACGGTCGCCGAAGACGCCGACCGCGCCCTGCGCTTTTGCCTCTTCCACGCTCATTTCCTCGCACTTCACGGGAGCCGCGGAAGCTATTTCCTCGTTGACGACGTCTTCCACCGCCTTTATCTCGTCGGGAGTGAGAGGACGCGGGAAATTGAAGTCAAAACGCAGCCTTTCGGGCGTTATGTTGCTGCCGCGCTGGGAAATGCTCTCGTCGCCGAGCACCTTTTTCAGTGCATAGTTGAGCAGATGCGTCGCGCTGTGCAGCCGCGCGGTCTGTTCGCCGCCGTCCGCAAGCCCGCCCTTGAACTTCTGCTCCGCGCCCGCCTTGGATTTCTCCTGATGTTCGCGGAATGCCTTTTCGTATCCCGCGCGGTCGAGCACATAGCATCTCTCCTTTGCCAGCTCCTCCGTCATCTCGATGGGGAAACCGAAAGTGTCGTAAAGGCGGAACGCCGTCTTGCCGGGGAAAGTCCCCGCGGGGATGTGCGTGAGTATCTTGTCAAACTCTTTCAGCCCCTGCTCTATGGTCTTTGCGAACTTGTTTTTCTCCGTTTCCAGCTCTTCGGCGATGCGGCCGCGCGCGGCGGCGATGTTGGGATAGACTTCGCCGTACTTGTCCACGAAAAGCCCCGCAAGCTCCGTGAGCGCGGAGAAATCCACGCCCAGCACCCTGCAATAGCGCATTGCGCGGCGGATAAGACGGCGCAGGACGTAGCCCTGGTCCACGTTGGAAGGCGAAATCGGCTTGACGTCGCCGATGAGGAAGGTCGCGGTGCGGGTGTGGTCGGCGATTATTCTCATCGCCGCCGTGCTCTCCTCTTCCTCTCCGTGCTTCTTGCCCGAAAGCTCTTCCAGCCTCTTAATCGCGAAATCGAACACATCCGTTTCGTACACGGAAGAATAACCGTTCAGAGTTACGAGGGTGCGTTCCAGCCCCATACCCGTATCCACGTTTCTGTGTTCCATCGGATTGAGCTTTCCGTCCGCGTCCTTGTAATACTGCATAAAGACGTTGTTCCAGATTTCGAGATACTTGCCGCAGTCGCAGGCGGGCGAACAGTCTTCCGAACACGCGGGTTTGCCCGTATCCAGGAAAATCTCCGTATCGGGGCCGCAGGGACCCGTCAGCCCCGCAGGACCCCACCAGTTGTTTTTCTTGGGAAGGAAGAAGATGTTGCCCTCGGGCAGTCCGAGGCTCTTCCATATCTCCGCGCTCTCGTCGTCGCGCGGACAGTCATCGTCGCCGCCGAACACGCTGACCGCAAGCCTCTCCACGGGGATGCCGAGCACGTCGGTCAGAAACTCGAAGCTCCACGAGATGGACTCCTTTTTGAAATAGTCGCCGAGCGACCAGTTGCCCAGCATCTCGAAGAAGGTGCAATGCGAAGCGTCGCCGACCTCGTCGATGTCGCCCGTACGCACGCAAATCTGCACATCCGTAAGCCTTTTGCCCGCGGGATGTTTTTCGCCCAGAAGATAGGGCACGAGCGGATGCATCCCCGCCGTGGTAAAGAGCACGGTGGGGTCGTTTTCCGGCACGAGCGACGCCGTGGGTATGACCGCGTGTCCCCTCTCGCGGAAGAAATCCAGATATGCTTTGCGAAGTTCGGATGAGTTGAGTTTTTTCATAATTCCTCTGTTTATCTGTCGGTTTGTATCCGTAAAATCCTTTTTATATCAAATCACCGCCGCCGTCAGCCCAAGCTCGCTCAACGTGCGGAAGAATTCCCTTTCCAGTTCCGTTTCCGTGATTGAACGCGTGAACGACACCGTCGTTTCACCGCCCAGCGTAACCGTGCCGACGTTGACTTTCGACGTCTTCGACACGTTGAGGTTGAACAGCACCCTCTTCAACCCGCAGCCTTCGGGCAGGGTCACCTTTCCGACGTTGCTGAAAATCATCGTCTGGCGGGACTTCAAGAAAAAGCGGAATATGCGCGCCATCAAAATCTTGAACCACAGCGGCGCAATGCGCAGCGCCAGCGATTTTTCCGTGCGGACGGTGGTTGCGAAAAACTTCTCCATCTCCTCTTTCGTCGCCTTGGCTTTGAGCTGCTCCGAGGCGGAACGGACGTAATCGGCAAGCGTCGGGCATTCTTTCGGTCTGAACACCAGCCTGACGAAATTGACGAAATTGCGCAGGGTCTTCGACGGGAACATCGAACGCAGGTTAACGGGCACCATTATGACCACAGCCTTCCTCCCGCGGGTGAGTTTCTCGACGGAATAGGCAAGCGCGCCGCTGACGAACGCGGTGAACGACGCTCCCATCGACTTTGCCGCCGCCGCCATCGCCGAGGAAGACACCGCGCGATAATCCGCCGAATAGCCCTCCTCCGCTATCGTGCCGGGCAGCAGCAGGGGCAGCTCTCCCATCAGCCCTTTGAGGTCGACCTCTCCGAAACGTATGGGACGGTAATAGCGGTAAAACGCGTCCTCCGCCTCTTCGTCGGAGGGAAGCCCGGCAAGGTCGATGACGCCTTCCGACCCCTGCACGGGCGCGCCCGAAAGCACGGCATAGCGGTAGACCAGCGCTTTCAGGAACACCAGCGCCGCCATACCGTCGCACACGGCGTGAAACACTTCGAACTCTATCCTGTCGCCTTCGTAACATATGCGGAAAGGATATCCCGCCGTAAGTTTCATATCTATCGGTCGGAGGAGCTCACCCGTGGAAGGGGTGACGCGCACGCGCTCGGTATTTTCCTCGAAATAGTACCACGCATAGCCCTTTTTCAGCCTGACTTTGAAGGTCGGAAAGCGGACGAGCACGTCCTCGGCGGCGCGCTGCAATATGCCGCCGTCCACCTTTTTGTCCATTACGGCGGAAAGGCGGAAAAGGCTCTGCGCTTTTTTCGTGGAGATTATCGGATAAAACTGCGCCGACACGTCCAAACGATATCTTTTGAGCTCCGGCTTATCTTTTTTCACGTCGGCTCCCTTCGCGCGCCTCCGCGCGCAATTCGTTTCAAATCATTGTATTATTTTTCACGTCCGTTGTCAACGGAATGCCGCCCGCAGGCGCATATACGGACGTCGGCGCGCATACTATCATACCGACCGCGCAAGCCGCGCGCTTCGGGAGGACTGCAATGACGGAACAGGAAAACAAAAAACCCGCAAAACCGCATTCCATACAGCTTGCAGAACACAGACTGCTCACCGTGACGGGCGTAAAATCCGTCCCCACTTTCACGGATAAACTCATAGAGATTGAACTGGAAGGGGAATCCCTGACGGTGACGGGGCACGACCTCGTCGTCAAAGGGCTGGACCTGGACGGAGGGAGGCTTGCGGCGTCGGGATACGTCACTTCTATGCGCTATTCCACCGCACCCGCACCCTCTTCCGTCATAAAACGCATCTTCAAATGACGGGCGCTTCCTGGGACGTACAGCTCGTCGCCGCGCTGACGGCGGCGGGCTTCGGCGCGCTTGCCGCCCTGCCCACTCTGCTCTGCGCGCTGAAACTGCGCCCGCTCGAACGCTTTGCGGCGGATTTCGTCGCCGCGGCGGCGGTAGGGGTGCTCTTTCTGCTCTCGGCGGAAACGGGCGCGCAGGGTCAGCTTACGGCATACTGCGCCGTATGCTACTTTCTTTCACTCGCGGTCAGCCGAAAGGCGATGCTGCGCTGCGCGGCTTTTCTGGCGGACAGATTTGCGCCGCGGTTTGCGGCGCGCAGAATAAAAAAAGGCGTCATTTCCCCGCGGCAAGACGGCCTTCGAGCTCCTTCTTCACCGCAAGATAATCCGCCGCAAGCCGAAACACGTACCTCTGCCTTTCTTCGTGGGAAAGGCGGGACATCAGTTCGGCGTCGGCAAGCTGACGAATCGGATTGACCACTTCCTCTCCGCTGTCGAGCAGCTGTTTCAGCCTTATGTATATCTGTTTCTGCGCAGGCGTCGCTCCCTGCGGAAAAGACTGCCGCGCCTCTCTGTCGTAAGAGCCTTCGCGCAGCCTGCGTTTTGCCTCCTTGGCAAGGTTTCTTATTGCGCATTCGGGATGTCTGACGTTTGCCATAGCTGCCTCCGCGCAATATGCTAGCACGGAAAACGGCGGTTTTCACGCACGACGACAAAAGCGGACAGAAACCTTCCGCATTCGTTCGTATGCGACATATTCCGCACCGTCGGGGGCAAAATTACGCGCGGCGGACGCTCCGCCTGATTTTGTCACCCGCCGCGCACAGCGGCAAAAACAGCAGCCCGACCACGCAGAAATTGGAAACCGCGTGCACAAGGTCGAAATAAAGCCCGCGGACGTAATACGCCGCCCAGTACGCGCCGAGGTCAAGCCCCGGAAACCCCACCGCCACAAACAGCGTGTCCGTACAGGCGGAGAGCACGCCGAAAAGCGCGGACATAACCGCCGCGATGGCAACCGCAACGAGCAGGCTGCGCCGTCTGCGGAAAAGCGCGCAGCACAGAAGCGCGAGCGCGGGCCAATATACGAAATAAAGCAGCACCCAGCTGCCGAAACCGTATATCGCCACTTCGACGGCGCAGAACACACACACCGCAGGCAGAGTGTAAAGCGCGCCGAACACGGCGGCGTACACCATAATAAGCAGAGTGACGACTTCGACGTTGGGGATGAACGAAAGGGCGAATTTCAGCGCCGTGAGCATGGCGGACATCACGGCGACCTTCACGACGTATTCCGCCGCGAGCCTGCCTCCGCGCTTCGACGCGCGCGGGATCGCGGACGGATTTCCGCCGCCCGTTTTTTCGTCCGCGCACACCTCCGCCGCGTCGCGGAAGGAATCGCTCTCCGCAGCGCTTTCTTGCCGAATCCGCATTTTACACATACGTTTCCGCGGTTTAAGTGCGCTTTATTCCAGAACTATGAGATAGGTCGCGCCGTCGCGCAAAGGCAGGGACGACACGCCGAGCGAGGACGAGAAGAACGTCTTTCCGTCCCTCTCGGTGTCAAAACCCGGGGTGTAAAGGGTCACGTCGTCGATGTCGTGATAAAACATAATGTACTTGCCGTCGCCCTGCACCATATCGCCTATGCGGGTGATGTAAAAGCCGTACGCACTCTCCTCGCCTTCGAGCGCGATGCCCTCTTCGGCACAGTATTCGGCAAGCATATCGTAAAGATAAGGCGCGTCGGACGTGACGCTCACCGCTTCCGCGTCGCCGATGATGAGCCCCACGGTGACTTCGCCGGTGTTGGCATCGCTGTGGTCGCACGCGGCGAATACAAGCGCGCACGCAAGCACGGCGACGAGCGCCGCAAGGACCGAACAGATTCGTTTTGCCGTTCTGCGTTTCACGAAAAAACCTCCCGTTCTTTCCGGGGAGGCAAGGCAAAACCCGCCGTTGTCTCCCTCCGAAACAACTGCTTTTTTATTTGCGGGCCGGTCTCCTGGCTTCGGTCGGCTTTCGCCGCGGCGCCTTCTCCCGAAGGATGGCGTGCTCCGTTTCACCTTACAGTAGCGGGGGCTGCGCGGGACTTTCACCCGACTTCCCGATTCTCGGCTTGCGCCGCACCCACGGCGTTATGATACCACTTCTCCCGCGCGTTTGCAAGCGTGTCCGAAGAGGAGCGCGGCGCTCCGCGGGAGCGCGGGCGGACGGAACCTCGCGCACGCACATTTCGCGCGCATTATACACGCGCACTAATCGCGCACGCGCGCCCGCCTTTTCGCGCGAGGTGCGCGTAAACCGCGCGGAGAAAAAATAAATTTAATTGCAATTGACTTTACGGTCATATCCTTTTATAATATGTGTGTATAATATCCTGAAAGGAGATTGCCATGTACACCAGATGCCCTAGTTGCAGAGCCGAAATCTGTTTTCAGCCTCCTGCCAATGCCGCAAATCTGCCCGACGGCTACAAGCACAGAATCAAGTGCCCGAGCTGCGGCGTGACCATCGGGGTCAAGCTGCCCAACCGCGACGCAATCGCGCAGGTTCAGCCCACTTTCACCCCCGCTAATCCCAATGCGTACGCATCCGAACCCATCTACAACGCGGGCACCGCAGCGGCTGTTCCTGCCGATGACAAGCAGGCAAAGCGCGAGGCGCGCGCGCTCGCCAAGACGCAGAAAAAGTCCGGCAGAAGCAGAAACGCGATGATATTCATCTTCGCCGCTCTGCTCGTCGTCTGCTCCGTGCTCGGCTACTTCTTCGTTCAGGGTGACCTCGATGTTGCGCAGATGCTCGGACTTGCCCGTTTCGACGGCATTTCCCAGCTGGAAACGATGGCGCAGGACACCGCTCCCTTCGCCGCGATATTCGAACTGAGCGTGGCAGACGGTATGATAACGGTGCTGCCCACCATCTTCTTCCTCGGCGCGCTGCTGACGGCGGCTCTCGCCCTCATCGGCTTCGTCTGCAAGAAGTATTCCCGTCTGCTCAACCTCATCCTCGCACTCGGTATGCTCGCGGTGTCCGCCTGCATACTGTTCAGTCCCTTCCTCTCCCCCTCCGTCACCGAAGTCGGGTCCGAGGCTCTTGCGGACTATTTCGTCGGAATAATCGAAAATCAGAGCTATCTGGTGTTCGTGCCCGTCGCAATCGGAGTGCTGCACACGCTGTTCGCTCTCATCTTCCTGAAGAGTATGAAGAAAAAACAGGCGTAAACCTCAACCGAAATCCGAAATTCAAAACCCTCTGCCTTTGCAGAGGGTTTTTTCTCGGTCGGAATGTTCTTCGCCTTCTCCGAACACCGTTCGGAAGACGGACTGAGGACGTATCGGAGCGTTCCGCTATCTCCGTATGCGGATGTACTCTTCCCTGCGTTTACGGGGACGGAGGGAGGGGAAATAGGCTTCTCTGCGGGCTTTCAGCACTTCGGGAAGCACTTCGCTGAGCAGTATCCCCGCAAATATGACGAGGAAGCCCAGCCCGACCTGCAACGTGAGCCGCTCGTGATAGAATATCATCGAGAACGCGACGCCGAACACGCCTTCCAGACTCAGAATGAGAGAGGCGGCGACGGAAGAGGCGTACTTTATCCCGACGTTCATCATCACGAAGCACACGCAGGTCGCCATCACGCCGACATATACGAGGGACGCCGCGCTGTCCGAAGAAAGCGAGGTCGGGAATCTCTCTTTTGCGAGGAAGAATACGACGCAGATTAAAAACGCGGTGAAAAACTGCACCGTCGTGAAAAGCAGGGTGTCGAGTTTCTGCCCGAAACGGTCCACCGCGACAATCTGCAACGCGAAGAACACGCCGCAAATCAGGGTGTACCCTTCGCCTTTGAGCGTGAACCCCACGCCGCCGCCGTCCATACAGACCATACCTATGCCCGCCATACACACGACCGCCGCCGCGATGTTGAGCAATGTAGGACGTTTTTTGGTGACCGCCCAGCCTATGAACGGCACAAGTATGCAATAAACGGTGGTGAGGAAAGAGCTTGTCCCCGGCGTGGTATTCTGCAATCCGAGCGTCTGAAAGATGTATGCGAACGCGAGAAAAACGCCCGTCAGCGCGCCCTGCCACAGATAGCTGCGGTTGAACAGCTTCCACTTCTTCCAGCACACCAGCCCCAGCAGCACCGCCGCCACGAGAAAACGGAAGGACAGCAGAAAATAAGGCGGCACCTCATCCAGGGTGTCTTTCAGAATAAAGTAGCTGCTCCCCCAAAGCACGGTGCTGAGCAGCAGTATTATTTTGGCGCCGTTACGCTTTGCGCCGTCCGAAAGCCGTAAGGATAACGCTGTCTTCAATTTCCGTCTTCCGTTCCCCTGTAATCCTCAACCGCTTGTGCCGCGTCCGCTTCTTCCTCGCCCTCAACGGGCGGTATTTCGTCCGCCTTCCCCGCGGGCACGGTCTTCCCGTCTTCCGCCGCGCCGCGCCTGCGCGTCAGCGCGACGACGTTTTTTGCCGTCATCGCAACACCTGCGACAATGGTCGTGCTGCTGACTATGACGCCGAGCCCCGTCACATACTGCCACATACTGTACCCGTGCGCGAACGCGATGATGACGGAAATCTGCAACGTCAGCAGGGACATCATCGCACTCACCAGGCTTACGTTCCTCAACGCCTGCGCCACGGGGTCGCGGAAACCCGCCGCGCGCACCAGCTGAACCACCGCCGACGTCATTTTCACGAACGCGAAGACGGCGTTTATCACGATGTCGGATATGCCGCCGCTGTGCGGATAGGCGCCTATCGACATCTGGACTATGGGAGCCGCCGCCACTCCGCCCGCAACGATGAGCGCGCCGCCGCTCACCGCGGCAATCATATGTTTTATCCTCGGCGGCGCGGTTTCGTCCCCGCAGTCCTTTGCGAACACACGCTCCCACAGGACTATCGCGCTGCGGATGACGAGCATCCACGAGTAAAAACCCGCAAGCGCCGCGTACCACGGGGAAATGTAAGCGACCGCCATCCAGACGAGATAGGCGACGTAAACCGTGTTCCCGACCGCGACAACCGCAGACGTCACGAGCGTGCGCGTGCCGTAATCGGTGATTATTTTGTCAAAGAGCGTGTATCTTTTCAGCGCCGCGACGACCCTGCCCGAAAGCAGTCTGTCGGTGACGAGAGCTTTTAATGTGCGGCGGTAAACGAGCAGTACGCTCCCCACGCACAGCGTAAGCAGTACGGCGACGCCGTAGACGGCAAACGCCGCCGTCGTGTCGCGTATCTCCGTACTGACGAGCACGAGCGCGGTCACGTCAGCCATCACGGCAAATGCCGCGGCAGCCGCAAACAATATGAAACCGCCATTCGACGGTGTTTTAATCCCTTCTTTCGCAGTCATCGGCGAGCGCCCTCAATGCGATTTTAGCCGCAACGCGCACGCCGTGTCAATTCCGCCCCGCAAAGTCCGCCAGATAGCCGCCGAGGTCGCGTTCGTAGCGGTCGCAGACCTCCGCCATCCGCGCCGGGTCGCTGCCGCTGAACGGGTCGTATACCCCCGCGGCGAAAAAGCCCGCCTTTTTTGCGCTCGCCGCGCCGACTTCGCCGTCCTCCACCACCGCGCACTTGTAGGGCGTCAGACCGAGTGCCGCCGCCGCCGCGAGAAAAACGTCGGGAGCGCTCTTGTCCTTGCCCACGTCCCCGACGGTGACGAAAGCGGAGAACATCTCCCACACGCCGTGACGGGAAAGACATACGCGGGCGAGGTCCTCGTCGAGAGCGGTCGCGACGGCGAGTTTTTTGCCCCTGCCTCGCAGTGCGGCGAGCAATTCGCGGGCATAAGGCGTGAGGTCAACCTCGTGCGCATACGCTTCTTCCGCGTACTTTCTCCATATCTTCGCCACTCCCTCTCCGCCGCAGGCGAGCCCGAAGCGGCGGGCGGTGTACTCCGTGCCTTTTTCTATGTTGAGGTGATTGACGTGCTCGACGTAATCGTCGGGCATTTCTATGCCGAAATGGGCAAGCGCCCTCGCATACACGCCGTGCCACAGGGACGTAGACGCGAGCAGCGTGCCGTCGAGGTCGAAAATGTAGCCTGCAAGTTCGCAAAATTTCATCAGTACCAAATCTCCGGAGCGAATTTGCGGCGGTATCTGCGCGAGACGACATTGACTGCGGAAATACGCACGCACTCCGCGCTCTTTTCGCCGAGAGCGTTCACCGCACGTATTTCCGCGTCGTATACGCCCGCTTTCTTTCCGTAAACGACAAGCGCTTCCCTTTCCTCCGCTTCGTCGCCGAGATAGAAGGAAGAAAAATAGGTCTGCACTTCTCCGTCCGAAAAACGCACTTCGTAAGAATGCGCGTTTTCCGCACGCGCAAAACGCAGTACGGTGCCACTCTCCGTGCTCTCCCATTCTCCCGCAAGGTCGGGGAAAACGGGCGCGGGCACTTCCGTCACCGCAGGCGACAGCGCGGGCGCGCTTTTTGCGGGCAGCACGATACGCCGCTCGGGAAGCTGTTCTCTTCCCGTCAGCATATTATAGCGCAGGACTTCTATTTTGTCTTCCGAAAAATCCAGGACGTAACCCATAGGCGCGGAATACGCGAGAGGCGGGACGCTGCCGTTGGCTTTGCCCTTCTCCATTTCCGTGTACGAAAGCGACTGTGTATTGAACACGGTGTAGCCGCCCTGCCACATACTGCGCGGGTCGAGGACGGAATAATGCGTATGCCCCGAAAACACAACCGCGCGGGGATGTCCGTCGAACACGCCCGCAAGGCTGTCGTCGCCCCAGCGGTCGCTGCCGTAAACGGTGTTCCGCGGCGCGTTGTGTACGGTGACGAAAACGGGTCTGTCCGTGCCGTCCGCTTCCGCTATGCGCAGTCTTTCGGCAATCCATTCCCGCGTTTCGGTGTAGCCGTTGTACATACTCGGAGAATCGGGCGACGCACCTATGAAATGCCATCCGTTCACGACGTAATGTGTGAAAGGACTTTGTCCGAGCTCGCGCTCGAAAAGGGCGCGCGGCGCGGGATGGACATAGTAATCGTGATTGCCCATAATCGACTGAACGACGGGTTTATCATCGCCGAATGCGTCGTTAAAACTGCGTTTGTACGTTTTATAGCCGTTTTTGCTCGCGCGGTTGCAGATGTCGCCGGCATATACGACGAAGCCGCAGCCGAGTTCTTTCATCGTGCGGCAGGCGGCGCGCAGATTGCGCTCGAAAGTCGTGGGTGTCTTGTGAAAAAAAGGTGTCAGCTGCGAGTCGGAGACGACGGCGACCCGCAGCCGACGAGGGACAATGATTTCTTTGATTTCGGTATTCATGGTTTCAGCGGCAGACCGCCGGATACTTACTCGTTCTGTTTTCCGTCGTCGCTCTGCTCTGCGGAGGGAGCCGCGGAGACGTCGGCATTCACGGCGTCGGTTTCGGTGACGAACACGCTCTCGGTAAAGGAAGGCTCCGCTTCGTCCGCGGTCACGGACACGGCTGCCTGTCCGCCCTCTGAGGCGAGTGCCGCCTTTGCGGCGCGGCGCTCTTCGAGCTCGGCGAGTATTCTCTCCTTGCGTTTGCCCGTGTAATCGTAAAAGAGCATCGGAATGAGCGAAAGCGCAAATCCTATCGCGGGCACGAGCGTGGCAAGGGCGAACATCCCGTTGCGCGTTGCCGCGGTCTGTTCGAGGAACTCACCCGAAATTTCGGGCTGAACGTAACCCACCGCCATAAGTCCGACTATGACGCCGAGGACGCCCACGGCGTTGTTGAACTTGGTCACGAAGGAGTTGAGGCTGAAACAGATGCCTTCCATTCTCTCCCCCGTCTTCCATTCGAGATAGTCGAGGCTGTCGCCGACCATAGGATACGGCAGAGTGTTGTATGCGCCGAGTCCGAGCCCGCCTATCGTCATAAACGGCAGCGCGGCATAGATGTTGATTGTGCCCACGCCGAAGCCGCAGCCGAGGAAGACCGCGCCTATCGCGCCGTAAAGCAGGGACGCGTTCTTGTAGCCGAGTTTCTTATATGTGGGCGGGGTGAGAAGTATGCCTCCGAACATCCCCACGCCGACGACGATGTACAGCAGCAGGAGCACGGTGCCGGATTCCAGCCCGGGGATGATGACGACGTAAGTCGAAATGTACACCGCGACAGACATTATCATATAGCGCGGCGACGCAAGCATCGACATAAGCAGAGCGAGCGCCATCGGCTTGTTTTTCGCCACCGCCTTTATCATATCCTTGACCTTTATGGACTCCGTGCTCGTAGCAAAACGCTCTTTGCTGTGGAAATAGAGGTAAAGGTATGCGGCAAAAGCTATGACGCCGACCAACACGCCCAGCACGAAATAGACCCACTTCGGCGGGACGAAGAAGTCCAGCACCATATATATGACCGTGGGCATCAGACCGCCTATCGAACCGACCGTGACATAGAAGGACAACAGCGAAGCGCGTTCGTCCTTGTCGGGGGTGGCGACGCTCATCATTCCCATTGCGGGGACGTCGACGAGGGTATAAGCGAGCCCGAAACCGACGTACATTATCATTGCCCACGCCATTTTGGCGGGCTGCTCTCCCGCGAGCGGGAAATACATCAGTATCGCGACTATCCCTATGAAAAACGCGCCCACCTTGACGTACGGGCGCATTTTGCCCGCCTTGGTGCGCGTCTTGTCGACGATGATACCCATTATGGGGTCGGTTATCATATCGCTTATTCTGCCCACGAGTATGAGCGCGATGATGAACCACCAGGAATTGACGATGAGAATGTCCGTGACATAGCTCAGAAAATAAGACGAAACTATGCCCGAAACCATATAACTGCCTACGGCAGCAAAACCGTAGGCAAACTTTTCCTTGCCTCTGACAACGTAATTCGGATTGCTCATTTGTGCGTCGCGCGGCGGATTACTTCGCGCTGTCCCTCCTGTCCTTTACGGTACGGACGAGGGACGCTATGCCGCACGCCGCGACTGCCGCGCCTGCCACAACCGCAAGCGCAATCAGCACGTCGATGAACCCGAGGTTTTTCTGGCGTTCCGCCAGCATCCAGAATCCGAATGCCATCCCGCCGCAACCTGCAAGCGTGACCAGCGAGGACAGCGCGCAGCGAAGTGCGGACACACGGGTTTTGTGTGCGGATTTGGCTTCGGTTTCGGATTTTGCGGAAACCGCCGACGGATAAATTGCGGTAACGTTTGTTTTCATAGTCATTTCTTCGGTGCTCATTGGTTTGCCTCCCGATGTTTAACTCTTGCTTCAAGTGTAAAAAAGCGTTGTCACAAACGTTCTCAAAGTATGTAAAAAATTTGTCAAAACAGAATTTTTTTACGCGTGCGCGCCTCCCGCACGGGCGCGTGTGCAAATGCGCGTGTCATTTTGACGCGCGTCCGCGCGCACAGATTACCGTGTCCCGTTCCCGCTCCGCATATGCGCCGACGCATATCCTCTGCCCGCGCCTGCGCACGCTTAACGGGCGCAGCCGGAAATGCGTTCGCTTGACATTTTCCGCCCCGCGGATATAATGAATTAGTCGGTTCGGACCGCGCGCGGATACTTCCGCCCGCACACGCGCAACCCGCTTACGGACCGCCGAAAAGGAGAAATATGAAAAAGAAACTTCCCGTACTCATTCTGCTTCTGCTGCTCGCTCTGCCTCTCGCGCTTGCGGGATGCGACAAGAACGATTACGTCTGGTCGCAGGGCGCCGGCACTTTCGTGGACCTTTCCGCAATGCCCGAAGGCACCGCGGAACAGTATCAGTATCTTTACGACCAAAGCGTTGTCGCGGACGAAAGCGACACCGGCAAGGATTATCTTGCACATCCCGACAGCGTGCTGCTCGACAACGGCGACATTCTCACCGCGCTCTCTCTCGGACACGGCAAAGGCGGCACGGTGATGCGCATCAGCCGCGACAAAGGGCTGACCTGGGAGGCAGTCGCGGTCCCCGATTCTTTCTCCACCACGGAAGAAACACCCACCGTTTACAAGCTCAACTTCACGGACGGCACCCAGAGGCTCGTCCTTATCGCGGGACGTCCCAGCTGGGCGGATGTGCCGGGCAGCCAAGGAGAAGGCTGGGATGCGGCGGTGTCATCTTCCCTGAACGAAGACGGCTCGTATGACGGCGTCACCTGGACGGACCTCGAAAACTACTTCGGTCCCAACACCGACGACCCCGACTACAACCGCCCCGCGACGGCATGGGACTGCGTCGTCGCAATGAGCAGCCTCACCCAGCTCAAAGACGAAAACGGGAACTTCATCGACAAGTGGATGGGCACCTTCCACGACGACAGATATTTCACCAATTACAAGACTTATCTCACCTTTGACGAAAACGGCGATATGGTCTGGACCGAACCCGTCCGTCTGCTCGGACAGAACGAAGAATACCGCGACGTAGAGCAAGACAGCCAGTTCTGTGAGGTGGAAATCATACGTTCGCCCGACGGCGGCGAACTTGCGGCGCTTTTCAGGGCAAACGCCCACCGTTCCTTCTCTTATGTGTCCTTCTCCACCGACGAAGGCGAAACTTGGAGCGAGCCGCAGACGCTCTCCCCCGAACTTACCGGAGACAGACACAAGGCCGAATATGACCCCGCAACGGGCAAACTCGTCATTACACTGCGCAGTATCGTGTTCAGAAACAACGACCCCTCCGAGGGCTGGAATTCACAATACAGCAGGTCCTACGGCTGGGTTATGTGGATCGGCGACTACGAAGACCTCAAACACGGCGCAGATGCGACAGGAGACCTTTTCGTGAAACTCGCACACACTTACGGAGGTAACGACACTATCGGCGACGCCGACAGAGCAAACGCCGACACGGGCTATGCGGGGCTCGTGATTTACGACGACGGACTGATTGTCACCACGTCCTACGGCACGTTCTCCCCCGCCGACGACCCCGAACGCGGCGGCGACACCTACATCATAGCAAAACGTCTCACCATATCCGACGTGGCTTCGCTTGCGGGTGTTTCTTTGAGATAACAGATAAATCCGCTTCCCCAAAAACAATCGAAAGCGCCGCTAAAATGCGGCGCTTCCCTTATTTTCCGCCCCGCTCGGCGCGACTAAACGGCGCGTCTGCCCGATGTCAAGTGCGTCAGCCGCAAAGTTCCGTCCCGCCCCCGACCATAAAAAATCCCGCCCTGTAAGGCGGGATTTTGCTGGCGGAGAAGCAGGGATTTGAACCCTGGCTACGATTCACTCGTACTACTCCCTTAGCAGGGGAGCCCCTTCGGCCTCTTGGGTACTTCTCCGTGCCGAATTTGTTTTGCCTGCATATCATAGCACAGCCCGCGGGCGGTGTCAATTGTTTTGGCAAATCGGAACAGAGGCAAAGAAATGCGACAATATCCGCGTGCAGACGCCTGCCGCGGGAAGAGTGTCCGCGCCTGACATCACGCAGATAACGCCGCCTGCCGCGCAGTCTTGACGCCAGGCGAAGCCGTCAATACGGACAAGGCACAGAGCGACGGAAGAACGTCGGCTGCGCCTCAAAACATTCAGGTCCGTGCCGTTTTCGCGGCGCAATCATCCGCACGACGCGGGTGCGCCCGTGCCGCGAAAACAGGTGTAGCCCGCAAATCGGGCGGCGGGTAAATTCCTTCTTAAAACACAATTCCTGCGTTTATCGTCATATTTTGTCTGTTTAACGTCGCGTTTTGATTTAATGCAAAGGCAGAGAGGGAAAGACCCTCTCCGCCTTTTCCCGCGTTGTGCGGGGAGCGCATTTACGCCAGCGTTCTGAAATACACCACCCTGTCGCCTTCCGCGAGGGGAACGGACAGAGTCGGATTTTGTGCGAGAATGTCCTCGGGCGTTGCGGTGAGCGCCTTGCACACATCCCACATCTCGTCGCCTTCGGACACGATGTAGAGGGAGAGCGCGGAGTCGTTGCGTTCCTTCTCTTCGCCCACAGTGACGGAGGATATGTACTCCGCTTCGCCCACTTCGTAATGCGTGAGCAGTATGCCGACCTCCGCTTCGATGTCCAGTTCGCCGCGGCGCGCCTTTGCCTTTATTTCTTCCACGAAACACACCGCCCTGACTTCCGCACCGAACGTCCCGTCGATTTCCACGGAATAAGGCACTTCCGCGCGCACGGAGTTCAATCCGTTTTCGTCACGGTAGATGACGTCGGCGGTGAGCACGCCTTCCACCAAAGCACCCGTATCCGTCACTTCCGCCTTCGCCGCGAAGCAGCGTGCATACGGCACGGCAATTACGCTTTCCGCAGGCGGACGGTCTTCCAGCGAGGCGGTGCCCGAAATGCTTTCGGACACGTATTTCAGCCCGCCGAAGAAGGTGAATTTCCTGTTTTCTCTGCCGAGCTCGACCTCGTTGGTGAGCATAAACATATCCGCAATCACGTCCGTTTCCCTGCACCTGACGACGCTGACGCGCACGGCAATATCCGCGTCGAAACGGATAATATTCGCCCCCGGCACACCCGCAAGGACTATTTTGGACGTTCTGACCGCCGCCGATGCGCAGACCTTGTCGCCTTCTTCCACGCCGTCGGCGAGAATCTCTTCCGTGAAAGGTACGACCATTTCGCGTATGCGTATCTCCTCGTCCTCGGTATAAGTCACGGCGGCGCGCACTTTGCCCTCTACCGTTATCTTTCCGTCGCCCGCGACTGCGGACACAATCACCGCCTGCGCGTCGGCAAGCAGCACGCTGTCCACGTCACCCGCCTCTGCCTCTTCGCTCACGCTGACGGAAACCGTCTTTGCCGCCACGAGCGAGGGAAGACGCACCGTGTCCACCGTCTTGTAACATTGTTCCGCGTCCACGAGGCACTCTTCCTCGGTGCGCTGAACCGCGCTCGCACGCACGGACACTACGGCGGAGAGCACCACGGAATCGCCCGTCGTCACATCCGCTTCCACCACGGCGACTTCCGCGCTCACGCTGTCGTCACCCGTGAAGTTGCCTTCCACTTTAAGGTTGAAATCGGCGTTGTAGTCCACTCCCCTGACACCGCCTTCGCGTGTCTGGTACACGAGGCGGAAATTCACTCTGCCCGTAATGTCCGCAAAGCCGTCGTTCGCTTCCGAAGAGATGACCTTGCCGTCCACGGCGAGGGAAAGCACGCGCGCGACGTCGCCCGCATCCAACCCGGACGGTGAAAACTCGACCACGCGCTCCACGGCGGGAGCGGTCACGATGTTGCTTGCGTTGAACTTTTCGTATTTGAACATATTCGCCTCCAATTCCTCAACATCTTATGCCGCGCGCTTCCCCCTTATGCCCGAAAGTATAAATTTCGCGCCGCGGGGGAACAATCCGACTATGAGAGAAATAGGCAAAGGCATAGGCGAAGCAAAAGCGCGCGTGGAAGCGCTCGCAGGCATTCCTCTTCTGATGAAAGTCAACGAAGGACGGGGACGGAGCTCCCTCTGCCGAGGCAGCATCATTGCGGTCTTCCCCGCCGTGTTCACCGTGAAAACGGAAAGCGGAGAAGTGCGCACCTTTTCCTATTCGGACGTGCACACGCGCGGGATAATGTTCCTCCGCGACGACACCTGACGCCGTTGGCGCTTACTTTTACTTCACATCACGCACAACTTGCGTCGGATTAGAACGCTTTTTCCCGCACGCAGAACATTCGCACGTTGGCGCTTACTTTTACTTTTCATCACGCACAACTTGCGTCGGATTAGAACGCACCTTACCGCACGCAATCCACTCATCCGTTGGCGTTTGCTTTTACTTTTCATCGCGCACAACTTACGTCGGATAAGAACGCTTCTTTCCGCGCGCAAACCGCTCACCCGTTGGTGTTTGCTTTTACTTTACATCACGCACGGCTTACACCGGATTAGAACGCACCTTACCGCACGCAATCCACTCATCCGTTGGTGTTTGTTTTCACCCTGCACGTCCGCCGCAACGGTCGGCGACGGACTACGCGCATAACTCACGGAAAAATAAAACCGCCGCACGGCGGTTTTATTGTTTCGTATCGTCCGTTAATGCAGCAGTTTCGTCATTTTTTGCGTATCGGGGACTTTTTCTCCTCTTCGGCGGGAAGAAGAATATCCTTCTCCGCTTCCGCCGCCGCGGCAGCGGCTTTTTTCTTTTTCGCGCGGACTATCAGCACCGCCGCGCCCGCACAGACGCCGACTCCGAGCGCAGTCCAAAGTATCGCAAAGAGCGGATGCGCAGCCCAGGATTTGTGGTGAACGGTGAACGCTCCGCGCACAAACGGTTTATCAGTGTCGGAAAGAATGACCTGCGCCGTGACGGTGTAATCTTTGCCGGGGACGCCCGACGGCTCGAACGTGAACGTCGCGCCCGTCCAAGCGATTTCTCCGTTGACGTACCAGTTGATTGCCTCGTACGCAACGTCTTCTATTGTGGTCACCGTGAGCGTCACGGAATTGCCCGTGCCGTAGAGGGTGACTCCGTTTTCAATGCTTCCGCCCGTCCCGTTGACGTATGCGTCGGAGGAAATGTAATCGGAAGTGACGATGAATGCGTTCGCGCCATTCCACGCCGCCTGCGCGACCGTGACGCGGAACTCCGCGGTGTAAGTGTCACTCGACGTGGTGATGCTTGCGCGCACTCCGAAATCGCCCGCACGCGAGAACAGATAGCCGCACGACGCGCCGCTGCCTATCTGCGTGACGCTCGCCTCGCTCTCCTCGCCCGAACTGTCCTCGGTGTATTCGACAAGCTCCCACACTATGGTGTCTTCGAGAGCGGGGTCGGTGTCGCCCACGGGGGTGAGCGAAGCGATGAAATCGAGATATGACCTGCCGCTGCCCGTTTCGCGTATCGTCTGCACCGTCATACTCCCGCCCGACGTGACCGCGCTTCCGCCTCTCGTGGCAGACACGCTGATGCCCGTGACGGGAAGCCACGCGTCATCCATATTGAGGATATCCTTGGACACGAGTTTCAGGATGTCGAGTTTTTTGTATTCGTCGCCGCTCACCGTGACGGACGCGTCGTCCTCGAAATAATGGGTGATGAGCCTTGTCACGACGGTGTTGCGGGGCACGGCTTCGCCGCCCGCCAGCTCTTCCGCCGTCAGAGTGAGTTTCAGGAGCGCCGCGGCAAAGGACACGATGGGCGCCGCCATACTCGTGCCGCTGGTCAATTCGTAAGACGCATCGGCGCCGGACACAAGAATGTTTGCGCCGGGGGCGAAAACGTCGTATGCCGGGCCGTAATTCGTCCCTTTGTTTCCTTGATAGTAAGTGCCGCCTTCCGCCGACGCCATCACGCCTATGACGCCGTCGTATGCCGCGGGATAAAACTTCGTGGACGTGCTCGCGCGGCCTTCGTTGCCTGCCGCCGCGACAATCGTCGCCTGCGTCGCCGCGGACGCTATCACGTTTTGCAGCTGCGTGTCGTTCGCCCACGTCGATGCGGAATCCGTCATCGAGCACAGAGAAAGGTTGATGACGTCCGCTCCCGTTTCCGCGGCGTTGGATATCGCGAGCCGCACCGTCGTACGATCGAAATTGTTCACGCCGCCGTCTTCGGAATCGGACGGATAGGACGCCTTCACGGGATATATCCTGATGTAGTCTTCCAGCCCGAGTTCGCGAATGAGCAGCGCAATCACGCTTGCGACTTTGGTGCCGTGCTTGTCCTCCGTTTCGTCGTCTATGTCGCCGAGCATCGAGCTGTCGTTTTTGGAGTCGTAATAGGAATTGTAACCCATTATGCGCCCGTCTTCGTCCGTCAGCAAAAGCCCGCTGAAAACGGAATTGGTGAGGTCCAGTCCCGTGTCGACGACCGCGATGACCACGGGGTCGTCATAGGAATTGGCTTCCAGCACGGGGATGACTTTCGTGCTCACAAAGGTGCGCAGCTCGGCAACGTTGAGTTCGTCTTCCGCGAAATACCACAGGGAGTCGGTGTCATAATCGCCGTACGTCGTCGCCGTCACGGCATCCGCGGAAAACTCCGCGGCATAAGTCGTCCCGCAGAAAGCCGCAGGCATCAGCGCGCACAGTACAAGCAGAACCGCCAGCGCGATGACCGAAAGATTGCGTATTGTCAAAAATCTGCTCATTTCACTTCCCCTGCCGCGCCCCACTGCGCGGCTATGTGCTTTTACTCTGCGGCGGCAAGCAGTCCGTCGGAAAACGCCAGTCGTCTGAGGCTCTCTTCCTTGCCCAGCACGACGGCCATCTCGATAGCTCCGCCCGGAGTGGACGGCTGTCCCGTGAGCGCAACACGCATACTGAACATCACCTGTCCGCTCTTCATTCCCGCCGCTTCCGCCGCGGCGACGATCGCCGCCTTTATGCTCTCTTCCGTCCAAACCGAAAGCGGTTCAAGCGCGGCAACCGACACTTTAACCGCCTGTTTTGCCACGTCAAGGTCCACTTTCATCTTTTTGTGGACATACATACCGAGGTCGTACGCGCCGAACTCGTCAAGGAAATCTATCTTTTCGGGTATCTCTCCCAGCACGTCCACGCGCGTCTGCATAAGTTTCACTATCTCGCGGTCGTCGAACTTGCCGCCCGCCTTGCTCTTTGCAATCCACGGCGCGCTCACGCGGTAGAATTCCTCCTCGCTCATCGCTTTGAGATATTCCCCGTTCAGCCAGCGCATCTTCGCCTCGTCGAATATGGAACTGCTGACCGAGATGCCGTCGATGTCGAAATATTCCGTCATCTCCGCCATAGTCATCTTTTCGGCGTTGTTCTTGGGACACCAGCCTAGCAGCGCAACGTAATTGACCACCGCTTCGGGCAGATAGCCCTTTGCGATGAAATCCTCGAAATTCGCGTCGCCGTAGCGCTTGGACAGCTTGCGGGTGGCGTCCTTCATTATGGGCGGCAGATGCATATACGCGGGTCTTTCCCATCCGAACGCGTCGTAAATGAGGTTATACTTCGGCGTGGAGCTGAGATACTCCGTGCCGCGTATGACGTGCGTGATGCCCATAAGATGGTCGTCCACGACGTTGGCGAAATTGTAAGTCGGCATCCCGTCGGATTTGAGCAGTATGCCGTCCTCTATGTCGTCGGAGGACACGGAAATCTCGCCGAAAACCAGGTCGACGTAAGAGGACACCACGCCGTCGGGCACCTTCTGCCTGATGACGTAAGGCTCCCCTGCCGCAAGCCGCGCCTGCACCTCCTCCTGCGTAAGATTGCGGCAATGACGGTCGTAAGTGTGCGTGCCGTTCTCGCCGTGCAGACTTTCCAGCCTTTCCTTCGAGCAGAAACAGTAATACGCTCCGCCCGCTTCCACGAGCTTTTCGGCATACTCGCGGTATATCGCCGCGCGCTCGCTCTGGATATAAGGTCCGCAGCCGCCGTCGCGGTCCGGCCCTTCGTCGTAATCCATACCCGCCGCGCGCAGGGTGCGGTAGACCATCTCTTCCGCGCCTTCGACCTGTCTTTCCCTGTCCGTATCCTCTATGCGCAGGATAAACCTGCCGCCGTTATGGCGCGCGAACAGATAGGCGTAAAGCCCCGTGCGCAGATTGCCTATGTGCATAAATCCCGTGGGAGAGGGCGCGAAACGCGTCCTTACCGTCTTTTCCATTTTCACCTCTTTCAGTTTCCGAGAATGTCGCCGAGCAGTCCGCTTTCCGCAAACGAAAAACTCTCCGTGCCCGCATATATGATGTGGTCGAGCAGTCTGACCCCTATGCTGTCCAGAACGTACGCCAGCTCGCGCGTAAGCTCCACGTCTTCCTGCGACGGATTGACGTTGCCGCCGGGATGATTGTGCGCCAGCACCAGGGACACCGCGTTCGTACCCAGCGCAAAGTCCACCACCTGCCGCACGGACACGTTCACGCCGTCGCCCTTGCCCGACGCGAGTTTTCTGAACCTGATGAGCCCGTCCTGCGCGTCCAGCGCCGCCGCCCCCGCAATCTCGACGGGTGCACCGTACATTTCCTTCGCAATGTAATCGCGCACCTTCCGTCTGCCCGAAAGGTTTGTCCGCTTGCGCTCCGCACTGAGCAGATATCGGCGCATTATGTCGGGGAGCACGGACAGAAACAGCGCAGCAATCTCCGTCATCCCCGGCACTTCTTTCAGGCGCTCCTTGTCGGAGTTCAGAACATCCGCAAAGCTCCCGAACCTGTCGATGAGTTCGTGTCCTATTTCGTTGGTGTTTTTCCTGGGTATGCAATGAAACAGAATATATTCCAGGACTTCGTGGTCCTGAAACGCATCAAGCCCTGCCGCCGCGATTTTCTCGCGCACTCTTTCTCTGTGACCGTCGTGTTTTCCCATCGGATGTCCGCCCGCGCATATGCGTGAGTTATTATAACCTTCGGAAATTATAACTTACGCGCGAAGCAAAATCAACAAAAACCCGCACTTAGCCGCCGTATGAAAACCGCACCGCCAAAGGACACGCGAAAACTCCGCGGCGGACAATCAAAGCGGTTTTGCCTGCATACGGCTTTTATCGCGCGGAAAATGCGGATAAACGCTGCGATTGCGCGCAATACAAAAAGGCGTTCACGCTCCGTCCGAAAGGAACGCAGCCGCCGCACGGAAGACGGAATAGGCGAATTCCGCCCTGTAATCGGGGTCGAGCAGATTCGCCTCGTCAACGGGATTGGACAAAAAACCGCACTCCACGATTACGGCAGGCGCCGCAGACTGCTGCAAAATGTATTTCTCCGCCGTGAGCGGCGCGAATTCCCTCCCCGCGTCGGGTACGTTGAACGTGCGGTTGAGTTCCTCCTGCATTATCTCCGCAAATGCCCTTCCCCCTTCGGACGACCCGTCGAAAAACACCTGCGCGCCGCGACGCGACGAGGCGGAAAAGGTGTTCATATGTATGCTGATGACGGCGGCGGGGGACGCGTCGCGGATTATCTCCGCTCTGCGCTGCATATCCGCACGCTTTTTGTTGCCGTCCGTTTCGCGGTACAGCCCGCCCTTGTTGCTGCGGGTGTAGACCACGCGGAAGCCGCCGCTTTCGAAATACTCTCCGACAAGTTTCGACACGACAAGATTGAGGTCGCTTTCCTTGACTCCCGTATTCACCCCCGTCACGCCGCCGTCCGCTCCGCCGTGTCCCGCGTCGATGACGACGGTCACGGCGCCGATGTTCTCCGCAAGCACGGTGACGGCAGGCACGCACAACACGGGCAGAACCGCCACCAGCGCCAACGCAATCACCTTGAAAATCCGCCTCCGCGAGATTGAAATCACCCTGATTTTCTGCATATCGTTTCAATTTTGAATATATTCACGCAAGCATAAAAATACGACCTTGTCCACCGAGTTATTCACATTTTTGCCCGAAAATGTGGACAACTTCGTGAATAACTCTTGTTTTCACGTCATAACCGTTTCGTATTCGGCGCGCAAAAGGGGTTATAATATATGCTTTTTCGTTCAAAAACGTGCCGTACGCCCCGCTTTTCCGCATAAGGCGGCGGAGTGCGGCATAAAGTGTTCGGGAGGTGGTATGAGATGAAATTGTCCGAAACCCTGAACCGCGACGTCGTATGCAAAGCCGACAGCTCTCTCATCGGCAGCACGGCCGATGTATATTTTGACGGAAATTGTAGAAATATTGTATATTTTGACGTCGCGTGCGCGGGAGGGAAAATGCTTCTGCCCTTCTCCGCGGTCGCGTCGGTTGCTGATGCGCTTATGACGGACGACACGCTTGCGCTCACTTCCCGCGGCGACGCGGACCTTTCTCCGCTCGTTTCATCCCCAATAGGCAAAAAGGTCTATACGGGGACGGGACGTTTCAAGGGCGCGGTGAGCGACGTCGTTTTCTCGGCGAAAGGCAGGGTGAGCGCCATCGTTGCGGACGGCGTGTCCTACTCGCCCTCTTCCTTCCGTGCATTCGGCGACGTATGGCTGCTCAAAGACTCCGCAAGCGGCAGAAGAAACACTCCGAAAGTGCCCTTCCCGAAGGCGAAAAGCGACTACAAGGCGACAATACTCGGCGACTCCGAAGCCATCCCGCCGGACGCGGAGAAAGCGGCGGATGCGGCGGACGGGAAGTCCCCGACGGGCGCGGCGACGGAAGAAGACGGGCGCCCCGTCTTTTTCTCCCCCGTGCAGGCGGACATCCGTCCCGACTCCCCTGCGGCGCTGGACGTGCGTCCCGCCGAGGAAGAAAGCGAAACCCACGTCTATCTCCGCGACGCCGCGGGCAGACCCGAAGTCATTTTCGGCGACGACGGCTTCACTCCGCACAGGGTGATTGCGGACTACAATTTTTTGCTGGGCAGAACGCTTGCGGACGACCTGTTCTCCTATTCCGGGGAAAAACTCGCCTCCCGCGGTATGCGCGTCACCGTGGACCTGGTCGAAACCGCGCGCAGACACGGAAAGCTGATGGAACTCACCCTTTCGTCGAAGTGAGGCGCGAAAATGAAGACCGCGCGTAAAAAGAGCTTTTTCTTTCTCGTTGCCGCGGGGCTTGCGGCGCTGTGCCTTGCGCTGCTGCTCGTCGCCTGCGACAAGGCGGAACTGCCCTCGCCGTCCTCGCCCGTCCCCGTCTACGACATCGACCTCACCTACGACGGCGGCGTCACCGCGCAACTGAAAGAGGAAATCCTTTTCACCAACAACACGGACGATACGCTGACGGACATCTCGCTTCATCTTTATCCGAACGCCTTTGCCGAGGGCGCGTCAAGCCCTCCGTACTTTGCCGCCGACCGCGACAAGTTTTTCTATGACGGCGAAAGTTTTGGCAAAATCGAGATTTTAAGCGTAGAATTGAACAGAAAAACGATGGAATACGAAATCTGCGGCACGGACAATACAATACTCCGCATTCCGTATGAGCCTGAAGCGGGCGAAACCGTGACGCTGTCCGTCACGGCGGCGCTCACTCTGCCCGAGTGCAACGCGCGTTTCGGAGTGACGGAGTCGACGGTCAATTTCACGGGCTTTTACCCAGTGCTGTGCCATTACGAAAACGGAACTCCGCGCACCGACGGATACACCGCCGCGGGCGACCCGTTTTTCAGCGACATATCCTCGTTTTACGTCACCGCCGACGTGCCCGAAGAGTTTGTGGCGGCGTCATCGGGCGAAGTGACGGAAAGCAGCGTAACGGACGGGACGAAACGTATGGAAATCACGGCGGAAAACGTGCGGGATTTCGCGCTGGTGCTCTCCGAGGACTTCGAAGTGCACACGGGTTCCGCCGCTCTGCCGTCGGGGGATGTGAGAGTGAACTGTTTCTGTCTGTCCGACAATGACGCAGAGGACACCCTGGCTCTTGCCGCCGACGCGCTGCGCGTGTTTTCCGACGCGTTCGGAGAATATCCCTACTCCGCTTTCACCGTGGTGCAGGCGCCTATGGGCGCGGGCGGTATGGAATTCGGCACGCTGGTCACCGTTGACCCGTCCCTCGCGGACAGGACGGAATACGAGCGAACCGTCGTGCACGAAACCGCACATCAATGGTGGTTCGGGCTTGTCGGCTCCGACCAGCTCAATTCCCCCTGGCTGGACGAGGGGCTCACCGAATTCAGCACGGCATATTATTTCCGCCGCACGGGCGATAACACCTCTTACGGCGAGCTGGTTTCCTCTGCCGCCGCCTATTATGCCGTATACGAGCGTATGCCGTCGGAGATAGGGTTCGACCCCGCAATGAACAGACATCTGTCTTCCTATCTCACCAACGGCGAATACGTCGCGGTGACATATTGCAAGGGGCTGCTGCTCTTCGACACTCTTCTCACGCTTGCGGGCGAGGACACAATGCTCCGCGCGCTTGCGGAATACTGCTCCTCGAACGCATACTCCGTGGCATCTCAGGCAGACCTGTCCGCCGCCTTCGAACGGGCGGGCTTCGCCGCGGCGGGCATAATAGACAGTTTCACGTCGGGCACGGTCGTGCTCTCCTGACGCGCCGCGCAATCCCCCGCGGCATCTCTTCCTCACCCCTCTGCCGCGCCTTCCGCCCCGACGCCCGCGGCAGCCGTGCTCCCGAAACGCACAAAGGCTGTGCCGAAACGGCACAGCCTTTGTTTTGAGTTTGAGTCGGTACAAGCCGCGTCCGCGCGACTGCGCGGGATTGCGGTCCTTACTTGATGTAGTTCGCGTCGGGATGGTTTGCCCTGACAATCTTGTACGCTTCGTCGGCGACTTCCCAGGTGTACTGCATATCTTCCTGAGAGAGAGCCGAGTTGATGAAGTGGTTGTGGTGCGAGGTGAAGAACACGCCGCGCTTGACGCACTCCGCAACCCATTCCTGATGCAGGATGGTGGAGGGATAGTCGTTGCCGAGGCGCAGATAGAACATTGCGGGTTCGCCCGTCACGCGGAGGTCGAAACCGTTGTCCTTCGCCACTTCTTTCAGCCCGTCGGTGAGGATTCTGCCCTTCTTGGCGTTCTCTTCGACGGCGTGGATTGCCTTCGCCTTTCTGAGGGTTGCGACGCCTGCCGCAAAGGGAACTGCGGAGAGCCAGTAGCTGCCGGTGTAGGCGATGTCCGCGGTCGCGTTTTTGAGTTTTTCCTTGCCGCAGATGCAGGACATATTGTAGCCGTTGGCGATTGCCTTGCAGAAGCAGGACAGGTCGGCTTCGATGCCGTAGTGATAGTCGCTGCCCTTTTCGTCGATACGGAAGCCCGCGCGGACGTCGTCGAAGATGAGGACTATGCCGTTGTCGTCGCAGAGCTTGCGCATCTTCTGCCAGTAACCCTCGGGAGGAAGCTGGTTGTCGACGAAAGTGGGATGATAGTAAGGCGTGGCGATGAGACCCGCAATCTGTCCGGGATACTTCTTGATGAGTTTCTCGAACTGGTCGGGAGCGTTCCAATCGATGTAGAGGTTGTTGGCGAGGTCTTCTTCCGTGACGCCGGAATAGCCGAGCTTCTGCATCCAGGGAGCGACGCCGTGATAGTAGCCGCTGACGAGGACTATCTTCTTACGGTTGGTGTAAGCACGGGCAATCATAACTGCGAACGCGGTCATATCGCCGCCGTTCTTGCCGAAGAACGCCCAGTCCGCCATATTGATGGTGTTGACCATCTCTTCCGCCATTTCGACCATAGACTCCGCAATGAGCGTGGTGCAGTTGCCCTTTTTGAGCTGTTCGATTGCCGCCGCGTCGACGTCGGGGTCGTTGTAGCCGAGGAAGTTGGGGCCGTACGCGCACATATAGTCGATGTAGCGGTTGCCGTTGAGGTCCCAGATGTAGGTGCCCTGCGCGCGGGACATAAACAGAGGATACGCGCTGACGGGAATCATACAGCCTTCGGAGGGACCGAGGTGACCGTAAATGCCCGCGGGGACGTATTTGAGCGCTTTTTTGAAGAGCTCCTGTCCTTTGGAAACGTCATATATTTGTTTGGGTTCGTAGTTGAGTTTCATAAAATCAATTCCTCCTTATCCGATTAGGCGAGATAGTAGCTGACCTGAGTGAGCAGCTTCGCCATCTGTTCGAGCATTTCGACGTAACCGCTGATTTGGAACTGTCCCGTGCCCATACCGGTGAAGCTGGAAGACTTTCCGTTGAGCAGGTCGTGCGCGAACTGCAAATCGCCGAATACCATCGTGGCGCGCGGCTCTTTGACTTTGCCTTTGTTGGTGACGAATTTATGGTTCTTGACCGCAATGTTCACGGCAAGGTCGGTGCCGCCGACCGAGCAGGCGATGACGCCGTCGGGCATACGGCGCGCAATCGCTTTGCCGACGAAATCGCTGTTGGCGATTTCACTCATCGCATAGAACGCGGTGTAAGCCGTCAGTATGGTGTTCGCCTCGAAATAGGCGGGGTCTTTGAGCAGCTCCTCTTTCTTGTCGGGAGCGGGTTGGAGATAATAGCTCAGTCTGTCGGCCAGCTTCGTGAAGGTGTTGAGCAGGAAGCCGACTTTGAACACGTTGTAGAAGATGGGGATGACCATCTTGGGTTTTCCGGTCTTGGGGTCGACGGGAGGAGCAATCAGATTGTTGAAATGCTCGGGAGAGGTGAAATAGAGTTTAAGGGCGGACTTGCCTTTGCCTCTCGTAAACTTGCATTTGCCCCCCTTGAACGTCAGGACGGCGGCGCCGACTTCGGGCACATTGAATTCCACGCCGAGATCGACGTCTTTGATGAGATCCGCGGAAACGGGATCCATAGTGCAAAGATCCTCGATGTTGCGCAGGACTGCGAACAGGTTTATCTTTGCTCTTGTGACATTGTCCATAATTCCTCCTTTACCGCAGCGCGAAGCAGAAAAACCGTCGATTCCCCTCCTCCGAGGCCGCTTCATAATAGAATTTTCCTACCAATTATAATACTTTATCCAAAATCGGGTGTCAATACCAAAACCGAAATTAGTTTAATTGTTTATAATTTTAATCACCGCACCGCGTGCGGATTTCCGCACAAAAAGGCGCGGATGTCCGCGCCTTTCCGTTTTGCGTTGTCCGTCCGCGCATAAGCGCGGCGCCGCCTCACTTGCGTGCGACCGCTTTCTTTGCCGCGGCGACGATATCCGCCACGGTGAGATGGAACTTCTCGCTGAGATAAGCCTGCTTGCCGACCTCGCCGAAGCTGTCGACCACGCCTATCATTTCCATAGGTGCGGGACACTTCTGCCCCATCACCTCCGCGACCGCGCTGCCGAGGCCGCCGAACGTGCTGTGGTTCTCGCAGGTGACCACCGCGCCCGTTTCCTTCACGGCTTCGCAAATCGCGTCCGCGTCAATGGGCTTCCAGGTGTGCATATTGACGACCGCCGCCGAAATGCCGTCCGCCGCGAGTTCGTCCGCCGCTTTCAGAGCTCTGTCCACCATTATGCCCGACGCGATGAGGGTCACGTCCTTGCCCGCGCGCACCTTGACCGCCTTGCCGAGCTTGAAGTCCAGAGTGTCGTCGAAAATCTTTTCCGTCTTCTTGCGGAACATACGGATGTAAACCGCGCCGGGATATTCGATAATCTGCGGCAGGGCCTTGGTGAGCATAGCGGCGTCGGTGGGCTCGAAGCACACCATCTTGGGGATGGCGCGCATAAGGCTCATATCCTCGAAAGGCATATGGGTGCCGCCGTTGGCTTCCGCCATGACGCCGGGGTCGGACCCCACTATCTTGACGTTGAGTTTGCTGTACGCGACGGAGATGAAAATCTGGTCGTAGCATCTTCTCGTCGCAAAGGGCGCGAAACTGAACGCGAACGGGATTTTCCCGAACGCCGCCATACCCGCGGCGACGCCAATCATATTCGCTTCCGCGATGCCTACGTTGATGAACCTTTCGGGGAAGGCTTCGAGGAAGCACTTCGTAGCGTGACAGCTCATAAGGTCGGCGTCGAGCACGACAATCCTGTCATCCTTTTTCGCCGCTTCGACGAGCCCGGCTGCCATTACTTGCCTGATTTCTTTTTCGTCGGTCATTATTCGTACCTCCCCGTTTCTTTTCTCCACACCTCTTCGGGCACGGACATACTGTGGCAGTTGGCAACGCCTTCCGTGAAGGACGCTCCCTTGCCTTTGACGGTGCGCAGAACAATCATCGAGGGCTTCTCGTGCTGTGCCTTCGCCGCGTCGATTGCGTCGGATATGGCGGAAAGGTCGTGTCCGTCGACATCCTGCACGAAGAAATTGAAGGCTTTCCACTTGTCCACGATGGGTTCCAGACCGTTGATGCTTTCCACGGGACCGTCAAGCTGCATCCTGTTGCTGTCCAGCAGCACGATGAGGTTGTCGAGCTTGCGTGAACCCGCAAACATACTCGCTTCCCAAATCTGCCCTTCCTGGCTCTCGCCGTCGCCGATGAAGCAGTAAATCGTCGCGGGATTGCGGTCTATCTTCGCCGCAAGCGCCATTCCTACCGCCGCGGACAGCCCCTGTCCCAGCGAACCCGCCGTCATATCTATGCCGGGGGTCTTGTTCATATCGCAGTGGGAAGGCAGGTTGGTGCCGTTCTGATTGAGCGTCTTCATCCATTCCTTGGGGAAATAGCCGAGGTCGCACAGCACGGCGTACATTGCGGGACCCGCGTGGCCTTTGGACATAATCACGCGGTCGCGGTCCTGCTTTTTGGGGTTTTTGGGGTCTACGTTTGCCTTGTCGTAATAAATGACCGTGAGCGCGTCCATAACGGACATCGTGCCTCCGATGTGTCCGACGCCGAAGTGACCGATAATCTCAATCGCATCGTCGCGGAGCTTGCGCGCCTTGGCGGTCAAAAAGTCGAGTTTTTCTTTCTGCATAGGCATTCCTCCTTAACGATTGAAGTATAACATCAAAAAAATCCGTTTTCAATAGCGGCGCGAAAAAAAGTTAATAAATTAACGATTTCGTATAAAAATTTTCCGCCTTCCCAAAATAAACCGAACGGAACGCACGCATACGCGGGCGCGTCCGAAATAAATTTCAAGGAGACCGAAATGATTAAATCCGCAATTCTTACCGTACTCGCTGCGCTCTCGGCAACATCCGCGGGAGGCATCGCCGACGCCGTTACGGCGCCCGAGGCGTATGCCGAAACCGCCGTGTGCGCCTCCGAAATGCCAATCAGGGAAGAACTCCCCGACTCCGCTCCCGAAACCGAACAGGTTTCGCCGGAAGACTCTTCCCCCGACTCCGTCATCGGAAAACACGACGGCGGAAAACACGAAAGCCGTCGTCCTCACCGCGGACACGGAGGCCGCGGGGAAAGCAGACCCGACTTCGGCAGAACGCCCGGTAAAGACGGCGGGCACCGTCCTATGCCCCTGCCCTACTTCGACGGCGATTCTGCGCCCGTCCCGCCCTCTGACGGCACGGATGACGTCAGACCCGAACCCCGCGACGGAAAGGCGCGCGAAAAGGGTGCGGAAAGCTTTATGCCGGGCGAAGAGAACGGCACGCAGATTTCCTGCGGCATATCCGAATACGTGCTGGGCAAGATAACGCCCGAATTCATCGCGCTTTACGAAGAAAAGGTCGCGCACGCGGACGTCGTGACGGGACTGAGCGAAGCGGAACTTTCGCTGGCGGCAGACAACCTCGGCATAGACGTCCGCAAGATGAAAGCGCTCCTGCTCTTGCAGGACCTCGTTTCCCGCACGTCCAGACCCGTGCCCGTTTCCGTACTCGCCGATATGAGCGACGGCGACCTGCTCCGCCTTGCCCGCAAGAGTGCAAAGGCGTATGCCTCCTCCCTTTCCGAGTCCGAACGCGAAGAGCTGAAAGCGGAGTTCAAAGCCGTGCTTAAAAAGTAAAACGGCGACTTTATAGTGCAAAAACGCGCGTTAAACGCGCGTTTTTTGCATTATACGACTTTTTGTCGCAAGGTTTTGGCGGCGTGACGCGGAAAAGGTTTCCGCACTTTGTCACGTCACAGCCCTATGCGGGTGCAGGGAACGCTTCCGTCCAGAAGTTCCGCTATCCCGTAGCGGCTGCTGCCTATGATGACGGTGGTGCCGTTTTTCAGCGGCTCCTTGATATATTCGAGTTTCGCGCGCGCGCCGTGCGCTCCTTTGCGCGACGCTCCCGCGCAATGGGATTGCAGCTCCTCCACATTGGCGATGAGCTCGTACACGTCCTTGCCGCTCACGCGTTTTACCAGCGACTTTTCGTCGTCCGGGTCGGAGTAAATGCCCTCCGTCGTCGTCATAATGAGCAGCGTCTTGCACTTGACGAGGCAGGCAATCTGGCTTGCCGTTTCGTCATTGTCGACGCACTCTATCGCACGCCCTCGTTCGGCAAGTATCCTGCCTATCTCGTGCTTGCGGTTCTCCTCGTAACTCACGGGGTCGTTGTAATTGATGATGGGGATGGCATTCTGTCCCGGGCAGCGGCAGAGCATCTGGTAAAGATGCGCACGCTTCTCCTCGTCGTTGAAATGCTGGTGCTCGACGAGTATCTGCCTTACGCTGAAACGGCTGTCTATGAACTGCCTGTAAGTCTGCATCAGGATGGACTGCCCCTGTGCGGAATAGTCCGTCTTGTTTTCTTCGTCCGTGCCGTGCAGTTCCCTGCCCGTACGCTTGATGTAGTCCAGCCGCCCTATCTCGGTCGCGCCCGACGTGACCCATATATATCCGGGACGCAGCTCGCGCGAAAGTCTGGCTATGATGTTGTAGTTCATATCCTGATAATCGCGGTCGATGAGCGCCATCGAGCCTATTTTGCCGACGAGTTCGATATCGAAATCAGCCATATTGTCCTCTCTTCGGTAATCGGTCACTAAATTATAATATACATACGGGAAAAAGGCAATCCTTTGAAAGCGCGCCCGCCCGCAAAAGGGCTTATCCCGCCGCGGGGCCCGACCGCAACAGAGCGGGCGCACCGCGCGGAAGGCTTTCCGACCGACTGCGGAATAGCCTTCTTAAAACAAACGGCGGAGGTGTGCCCTCCGCCGTTCCGACTGCCGTAAGGAGCCTTACTCTGCGGCGACCGCCGCCGCGGCTTTCTTCTCGTTGTGTTTGCGGATGAGGCGCACGACGAGTTTGTAAATCTCGACCAGCGGAATTATCGCAAACGCGACCGCTATCGACACGCCCCACTCCATTCCGTTGAGCATCGCGGTTTCGAACACGGTGCGGAAGGGAGGCACGACAACGACGAGCACGGTGAGCGCAACGCCGATGAGGAAGCTCAGGTTGATATACTTGTTGGCAAACAGCTTCTTGTTGAGGATGCTGTTGTCCTGCGAGCGCATCGAGTATGCGTGGAAGAGCTGGATGAGCGCAAGGCTGACGAACGCCATCGTCATCGCTTCGTCGTGTCTTTCCGCCATACCGCCGGGGATGACGTAACATCCGATGCAGAATGCCGTCATAACCAGCGCGGTCTGCATAAAGCCCTGCACGAGGATATCCACGCCCGTCCTGCCCGCAAAGAGGCTGGACGAAGACTTGCGCGGCGGCTTCTTCATAACGTCGCGTTCCGCCTCTTCCATACCGAGGGAAAGCGCGGGGAAGCTGTCCGTCACAAGGTTAATCCAGAGTATCATTATGGGCGTGAGGAAGGGGATGTCCAGAATGACCGTGGCGATGAACAGGCACAGCACTTCCGCGATGTTTGCGGACAGCAGGAATTGAATCGCTTTCTTTATGTTGGAGAAAATCTTTCTCCCCTCTTCCACCGCGCCTATGATGGTGGCGAAGTTGTCGTCCGCAAGCACGAGGTCCGCCGCGCCCTTGCTGACGTCCGTGCCCGTGATGCCCATACCTATGCCGATGTCCGCACGCTTGATGGACGGAGCGTCGTTGACGCCGTCGCCCGTCATCGCGACCACCTTGCCCTTGCCCTGATAGGTGGTGACTATGCGCACCTTGTTTTCGGGGCTGACTCGCGCGAACACGGAGTACTGCTCTATGGTGTTCTTGAACTCTTCGTCGGACATTCTGTCCAAATCCGCGCCGAGAATGACCTTGTCGCCCTCGCGCAGAATGCCTATCTCGGACGCAATGGCGGACGCCGTATCGATATGGTCGCCCGTAATCATAATGGGACGCATACCCGCCTCGACGCACACGCGCACCGCGTCTTTGACCTCCGCCCTGGGCGGGTCTATCATTCCGACCAACCCGACGAAAACGAGATTGCTTTCGAGGTGACCGTGGTCGAGCCCGTCCGTCTTGACCGCGACGCCAAGCACACGCAGAGCCTTTTTCGCCATCTGGGAATTGGCTTTCTTGATTGCGGCGACGTCCTTTTCGGTGATGTCGCGCACGGTGTCGCCGTCCATTATGCGGGTGCAAAGCGGCAGCAGCATATCGGGCGCGCCCTTGACGTACGCCTCCTTCTCGCCGCCGTGCTCGTTGACGGTGGTCATAAGTTTGCGCACGCTGTCAAAGGGCACTTCGTCCACGCGGACGTAATCCTCTCTGAGAGCGTGGAAGTCGTAGCCGCAGTCTTCCGCGTACGCGACGAGCGCGGTTTCGGTCGGGTCGCCGGTGAGCCCCTCGGAGGTCTTTTCCGTGTCGTTGCAGAGCGCCATAGCGCGCACGAACACATCGAAATCGCCGCCCGCAGACGCCCTCTCTTCGTCCACCGCTTTGAAACCGCAATCGGGCAAATAATAGCCCTTTACGGTCATCTGATTGAGGGTTAAAGTGCCTGTTTTGTCGGAACAGATGACTTCGCAGCAGCCGAGCGTTTCGACGGAAGGCAGGTTTTTGACGATGGCGTTGCGCTTGGACATACGCTGCACGCCGATAGCCAGCACTATGGTGACGACCGCGGGCAGACCTTCGGGGATTGCCGCGACCGCTATCGCGACGGCGGTCATAAAGCTGTCCATAATGTCGTTGCCGCGCACCGCCTGCACGATGAATATGATTGCCGCTATCGCAAGCACGAGTATGCTGAGGAGTTTCGCGGTCTTGCCGAGCTGTTTTTGCAGCGGCGAAGTCTGCTGCGAACCGTCCGTGAGCATAGTGGCTATCTTGCCCACTTCCGTGTTCATACCCGTATGCGTGACCACGCCCGTGCCCCTGCCGTAAGACACGATGCCGCTGGAATACGCCATATCCGCACGGTCTCCGAGAGGCGCGTCCGCGGCGACCGTCTTTTCGGCGTCCTTTTCCGCAGGGACGGACTCGCCCGTGAGCGCCGCTTCCTCTATTTTGAGGGACGCGGAGGTGAGCAGCCTCATATCCGCGGGCACGATGTCGCCCGCTTCGAGTTTGACTACGTCGCCCGGCACGATTTCCTCGCTCGCAAGGTGCTTCCATTCGCCGTCGCGCAGCACCTTCGAGAAGGATTTGTTCATATTTTTGAGGGCTTCCATAGCCGTTTCGGCCTTGTTTTCCTGCACAACGCCGATTATCGCGTTGATGATGACGATGAGCAGAATGACGCCGGCGTCGATGAGCTCGCTGTATTCCTGCTGAACAAGGGCGATGACCGCCGACACTATCGCGGCAACGATAAGCACGATAATCATAACGTCCTTGAACTGTTCGAGGAATTTGCGCAGCAAACTCTTCTTCTTCGCTTCCTTCAAGGCGTTCTTGCCGTACTGCGCGATGCGCTTGTCCGCCTCTGCCGTGGTCAGCCCCTCTTCCGTCGCCGAAAGAGAACGCAGAACTTCTTCGGCAGATTTGTCGTGGAACGTGCCGCCCGCTTCCGCGGAGGTCTCCGTCGCGGCGACAGCTTCGACATCCGCTTTCACGTCGTCGGATTTGTCCTGAAAGGTTTCCATATTTTCTCCTTTTATTTGCCGCCGCGGCTTGCCGCGGCAGTTGCTCCCCTTTTCGGACGCGTGCGTACGCGCGCACACGCCCGTCATATTATTATGTCCCGCGGCGGCTCTTTCAGCCGTACGCGGCTCTGAGAAGTCTGTTTGCCCTTGTTATCAAAAAAGACTTCTGCCTGCGCAAAAGTCTTGTAACCCGTCGGGCTGCCTTGCCAGGAACTTGCCGTTCCAGGATGTTGACAATGGCACTAAACTACTCCCTTTCGTAGGTGCATTATATGCCGACGCCGCAGGATGTGTCAAGCGTTTTGCCTTGCGGCCCGCCGCGCCCGTCAAGCGCGCGGTTTCATTGTCGGGAACAAAAGCACCTCGCGGATGGTGTAACTATCCGTGAGCAGCATAACAAGACGGTCCACGCCGAGCCCCATACCGCCCGTGGGAGGCATACCGTATTCCAGCGCGTTGACGAAGTCCTCGTCGTAGGGCTGCGCTTCCTCGTCGCCCTTCGCTTTTGCCGCCATCTGTGCCGCAAAACGCTCGCGCTGGTCGAGGGGGTCGTTCAGTTCGCTGAACGCGTTTGCCATTTCCCTGCAAGCGATGAACAGCTCGAAACGCTCCGTGAGCCTCGGGTCGGATTTCTTCTTCTTGGCGAGAGGGCTGACCTCCACGGGATAGTCCGTGACGAACACGGGACCGGTCAGTTTCTCTTCCACGAAATTGTCGAACACCTGATAGAGCGCGTTGCCCCAGGTCGTGTCCGCGGGAAGTTCCAGCCCCATTCCGTTTGCCTTTTTGATGAGCTCCGCAAGGTCTTCCTTGTCGAAATCCAGCCCCGTATATCTCTTGACCGCGTCCGACATCGTGAGCCTTTCCCACGGGCCTTCGAAAGAGATTTTCTCGCCCTGATAGGTGATGTCGAGAGTGCCGCACGCCTTCATCGCGCAGTGGCGGATAAGGTTTTCTGTGAGGTCCATCATCCCGTTATAGTCGGTGTACGCCTGATAGACTTCCACGGTGGTGAATTCGGGATTATGCTTGGGGTCCATCCCCTCGTTGCGGAAAATCCTGCCCACTTCGTACACCTTCTCGAAGCCGCCGACTATGCAGCGTTTGAGATAAAGCTCGGTGGCGATGCGCAGATACATATCCACGTCGAGGGTGTTGTGATGGGTGATGAAAGGACGCGCGTTCGCGCCGCCCGCCAGCGTATTGAGCACGGGGGTTTCCACTTCGTAGAAGCCCTCCCCGTCCAGATATTCGCGGATGGCGGACACTATCTTGCTGCGCTTGATGAAAATCTCCTTCACGCCGGGATTGGCGATGAGGTCGACGTAGCGCTGACGGTAGCGAAGCTCCGGGTCTTTGAGCCCGTGATACTTTTCGGGCAGAGGAAGCAGAGACTTGACAAGCAGGGTGTACTCCGCGACGTGCACGGTGATTTCACCCGTCTTGGTCCTGAACACCTTGCCCTTGACGCCGATGATGTCGCCGACGTCCAGCTTCTTGAATTCCCGATACGCCTCGACTCCCATATCGTCGCGGCTGAAATAAAGCTGCAACTCCCCGTCGCTGTCCGCGATATGACCGAAACTCGCCTTGCCCATAACGCGTTTGGACATCAGTCTGCCCGCCACGGACACGTCTTTGTCCGCGTACGCGTCGTAATCGGCGCGTATCGCGCCTGCGGTTGCGGTGCGGTCGTAGGTCGTGATTTCAAAGGGGTCTTTGCCCGCCGCGACCAGTTCCGCGAGTTTAGCCTGCCTGACCTTGCGGACTTCGCTTATGTCCTGCACGGGTTGGGTGTTTTCGGGGATGAATTCGCTCATAGGTTCTCTTTCAGTTGATTTCTATTATCTTGTACTCAATCGTGCCGCCGTTGGGAGTGGGGACCTTGACCACGTCGCCCTTCTTCCCGCCGAGCAGCGCCTTGCCGAGAGGCGACTCGTTGCTGATGCGGTTTTCCGCCGCGTCCGCTTCCGTCGTGCCGACGATGCGGAACTCCGCCTCCTCGTCAAACTCGACGTCCAGCACCTTGACCGTGCTGCCGAGAGAAACTTCGTGTTTGCTCAGCTCGCCGTCGTCTATGATGACGGCGTGCATAATTTTCTCTTCGAGGTCCTTGATTTCGGACTCGACAAAACTCTGTTCTTCCTTTGCCGCATCGTACTCCGCGTTTTCGCTGAGGTCGCCGAATTCGCGCGCTATCTTAATCCTCTCCGCAACTTCCTTGCGCCTGTTGACGACAAGGTCTTCGTGTCTGCGTTTCAGCTCTTCCAGCCCTTCGCGGGTAAGATAAACTTCGTTCATTGCTCGTTTTCGGCATCGGCGTCCGCCTCCGCCCCTTCCTCCGTTATATTTTCTTCCTCATCATATTCTTTGAGCTCTTCGGGGGCGTCGTCGGACGCTTCCGCCTCGCTCTCGTTCTCTGCGGGTTCCGCGGCGCTTTCCTCTGCGGCAGTCGTTTCCTCCGCAGCCGTGCTTTCAGCCGCCGCGCTCTCCGTAATCGCCGCGCTCTCCTCCGCGGCGGGAATTTCTTCCGCCGTCTCGGCGACGCCGTCTTCCGTGTCCTCTGCCGCGGTATGTTCGACAAGATTGGGCACTACGGCGTAATTTGCGGTGTGTGCCGCCACTTTTTCGGCAACGGCGGCGTCGACTTTGTCCTTGTCGGGCTTGAAACGCGCCTGCAAGGACACGATTTTGAACTCTATCGCGTGGAAACGGAAGCCCAGCGCGCCCTTGAAAACCTCTTCGAGCAAGGTGCGCAGATACGTTTCCGTCTCGAACACGTCGCGGTCGGTGATGCGGACGGAAACTTTGAGCTTGACGCCGTACTCGTTGACGATGAGGGACACCTTCCCCGTCTTCACGCCGTCAATTCCGTAGAACGTCTCTTTCACCAGCTTGCGGATGACGCCGAGCGTCGCCTTGCAGTTGCCGCCCTGTTCGCTGCGCAGGGTTATCTCACGCACCGCGTCGCTGCCGAGGAACAGCATCGTCAGCGAACTTATCGCCAGCACGAGATAAAGCACGCTGAGAGTTATGATAAGCCCCTTGACCAGCTGATTGTCGAACTCCGACTGCTCAATGCCTCCGAATGCGGTGACAATCAGGATGACGATGAGCACGAGAGCGATGATAAGCCCCGCCGAAGCGAGAATCTTCTCGATGTTCTTTTTCATACCGCCTCCGTCGGACGCCGAAACGTCCTCGATGCTTATTCCGCGCAAACAGCGTCCCCGCTTATCCGAAGCCGCTGTTTCCGAACCGTCTTATTTTTTTCATATAATATATACTATACTTTTCCAATAGTCAAGCGACTGCGGCGGTTTTATATGCCCCGTAAAATCGCCTGCGGTGATTTGACGGGGACCCCGAATTTTAACCCCGTAAAACGGGC
>OMFY01000003.1_pt1 | contig 186437 bp, 163 predicted proteins | sample 1645701 | NCBI WGS metagenome assembly OMFY01 (sample SAMEA103958111, study PRJEB25191) | human gut metagenome | biome: human-associated habitat [ENVO:00009003]; feature: intestine environment [ENVO:2100002]; material: feces | place: Germany | collected 2013/2015
GGAACAGACTTTTCTTCTACCTTCTTGGAGTTTATGTACTATATGAAAAGGATTTTAGATATGCGCAGTTTGCAATGACAGATTATGTGCACAAGCCGAGATTCATCGAACTCATGTTAAATACACGGTAATCTTCATATACGCGACAAAAAAATGTCCGTTTCCCCACGAAAGATGGGGAAACGGACTTGCACTAGATCACAAACGTACATGCTTGATTATCAATTCGCAATGCTTAATGCGTCTCCGCCTCACGGCGAAGGGCGCACGTTACTTGACAATCAGCTTTTATGTTGCATTGTTATTCACTGTCTTTGCCCTTCATAAAGTTTCTTGCTATTCCTTCATACAGCGCACGGGGCGAGCCATGGCCTGATTTCCTCGGAAAGCATAAGAATAAAGTTCCACCTCACTATCCTTACATATAACCAAAGAATACGACTCTCCTGGTTTCGCAGGATTGCAAGTCCAGTAATAAACACGGTCAAGCGCCCATAAAGAACCTGCTCCAGTTCCCAAATCGTCACGGCTGGAACGTTGTCCTGTCGCCGTAAATACGGTTTCACCTCTTACACCGTTTGGCGAAGTGTAATATACATGATACTTAAAACTTTCATTCGGATCAATATACCCGTTCAAACTTCCACCAGACGTGGTTGATGTTCCTCCATTGACAAATCCTGCGAAAACCCTAGGGAACGGGACCTTAAAGCCTCTCGGAGAAGGGTCATAAACTGTCTTTGTCGATGATATTTCATTTAACTCTCCATCATCACGAGTGTCACCATCCCATAGCTTTACTGTAAATGAATTAGTACTAAGCCAGTAATTACTTCCATCAGTAGGCTGAACATAATAAATGTTAGGATTTTGTATGGCCGTTGCCATTGTAACCCCTCCGGGATTAACATTGTATTGATATTTTTCTTCTGGCGTTTCCATCGGGCGGTAGTCTTCAACTCCAGTTTCATTTCGGTTCTTCAAAGCCACAATCGGGTCTTTGCGCCCCCACTGGTAATAAGTGGAGCCGATGTCCCTGTAGTCTAACTTCGCACCGGCTTGTGTCAGCTTCATGGGCTTTTGTGTTCCTGTTTTGTCTTGGGTAAACACAAAATCCAACTCACGCGGATTATAGAAAACCATTTTTCCGTCAACCCACCCGAGGTTGCATGGCATTATGCTATATGTAGTGCTTGCAAGCTCGTAAGCTTGGTAGTCTATCGTCTCGTTGATTTTATGCTCCGTCACCCATATGTGCCAGCTCCACATGATGTTGTCCCCGGCATCGCGCACGGCCACGACGGCGTTGGCCTGCTGTATATAGTCCGGGTCAATCGTGAATATAAGATATTTCTTGTCCGCCGACAGTCTCACGTCCTTGAACATATAAAAGCCGTCGCTCCATACGAGCGTAGCATCGTCAGGCGTTGGCAGGTACGGACTGTTAATGTGGTTGCCTTTGTAATCTACGAACTTCGTGTCCTTATCATAAGCTCCGGAATTGCTCTTTCCGTCAACGATTGCGTTGCCGTACACTAACGGCAGCATGTACGTGCCGGGAGCGTTTACCACGTAGCAGTTTGCCGTTGTCTTGCTTAATGTACCGCCTTCGGTCGACAAATCATACGGACTGTCCGGGCTTCCTTTAGGCTTCGCGGCTCTTAGCTCATCGTCACCGCGCCAATCAGTCATCAAGGCTGTTCTCTCGACAACGATTGGATAGCTTATTCCCTCTTCATAAACGTCGCCTCCGCCCTTGCCTTTATCTGTAAAAGTTTTTATTACTTCATCAATGGCTGTGATGGGTTCTTTCGGCTCTCCTTCTACCCGATACTGCGTTTCCGTGCCGCTCTTGTCTGTAACCGCCCATGCCACAGGCTCTTTTACAGACGGGTCTTGCGCACGGTAACGGTAGCTCTTGACTGTGTATGCCGACGATGTTCCGCCGAGCGGCAATTTTATCTCTGGCGTTACTTCAAACACATACGTCCAGTTGATTGACTCTGAAGAGATTTTGTATGTATAGATGTTTCCTGCCTCCCATTCCGTGAGGTTGCCGCTGGCGAGCTTGCCCTCAAGCGTATGATTGAAGCCGTCCTTGGTGGTCGTAAGGTTAACCTCCACCGTTGCGCCTTCGAGCTGCTGGGGAAGCATCATGAAGGTGGTTTCGGGATTCTTGTCGGTGATGTCCAGTACTTTATCCTTGTCAGCGTTGTCTTCAAGTTTTACGTTAAATGTCTGCGTAAAGTCTTTTTTATTACCGCTACAAGTCCAAGCAAACGTTCCGCTTGGCTTGTCCACGCCTGCCCCCTCTTTATCGGCTGGCGTGAAGGTGCACTCGCCTGCGCCGTAAAGTCCTTTCAGAGTGATGTGGTTTATGGTGCATCCTGCTATGTCGTTGGCAACGAACTTAACGGCGGCCAGGGCGTGGGCGAACTCTAAGGGCACGTTGCCCCGCTCGTTGGTAGTAGAGCGGCTGCATGCGGCGTATGCGAACATTATGTCGGGCTGCGCCACGGCGTCATTGCCGTCAGTAGTGGTTGGCACGGTGTAGCTGAAGCTCATCGTGTGGTCGGTCTTGTCTATGGTTAGCGCGCCGTTATCAAACTGCTTGTTGTCTTTGAACGAATACGGAGCGTATGCGTAGAAGTCGAGCGTCTCGTCTTCGGGCCAGTAGCGCGCGCCGCCGCTCGGCGACCATGCTTCGTTGGCGTAATTGGATACTTCCTCGTCGCTCATGAACAGCTTGCCGTCGCCCTGTGTGTAGGCGGTAACGCCGAAGTTCTTGCACTTTTCCTGGAAGTTGCCCGAATTGATGGGAACGCCGCGCGTGCCGGCCTTCGCCTCCTTGCTCACCGTGGCGGTGTTGACATCTATTGACGCGTGGAGATAAAGCGTGTCGCTGCCGCCCTCGCCGAGCATCACCACCGGGGAGTCGGCATGCTGCGTGGCGCGCGTCGATGGCGCGCCGTCGGCATCAGCGTCCACGCCGAACTTGATAACACTACTGTCAACGTGCATATAGTCGTCCATGACCTCGCACGACACCATCACCACTGACGACACGGCCAACGCCCATGCCTTAATCAGCAAACTGTTGTTTTTCATCACACAAATCCTCCGTATTTACATATACTGCGCTTGTCTTTATCACCGCGCTTGCTTTTATCGTGGCTGGGAGGGGAACATTCAACCCCGCCCAGCCTGGGTTGCGTCACTTTATGTCTGCGCACCCATAGTTTTTCCTTTTCTGGCTTTCCTGCTTATTACTGGCCAAGTTCGTTAGGAGACTCTACGTCGTAGTTGCCGCCGTCAAGGAACTCGTCAACAGTAACCTCGAATGAGATAGGAACGAGTACAGGTTCCGGGTTGTCCGGGTCTTCGGGGTCTGGGTCATAACCGCCATTGCCGTTGCCGAATACGAGGGTGTAGGTGTACTTATGGCCTTCCTTCCAGTCGAACTTGACAGGAATAGCAAGCTCCTTGGTCGTATAGCTACCGTTGCTTCCATCACCCCAAAGGCAAACATTGTCGCCAGGAAGGTCTGAACCTTCGCCTGAAACATTGTAAATCACGCAGTCTACGAGAAGGTATGTGTCTGTAGTAGCTTCAGAACCTGCTGTGCTGCCATCTGGGTCAGGATTTGTCTCGGGGTTCCATGCATTTGTAGTCTGCGGCATAAGCATCAGGGCTGTCCCCTTTTCATCTGTCAGGTTTACGACTGTGGGATTAGTCTTGCTTCCCTTGACATCAGTAAGGCTGAAGGTTACATTGTATTCCGCCTTAGTGTCTGCCAAAGCCCAAGAGCCTCTGTTTTCAGAGTCGGCAGTGCCAGAAGTCGGAAGATTGGGGTCTGTGGTTGTCGGGAATGTATAAGTTCCGCTGTTCTTCACGTTCTTAACCTTCACGCCTTTGATTTGCACAAAGATATTCTCGCTCTCGTTCCTTGCCTTGAACACAATCTGCGAGAGAGCGTGGCGGAAGTTAAGTTGTACAGGAGTTGTTTCCTTTGTCTCTCCTTTCTTCACAGCATAAAGAAGGTCAACCTGGCTGCCTACTGCAGATTCCACAGTAAAGTTGTTGAATGCAGGAGCGCCGCTGTTCAAGGCAAATGTTGTTCCTGCATTTACGTGAGCATAGAAGTCAACGGCATCCTCCGGCCAATAACGCGTACCAGTGCTATTCTCCCACGTATACGGAGCTTCGCTTCCTTTACGTTCAATCTTGTCGTCAGAGATGTAAGTCTTGCCTTGGTTCATGGCTGAAACCTGGAATGATGCCGGCATGTTTGTCGGGTTGTAAATGTCTGCGGCACGGGTAGAGCCATTGGTTACGGCCGCGAAGCGGATTTCGTCTGCGCCAAGGTTCGCCTCGACGATGTCATCCTGCGAGCAAGACCCCAGCATCAGCAGGAGTCCGGCTGCCAAAAAATAATACTTTTTCATCTTTTTCATCTTTTTGAAGTTAAAAAGTTAAACATATAAGTCGTTAAAGAATAATGTCGTCTTCCACTATCTCCCAATCGTCCACGGACGGGTCGAAGCCGTGTCCGTTCTCTATCGGGTCAGGCAGGTTGAGTCCGTCGATGATGAGGTGCACGTGCCTGAAGTCGGGCGCGTTGTGCACTTGTTCCGTTACGTCGAGGTTTTCGGAGTCTTTGTAGCAGTACTTCGCGCCATCGTCCATGACGACGTAGAACACCATCTTGTGCGGGTCGGGGTTTTCTGGGTGGTGGCCGAAAGTGTAGAACTTGCCCACGACAGTGCTCTCATCACCTGCATGCGCCTCGAAGGGCAGCGTGACGCACTCCCGGTCAAGCTCCTCGGTGGAGAAGGTGAGCACGCCGGACATGCCCGATATTGAGCCGCACATCTGCGTCATGTGCTTCAGGTTGGTGACATTGCGCACCTCGTAGGTATACGTACACACCAGCTCGTGGGGAAAGAGGGTTATCACCAGCTCGTCATTGCTCACCTTCACGTCGTCGTCACCCGGCTTCACGCAGATGTAGCTAACGCCGTCCTCGGTCACGTCGATGTCGGTGGCGGTGCATCCCCACATCATGTCGGGGCAGATTACGACACGTTCGTCCTCGGTATCGGCGGCTCTGGGAGCGTAGTTGGCTCCGTTGCCGTAGATGGGCTCGAGCACGTTGCCCTCACGTGTGAACACGCCGTGTGTCATGAAGTCGTCAGTGTTGAAGAACTGCACGGCCTCGGTGTCGTTGTTGAAACATATCACCCTGTACTTGCCTACCTTCAGGTCTACCTCTCCTCCTGTGGTGTTGTTGAAATCGAATCGCTGTCCGCTTCCGCCCTCCAGCGGGTAGAAGTACACGCACATGCCGTCAGGGTCGGCCTGCGGAGCGTCCCTCCAGTCGAATTCCACCCTTATGGAGACGGTGTGCGGGTGGTGGTAACACAGTTCCTTGTGCTCACACGACGCGAGGACGAGGGTCATTGCAGCTATATAAAAAAGATAATAGAGCCTTTTCATTTTTCCACCTCCTTCTATTTTTTGTTGTAATTGCCGCGTCCTATCAACCATACGAGCGACACCTCCACCTTCGTAGGGCCGAAGTAATGCAGGTTCTTGGTGGCCTGCCATACGTAGCACTGATCAATGGGAATATATTCGTAATACTTGCCTCCGAGATAGCCTATGCCCGCGGAAAAGTCGATGTTGAGCCTGCGGGCGATGGGGAGGGAGTAGCCATACTCGATGCCTCCGCCGAAGCAGGCACGGTCGAAGATGTCCCCGCCAGGCTCTCCGCCCATGTATCCACGTCCGCCAAGCTCGAAGTCGAAGGTCTGCACCTGTGCGTACAGGCCCAAGTGGTGTCCTGTGAGAGGCTTCTCCTTCGCGGCTCGGCCGAACCATTTTCTAAGAGTGATGTCTCCTCCGTAGGTGCGCCAATACCAGTGCGAGGGATCTGACTTCCACCAACCGTACATCCAGTTGCCGCCCAAGCTCCAGTCCTTGCCGAGGTAGAACTCCACGCCCACGTTGGGAACGAGGAGCGCATCGTACAGCATGTTGGTTTTTACGGCCATATAGAATGGTTTCTTCATGACCACAGGCGTGGTTATTGTAAGCCGTGGAGCGGGCGCGGGGGTTATGCATGTCGGTATGCCGTTTAGCGGCGTTAACTTCATGGGGTTGCGTACGCGCTGGTACCAGAGGTATGTGCTTGACGCTCTCAGCTCGGGGAAGAGCACACGATACATATATTTATAAGGCTTGCCGCCCTTGAAGCGGGACAGGCGGACGACATTGTTGTCAGCCGCTTTCTCTCCGCCTTCTACCCTGCGCAGTATGTCACGCAGGAAGGCGAGCGTCTCCTTACGGTAAGGCACGTTGGGGTCAGCTTCAACGAGGCGCACAAGTCCTTGCCAGTCGCGTCCGAGGAACTTGAACACGGTGAGCGAGTCGGGCAGTTCGCCATAGCTTTCAAGATAGTTGAATATGCGCTTCGCGCGGTTGGCCGAGAGCCTGCGATTGTGCATGATGCTACCCTCGGGCGAGGCACCGCCGACCACGAGGACTTTCCGCAGCCTGTAGATGGAGTCAGCATAGTCGGACTTGAATTTGCCGGTGATGTTGTCGAGCACGGCTTTATTGTCGCGTATTGACATGTCAAGGGTAGAGTAGTCCTGGCGGAAATATATTTTCACAGAGTCGCGTATGGACTCTTGCGCAAAGGTCTTGCAGGATGGCGACATCGCCGCCGCTACCGCGCCAAGTATCAGGAATAGAATATTTTTCATGTCGTTGCTGGTTAGTTAAACATTCAATTATTCACCGCATGACCGAAGCGAGCCGCCTGACATCCAGTGCGCCATGCTGTCTCTCCTCCTATATTGGAAGTTGAAGTAGCCCAGTATAGCGCATTGGTCTTGGCGGCCACGTTTTGTGCCTGGCAGGTGAAGACACCCGCCAACAGGAGCCGTGTGGAAATGAGAATCCGTTTCATCTTAATATATAATTATACAGTCTATTGTTTTTTTCCTTCCTATTCCTTTCTTCCCGTGGAAGCCGCTTTTAGCTCCCAAAACTATCCTATTTGAGATGCGAAATTAACATTCATGCGTAATTCGGAGTCAAAAGTATGAAAAAGTCTTATCATTACCCCCCCGAAGCGTTAAAAAACATTAACAACGTTATTTGAGAAGTATTTTTTGTTTAATTGCCCGTTTAATACATCTTAATATGAAAGTCAGAGATTGCAAAAGGGGTGCATGGGTGTACACTTTACAACTTGTTTGCGGGGAGGTGAAATTGTTCCGGATTTCCCGTAAAACATGTGTCATGGTGTTTGCGTGCCTTTTCTCGTTCGGCATGAAGAAGGCTCCGAATAGTGGCAGCGGGATTTTTTCTTAAGATATTTTGGCGGTTCCAAACTTTCTTTATACCTTTGCCGCCGGTTAGCAAACTGCTAGCTAAGGGGTGCTCGCTTGTTGGCGGGCTGAGATTAGACCCATAGAACCTGAAACGGGTAATGCCGGCGCAGGGATTCCGCATCTTTTTTCCCCCCTTTGGTATATAGTGATATAATAAAAGGACTCATGAGAAAGAGACTGATCGCCGCGGCAGCGATGGTATGTGCCGCAAGCGCGTGGGCAGCTGAACCGCTGGACACGCTGAGAACCTATGAACTGCAAGACGTGCAAGTGACCTCCACCCGGGCTTCGAGAAAGACCCCCGTGGCTTACAGGGATGTGAGCAAGGAGGAGCTCAGCCGCATGAACTTCGGGCAGGACATTCCCTACTTGCTGTCGCTCACGCCTTCCGTGACCACCACTTCCGACGCGGGCAACGGCATTGGCTACACCTCCATCAGGGTGCGTGGCGTAGACCCCAGCCGCATCAACATCACCGCCAACGGCATTCCCTTGAACGACGCGGAGAGCGGACAGGTGTACTGGGTGAACATGGGCGACTTCGCCAGCAACGTGCAGAGCATGCAGATACAGCGAGGAGCGGGCACCAGCACCAACGGCTCGGGTGCTTTCGGCGCTACCATCAACATGCAGACGGACAACCTGCAGACCGCGCCCTTCTTGCGGCTTGACGCCAGCGCGGGCTCTTACTACAGCCACAAGGAGACGTTGACCTTCGGCACGGGACTGCTGGGTGGCCACTGGGCCGTGCAGGGAAGGCTCTCCAACATCGGCAGCAAGGGATACCTGGACAGGGCTTCGGCCAAGCAGAACTCCTACTTCCTGCAGGCGGGATATTTCGGAGAGAACACCATGGTGAAATTCATCACCTTCAATGGCGAGCAAGAAACTTATCACGCCTGGAACTACACCAGCAAGTATGAGCAGAGTCTCTATGGAAGACGTTACAACTCCTGCGGCGTATACTGGGACGAGGAGGGGAACATGCGCTTCTATGACAACCAGATAGACGCTTACCATCAACAGCATTACTACCTCATCTGGGACCAGATACTGAATCGCCACTGGAATTTCTCCCTCGCGGGCCACTACACCAAGGGACAGGGTTACTACGAGGAGTACAAGGACGGAGAAGACCTGGCCGAGTATGGCTTGTCGTCCGACTACGGGCTAGCCTTCAGTGACCTGGTAAGGCAAAAGAAGATGGACAACGACTTCTATGGCGCTATCGCTTCTGTCAATTACAACAGCCTCAACGGGCTCAGGGCCACGCTGGGCGGCGGGTGGAACCGCTACGACGGCGAGCACTTCGGCCTGGTGAACTGGGTGAAGCACCCCGTGGAGGAACTGTTCCCCAACTGGAAGTATTATGACAACGATGCTTTCAAGAGCGATTTCAACGTCTACGCCAAGGCCGAATGGGAGTTCGCGAGGGGACTGAACGCCTTTGCCGACCTGCAGTATCGCCACGTGGGATACAGGTTGGAGAATCCCGGTGACTGGTGGGGCGCCAATACCGATGACGCTATCTGGGCGCACGACGACTTCGACTTCTTCAATCCCAAGGTGGGTCTTACTTGGCAAATCAATCCCCATCACAAGGCCTATGCCTCTTACGCCCTCACCCACAAGGAGCCTACCCGCAACGACTACCAAGACAACGAGACGCAACACCTGAAGCCCGAGAAACTGCAAGACGTGGAGCTGGGCTACAAGTATGAGAGCGCCAAGTTCTCCGCTGGCCTGAATCTATATTATATGTATTACAATGACCAATACGTGCTCACGGGTGAGCTGAACGACATCGGCGAGATGATAGCCAGCAATGACAACTCAGGCAAGAGCTATCGTGCGGGTATTGAGCTGGAGGCCGCGTGGAAACCTGTTGACTGGTTCCGCTGGGACTTGAACGCCACCTGGAGCCAGAACAAGGCCAAGGACTGGACCGTGACCGACAGCGAGACGGGCGAGGCCATCAACCTGGGCGATACTCATCTCAGCTTCAGTCCCGACTTTATCTTCAATAATGTGTTCTCCTTTAATTGGAAGGGGTTCAACGCCGCTGTCCAGAGCCAATACATTGGTGAGCAGTATCTGACCAACACCGACTTCAAGAGCTACACAAATTATCGGGAGGACGGCTCCGTGGAGAGCGAAGTGGGCATGATGCTGGAAGACTTCTTCCAGACCAACGTGAACCTGAGCTATACTTTCGCCTTGAAGCGTTTGGGCGTAAAGGAAGTGACGCTGGGCGTGACTTTCTACAATGTTTTCAGCGACGAGCACGACAACAACGGATGGGCCGCCCCCAATTACCGCGTGGTGAACGGCAAGGCTGAGGCTTATTGCGTGGACGACCTTTATGAGGCGGGCTTCGCCCCAAGCGCGCCTTTCAACTGGATGGCTCACCTGTCTATAGCTTTCTGATGGGCGACTTCCTCATGGCACACTGGCTGGATATTCTCACGGCCCTCACGGGGCTGTGGTATATCTGGCTGGAGTACAAGGCACACATCGCGCTCTGGGTTGTGGGCATCATCATGCCCGCCCTGAGCGCGGTGCTCTATTACCGCCATGGACTCTACGCCGACTTCGGCATGTCCATCTATTATGCGCTGGCAGCCGTCTATGGCTACTTCTCGTGGAAGTTTTTCCGCCATCGCCATGATGACCCCGCGCGGGAGCTGCCTATCTCTCATTTTCGCAGGCGATATGTCTTGCCGTCCCTGCTCTGTTTCCTCGTGGCCTGGGGAGGCATCTACTATATTCTCGTCCGTTTCACCAATAGTGACGTGCCCATCACGGATTCTTTTGTTAACGCCCTCAGCTTTATCGGCCTCTGGGCCTTGGCCCGCAAATACCTGGAGCAGTGGATTATCTGGATAGTGGTAGACGCGGTGTCCGCCGCTCTCTATGTATACAAGGGCATTCCTTTCACCGCCGCTCTCTATGGGCTCTACACGGTGATAGCCGTGGCGGGATATTATAAATGGAAAAAGATGATGACAGCATGATAACGGATTTTCCGCTGATAAGTGCCGACACCCGGTTTGACGCGGTGGTGCTGGCCAATGGAGAGTTTCCCGTCCATCCCGTTCCCCTTGGCATATTGCGGGGGGCAGGCCATGTGGTGTGCTGTGACGGGGCGGTGATGAATTTGCCTTTTACCCCCACGGCCGTCATCGGTGATGGAGATTCCCTCTCCGCGGAAGACAAGCTGCGTTTGAAGGGGCTTTTCCACCAAGTTTCCGAGCAAGAGGACAATGACCTGACCAAGGCCACCCGCTTCTGCCTGGGCCGCGGCTGGCGCAGGCTGGCCTATCTCGGCGCCACGGGCAAGCGGGAAGACCATACGTTGGGCAACATCTCCCTTCTTGTCCGTTATATGCGGGAGATGGACGTGCTCCCCACCATGGTTACAGACCATGGATATTTCACGCCCGCCCAAGGCCGGCAACTCTTCCAGTCTTTTCCCGGCCAACAGGTAAGCATCTTCAATTATGGCTGTCGTACGCTTGGCAGCCAAGGCCTCCGCTGGGAATCCTATCCATATCAAATGGCTTGGCAGGGGACGCTCAACGAGTCCGCGGGTGACTCGTTCATGCTCGCGGGCGACGGATACTACCTGGTGTTCCGCACCTTCGAGGCGAAAACATGATGGTTTTAACCCAAGCCTAATGACGGGTTTGGGTGTATTATGCTAGCGTGAGTTCGATAAAAAGTTGTAGAGACGCATTCTTGCGTCTCAGCGAGCCGCCAGGCCTTCGCGATTGGGGGTTTCATTCAGCCCTCTTGCTGGCCGAGACGCAAGAATGCGTCTCTACATGTTCTCGTTGATGTTTTATGATGTCTTTAGGCCGCTGCCTGTCAGTAGTCACGTGTAGAGACGCATTCTTGCATCTCGGCGAGCCGCCAGGCCTTCGCGATTGACGGTTTCATTCAGCCCCTCTTGCTGGCCGAGACGTGGCATGCCGCGTCTCTACCGTGAGGGGATTCTTTTTCGTTTGCTTGCCTTCCTGTTTGTAGAGACGCGGCGTGCCACGTCTCCATCGCCTGCCTTCTTGCTTGCCGAGACGCAAGAATGCGTCTCTACACGTTGGCGATGACAGATTATGCGCGCAAGCTGAGATTCATCGAACTCACGACCTCAGGTTGCGCACGTAGCCTGAGATTTGCCGAACTCATGTTCTATGAGATGTCTTAGCTGCTCTCGCCACTTCTGATGTGGTCTGGGAGGAAATATCCGTCAGTATCTTAATTTCTGTATAAAATCAGCCGTTTTCTCCCTTTATTTGTTTACAAAGGTTAAATATTGGGTTTTCACACGCGTTTTCTTAGCCAAAAACTTGGAGCGTATGATTATTTGCCATACATTTGCAGTGTACTACATAACTGGTACACTATAAAACGAGAATAAAACAACAACAATAACAATTTAAACAACAAAGACTATGGAGACTATTATCACCGCCGCAACCGTATTGAGCATGTTCATGAACCTCTCAAACGATGTCAACGCACCCTATTACTACAACGCGGACGTGGAGAACAACCAAGTGAAGACCCTGCACGTGTACAACGACAACGAAGGACAGCTGAGCGCGCGCCTCTCTTATCGCTACACCTACGACGACGAGGGCAGGCTGGTGAGCAAGGTGGCCTATCGCCACGGCGGGCGGGGCAACGCCGAGGAGCCCAGCTTCCGCCTGGACTACGCCTACGACGAGCAAGGCTACAGCGTGGAGCGCAGCGAGTGGAACGCCGAGAAGCGATGCTTTGACAAGGCCCGCTCCAAGACCGAGTACGTGGGCACGATGGAGAACATGGTGGCCGTGACCAACTATGAGTGGAGCGAGGAACAGGAGACCTTGATGGAGACGGAACGCTTCCTGGTGTGGGGCAACCATGATGACTTCCTCTTGGCCAGCAAATAAATCCCTTTATCGAGACCGTCAACAGAAAACGAGACCATCAATATATAAAAGACATGATACAGATAGAAAACCTACACTACACCTACGCGGGTTCCAGGAAGAACGTATTCAGGGATTTCAACCTGCGCCTGGAAAACAACAGAATCTACGGACTGCTGGGCAAGAACGGCACGGGAAAGTCCACCTTGCTTTACCTCATCTGCGGACTGCTCCGCCAGAGGCAGGGCACCATCACCATCGACGGCATAGACAGTCGCAAGCACGACCCCGACCTGTTGAGCGAGATGTTCATCATTCCCGAGGAGTTTGACCTCATGCCCGTGAAGCTGGAGGACTACATATTGCTCAACAAGCCGTTTTATCCCAAGTTTGACAAGGAAATCTTGTTGAAGTGCCTGTCCGACTTCGAGCTGTCTCCCGACATCAACCTGAAGCAGCTCTCCATGGGACAGAAGAAGAAGGTGTACATGAGCTTCGCCCTGGCGGCCAACACCCGCTACCTCTTCATGGACGAGCCTACCAACGGGCTGGACATTCCCTCGAAGAGCCAGTTCCGCAAGGTGATAGCCAACAACATGACCGAGGACCGCACGCTCGTCATCTCCACCCACCAAGTGCACGACGTGGAGTCGCTGCTAGACCACATCGTGATGCTCGACCAGTCGCGGTTGACGCTGGACGCCAGCGTGGCCGACATCACCGAGCGATACACCTTCCAGTTCCGTGCCCCGGGCGAGCCCATGGACGACGTGCTCTACGCCGAGCCTTCCTTGCAGGGCAACGCCGTGATAGCCCGCAAGAAGCCGGGCGACGAGGACACCACGCTCAACCTGGAGCTGCTCTTCAACGCCGTCACCCAGGGCAAGCTCTCGCTCTGACGGCCCCCTATATATAATATGTATACGGATACCTAACAATGACTCCGATGAAAGCATTCCAACCCCGAAGGTTCGCCCGTATGATGGCGTGGACGCTGCGCGGCGAGCGCAAGAACTGGATCACCATGGGCATGGTCTCCTGTGCCGTGTTCCTCACCTTCCTGGCCTACGCCGCCTGGGACATACAGGGCGAGTCGCCCCTGGAGCGGTGGGACCACATCAAGCGGGGCACCATCCTGTGCCTGGGCACCAGTTGCGGCATATTGATGGTGTGCTCCTCGCAGCTCATCGCCCACCTGAAGACCAAGGAGCAACGCCTGGCCTACCTGTCGTTGCCCGCCTCCACGCTGGAGAAATACCTCAGCCGGCTGCTCTACGTGGGCGTGCTGATGCCCCTGACGTTGCCCGTGGCCATGGTGGTGGCCGACGCGCTGGCCTCTCTCTTCGCCCTCACGCTGGGCGGCGGTTACGTCATGGAGGGCACGCGCTGCGCGTGGCTCGCCCTGGGCAAGCTCTCGGCCGGGATGGTGGAAGAGGCCTTGGCGTTGGTGCTCTACGCCGTGGTGGGCTACGTCGCCCTGTTGCTGGCCCTGTTGACGCTCTGCTCGGTGGTGTTCCGCCAAGGGATGGCGGCCTCGGCGGCCTGCCTTGTCGTGGTGCTCTTCGCCACGGGGATGGGCGTGGAGTGGCTCTCCGGCATGGGTCCCGTGGTCTCGCTGTCCGACTCGCAGGCGCGCCTGCTGCTCGGCCTGGCGGGCACGTTCTTCCTGGCCGCCGCCCTGCTGGCGATGTGGCTTTCCTACCGGGTGTACCGCCGCCTGCAGGTGGTGCCCGGCAAGTTCACCAACCTATAACCCCAATGATTTCTCAGACTTATGAATAAAAGATTCCAATTACGACGTTTCGGCCACGCGCTCACCTGGACGCTCTACGGGCAGAAGGGGCAGCTGCTCACCACGCTGGTGAGTCTCACGGCCATGTACTTCATACTCCTGGCGTTGACGATATGGATGCAGAAGGACGACCCCGACTGGGCCAGGCAGGCCTCCTACTACCAGATGACGGGCTTCTGCGTGATGGCCGGCTGCGCGGCCAGCTTCGTGTTCGTGACGCGTGTCTTCCACAACCTGAAGACCAAGCGGCAGCGGGTGGCCTACTTCTCGTTGCCCGCCTCCGCGCCCGAGAAGTGGCTGTGCCGCATGGTCTACGCCTGCGTGGTGTTGCCGCTGCTGGTGCCCGTGGCTTTCGTGCTGGCTGACGGGCTGGCCACGCTCTTCGGGGCCGTGTTGGACACGGGCTACGTGATGGAGGGCTGCGCCAACTACGCCAGGATGTTGGGGGAGATGCCCTCGGCATCCAACACGCCGGAGGATGCCCGCGCGGCCTTGATCTTCATCTACCTGCTGCTGACGGCCGCGCTGGCCATCAACGGCCTGGTGCTGCTCTGCTCCACGGTGTTCCGCCACGCCCTGCCCGTGTCCATCGCCTGCATGGTGGGGCTGGTGTTCCTCTTCGTCCACTGGGCCGACCACGCCGAGTTCGGCCACTACTCGCAGGGAGAGATAGAGCTGGCTTGCGCCCTGGTGGCCACGGCCTTGCTGCTGGTGGGCCTGGGGGAGCTGTACCTGTCATACCGCGTGTACCGCCGCATGGAGGTGGTGCCCGGCAAGTTCACGAACCTTTAACCGCCCCGCTGCCATGAACATCGCGATAAACCGCAAGCGACTGGGCCACCTGGCCGTGTGGACCCTGCGCGCGTCGAGACAAGAGATGGTGACTTACGCCGTCGCCATGACCGCCATCTATACGGCCATCATCTGGCTGATGCTGTGGGTGGCCAGGGACGAGAGCCTGGCCGACCGCGAGCTGACCATGTACTTGGCGCAGGCCTTCTGCACCAGCGCCTACTGCTTCGGCTGCTTCTTCTTCATGACCCGGGCGTTCGCCGTCCTGGGCACCAAGGGCGGGGCCACGGCCTTCCTCTCGCTGCCCGCCTCCATGACGGAGAAATGGCTGGTGAGGGTGCTCTACTCCTTTGTCGCCCTGCAGCTGGTGGCCACGGCTGCGCTCTTCCTGGCCGACGGGCTGGGCTGGCTCTTCTCGCTCTCGCTGGGGCAGGAGTACCCCCGGGGCGTGGCCCTGGGCGTGATGGAGGAGGTGACCAGGGGCTTCCGCTACAGCACCACCGTGGGCGGCGAGACCTTCCGCAGTCCCTGGCTCTTCGGCGTGTCGCTCAACGTCTTCAGCTCGGCTCTCGTGGTGTGGAGCAGCGCGGGCTTCCGCCATCCGCTGCTCTCCTCCATCGGGATCATGGCCGCGCTGGTGGTCTTCCTGGTGGCTCCCGGGCTGCGTGCCACGCAGGGACTGCTGCAGGTGCTGGGCGGGGAGTGGCTCACCTTCCTCTTCTACCTGTCCGCCGTGGTCATGCTCTTCGGGGCCTACTGGCTGCTGAGGCTCTCCTACAGGGCCTTCAAGCGCAGGGAAATAGTAACCCATAAATGGATGAACCTATGATATTCAACAACGAGAAAGCGATATACGTGCAGATAGCCGACCGCCTGAGGGAGGAAATCCTGGCCGGCAAGTACAAGCCCGACGAGCGGGTGCCCAGCGTGCGGGAATACGCCGTCTTGCTGGAGGTGAACACCAACACGGCCGTGAAGTCTTACGAGCTGCTGGCCAACGAGGGCATCATCTACAACAAGCGGGGCATGGGCTACTTCGTAAGCCCTGGCGCCAAGGAGCGGGTGATGGAGGAGCGCCGCCAGGAGTTCCTCAGCCAACGCCTTCCACAGCTTTTCCGCGAGATGGAACTCCTCGGGGTGGATATCTCCGCCGTGGTGAAGGCGTGGGAGAATCGTGGGTAACTCCCTCTCTCTATTATATGACGACGGCCTTGGTTCCCGCTGACAGTAAACGGGGAGCCAAGGCCGCTCTTCATGTCCCCATGGCGGAGCGGGGGAGGCCAATTCCAAAGGTCTCGCGAGATAACTTGTTCTCATGGGCGAAACAACTTGTTTTCCTGGGCGAGACAAGTTGAATTCCCGGGCGAGACAAGTTGTTTTCCCGACAAAAACAATTTGTTTTCCTGGTATCCATGATATTTCCGCTGAACCGATAGCGAGGCTCCGCGGATTTTCCGCCGCTCCTCTTGAAAGTCAACACCGCTTGAGAGCCTTCCGTGCCATGTGCCCAGAAGAGCTTCCCCCGCAGACAGGAATGGCGCTCGTGGCGGCTGGCGCGATTCTGACGCCAATCTCTTCTGCCGGGATTCCGGCTTACGCGCGCAATCCTCATTGCTTTTCAGCTGGTTCGCTATTTTCCCGCTGAGCCAAAAAGGGTGGGGTATATAAAAAGAAAAAAGCGATGACCTTCACAGGCAACCGCTCCAAATCTTCAATAGGTATTAGTTTAAGGTAAAAAGATTGTTTTCAGGATAACAGTGACAAAGATAAGGCAATTTTTCTTAACTTCCAAAATAATTCGATACTTTTTTTGAATTATTTTCCCGTGTGGGTGCACAATTGGAAAAAAGTTTTTCCAGTCCTTTAAATCCAGGCATTTTAATGCTTTTTTGCCTATAAGACAATAAATCCCCCGCGGGAAACCCGCGGGGGATTTGTCGTTCAAGGTACAAGGGAATGATTATTGTTGTGTCTTTATCTTTTCCACGTACGCGTCTATCACGGCCACGGCTGTCAGGTTGACGATATCGGGCACGCTGCTCTCGAAGTCGGTGAAATGGATGGGCTTGTTGAGTCCCATCTGTATGGGGCCGATAATCTCGCTCTCGGGATAGAGGGCTTGCAAGAGCTTGTAGGAAGCGTTGGCGCTGCTCAGGTTGGGAAACACCAGGGTATTCACGTCTTTGCCCTTCAGCCGGGAGAAAGGATACTTGTTGTCGCGCAGCTCCTTGTTGAGGGCGAAGTTCACCTGCATCTCTCCGTCTACCGCCATGTCGGGGTATTCCTTCTGCAGCCTCTCCACGGCCTCGTGCACCTTGACGGGCGAGCCGGAGTCGTCGGTGCCGAAATTGGAGTAGCTGATCATGGCGATGTTGGGCGTGTCGTTGAAGAACTTTACCGTGTTGGCGCTCAACCGGGCTATGTCTATCATCACGTTGCTGTCGGGATGGCGGTTGATAAGCGTGTCGGCCACGTAGAAAGTGCCTTTGGGCGTGTTGAGGATGTGCATCGTGCCGAAGGTATTGTAGCCTTCCCGGATGCCCACCACCTCCTTGGCCACCTTGATGGTGTTGCTGTATTTGGTGTAAAGTCCCGTGATGAAAGCGTCCGCGTCGCCGCTCTCCACCATCGACATGCCGAAGTAGTTGCGCTCATACATCTTGTCGTATGCCTCCTCGAAGGTGTAGCCCTGGCGGGCGCGCTTCTCGGCCAGGTGCTTGGCGAAGGTAGCCCTGCGTCCTTGCTCTGAGTCGGCGCGCATGTCGATAATCTCGATGTCGGTCAGGTCAAGTTTCAGTCGCTGCGCCACGCGGTGCAGGCGGTCTGGGTTGCCCAGGAGGATAGGGTAGCAGATGCCTTCCGTCTTGGCCTGCACGGCCGCTTTCATCATCGAGGGGTGGCCTCCCTCGGCGAACACCACGCGCTGGGGGTGGAGGCGGGCGGTCTCGTGGAGCGTGCGGGTCAGCTTGGTCTCCTGTCCCAGCAGCTGCCGCAGGTTCTGCTTGTAGGCGTCCCAGTCGGTTATCTCGCGCCTGGCCACTCCGCTGTCTATGGCGGCCTTGGCCACGGCCGCGCTCACCTCGGTGATGAGGCGTGGGTCTACGGGCTTGGGGATAAAGTATTTCGGGCCAAACGTGAGGTCGTTTACGTGGTATACCTCGTTCACCACGTCGGGCACGGGCTGCTTGGCCAGGTCGGCGATGGCCTTCACCGCCGCCATCTTCATTTCCTCGTTGATGGCCTTGGCGTGAACGTCCAGCGCGCCGCGGAAGATGTAGGGAAAGCCTATCACGTTGTTGATCTGGTTGGGATAGTCGGATCGTCCCGTGGACATCAGCACGTCTGGGCGGCTGTCCATGGCGTCCTCGTAGCTGATTTCGGGCACGGGATTGGCCAGGGCGAACACCACGGGATTGTCGGCCATGGAGCGTACCATGTCCTTGGTGAGCACGTTGCCCTTGGAAAGGCCCACGAAGACGTCCGCGCCCTTGATGGCTTCCTCCAGCGTGCGCGCGTCACGCCGCTTGGTGGCGAAGAGCTTTTTCTGCTCCGTCAGGTTGGGACGGTCGTCGGTTATCACGCCCTTGGAGTCTATCATGACAATGTTTTCCACCTTGGCTCCCAGCGCCACGTAGAGCTTCGTGCAGCTGATGGCCGCGGCCCCGGCTCCGTTTACCACGATTTTCACTTGGCTGATGTCCTTGCCGGCCACTTCGAGGGCGTTCTTCAAGCCTGCCGCCGAGATGATGGCCGTGCCGTGCTGGTCGTCGTGCATCACGGGAATGTCGAGCGTGCGCTTCAGCCGCTCCTCGATATAGAAGCATTCGGGAGCCTTGATGTCCTCCAGGTTGATGCCGCCGAAGGTGGGGGCTATCTTCTCCACGGTCTCGCAAAACTTCTCGGGGTCTTTCTCGTCGATTTCTATGTCGAAAACGTCCACGCCGCCATATATCTTGAAAAGCAGTCCCTTTCCTTCCATGACAGGCTTGCCGCTCATCGCCCCGATGTCACCTAGTCCCAGCACGGCGGTGCCATTGCTGATGACCGCCACCAAGTTGCCTTTGTCGGTATACTTGTAGACGTCGTTGGGAGTCTCCTGTATCTCCAGGCAGGGATAGGCCACGCCAGGAGAGTAAGCCAGGCTAAGGTCTGTTTGTGTGCGATAGGGTTTTGTGGGTCTTACCTCAATCTTGCCGGGTCTACCAGAGGAGTGGTAGTCCAGGGCCGCTTCTTTGGAAATCTTTGTCATCTTGCGTATGTTTTTATAAGTCTGCCTCTTGGCTAAATACTTATGCAAAGATACTGCAAATCGCAGAAACGGCAAAATATAGGGAAGCGATTTTTTCTTCTATTAGTAGTTATATACATATTATAATATATGTAATAGATGCCGGAGCGGGAGGATTATAGCTCGGCATAGAGAGGAATGTCTTGCAGGTAGCGGTATTGGCGGCCTTCGTAGTCCATGCGGCAGCAGTAGTGCGAAAGGCCGTTGGAGACCACCAGGTAGTCCACCCGCAGCAGAAGGTTGTAGGTGGCTATCTGGTCGAAAACAGCCTGGGTGATAGCCACGTGGGGTGCCTTGTATTCGACAATCATGCGTGGGCGCAATCGCGAGTCGTAGAGCACCGTGTCGGCCCGCAGTTGCTTTTCTCCCACTTTCAAGGCCACCTCGTTGGCCATCAAGGCTCCGGGGTATCCTTTTCGTTCCACCAGCATGTGCACGAAGTGCTGCCGCACCCACTCCTCGGGTGTCAGCTTCACGTATTTGCGGCGCAGCGTGTCGTAAATGGTGGGCATGTCGGGTGTTCCGCCTAATTTTATGGGATAATCCGGTAGGTTTAATTGAATCATTTTCGTATCTTTGCAAACGCGAAGATACAAAAATCTCGCGACACACTCCGTTATGGCAGAAAAGAATTTAGGAACAACCTACGCCTCACTGGTGAAGGCGCTGAAAGCGAGACAATTCTCGCCCGTCTATTTGCTGATGGGCGAGGAGCCTTATTATATAGACAAGATATCGGATTATATCGCCAACCACGTGATGGCTCCAGAGATGAGGGACTTTAACCAGTCGGTGGTGTTCGGCGCTGATGTCACGGCTGTCCAGGTGGCCGACCTTTGCAGGGAATATCCCATGATGTCGGAATACAGGGTGGTTGTAGTGAAAGAGGCGCAAAACCTCAAGGGCTGGGAACCGATAGAGCGTTACCTGGACAGTCCCGTGAAGTCTACCATCCTGGTGATTTGCCATAAGAATGGCTCGATAGACAAGCGCAAGAAGATAGTGGGCAAGGCGGCTGCCGTTGGCGTGGTGCTTGAGAGCGCTAAACCGAAAGACTGGGAATTGCCGGCCTTTATAGAGAATTACCTTAAAGCCAGGAAAGCCACCGTGGAACCGAAAGCTTCGCAGATGATAGCTGACCACGTGGGCGCGGACCTTGCCCGTCTTTCTTCTGAGTTGGACAAGGTTCTGATTTCGTTGCCAGAGAATGACAGGCGGGTAACTCCCGACATCGTGGAGCGAAAGATAGGGGTAAGCAAGGAGTTTAATGGCTTTGAGCTGCGAAACGCCATTGTCAACCACGACATATATAAGGCTAATCAGATAGTGAAATATTTTGACAGTAATCCGAAAGCTGGCTCCATTTACACTTTCCTGCCTTTGCTCTTTTCTTACTTCCAAAACCTGATGATAGCCTACTATGCCCCAAACAAAAGCAACGAGGACGAACTGGCTCGTTATCTGGAACTGAGGGGAGGGTGGGCTGCCCGTGACTACCAGAAAGGCATGCGCAACTACACTGGCAGGAAGGTGATGCAAATCATAGAAAAGTGTAGGGAAGTGGATGCCAAGAGCAAGGGCCTGGACAATGTAAATACTACAGCTGGAGACCTGATGAAGGAGTTGCTTTTCTTTATTTTCCACTGAAAAGAGCAGGGAGCGGGGACAGATGATTGTCATATTTAAACCATAAAAGAGGGCTGTTGAGGACAAAAAACAGCCCTCTTTTTATGGTTTTAAGCCTTGCTTTCACCCCTTTTGGGGTGCAATATCCCGCCATTCCATTCTAGATGAAAGATTTCTCGTGTACCTTGTTTTTGAGTCTTTTCATCTGAATTTCAATAGGTTAGGAGAAAATATCCTTGTTGAGGCTTTCGTATTTGAAAACTGTCGGGAAGTTGACCGAAAATATCTCAAAAACGGGGAAAATCGCCTTTTATAACCAAGAGAAATTTAAGTTTAGGCAACTTTAAGATTTATATTCGTGAATGAATTGGTACTTTCAAAATCTAATTGTTAACATCAATCACATTTATGAATGTTAATCAATTGAGAAAATCACGGCGATTACAAAGTTGAAAACACGTTTTAAAACAAGAACATTTAAGTACATAAACACGAATGAATAAATATGCATAGTATGAAATACGCTTTAAAACGATTGATAACCAACGTTTTTAGCAAATAACAAAGTGTTTTGTACATAAAAATCGTTTTAATTTGCTTCTAAACGCTGCATATTGGCCATATATTATCAGTATGCGGGTTGTATATCTGCTTATTTACCAATTATTTGTGTCATTTCATTGGAGGTGTCCACTTTATGGGTTTAGGACTATAAATGTTGTTTTATAAATCCATATCCACATTTTACGTTTATTTACGTACTTAAATGTAAAATGCAAATATATAAATTTAAATATCACAAACAAAGATTCTTGTTTAAATTCTTGTATATGTCAATTTTTCGTTTTACCTTTGTAAAATCAAAGAAAAATCACCATTTTTGGTGTAAATACCTTATATGAACGACATGAAAGATAGAATCCGGCAACTGATGGAGAGCCAGCACATGACCCAACAAAGTTTTGCCCAGGCGTTGAATATGTCTCCCGCTTCATTGAGCAGCATCTTCAATGACAGGACACGTCCTACCCTCAACCATGTAGAAGCTATCAAAAACAGGTTTCCCTCTATTAATATAGAATGGTTGCTGTTTGGCCGTGGTGACATGTTTTTATCCGACGATGAGCAAGCAGTCTCTCCTTCCACCCCTTCTTCCAATTCAGAAGAAATGCAGCTCGATTTCTCTGAAACTCCTAAGCGTACCTCTATGTCCTATCCAGACTCCACTATGCGGCAAAATCCTGTGCAATCTCCTTCCTATAGGTCTGTACAGGAAATGAAAATTTTAGACAAACCGATACGCAAGGTGGCTTCCATACAAGTGATTTATGACGATTCCACCATAGAGATCTTTGTGCCTAAAAAGTAGGAGAAGGGGAATGATATGCTTGGTTTTCCGTCTCCTTGCGCGTAATATTGCCTGCGTTTATCCGATTGGGATTTGTCTCAGGTGGTTTTGCTGAACGAAAACGCCTGTTTTATTTGCAGATCTCCGTGTTTTGGCGTATCTTTGCAGTCATATTTAATTAATTATGACTGCGATGAGAAAACATATCCTAGACCTTGAGGTAGTGTCCGTGGAGTTTCTGAGCGACAAGCACGTGCTGGTGAAGTTGACCCACGAGCACACCTTGCCTGAGATGCTTCCAGGACAGTTCGTGGAGGTGAAGGTGGACAATTCGCCCACCACTTTCTTGCGCCGTCCTATCTCCATCAACTTTATGGACCATGCTGCCAATCAATTATGGTTGTTGGTGGCAGTCGTGGGTGACGGAACGCGTGCCATAGCCCATTTGAAGCCTGGAGACAGGCTCAATTGCGTATTGCCTTTAGGAAATGGTTTCACCCTTCCAGAGAATGCCCAGCAGCGTTATTTGCTAGTGGGTGGAGGCGTAGGAATGGCTCCTATGCTTTATTTGGGCTCGGAAATCAAGCGTATGGGTGGAGTGCCGACATTCCTTTTGGGCGGTCGTTCCGCGAAGGACATTCTCATGAAGGACAGTTTCGAGCGGATGGGGCGTGTATGTATCACCACGGAAGACGGTACTTTAGGCGAGAAAGGCTTCGTGACGCAGCACAGCGTGTTGCAGCGTGAGCTGTTCGACAGGATATGCTGTTGCGGTCCCAAGCCCATGATGGTAAACATGGCGCGCTATGCCAGCAAGGTGGGCGTTGACTGCGAGGTGTCGTTAGAGAACAAGATGGCGTGCGGCTTGGGAGCCTGTCTCTGTTGCGTGGAGAAGACTACCAAGGGGAATGTTTGTACGTGCAAGGAAGGACCAGTGTTCAATATCAATCAATTGTTATGGCAAGCCTGAGTGTAAATATCAATAAGTTGTGCCTGCGCAATCCCGTGATGACGGCTTCTGGCACATTTGGTTATGGATTGGAGTACGCCGATTTCGTTCCTCTCAACGAGTTGGGCGGCATTGTCGTCAAGGGAACAACCTTGGAGCCCCGTGAAGGCAACGACTATCCCCGCATGGCGGAGACACCCCAAGGCATGCTCAATTGTGTGGGATTGCAAAACAAGGGCGTGGATTACTTCTGCGAGCACATTTATCCACAGATAAAGGATATAGATACCCACATGATAGTTAACGTGAGCGGCCACTCTCCGGAGACCTATGCCGCCTGCGCGGAGCGCATCGGGGAATTGGAACGCATTCCCGCCATTGAGCTGAACATCAGCTGTCCCAACGTGAAAGACGGGGGCATGGCTTTTGGCGTTACCTGCCAGGGAGCCGCCAGCGTGGTGAGTGCCGTGAGAAAGGTGTACCATAAAACGCTTATCGTGAAGCTCTCCCCCAACGTGACGAGCATTTCGGAGATTGCGCGCACGTGTGAGGCAGAGGGAGCTGATGCCGTTTCGCTCATCAATACGTTGATGGGCATGGCCGTGGACATCGAACGGAGGGAACCTTTGCTGAGCATTCGCACGGGTGGGCTAAGCGGTCCCGCCGTTAAGCCAGTGGCCTTGCGTATGGTGTATGACGTTGCCCACGCCGTAAAGATTCCCGTGATAGGCTTGGGTGGTATCATGACCGCTACCGATGCCGTGGAGTTCTTGATGTGTGGCGCCACGGCGATAGAGATAGGCACGGCTAATTTCATTGATCCCGCTGTCACCAAGAAAGTGAAAGACGGGCTCAATGACTGGCTTGATACACATGGATGCGCCTCGGTGCAAGAGATTATCGGAGCGATAGGGTAAGAGTTTTATCGCTTCTTTTTGAATAGAAAACGACAGTGCCCGGCTAGTTTATAGTCGGGCGCTGTCGTTGAGCAGGTAGTTGTCGAGTATCACCATGGCGGCCATCGCCTCCACGATGGGAACGGCTCGGGGCAATACGCAGGGGTCGTGCCTGCCGTGGGCGGTGAATGTTGTGGTGTTTCCCGCCGTGTCTATGGTCTCTTGGGACTTCATGATGGTGGCCACGGGCTTGAAGGCCACCCGGAAATAGATGTCCTCGCCGTTGCTGATGCCGCCTTGTATGCCGCCACTATGGTTGGTCTTGGTATGGATATGTCCCTCCTCGTGTGTGAAAGGGTCGTTGAGCAGGCTTCCCCGTTGGGTTGCGCAATCGAAACCTTCGCCATATTCAAACCCTTTTACGGCGTTGATACCCAGCATGGCCGCCCCCAGTTGGGCGTGCAGTTTACAGAACTCTGGTTCACCCAGTCCCGCGGGACAACCTTTTATCACGCATGTGATGACTCCTCCAATGGTGTCGCCCTCCGCTTTTACCTTGCTTATCAGTTCTTCCATCAGGCGAGCTTTTTCGGCATCAGGGCATCTCACTATATTGTCTTCCGTGTGAGAGAGGTCATACTTCCGGTAGTCCTTGTCCAGACAGATGTCTCCTACTTGTGATGTATAGGCTGTTATGTTGATGCCCAGTTGCCGCAAGGCCAGCTTGGCCAGGGCACCGCCCACGCATCGGGCTATAGTGACACGAGCCGAAGAGCGGCCTCCGCCCCTGTGGTCACGGATGCCATACTTATGGTAATAGGTGTAGTCGGCGTGGGAAGGCCTGAAAAGCGTGCGCAGGTGGTCATAGTCACTTGAGTGCTGGTTGGTGTTGCGCACCAAGAACCCTATGGGGGTTCCCGTAGACTTGCCCTCGAACACGCCGCTTAGCAATTCCACTTTGTCCTGTTCGTTACGGCTGGTGGTGATATGGCTTTGTCCAGGCCGTCTGCGCTCCAATTCGCCTTGTATGAAGTCCATGTCTATGCTTACGCCTGCGGGCATGCCGTCTATCACGCCACCCACAGCCGCTCCATGGCTCTCCCCAAAGGTTGTCAAGGTAAACAGGTTGCCGAATGTGTTCCTCATTTGCAGACAGCTTAGTTGGCCTTACCCTCTTCGTCGTGATGATGGCAGCAGCCGTCGTGATGGCCATGTCCGCCGCAGCATCCTTCGTCTCCGTGGTCGTGGTGATGTCCGCAGCACCCTTCCTCGCCGTGCTCGTGATGGTGTCCGCAAGAGCATCCCTCTTCTCCATGCTCGCAACCACAACCGCATTCTCCGCTGATGAGTTTCGCCAGGCGGGTCATTTCCTCGATGGTGGCCTCTCTTGTCTCCAGGATTTCTCCCGTAAAACGGAGCGTGAGCCCCGCCAAGGGGTGGTTGAGGTCTATCTTCACGTTATCATCGGCGATTTCCATCACTTTTCCCGTGAAGCGGTTGCCGTCTTCGTTTTGCAAGGGTATCTCCGCCCCCACGAACACGTTGTCATGGTCGAAGTGTCCATTCTGGCAGAAAGTTTCCCTGGCTACGTTCACGATATGCTTCTCTGTCCGTTCCCCGTATGCTTCCTCGGGTGTCAGGACGAACTCGAAAGTTTCCCCTTGTGCCATGTTTATCAGGTTCTCCTCAAACTTGGGCAGCACCACCCCCATGCCACTGATGAAGATAAATGGGTGGTCGGGAGTGGTCTCCTCCAAGAGGCGTGGCTCTCCATTGGTTATGTCATATAACTTGTAGGAAACGTTGATGTACTTGTTGGCGTTCTGTTCCATGTCTTTTTTGTTGATGGTTTATGTGTAATAGTCGTTTTCGATGTGTGTGGTCAAGCGTCAGCCAGCGGATTCCAGCCTTGCGCTTTCAGTTCAAATTCCTGGTTGTCCCTGGTGATGAGCATCTTGCCCAGCTCAGGCCTCGTGATGTAGCCTATTTGCTTGATGCCCTCTATCTGTTCCAGTTTCTCGTGGTCACCTATGGGCACGGTGAATAGCAGCTCATAGTCCTCGCCGCCATTCAAGGCGCAAGTGGTGAGATTCATGTTGAATTCCTCTGCCATCACGGCGGTTTGGTAGTCTATTGGGATGTTTTTCTCGTATACCCTGCAGCCGCAATGGCTTTGCTTGCATATGTGCATCAGTTCGCTGCTCAGTCCGTCGGATATGTCTATCATGGCTGTGGGCTTGATGCCGGCCTCCCTCAGCCGCTGGAGCACGTCTCCCCTGGCCTCGGGCTGCAGTTGCCGTTGCAGCAGATACTCCTTGCCCGCGAAGTCGGGCTGGAAGTTTTTCATCTCTTCCATTTCTTTTTGCAAGGCTTTCAGCCTTTCCGTCTCTCCCTTGGCTTTGGCTTCCCGCGCTTTTTGGCGTATCTCTTCCACTTGCGCGTAATAGACACCGTTTTCCCTTTCCAGCAGTTGCAGACCCATGTAGGCGGCGCCCAGGTCTCCCGATACGCATATCAAGTCCGTCTCCTTGGCGCCGTTTCTGTATACAATGTCCTCTTTCGCCGCTTCCCCTATGCAGGTGACGCTGATGGCCAGCCCCGTGAGCGAGGTGGTGGTGTCGCCGCCCACGATGTCCACGCCCCATTTGCCGCAAGCCATGCGCATGCCTTCATAGAATTCCTCCAGGTCTTCCACGTGGAAACGCTTGCTCAGGGCGATGCTTACCACGAGTTGCCTGGGCGTACCGTTCATGGCGAAGATGTCGCTGATGTTCACCATGGCGGCCTTGTAGCCCAGGTGGCGCATGTCCATGTAAGTGAGATTGAAGTGCACGCCCTCCATCAGCATGTCGGTGGTCACCAAGACCTCCTTTTCGGGATAGTGCATCACGGCGCAATCGTCTCCCACGCCTTTCAGCGTGGAGGCGTTGCGCGGGACGATTTCTTTCGTGAGATGGTCTATCAGGCCAAACTCACCCAGTTTCGCTATATCCATGTATCGCGTAGTCTCTTTTGTCGTGCCCTACGAACGCTTAATCATCTGGCGCATGATTTCTGTCATGATGGGTTGCGCGGCGTTCGCGGCTATCTGCACTTCCTCGTGACTTACCTCCACGGGGTCGTCAAAGCCTCCCAGGTCGGTGATGACGCTGATACCGAACACCTTGATGCCGCAGTGGCGGGCCACGATTACCTCGGGCACGGTGCTCATTCCCACGGCGTGCGCCCCGAAGGAGCGGAACATCCTGTACTCGGCGGGAGTCTCGAAGGTGGGACCCTGCACGCCGATATACACGCCGTGCACCAGCCTGATGCCTTCCTCCCGGGCTATCTGGTCGGCCAGGTCGCGCAGTCCCTTGTCGTATGCCTCGTGCATGTCGGGGAAGCGGGGACCCGTGGGGAAGTTCTTTCCCCTCAGCGGGTGCTCTGGGAAGAAGTTGATGTGGTCGTCTATCACCATCAGGTCTCCTATCCTGAAGCCGGGATCCATGCCTCCCGCGGCGTTGCTCACGAAGAGCGTCTCTATGCCAAGCTCATACATCACTCGCTCGGGGAAGGTCACTTCTTTCATGGAGTAACCCTCATAGAAATGGAACCTGCCTTCCATGGCCATGATATCCTTTCCCCCCAGCTTGCCGAAAATCAGCTTGCCGGCGTGCCCTTCTACGGTAGACACAGGGAAATTGGGGATGTCTTTATAGGAGAACTCATATCTTTCAGTGATCTCTGAAGCTAATTGTCCTAGGCCCGTTCCCAGTATGATGGCTGTCTTTGGGCTTGTGGTCATCCTTTCTCTTAACCAGGATGCTGTCTCTTGAATTTTTTCGTACATAGCTTATGATCTTTTCGTTGAACGTGTTTTCTTGCTCTAGCATGAAATCCACCTGTATGGGCAGCTCCAGCAGATGGGCTTTCATTTCCTCGTCCATTCCTTCCACGGCTCTCAGCCTTACGGCGTCTTTCTCCGTGGTGATGATGGCACGGGGGTGGGGCAGGGCGTTGAAGGCCTCGCTGATGCGGGCGATGTCCCTGCGCCTGAACATGTGATGGTCAGGGAAGGCCAGGGTTCGCGTGGAAGCGAATTTCCCCTCCAGGTCTTTCTCCATGTGCTTGGGCGAGGCGATGCCCGCCAATAGCAGTACATGGTGGTCTTTCAGCTCTTCCATCCTCACCTCGTTGCCGCCAAAGACGTATTGGGGGGCGCGGTAGTTGATGGTGGTGAAGTAGAGGCCTTGATAGGGGAAGAGGTCCAGCGCCTTGGTGAGCACGCGGTATTCCATGGGCTTCAGGTCTTTGGGACATTTCGTCACGATGACGATATCGGCCCTCCGCTTGCCGCTCACGGGCTCTCGCAGCCGTCCCGCGGGCAGCAGCTTGTCGTAAATGAACAGCCTGTGATAGTCCACCAGCAGGATGTTGATGCCCGGTTTCACGTGGCGGTGCTGGAACGCGTCGTCCAGCACGATGACTTCCACGTCCTTGGTGGCGGGATTTTCCTGCAGCAGCTCTATGCCTTTCACTCTCTTTTTCTCCACGGCCACGGCCACGTCGGGAAACTTGCGGTGCATCTGGAAAGGCTCGTCGCCGATCTCTTCCATGGTGGTGTTCTCGTCCGCCAGGATGAACCCCTTTCCTTTACGCTTGTACCCCCTGGACAAGACGGCCACGCGGGCTTTGTCCTTCAATAGCCTCACCAAGTATTCCACGTGAGGGGTTTTCCCTGATCCGCCCACGGTGATGTTGCCCACCGAGATGACGGGTATGTCGAAGGCCTGGCTTTTCTTGATGCCCACGTCGAAGAGCCAGTTGCGGAACCTCACTCCCAGTCCGTACAGCCAGCTCAGCGGCAGCAGCCATTCGTTGATTTTTATCAGGTCGCCCTCCGTGCGCATCGTTACTTGATATTTGGCTCAAAGGGTATCCTGGCCTGTATGGCGTCCATGCGCTCCACCTGGCGCAGGAGCATGAAGGGCTCGTAGTACGCGCCCAGTGTCTCTTTGAGTTGCTCATCCAGGTTGTTGTTGCGGCTGACGGTCTCGTTCAGCAACTGGTCCAGCCAGCTTGTCTTTGCCGGATAGCTCTTGGTGTAGTAGCTCTTGGTCTTGGCCAGCTCCGCCGCCTTGGCCACGGCGTCGTCCAGTCCGCCCAGCTGGTCCACCAGCTTCACGCGCTTGGCGTCGGTGCCCAGCCATACGTGGCCTTGCGCTATTTTCTCCACTTCCTCCACGCTCATCTTGCGGCCGTCGGCCACGCGCTTGCGGAAGAGCTTGTAGCCGCGGTCTATGTATCGCTCCAGATAGCCCATCTCCTCAGCCGTGAAAGGCCTGGAGGACGTGCCGAAGTCGCTGTGGGCGTTGGTCTTCACGTGGTCGAACTTGATGCCCAGCTTCTGGGTGAGCAGCTCGCTGGCGTCGGGGAACAGCCCGAAGATGCCTATGCTGCCCGTCAGGGTGGTGGGCTCGGCCACTATCCAGTTGGCGGGCGCGCTGATGTAATACGCTCCCGAGGCCGCCATGCCGCCCATGGACACCACCACGGGCTTCTTCTGCTTCAGCAGCTCTATCTGGTGCCATATCTGCTCCGAGGCATAGGCGCTGCCGCCGCCGCTGTTTACCCTGATGACCACGGCCTTCACGTCGTCGTCATCCATCAGCTTCTCCAGGTCGGGGCACATCACGTCCGAGTTGATGGTGTGCTCCTGGGCGAACTTGCCCGCCACGCCGCTCACCACGCTGCCGTAGGCGTAGTAGATGGCTATCTTGTCGTCGCCGTCCTTCTTCTCGGGCACGTCCAGCATGGCGGTCACGCCCAGCTGGTTGATGGTCTTGTCCGCCTCTATCTTCAGTTGCTTCTTGATGATGCCCTTCACGGAGTCCGCGTACACGATGCCGTCCACCAGCTTGTATTTCAGGTAATCCTCCGCGGGAGCCAGGGTGATGAGGCTGTCGGCGTACAGGTTCAGCTGCCTGGCGCTGATGCCGCGGCTCTTGCTCACGTCACCCACGATGGTGTTCCAGATGCCCGTCAGGTAGGCGGTCACTTGCTGGCGGTTGGCGTCGCTCATCCTGTCGGCCGTATACATCTCGGGCATGCTCTTGTAGCTGCCCACCTTGGCCACTTGCATCTTGATGCCCAGCTTGGCCAACAGGTCCTTGTAGTAGACGGGCTCCGACACCATGCCGCTCCAGTCTATCTGCCCCTCGGGGTTGATGTATATCTTGTTGGCCGCCGAGGCGAGGTAGTAGGCTCCCTTGGTGTATATGTCGCCATAGGCTATGATCCACTTGCCGCTTTGGCGGAAGTCCACCAGGGCCTTGCGTATGGCCTGCAGCGAGGCGTAGCTGTCCGCCGAGAGCAAGCCCGCCTCTATGTAGATGCCCTTCACCTTGTCGTTCTCCTTGGCCTTGCGTATGGCGGTGAGTATGTCGTCCAGCCCCGTGGAGCCCACGGTCTGCCCCACGATCTCGGACAATATGTCTTGCGATTCGGCGCGCTCGGTGACCATGGTGTTCAGGTTGAGCACCATTACCGTGTTGTCTTTCACTTTGGTCGTGCTTTCCTGGGCCGATATCAGCCCAATGAAACTGATGAGCGTGAGCACGCCCATGACGATGCCCAGCAGGACGATGCCCACGACAGTGGCGCCCACGTACTTGAAGAATTCTTTCATGACAGGAAAATTATTTTATTGGTTGTCGCGTGCAAATATAGCAAAAATCCACGGAACGGCAAGCGTTGAAAGCCCTTTTTGCGAGATATTTCCCGTTTTGTTGCGTCGTATGCCAGTTTTTTGCTATTTTTGTGTGCGTAAACCTTAACGACGTGAACGACAAATAACTAAATATCGACTTTTATGGAAAAGACTTGGAGATGGTTTGGCAAGGGCGATAAGATCACCCTCGCCATGCTGAGGCAGATTGGCGTGGAGGGCATCGTCACCGCCTTGCACGACGTGCCCAACGGCGAAGTGTGGACCCGCGAGCGCATCCGCGACCTCAGGGAGTACATAGAGGGCTACGGCATGCGCTGGAGCGTGGTGGAGTCGCTCCCCGTGGTGGAGAGCATCAAGTATGGCGGCCCCGACCGCGACGAGCAGATAGAGCGCTACAAGGAGAGCCTGAAAAACCTCTCGCTGGAGGGCATCCACACCGTTTGCTACAACTTCATGCCCGTGCTCGACTGGGCGCGCACCGACCTCAACCACCCCAACCCCAACGGCAGCACCAACCTCTATTTCTCCCGCGCGCAGTTCGCCTACTTCGACATCCACATCCTCAAGCGCGAGGGGGCCGAGCGAGACTGGGACGAGGCCACGCTCGCCGAGGTGGCGAAGCTGAAGGCCACGCTCACGCCCGAGGACGACGCCAAGCTCGTGGACAGCATCATCGTGAAGACGCAGGGCTTCGTGAGCGGCAACATCTCCGAGGACGAGGAGCGCCCCGTGGAGCTGTTCCGCCAGCTGCTCTCCCTCTACGAGGGCATAGACAAGGCGCGGCTCAGGGAGAACATGCGCTACTTCCTGAGCGCCATCATGCCCACCTGCGAGGAATACGGCATGAACATGTGCGTGCACCCCGACGACCCGCCCTTCCCCATCCTGGGCCTGCCCCGCATCGTGACCTGCGACGAGGACATAGACTGGTTCCTCCACGCCGTGGACAATCCCCACAACGGCCTCACCTTCTGCGCCGGCAGCCTCTCGGCGGGCGCCCACAACGACGTGGTGGCCCTGGCCCGCAAGTACGCCAGCCGCACGTGGTTCGTCCACCTGCGCAGCTGCCACGTGTTCCCCAACGGCGACTTCACCGAGGCCAGCCACCTGGGTGGCCGGGCGGACCTCATCGAGCTGGCCCGCGTCTTCGAGAAGGCCAATCCCCAGCTGCCCATGCGCGTGGACCACGGCATGACCATGCTGGGCGACGAGAGCCGCGGCTACAACGCCGGCTACTCCTTCCTGGGCCGCATGTTCGCCATGGGGCAGGTGCAGGGCATCCTGGCCACGGTGGACCGCGAGCTGGGCATCCCCTACCACCAGCCCGGCTTCTACGACTGACGCGCTGGAGGCGCGGGATCCCCGCGCGGCCGTTTTCCTGACTTTCCCGGAGCCCCCTCGCCATCGCTCGCGCGGGGGGGTCCCTCACCAAAAAGGGGCGCGCCTATCCTGGCGCGCCCCTCATCTTCCATCCATTCAGGCGGTAGACCTCCCGCCGCGCCTCCTCCCGTGTGCGGAAGAAGCGCACGAAGGCCAGTCCCTCGCCCCTCACTCTTCGGTAAAGCGGAAATCCTTCCGCCGTCTCGCGATACAGATACCTGTTCGTCGTCATCCCGGTTCCTCCTTTCTCGCCGCGGGCTCAACTAGCCCTGGCGCAACTCCACAGCGCCATCAGCACCAGCGCCCACGCCATCACCCTCCCCAGGGTGTAGAGCGCCAGGTACATCCAGTCCATCCACGTGTGGGCGGGATACACCTCTATGCCGCATGGCAGTTGCCGCACCTCCCTACTCATGGTTGGTCTCCAGGCTTTCCTGCGCCCCGAAGACGCCCAGCAGTCCGGCGATGATGGCGCCTATCACCTGCAAGATGGTCTTCAGTCCCTTTCCTTTCATTGGTCGTCCCTCCTTTCTTGTCCTGGCTTAGGGTTTACTCCTCGCCGCTTTCTCCAGAGCCGCCTTGGCCTCCCTGGCCACCCTGGCCGGGCGTCTGGGAGCCGCCGGTGGAGCCGCCCTCGTCGTCCTCATCATCGCCCCCGTCTCCGCCGGGAGACTGGTAGCTGGCCATCTCCTCCACTCTGCAACCCTCCAGTATGGCGATGTTGCGCTTGCCCTCGCTCGTCTGGTTGGTGGTGGGCAGGAAGAGCACCCTCAGTCGCTTCACGTTGTTGGCCGTGAACTCCTTGGCCGTCTCGGCGGGCTTGGTGCTCATGCCCACCTTGAAGCTGCCGAACCCGTCCAGCACCACGCGGTTGCCCATCTGCAGCTGCGCTTTCATCTCGTCCACCAAGGCCGAGATGACGGCCACGATGTCAGGCTTCGTGACGGTGCATCGGTTGCCGATGTTGGAGGACAGCATGTCCACGTCCACCACGTCGCTCACCACGGCCTTGCCATACCACTTGCCGAAGCTGGAGTTGCCCCTCATGTTGCTCTGCACTTTCTTGTACTTTACGCTCATGTTCTTTTTCTCCTTTCATTTGTTTTTAGTGAAACATATATATAGTCAGCTCCCGCCCTTGTCGTGGGGGGGACGCTGGAATAGCTCTCTCTCTTGGGTCAGCGCAGCACCTCCCGCCTGTTCCTCCCGTCCTTGCGGTAGCTCAGGTGCAGCCAGCGGGGCTGTGGTCCCTTGCCCTCCATGGTGCCCCGAGGCTCTATGATGCATTGGTCGAAGTCCACCACCATCCGCAGGTAGAGCACCATCTTGCTGGCCATCTCCCTGCCCGTCACGTGTATGTCGGCGGCCTCGCCCTGGGTGTGCTGCGAGTTCTTCGCGCCGCCCACTGCCCTGTTCAGCTCGGCGCAGCGGAAGCCCGAGGTGACCCTTATCACCCCAAACCGCCTGCGCAGCGGCTCCAGCACGTTCTGGCAAAGTTCTCGCAGGTTTTCCACCTGGGTCGGCGACGGCACATTCTTGATGCCCCTGTCCAGCGCCGTCGCCGACCTCGTCATCTCGCCGAGCGTGAAATGCTCGCTCAGCCTCTGTTGGTTGTTGTCGTTATCCTTCATCTTTCTACCTTGTTGAATGGTTGTCTTTATCTATACGCGAAGATAGTGAATTTCCAGGCCGATTCCAAATTCCCGATGTATATAAAAATGTATATATTTATGTATATCATTTCCCCGCCATTCCATCTGTCCTGGCAGGGTAGCGCAAGGGCGAATGCACATCAGTGCACAGCGAACGCCCGCCAGTGCACATCAGTGCACACCTTCGTCCCCGCCTCACGCGCTGACAAACCGCCTCACGGGCCGCTCCTCGCCCCGCTCCAGCATGTAGGCGTAGCGTGCCCTCATGGGCTGTCGGCGGCTGTACTGGCTCTCCATGCTCACCCTGAGGCGGGCGTACACGCTGCCGGGGTTGCGGGGCAACTGGCAGTGCAGCCTGGCGGCCACCTCCCTCAGCAGCCTGCCCACCGTGGGGCGGTTGCCGTCGGGGGCCAGCAGCAGCCCCGTCTGGGCGGCGGCATACACCAGCTCCACCAGCTCGCATTGCCTGCCCGTCCATCTCCATCCCTCTTCCTCTCTTCTCTCCAGCAGCCATTCCACGTCCCTGGCCATGGCCTCCTCGGGTGTCGTCTCGTTGTGGTTTTCCATCGTCTTTCCCTTTCTTCTTACATACCTACAAAGTTACGAAAAATCCCCGAGACAGGCAAATTTTTTCATGGTTGTTTTCAGGGGGGGGAGAGAAACAGGATGACACCCAGAACTTCTCGTCCCACCCGTTGACCATCAAAAAGGCAATCCGTAATCGTTTGACAAGTCTTCGCGAGCAATCTGCGGAGATGGCATATAAGCCATGTCCTTGATTTTTCCGCGATAAGACATTCGCAAGTCATCGTTATTGATTTCCTCTCTGCGCGCTTCACTTAGATCCAAGAAGCCGCTATCTTGTTCAATGCCCAGGAAACGTCTTCCTGTCAATGAAGCGGCAATTCCCGTTGTGCTGCTTCCCGCGAAAGGATCAAGTATCCACGAGCTAGGCTCAGTCGACGCAAGGATTATCCGGACCAACAGGCTTAGCGGCTTTTGCGTGGGGTGTTTCCCACAAGACTTTTCCCAACGGGCGATAGCTGGCAGTTGCCACACGTCCGTCATCTGCTTTCCTCCATTGATGAGTTTCATCAATTCGTAATTGTAATAATGGGGCTTGTTCTTGTGTTTTCTCGCCCAAATCACGAACTCGGTGCTGTATGTAAAGAAACGGCAAGAGATATTGGGTGGGGGATTTGTCTTTGCCCACGTGATGACATTAAGAATCCTGAAGCCCAACTGTTGCAAGGCGTTGGCCACGGAAAAGATGTTGTGGTAAGTGCCACTTATCCATATGGTACCATTCTCCTTCAGCTTTTTCCTGCACAGGGAAATCCACTGCAGGTTGAACGCGTTTACGGAATCCACGGTTCCGCCTTTGTCCCATTCGCCTTTGTTCACGCTGACGATTTTACCGCTTTGAACGCTGAAGCCATCATTGCTCAGGAAATAGGGCGGGTCGGCGAATATCATGTCAAACTTGAAATTGAAAAGGGGAAGCAATTTAACGCAATCTCCTTCAAGCAAAGTGAAATCTCGGTTGGGAGATTTATAATAAGGGGAAATCATTTTCCGGTTTCTTTTCTGATTGCCGCGATAAAGTCTTTAAGGCTGGTCAGGTTGTATATTTGGGGAATGGTATAAAATGCTTCTTCCAATTTGTTTCTCGCAGCATTCCACCCTATACCATCTGTAATCCATACAAACTCATACCCCTCTATGCTGTTTACCTTTGGACCGACTTCCGCATAAGAGCGAGCCACTTCATTCAGTTTAGAACCTTTGCTACTGTAAAAGTTCACTTCCATAAGATAGGTCTTTGCAAGTGTTTGTATGACAAAATCAAAGACTTTCTGGTCTTTTCCCAACACCTCGGAAACCTTGTCGAATTGATGGGATGATACTTGTGTCTGATATTCAATGCCTGCTTTTGTCAATATGCTTGCGATCAAACTTTCTGTTATCTCGCCGCTTCGGTTTTTACGGGCATTTGTGTCCAGCCCCGTCTCAACTCCGAACACATAGTCCACCAAATCTTTTATCTCTGAATTTTGAAAGACAACGGCCAATCCTGTACCTTCCAAAAACTCCATCACGCCATCAATACTTTGGAACAAGGAGTGTACTAAGCGAAAATCCCCATTCTCATCAAAGAATTTCTTGTTGTCCTTCTTCCTGGTCGCTATCAGTATATCCATCACGTCAAACACCTGTGGGTCTCTTTTCCACAAGGCTTCCACGGCTTCCCGCAAATTTTCTTTCCCCAACAGGAAATTGAGCATGTTTAAGCTAATCGCGATGTCGTCAACGTTTTTCGCTATTTTCTTGAAATCTGAATAGAAAGCCAATGTGGCGTTTGTCTCTTTCAGTTGAGACATGAAAATCTCAAAATCTTCTTTGGTATGCGCAGGTGTCATAATGCTAATCTCAATTGTTTGTAAGTGTCAGGAATGTTTGTTTGGGCGCGATTTGCGCACGCGTAATTACGCACCAGTATTTCCGTCAGCTTTCCACGTTTGGCGCCGTTTGCGTTCACGCTTCTTGAAGCCCACACCCTTTCAATGTTATAATCTTCATATAGTTCATCGAAAAAACGATTTTTCCCGTTTTTCCCGAGACAGTCCGAATTACTCAGCATAAACGGTATTTCCATGTCTTGAAGGCGGTCGCAGAAATGCTTAAGCCGTATCTGTGCCGCATCATTGAAAGCCTCTTTCGCGTAATCATTGAAACTGGACGTATCGTTTAATGGACGATAAGGCGGGTCGAAATAAAAGAATGTATTGCCGCTGATGTGCTCAAAAGTCTGCTCAAAGTCGCCAGTCAAAATTGTCACACGTTGTAAAAGCTGGCTGTCGGCGTGGATTGTTTCGGCATCGCAAATGAGCGGGCGTTTGTAGCGTCCGCAGGGCACATTGAACTTGCCCGCCTTGTTCACCCGGTACAATCCGTTAAAGCAGGTGCGGTTGAGGAAGAAAAAAAGCGTGGTGTTTTCTATCGGGTCGGAAGGCTTGGCGTTGAAATGGTCGCGCATGCGGAGGTAATACTCCTTCTTCGCCTCTTCACCCTCAACAGAATAGTAGTCTTCTTGTATTTCAGCGAGGGAGCGGATAAGTTCATCAGGTCGATCACGGACTGTTTTATAGCAGGTGGTCAAATCCGGATTTATGTCATTGACAACAGCATGACGGATGTTCTTATGAGTTTTAAGCATATGGTACAACATGGCCCCGCCACCCACAAACGGCTCTATGTAGGTAATGTCTTCCTTGCTGTCAAAGTCAGCTGGAAGCAGGGCTTCAAGTTGCCCAATGAGCTGGCTTTTCCCACCAACCCACTTGATAAAAGGTTTCGCTTTAGTCATTGTATTTACCCAAAATAAAGAACAGGATACAAAAGTACAAAATAAAAATCAATATCCGCTCAAAATCTAGAGAAAACCGAAAAGATAACATAAGTTCGGTATAAGGATTTTATCCTTTATCCTTGTCTGTCAACCTTGCTTGCTGAGACAGGACTATGGCGACAAAGGATGGAGGGACTGAATGAAAAACTCGCTTTAGGCACAGGATTGTGGAGTGACGCAAGTCAGAGAAAGGTATAAGATAACAATTCCACTTATTTCCCCATCGAAAACAAGTGGAATCCCCTTCCAAAATCACTTGTTTCGCGGATGGAATCAACTTGTTTCCGTGGGCAAAACAAGTTGATTGCATGGCGTGCGGGAGGGGTGTCTTGGCGGATTGGCACTCTTTTTGATAGGGCATGAAGTTTTCTTTACATTTTTCACTAATTTTTCGTCTGTCGGGAAAAAGGTTTCGGACAAAGGATGATAGTTGATGTCAAACAAAAAACATGTAAAATAGGTTAAAATACCGCTGTATGCCCCGTAAAGTGTTAACAAAGTGTTAGCGAAAAATTGCTGACAACGCACACGGCTTTTTAAATTGTATTTTAAACACTTTATTAAACGGGTGAATGAAATCTCCTTGTTTTAACAAAATTAAGCACATGAAAAATTATTAAGTTTTTCTTTTGCTTTTCTTTGGTTTTTCACGAATATTTCATTATCTTTGCAGTTGAGTTTCCGGGTGCCAATCCCCATGGGAAGGCGCGGGGCGCACGGCTTCGTTTCCCGGGACGGCATCAAGGAGAGAGGAGGCCTTCCGGAAGGAGGACAGTCCATTTCCCCACTATTGAATCAACAGGGACAAGTTCCCGAAATCTTCAACCAAAAAACACATCGAGATGAAAGGAGAGAATAATCAAGAGGATAGCATCATACTCCCCCTGGGGGGCAGAGAGATGCTGCGGGCATTGAGGGGAATGGAGATAACCGTGTTTCTCACGGTGATGGCCAGGCTCACGCCGTTGGCGGCGGAGTTCATCAGGCGCAGGGGCAGGCAAGCCGTGGACTTGCGCGGCCGGCTGGACGGGGACGGCAAGTACACCCTTGCCATCCCCATGAGAGAGTTTAGCGTGAGCTGTAACCACTACGCACGGGTGCGAGAGACTTTGCGGAATATATGCGACATCATGGGCGAAGATACCCTGGGAAACATGATGGACGTGGACTACGGCAAGCATGGCAAGGACCGCGTGGCCGTGGTTCGCGTGAGCGAGACGGGGCTGCACCTGTTGCTTGACGCAAAGCGTGGCTACGTGGAGCTGCCCTCGGGGATGTTGAAGTCTGTGCCAGAGCCTTGGTTGTTGAAGCTATACCTGGAGCTTTATCCGTGGTGCCATTTGCTGTATAGGCAGTTTCCGCTTCACGAGTTCGCCGAATGGATATTCCCGCATTGCGAGGAGCAAGGCAAGCACAATCTTAGCCGTTTCAAAGGCCGCTTGCGCAATGGGCTGGTCAAGCTAGACGCGTGTTTGCCCGCTGGCAACCGTTTGCGAGGCGTGACATTCAACAGCATTCAAGCTTTTGGCCAGGAAGAGATAGTGGAGTTCCGTTTCAAGAAGAACGAGGAAACGCTTTCTGGGGAAAAGGACTATGAAGAGGAGGCGTTTAGGCGCGACATGCGTGTCGCGCGGGAAAAACTGACGCGCACGATGAGATTGACTCCCCCGCAAGCTGATAAATTGCTCGCGCGACTTGACAGGGAAGGTATGCCTCTCTTCATGATTACGCTGTCCGATGTGTGTAAACGGATATGTTCCGGAAAAGTGTACAACCCTACAGGCTACGCTCTTCGCTGTATGACGGGATGCCTGCGACTCATCGAAAAGCGCGGGAAAGAAGTGCCCCAAAACGCTAGTGAGGACGGCATACTTCCCAAAAGCGTATTGATAGTTCCCAAAAGCGTATCAACACTTCCCAAAATTGACATCGACACTTCCCAAGAGTGTATCGATACTTCCCAAGAGTGCGTCGATACTTCCCAAAAGCGTACCAACACTTCCCGGAAGTGTATTGAAAAAGTAACTTAACTATCATGAAATCAATCAGTTGCGATTTGTCTATATCTAGATATATTATAACTATCTTACGATAGTATCGAAGATAAGATAAAATTATAAGATGATATATAATTTCAAGATACGCTTCGCGATAGGTTTCGCGGATAGGGAGGAGCGGCCAAGGCCGCCGAGGCCTCGCGGCTGGAAATGGGGTGAACGGGCATGAAAAAACCGCCCCCGTAGTCTCGCGACCGGGGGAGCGGCAACAAACAAAATAAAAAATGAATAAAATAATTCTATCGGCCGCGAAAGTAATGAAAAAAACGGGAACGACAACAAAAAACGAATAAAAAAATGGGCATGGGACATCAAGACAACGACAAAAGGGGATTCCCCCACCGGGGGCGGCAAGCGGGCAAACGCCATGAAAAAACCGCCCCCGTAGTCTCGCGACCGGGGGAGCGGCAACCATGAAAAACGCCGCCTTCTTGTCTCGCGACAATCTGGCGGCTCCAGTTCGAAAAACACACAATAGGCCTTTCAAAAGCCTACATGAAAAAATTTATTTCGTCGCGAAGGTAAGAAAAAAAACGGTAAATAACAAAAAAAATAGAGGCAATTATGGGAACAAGAACGAAAACTACCAGCCTGGAGGACGACATCGCCCAAGAGGAAGCCCTCCTCACCGACCAGGAGTGCGAGGAGGCTGTGGTCTGCGCCATGCTCAACGGCGAGGCTTACAACGCCGACACGGACAACCTCTCGCCCGACTGCTTCGCCTGCGAGCATACCCGCGCCGCTTTCCTGGCCATCGGCGAGCGCAAGAAGCGGGGAGAGGAGGTAGACCTGCCCAACGTGTGGGCTACCTTGCGGCAGATGGGCGACAATCACGTGGACTTCCCCTCGCTGCGGCAGCTGGCTCTGCGCCGCCCCAGCCTGGACTTGGACGTGAAAGCCCGCTGCCTGGCGGAGCTGGCCACGCGCCGCAGGCTGTCGCGCCTGGGTCGGCAGCTGCGGCAAGGGGCGTTGAGGATGGACAAGGAGCTGACCGCCATCGTGGGGCAGGGCTTGGAGCGCCTGCGGCACATTGACCAAACCCCGCTCTCCGACGTGGTGACCCTGGCGCAGGCCATGGGGCAGCTCCGCCAGCAGGTGGCGGAGCTGGGGCAGGAGGAGCCCTTCTCGCCCTCGGGTTTCACCTGCGTGGACGGCAACGCCATGCTCCGCCCCGGCGCGCTCACCGTCATCGCCGCCCACAGCAGCCACGGCAAGAGCGCGCTGGCTCTCACCATGGCCTACAACGCCGCCAAGCGTGGCCACGGCGTGGCCTACTATTCGCTGGAGATGGACGACAAGGAACTGGCGGGCCGCGTGGCCGCCTCGCTTTGCGACGTGGAGCCGAAAGAGCTGCTCTACGGCGTGGGGCAACGCGACAAGGCGGAGCTGCTCTCGCTGCTCGACGGCGTGATGGGCAGCGAGCGGGAAACGCCCGTGTACTTCGACTCCACCGCCGGCCACACGATAGACTCGCTCATGGCCAGCATTCGCTTCATGGCGCGCTCCAAGAAGGTGAAGGGAGCCGTGGTGGACTACCTGCAAATCCTGGTGCAGACCCTGCCGCGGCAGAACGGGCAGACCGAGGAGAGCGCGCTGGGCGGCATCGTGCGCCAGCTGAAGAACCTGGCCAAGCAGGAGGGCATCTGGATACTGCTGCTCAGCCAGCTCAACCGCAACCACGGGCAGGAGGAACCCCAGGAGAGCGACCTGCGGGGCAGCGGCCAGATACTGGAGACGGCGGACAGCTGCCTGCTGCTCTGGCGGCCTGAGAAGGCGGGGCAGCGGTATCGCGGCGAGTTGAGCGCAGTGGACACCCACAACACCGCGCAGTTGCGCGTGGCCAAGGCGCGCTCGGGCAACGACCAAGAGCGGCACATACTGAGGTTCGTGGCGGACAGGGCGCACTTCGAGCAGCCAGCGGAGCCGTTGCCCACGAGCCAAGACCAGGCAAACCCCGCCTATCCCAAGACGTTCCGCAGGGGCAGGAGCCAGCGCAAGGACAGGAAGGGGGAGGCCACGCGCCCATCTGCCCAGCAGCCTCTGCCCTCATCGCCCGAGCTGCCGTTTCCCAATGGCGGGCAAGAAACGACAACGGATTGACAGAACTCAACAGAAGGAGGAATCATGATACAGCAAGAAACCATAGAAAGGATAAAGGCCGCCGCCAACGTGGAGGACGTGGTGGGGCAATACGTGACGCTGAGCCGCCGCGGGGCGGGCCTCGTGGGTCTGTGCCCCTTCCACAACGACCATCACCCCTCGCTCTACGTCTCGCCCGCCAAGGGCGTGTGGCGGTGCTTCAGCTGCGGGGCGGGCGGCAACGCCGTCGACTTCATCATGCGCGCCGAGCAGGCAGACTTCCCCACGGCCCTGCGCCTCCTGGGCCAGCGGCTGGGCATCCCCGTGGAGGAAAGCCCCCTCACCCCGGGGCAGGCGGCCAAACAGGAAAAGCGCGAGCGGTTGCGCGTGGCCTGCCTGTGGGCGGAGGGACGCTTCCGCGAGGCCTTGCCCGGCAGTCCCGGCGAGGAGTACCTGGCGGGCAGGGGACTCTCCCCGCAGACCATCGCCCGCTTTCACGTGGGCTACTGTGACGGCACGCTCCACGCCCAGGGCTATCCCCAGGAGGCTTTGCGCGAGGCGGGACTGGCGAGAGCCGACGGCACGGACACCCTGGCGGACAGGGTCGTCTTCCCGTGGCGCACCGTGGGCGGACAGGTGACGGGATTCGGCGCGCGGCTACTGGACGCTCGCACGCATGGCGTGAGCCAGAAATACGTCAACTCTCCCGATAGCCCCCTCTTCCGCAAGGGACGGCAGCTCTACGGCCTCTACGAGGCTCGCCAGGCTATCGCCCGCGAGGGGAAAGCCGTGGTGGTGGAGGGCTACATGGACGTGCTGCGGCTGCACGAGCGGGGCGTGGAGAACGCCGTGGCCACCTGCGGCACCGCTCTCACCCCCGACCAGGCCAGGCTCATCAGGCGACTGGCTCCCGTGGCCGTGGTGGCCTACGACAGCGACCCCGCGGGCGAGGAGGCTACGCTGCGCGCTTGCGACACGCTGCTCAGGGAGGGCGTGGAAGCCCGCGTGGCGCGCATGCCCCAGGGCGAAGACCCCGACAGCTTCGCCCAAGGCCGCACGGCGGAGGAGGTGAAGGCCTACCTGCGGGAAAACGAGCGCGACTACATCGCTTACCTCGCCGCCCTGGTGCCCCACGGCCACGCCGACGCTCCCGCCCGCGCGCAAGCCCTATGGCGGCTGGCGCAATCCATCGCCTTGGTGGGCGACCCGCTGCTGAGGGAGGAGTACGAAAGGCAATGGGCAAGGGAGTTGGGCGTGAACAGACAGGCGTTGCGGGAGGCGGTGAACCGCGGCGTGGCGAGACCTGCCGCCACCGCGGGCAAGCCCCAGGCGGCCAGTGAGTGGCAGCTGCTGGCCACTTCGAGGGAAGCCATGCTCATGAGACTGGTGGTGAACCACGGGGAGCGGCGACTGCCCGTGCCCCTGGCAGACGGCACGCAGGCCGAGATGACGGTGGCCGGCATCGTGGCGGGCGACCTGGCGCGAGACGGGCTGGCCTTCACCGACCCCCAGCTGCGCGGCCTGCTCTCGGCAGCCGTGGAGGCGGCGGGGGAAGGCAAACCCGTGGCACTGACCTTGGCCAACCTTTCCGACGAGCCGCTGGCGCGTCTGGCGCAAGCCTTGGCGCAAGGCCCCGGCATGGCTCCGCCGCCCGAACCCACCGATGAGCTGTTGCTCCAGCGACTGAAGTGGGCCTTGCTGGACTTCCGCGCGGACTACGTGGAGGAACAGCGCAGGCTGTCGCTGCAATCCGCGGGCACCACGCCCACGCCCGAGCAGCGGCAACGCCTTGCCGACCTGCTCACGCTGGGCAAGGCCTACCACAGGCTCCGCGTGGGGCGGGGGCTGGAATAATTCGCGCCCGCCGCGCAACTTTTCCGCCGCGCGATACGTCTATAGAGAAAAGCGAACGATAAAAAACATATAGCACATGAAAAGGAACATTTTACTGGCGGGCATCGCCATGGCGGCTTGCCTGCTCACGGGATGCTCGGAGACGGCAGACAAGTTTGACAAGAACGGGAACTCCTGGAGCCAAGGGCTCCTGGGGGCGAGACTGGAGGGCAGCTCCAACTATGTCTCCAAGGAGTTTAACGTGAGAGACTTTGACAAGGTGGTAGTGGTAGGCCCCATGGACGTGGACTACACGCAGCGGGCGGACAGGCGGGCCGTGGAGGTGAACACGTCTGACAACCTGATGGACCTGATAGACATCCACATCAAGGGCAGGACGCTCTACGTGGGCATGAAGCGGAACGCGCGCATTTCGTTCAAGCGGATGGACGTGCACATAACGGGCGGCCCGCTGAAGAGCGTGACGCTCGCGGGCTCTGGCGACTTCACGATGAAGAGGGGCATGCGGACGGACTCGTTCGGGCTGACGCTGTCCGGCTCGGGAGACGTGGAGGTGAAGGAGCTAGATTGCAAGGGAGACCTGGCGGTCGCGCTGAGTGGCTCGGGCGACATTGACTTCCATGGCGTCGGGGCCCGCTCCGTGCAGATGACTGTCGCCGGCTCGGGTGACATAGAGGCCACGGGCGTGAAAGCCACCGCGGTGGAAACCGCCATAGCCGGCTCTGGCGACATCAAGTTGGAGGGGTTGACGAGCGAGGCTGTCTACACCGTGGCCGGCTCGGGTGACATCGTGGCGGACAACATGGTGGCCGATGGCGTGGAAGCGTCGGTGGCCGGTTCCGGGGATATCATCTGCCACGCGCGGAAGTCACTGAAGGCGAACGTGGCGGGCTCTGGCGAGATAGGCTACAAGGGCAATCCCGCCCAGGTGAGCAAGACCAAGGGCGTAAAGGAGCTGTAGACGCTCTCCTTACGCCAACCGTATGCTGCGGGGGCTCACCAGGATGAGCCTCCGCTTGTATAGGTCGCCTATGGCTCGCTTGAACACCTTCTTGCTCACGTGGAAGCGGTCGTAGATGTCGTCGGCATCGCTCTTGTCCCCCAGGTCACAAGCGCCGTCGTGCTCCCGCAGGTATCGCAGAAGGGTCTCGGCGAAGTCCCTGGTCTGCCGCGGGCCCGTGGGCTGCAGCGTGACGTCTATCTTGCCGTCGGGGCGCACCTTGTCTATGTAGCCTTTCAGGCGGTCGCCCGCGTGCACGTATTGGAATATCTGGTCTTGGTAGAGCAGCCCCTGGAAGCGGTTGTCTATGATGGCCTTGAATCCCAGGTCGGTCTTCTGCCACACCAGGAGGTCCACTTCCTCGCCGTGCTGGTACTGCGGGAAGGAGAAGTCGAAATACTTGTCTATCTTGGCCGTGGCCACGATGCGGTAGCTCTCCTCGTCTATCCTGACGTAGACGATGTATGACTTGCCCACTTGCATGCGCATCTTCTGCTCGCGGAAAGGGCAGAAGAGGTCTTTCATGAGCCCCCAGCCCAGGAAGGCGCCATACTCGTTGACCCACTTCACCTCCAGGTAGGCGAAGTCGCCCACCTTGGCCAGCGGCCGTTCGGTGGTGGCTATGAGCCGCTCTTCCTGGTCGAGGTAGAGGAACACCTCCAGCTCGTCGCCGGGGCGCAGCCCTTCGGGCACGTATCGCTTGGGCAGCAGGATCTCTCCCTCGTCGCCCCCGTCCAGGTAGACCCCGAAGTCCACCTCTTTCACTACGGTCATCTTGTTGTAGTCGCCCAGTTTCAGTCTTTCCATGTTCAGTCTTCTTTGTTTTCTTGGTGGGTGGTATCGCCTTGGGTAGTCTCGCCCGCTTCCACGGTCTCGGGAGACTTGGCGGTCTCGGCCTCTATCACGCCGTCGCGCAGGTGGATGGTGCGGTCGGTGAGGGCCGCCAGGCTCTCGTCGTGGGTGACGATGACGAACGTCTGGCCGAACTGCTCCCTAAGGTCGAAGAACAGCTGGTGCAGCTCCTCCTTGTTCCTGGAGTCCAGGCTGCCCGAAGGCTCGTCGGCCAGGATGACGGCGGGATGGTTCACCAGGGCCCTGGCCACGGCCACCCTTTGCTTCTCGCCTCCCGACAGCTCGGCGGGCTTGTGGCCGGCCCTGTCCGCCAAGCCCATGAACCGCAGCAGTTCCCTGGCTCTCTGGGAGGCTTCCGCCTTGCCCTTGCCCGCTATGAACGCGGGTATCATGACGTTTTCCAGGGCGGTGAACTCCGGCAGCAGCTGGTGGAACTGGAACACGAAGCCCAGGCGTTGGTTGCGGAAGTCGCTGAGACGCTTGCCTGAGAGCTTGCCCACGTCCACGCCGTCTATGGTGACGGTGCCGGAGTCGGGCTTGTCCAGCGTGCCGATGATTTGCAGGAGCGTGGTCTTGCCCGCCCCCGACGGGCCTACGATGCTCACTATCTCGCCCGCTCCCACGTGCAGGTCTATGCCCTTGAGCACTTGCAGCGAGCCGAAGCTCTTGGTGATGTCCTTGATATCTATCATGAGTGGTTATTTAACGTGTTTCTGTATGTACTTGCCCATGGCCGACTTCATGAACCATCCGCCTATCACGGCGTAGGCGCTCTTGTCCTCGGCGTGTTGCGGCTCGGCCATGGTCATCATGGGAGCGCCATACTGGTCGGGGAAGATGATCATGAGGTTCTTGCCGGGGTAATACTTGGTAAGCTCTTCGGGCAGCCGTTCCAAGGCCGACTTGTAGGAGATGGTGCCCTTGCGGGCGGTGATGACCACGAACATGTGGTCGTCGGCCACCTCCCGCGCCAGCAGCGGCAGCTCGTTCCAATGGGCCATGGGCTGGTATTCCGCCCTCACCTCGGGGTGCCGTTTCCTGATGTATTCCTGGATGAGGGCTCGCGTCTCGACGCGGCAATGGAAGCGCACGCGGCACTCCAGGTTTTCCGCCATGCGGCTCAATCGCTCCAGCCATCGGTAGAAGCCCGGCTCGAACTCGGCCCTGGAGGGCACGGCCACCTGTATGCAGCGCAACGTGTTGAGGGGGCGGAAGCTTTCCACGATGATGACCTGGCGGTTGAGCCCCCAGAAGATGCCCTGTATGAACTTGCCCCAGAATGTCTTGGAAGTGTCTTTCCTCATGTGCATGCCCATGATGATCTCGGAGGCGTTGAACTCCTTGAAGGCGTGCTTGATGCCGTTGGTGATGTTGGTGGCGACGCGCACTTGCGACTGCACCATCAGCCCTATGGCGTTGGCCTCCTTGGTGATGTGGTCCAGCAGTTGCCTTCCCCGCTCCTGATAGTACAGCCGCTTCTCGTCGTCGTACACCACGTTGAGCGCCACCACGCCCCGGTTGAGCGTGCGGTTGCGCATCAGGTTGGCCACTTCCATCAGCAAGCCCGCCGTTTCGGGATATTTCATGGATATCATGATCTTCTCGTCGTCGCCCACCTCTTCCTTGGGCATGGCGCTTTTCTTTTCCAGCGCCATTCTCTTGGAGGCGCTTTCCGTGCAGAAGGAGCTGAATACGCAGGTGACCAGTATGAGGATGACGGTGCCGTTGAGCACGTCGTCGTTGAGCAGTCGCTGCCCGTTGGGCAGGAAAATGCTGTGTCCCACCAGCACGGCCGCCAGCGTGGCACCTGCCTGCGCCGTGCTGAGGCCGAATATCATGTTGCGCTCCAGCGGTCTCATGCCCAGCAGCTTCTGGGTGACCAGGGAGGCTATCCACTTGGAGGAGAGCGCCATCACGATCATCACCGCGGCCACGCGGAGCGTCTCCGCGCCCCCGAAGAGCAGGTCGACGTTGACGAGCATGCCCACGCCTATCAGGAAATAGGGGATGAAGAGGGCGTTGCCCACGAACTCCAGGTGGTTCATCAGGGGCGACACGTTGGGCACGTAGCGATTGATCACCAGTCCCACGAGGAAGGCGCCCAGCAGTCCCTCCATGCCTATCAGCTCCATCATGATGGCTCCCAGGAACGTGAGAGCCAGCACGAAGATGAATTGGTTGACGTTGTCCTCGTAGTGGTGGAAGAAATAGCGGGTGACGCGGGGGAAGAAATAGATGATGACGAAGAAGACCGCCGCCACCTTCAGGAAAAGCATGAGCCAGAACTCACCCGTGATGTCGCCCTTGAAATATCCGCCCACCATGGCCAGCACCAAGAGCGTCAGCGTGTCGGTGATGGCCGTGGCTCCCACGGCGATGGTCACGCTGCGCTGGCTGGAAAGGCCATACCTTAATATAATGGGATAGGCGATGAGCGTGTGGGAGGCGTACATGCTCGCCAGCAGGATGGAGGTGAGCCAGCCGTAGCGCAGCACGGTGGTGTTGACCACGATACCCATCACCATGGGGATGACGAAAGCCATGATGCCCAAGGTGAATGTTCCCACGCGGTTCTTGCGGAAGTTGCCCATGTTCATCTCCAGTCCCGCCAGGAACATCAGGTAGATGAGCCCCACGTGGGCGAAAAGGTCGAAGGATCCGTCCTTGGCCAGGATGTTCAGCCCATAGGGGCCTATCAGCATGCCCGCCAGCACCATGCCCGCTATGTGTGGGATGCGTAGCTTGCCCATCACGATAGGGGCTATCAGGATGATGGCCAGCACGACGAAAAACTTCATCATGGGGTCAGTGACGGGGAAGGTGAGCATGGCTAACGGCATGTGTTATTTTTGGTATGTGTATGAATTATGGTGCAAAGATGCAAAAAAATATCGAGAAATGGGCGGTATTAGCGTGAAAAGTTGTATTTTCGCGCTCATATCATTAACAAAGTAATAGTTTTCAGACAAATGAGAGTAGCGATTGTTGGCGCCAGTGGCGCGGTAGGGCAGGAGTTCTTGCGCATCCTCGCGCAGAGGGAATTCCCCATGGATGACTTGGTATTGTTTGGCTCCGAGCGCAGCGCGGGCAAGAAATATTCCTTCAAGGGCAAAGAGTATACCGTGAAACTCTTGCAGCACAACGATGATTTCCGGGATATCGACGTGGCCTTCGTCTCCGCGGGCGGCGGCACTTCCAAGGACTTCGCCGAGACCATCACCAAGCATGGCGCGGTGATGATAGACAATTCCAGCGCTTTCCGCATGGACGAGGACGTGCCACTGGTGGTGCCCGAGGTCAACGCCGCCGATGCCCTCAACAGGCCCAGGGGCATCATCGCCAACCCCAACTGCACCACCATCATGATGGTAGTGGCCCTGAAGCCCATCGAGGACTTGAGCCACATCAAGAAAATACATATCTCCAGCTACCAGAGCGCGTCGGGGGCCGGGGCCGCGGCCATGCAGGAGCTGGAGCAGCAATACAGGGAGATACTCTCCACGGGTGAGGTGAAGACCATCAAGAAGTTCCCCCACCAGCTGGCTTACAACGTGATACCCCAGATAGACGTGATGACCCCCAACGACTACACCAAGGAGGAGATGAAGATGTATCACGAGACGCGCAAGATCATGCACAGCGACGTGCGCACCAGCGCCACCTGCGTCAGGGTATCCTCGCTCAGGAGCCATTCCGAGAGCGTGTGGTTCGAGACCGAGAGGCCGCTCTCCGTGGAGGAAATCAGAGAGGCCCTGCAGGCCGCTCCTGGCGTAACGCTGAAGGACGACCCGCAAAACTATGTCTACCCCATGCCACTGGAAAGTGCGGGCCAGGACGATGTCTACGTGGGACGTGTCAGGAAAGACCTGGCCGACGACAACAGCTGCACGCTTTGGCTCACGGGCGACCAGATAAGGAAGGGCGCCGCCCTCAATGCCGTGCAGATAGCTGAGTACTTGGTCAGCGTGGGAGACCTGAAGTAACCATGGTTTACCTCGCTTTCATACTGGGGCTGCTGATTGGGGCAGCCCTTGTTTTTATCCTCATGGGCAGGGAGAACACCCGTCTGCGAGTGGACAACGCCCGTTTGCAAACCCAGTTGGAACAGACGGGCAAGCGCATGGAGGAGCGGCGGCAAGAGATGGACCGACAGGTGGAGGCCACCAAGCAGGAGCTAGCCCTCAGGACCCAAGAACTGCTGAGGCAAAACGCCGACCGCCTGAAGCGAGAGAACGCCGAGCACATGACGTTGCTCACCGCCCCCCTGCGGGAGGCCATCAGCGAGATGCGCAGGGCACTGGAAGACACCACCAAGCACAGCGCGGAGGACAATGCCTCGCTCCGCGAGCTGCTGGCGCAGATGATGCGCAGCAACCGCGAGATAGGTGAGCAAGCGGAACTATTGGCTAATGTGCTGCGCCGGGATAGCCAGGCCGCGGGCTATATGGGCGAGGTAATCCTGGGAGACCTCTTGGCCGCCCAGGGACTGGTGGAGGGCGTGCACTACGAGTCGCAGCCCTACCTGCGGGACGCCAAGGGCAGGAAAGCGCGCAACGAGGACACGGGCTCCGCCATGCGCCCCGACTTCATCCTCCATTATCCACAGGGGCAAGACGTGGTGATAGACTCCAAGGTGTCCATGGCGGCCTACGAGCGATACGTGAACGCTACGGACCCCGAGGAAAAGGCCAAGGCACTGAAGGCGCACATACAAAGCGTGAGGAAACACGTGGACGAGCTGGCGGGCAAGGACTACAGCCGCTACCTGGACCCGGGGAGGCAGGCCGTGGACTTCGTGCTCATGTTCATGCCCTTCGAGAGTTCGTTGCAGTTGGCGTTGGCCAACGACCCCTCGCTGTGGCACGAGGCCTTCGAGCGCAAGGTGTTCATCACCAGCGAGCAAAACCTCACGGCCATCCTCCACATGATACACGTGGCCTGGGTGCAAAACCAGCAAGCCCAAAACCAACGGCTGGTATTCGGCCTGGCGGAGCAGCTGGTGGATCGCCTTGGCGACTTCATCAAGCGATACACCGCCCTGGGCGAACGGCTGGAGCAGGCCAAGCGCGCCTTCGATGATTGTGGGAAGAAACTCTACGCCGGCAACCAAAGCGTGGTGAAGAAAGCCCATGAGCTGATAGACATGGGGGCGAAGGAAAACCCCGACCGCCGCATACCGCCCGCGCAAGACGAGCTGCCGGCCTGAGGGCAGCCCGCGGACGCGTCCCCCCTCCCCTTGGGTTGGGGAACCCGGGGATTTCCCTCTTGCCCCCTCAGGCCGCCTGCCGGAGGCCGGCTCTCCTTCCCGGTTCTCAAGGCAAGTTGTTTCGCGGCGCGATTCAACTGGTTTCGCCGGGGAAAACAACTTAATTCGCAAGGGAAAACAAGTTGTTTTCCCCAGCGAGACAATTTGGTTTGGCCCCCCCGCTTTTCGGGTTTAACTTCATTTAACGGGCTCGATGGGTGCTTTCTTGGGAAATATCCATACTTTCGCAATCACTATCGTGACCGCCGCCTTTACCTCTTCCTGGAGCGCGGTGACGGTTTCTCATCCTTAACCGCATACGCGCCATGACCAACAGACAACTCACCCTACGCGGCATTGACCGCGTGGAAGACCTCCACTTCACGCCTTTGGAAAAGAGCTACCTGAAGGCGCAGTTGATAAAGACCTTGCTCGTCTACCTGACGCTCATGGCGCTTACGCTCTCGCTCCTGGCCTGGGAAGCGTTCAGCTATCGCCATCAAGTGACCGTCGCGGCCGAGTGCGTATGGCTGGCCCTGCTCGTGGCCAACCTCTTCCTGCTGCCCAAGGCCGTGGCCTACAAAGGCTTTGCCATCAGGGAGCGTGACATCACCTACCGGTCGGGCGTCATCTTCCCACGCGTGACGACAGTGCCTTTCCGCAAGATACAGCAGGTGAGCATCCGCCAAAACCCGGTCACGCGCCTGTTCGGACTTTATGCCGTGGACATCGTGAACGGTGCCCAGTCGATGTCCGACATCAGCATCCCGGGGCTGACAGCGCAGACGGCGGAGGAAATCAAGGCGCTCGTGACGAAAAAACTCAACGGCAATGGAGAGGACTACTGATTTCTCACGGCCGCGCCGGATGAGCAAGAGCGCGCTCGTGGTGTTCTTCGTCAAGAACCTGCGAGGCAATACGGGTCTTTTCCTGTTATGTCTCGCCTTGAACCCGGGCTTCCGTGACGACGAGACCCCCTTGTGGCAAGCGCTGCTGATAGCACTGGCCATGCTGGCCGCGTTCCTGGTGCTGGCCGCCACGGTCGCTTTCGTGAACTATTATTACAGGAAATACTACGTAGAGGACGGAAACCTGGTTTTCATCCATGGCGCGCTGCGGAAGGAAAAGACCAGCGTCCCGCTGGGGAAGGTGCAGTCATTGCGCACGAAGCGTGGCCCCATCTACCGATTGCTGGACATGAGGGGCGTGTCGTTTGACACGCTGGCCTCCGCGTCGGCGGAAATAGAGCTGATTCTTGACAACGACGACTGGGATGCCCTGCTGAGCCGGGTGGAAGCGGGGGAAGACTCCTCTGAAGCGCGGGAAGAGGCCGCCTCACCCGTCCACGAGAAGACCATGGAGCAGAAGACCTTTAAACTTGACGTTGACAACGCCAACCTGCTCAAGGGCGCTTTGTGCCAGAATCACCTGAAGGGCTTCGCCGTGCTGCTCGCGGCGTTTTCCGCCTTGTTTCACCAGCTGCAGTCACTTGGCGACGGGGCGGTGGACTATGTGGTGGATTATGTTGGTACCCGTGCGAGCGGCCTGTCGCTCTCCGCGCCGGCTGTCGCCGGCCTGTTGGCAGGTCTCTACGCGCTCGCCTTGCTGCTGTGGACGGGCAAGGTGTTCTTGCGCTACGCCAACATGGACATACAGATGGGCGAGAGACAACTGTTCTTCGAGAGCGGACTGTTCTCACGCGCCAGCAGTCGCTTCTCGCGTGACAAGATATGCACGCTCCGCGTCAAGCGGAACTTCATGGAACGATGGCTCCATTGCGGCACTATCAGCCTGAGGCAGGCGCTGAACGCCACCGACGAGAAGAATGGCAGGGAGGTGAAAATCTATGGCTCTGACCACGCGGGCAAGTTACTGGACTGGTGGCTGGGCACGGACGACAACGCCAGGCAGCCTATCATCTCCGCCCGCCCAGGCTATGGGCTGTTGGCATACACCATCAGGTTCGACCTCCTGGTCTCACTGGCGGCCATCGTTGTCTTGTGTGCTTTCGGACTTTACGCGTGGCTTCTTGTCCCAGCCTTCTATATGCTGGTCTCGTTGGCCAAGGGTTTCCTGGCCGTGCGCCACGGCGGCATCACGCTGAGAAATGGCTACGTGGAGATTCGCGACGGCAAGTTCGCGGAAGCAAGGAATTACCTGAAATACGACAACATAGAGGTGGCGCGCGTGACCGCCACGCCTTTCACGCCCCGTTTCCACAGGGTGAGCCTGACCATCTCCACCAACGGCACCTCGTTCACCCTGCGGAGCCTGAAAGCCAGCGAGGCGAGAGACATCTACGAACTATTGCTGTGCCGTGGCTGCCTTGACGAGGCGACGCAATCCCTTCGCCCTACAAGTCCACCACGGTGATGCCCGCCCCGCCAAACTGCACGTGCTCATCGGCATAGTGAGTGACGTTGGGCACGCTGGAGAGGTATTGACGGATGAGCTGGCGCAGTATGCCGTTGCCCTTGCCGTGGAGGATGCGCACACGGGGCATGCCCACCAGGATGGCATCGTCTATGAAGTATTGCACGGCCTGCAGGGCCTCGTCTCCCCGCATGCCCCTCACGTCGAGGTCTTGATGGAAGTTGCCCCTGTGCTCGTCTATGGTCTTGCGGGTCTCGTTGCTGATGCTGTAGGCGTTGAGGCTGGCCTGCCGCTGCTCGTTCTTGTCTTTTTCCGGTTCCTCCGCCCGCTCCAGGCGATCCAGCCGGGTCTTTGTGCGCATGTCACCGAAGATGACCGTGGCCATTTTGCCGTCTATGCTCTCGATATGGCCCACGCTGGTAAGTCCCTTCACCCTCGCGGTATCACCAACTTTCAATGGTTCGTTTTCCAGTTTCGGCTTGGTGGTAGCTTCTCTCAACGCCTTGGCGGCCTTGGATTCTTCTTGCTCCTTCTCTGCCATCCGTTTTTGGTGACGTTGCTTGCGTTGCAGGATTTGCTCCATCTTGCGTTCCAAGGCCTCTGGGCTCAGTGTCTTCTTGCCCTTGGCGGCAGTGGCGGGTGCGGGCTCTTCCCCCAGGTTGGCCTGGAAGTCGGCCAGCTCTTGCCTCAACCGCTTGGTCTCCTCTTTTTCGGCCTGTGCCTCTTTTATCTCTCGTATGGTGTTCTCTATCCTGCGGTTGCTTTCTTTCAGCATCTCCTGGGCTTGGAGCTTTGCCTTGTCCAGTATCTCGCGTCGCTCGCGGCGCAATTCGTCGGCTTCTTTCTCATATCGGGACATGGCCGCGGCCAGGTCTTTCTCCCGTTGGTGCACGGTTTGCCGCTTGGCTTCCCAGTACCGCTTGTCCCTGACGATGTCTTGCAGGTACTTGTCGCTCTGTATGTACTCGCTGCCCACGATTTGCGATGCCTTCTGTATCACCTCTTCGGGCAGTCCTATCTTGCGGGCTATCTCTATGGCGAACGAGCTGCCCGGCCTGCCTATGGCCAACTGGAAGAGGGGGCGCATCTGGTGGCGGTCGTAGAGCATGGCGCCATTCACCACCCCGTCGTGCGCGTCGGCATAGTGTTTCAGGTTCTGGTAGTGGGTGGTGATCACGCCGTAGGCCTGCCGCTGGCGGAAGGTGTCCACCACGGCCTCGGCTATGGCCGCTCCAATGGTAGGCTCCGTGCCGGTTCCCATCTCGTCTATGAGTATGAGGCTGCGCTCGCCGCAGCCTTTCATCATCAGCTTCATGTTGAGCAAATGTGAGGAATAAGTGCTCAGGTCATCCTCCAGGCTCTGCTCGTCGCCAATGTCTATCATGATGTCCTGGAACACGCCCGTCTTGCTCCGCTCGTCCATGGGCACGCTCAGTCCGCACTGCAGCATGTATTGCAGCAATCCCACGGTCTTCAGGCAGACGGACTTGCCGCCGGCGTTGGGGCCGGAGATGATGAGCAGCCGTTGCTTGGGCGTGAGCGTGATGTCCAGGGGCACCACTCCTTCTCCCAGTTTCAGCAGAAGAAGGGGATGGATGGCGTGTGTCCAGTCCAGTTGCGGATGGTCTTCCACGGTGGGTTCCGTGGCCTTCAGCCTTTCCGCCAATGACACCTTGGCCTGTATGAAATCCACTTGGGCCAGGAAGCGGTAGCTCTCCAGCAAGTCTGTTACGTGGGGACGTATCAGCTTGGTGGTCTCTTTCAGTATGCGGATGACTTCCTGCCGCTCTTCCCTGCGCAATTCCCTTACGCGGTTGTTGGCCTCCACCACCTCGGCAGGCTCAATGTAGACCGTGCGCCCGGTGGCGCTCTCGTCGTGCACGATGCCCGCCATCTTTCGTTTCATGGCGGGTGCCACGGGTATCACGAGCCTGCCGTCTCTCATGGTGGGGGTGGCGTCCTTGTCCACCAGGCCCTGTCCTTGCGCTTGCCGCAGTATGCTGTTGAGTGCCCGGGAGATGTTTCCTTCCGAGCGGGCCAGCTCGCCCCTGAGGCGCGCCAGCTCGGGGGAGGCGTTGTCGCTCACCTTTCCCCATTTGTTGAGCACCTTGTCTATCTGGCGGGTGATGTCGGTGAAGGAACTCACCCCCTCCGCCATCCTGGCCAGGGCGGGATAGGGGAAGTGGCCGTCGCCATCGTCTTGGCGCAACAGGGCGACAAGCCCCTGGATGGTGCCCAGTGAGCGGCGCAGGTCGAACAGCTCCTCTTCCTCCATGTGAGTGTTCTCCACTCTTATTCTCAGGATGGCTTCCCGGGGATCCAGGAAGTAGTCCATGGGCATTTCCCGCTCCGCGCTGCTGAGCTTGCGAAACTCGCTCACCTGCGCCAGCCACTCAGTCACGTCTTCGCGCCGGGCGCTGAAGGTCATCTTCTCCACTTGCTCCTTGCCCAGCGAGCAGAGGCATCGCTCCTTGAGCATTTGGCGTATCTCGCTGAAGCCTATCTTGGTTTCCAGGTTGTTCGGGTAAATCATGGCGCGAACTTACATATTTTTCCCGACACGGCCAAGGGATGGCGGACTAAATTGTGTTTCCTCGATTGTCCGTCGCCAGAAGAATCACGGCATTTGAGAAAGCCGTGTTTCCGCCTGGCGAACAAAAAAATATTGGTTTTACGGTCTCATTCACGGAAATTATAGTATATTTGCCCCCTTGAAACGTATAGGCTTAAAAAATATCGCTATTATATATGATACAGAAAACGTTTATCGTGCATGGCATGAAGTGCCAGCACTGCCAGTCGGCCGTGGAAAGCGCCTTGCTGGACATCAGGGGAGTGAAGGAAGCCCAAGTCTCATTGGTGGACAATAGCGTAACCGTGGACTATGACGAGGGCATCGTGACCCTTGACATGTTGCGGGAGGCCGTGGAGGGAGCCGGCCGCTTTGAGTTTGAGGCGTGAACGAGCCTGCTGGCCCCCTCTGTGGCGGCCCTGGGCCACGGCGCGTGATGCTTAGGGGTGCTCAGCGTACCCGGGGTAATCATACCGGTACCTCTGGTTGTAGCCGGGAGCGGGATTGTCATACCATGCCCCTTCTACGCTTACGCCGATGGAAAGGGTGGGGTTAACGTGGTATATGGCTCCCACTCCTATCACGTTGGCGCCCGCGGCGCCCATGCCATAGCCCAGCGGAGAACGCCCCAGCAGCGAGCCGATACCCCAATAGGGGCCATAGCCATACCAGCCATGGCGGTGCCAATAGCTGTTGTAGTTATTGGCCAATGAGAGTTGCCCGTAGGCGAATATTTCCCAATGCTCATTGAATCGATAGCCCAGCGTGGCATATAGTCCCGCGTCGCGGTAGGAATCTCCTCCCCAGATGGTGTTTTGCAGGTATCCGCCCGCCGCCAGCCATAGTTTGCGGTTCTTGGTGAGTGGGGTCAAATAGCCCACGTTGATATCTTGGGTGAAGCCGCCCTTGTGGGGAACATGGTCGCCAAAGGTGGCGAAGGCGGACAGTCCTATGCTTGCGTTGAGCCCTTCGTGCCAGCCCCAGGCATAGCTGTTGATGGAAGCGGGCGCGGGGGCAATGCTGTCAGTCGTGTTGGCCTGTAGGTTTCCGCCTTGCGCTTTTGCCTCTCCGGCGGGTTGCCGTAGCCCGATGCCTTTAACTTGGTCAAGCGGCTCTTTCCCCGTAACGGGCAATAGCCGTTGGGGCTTTCCGCCATAAACTCTTTTTTGGTTGCCGTCCATGATGGTGTCCCCTGGCAGGAGCCAGTCTTCGCGCGGGCTATCCGGACTGTGCAGAGGACCTTGTATGAAGTGTTGCGCGGCAGCTGGCAGGCAACATATGATAGTGAGCAAGTAAACAATAAATCTTTTCATGCGGGCAAAGTTAACTAAAAAAGCTGAAATTGTTTGGAGCGTTAACCTTTTTATGTTACTTTTGTGACGGGTTAAATCAATGTCCCGCGATGAAATGTGTCATTTAATAATGTAAAATAAATAAAGGAATGAGAAAGATTATATGTTTATTGGCGGCAGTTTTTGCCCTGAGCCTCACCTCTGCCCAGGCGCAGTCTGAGAGCAAGACCCAGAAAGCGAAGGAGACCATCGCGCAGAAGGCCAAGAAAGTGTGGAATGACGCCAAGAAGTCTGTCAGCTCCACCGCTGACATCATCAAAGACGAATTGGGCATTAGCAACGGGCGTGACAGCGTGCGTATGAAGTATATGCCCATCTATACCAAAAACAAATATGAAGGCGGCGACATGTATAAGCTGATACAGGCTTGCCGTGAGGATTACCAGCGTCGCTGCCCCAAGTGCGAGATAGTAAGCTCCGTGATACCGGAGGAGGACTGGACCACTTTGAACATGACGCAAGGAGGTGTCGTGGTGGGCTACGTGCAGCAGTTGTGCTGCTACGTGCTGGGCAAGGACGGCGAGGACGGCTACGTTTACATGGAGTATACCTACAAGCGCAGCAAGAACGTGGGCGGTGACTACGTGAACAGCGACTGGTGGCCGCGCATGACCCGAATGGACATAATCCCCGCCGGCGATTTCGACCTGATAAAGTGATTTCTTTTCTGGGAAGCGGTGACTGATATTCCTTCAAAAAAGCGAGAAAATTGATGAATTGTAAGAAATTCGGCAATTTTTCTGCGGTTTTCTTTGGAAGTTCGGAAAAAAGCATTACTTTTGCATCTGATAATAGATAAATCGAATGACATGAGGCAAAACGCGTCTTTCTATTACTTTTACTTTTACTTTGCAAGGAATTGTAGAGCGGGAAGTCGCATGTAAACCTCACGGAAGATAAAGGAAATAGCGAAACGGTCCCGCTCCCCATGGAGAGCAGGGCCGTTTTTTTGATGACACAAAAGGACAAGATGAAACGAATAGCGATACAAGGAGAGCAAGGCTCGTTCCACGACATAGCGGCCCATGAGTATTTCGGGCAGGAGCGGATAGAGCTGATCTGTTGCGCCACCTTCGAGCAGGTGTTCGAGAACATAAGGCGGGATCCCGCCGTGGTGGGCATGCTGGCCATAGAGAACACCATCGCGGGCTCGCTGCTCCACAACTACGAGCTGCTGCGCGAGAGCGGCACCACCGTGGTGGGGGAGCACAAGTTGCACATAGAGCACGCCATCTGTTGCCTGCCCGATGACGACTGGGACACCGTCACCGAGGTGCACTCCCATCCCGTGGCCCTCTCACAGTGCCGCGCCTTCCTCTCCCGCCATCCCGAGATGAAGGCCGTGGAGGCTGAAGACACGGCGGGCTCCGCGGAGTACATCGCCCGCCACCAGGCCAGGGGATGGGCGGCCATCTGCTCCGAGTACGCGGCTGGCATGTATGGCATGAAGGTGTTGCAGCGCGACATCCACGACAACAAGCACAACTTCACCCGCTTCCTGGTGGTGTCTGACCCCCGCAAGGCCTCCTTCCTGCGCAGCATAGAGCGGGCGGACAAGGCCAGCCTGGTCTTCAGCCTGCCCCACGAGGAAGGCTCCTTGAGCAAGGTGCTCACCATCTTGAGCTTCTACGACATCAACATGACCAAGATACAGTCCCTGCCCATCATCGGGCACGAGTGGGAATACATGTTCTACGTGGATGTCACGTTTGACAATTTCACCCGCTACCAGCAGTCCATCGACGCCATCACTCCCCTGGTGAAGAATATCAAGGTGCTGGGAGAGTATAAGGGAAAATAAACACGACCAACGATTCATACAATTACTGACATGGAAATAAGACCAGCCCAAAGAGTAACGGAAATACAGGAATACTATTTCAGCCGCAAACTGAAAGAGGTGGCGCGGCTCAACGCCGAGGGGAAGGACATCGTGAGCCTGGCCATAGGCAGCCCTGACATGCCCCCCTCGCCGCAGGTGATAGAGAAGCTGTGCGAGGTGGCCCACGACCCCTCCGCGCATGGCTACCAGCCCACGGTGGGCATACCGGAGCTGCGCAAGGCCATGGCCCATTTCTACCGCAAGTGGTATGGGGTGGAGCTGGACTGGGCAACGGAGATACAGCCGCTCATCGGCTCCAAGGAGGGCATCCTGCACGTGACGCTGACTTTCTGTGACCCGGGCGACGAAGTGCTGATACCCGACCCGGGCTATCCCACTTACACGGCCATCAACAAGATACTGGGCACCAAGATCACTTATTATGACCTGCGGGAAGACAACGGATGGCAACCAGACTTCGACGCCCTGGAACGCATGGACCTGAGCCGTGTGAAGCTGATGTGGACCAACTATCCCAACATGCCCACGGGTGGCAACGCCCGCGTGGAGACCTATGAGAGATTAGTGGACTTCGCCCGCCGCCACAACATTGTCATCGTCAACGACAATCCCTATTCCCTTATCCTCAACGACTGTCCCCTCAGCATCCTGCAAGTGCCGGGCGCCAAGGACTGCTGCCTGGAGTTCAACTCCATGAGCAAGAGCCATAACATGCCGGGCTGGCGCGTGGCCATGGTGGCCTCCAACCCCACGTTCATCTCGTGGATACTCAAGGTGAAGAGCAACATAGACAATGGCAGCTTCCGGGGCATCCAGTTGGCCGCCGCGGAGGCTTTCACCACCAATACCGACGAGTGGCACCAGGAGAACAACATCGCCAACTACCGCAGGCGCAGGGACATAGCGGAGCGAATCATGCAAACGCTGGGCTGTGAGTACGACCCCCGGCAAGTGGGCATGTTCCTGTGGGGAAAGATACCCGACAAGTATGCCGACGTGGAGCAACTCACGGAGCGCGCCTTGCATGAGGCCAGGGTGTTCATCACCCCGGGATTCATCTTTGGCCAGAATGGCAAGCGATACGTGCGCGTCTCCCTGTGCGCCAAGGACGAGCGCATGCTCGAGGCCCTGCGCAGGCTGCGGGCGTTGGAGTGGTAATCTTATAGTCAAGAAAAACAAGAAAAACCTATAAATCATGGAACTGGAATTACTCCCTTTGAATTTACCGAGTGACAGCGAACGCCCTTCATGTGTCATCGCCGGACCCTGCTCCGCCGAGACAGAAGAGCAAGTGATGACCACCGCCAGGCAGCTGGCCGCGGCCGGATGCCACATTTTCCGCGCTGGCGTATGGAAGCCCCGCACCAAGCCCGGAGGCTTTGAGGGCAATGGAGAGAAGGCCTTGCCCTGGATGCAAGAAGTGAAGCGGGAGACGGGCATGCTGACCGCCACCGAGGTGGCCACGCCCGAGCACGTGGAACTGGCCATGAAGTACGGGGTCGACATCCTCTGGATAGGTGCCCGTACCTCCGCCAACCCTTTTGCCATGCAGGCCTTGGCAGACAGCATGCGAGGCATAGAAGTGCCCGTGCTGGTAAAGAATCCCGTAAACCCGGACTTGGAGTTGTGGATTGGGGCTTTGCAGCGCATCAACCAGGCGGGCGTGAAGCGCATGGGTGCCATACACCGCGGCTTCTCCTCTTATGACAAGAAAATCTACCGCAACCTGCCCATGTGGCAAATTCCCATAGAGCTGCGTCGCCGCGTTCCGGAATTGCCCATCATCTGCGACCCCAGCCACATCGGAGGCCGCAGGGACTTGATAGCTCCCCTCTGCCAGCAGGCGATGGACTTGGGCTTTGACGGACTTATCGTGGAGAGCCACTGCTCGCCCGACGACGCTTGGAGCGACGCCAAGCAGCAGGTAACCCCCGACGTGCTCAACTACATCCTCAGCATGCTTGTCATCAGGGACCAGCACTCCACCACGGAGAGCATACGCCAGTTGCGCCAGCAGATAGACGAGCTGGACAACCAGCTGATGAGCCTCCTGGCCAAGCGCATGCGCGTGTGCCGCGAGATAGGCCAATACAAGAAGGAGCACAACATGACCGTGCTCCAGAGCGGCCGTTACTCCGAAATACTCGAAAAGCGCGGCGCCCAGGGAGAGGCCTGTGGATTGAGTCCCGAATGCGTGGCCAAGATATTCGAGCAGATACACGAGGAGAGCGTGCGCCAGCAGTTGGAAATCGTTAACAAGTGACGGGAGCCATGAAGATACTGATCATGGGAGCGGGCAAGATGGGGAGCTTCTTCATCGACCTGCTCAGCTTCGACCACGAGGTGGCGGCCTACGAGAAAGACCCCAAGCGGTTGCGCTTCACCTATAACTGCCAGCGGTTCCAGACCCTGGAGGAAGTGAGGGACTTCAAGCCGCAGCTGGTCATCAACGCCGTGACCGTGAAATACACCCTCGCCGCTTTCCGCGAGGTGATGCCCTATTTGCCCAGCGACTGCATCGTGAGCGACATCGCCTCCGTGAAGACGGGCCTGAAGGATTTCTATGGGCAGTGCGGCCATCCCTACGTGAGCACCCATCCCATGTTTGGCCCCACCTTCGCCAACCTCAACCAGTTGAGCGAGGAGAACGCCATCATCATCAGCGAGGGCGACTACATGGGTCGCATCTTCTTCAAGGACCTCTACCAGAAGCTGGGGCTCAACATCTATGAGTACACCTTCCAGGAGCACGACGAGACCGTGGCCTACTCGCTCAGCATCCCTTTCGTGAGCACGTTCGTCTTCGCCGCGGTCATGAAGCACCAGGACGCTCCCGGCACCACTTTCAAGAGGCATATGCAGATAGCCCGAGGCGTGCTCAACGAGGACGAGTTCCTCTTGCAGGAGATTCTTTTCAACCCCTATACCTCGGGCCAGGTGAACCAGATAAGGGAGCAGCTCAAGGACTTGCTCGACATCATAGACCACAAGGACGGAGACAGGATGGCCGCCTACGTGGCGAAGATACGCCAAAACCTCAAGGGGGACATTTAGTCAGATAGGCGGCCGCCGCCCCGTTTCCGGGGTGGCGCCTCCGTGAGAGGGCGCGTGGGGAAACAACTTGTTTCGGTCTTTGAAACAACTTGTTTTCAGTGGCAAGACAAGTTGTTTTCAATGGCAAGACAACTTGTTTCGGAAAGCCCGCGCCAGGCGATTTCCCCGTTTGCCCCCATGTTTGCCTTGCCAGCCGGCCAGTTCCCGTTAGCGCCAGGTGCTCCTCGCGATGTTTTCCGTGTTTTTATGTATTTTTTCATGCCACTATTTCACCATGTCATATAAAAACATTATCTTTGCGCACGAATATTTGAATGTCGCGTGAAGTTTAGCGGATATAATGATATAAAAGATATGAACCTGGATATGTTGACGGCCATATCGCCAATAGACGGCAGATATAGAGGCAAGACGGAAGCGTTAGCTGGATATTTCTCGGAGTTTGCGTTGATACGCTATCGTGTCAGGGTAGAGATAGAGTACTTTATAACTCTTTGCGAGTTGCCTTTGCCGCAGCTCGCCACGATGGACCACGGCCTGTTTCCCAGGTTGCGGGCCATTTACGAGGACTTCTCGGAGCAGGATGCCGCCAGGGTGAAGACCATCGAGCAGACCACCAACCACGACGTGAAGGCCGTGGAGTACTTCATCAAGGAAAAGCTGGACGAGATAGGTGGCATGGATAGCTACAAGGAATTCGTGCACTTTGGCCTCACCTCGCAGGACATCAACAACACGAGCGTGCCCCTGGCGTTGAAGGAGGCGCTGCGGGACGTGTTCTATCCGCAGATGGAGGAGTTGATAGACCAGCTGCGCCAATACGCCGAGGAGTGGAAAGACGTGCCCATGCTGGCCAAGACCCACGGGCAACCCGCCTCGCCTACCAGGTTGGGCAAGGAAATCATGGTATATGTATATCGTCTCTCAGAGCAGTTGCAAAGCCTGAGGCAATGCAAGCTCACCGCCAAGTTCGGAGGGGCCACGGGCAACTATAACGCCCACCATGTGGCCTATCCCGCCTATGACTGGAAAGAATTTGGCAACCGCTTCGTGAGCGAGAAATTGGGATTGGAGAGAGAGCAATATACCACCCAAATCAGCAACTATGACCATTTGGGCGCCATCTTCGACGCCATGCGCCGCCTGAACACCATCATCATAGACATGGACAGGGACTTCTGGATGTATATCTCCATGGACTACTTCAAGCAGAAGATCAAGGCTGGCGAAGTGGGCTCAAGCGCCATGCCCCACAAGGTGAACCCCATAGACTTCGAGAACAGCGAGGGCAACCTCGGCATCGCCAACGCCATACTCCAGTTCCTGGCGGCCAAACTTCCCGTGAGCAGGCTGCAGCGCGACCTTACGGACAGCACGGTCTTGCGAAACGTGGGCGTGCCTATGGGCCATGCCGTGATAGCCATACAGAGCACCTTGAAGGGGCTGCGCAAGTTGATACTCCACAAGGAAACGCTGGACGCTGACCTGGAGAACAACTGGGCGGTGGTGGCCGAGGCCATCCAGACCATATTGCGCCGGGAGGCTTATCCGCATCCCTACGAGGCGTTGAAAGCCTTGACCCGAACCAACCAGAAGATGACCCAAGAGACCATCAGGCAATTCATAGAGAGCCTCGAAGTCTCTGCCGACGTGAAGCGGGAACTGCTCGCCATCAATCCCGGCAATTACACTGGAATATAAAAATAATTTTATAGAGAACACAACCAAGAACAAAACAACTGGCCGTGAGGCTATTAAGTGAAATCAACATGGAAGAATTAGACAGCAAACACCTAGAACAGCCCGCGCAAAGAGAAGACATACGTGAGGCAAGCAGTGCCAATGAAGGATATAAGAGTGGTTATCGCCAGGCGAATCGTCCCTATCGTCCTCGTATCCAGAGACCTTACAACGCGGAGAGAGTAGGCCGTAACGATACGGCTGGCTTCCGCCCCGAGGGCTTTGGGGCTGGACTGCAGGGTCAAGACGAAGACAGGTCACAGCGCGGCGGCTACCAGTCCCGCGGTGGCTACCAGCCCCGTGGCGGATACAACAATAATAACCACCGCGGTGGGTACGGCAATAATCGTGGAGGCTACAACAACACCTATGGCAACGATTACCACAGCCGGCCACAGGGCGGCTATCGGCCACGTTATAATAACCAAGACGGAGAACAGGAAGGCTATCAGCCGCGCAATAACTATAATGCCCCCCGTGGAGGAGAGCGCAGGCCTTACCAGCAGGGCGGCGGTTACCATCCTCGCTACAACAACCAGGAGGAAGGCGGCTATCAGCCCCGTGGAGGTTACTACAACAACCGCGGCGGATATGGCTATAACAACAACCGCAATGGCGGCGCGTATGGCAACGCGCGTGGTGGCGGCTATCGACAACAGGGCGGCTACCGCTCGCAGGGACATGGTTTCGACTCCCGCGGCAGATACAACAATCCCAAGAAACGCATAGATTATGTCGAGGAGAGCGTCGACCCCAATGAGCCAATCCGCCTGAATAAGTTCTTGGCGAACGCTGGCGTCTGCTCCCGCAGGGAGGCCGATGAGTTCATCCAGGCAGGCGTGGTGACCGTTAACGGCGAGGTGGTGACGGAACTGGGAACGAAGATTACCCGCGCTGACGAGGTGAAGTTCCATGACCAGCCCGTGAAGATAGAAAAGAAGGTTTACATCTTGCTCAACAAGCCCAAGGATTGCATGGTGACCAGCGATGACCCCCAGGAGCGCAAGACCGTGATGGATTTGGTGAAGGACGCTTGCCCTGAGCGCATCTATCCTGTAGGCCGTTTGGACAGGAACACGACGGGCGTATTGCTGCTTACCAATGACGGTGAGCTTTCCAGCAAGCTGACGCATCCCAAGTTCTTGAAGAAGAAAGTGTATCATGTCCATCTGGACAAGGCGCTGTCCCTTGAGGACATGCGTAAAATCGCCGAGGGCATTTTCCTGGAAGACGGCGAGATAAAGGCGGATGACATACAATATGTGGATGAGCGTGACAAGAGCCAGGTGGGCATCGAGATACATAGCGGGAAGAACCGCATTGTGCGCCGTATCTTCGAGAGCCTGGGCTACAGGGTTACCAGGCTCGACAGGGTGCTCTTCGCCGGCCTCACGAAGAAGGGCCTGCGCAGGGGAGACTGGCGCTTCTTGACACAGAAAGAGGTGGAGATGTTGCGCATGGGCGCTTTCGAGTAATAGAATGACATAAATAGGTAATAGAGCTAGATGAGAAGAACAAAAGTGATCGATGCCCTGCGGAGCACCGAATATGGTACGGATATCAACGTGAAAGGATGGGTGCGTTCCCACCGCAGCAGTAAGGCAGTGGATTTCATCGCGCTCAACGATGGTTCCACCATCAAGAACATACAGATAGTAGTGGATCCCTCGCGGGTCGACGGTGAGTTGCTGAGGCAAGTCACCACGGGCGCTTGTGTCAACGTGACGGGCACCCTGGTGGAGAGCCAGGGAAAAGGGCAGGCCGTGGAAGTGCAATGCAAGCAACTGGAGGTGTATGGCACTTGCGGCAACGACTATCCCATGCAGAAGAAGGGGCAGAGCTTTGAGTACATGCGGCAGTACGCCCACTTGCGTCTGCGCACCAACACCTTTGGCGCCGTGTTCCGCATCCGTCACAACATGTCAATGGCTATCCATTCCTATTTTCATGAGCATGGATTCTTTTATTTCCATACGCCCATCATAACCGCTTCCGATTGTGAGGGAGCGGGCGAGATGTTCCAGGTGACCACCAAGAATCTTTATGATTTGCGCAAGGATGACGATGGACGCATCAAGTATGATGATGACTTCTTCGGCAAAATGACCTCGCTCACTGTCTCCGGGCAATTGGAAGGTGAGCTGGGCGCCACGGCGTTGGGGCAGATATATACTTTCGGCCCCACGTTCCGCGCCGAGAACAGCAATACCCCCAGGCACTTGGCGGAGTTCTGGATGGTGGAGCCCGAGGTGGCTTTCATCGACAAGGATGACCTGATGGACTTGGAGGAGGATTTCATCAAGTATTGCGTTAAATGGGCGTTGGACCACTGCCATGACGACCTGGAGTTCCTCAACAACATGATAGACAAGACGCTCATCGCCCGTCTGGAGGGTGTGCTGAAGGACTCTTTCGTGCGCTTGCCTTATACCGAGGGTATCAAGATACTGGAGAAGGCCGTGGCCGAGGGGCACAAGTTCGAGAACCCCGTGAGCTGGGGCATGGACCTGGCCAGCGAGCACGAGCGCTACCTGGTGGAGCAGTGCTTCAAGAAGCCCGTCATCATGACCGATTATCCCAAGGATATCAAGGCTTTCTATATGAAAATCAACGAAGACGGCAAGACCGTGCAGGGTACCGACGTGCTTTTCCCCCAGATAGGAGAGATTATCGGCGGCTCCGTGCGTGAGGAAAGCTACGAAAAACTCTTGGCCGAGATAGAGCGCAGGCAGATACCCATGAAAGACATGTGGTGGTATCTGGATACCCGCAAGTATGGTTCATGCCCCCATGGAGGTTTTGGATTGGGCTTGGAGCGCTTGATACTGTTCGTCACCGGCATGCAAAACATCCGAGACGTTATTCCCTTCCCCCGTACCCCAAAGAACGCGGAGTTCTAGGGTGGGGGATTTACCAAACAGCAATGAGATATCAGAATGGGAAAGATAATACTGACGGGAGACCGTCCTACAGGTAAGCTTCACTTGGGGCACTACATAGGCTCACTCAAGCGCAGGGTGCAGCTGCAAGAACAAGGAGACTATGACCGGATGTTTGTCTTCATGGCAGACGTGCAGGCTTTTACCGACAACGCCGATGACCCCGAGAAAATAAGGCAAAACATCATAGAGGTGGCGCTAGACTACATGGCGGCAGGCTTGGATCCCGCCAAGTGTACGCTTTTCATCCAAAGCCGTATACCAGAGTTGGCTGAGCTGACCACTTACTTGATGAACCTGGTGAGCGTATCCAGGGTGCAGCGTAACCCCACGGTGAAGACGGAAATCAAGATGCGCAATTTCGAGGCCAATATTCCACTGGGCTTTTTCTGTTATCCCGTGAGCCAGGCCGCGGATATCGCTCTTTTCAAGGCTACCACCGTTCCGGCGGGAGAAGACCAAGAGCCCATGTTGGAATTGACCCGTGAGCTGGTAAGGCGATTTAACCAAATATACAGTGAGGTCTTGGTGGAGCCCGAGATCATGCTGCCAGAGAACACCACCGCGCGCCGTTTGCCAGGCACTGACGGCAAGGAAAAGATGAGCAAGAGCTTGGGTAACTGCATCTATCTGAGCGACACGGCGGACGAGGTGTGGAAGAAGGTGAAGGGAATGTACACCGATCCTCTGCATGTCAATCTCTCTGACCCTGGTCACGTGGAGGGCAATGCCGTCTTCACTTACCTGGATGCCTTCTCTACAGACGAGGACTTCGCTCTCTTTTGGCCGGAGTACCAGAATCTGGACGAGTTGAAAGAACATTATACCCGTGGAGGATTGGGCGACATGAAATGCAAGAAATTCCTTAACGAGGTTATCAACAAGATGCTGGAGCCTATGCGCAGGCGCCGCCACGAGTTGGAGCAAGATATCCCCGCCATCTATGACATCCTCCGCAAGGGCAGTGAGGATGCCCGTGAGGTGGGCGCGAATACCATGGCGGAAGTGCGTGAAGCCATGCGCATCAATTATTTCGAGGACACGGAGCTTATCCGGCAGCAGCAGGAACGTTTCCGTTGCAAAGAATAAACAATTGATTATCAAGAGCTTTACGACTCCTAGAGACGTTCAGATACTTAAACTGGCGGTACCGTCGATAATATCCAATATCACGGTACCGCTTTTGGGTTTGGTGGATGTGGCTGTCGTGGGGCACATCGGTGATGCCAGCTACATAGGTGCCGTTGCCGTGGGCACCATGCTTTTCAATCTGTTTTATTGGGTGTTCGCTTTTTTGAGAATGGGCACAAGCGGCATGACCTCGCAAGCGCTGGGGCGAAGGGACTTGCCAGAGGTGGCGCGGTTGATGGTCCGGGCTTTGCTGATAGGGTTGGGGATAGGCGCTTCGCTGATCGCGTTGCAGACCGTGGTGTTTCGGGTGGGGTTCTGGCTAATGGGACCCACGGAAGAGGTTTTGCCCCTCTGCCTGCGCTATTGCGAGATATGCGTATGGGGAGCGCCTGCCATCATGGGGCTATATGGGCTCACAGGGTGGTTTATTGGCATGCAAAACACCAAGATACCCATGTGGGTGTCTATTGCCCAAAATGTTGTCAACATCACGATGAGCCTCCTGTTGGTGTTTGTCTTTGGGCAAGACATAGAGGGAGTGGCTTTAGGGACATTGATAGCCCAGTGGAGCGGTTTTTTGGTGTCGTTGTGGTTCTGGATAAGGATTTACGCCCCTAGGTTGCGTCATTATTCTTTCAGGGCAGGATTGTGGGAAAAAGGTGTGCTTGCCAGGTTCTTTCGGGTGAATGGAGACATATTCCTGCGGACGCTTTGTATCGCGGGAGTCAATTTCTGCTTTACCTCAGCGGGGGCGCGCCAGGGAACGCTCATGCTGGCCGTTAATACGCTGTTGATGACATTGTTTACCATCTTTTCCTATTTCATGGATGGCTTCGCCTTTGCCGGCGAGGCCTTGAGTGGCCGCTATTATGGGTCAGCCAATCGGGCGGCTCTCCTGGACACCATAACGCGCCTTTTCCGTTGGGGAGCTGTCATGGTAGTGGGATTTACGTTGCTATACGCTGTTGGCGGAGAAGCCTTTTTGTCTTTGCTGACCAGCGACAATAGGGTAGTGGAGGCCGCGGGAGACTATTTTTGGTGGGCGTTGGCAGTGCCATTGGCTGGCGTGGGCGCTTTCGTGCTCGACGGCGTATTTATTGGCATTACGGACAGTCGCTCCATGCTCCTTTCCGCCGTGGTGGGCGCGCTCTTGTTTTTCGGTTTGTATGCGTTGCTGAGCCCTGTGTTGGGCAACCATGCTTTATGGCTGTCGTTCATCATCTATTTGGGGCTGCGCAGCTTGACACTAGGCGTCATCTTTCGTCATAAACTGCACAATGCCCTATAGAGTTGGGCAGAATTTAGCAAAAGTAGTTTAATAAAGATTAATATCCTTATTGAGGTTTCCGCTTTTCCATAATATTTGCTAATTTCGCCACATACTTAAAAGAGAACAAGAGCAGTATCATGACCGCGGAGGAATATTATCAACAGGGAAATCATTATCGCCGGCAGGGTGACTTCCAGCATGCGCTGGAATGCTACATGGAGGCCATCGCCCTTGACCCTGATAGCCCCGCGCGACAGGCCAAGGAGATGCTTGACGACATCCTGGGCTTTTACTGCAAAGATTACTATAATCCTTAAATCACTTAAAGTGGAGAAAGACTATGAGTAAGATTAAAGGAGCCATCGTAGTCAACAGCGACCGTTGCAAGGGCTGTGCCCTTTGTGTTGACGCTTGCCCCAAAGGGGTGTTGGCCTTGGCTTCAAAGAAGGTGAATGTGCATGGGTATCCCTACGTGGAGGTCGCCATGCCAGGCGATTGCGTTGGATGCGCGGCGTGCGCCATTGTGTGTCCTGACGGGTGCATCGAGGTATATCGCAAGAAAATAGAGGAGAAATGACCATGGCAGAGGAGAAAGTTACGCTCTTGAAAGGCAACGAGGCGATAGCCCACGCTGCCATCCGGTGTGGGTGTGACGGGTTCTTCGGATACCCTATCACCCCTCAAAGCGAGATTATAGAGACCCTTTCGCTGTTGAAGCCTTGGGAGACCACGGGCATGGTGGTGCTCCAGGCGGAGAGCGAGGTGGCCTCTATCAATATGGTATATGGAGGCGCGGGCGCGGGCAAGCGTGTTTTCACCACGAGTTCCAGCCCCGGTATAGCCCTGATGCAGGAGGGAATCTCCTACATGGCGGGCGCGGAAATACCTGGCGTAGTGGTCAATGTGCAACGCGGAGGCCCAGGCCTGGGCACTATACAGCCGAGCCAGAGCGATTACTTCCAGGCTACCCGCGGAGGTGGCAATGGCGATTACAATGTCATTGTCTTGGCTCCCGCCTCGGTGCAGGAGATGGCCGACTTCATGGACTGGGCGTTCGAGCTGGCTTTCCGCTACCGCAATCCCGTGATGATACTCAGCGATGGCGTGATAGGCCAAATGATGGAGAAGGTCGTCCTGCCCCCCATAAAGCCCCGTCGCACTGAGGAGCAAATCAAGCGGGAATGTCCTTGGGCTACCATAGGGCGTACCATGGAAAGGGAGCCCAACATACTCACCTCGCTGGAGTTGAAGCCCGAGGTGATGGAGACCAGGAACAAGGCTTTGCAGGAGAAATACCGAAAGATAAAAGAGGCGGAAGTGAAATACGAGACGCAGCGCTGCGACGATGCCGACTACTTGATAGTGGCCTTCGGCAGTGCTGCCCGCATCGCCGAGAAGAGTGTGGAGCTGGCTCGTGAGAAGGGTATCAACGTGGGTCTTTTCCGTCCTATAACCCTTTGGCCTTTCCCCGAGGAGGCGCTCAAGGCGATGGCAACCAAGGTGAAGGGAATGCTCGTGGCCGAGATCAACGCCGGGCAGATGGTGGAGGACGTTCGCCTGGCCGTGGATGGCGCCATTCCCGTGGAGCATTTCGGCAGGCTGGGTGGCATCGTGCCCGAGCCTGAGGAGATTGTGCAGGCACTTATCACTAAATTACTTTAAGCCATGGAAGAAAACATTATATCACCCGAGAACCTGGTCTACAAGAAACCCAGGTTGATGAACGATACCCCCATGCATTATTGCCCTGGGTGTTCCCACGGCGTGGTGCATAAACTCATCGCGGAAGTGGTGGAGGAGATGGGCATGGAGGAGAAGACCGTGGGCGTATGCCCCGTGGGTTGCGCCGTCTTCGCCTACCGATATTTGGACATTGATTGGCAGGAAGCCGCCCATGGACGTGCCCCCGCCGTGGCCACCGCCGTCAAGAGGCTTTGGCCCGACCGATTGGTTTTCACCTATCAAGGCGATGGAGACTTGGCTTGTATCGGCACTTGCGAGACCATTCATGCCCTCAACCGAGGGGAGCATATTGCCATTGTCTTCATCAACAACGCCATTTACGGCATGACGGGAGGACAGATGGCCCCCACTACCTTGTTGGGGCAAAAGACATCCACGTGCCCTTACGGCAGGCAGCCCGACTTGCACGGCTATCCGCTCAATATCACTGAGTTGGCGGCCAAGTTGCAGGGCACCTGCTATGTCACCCGCCAGAGCGTGGAGAGCGTGGCCTCTATCATGAAGGCCAAGAAAGCCATCAGGAAGGCTTTCGAGGCATCGATGAAAGGACAGGGTTCCAGCCTCGTGGAGATAGTCTCCACCTGCAACAGCGGATGGAAGCTGTCTCCCTCAAAGGCCAACCAATGGATGAAGGAAAACATGTTCCCCCATTACCAAAAGGGCGATTTAAAAGACACCACACAGCTATGAAGACAGAACTTATCATTTCAGGATTTGGCGGGCAGGGAGTGCTTTCCATGGGAAAGATATTGGCGCACTCCGGGCTCATGGAGGACAAGGAAGTGACGTGGATGCCCGCCTATGGCCCCGAGCAGCGGGGAGGAACGGCCAACGTTACCGTCATTGTCAGCGACCAACGCATATCCTCGCCCATATTGAGCCGTTACGACGTGGCCATCGTGCTCAACCAGCCTTCGCTGGACAAGTTTGAGCCCCGCGTGAAGCCAGGAGGAATACTCATCTATGACGGCTATGGCATCATCAACCCGCCTACCCGTGACGACATACAGGTCTATCGGGTGGACGCTATGGACAAGGCGGCGGAGATGCGCAATGCCAAGGTGTTCAACATGATTGTGCTTGGGGGACTGCTTAAGGTGTGCCCCATGGTGAGCACCCAGGGAATTCAGGCCGCTCTCTATGAGTCGTTGCCAAAGCGTCACCACGACATGATACCCCTCAACATGCAAGCCGTGGAGGAAGGCATGCGCATTATCCAGCGCATAAGATAAATAAACAGTTTATAATAAACCCAAATACCCAAGCGGAGCGCTGACAGCCTGTCGGCGCTCCGCTTTGCCATGTCGTGATTCTGTTGGCTTGCTCCAAGGCTGTGCCCCGCGTTTATGGGGAATGGAAATATCCCTTGGGAAAACAACTTGAATCGGTGATGAAAACAACTTGAATCGATGGCGAAAACAACTTGTTTTCGTGGACAAAATAACTTAACGTGAATTCGTCTCTACGAATGGGGGCGCATGTTGTTGCCGCCTTGCGGTAATATTCTTGGCGGCATCCAATACCACTTTTTTTCTCTTAAATCTCTTTAAAAGAGGTGGGAAATACTTGCGCGGCACGTCTGTAATTCGTAACTTTGCGTTATAATCAAAGTCACAGAATCTATGAGAACACTGCTTTTATATACCTTGTTATATTTGGGCGTTCTTATGGCCGCCACGCCGGCCATGGCCCAAAAGACGTGCGTGATAGCGGACGCGGAGACCCACGTGCCTATCAGAGACGCTTTGGTACATACCGACAATGGCGTCTGGGCACGCACCGATTACAGAGGATACTTTACCATCAAGTATCCCTTCGATTCCGCCGAGGTGTCGAAGAAAGGCTATGTGAGTACCACCATTTACTTGGAAAACCTGCCCGACAGCGTATTCCTTCTGCCCGAGGCGCAGCAGCTGACTACTGTGGAGGTGTGGGGAAAGGCCAATGAGTCCATCAACCACATGGCGGACCAGATACAGGAAGAGGTGGCCGAGCAGCCTCGGGCCGTGACGGGCATAGGCTTTGACTTGGGTGGGCTTTTTGACCGGCGTGCCCGCCGCGACCGCAAGCACTTGAAGAAGGCCAAGGAACTGATGCGCCAGATGGACGGGCAAGGAGACCCCGTCATAGAGGAGTATGAGCAGGCCACGGGACGCAAATACGTGGAGGGTGGCGACTCGTTAGCCCCGGTGGCCGAGGCTCCTGACGGGGAACATATACGGCCGGTTTCGCCCGATACAGTAAGCGTGCCGCCTGCCGATTTCGATAACGCGGACGAGTTGCCGCTCAATCCTGCCGGGAGCGGAGAGCCTGTTTCTCCTTCCACGGAGAAAGGCGTGCCCGCGGTTCCGCTTGAGGGAGCGTTGCCCTCTGTTCCCAAAGACGAGGAACCGGCCATGGTGGGCGAGAGAGGCGTAGACCTTCGATAATATCAGATATCGCCCCTTTTTTCTTGGTGGCTTTGGGAAAAATGGCTACTTTCGCGGGTGGATATAGAAACTAGAACGAGATGGAAGTATTGAAAACAGATATTGACGGCGTGGTCATTATCGAACCACGTATCTTCAAGGACGCGAGAGGCTATTTCTTCGAGAGCTATTCCCAAAGGGAGTTTGACGAGAAAGTCGGACGCGTGGAGTTCGTGCAGGACAACGAGAGCATGTCGAGCTACGGCGTGATGAGGGGATTGCACTTCCAGCGGCCGCCGTTCACGCAAGCCAAGCTGGTGAGGTGCGTTAGGGGCAAGGTGCTGGACGTGGCCGTGGACATCAGGAATGGCTCGCCGACCTACGGCAAGCACGTGGCCGTGGAGCTGACGGAGGACAACCACCGGCAGTTCTTCATCCCGAAAGGGTTCGCCCACGGATTCGCCGTGCTGAGCGAGACGGCGGTGTTCCAGTACAAGTGCGACGAGTTCTACCATCCCGAGGCGGACGGGGGCATCAGCATACTCGACGAAAGCCTGGGTATCGACTGGCGGATACCTACCGGGCACGCGATATTGAGCGAGAAGGACACGAAACATCCTTTGCTGAAAGACTTTGAATCCCCCTTTGTTTATTCAAAATAAAGAAACGCGATCATGAATATATTGGTAACAGGCGCGAACGGCCAGCTCGGCAACGAGATGCGCATAATCAGCAAAGAAACGAACGACAGCTACACCTTTACGGATGTCGTAGAGGTTGAAGGTGTTGAAACGACTATCTTGGATATAACCGACGCGGAAGCCATACGGAAAATCGTGAAAGAAAAGGACATCCGGTGCATAGTGAACTGCGCCGCTTACACCAACGTGGACAAGGCGGAGAGCGATGAGGCGCTTTGCCGGAAGCTGAACGCCGAAGCCCCGAAACTCCTGGCTGAGGCGATGAAAGAAGTGAACGGTCTGCTGGTGCAGATTTCCACGGACTACGTCTTCGGCGGCGACCCCTACAACACGCCTTGCAGGGAAGAGCAGAAAGGCACGCCCACGGGCGTTTACGGCCAGACAAAGCTGGAAGGCGAGGAGAACATCGAGGCGGTAGGTTGCGATTACGTCATCATCCGCACGGCTTGGCTCTACTCCGAATACGGCAGGAACTTCGTCAAGACCATGCTCAACCTGACGGCCACGAGACCGAAACTGAACGTGGTCTTCGACCAGGCGGGCACGCCGACCTACGCCTACGACCTGGCCGTTGCCATAAAGACCATATTGGCCGACTACGAGAAGGAAAGCCCCAAAGCGGGGTACGGCAAGAAGGGCATATACCATTTCAGCAACGAGGGCGTATGCTCCTGGTTCGACTTCACGAAGAAGATAGCCGAGCTGGCGGGCAACACGGCCTGCGACATACAGCCCTGCCACAGCGACGAGTTCCCCAGCCCGGTGAAGCGTCCTGCCTATTCTGTTCTTGACAAGACGAGAATCAAGGAGACGTTCGGCGTGAAAGTTCCTTACTGGACGGACTCGCTGAAGGCCTGCATGGGCAACATGGATGCCATCAAATAACATCACCCAAAACAAAAACAAAGACGAAATGGAATTCAAGAGAAACATCATGATAACGGGCGGCGCGGGCTTCATCGGTTCCCACGTGGCGCGCCTGTTCGTGAACAAATACCCCGAGTATCGTATCATCAACCTGGACAAGCTGACCTACGCCGGCAACCTGGCCAACCTGAAGGACGTGGAGGACAGGGAGAACTACGTGTTCGTGAAGGCCGACATCTGCGACTACGAGGCGATCAAGTCGCTGATGGGGAAGTATGACATAGACGGCATCATCCACCTTGCGGCAGAGAGCCACGTGGACAGGAGCATAAAAGACCCCTTCACTTTCGCCCACACCAACGTGATAGGCACGCTGACACTGTTGCAAGCCGCCAAGGAATACTGGGAGAGCCTGCCCGAAGGCTATGAGGGCAAGCGCTTCTACCACATCTCCACCGACGAGGTTTACGGGGCGTTGGAGCTGACGAACCCAGAAGGGATAGAGTCTCCGTTCACCACGAAGGCCAGCTCGGAGCACCACCACGCCTACGGCACGGAGTTCTTCACCGAGGAGACGAAGTACAACCCGCACTCACCTTATTCCGCGTCGAAGGCCAGCTCCGACCACTTCGTGCGCGCCTTCCACGACACCTACGGCATGCCGACCATCGTGACCAACTGCTCGAACAACTACGGCCCCTACCAGTTCCCCGAGAAGCTGATACCCCTGTTCATCAACAACATCCGCCACAGGAAGCCGTTGCCCGTCTACGGCAAGGGCGAGAACGTGAGGGACTGGCTCTACGTGGAGGACCACGCGAGGGCGATAGACCTGATATTCCACAAGGGCAAGACAGCCGACACCTACAACATCGGCGGCTTCAACGAGTGGAAGAACATCGACATCATCAAGGTGGTGATCAAGACCGTTGACCGCCTGCTTGGCCGCCAGGAGGGAGAGGACATGGACTTGATAACCTACGTGACCGACCGCAAGGGGCACGACATGCGCTACGCCATTGACTCAAGGAAGCTGCAGAGGGAACTCGGCTGGGAACCGAGCCTGCAGTTCGAGGAAGGCATAGAGAAGACCGTGCGCTGGTACCTGGACAACCAGGCGTGGATGGACAACGTGACCAGCGGCGACTACCAGCGGTACTACGAGGAGATGTACAAGGGAAGGTAAGCGGCGTGATGGTATGAGGAGGTTGCTGATGTATTTCGTGATGGCGTTGGGCTGTGTTGTGTTGACGGCTCATGGACATGTGCCCCGTGAAGCGGGAGGAGACTCTGCGGCTTGTGCCAAGGACACGCTCATGATGGTGCGGATGTACAGGCATGACGTTTCCGATAGTTTGTTGTCTAAGCAAGGTCGGGGATATACTAAAGAAGCTTTCCAGTTCAGGTATGATCCTTTCTTGGAAAAGATGAAAGAACCATGGCTTGGAGACCTCTTGAAAGACATTCTTTTCTGAGCGAGTCTTGTGCAGGCGAGATGCTGTGCCCTGGGTGGCAGGCAAGCATGGGCGAATATCCTAATATGAAGACGGGCTGGTCTCACGACCAGCCCGCTTCCATTGCTGACTATACAAAAACATTATGAATCTTTATCTTGAGAACAAGATGATAAAGCTTATCACTGGCTTACGCCCTGGCTTTGGCGTTCCGCTCTTTTAGCTCGCAGTACCGCTCGCACTGGGCGCAAATATCGTAGCCCAACATGGCACCCAGCATGAAGTCCTCCTCGGGGGAGAGCTGGTGGAGCGGTCGGTTTATCATTAGGCGGATGGCCTCCACGCATTGGGGCTTGCCGAAAAACAGGTTGAACCGGTCGTTGCCCACGGGCATGAGCAGGTACTGTATACCCTTGCTCCTCAAGCGGTTGACGGCGAACTCCCGGTAGCGCTTGTTGAACGTGAAGAGCACCATGCTGCGCACTCCTTTTTGGTATTCATATATGTGGTTCATCAACACCTTCATGTCGATGGGCATGACCTCGGTTCTATTCATAGACTTCTGGGATTAGGGAGTTTCAGAGAGAAGGAGAGATTGCGGCGAGCCAATCGTCAATGCGTGACTCGGTCTTGTCGCTTTCGTTCACGTCGTCGAGAGCCAGTCCCACGAAGTGGCCTTCTATCACGGCTTCGGAGTCGTCGTATTGATAATCGCTGGCGGAAACGCCTGGCAGCACATTGGCTCCCGCTTTCACCGCTGCGTCATAAAGCTCGCGCATGGCACCGCAGAAGGTGTCGGGATAGGATTCTGCGTCACCGCAGCCGAAGAGTGCCACGGTCTTGCCTTTTAAGTCGGTTCCTTCTAGTGTCTTCAGCCCGTCATACCAGTCGTCTTGCAATTCGCCCGCGCCCCAGGTGGAGGTGCCCAACAACAGATTGTCGTTTGCCAACAATAAATTTTCATCTATTTGGGCCACGTCTACGGCTTTCGCGCCCAGTTTTTGGGCTATGGTTTGCGCGATGGCTTGGCAGGTTCCAGTGGAGGAACCATAAATCACTACGGTAGGTTTCATGTTACGATGTTCTTTTAGTTACAGATTTTTTGATATCTCATGTCGCGAAGATACACCTTTCCTCCCGTTCCCACAATACCTAAAAATGAGGGTTCGACATTTGTCCTCCAAGCCTCATCCATTTGCGGGGCAACGCTAGTGGCGTTTTTCCTATATCGTAATTCACCGAACTCGCGCTAACTCAACGTCGTGAGTTTGACGAAAAGTTGTAGAGACGCATTCTTGCGTCTCAGCAAACCGCAGGCTTTCGCTAGTGGCATTTTTATTCAGCCTTCTTGCTCGCTGAGACGCAAGAATGCGTCTCTACACTTTGGCAATGACAGTTGTTGTTTTTGCGAGCGAAAACGGAGAGGACTTCTTCGAAGCCCTTTTTCACGATAATCGCCACAGGATCTCTACAGACCACTGATTTCCCGTTGAGCAAAGAAACCTGAAAACGAGAAAGGGAGCGGATTCCAGTTGCTAAACCTGGCTCCGCTCCCTTTAGAGGAGGATTTTATCAAGTGGGGGCAACGTTTGCCCCTATATAAATCAATGTAACGTGAGTTCGGCGAAAAGTTGTAGAGACGCATTCTTGCGTCTCAGCGAGCCGCCAGGCTTTCGCGATTGGCGGTTTCATTCAGTCTTTTTGCTTGCCGAGACGTGGCACGCCGCGTCTCTACTGTTAGGCAATGACAGTTTACGTGCGCAAGCTGGGATTCGTCGAACTCACGATAAATAATGTAGTGTCAGGCTTGGTGCTGGTCACGCAACAAGTCGTTGACAGTCTTCACGGGGTTGAAGGTGGTCAGCGGCACTTCCACGAAGATGGTGTTCCAGTCGCTCATGGCTCCGTTCCACAATCCAGGCAGCTCCAGGGCCTTCAGCTCCTTGCCTCCCTTGCTCTTGCTGCTGATGAAGCCTGTACTGGGATCCACGTAGTCGGGCAGGTTGAAGGGCTTTCCCTTGTAATCCCTCGTGGCGCACACGAGATCCACAGGATTGAAGTGGGTTCCCTCGGTGAACATCTTCATATATTCCTCGTTGTTCTTGTCTATCTGGCTGCTCTCCAGTATTTGCAGGCTCACGGTGCCGTCGCTGTTGTAGGTGAGGAATGGGCCTCCGCCAGGTTCTCCCACGTTTTTCACCACGCCGCAGACACGCATGGGGCGGTTGAGCTTTTTGCGTAAGTAGATGACCAGTTCCGCGTCTTCCAGTTCCTTGATGTCCGCGCGGCGGCAGCACAGGTCTCGCTGCAAGAAGCGTATCATCTCCTCCAACTTGGCGTGGTTGTATTGTCCAGAGTCGAGTACTTTCAGGTATTCGAAGGCTTTCCGCTGCAACGTGACGAGGATGCCGGCTATAAGTTGCTTGTAGGTGACGGTATCTCCCTTCAGCCTGTCAGGTACCACGTTGTCTATGTTCTTGATAAACACCGTGTCCGCCTCTATCTCGTTGAGGTTCTCTATCAAGGCGCCATGTCCTCCGGGCCTGAAGAGCAGCGAGCCGTCCTTTTCGCGGAAGGGGGTGTTGTCCGCGTTGGCGGCGATGGTGTCTGTGCTGGGCTTTTGTTCGGAGAAGGAAATGTTGAATTTCACGCCGTATTTCTCCTCATACCCCTTGGCTTTCTCTGCCACCTTGGCCTTGAAGAGCTCCAGGTGGTCGTGCGACACGGTGAAGTGCACGTTGGCTTCGCCGTTGCTGCTGGCATACAAGGCTGCCTCCACTAAGTGTTCTTCCATGGGCGTGCGCACTTCGCCGTTGCCATAGTCATGGAACAGCAGCAGTCCCTTGGGCAGTTGCCCGTAGTTGAGTCCCTTGGCCTGCAGCAGGTTGGCCACTATGGCCTTGTAGTTGCCCTCTTCAAGCAACTGCTTAATGTCTTTGCCTTCGTTTTCCTGGCATTTTTGGCAGAGAGCCTTGCGGAAAGCGAACTTCTTGATGTTGGTGAAGAATTCTTTTTCGAAATCGGTGGTGGGCACGTCATAGGGCGCGTCGAGGAACGCGAACATGTTCTTGAACATGCGGCTGGCCGCGCCCGACGCGGGCACGAACTTCACCACCGTGTGGCCTTCCTTCTTATATTCTTCCCATGCTTTTACGTATTGGTTTTTCTCCTCTTCGGTGGGAGACATGATGCCCTTGCCGATGGCGGCCGCGCCCTCCAACTTGAGGAAGGGGAAACCATTCTCGATTTGCTTTAACTGTCGCTCAATCTGTGCCTCGCTGATGCCGCGCGCCGAGATTTGCGCAAGATCTTGTTGTGTCATCATAGGTCTTTAAAAAGTATTTGTGTTTCAGATAAATATTAGCGTCTGGTTTTTAGATGCCACAAATATAGGAACTTTTCACGAAAAGAAGAAATATCTGCGGGGAAATTTGTATCTTTGCACTAGGTTTTTAACTTTCGAGGGTATTATTATGTCAGAATCCAACATCTTTACCACCGCCGAGAAGCAGGAGTCTATAGGCGTAGTTCGCCGGCTCTTGGCCACCATGGGCCCTTCCTTGAAAGAAGGTGACCGAGAAAAACTTCACCAACTATTGCGCCAGCAGATGGGCGAAGGAGGCTTGAAGCGCGGTTTCTTTGGCATACATCCCGTGCTGCACGCCTTGCGTACGGCCGATATCGCAGTGAGAGAGATAGGGCTGAGGCGTGACGGCGTGATAGCCATTACGCTCTATCCTGGCGCGCTGGAAGGGCTTGCTTCGCTGGACGACATCCGTGAGGCGTTTGGCGAAAGCGTAGCTCACATCATCAGAGGTCTTATTCGTGTGCAAGAACTCTATAAGCGCAACCCCACCATAGAGAGTGAGAACTTCCGCAACCTCCTCATCACTTTCTCGGAAGACATGAGGGTGATACTCATCATGATAGCCGATAGGGTAAACCTGATGAGGCAGATACGCGATTGTCCCGACACGCCCCAGAAACGAGAGGTTAGCATGGAGGCAAGTTACCTATACGCTCCATTGGCGCATAAGTTGGGACTCTATAAGTTGAAGAGTGAGCTGGAAGACTTGAGCATGAAGTATCTGGAACCGGCTCCTTACTATCATATCAAGGAGAAACTGAACGCCACCAAGGCCGCTCGTGACGCTTATGTGGCTCGCTTCATAGCCCCATTGGAGGAACGCCTCAAGGAGGCAGGGCTTCATTTCCACCTGAAGGCACGTACCAAGAGCATACACTCTATCTGGCAGAAGATGAAGAAACAGCAGTGCGAGTTTGAGGGAGTTTATGATCTTTTCGCTATCCGTGTCATACTCGATTCCCCCGCGGACAAGGAGAAAATGCAGTGCTGGCAGGTGTTCTCCATTGTCACCGATATGTATCAGCCCAACCCAAAACGTCTGAGAGACTGGCTCAGCGTGCCCAAGAGCAATGGTTACGAGAGTCTTCACATCACCGTGCTGGGGCCTGAGAACAAGTGGGTGGAGGTACAGATACGCACCGAGCGCATGGATGAGGTGGCGGAACATGGGTTGGCCGCCCACTGGCGCTACAAGGGCGTGAAAAGTGAAGGAGGTATAGACGAGTGGCTAGCCAATATCAGGTCGGTGCTGGAAGGTAATGACAACCTGCAAATCATGGACGAGTTCAAGATGGACTTGGCGGAAGACGAGGTGTATGTCTTCACCCCCAAGGGTGACCTTCTGAAATTCCCCAAGGGAGCCACGGTGCTTGATTTCGCCTACTACATCCATTCAGGCGTGGGCAACGCCTGCGTGGGCGGCAGGGTGAATGGCAGGGCGGTGAGTTTCCGTGAGCCGTTGCGCTCGGGTGACCAGGTGGAAATCATCACGCAGGCTAGCCAGCAGCCTCGTAGGGAGTGGCTCAACATCGTAAAGACATCGAAAGCCAAGAACAAGATACGTTTGGCCTTGAAAGAAACCCAACAGCAAGAGGGCAAGATGGCCCGGGAGATGTTGGAAAGGCGGCTGAAAAACCGCAAGATAGACAACGATGAGGCTACGATGGCCCGCACTATCAAGCGGCTAGGATACAAGGAGAACAGTGATTTCTATCGTGACGTGGCCGAAGAGAAGGTAGACGTGAACACCGTCATAGAAAAGTATCTGGAGGAAAGGGAGAGGGAACAGGCAGCCAACCAACCCAAGAGCAACCCAAGCGCGGAGAAGTTCGCCTTTGAGAATCCCGAAGACGAATACCTGCGCCAGAACGATGACGTGCTTACCATAGATAAAGACTTGAAGGGCGTGGACTATCAGTTGGCTAAGTGCTGCCATCCTATCTATGGTGACCCTATCTTCGGTTTTGTCACGGTCAATGGAGGCATCAAGATACATCGCCAGGATTGCCCAAACGCCCCCGAATTGCGCCGTCGTTTCGGCTACAGGGTGGTGAAAGCTCAATGGAGCGGTAAGGGAAAGTCGCAATACGCCATCACGCTCAGGATCATTGGCAATGATGATATCGGCATCGTGAGCAATATCACCAACATTATCTCAAAGGAGGACAAGCTTTCCATGCGCAGTATCAACATCTCCTCGCAAGACGGCCTTTTCTCGGGCAACGTGGTAATCATGGTGGAAGACGCCAGCAAGACGGCCTCGCTTATCAAGAAACTCTCCACCGTGAAAGGTGTAAAACAAGTGATAAGGTTATAATAAAAAATCCAATCGGCCGTTATCTTGAGTGATGAAACGCAGATTTTCACTCACGCTTATCCTGCTGTGCGTATGGGTATCGCAAGTGTTAGCCCAGCGCTTTACCCTTGTGGGCAAGGTGACCGATCCTGATATGAACCCCGTGGAGCTGGCCACTGTAGCCGTGCCCAGCCAGGGCAAGGTGACCATGACCTCGCTCCAGGGGGAGTTCCGCCTGGAACTGCGGAGCGAGGACAGCGTGGCGGTGAGGTTCTCGATGGTGGGTTACAGAACCAAGACCCGCGTACTTCGTCGCCCCAAAGGCAAGCAAACGTTAAGGGTGATACTTTATAGCGACAACACATTGGCCGAGGTGCAAGTGACGGGTGACAAGATACAGACTGGCCAGACCCAGGAACTGGACACCAAGGACATGCGCCTGGCTCCTTCCGCTTCGGGAAACGCCGTGGAGAGTCTTATCCAGTCACAGGCGGGTGTCAGCACTCATAACGAGCTTTCTTCGCAATACAACGTCAGGGGTGGCTCTTTCAATGAGAATTCCGTTTATGTCAATCACGTGGAGGTATACAGGCCATTTCTTTTGCGTACAGGACAGCAGGAGGGGCTTTCCGTTATCAATCCCTATATGGTAGACCGCATAGGTTTTTCTACGGGAGGATACGCTGCCCGTTATGGCGACAAGATGAGTTCCGCGCTAGATATCACCTACAAGACGCTCACCCCCAAGGCAGGTCAGAAGACCATGGCCGAGGCTACTGTGGCTGCCAGCTTATTGGGCGCTGACGCTTATGTGGGTTTTGCCACCAAGCGTTTCTCTTGGCTCAACAGCGTGCGTTACAAGACTAATCGATATCTTTTGGGAAGCATGGATACCCATGGTGAATACAGGCCCAACTTTCTGGATTACCAGACTTACTTGACCTATCAACCCACAAAGAATTGGAAGATAGATTTCATTGGCAATATCTCTGACAATCACTATGGCTTTGAGCCAGAAGACCGCGAGACCACTTTCGGTACGCAGGCTGACGTGAAGAATTTCCGTGTCTATTTTGACGGTAAGGAGAAGGATCGTTTCCTTACTTATTTCGGCTCGTTGGGCATCACCCGCCAATTAGGAAAGAACACCTCCGTCTCCCTGTTGACTTCGGCGTTCTATTCCAAGGAAAAGGAAACCTATGATATACAGGGGCAATATTGGCTCGACCAGACCGAGACTTCGCAGAGCTTGGGCGTGGGTACTTACTTCGAGCATGCCCGCAACTACCTGGAGGCGCGCGTGTGGACCGCTAAGTTGATGTTGCGCCATAAGACAACGCGACATGACTGGGAAGCTGCCGTCACTTTCAAGCGGGAGCATGTAAAGGAAAACTCCGTGGAGTATGAGATGCGTGACTCGGCGGGATATAGCATTCCCCATACGGTGGAGGATCTTTACATGATTTATTCCCTCAATGCCCGCAACCAGCTAGATGCCAATCGTGTGGAAGCCTATTTGCAAGATACCTATCGCTTTACCAGCAAGGGAGGACATACACACTTCACGCTCAACTATGGTTTGCGACTCAGCCACTGGGATTATAATGGCGAAACCATCCTGAGTCCCCGTGTGAGCTTGGCCGTCATTCCACCTTTCAGTCAAAACACTACGTTTCGAATGGCGGCGGGACTTTATTATCAAGCGCCTTTCTTCAAGGAATTGCGAGATACCTCCACGGTGAACGGCATTACTTATGCCACGCTCAATCCCGATATCAAGAGCCAACGCTCCATTCATTTCATCTTGGGATATGACTACCGCTTCCGTTTGGCACAGCGCAGGTTTAGGTTTTCGGCAGAGGCTTACTATAAAGCCTTGGGCAATTTGGTGCCTTATTCAGTCAACAATGTCAAGGTGGTATATTATGGAAACAATCTCTGCAGTGGACACGCCATGGGGCTTGACATGAAACTTTATGGCGAGTTTGTGCCAGGGGCGGATTCTTGGCTCAGCCTGTCGCTCATGGATACTCGCATGAAATTGAACGGGAGAAGCATTCCGCTGCCCACAGACCAGCGATACGCCATCAATCTTTATTTCACGGATTATTTCCCTGGCACCACTCGCTGGCGCATGTCACTCCGGCTTGCTTGGGCTGATGGACTGCCCTTTAGCGCACCTCACCAGGAATTGGAGACTAATCAGTTTAGGGCTCCCGCCTATCGCAGGGCGGATATAGGCATGAGTTATCTGCTGTTTGACAATAGGGAACGTCAACGCAAGAACTTATTTAAGAGCGTTTGGCTGGGTGTGGATTGCCTCAATCTGCTGGGGATTGACAATGTGAGTAGCTATTATTGGGTGACTGATGTGACAAGCCATCAGTATGCTGTGCCTAATTATCTTACGGGCAGGCAGGTCAATGTGCGTGTTTTGATAGATTTCTAAAGATTTTGCCGTCGATTGCGCCACATCTGCGGTTTTTTTATTACCTTCGCGGAGTTTAATGAAAACCAAATAAAAATCATATAGGTTATGAGCAAACAAGTAGAAAAAATCAAAGAGCTTATCGCTAAGCGTGAGCAAGCACGTCTGGGTGGCGGAGAAAAAGCCATCGAGAAGCAGCATGCGCGCGGTAAATATACCGCCCGTGAGCGCATAGAGATGTTGGTAGACGAAGGTAGCTTTGAGGAGTACGACATGTTCAAGCTGCATCGTTGCCACAACTTCGGTATGGAGAAGAAGCAATTCTTGGGCGATGGCGTAGTGGCTGGCTCCGCTACTATCGACGGCAGGTTGGTTTACGTCTATGCTCAAGATTTCACCGTCAACGGAGGCTCTCTCTCCGAGACCATGGCTCAAAAGATATGCAAGGTAATGGATATGGCCATGACCATGGGTGCCCCAGTGATCTGCATGAATGATTCTGGTGGCGCACGCATTCAAGAGGGTATTTGCGCCTTGGCAGGCTATGGCGAGATATTCGAGCGTAATATCTTGGCTAGTGGTGTGATACCCCAGATATCCGGCATTTTCGGCCCCTGTGCGGGTGGTGCGGTCTACAGTCCCGCTCTTACTGATTTTATTTGCATGATGGAGAACACCTCTTACATGTTTTTGACAGGTCCGAAAGTGGTAAAGACCGTGACGGGTGAGGATATTGACGCAGAACACCTGGGTGGTGCTTCTGTACACGCCAGCAAGAGTGGCGTGACCCACTTCACCGCCAAGACGGAAGAGGAGGCTATGCAAATCATTCGCACGTTGCTTTCCTATATTCCTTCCAATAATACGGAAGAGGCTCCCCGAGTGGAGTGCACTGACCCTATCGATCGTAAGGAAGACTTGCTGAACGAGATCATCCCTGATGACCCCAACCAGGCTTACGATATGTATAAGGTAATTGGTGCCATCACTGACAATGGCGAGTTCTTTGAGGTACAGCCCAAGTTCGCCAAGAACATCATCACGGGTTTTGCCCGTTTCAACGGACAGAGCGTGGGTATTGTGGCCAACCAACCCTCAGCCTATGCTGGTGTGCTTGACGTGAACGCCAGCCGCAAGGGCGCTCGCTTCGTGCGCTTTTGTGACGCTTTCAACATCCCCATTGTCAGCTTGGTAGATGTACCGGGATTCCTTCCTGGTACAGGGCAGGAGTATAATGCGGTTATCCAGCACGGAGCGCAGTTGCTTTTTGCTTATGGCGAGGCTACAGTGCCCAAGATTACCATTACCCTTCGCAAGAGCTATGGTGGAAGCCATATAGTGATGGGCTGCAAGCAATTGAGAGCAGATCTTAATTTCGCTTGGCCTACTTCTGAGATCGCTGTGATGGGTGCCAGTGGTGCCGTTGCCGTGCTTTGTGGCAAGGAGGCGAAACTGAAGAAGGAAGCAGGCGAGGACGTAAAGGCTTTCTTGGCCGAGAAGGAGGACGAGTATACGGAGAAGTTCGCCAATCCTTATCAGGCGGCTCAGTATGGCTACATTGATGACGTGATAGAGCCTCGCAACACTCGTTTCCGCATTTGTCGTGGACTTGCCCAGTTGGCCACTAAGCGTCAAAGCCTTCCCGCCAAGAAGCATGGTTGCATGCCCATGTGATCTTTTTGAGTATAATCATCAAAAAAGAAATGGAAATGGACAACAATGTATATGCGGCTATCGCCATGGCGCTCTATGAGTTTCAAGGCAACAACGTGCACGACAAGGAGCCTGGCTTCATCACCATACGTCCTAAGCAGACGTTGTGGAACGCCAAATTCTTGTCTATGACAGTAAAACCATAACCTAACAGCATAGCGAAATATGAAACAGTTCAAGTATACTATTGACGGCAAGGAATATACCGTCGAGATAGAAGGCATAGAGGGCAACGTGGCCACCCTGAGCGTCAACGGCCAGAGCTATAGCGTGGAGATGGAACAAGAGGCTGAGCCTGAGAAAAAGAAAGTGGTGCTCGGCCAACCCGCCGCTCCCTCTAATGATGAGGAAGCGACTCCCGCGGCCAACGTAAATGCCGCCAATGCCATCAAGGCTCCATTGCCTGGTACCATCACCAGTGTCAACGTGGCGGTGGGTGATGAGGTAAAGGCTGGAGATACCGTGGTGGTATTGGAAGCCATGAAGATGCAGAACAATATTGAGGCCGAGAAGGATGGCAAGGTGACTGCCATCTGCGTTAAGCCAGGTCAGGCGGTATTGGAGGAAGATCCTCTGGTGGTCATCGAGTAAGTTTGTTTTGTAAACTCCTGTAATATTATAAAAGAGAGTCCCAAGACCATCGGGTCTTGGGACTCTCTTTGTCTTATCTCTCTATGGTGATTAAAGTCACTTTTTCTCCTCTTTCTGCAAGTCCTCACCCCAGTGCACGCGGGCTTCTCGCTCTTCCCGCTCCTTTACTTCCTTGGCTTTGCGAGCGTAAACGATAATGCGGAGCGACTGGTCGTAGGTGAAGTAGTTGTACATCCAGTTCAGCATGACGCTGATACGGTTGCGCACGCCCAAGATAGAGCGCAGGTGCACCACTAACCAAAGTATCCAAGCAATCCAGCCTTGCGTCTTGACCTTCTTGAATTCCGCCACGGCACGATTGCGTCCCACGGTGGCCATTGAGCCTAGATTTCTGTAATGGAAAGGTTTCAGGGCTTTCTTCTTCTTTTTCTCCATGCGTTTCAGGTTCTCTGCCAGGAGTTTGCCCTGTTGTATGGCTACTTGAGCCAATTGGGGATGCCCGTTGGGGTAATCCTTGTCCGCTGTCATGATACATTGGTCACCGATGGCGAACACATCTTCCATTCCTTCCACTCGGTTGTAGGCATCTACTTTCAATCGTCCACCACGTCCTATGCATTCACTCGGCAGGTTGTCAATGGGGGCAGCCTTTACACCGCTTACCCATATGAAAGTACGGGTGGGGATTTCCATGCCGTCCTCTAGAATGACTTTGTGGTCCCGGTAGTCTATTACCTTTTTGTGCAAGCAGACGTTCACGCCCATATTGCGCAAGAATTGCTCTGCCGCCTCCGAGGATTTTGGCGACATGCCGCTAAGCAATCTGCCGCCAGCCTCTATCAGGAATATGTTCAGTTGACTGCTGTCCATGTCGGGGTAATCGGCTGGAAGCACATATTTCTTCATCTCAGACAGAACGCCCGCAATCTCTACGCCAGTGGCGCCACCGCCCACGATGACAATATTCTGCAATTCGTTGCGCTCTTGTTCTGTGGCACACGTGATGCTGCGCTCCAAATTACTCAACAAAGCGTTGCGCAACCCCATGGCCTCGGAAAGGGTTTTCATAGGCATGGCCTCATCTTCCAAGTGCTTGTTACCGAAGAAGTTGGTCGTCGTGCCAGCGGCGAATACCAGGTAGTCATATTCCACCTTGCCTATCGAGGTTTGCAATATCTTCTTCTCGGGGAAGATAGAGCGAGCCTCCGCCATGCGGAAATAGAAATTCTTCCGCTTCTTGAATATCTTCCGGAAGGGGAAAGAGATGGAGCTTGGCTCCAGGCCGGAGGAAGCCACTTGATAAATCAGTGGGGGAAACTGATGGTAGTTGTTCTTGTCTACCAGTACCACCTGCATTCCAGAATTGCGGAGCGCATTGGCCAGCTTCAGGCCACCGAAGCCTCCACCCACAATCACTACTCGTTTCGCTTTTGTCTTTGCAATGTTAAAACTCATACCTGCATTAGTTAGGGGTTCTTGAAGTTTGAGCCGCAAAGATACTAAAAAAGAACGACATAGCGTGACATTTTTCCTGAAAACTTTTATCTTTTCCGTTGACAGGCTCTCTGTTCCCCTATGCTGTATGTGGAATGATTATCGTGGTTAAGCGTTGTCGCGCTTTTGCGAGTTCTTGTATCATTCGACCCCAAAACGAAGTGTTCTGCCGTTAAATGACGTTAAAAGAAAGCTGTGTCTTTGGCTATGTCACATAAAAAGCATACTTTTGCACCGCAATTCAGCGCACAGAGCCTGAGGAGAGATGCTCGAGTGGCTTAAGAGGCACGCCTGGAAAGCGTGTATACGCCAAAAGCGTATCGGGGGTTCGAATCCCCCTCTCTCCGCAACAAACGCTGAAAATCAGCAAATTGCAAAACAAACACCCAGTTTTACACCCAAGAATGTAAAGTCGGGTGTTTTTGTTTTATTTAAGATAATACAACCACTACATAATAAAAGAGTAGCGATATTAAAAGAATCCGATGAGAAAAGACTAATATTTATCTATCCATTCAGTTTGATTTTTCAGGACTTTACATCGTCCTGAAAGTATTTGTTATTGTATTCCAACGTCAGGAGTGGATTATAATACAAGTTTTTTGTGTGGATAGAATTTCGTTTTGCTTAATGTACGAAAGTACTTATCTATAAACGCATGAAATATTAGCACAATGAATCATTGGAAATCAACTTTGGCCGTGATAGGAATAGGCCAACTCATATCTATTTTAACAAGTACGATTGTTGGCTTCTCCATTATTTTTTGGATTAGCAACGAATTTAAATCCCCGACAGCTTTATCTCTGGCTATTTTAGCTGGATTTTTACCACAATTTGTATTAGGCTTGTTTGCCGGGGTCTATGTTGACAGATGGAATCGAAAGAAAACGATGTTTTATTCGGACTTGTTCATCGCGTTCTGTACCCTATGTCTTTTTATTGTGATAACCAAGGGTTATAAAGACCTTTCTTTTTTTTATCTATTGACTGCTTGTCGTTCAATAGGCAGTACGTTTCATGCACCTGCTTTACAGGCAAGCATCCCTCTACTGGTTCCCAAGCACCATCTTGTCAGGGTATCAGGTTTGTACCATTCCATTCAATCCTTCAGTGAGGTGATAGCTCCCGTTGTAGGGGCAAGCCTCGTTGTTTGGCTTCCCATACAGTATATTCTGCTCATAGATGTGATCGGAGCTGTTGCTGCTTGTCTGACCTTACTTTGTGTCCAGATTCCTTCTCTTCAAAAAACGAAAGTTCTTCCAGATTTCAAAAAAGAACTGACGGAATGTTGGCATACCTTGCGGCGTACAATGGGCATTTTGCCTTTATTCGTATGCTTTACGCTGGTGACTTTTGTCCTTATGCCTGTTTTTACGTTATTTCCTTTTATGACGCTTCTGCATTTCAACGGAAACATTTTGCAAATGGGAGTTGTGGAAATGGGTTGGGGCTCAGGGGCATTGTTGGGCGGTTTAGTACTTGCCTGTAAGGCTTTGAAAAGCAAGCAAACATTAGTGATGCATACGGCTTATGTGATATTGGGATTGTATCTGATTAGCGCCAGTTATTTACCATCAAGCGCATTTATAGGTTTTGTTTGCCTAACATTTACAGGAGGCATAGCCTATTCCATTTACCATGCGCTTTTCATCGCTATTATTCAGCAGAACTTGGCTTCGGACATGCTTGGACGGACTTTTTCTCTCATCTTTAGTTTGAGTACCTTTCCATCAATGCTGGGTATCGTAGCTTCAGGATATTGGGTGGAAGCATGGGGTATCACATCCGTCTTTATGATCAGCGGATGGGTTATCTTTCTGATTGGAGTGGGTGCAAATTTTATTTCTTCAATCAAGCAGTTGGATAATTACGCATAGTATTATTTATTAAAGAATTATTATATGACAAAGAAAGAACACACTACGATTACAGAGTTATTTCAAGTTTTGGACTTGTTGGAAAGCCTGGACATGCAGTTTTGGTTGGATGGAGGCTGGGGAGTGGATGTCTTGTACGGACAGCAAACCCGCTTGCATAGAGATATTGACATTGATTTTGATGCCAATTATACAGACCAACTCCTTGATCTTTTGCAGGAGAGAGGATATCAAATTGAAACAAATTGGTTGCCCACCCGTATGGAACTGTATAGCAAAGAATTAGGCTATATTGATATCCATCCTTTTGTCTTGAATGCGGACGGCACTTCCAAACAAGCCGACTTGGATGGAGGCTGGTATGAATTTCAACCGGACTATTTTGGAACAGCAGTCTTTGAAGGCAGAAGCATCCCTTGCATTTCTGCAAAAGGGCAACAAGTATTCCATTCGGGCTACGATTTAAGAGAGAAGGATATTCACGATTTATCTATAATTAAACAATGTATAACAACAATGAGCCTAACAATTAGATAAGAACAAGAAAATGACAGAAAAACAAATTGTCTGGTATATCTTACTTACAGAAGTAAAGATAGACAGTGACACCCAGTCTGTCACATCCCTGAGTGTAGCTCCATTGGCAGTCTTGCCGGAATTCCAGCGTAAGGGAATTGGGGGGGATGTTGATTCAGTAAGCCCATCAGAGGGCAGCACTTTTGGGTTACGGCACAGCAGTCGTATTGGGGCATAAAGAGTATTATCCTCGATTTGGCTATCGCAAGGCTATCGATTTAGGAATTGAATTTCCTTTCGAAGTCTCTCATGAATATTGCATGGTGGCTGAATTAATACCTGGAGCTACTGAGAATGTGAAAGGTATGGTTTGTTATCCAACTGACTTTAAATAGTTTAACAAGTAAAATTCATTATATAACTCGGACTGGGTATTTCAATTTCCCAGTCCGTATTCTGATAGTACTTATTCAATTGGAAGATTGTGTTGCTTCAAGAATGAAAGTTTATCCCAATACCCTCTTTGAAAGACGATTTTGTTATCTTTTACATGAAAAAATCCGCATCCACGAAGTCCAAGAGAGTCTTTCCATTCCATGATAGCCCATTCGCCATCTTCAAAAATATTTTCCACCATACAAACCATTTTAGCAGTGGCAAATTCATTCACAAACATTTTGTAGATTGATTCTTTACCTATTATTGGTTCGTTTGCGACTTGATGATTTACTGCATTAGTAGCATACAGCTCTGCTATATGATAAGCATCTGCTTTGTTAAAGCAATCTATCCATTTTTCCAAAACTTCTTTAGGCTTCATTTTTTATAAATTCTTAGGATTTTGATTCTGTAATAAAAACAATCTGTTTGGATGCATAGATACTTGATTTTATTAATAATAGGCTATTCTATATTCTAAATCCTCTGGATTTTTGCTCTCTCTGCACCGAGTTACGTAGATTCTGCTGTAACTTTTCCCATTGTTCCTTAAACCATTGTACTATGGGTTGTCGGTTTATGGTCAGTATAAGCTTCTCGCTATCCATCGGATGTTTCTCAACCCTGAAAATATCGTTTCTGATGTCAAACTTCCGTCTGTGTTCTTCAGAATAAATCCTGCCATTGCATCTGATAGCCTCTTTCTTTGTCAGAAGGCTCTCTATCATTTCTTTGGTGAAGCCGATAGCTGCGCACAGCTTTTCCATTCTCAGCATCTCCCTAAGCATCGGGAACCATTTGAATGCCTTTTCAAGAATAGTATTCAGCCGTGATATTTCCTTGTCTTTGGCTTCAAGTTCCTGCTTGTGTATTCCTTGCAGATTACGTATATGCCTGCCGTGCTGTTCCTGCATGTGCTGCATTTGGGCTTTCAAGTCATCAATTCCCTTGTCCCGTTTGGCAATTTCCTGACGCAATTCGTCATTGGACTGCTCCAGTTTCTTCATTTTTCCACTACCGAAAAGAGAACCCACTCCGCTTGCTATAACCGTGGCAGCATCGGTAGCCGCGCTTTTGAGCTTGTCCGTGCGTATCTCCGATTTTACCTGTCTGAGTTCCTGTTCGGCAAGGTTTACCTGCTGTTCCTTATGCCGCTTTATGGCTTCTATACGTTGCAGTTCGGCTTTCTGTTTCTCAATGATGAAGTCGTTCCGTTCCAGATGTTCTTTGCCTGTTACGGCTTTTGACTTACCACGCTCCATCAGAAGGATGTCGGATGCCAAGGTCTGCATCTGCATCATGTCATCGTCATTGAGTTTGCGGCTCTTGCCTGTATCGTGGTTCATCCAGTCGAATACGATATGCGCATGGTAATTCGGCTTAAACCACCTTTTACCTACCTTGAAACTCTCCCTGTCCTCCGGGTCAGGCTGTCCGTTCAGCCAATGTCCTTCATCTTTGTGCAGGAAGATTTGGAGCGGAGTGATGCCCCAGCGTTTTTGGCATTCTTCGCCAAATCTACGCACATCCGCCAGTGTCGTGTCCGGTCTGACGAGCAACACGCCCTCACGTATGGGTGAACATCCCGCCACTTTGATAATCTTGCCGTTCTTCCCTTTGCGCTCACGCTCCTTTTCCAGGTCAGTAGCTTTTTTCAGTGGGGAATAATCAGTTCTTGCCTTGCGGTGCCTCAGGATATGCGGAGGTGTTGTGGGCGACGCGCATGGAGAAAGGGAGGAGTAAATGAGTGAATCTTGACAAGGCCAGGATGGGGCTGGAGGCGGCTTGGGCGCGAGAAAAAATGCAACTAGTTGCGTGGCCCCACGCAACTAGTTGCGATGGCCGATGAAACTAGTTTCGTGACCCTTCGCAACTAGTTTCGTTTCGCGCCGCCTGTACATGGGCTGCCTGGGGCTTCCGTTCCCGCAAGAGCGTGGAAGTAGGATTTCTTGACATTCTCCCGCGTATCCCATGCCAGGAAATGCCCCGCGCGTCACTTGTCGCCATCTTGGCGATCTCCTGTTACCCCATGATATTTCCACTGAGCCGTTTATTTTTCTCAAGTGGCGCTTTTTAGCGCTTTGCCTACTTTTGTGATGTTTAAACTAACGTGAGTTCGACGAAAAGTTGTAGAGACGCATTCTTGCGTCTCGGCAAGCAAGATTGCCGAATAAAATCGCCAATCGCGAAGACTTGGCAGCTGGCTGAGACGCAAGAATGCGTCTCTACAGTTTGGTGATAACAGGGCTGCGCACATAAAGTGGAATTCGTCGAACTCGCGCTAAACTATATTCCCGTGCGGGAATATAGTTTTATCAAGTGAATTAGAGTCGAGTTATAACTATCTAAAGCCAGTATAGTTTATGGAGGGAAAAAACTCGACCTGCTTATTCCGAACGTTCATCTTCCTTTTTGCCCTCCTGGTTATCGGTGTCTATCACCCCATACATGGTCTCCAGGTTGGAGCAGGGCAGGCTGCGGTAGATGGCTGATTTGAAGGAGATGATGGTCTCCGTGCGGCTCAGCCCCAGTGGTTGCAGCTTGTCGTGGATGATTTCCAGGAGATGATGATTGTTGTGTGCGTATATCTTGACGAAGAGATCCATGCCGCCCGTGGTGTAGTGGCACTCTACCACCTCTGGTATTTGCTTGAGTTTTTCCACTACGTCTTCGAAGTTCTCTGGTTGTTTCAGGTAGAGCCCGATAAAAGCGCAGGTCTCGTAGCCTACTCGCTCTGGGTCTATGATGAATTGCGAACCCTTGATGACCCCCATGCGTATGAGTTTGGAGACATGTTGGTGTACCGCGGCGCCGCTCACCTTGCAGAGTCGGGCCACTTCCAGAAAAGGAATGCGTGCGTCTTGCGAGACCAGTTTCAGGATTTCTAAGTCTAGTTTGTCTAAGTTTAAGCGTACCATTTTATTACAATTTGCTACAAAGATAGCATTTATTTTTCGCATTCCAAACTAAAATGGCAATTTTATGGCAATATAATCACGTATGGCACTCTCCCGACCTGGGGATATCATGCCAAACGGGATTTATTGTTCCGCGGGTTTTTGCGAGGCGGAATAGCTTATCTTGAGGGCGTTGGCTTGACGAAGGGCTTGCTTTACCTCTTGCACGACAGACATTTTGGTATGCAGGTCGCCTTTTAGCGAGACGATCATGCGTTCGCGGTCTTCGGGTGCCATGCGTGCTCGTTCGTCCGCCAGGTATCGAGCCAGTTCTTGGGGCGTTACATACTTGTCGTTATATTGTATGCGAGTGCCCTTGCCCATGGCGGATGCCATGTCGGCGGACGGCTCCCCGATGTAGACGTGCGATATGGTCGATTTCTTGGTGAGGCGGGTGAGCTGCGTGCCCTGCGGCACTTGATACCTCACCTTGAGTGTCTCTTGCCGCATGTGGGTCACTATCATGAAGAAGAAAAGCACGGAGAATATCAGGTCTGGCAGTGAGGCTGTGTTCAGTCCTGGCACTTCCCGATTGCGGCGACGGGCGAAGAGGCTCATGGGTTGCCTCCTTCCTTTATGCCAAAGGGATTGTTTTCCTCTGTCGTGTGGTCTTGTTCCGCCACCCTCTGGGGTGTAAGTTCCCTAATGGTGGCCTGTTGTTCGGCAGACAGGCGGGCGTAGGGTTTGCCCGTCTTTTGCCGAGATACCTCCTCGCGCCACTGGGCATATCCTTTGACCAACTGGTCCTGCACTTGGAAATAGGTGTCGTAATTGGCTTCCGGGTCGCAACTCAGCCATACCACGTGGTTTTTCCCCGCCTTTCGGGCGAGCGGCAATAGCTTATCGGGTATTTCCTCGGGAGTGATAGGCTGTCCGTCAGCGGTCAGTTGGCCTTGGCTGTTGATTTCCAGCCGCAGCAGGTTTCGCTTTTCTACCAGTTCTTCTTTTGCCACGGTTTCCTTTGGCTCCATGGGTGGCAACTGGCGAAGCAATCCTTTGTCAGGATCCATGGACGTGGTGACCAGGAAAAATATCAAGAGCATGAAAGAGATGTCTGCCGTGGATGTGGTGTTCAGCCCAGGCACTTCGTGCCGTTTGCGGCGTATCATCATGGTTTGCCTCCTTTCCTGTTTTTGCGGATGTAGCGAGTGGCTCCGAACACCATCGCTCCCACGGCGGCTGCCAGCAACGTCAGTGATGTATAGACGAACATGTCGGCCACTCTCAGCCAAAGCGGGTCTTCGTAGTCTTCGCCATTGATAAACATGGGAGCGGTGGAGCCTATGGCGAAGGTCAGGCCCAGGCAAAGGATTACCACCAGCCATACTATGAGTGACAGTCGGCGGTGGGCGATGCCGTTTCTTTCCGCCTTGCGGGGGGATAGCTTGTGGCTATGGACGGTGGAAGCCACCGCCAGGACCAGGGAAAGAACCAGGGTGATCCAGCCTAGCCAGAGGAGCAGGTCGGTGAAAAGCGGGGCGTTCTTGTCTGGATCCTGCTCGTAAGGAATGTTGAATCCCACCAAGGCGAAGAGGGCATAAGCCACCACGGTGACACCTATCAAGGCGTAGAGCACACGGTGGGAAATCCGTTCCGTAGACCAATGACGCAGTGGTCTCATCGTTTCTCCTGGTATTTTGAGATCACGTCGAGCAGCGTGATGGCAGATTCCTCCATCTGGCTCGTCAGGTGGTCTATCTTGGACAATATATAGTTATAGAACACCTGCAGTATCAAGGCCACGATGATACCGAAGATGGTGGTGATAAGCGCCACTTTCATGCCCGATGCCACGATGGTGGGGCTGATGTCGCCCGCTTGCTGTATTTGGTCAAAGGCCATCACCATGCCGATTACCGTGCCCAGGAAGCCCAATGAGGGAGCCATGGCGATGAAGAGCGTTATCCAGCTGCAGCCTTTTTCCAGGTTGGCCGCCTCCACGGTGCCATATCCCGCGATGGTGCGCTCCACGTCTTCCAGTCTCTCGTCTTTGCGTTCCAGCCCCTGGTAGCAGATGGCGGCCACGGGTCCCCTGCTTTCCTGGCAGAGTCGCTTGGCTCCTTCCACGTCTCCTTCAGCCACCTTGTCGCTTATGTCGCTCATTAATTGCTTGGCGTTGATTTCCGACAGGCTCAGGTAGATCATGCGTTCTATGCAGAAAGCCAGTCCGATGACCAGCGCCAGGGCCACGAGCGACATAAATCCCGCGTCGCCCTCTATGAATTTCTGTTTCAGTTCCTGGTGGATGCCTTCGGCCTGCGCTTGCGTGGCCAGCGTGGTGAGGGCCAGGGTCATAATGGTCAATGTTTTCCTCATGTTGTCTCTTGTTTGCCTATTTCGGGAATAGTTTGTCTCTTACGCCGCGAATATACGCAAAACATTTTAAATGCCCAAGCTGAGGCGGGAAAATATTGACGATAGAGTACCTTCCGCGTTTATCGGCGGAAGGCACCTCTACTTACGCGATTGCCATTACGCTTGATTTCTCTTTTGGCTTTACTCGCCAAAGGTGGTGAACTTCACGTTGTTTAGCGTTATCTCGCAAGCGGGGTCTATGTCTTTGGCGGTTTTGTTGTAGAAGATAAGGGAATTGCTGACGGTGATGTCGTGCACCATTCCTTCGGCCCCGTGAGCCGCGATGCCCGTCTCGCACCCATTCACCACGATGTCGCTGATATGGATGTCCTGGAATTCGGGGGCGTATTCCTGGGTGGCGGCGGCCTGTTGCTTCTTGGCTCCCACGTGGTTGTCGAAGTAAGTGGTCTCGAAGACGATGGCCTCGTCCTTGATGTCCGTCATGTAGATATGGTCTATGAAAAGCTTCTCGGTCTTGCCGCCTCTCTTCACGGCGCTCTTGAAGCGCAATCCCGTATCTGTGCCGCAGAACTTGTTGTCGCGCACCACCACGTTCTTCACGCCGCCAGAGAACTCGCTGCCTATCACGAAGCCTCCATGGGCGTGGTAGACGGTGTTGTTCTGGATGTTGATGTTCTCGCAAGGGCCATATTCCACGCCCTTGGCTCCCGCTCCTGCTTTCATGCAGATGCCGTCGTCTCCAGCGTCCACTACGTTATTGACGATAAGCACGTTCTTACAGCTGCTGATGTCTATGGCGTCGCCATTTTGCGCGTTCCAAGGACACTTCACCGTGATGCCGTCAATGATGACGTTATCGCAGCGGGTGGGTATCAAGTGGAATTTGGGAGAGTTGAGTAGTGTCACTCCTTGCACGAGCACGTTTTCGCAGTCGGTGAAGCGTATCATGTGGTTGCGGTATTTCTCTTGCGTCTCCTTGTCAGCGCAAATATTCTCGTAGTGGGTCAGGTCAAAAGGATACCACAGGTCTCCCTTCTCGGTCACGGTGCCGCCCATGCTCTTGAACACGTTCCACTCCGTGTCGCTCACCTTGTTCCGCTTCACGGGTCGCCACCATTCTCCGTTTCCGTCTATGGTTCCCTCGCCCGTGATGGAGACGTTCTTGCGCTTGCTCACGTTGATGAAGGGCGTGGCTTTGTCGTCCATCTTTCCGTCTTTCAGCTTGAGGAGGTCTTTCTTGTCGGGTGAGAACATCAGTATGGCGTTCTTTTCCAAGTGGAGGTCGATGTTGTCTTTCAGCGAGATGAGCCCCGTGCGCCATATTCCCGCGGGCACTATCAGGTGTCCGCCGCCCATTTTGCTGAGCTGGTTGATGGCCTTGCTGATGGCTTCGGTATTGAGGGTCACCCCGTCGCCCACGGCTCCGAAGTCGGCCAAGTTCACTTTGTTGTCGGGTATGGAGGGTAGGGTAGGCACGGGCATTTCCGTGGGCAGGTTCTCGTAATACTTGCCGTAGTCGGTTTGCGCCATGGACGTGAGCGCGCTTAGCAGCATGAAGGCTGTTATCAAGATTCTGTTCATAGTAGATGTGTAAATAGTTTATTCTTCGCGAATATAGACATTATTTATTGCCTTGGCAAACAAATGAGCAAAAATTAAGATAAAGGTGGTGAAAGAGTGTGAAAACAAAAAAGGCGGCCTCTTGCGAGGACCGCCAATGAAAGGAGGAGTGGTACCTCTTGGAGTCGAACCAAGGACACACGGATTTTCAGTCCGATGCTCTACCACCTGAGCTAAGGTACCATTGTTTCTCGTTTGCGGGTGCAAAGGTACGAATTATTATTTGTCCTCAAAAATATATGGCAAGGAATTTTCCGTGCGTTAATGTTTATTAACAAACAAGGGCGTTTTCGAAAAGTCAGTACTACTGCTTTTCGTTTTCAGTAGTACTGAAATCGGATATCAGTAGTACTGAAATCCCCAGGGCAGTAGTACTGGCTTTTTTAGCGAATCTCCATGGAATGCTTCGCGTGGGGTGTGCCACCATGGCGAGGCGGCTCAATGGGGAATGAAAAGCGAACAAGCGTTCAGTTCCGCCAATCGTTTTGCGGGTTTTTCAAGACAAGTTTTCTTGGAATGCGAAACAAGTTATTTTGCCTAGGAAAACAACTTGTTTTCATGGGCAAAACAACTTAAATCGCCAAGCAAAATAACTTGTTTCCAGGGGGCGAACAGATTGGATGTTTCAATAGGCGGGCCTAGTGGGCGGTGAGAGACGATTAAGGAGTTTACCAAGTATCATCTTGCCGCGCCCGCGAGTCATCATGGAAAATGAATAAAGGTTCCCTTGCCCAAGGGAACCTTTACCTTATTCTCGTGTATTCTGGCTGTTCACCATTTCCTTGATTTCATCGAGCAGGCTCTTGTATTGGTCTCTCTCTTGTTTCAGGAGCTGGTTGGTGAGCTCGTGGCTGGCGATTTTCCTTTCCATTTCCAGTATTTTCTCGTCTGAGCGGAAAAGTCTCGCCGTGAGTTCTATTTCTTTGTCTGTCTCCATTTTCTTGGTCATGGAGTATAGTTTCCATATCTTGGCCATGCTGTCCTCCCAGGGTCTGCGACAGGCGTACAGCCCGTGGTAGCCGTGGTAGAGGCGCATCATTTGGTTGTCGAACGTGTTGCACCAGGAGATAGAAAGCTTGAAGCCTTGGCCCAGGTTGCCGTCGGTCACGCATTCATTCTCGTCGATATAGTCTACTTTGTACCAAGAATACCAATTGGTGACTGCCAGTTGTTTTTTCTGGTGTATCAGGATGCATTTGGAGGCTTTTTCGAGTATGCTCGGTATCTTGGAGCAGAGTACATCGTCCTTTTCCGTGATAGCCACGAATAGGGTGTCTATATAACGTTCACGTTTATTGTCCAGCGAGTCTTTGTATTTTTGGACGCAGAGGCTCGCCAAGCCCTTGAAATCTGTTTTGTCCATGGTGCTTGTTTGTGGATTACTTGTTTTTCTCGATGTACTGTTCCGCTCGGGTGTCTCCCAGTTCCTTGGCTTTCTCCAGGTTCTTGAGTCCTTCCTCCTTCATGCCTTTCTCTATCTGCGCCAATCCCAGCAGCAGGTACCCGTCGGCGTATTCGGGAGCCAGCTCTATGCACTTGGTGGCCGCGCTGACGGCCTCGTCATAGCGTTTCACCCGTAAGTCAAGCGAAGCCCACTCCGCGAAGTAGGTAGGTTCCTTGGGATTGAGGAAGCAGGCGCGGGCGATATCGAAGAGAGCCTGTTGCCATTGGCGCACTTGCGTCTCGCACTTATAGCGCAAATAGAAGAACACGGGGTCGGTAGTGGCCGTGAGGGTGTCGTAGGCGTTGTAGTCCTTGAGGGCCTCGCGGTATTCGCCTTTGTCGTGCAGGTATTGCGCGCGGGCGAGAATATAGGGTGCTTCCCCTGTGCCCATGCGCTTGCCTACGTTGACGGCACTGTCCAGCAAGACCCTGATTTCAGTGTCGGGCGCGTTCAAGTGGATTTTGCTTTGTGCGGCTTCATAGTAAAGCTCGGCGTTGGAGATGGGCGATTTGGTGAGTGACATGAAGATGTCGTAGGCCTCTTGGTATTTGCCTTGGGCGAAGATGATTTGCGCCTCCTGGTGCTGGTATATGGGTTGCGGGTTGATTCCGTAGGCGGTTTTCGCCTCTTCCAGGGCCTTGTCCAGTGTCCATGGCTCGTAGGGCTTGTCTGACTTGTATATGTTTTTCTGGTAAATCAAGTTGGCGTAGTCGCTGTGGGCCTCGTCCTTGGCCCTGCTTTGCTTGATGGCGGCTTCCATGGTCTTGCTGGCCTCGTCGAACTGGTCTTGCCCCATTTGTATCAAGCCCAGTTCCTGGTATCCGAAAGAGGACGTGGGAAACTTCTCCAGGAACTCGTCCACGTAGGCTCTGTAGGTGTCTTCTTTCACCGAGCCTTTCTTGAGCGTCATCATGGTGATGGCTTCCTCTTCGTTGTCGGGCAGGGCCGTGCGCACGCCCGTCTCTTGCAACGAGGCGTCGAGTGACGAAAGCCCGCTGACAGAGAGTTGCTTGACATAGGCGCCATCCACGGCCGTGGTGTGGCTGTCGCTCTTGTGCATGATGCCCACCACTTGTCCGTTGCCGTTGACGACCGGGCAGCCCACGGCGTTGTCTGGCACTTCTCCGCCAAGGATGTAGTAATTATAGCTGTTGTGGAACCGCTCCACGGAGGAAAGCGTGAGTTGGAGCGGCTGGGGATTGTTGATGGAGTAGGGCATTAACCATACTTTCGCTCCCTGTTTCTCCGCCGCGGTGGCCAACGGGGCCGCCTTGGTGGAAGCCTTTACCCTGAGTTTGGCCACGTCGTATAGCTCGTCGGCTCCCAGCAGGGCATCCACTTCCATGGAATTACCGTCCGCGTCTACCACCGTGGCTCTTTCCGCGCCTATGAAAACCTTGAAGGGGCAGATTCCCGTGCCCTTCTCGTCGATGAAAACGCCTTGGGTGGAGGCCACTATACTGCCTTTCTCGTCGAAAGAGGTAAGGGAGAACGTGCTTTTGGCGACCTTTTTCACCCCGGCGGGTTGAGCCGCCATGGTGACGCTCACCAGGAGCATCGTCAAGATATGTACTGTTTTCTTCATGTTTTTTCTTATATATAATATAGGTGTCAATTTTCTGTTTTCAGGAGTGTGCGTGCATTGGCCAGCGCGGCCTCGGTCACGTCGCTGCCGCTCAGCATGCCCGCTATCTCGGCCACTCTCTCCTCGGGCGTGAGTTCTTTCATCACGCTCACCGTTCCTTGGGCGGTCTCTTGCTTGGCAACCTTGTAGTGGTGGCTGCCCAAAGCCGCTATCTGTGGCAGGTGGGTGATGGAGATCACTTGCCTGTTGGCCGCTCCCATCTCTCGCATGATGTGGGCCATGCGTTCGGCTATACTGCCGCTTACTCCCGTGTCTATCTCGTCGAAGATGATGGTGGGCAACTTGATGGTTCCGCTTATCATGGCTTTGAGCGAGAGCATTACGCGGGCAATCTCTCCGCCAGACGCTATTTGGCTGACGGGCATGGCAGGCGTACCTGTGTTGGCGCTGAAAAGGAATGATATCTTGTCCTTTCCGTCCACGCTCAGCGGCTTTTGTTCCATCTTTACCTCAAACCTGACACGGGGCATGCCAAGGGGTATGAGCCTTTGGCGCATTTCCTCGGCTACCTTCTGGGCGGCCTGTCGGCGTGTCTCGGTCAGCAGTTGGGCTTTCTCCTCGCAATCCTGCCGCAGCTTTTCCACTTCAGCCGCCAACATGGCGATGTTTTCCTCTCCGTGTTCCAACTGGTCTAGTTGCCGGGCCAGGTTGTCCCTGAGGGCTATCAATTGCTCCTCGTCTTCCACGTGGTATTTCCGTTGCAGGGCGTAGAGGGTGTCCAGCCTGGCGTTGAGTTTCTCCAGAAGAGCGGGGTCGAAGTCCACTCGTTCCATTTTCTGGCTTAAGTCATCGGCTATGTCTTTCAGTTCGATGTCGCAGGAGTCCAGTCTTTCCAGAAGGGATTGCGCTTGTGGGTATACTTGCCCGATGGATTGCAATTGGCGAGAGGCTTCACGCAACGAGGCAATCGCTCCGCCTTCATCGCCATTGAGGGCGTTGCAGGCGGTATAGAGTGCCGACTTGATGTCCTCGGCGTGGGTCATGGCCTGTGTCTCTTGCTCCACTTGCGCTTGTTCGCCCGCTTGCAGTTGGGCTTGTTCCAGTTCGTTATACTGATAGCGCAGGTAGTCCTCGTTGTCTTGCTGGCGTCGCGCTTCCTCCTTCGCGGCACGCAGTTCTCTCTCTTTCCGCTGGTAGGCGAGGAAGGCTTGGGCGTAGTCTTTTGACAAATGCTTGTCTCCGGCTATGATGTCCACCACTTGCAGTTGGAAATCCTCTTTCTGCAGCAGCAGATTCTGATGTTGCGAATGGATATCTACCAGTGTCTCGCCAAGTTCCCGCATGGTGGCCAGCGGTACGGGGGTATCGTTGACGAAGGCACGGCTCTTTCCCGCTGACGTAAGTTCCCTGCGGATGATAGTGTCGGCAGGGCAATAGTCTATGTCGTGGTTGAGGAAGAAATCTTCCAGCTCATAGCGTGAGAGGTCAAACTGGGCTTCTATCACGCAGCGGTCACAACCTGGCTTGATGGCTTTGGAGTCCGCCCTGTTGCCCAGCAGCAGCCCGATCGCTCCCAAGATGATGCTCTTTCCCGCCCCAGTCTCTCCCGTGATGACCGAGAAACCCTCGTGAAAGGAGATGTCGAGCAGGTCGATGAGCGTATAGTTTTTTATGTATAGATGTGTCAGCATTGTTATTGTCGAAGTTTAGACCATGCGTTTTCTTGCGAGGGATTGATGCTTGAGAGCAACTCGTAAATCTTCTCTTTCTCTTTCGCGGTGCCTTTCCCTTGGTAGATATTGGCCAATTCGTCCCTCTTGTAGTCTGTCCATATCTGCGGCCACATGGTCAAGGGCTTGTTCTCCCTTGCCTGTCTCAGCTGCGTATCCAGTGCTTGGGTGATTTCCGTTCTTCCTCTTTCCACCTGGTTGGCCATTTCGTCCAGCCCTTTGCGGTAATAGTCATACTGCAACTGCCGCAGGGGTTGCAAGCCCCCGTCCAGGTAATCGTTGATGATGGCGTAGCGATTGCGGTCATCCTCGAAAGCCTTCCATCCTGGCATGTCCAGGTTTTGGGCGTTGTTGGCCACGTTGAGGCAGCGTTGCAGCACGTCGGTTCCACCCATGGGGGCGAAGGTGTCCAGGTTGATGCCTATGATGAGATAGGCGTAGTAGGCCATCAGCGCGGTCAGTGAATTGTCTATGTATTCATCCGAGTAGTTGAGCTGGTCGAATTGGGCATATTGGAAGGTGAAATCGTTGTCGGTATTGCTGTAAATGGTGGTGGAGTAGGCGGAATTGTATACGGGTCGGTTGGCCTGTATGATGGCCTTGCAGGTGAAAAGGTTGTTGTCTCTGTCGTAAGTGCTCACGGTGATGTTGAAACTGCATGGTATGCGCTCGTTCTTGGCGAATTGCAAGTTGGTCCATTGGCGTTCGTTGACAAACTGTTCCAAATTGCGCTGTAGGTCGTCAAACACCGATTTGTCCGTGCCCTGCACCTGGGCATAGTTGATGTTCACCTTGGCTTGCAGCTCCTGGGCCGTCAAGAGGTTACAATATAGACACAAGCTCATTGACAATGTCACGAGCCACTTCACTCTTTGGTTTTTTGCCATATTCTTTCTTGCCTTGTGGAGAGACAATGATTATCTGGTTGTCGTCCGTGCGGAATGTGGTGCCTTTGTTGCGGGTGGAGTTGAGCACCACGAAATCAGCGTTTTTCTTCTTCAGCTTGCTTTCGGCGTTTGACTCTTCATGGTCTGTCTCCAGCGCGAACGCCACCAAGCGTTGCCTCTCTTGTTTCATTTTCCCTAGCGAGGCGGCGATGTCTTGCGTGGGTTCCAATTGCAGCCGCAGCCCATCTTCTCCCCTTTTTATCTTGCGGTCAGCGGTCATGGCTGGCTTGAAATCGGCCACGGCGGCGCAGAGAATGGCGGCGTCTTGCAAGGGAAAGGCCTCTATCGAGGCGTTATACATCTCTTGGCAACTTTCCACGTTTACGCGATGTATGCCGCTTGAGCAACTTAACGCAACGGGACCGGCTATCAGTGTGACTTCCGCCCCTCGCTTGGCGCATTCTTCCGCCAAGGCGAAGCCCATCTTCCCCGAAGAATAATTGCCAATAAAGCGTACGGGGTCTATTTTCTCGTAGGTTGGTCCTGCGGTGATCAGTATCTTTTTGCCTTTCAAGTCTTGTTGTGCCTGGAAGAAGTCTTCCAATGCCTGGATGATCTTCTCGGGTTCTTCCATCCGGCCTTTGCCCTCCAGCCCGCTGGCCAAGAAACCGCAACCAGGCTCTATCACGTGATTGCCATATCCAATCAAGGCGCGAAGGTTTTCTTGCGTGGCGGGATGGTTATACATATCCAAGTCCATAGCGGGGGCTATGAACACGGGGGCTTTCATGGAAAGATAGGTGGTGATGAGCATGTTGTCGGCTATACCATGCGCCATCTTGCCCAGCGTTGAGGCCGTGCAGGGCGCTATCAGCATGGCGTCTGCCCATAGTCCCAAGTCCACATGGGAGTGCCAAGAGCCGTCCCTTTGTGAGAAGAACTCGCTGATGACGGGCTTATGGGTGAGGGCGGAGAGCGTAACTGGCGTGATGAACTCTTTGCCAGCGGGCGTAATGACCACTTGCACCTCGGCTCCGCGCTTGATAAGCCCCCTGATGATGAGGCATGCCTTATAGGCGGCTATGGAGCCTGTGATTCCGAGTACAATCTTTTTTCCCGCTATCATTTCTTTCCCATGTCACGCAGGCGGATTCTTGTCAATACCTGCTTGGTGTTATACGTGAAGTCGCTATTCAGTATCCAATTGAAATAACCTGGGTCTTTGCGCAGCACCTCGCTTACGGGCATGTCCTTGTATTTGCCGAAATTGAACACTTCCTGCTTGAGGGGATTGCCGCTGTCATCAAGCGACACGTTGCCCGAGGCGTCTTTTAGTGGACGCCATACGATGCGGCCCGCGAAATCCACGTTATCGTTTTGCACTGAAAGGCGGGCCAGCTCGTCCATGTCATTGTGTATTACGCGGTCAGGCTCCTCTTGCATGCCAGGAGCGTATTTGTCCAGTTGTCCTTGCAGTACCCTGTAAGTGGCTTCGGTGTCCTGGTCGGCTCTATGGGCTTGGAAGTCATCTTCCATCTTCCTGCCGCAATAATATTTGTAGGCGGCGGCTAAGTTACGCTTCTCCATTTTGAAGAATATAGTCTGCGCGTCTATCAATCGGCAGCGAGAGAAGTCGAAGTCGATGCCCGCACGCAGGAATTCCTCCGCCAATAAAGGTATGTCAAAGTGATTGGAATTGTATCCCGCGAAATCGCAACCTGTGAAAGTTTTCGCCAAGTCTGTGGCTACTTGCTTGAAGGTGGGCGCGTCTTTCACGTCGTCATTGGTGATGCCGGTCAGTTTCTCCACTTCGGCGGGGATGGGCTTCCCGGGGTTTATCAATAAGTTCTTGCGCTCTTCCTTTCCGTCAGGATAAGCCTTGATATAAGAAAGTTGTATGATACGGTCATTGACGAGATCCAGCCCCGTGCTTTCCAAGTCAAAGACTACCAGCGGCTTAGTTAAGTTGAGTCTCATCTTGCGTTAGTCATTAAGCAACATGGGCATGATAAGCATCAGGATGTCCTCGTTTTCCGGTTGCTGTGCGGGAATGATGATGCCAGCGCGGCTGGGATCCGCCAGTTGCATGATAATCTGTTCGCCCTCCAGGTTGGCAAGTACTTCCTGCAACGTTCCTCCCTTGAAGCCGATGCTCATGGGGTGTCCCTGGTAGTCACAGGCGAGTTGCTCCTTGGCGGCGGTGGCGAATTGAATGTCTTCAGAGGATAATTCAATCCTTCCTTGTTCCAGGTGGAATCTTATCAGCTGGCTGCTCTCGTCGGCAAAAGGCAACACGCGTCTCAGGGCACTGGCGAGGGAGGCTCTGTCGATGGTGGCATTATTGGGATTGTTCTCTGGAATCACGGAGTTATAGTTGGGATAGCGGCCTTCTATGAGGCGGCAACTCAGTTGCCCTCCTTCATATTTCAGCTCCGCTCCACGGTCATCAAAGCGTACTTCCACGTCACCGCCGTCCTTGTCCAGCGTGTTGCGCAACAACATGGCGGGTTTCTTTGGCATTATGAATGCCGTGGGCACCTCGCTCTTTATGGTGAAATCTTGGCAACGTACCAGTTTGTGTCCGTCACTGGCAACCATGGTGAGAGAATCAGGCGTGAAGTCAAAATATATACCATTCATCACGGGACGCAATTCGTCATTGGCGGTGGCGAAAAGAGAACGGTTGATATTGTCTATCAGTATCTGGGAAGACAGGGTGATGGTGGAGGCGGCATCGCTCACGTGTTGTGGGCGTGGATATTCGTCAGCTCTTTGGGCGGTGAAGTTATACATTCCATTTTGGTAATTAACCTTCATGGCCATGGTGTCCATGTCTACCTCGAAATTCAGGGGTTGCTCTGGCAATTCCTTCATGGCATCCAGCATGGTGCGATGGGGAAGGGCGAACTCCCCCTCTCCGTCACACTCGGTCAATTCCACGATGGCTTGCATCATATTACTGCTGTCGCTGGCGGTTATGGTCAGTTGATTGTTGCTTACTTGGAAGAGAAAGCAGTCCAGTATGGGCAATGAATTCTTGCCTGCGATGACTTTGGACAGCGTGTTAAGCCGGCTGCTCACGGCCGAGCTGGAAACGGTAAATTTCATGTTTATGTATTGTTTAGATATGGTTGATGTGTTTATGGCCACAAAAATACGAAAATAATTTCGCATCAACAAAAAAAGAGTAAAACTTTCGTTTTTTTGAGACTAATTTATTACTTTCGCAAAGTATTTTGAAAGTTTAAACAAAGACCCATGGAATTACAAGGAAAAATCATCGTCGTTTTGCCTGAAAGAAGCGGCGTCTCTCAAAGAGGAGAGTGGAAGGCCCAGACGTTTGTTATAGAAACCCATGACCAATATCCCAAGCAAATGGCGTTTGACGTATTTGGGGCAGATCGCCTCGCGCAGTTCAATATCAAACTGGGTGATGAGGTGAGCGTGTCTTTTGACATCAGTGCCCATGAATATCAAGGAAGGTGGTACAACAGTGTGCGTGCGTGGAATGTTGTCCATGTAGACCCTGCTGCGGCGCAGGCTGCCGCATATGGCGCGCAACCTGGAGCCATGCCCTTCCCGCCGCAGTCTCCCGCTGCTTATGGAGCTGTTCCTGCGCAGTCTCCCGTTCAGCCAGTCGCTCCTGATGCTCCCGCTCCTTCCCAGGAAGACAGCGCGGACGATTTGCCTTTTTAAGAATATCACGGGCTTCCATCATCAGAATGGAAGCCCGGATTGTTATGAGTGCTGTTGTTGCTTGGTTTCTTGTTCTTCTTGCATGTCAATGTATTCGTTGTTCTTGTCGTAGAACTCGTATTGCAAGAAGGCCAGTTTCTGTGAGGGTATCACCCTGATGCCAAATCCGTACTTGATCTGCCACTTCCGGTGGAGCGAGATGAACCCCTTGTTGATATAAGCCGCTACGTAAGGATTGACGTAGAGGTCAAATCTTTTAATGCCTATCTTGTTGACCAAACGGTCTATCTTCCTTTCCAGTTGGTCTGTAAACAGGATGCTTGATTTTATTTTTCCGCTGCCGAAGCAAGTGGGACAAGTCTCGTCCACGTTCACGTCCATGGCGGGCCTTACTCTTTGTCGCGTGATTTGCATCAAGCCAAATTTGCTTAAGGGGAGTATATTGTGCTTGGCGCGGTCTTTCTGCATGTTCTTGCACATACGTTCGTAGAGCATTTGCCTGTCCTCTGCCAGGCTCATGTCTATGAAGTCTACCACGATAATGCCGCCCATGTCCCTTAATCTCAATTGCCTTGCCAACTCGTCGGCCGCTCCCAGGTTCACGTCTAACGCATTGGCTTCCTGTCCGTTCACCCTCGTTCTGTTGCCGCTGTTCACGTCAACTACATGTAAAGCCTCTGTGTGTTCAATGATGAGGTAAGCGCCATGTTTGTAGTTCACGGTGCGTCCGAAAGAGGCCTTGATTTGTTTCGTGACGTTGAAGTTGTCGAAGATGGGAACCTTGCCAGTGTACAATTTCACGACACCGACCCTTTCGGGAGCTATGAGCGATATATAGTGCTTTACTTCCTCTTTCACCTCTTCGTTGTTGATATAGACATTCTCGTAAGTGGGGTTGAAGAGGTCTCTGATCATGGCTACGGCTCTTCCCGTTTCCTCAAAAACGGTCTTGGGTAAAGCCTGTGCCTTTTGTGTCTTTTCCAGCGTAGACACCCAGCGTTGGGTAAGCACCTTCAATTCGGCATCCAGTTCCGCCACTCTTTTTCCTTCCGCCACGGTGCGCACTATCACGCCGCAGTTCTCGGGCTTTATGCTCTGTATGAGGTGCTTAAGCCTCGCCCTCTCCTCTCCGCTCTTGATTTTAGAGGATACGGACACCTTGGCGCCGAAAGGTATGAGCACCAAAAACCGTCCGGCGAAAGATAGCTCTCCCGTCAGTCTTGGCCCCTTGGTGGATATAGGCTCCTTTACGATTTGCACCAGCACTTCTTGGCCAGGCTTCAAAACATTCTGTACGCTGCCTTCTTTGTCCAAGTCGGGCAGTTTGCTGGCTTTGGTGAATGGATAGAGTTTCTTGCGGTCGCTTAGTACCTGCTTCAGGTATTTTTGGTAAGAAGGGAAGTGGCTGCCCAGGTCTTGGTAGTGTAAGAAGGCATCCCGCTCAAATCCCACATCCACGAAACAGGCGTTCAGGCCTGGCATGAGTTTTTTCACCTTCGCGATGTAGATGTTGCCCACGCTGAACGAAGCTTCCCGGGCCTCGTTCTGGTACTCCACCAGCTGCTTGTCTTCTAGCAGCGCGATGGAGATGTTTTTCTGCTGGACATCGATGATGAGTTCGCTAGTCATTGCTTACTTTCCTTTCTTATTCGAAAAAAGGGCATGCCAACACTTTTTCCCAGTTGACATACCCCCTCTCAATTTTTTCTTAGACGGCGCGAGCCAGCAATAAGCTTACTTGCTCTTGTGTCTGTTCTTACGTAATCTCTTCTTACGCTTGTGGGTGGCCATCTTGTGGCCCTTCTTCTTCTTTCCGTTAGGCATAGTCTTAAATTTTAATCTGTTATTGTATTATCTAATTTGATGTCTTCTAAAGAAGCGTTTCCGCTTGAGGATTGGTTATTCCGCTTGCGCGGGAATTTCCTCCAAGGTTTCCTCCCTTACTTTTTCCATGAATTCCTTTGCTGGCTTGAAGTAAGGCCTGTCATGCGCTCCCAGCACCAAGGTGGTGTTCTTGGAGATGTTTCTGGCGGTCTTTACGGCTCTGTGTTTCAGCATGAAGCTGCCGAAGCCCCTCAAGTGTACGCTCTCCCTCCTTTCCAGCAGGCTGCTCTTGACGCATGTCATGAATGATTCAACCACTGCGCTCACTTCCGTTTTTGTTAAGCCGGTGGCTTCACAAATTTCCTTGATGAGGTCTGCTTTTGTCATGTCTCTCTGCTAGTTTTTGGATTCGTATATTGAATTTCGGTGTGCAAAGGTACAAAATTTTATCGAATAAAGAAAAAGTTCACTTGTTTTTTTCAAAAAATATCACGCTAAGTATTTGTAAATTAGGTTTTTATTGTGTATTTTCGCGCTATGGACTTTTATTTCACGCAAGTGCCCGATAGACTTTCCCGTTCCGAGATGCCAATGAGAAGTCACGCAATAGACTTCTCGCTTTCCCCGTTCTCGTTGCGCATATTCTTGGTTCTCATTTGTTTATGGGCTTTTGTCGCCCAGCTTCCCGCTCAACGGGAGTGGCAGGCCAGCGATGTGCCTATCCCTTATTTGCGAAATAGCACCAGATATGTTTCTGACCCTGACGGATTGCTCAAGCCTGCCGAGCGAGATTCCGCGGATTACTATCTCGGGCGGCTGGAACGGAGCAAGGGTGTGCAGTCCCTCTTTGTGGTTGTCAATAGGGTGAAAGATGGTGACGCTTTTCGCATGGCGCAAGACCTTGGTAACCGCCTTGGAGTGGGTGACAAGGAGACACGCAGGGGTTTGGTGGTGGTTATCGCCGTGAAGGACAAACGGTACTTCATCGCTCCAGGCATGGGTCTGGAATCGGAACTTACCGACGTGGATTGTGACGACATTGCCCAGGCTTGCGTGGTGCCATACATGCGGGAGGGGCAACCTGGAAAAGCGGTGTGGGCTACCGCACGTGCGCTATATAATAAGGTATCTACTGGCAAGACAGGCGTGAAGAGCATCGATGAAGACGGCGACGCTGGAGACCTCGTGTTTGCCATTGTGCTCACGTTGCTTTTCTTCTCGATACCCATTTACATGCTTGTCCGCGCCATACTGGTGAAGTTGGGCGTGGTGAAGCCCTCGCCCAAAACTTTCCGTTCTCGCTCCCGCCACGACGATGATTGGTTTCCGCCCTTCATCTTCGGCGGAGGAGGATCGTTGGGACATGGGGGCGGTTTCTCGGGAGGTTCGTTTGGCGGCGGAAGCTTCGGCGGCGGCGGAGCGGGAGGCAGTTGGTAAAAAGATTAAACCATAAACAACAAATAGTATGAATGATTACAATCAGGGGTTTCAAAACCTCAATTCCCGCCGCAAGACTGGCGGAAAGAAATGGCTTTGGGTGTTGCTTGCCGTTCTCGTGGTGCTCGTGTTCTGGGGCGTCTCGGGTTACAATGGCTTCGTCAAGAAGCAGGAAGTGGCCTATACGGAGCTTTCCAACGTGCAGACAGCTTATCAGCGCAGAGCCGACCTGTTGCCCCAATTGGCCAAGATAGTGAAATCATACGCCGCCCATGAGCGGGAGACTTTCACGCAGGTAACGCAAGCGCGCGCCTCGGCCACGCAAATGAGCATAGACCCCACTAACCTCACGGCCGACAAGTTGCGCCAATACACGGAGGCGCAGGGGGAACTGTCGGCGGCTCTGGGCAGGCTGATGGTGGTGGCCGAGCGTTACCCCGAGCTGAAGGCCAGCGAGAACTACAAGTCCTTGCAGATACAGGTGGAGGGAACCGAGAATCGCATACAGGAAGCCCGCCGCAAGTACAACGATGCCGTGCAGGCCTATAACATCAGCGTGCGCCGCATGCCCGCTGTCATACTGGCTAATTTTTTCGGTTTCGACGTAATGCCAAAGTTTGAGGCGGCCCAAGGAGCGGAAAAGGCTCCCGACCTCGATATCTAGCCTAATTGGCGCTTGTGGATGAAATCGTCGGGCAAATGTTTTCAAGTTTGCCCGATTTTCATTAACTTTGCGCCAGGTAACGTATTTAAGCCCATGAAGCAAACAAAGATTGTAGCATCTATCAGCGACAGAAGATGCGAGCAGGAGTTCATACGCAAGCTTTTTTTCGCAGGCATGAACGTGGTGAGAATCAATACCGCCCACGCCACCGAGGAAGGCATGCGCACTATCGTAAGGAATGTGAGGGCGGTGTCTCCCCACATAGCCATCATGATAGACACCAAAGGCCCGGAGATAAGGACTACCAACGTAGAGGAGCCTATCCACTATAAGTCGGGCGATGTGGTCAAGATATTCGGCCGCCCCGGCATGGACACATCCCACGACATTATCAATGTGTCTTATCCCAATATCACCGATGACGTGAAGGTGGGTGACGACATCCTTTTCGATGACGGCGAACTGGACATGAAGGTCATCGAGAATACGGGTCCCATGCTTATAGCCAGGGTGGAGAACGAGGGCACGCTGGGGGCGCGCAAGAGCGTCAACGTGCCTGGGGAGCATATAGACTTGCCAGCGCTCACCGAGAAAGACAAGCACAACATAGAACTGGCCATAGAAATGGACGTGGAGTTCATCGCCCATTCATTTGTGAGGAACGCTTCGGACGTGCATGCCGTGCAGGAAATCCTGGACCAGCATGGTTCCGACATCAAGATTATTTCCAAGATAGAGAACCAGGAGGGAGTGGACAACATCGAAGAAATCATAGACGCTTCCTACGGAGTGATGGTGGCCCGCGGCGATCTCGGCATCGAGGTGCCCATAGAGCGCATTCCCGGTATCCAACGACGCATCATAGCAAGTTGCATCGCCAAGAAGAAGCCCGTCATCGTGGCTACCCAGATGCTCCACACCATGATAAACAACCCACGTCCCACCCGTGCGGAGGTGACAGATATAGCCAACGCCATCTTTTATCGCACGGACGCGCTCATGCTGAGCGGTGAGACCGCTAGCGGAAAGTATCCCGTGGAGGCCGTGCAGACCATGGCTCGCATAGCCGAGCAAGCGGAGAAAGACCGTACGGCAGCCCTCGACGTGCAACTTTCCGCCGACCGCGCCATCACGCAGAGGGAGTTTCTCGCCCACGCGGCTATTGACAGTACCCGCAAGTTGGGTGTGAAGGGCATTATCACCGACAGTGATTCTGGCGAGACTGCCCGTGTGTTGGCCAGCTTCCGTGGCCCAACGCCCATCTTGGCCATCTGCTACAGGGAGAAGACGCAGCGTTTTCTCAACCTTTCCTATGGCGTGATACCTATCTACCAAAAGAAGCACATCTCCAACCAACAGGTCTTCATGGCGGCGGTGCGCATGTTGCGGCAGAAGGGATACCTGCAACTAGACGACAGCATAGCCTACCTGAGCGGTAGCTTCGGTGAGGGCGGAGGCACTACCTTCGTGGAAATCAACAAGGTGCGCAAGGTATTCGACAATAGTTACCAGTTTAATCTGCCTGGAGTCAACGACCTCCCAGAGCAGTAAACGTATTTTTTCAATATATCCCCGTGCGGGCTGCGTTTTTTTGATATGCGTCAAGAAATGTGGCTCGCATGGTGCTTTTTATGGCATGAAGTTTGCATGTAATAGGGAAACGCCGTATCTTTGCGGCGGATTTAAGAATAAGATGGTCGCCAAGCGAGGCGGCAGATGTTTAACAGGTGAGGCCTTCGGGCCTGGTAAAAAGATGAAGAAAGGATAATATTATGTTGATGACATCAATTGCATTGGTAGTGGTTACCGCCGCGTTGGCAAACGCTATCCACGTAATGAACAAGCTTTCCTAAGCGAAAGCGAACGCCCTTAGGAGGGCGATGGTTTTGAGAAAACAAATGTATCATATGTTAGAGCGGGGCGTGCCCAATGAGGGTTACGCCCCGCTTTTTGTGTTTTCCGCATTTGATGTGGCTATGTGGAATTCCTTTCCTGTTATGGCATGACGCATGCGATAAGCATTTGTTTTCCGTCTAATCGAGGGTGTTTGGGAAAACAACTTGTTTCGCCCGTCAATTTAACTTGTTTCGCTCCTCAAATCAAGTTGTTTTGCCAACCAAAACAAGTTGATTTCATTTCGCGTTTCAGGATGGTATCAAATGTTTACAAATCTGGGCGTTTGCCCATGGCGTTATGTTATGGCTTTTTGGACTTCGAGATTTGATGCGAAAGAAAAAACATTACAAACCATATAAGACCTTTTTGCCATGGGTAAAGTGGCAACGGGTGGATAAAAAACTCGGCACTATCATCCGCTATGCGTGACAGTGCCGAGCATTAAAGCTATGTGTGCTTTTCGAAAGATGCAGGATGCGTTTAGAAACCCATTTCTTCCAGTGCCTTGGCCAGTTGGTCGGGGCAGCTGGTGCCCTTGTTGCCGCAGAGGATGCCTTTCAGCCGTTGTTTCACCTCCGTGGCTTTCATGCCCTTGGCCAGGGCGCATACGCCTTGAGTGTTGCCCATGCAGCCGCCAAAGATACGGGCGTTGGTAATCACGCCCTCCTCGTTGACGGTGATTTCCATCAGCCGTGAGCAGGTGCCCTTTGGCTCATAGGTGTAGGTGCGGGCTTCCGCCGGGTTATTCTCCATCCGCGGTCTCCTCGGGTTTCATGTTGGTATAGACGGTCTGCACGTCGTCAAACTCCTCGAGACGCTCTACCATCTTCTCGATAACCTCACGCTGCTCGGGAGTTACTTCCTTCAGGTCGTTGGGGATGCGGGTGAACTCTGCTCCAGTCACCTCATAGCCCTCAGCCTCCAGGTGCTTTTGTATCTCGCCGAAGCTGGTGGGTGCGCCATAAATGGTCACCTCGCCCGTTTCCTCGTCCTCGTCATACTCGTCTTCCACTCCGTAATCTATCAAGTCGAGTATCAGGTCGTCCATGTTGATGCCTTCTTTCTTCTTGAAAGTGAACACGGCCTTGTGGTCGAAAAGGAACGAGAGGCTTCCTTGGTTGCCCAGGTTGCCGTTGAATTTATTGAAGATGGAGCGCACGTCAGCCACTGTTCTCGTGGTGTTGTCGGTCAAAGTCTCCACGAACACGGCGATGCCATGGGGGCCATATCCCTCGTAGGTCACTTCCTTGTATTCGCTTTGGTCTTTGCCCATGGCGTTCTTGATGGCGCGCTCTATGTTGTCCTTGGGCATGTTCTCGCGCTTGCAGTTGGCGATGATAGCTCGCAGAGTGGGGTTGTTCTCCGGTTCAGGTCCACCAGCCTTGACGGCGATGGCAATCTGCTTGCCCAGTTTGGTGAACGTGCGGGCCATGTGACCCCATCTCTTCAGTTTCGCAGCCTTGCGGTATTCAAATGCTCTTCCCATATTGTCTTTATGTTTTTTTGTGATTATCCTTTTATCTGAGTTGTGCGTTCAGCTTGCCAGTGAGGTTGGCAATCAGTTTCTGCATGATAGCGTCTATCTGCTTGTCGTTGAGTGTCTTCTGCTCATCTTGCAGTATGAAGTTCACGGCATAGCTCTTCTTGCCCTCTGGCAGGTTCTTGCCCTCGTATACGTCGAAGAGCACGACGCTCTTCAGCAGTTTCTTCTCGGTCTGGCGGGCGGTGCGCTCTATCTCCGCGAATTCCACTCCCTTGTCCACCAGCAGGGCCAGGTCTCGGCTTACGGCGGGATACTTGCTCAGTTCCTGGTAAGTGACTTGCTCCTTGCAGACAGCCTTCATGAGGTTGTCCCAATGGATGTCGGCGTAGTAGACGTCTTGCTCCAGGTCGAACGCCTTGCGTAGTTTCAGGCTGATGATACCCATTTCCACCAAGGTCTTGCCACCGCGGCTTTCCAGCGCAAGTCCCTTGGAGAAGATGTTGTTTTCGCTCTTCTTCAACACGGCCATGGCTTGGGGCAGGCCTACGCGGAGCAGGATGTTGTCCACGCAGGCTTTCAACTCATAGAAGTTGGAGTCCTCGTCGGGGTGCGCCCAATTGCCCTCCACTCTCTTTCCTGTTATCCAAAGTGCCACGTGGGCTTCTTGGCTATAGGCTTTGATGGGTTGTTCCGCTGTCCATTTCGCCTGGTTGTAGGCATAGGTGTTGCCTACTTCGAAGAATCTCAGGTTGGCCGCCTTGCGATTGATGTTGCGCATGATGCTCTCCAGTCCGCCAAAGAGCAGCGTCTGCCTCATGGCTCCGAGATCCGCGCTCAGTGGGTTGACTATCTTGACGGTGTCGCTGTCGGGATAGGCGTTCAGTTCCAGTGAGGAATAATAGCTCGTCTTGGTCTGCGAGTTGTTGAGTATCTCGCTGAACCCCGCTCCCACCAACTGCTCCGCTACCAGGTTTTGCGTCTTGTAGCGGCGGTCTGTATCGGTGGCTATCGTGAGGGAGCTTTTCAATTGGGTGGGTATCTCCACGTTGTTATACCCGTAGATGCGCAAGATGTCTTCCACCACGTCGCAAGGCCGTTGCACGTCTACTCTGTAGGCGGGTATTTCGAGTGTGAGGCCTTCTTCGGTTTCCTCCAATACCTTCATTTCCAATGAAGAAACGATGCTCTTGATGGTCTCGCGGCCTATCTCTTTTCCTATCAGGTCATGCACGTAGGCGTATGGAAGATTCACTTTTGGGTTCTCGATGGGGGTGGGGTAGACATCGCGTATCTCCATGCTCACCTTGCCACCCGCCAGCTCTTGGCAGAGGATGGCGGCTTGCTTCAGGGCGTAGATGGTTCCGTTTGGGTCTATGCCACGCTCAAAACGATAGCTGGAGTCGGTGCTCAGGCCATGGCGGCGGGCGCTCTTGCGTATCCATGTGGGATGGAAGTAGGCGCTTTCCAGTACTACGTTGCGGGTGGTCTCGTATGTGCCAGAGCCTTTGCCTCCGAAGATGCCGGCTATACACATAGGCTCTTCCGCGTTGCAAATGCTCAGGTCGTGCGTTCCCAGTTCATGCTCCTCGCCGTCGAGAGTGACGAACTTGGTACCCTCCGGCTGGGTGCGCACCACGATGTGATGGCCTGCCACCATGTCAGCGTCGAAACAATGCATGGGCTGTCCATAGGCCATCATGATATAATTGGTGATGTCCACGATATTGTTGATAGGCCTGAGACCTATCACGTTGAGCTTGTCTTTCAGCCATTGCGGGCTTTCCTTCACTTCGCATCCCGTGATGCTTACGCAAGCGTATCGCCTGCAGGCCTCGGCGTTCTCTATGGTTACGTCGATGGGCAGGTCATGGTTGTCTACGTGGAAAGCTTCGCAGCCAGGGCGATGTAGGCTCGTTTGGTATCCGTTCTGTTTCAGCCAGGCGTAAAGGTCGCGTGCCACGCCGTAGTGGCTGAGTGCGTCGCCTCGGTTGGCGGTGATGTCTATTTCTATCACCCAGTCACTTTCCAGCCCGTAATATTCGGCGGCGGGCTGGCCTACGGGAGCGTCGTCGGGCAATACGATAATGCCAGCGTGGTCGGTGCCAATGCCAATCTCGTCCTCGGCGCATATCATGCCCAGGCTTTCTACGCCGCGCAGTTTGCTTTTCTTGATGGTGAAACTTTGGTCTCCGTCATAGAGCACGCAACCGAGATCGGCCACGATGACTTTCTGGCCAGCGGCCACGTTGGGCGCGCCGCATACTATTTGTTGTGGCTCACCCTTGCCAAGGTCCACCATGGTAACATGCAGATGGTCGCTATTGGGATGCGCTTCGCAAGTGAGCACCTTGCCCACGTAGAGGCCTTTCAGTCCTCCCTTGATGGTTTGCACTTCCTCCAAAGCGTCAACCTCCAGCCCGCACGAGGTCAGCGCGTCCGCGGTCTGTTGCGGCGTGAGGTCAAAGTCTACGTATTCCTTAAGCCATTTATATGAGATATTCATCGCGTGAATGATTAGTATTTTCAGAAAAACACGGCAAAATTACTAATTTTCCACGAACCACGCAAGAATTTTCCTGCCTATATTCGTGAGTTCGCCGAAAAGTCATAGAGATGCCGTGACATATATAGCTCTATGTCGCGGGAAGAAGTATAGTATCCTTTCCAGTACCAGCTAAGTGAAACTCCAGTACCAATTAGCTGGTACTGGAGTTTCACTTAGCTGGTACTGGGGTTTCAATAGTATTAACTTTCAAGAGGAGTAGTGCTTGGATGCCGCCAAGAATATTTCCGCGAGGCGGCGCACCATGCATTCCCAACTATAGAGATGTGGCGTGCCGCGTCGTCTGTCAAGTTGCCGTCTTGCGTCTCTTGTCAGATGGATACGTTGCGCTTCCCATCGAACGGGCGCGGCAATTCCATGATTCTCCCCAAGGGAGGCGCGCCACGTCTCTACACTTTTGGAATTGCAGTGTAGTATCTGATACTCTTCGCCAGGATGCCCGGAGTTCGGTGCCAAAAAGACGGGAGCCTTTATGGCGGGAAAACCACGAGTGTGCTCTTTTTACTCTTGGTAAAGGAAGCGCTTGATGGACTTCTTGGGCGTCTTGGCGAATTCCTCTTCGTGTATTCTCATCTCGCTGATTCTGGCGTAAGCGGGTGTTGAGGCGTTGAAGTCGTTTTTGTTTTGCTCCAGTATTTGCTCTATGTCGCTGGTGGTCAACCCTAGTTGGGTCGCCTCGTCATAGTCGGGATGTATGAGCGCCACCAGTTTCTCTCCTTTCTGTATCACCAGGCTCTCGGCCACCAGCGGCATGGAGTTGAGCTTGTCTTCCAGTTCCTCGGGATAGATGTTCTGCCCGTTAGCGCCCAGGAGCATATTTTTGCTGCGTCCCTTTATGAAGACGTTGCCTTCCGCGTCCATGGTGCCCAAGTCGCCTGTGTGGTACCACCCATCCTTGTCTAAGGCCAGGCGCGTGGCTTCTTCGTTTTTGTAGTATCCCAGCATTACGTTGGTTCCCTTGGCCAATATCTCTCCGGGAATTTCCGCCGGGTTGGGGCTGTCTATACGCACTTGCATGTGGACGACGGCCTTGCCGCATGAGCCAGGGGCGAATTCTTTGTGGTCGGCGTAGCAGATGATGGGGGCGCATTCCGTGCTGCCGTAGCCCACGGTATAGGGGAAGTTGATGCTTTTCAGGAAATTCTCCACTTCTTGGTTGAAGGCCGCTCCGCCGATGATGATTTCATAGAAGTTGCCGCCGAAAGCCTCGCTCACTTGCTGCGCTATCTTTTCCTTTATTCTCTTGCTCAACACGGGGGTGTGTAGCAAGAGCCTCATGGTGTTGGTCTGTACCTTGGGGAATACTTTCTTGCGAATGATTTTCTCTATGATGAGAGGCACGGCGATGATGACGACGGGCTTTAGGCGTGCGAAGGCCTCGGCGATGATGGCGGGGGAAGGGGTGCGGGTGAGGTAGAAGATGTGGCATCCTGCCAGGAACTCGAAGATGAATTCAAAAGCCATGCCGTACATGTGGGCCATGGGCAATATGCTGATGATGTTGTCGCCTGGTTTCACGCGCTCTCCCAACACTTGCCGCGCGAAGTCGTTGTTGCTCCACAAGGCCCTGTAAGGTATCATCACTCCCTTGGAGAAGCCCGTGGTACCGCTGGTATAATTGATCATGGCCAGCTGCTCGGGGCTTTTTTCCACAGCGTAGTTCACGTGCTGGCGGCGGAAATACTTGGGGTATTTGGCTCCGAACATCTCGTTGAGATGCTCACGGGCATAGGTGAGCTTTTCGCTGCGGGATATCATGAGCGTGAAGTCGGGTAGGTAGATGATGCCTTCCAGCTGGGGCATCTTCTCGGGATCCACTTGCGTGGCCGCCACGTCACCCACGCATAGCAACTTGGCGTCACTGTGGTTGACGATGTTGTGTATTTGTTCGCTGGTGAATTCGTGGAGTATGGGCACCACCACCGCTCCATAGGTGAGCGTGGCAAGGAAAGCCACTGCCCAATGTGCGCTGTTACGTCCACAGAGGGCAATCTTGTCTCCTGGTTTCACCCCCGAGTTCTCGAACATGATGTGCAACTTCTCTATTTTGCGTGCCACGTCGTGGTATTGCAAGGTGGCTCCCTTGTAGTCGGTGAGCGCGTCAAGATCCCAATGGGTGGTGATACACTCCTGGATGAGGGCGATGAAACTAGGTGTTGATTCCATGGCTATAGGGTGTTGGTTTATTCTTTGAGTACGGGCATTCGGTAGAGATAGCGCTTGATGGATTTCTTGGGTGTCTTCTCGAACTCCTCATGCAGCCGGATTTCGGATATTTTGCAGAAGGCGGGCAGCTGCATGTTCAGCTCTTGCCTGTTTTGCTCCATGATGTTCTGCAGGTCTTCCTCCGTGAATCCCATGGCCTCGGCCTCGTCGTTGTCAGGATGCACCAACGCCACCAGCTTGTCCTCATTTTGCACGATGAGGCTCTCGCTCACCAGTGCCATGGAGTTGAGTATGTTCTCTATCTCTTCCGGGAAGACGTTCTGGCCATTGGAGCCTAGCAGCATGTTCTTGATGCGGCCGTTGATATAGAGGTGTCCGTCCGCGCTCATGGTGCCCAAGTCTCCCGTGTGGAACCATCCGTCTTGGTCTATCACGGCATCGGTGGCTTCTGGGTTTTTGTAATATCCGTGCATCAGGTTGATGCCTTTTGTGATTACTTCTCCAGGTATGCTCTCGGGGTCTTCACTCAATATCTTCACCTCCATGTATTTCACGGGCGTGCCGCAACTATGGCTTGCGAAGTCTGTCCAGTTGCTATAGGTGATGAGCGGCGCGGTTTCCGTTGTGCCATAGGCCATGGTTATGGGGAAGCCTATTCCCGTGAGGAAGTCCTCTATCTCCTTGTTGAGGCCGGCTCCTCCCACGACTACCTCATACATGTTGTCACCCAGTTCTTTCCTCACCATCTCGCAGATGCGCTCCTTCACGCGCTTGTTGATGACGGGCATGTTGAGCAGCAGCTTCACGCGGTGGGTCTGTATGATGGGGAATACTTTCTTGCGGATGATTTTCTCTATCACCAATGGCACGGAGAATATGATGGCGGGCTTTATCTCGGCGCAAGCCTGCGCGATGAAAGTGGGGCTGGGCAGACGTGTGAGGAAGAATATGTGGTTACCCCAACAGAATTGCAGCAGCATGTCCACCAGCATGCCATACATGTGGGCCATGGGCAGTATGCTCACGATATTGCTGTGGCGAGGATACTTGTCGCCGAGTTGCTCCATCATGCCGTCCACGTTTCCCCACAACGCGCGATAGGGTAGCATCACCCCCTTGGAAAAGCCCGTGGTGCCGCTGGTGTAATTGATGAGTGCCAGCTCCTCAGGCTCGTCTTGGTAGTAGGATACGTGGTTCTTGCGGAAGTACATGGGAAACCTGCGGCCGAACATCTCGTTGAGATGCTCCCGGGCGTAGGTGAGCTGTTCGCTGCGGGATATCACCAGAGAGTAGTCGGGTATATAGATGATGCCTTCCAGCGAGGGCATCTCTTCCGCGTCTATCTGCGTGGCGGCCACGTCACCCACGAAAAGCAACTTGGCCTCGCTATGGTTGACGATGTTATGTATCTGCTCTGGAGTGAACTCGTTTTGTACGGGTACGGCCACCGCTCCATAAGTGAGCGTGGCCAAGAAGGCTACACTCCAATGCGCGCTGTTACGGCCACATAGTGCGATCTTGTCCCCACGCTGTATGCCGCTGTTCTCAAACAGGATGTGTAGTTTTTCTATTTTGCGGGCAACGTCATGGTACTGCAAAGTTATCCCTTTGTAGTCGGTCAAGGCATCGTAGTCCCAGTTGTCCACGATGGCTTTTTGGATATAACTGTTAAAGCTAGGTATATTCATGATTGCACAAATCCGTAAATTTCGTGCAAAGATAAGGCTATTTTTGCACATTGCAAAACTTTTTGCGCGGAAAATAAAAAACGGAATAAAAATTATGGGTTTTATGCCAACATTTCATTCATATCGCATGGATTTAGCGGGGCGAATGAAAGAAACGAGGTAGCTTGGCCCAATCAGCATGATCGTACATACAATCAGGGTCATGGCGTTGATGCCCGCGATGAGTGCCCAATTGAAGTCTATGGGGACGGTGCTCACGTAGTAGGTTTGCGCGTCCAGTTTTACTACTCCCAGGTAGCGTTGCGCCAATAGCAGTCCCAGTCCTAAGATGTTGCCCCATAACATTCCCCTGCCGATGATGAAGACGGCAAACCACAGGAAGGTGGAACGTATACTGCCATTGCGGCAGCCTAACGCCTTGAGCAGGCCTATCATGTTGGTGCGTTCAAGTATGATGATAAGCAAGCCGCTAATCATGGTCACCCCCGCCACGGCCAACATCAGGCCTAAGATAATCCACACGTTGAGGTCGAGCAACTCCAGCCACGAGAAGATGCTGGGGTTCAGCTCTTGTATGGTGGCGCTGGAGTAGGTCTCTCCGTATTTGTCTTGTGTGCGGTTCACCTTATTGATGATGTGCTCTTCCGTCTCGTCCAGCTTGTCGAAATCCTCCACGGCCAGTTCCACGCCGCTTACTTGGTCGTTTTCCCAGCCATTGAGCCTTACGGCCGTGCAGAGGTCGATATAGCACATCGCCTCGTCATAGCGCTTCAGGTTGGTTTCATAGATGCCGTCGATGGTGAATCGCCTGGCTCTTGCCCCTTGTTCGTTGATGAAGTAAGCGTAAATTTTGTCCCCCGCTTTCAGGTGCAGCTTGTCTGCCATCAGTTTCGAGATAAGCAGGTGATTGCGGTTGGCCTTGTCGTCAAACTTGGGGATGGAACCTTCCACGAGGTTTTGGCGCAGGAAGGTGGAATCGAAGTCGGGCCCCACGCCCTTGAACATCACGCCCAGGAAGTCGGAATCCGTCTTCAGTATGCCTTGCTTCATGGCGAAACGCTGGGTATGCTTTACGCCGGGGATGTTTCTCAGTGTCTTGATAAAAGAGTCGTTCACGGCCACGGGGTAGGGAGTCTGTGACTGCACCGACATAAAATTGGTCACTTGGATATGGCTGCCGAAACCTATCACCTTGTCCCTGATGGTATGCTTGAAGCCCAGCACCACGCAAACAGACACCAACATCACGGCCAGGCCGATGATAACGCCAGCGGTGGCTATCTGGATGGCGGGGCGAGACACTTTGCGCTTGTCTCCCTTGTCGCTGTAAATGCGCTTGGCGAGGTAGTAGGCTAGGTTCATCTTCCTTTATCAGTCTTCGTCCACTCTGCCGGGATAGGCCTCCAAAGCCTTGCGCAATACCAGCAGCGCCCTGTTGAGGTCTTCCTTCTTCAGCACGTAGGCGATGCGCACTTGGTTGATGCCCGCGCCAGGAGTGGTGTAAAAGCCGGAAGCGGGAGCCATCATCACGGTCTCCCCTTCATAGTTGAACTCCTCCAGGCACCAGCGGCAGAACTTCTCCGCGTCGTCCACGGGCAGCTTGGCCACGGTATAGAAAGCTCCCATGGGGATTGGGGAGTAAACGCCCTGTATCCTGTTGAGCCCGTCGATGAGGCATTTCCGTCGTTCCACGTATTCTTCGTATACATCACGATAATACTCCTCGGGAGCGTCAAGCGAAGCCTCGGCCACTATTTGACCTATCAAGGGAGGCGAGAGACGCGCCTGGCAAAACTTCATCACCGCTTGCCGTATACGCTCGTTCTTGGTGATGAGCGCGCCTATGCGGATGCCACACTCACTGTATCGTTTCGACACGGAGTCTATCAGCACCACGTTTTGCTCTATTCCCTCCAGGTGGCAGGCAGATATGTAGGGGCTGCCCGTGTAGATATACTCGCGGTAAACCTCGTCGGAGAAGAGATAGAGGTCGTATTTTTTCACCAAGTCACGTATCTGGTTCATTTCCCTGCGGGTGTAGAGATATCCCGTGGGGTTGTTGGGGTTGCAGATCATGATGGCGCGGGTACGCTCGTTGATGAGTTCTTCGAATTTCTCCACCTTGGGCAGCGAGAACCCCTCTTCTATGGTCGTGGCGATAGTGCGTATCTTTGCCCCCGCGCTGATGGCGAAAGCCATGTAGTTGGCATAGGCAGGCTCTGGCACGATAATCTCGTCGCCTGGGTTCAGGCAGCTCATGAAAGCGAAAAGCACGGCTTCCGAGCCTCCAGCGGTGATGATGATGTCATCTGCCGTGACGTGGATATTGTATTTCGCGTAGTAATGCGTCAGTTTCTCCCTGTAGCTCAGGTATCCCTGGCTGGGGGAGTATTCCAGTATTTTCCTGTCTATGGTCTTCAGTGCGTCGAGCCCGCACTGCGGGGTGGGCAAGTCGGGTTGTCCTATGTTAAGGTGATACACCTTGACACCGCGCTTCTTGGCGGCGGCGGCCAAGGGAGATAGTTTCCTGATGGGTGACTCGGGCATCTCTACCCCGCGTACAGATATTTCTGGCATTGTTGATACACGCTGATTGATAACAGTGGGCAAAGATAATAAAAATATGCCACTAAAAAGAAGAAACCTCTGATTTTTTCTCCATTTCCGTCTCGGGTGGGTCATGGCGGGGCGGTAAGCGGAAGCGATGGATGCGTTTAGGGTCTTTTCAAACTGCCGCCTTCTTTGCTTGCAGTTAGTGTACAATCATGGTTACGTCTATTGGCTTGTTTTACATCTTCTGTTTAGAAACAACTTTTACTTCCAGGAAGTGGTGCGCTGACGGAAGGCAGGCTTCGCCCTACGGGGTATTTGCTGTATATCCTGCTATGTTTTCCGTGTCGCCGATGAGATACTGCCCCCCCCCATAGGGTAGCAAAAAATAACCTGGTCTGAAAAGTCAGTACTACTGCTCTGACGTTTTAGTACTACTGAAATCCAATATCAGTAGTACTGCGTTGGCCAACGCAGTATATCTTCTCTGAAGGAGGAAGTCTATTATATATATTAAGGTATGGCAGGTTTACGATGTAGATGCTGTCAAAAAAGCGGGTCTTTTATTTTGTATTGTCTCCGATTCGCGCTATCTTTGCAACTCGGTTTACTATAAAAAAATAAAAGACAGGTATAAACAATGGCAATGAGAAGCAGAACGAGCAACTGGTATGAATGCAAGGTGAAATACCAGAAAACAATGGAGGACGGTGCGGAGAAAGTGGTCTCCGAGCAATATGTGGTAGACGCGTTGAGCTTTACGGAGGCTGAGAGCGTCATGCTGGAGGAGATGTCGGCCTACGTGAGCGGAAGCATCACCATCACGGGTATCGTGAAGGCGTCTTATGGAGAAGTGTTCTTCAGCGACAACGACGCGGACGACCGTTGGTATAAGGTGAAGTTGCAGTTTATCACCATCGATGAGAAGACGGAGAAAGAGAAGCGCAGCAACGTCAACTACCTGGTTCAGGCCAACAGCCTGCCCCGTTGCGTGCGCTACGTGGATGAAGTCATGGGCGGCACTATGGTGGATTACGCTATCGCATCGGTGGCGGAAACCCATATCTTGGATGTCTATGAGCATCGTGTTACCTCTGGAAAAGGGCAGGAGGAGAAGAACGACCGCCCTGAGTATGAGCAGGTGGCGGAATGATGTACGACGTGGCGAAAGGTTTGCGTGAGGTGCGTGCCTCGTTGCCCGAGGGCGTGAAGCTTGTGGCCGTAAGCAAGTTTCACCCCACGGAGTATTTGCGCGCGGCTTACGACGAGGGGCAGAGGGTTTTCGGCGAGAGCCAAGTGCAGGAGCTGTCCCGCAAGGTGACGGAATTGCCAGACGACATAGAGTGGCATTTCATAGGCCACCTGCAGACCAACAAGGTGAAGTATATCGCTCCCTATATCTCCATGATAGACGCGGTGGACAGCCTGCGCCTGTTGAGGGAGATAGAGAAGCAGGCAGCCAAGCATGACCGTGTGATAGACGTGTTGATGGAGCTGCACATCGCCGAGGAGGAAACCAAATACGGCTTCTCGCTAGATGATTGCCGCACTTTCCTGGAGGAAGGGGAATGGCGCACGTTGCCTCATGTCCGCATATGCGGCTTGATGATGATGGCTTCAAACGTGGATGACTCCGCGAGGATAGCCGATGAGTTTGACGTGGCTAACCGCTTTTTCCAGGAGGTGAAGCAGCGTTATTTTCCCGATGAAGACGCTTTCCGGGAGCGTAGTTGGGGCATGAGCCATGATTTCCCGATAGCCGTGCGCCATGGCTCTACCATGGTGAGGATAGGCACGGCTATTTTTGGCCCCAGGGTCTATTAGCCGTTTGGATAAAAAATAAGAAAGCCAACTCCCGTGAGGGAATTGGCTTTTATGTTTGTTTGGAATAGCTTTTTGTTTTTATGCTTGTGTCGGCTTCGTTTTTTCAGCGTAAGCCTCAGGAGAGAGCACGGAAACGGTACTCTTGTTGCGCTTGCCCTTGTGGAAGTAAACCACGCCATCGGTCAATGCGTAGAGCGTGTCATCCTTTCCCTGCGCTACATTCTCTCCAGGGTAATGCCTGTTGCCACGCTGGCGAACGATGATGTTGCCGGCGATGATCTTCTGGCCACCCCAAATCTTTACGCCAAGTCGTTGTGAAGCTGACTCACGGCCGTTCTTAGAACTACCTACACCTTTTTTGTGTGCCATTTCAAGTCCTCCTTACTTAAGCGATTACTGATTTAACTTTAACTTCCGTGAACTGAGAGCGGTGACCACGCTTCTTGCGATAGTCCTTGCGGCGCTTCATCTTGAACACGATGACCTTGTCGCCTTTTACCAGCGGGGTCAATACCTCTAACACTACTTTCGCGCCATCTACAGTGGGCGCACCGACAGTCACCGCTCCGTCTTTGTCTACGAGCAGCACCTTGTCGTACTCAACAGTCGCACCGGCTTCCACGTCGTTGATGTGGTGAACGAAGAGCTTCTTGCCCTCTTCTACCTTGAACTGTTGACCGTTAATTTCTACAATTGCGTACATTGAAAATAAAAATATAAACGGTTTTTTCCGCGAGGCGTCTGGCTTCGTGCCAGTGCTTTCTTGAGCCTCCACGGACTCTAGTTTGTCAAATCCACAATGTCCCCATAGAGACAATCGACCGCGAAGTTACGAAAATCTGCCATTCCAGGGAAATTATTCCTGGCTGCCAGCATTTCTTTTAAGAATAATTAACAGCCTTGCCGCTTATCTGCCCCTTGCCGCTGGAGGTTTTTCGTTTTTATGGTCTTGAAGTTGTTTGTAGTTCGGATAAATTTCGTATTTTTGCAGCCAAAAATCAGTACATTAATATGTTTGAAAATCTAAGTGACAGACTCGAACGCTCGTTCAAGATATTGAAGGGTGAAGGTAAGATAACCGAGATAAACGTGGCGGAGACCATGAAGGACATCCGCCGTGCGTTGCTGGACGCGGACGTGAATTTCAAGGTGGCCAAGGAATTTACCAACAAGGTGAAGGAAAAGGCGTTGGGCATGCACGTGCTCACGGCGGTGAAGCCCGGCCAGTTGTTGGTGAAACTGGTACATGATGAGTTGGCCGCGTTGATGGGCGGAGAGGAAGCCCCATTGAGGCTGGAAAGCCGTCCCGCGATTATCTTGATGAGCGGACTGCAAGGTTCTGGTAAGACAACCTTCAGCGGTAAGCTGGCAAACATGCTCAAGACCAAGCGCGGCAAGAATCCTTTGCTGGTGGCTTGCGATATCTATCGCCCCGCTGCCATCGAGCAGTTGCGGGTGGTGGGCGAGCAGATAGGCGTGCCCGTGTATAGCGAGCCGGAAAACAAGGACGTGCTTTCTATTGCCGACCACGCCCTGCAAGAAGCCAAGACCCGTGGTAATGACGTGGTCATCATCGATACGGCGGGCCGATTGGCCATAGACGAGCAGATGATGAACGAAATCAGTAACTTGAAGAACCACGTGAACCCTGACGAGACCCTCTTCGTGGTAGACTCCATGACGGGACAAGACGCCGTGAACACCGCGAAGGAATTCAACGAGCGGCTGGACTTCGACGGAGTGGTGCTCACCAAGTTGGATGGTGACACCCGCGGTGGCGCGGCGTTGAGCATCCGCACCGTGGTGACCAAGCCCATCAAGTTTATCGGTACGGGCGAGAAGATGGAAGCGATAGACGTGTTCCATCCCACCCGCATGGCCGACCGCATACTGGGCATGGGTGACGTGGTGTCACTGGTGGAGCGCGCACAGGAGCAGTTTGACGAGGAAGAGGCTCGTCGCCTGCAGAAGAAGATACAGAAAAACAAGTTCGACTTCGATGATTTCCTGAAGCAGATAGAGCAAATCAAGAAGATGGGCAACCTGAAAGACCTGGCCGCCATGATTCCCGGAGTGGGCAAGGCCTTGCGCGACGTGGACATAGACGACAACGCCTTTAAGAGCCTGGAGGCCATGATACACAGCATGACACCCAAGGAACGGCAGAACCCCGAGTTGCTCAACACCAGCAGGCGCATGCGCATCGCCAAGGGCTCCGGCACCTCGATACAGGAAGTGAACCGATTCATCAAGCAATTTGACCAGATGCGCAAGATGATGAAGATGATGAGCGGCAACAAGATGTCCGCCCTCATGAAGGGAATGCCAGGAATGCCGGGCATGCCCAAATAAAGCGGTGGCAAATCATGCGCAAGCATAGCAATAACAACTAGAAAACCAAGACAGACAATATGCAGTTGATAGACGGAAAGGCCACTGCCGCCCATATCAAGGCGGAGATAGCCGAGGAAGTGAAGCGAATAGTGGAGGCCGGCGGCAAGCAGCCCCACTTGGCCGCGGTGCTCGTGGGGCACGACGGCGGCAGCGAGACTTACGTGAAGAACAAGGTGGTAGCCTGTGAACAGTGTGGATTCAAGAGCACGCTCATCCGCTATGAGGACGACGTGACCGAGGAGGAATTGCTGGCTTGCGTGGACAGGCTCAATAAGGACGCAGACGTGGATGGCTTCATCGTGCAATTACCCTTGCCTAAGCACATCGATGAGCAGAAAGTCATCATGGCCATAGATTACCGCAAGGACGTGGACGGCTTCCATCCTATCAACGTGGGGCGCATGGCGGCTGGTCTGCCTTGTTTCATCTCCGCTACGCCACTGGGCATACTCACCCTCTTGCGCCACTACCAGATAGAGACCAGCGGCAAGAAGTGCGTCATCCTGGGACGTAGTAATATCGTGGGCAAGCCCATGGCCCAGCTCATGATGCAGAAACAGTATGGCGACGCCACCGTTACCGTCTGCCATTCCCATTCCGCCACCCTGAAAGAGGAGTGCCGGCAGGCAGACATCATCATCGCTGCCATAGGCCAGCCCAACTTCGTCACCGCTGACATGGTAAAAGAAGGAGCCGTGGTCATCGACGTGGGTACTACCCGCGTGCCAGACGCTACCCGAAAGAGCGGCTTCCGTCTCAATGGCGACGTGAAGTTTGACGAGGTGGCACCCAAGTGTTCCTATATCACTCCCGTGCCAGGCGGTGTGGGCCCCATGACCATTTGCTCGCTGATGAAGAACACGCTCGCGGCGGGCAAAAAGGAATACTACAAGTAATCTACTAATAATCTTTAGCAACCCACAAGGCGCGGCACGTACCCTGTGCCGCGCCTTATACCTATTAATAAACCTAAACTATATCCGCTTATGATGATGAAGAAATCATTCATCGCCCTCTGTGCCATGGCATCCCTGTCTATAGGGGGATTTCACGCCCAGGCACAAGGCATCGAGCCTGCCTACACTATCGTGGGCAATGACTCTACTTGCCAAATCTTTGTTTATTCACCCGCCCCCGACCAGGGACTTCGTTTGGCCTACCTCACCGAGCATGGTGCGTGGCAAGAGGTGGGACAGCTCTGCTCCTCCGATTACGGGCAGTGGGGAGCCGAGAAGAAGATGTATGCCCCCTTCGTGACCAAGGCCGCTGACGGTACATGGCGTGCCGCCTGGAGCGTGAACGACTATTCGCCTTGCTTCGCTGTGGCCTACTCAGAAGACTTGGTGACCTGGAGGCCCCAAGACTACCCGATAGTGAAGGAAAAGGGTGTATTGGCTCCCGCCATCTATCAATTGGATGACGGCTCTTTCTCCATCTACCTGAAGACCAAGCAGGGCAAGCGTTATGTGTCGGCCAGCGAAGACTTCCGCACCTTTAAGGAAGATGATTTCGAGGCACAGGCCGAGGATGTTCTCTGGACGAGGGATACCGCCACGGTGGCTGGTAAGTTGCTGGAGGGAAACGCCTTCCAGGTGCCCGCCACTCATTTGCGATATATCCAGGACTGGTTTCACGCCATGGCGCAACTCAACGCCAAAACCCAGGAACAGTTGCCCAAGACCGCCGCGGAGCTGAAAACCCTGACGGGCAAGGACTATCCCGAGACCATAGAGGCCACGCTCACCATAGACGAGGGCAAGGCCAAGCGGATATCCGACCGCCTGATGGGCATCTTTTTCGAGGATATCAGCCGTGCCGCCGATGGTGGTCTTTACGCCGAGATGGTGCAGAACGGAGATTTCGAGTACAACAACGACAAACCGGGGGAGAACTGGAACGCCAAGACGGCCTGGACAAACGCCGTCATCAATACCCACTTTGATGTGCTTGATTTGGCAAGTATCAAACCCCTGAGCCAAAACAATCCCCACTTCGCCTTGCTCTCCAACCAAGAGATGGTGAATGCAGGATGGGACGGCTTTGCGGTGATACCTGCCCCGCTGGCAGAAGGACTCACTTTGAAGAAAGGCCCCAAGTTTGACTTCAGCCTCTATGCCTGCGTGCCTGGTGGCAAGAAGCAACTCTCCGTAGAGCTGCGCGCCAAGGGAGGCATCGTCTTGGCCAGGGCCAAGCTGAAGTTGGAGGGCAATGAATGGAAACAATATAAGGTCGAGCTGCAAATAAATCCCAAAGCCCTGCAAGAGGGGATGACATCGAAAGACGTCACGCTGGCTCTCGTGCCCAAGGGGAACAACGTAGCCGCCATTGATATGGTGAGCCTCTTCCCTCGCGAGACCTACAAGGGACACGGCTTGCGGAAGGACTTGGCAGAGACCATCGCCGCCTTGAAGCCCAAGTTCGTGCGTTTCCCTGGTGGCTGTATGTTGCATGGCGACGGCCTGGGCAACATCTATAATTGGAAGGAGAGCATCGGCCCTTTGAAGGATCGAAAGCCAGCCCGCAACATCTGGAACTACCACCAGACCCGCGGCCTGGGCTTCTATGAGTACTTCCAGTGGTGCGAAGACATGGGCGCACAGCCTTTGCCCGTTTTGGCGGCAGGTGTTCCCTGCCAGAACTCGGCGGCCAACGCCGACGGCCTGGGCGGTCAGCAGGGTGGCATTCCCATGGCGGACATGCCCGCCTACATACAAGACGTGCTCGACCTGATAGAGTGGGCCAACGGAGACCCCGCCACTTCCAAGTGGGCGAAGATGCGCGCGGATGCCGGCCACCCCGCTCCCTTCAACCTCTCCATGATAGGCATAGGCAACGAGGACTTGGTATCCACCACTTTCACCGAGCGTTACCTGATGATTAGCAAGGCCGTGAAGGAGCGCTATCCTAATATTGAGGTCATCGGCACCGTGGGTCCTTTCCACTGGCCATCCTCCGACTACATCGAGGGCTGGAAAATCGCCAACGAAAACAAGGGCGTGTTCAGCATGGTGGATGAGCATTACTACGAGCAGCCAGGCTGGTTCATCAATAACCAGGACTACTACGACCACTATGACCGCCAGGCTCCCAAGGTATACCTGGGAGAATATGCCTCTCACGGCAAGGATTCCAAGGACAACGCCTTGGCCGAGGGCATACACATGTGCCAGTTGGAAAGGAACGGCGACGTGGTGGAGATGGCGTCTTATGCCCCCCTGCTCAGCAAGGACGGCTATTCCAACTGGGCTCCAGACATGATTTACTTCACCAACGACTCCATTCGCCTCTCTGACAGCTACCACATGCAGCGGCTTTTCTCTACTCACCATGGCGATACCTACTTGCCTTCCACCACCGATTTGCCCCAGGAACTGAAAAAGTATGTGGGTATCAGCGTGGTAAAAGACAGCCAGCAGGGGACTACGTGGCTCAAGATCGTCAATGCTCTGCCTATCGGCCTGAACTTGCAAGTGAAGGGCAAGACTTATAGCGTAGCGGCACGTGAGGCCGAGGCGTTCGCCCTCTAGTGCGCAAGGTTTTATAAGACATCGCTCGTTTATATGTATACGACCTCCGTCGCCCTGCCGCGACGGAGGTTTTTTCTTGCCTGGAAAGTGAAATGATATTTTTTCTGCGTGAAAAACAGAGAAAGGCTTAGCGGGATATTCATGGGGGAGGAAATCGCCACTTGTGTCCCCTTGTCGAAACAAGTTATTTTGAGTAGGAAAATAACTTATTTTGATGACCAAAACAACTTATTTTCATGGGCAAAACAAGTTAAATTGACGAGCAAAACAAGTTGAATTGATATGGGGTGCCTTGAGCGGGAGATTGTCCGGGGAAATGACGGCCTCCCTTCCGCCTTGATATCGCGAAGAACTCGTATTCACGGGCACAATGCTTAGAGGAGATATCGTGTGAGCCTGACAGTCCCCTCGTTTCCCCGCCGCGTAAAACAAAACACCCTGGGAACGCGGAATGCGAACCCAGGGCGTTTGATTTCTTGGCAGGGAAACCCCGCGTGGGGTTATCCGTAGATGATTTTTCCGTTTTCGTCCTCGTAGGGCGCGAGGTCTTTAGCGTATTGGTTCATGGCGCGAAGGCTCATGCCCATGGAGGAGAAGCCACCGTCATGGAAAAGATTCTGCATGGTGACTTTACGGGTAAAGTCTGAGAACATCACAACGCAATAATCTGCGCACTCATCCGCCGTGGCATTGCCAAGTGGAGACATCTTGTTGGCGAAACTCATCAGGTTTTCCATGTCCTTGATACCTTTTCCCGCGGTGGTGGGGGTGGGAGATTGGGAGATGGTATTGATGCGCACGTTTTTCTCTCGCCCGTAGATGTAGCCAAAGCTGCGGGCTATGCTTTCCAGCATGCTCTTCGCGTCGGCCATGTCGTTATAACCGAAGAAGGTGCGCTGTGAGGCCACGTAGGTGAGGGCGAGCACGGAGCCGTACTCGGCAATGGCATCTTGCTTCTTGGCCACCTGCAACATCTTGTGGAAAGATATGGCGGATATGTCGAGTGTCTTCTGCAGATATCCATAGTCCAGGTCATCGTATGTGCGATGCTTGCGTACGTTAGGGCTCATGCCGATAGAGTGGAGTACGAAGTCAATTTTTCCGCCAAGTAATTCCACGGACTCCTTGAACACTTTCTCAAGGTCTTCCACGCTGGTGGCGTCAGCTGCCACAATGGGGGCGTTGAGTTTCTCGCTTAGCTTGTCAAGCGTTCCCATACGGATGGCCATGGGAGTGTTGCTCAACGTGATGGAGGCTCCTTGCGCCACGGTCTTTTCAGCTACCTTCCAAGCGATTGATTCCTCATTGAGTGCGCCGAAAATGATACCGCGCTTGCCTTTCAATAAATCTTGTGTCATTTCAGTTCTTGATAATATACCTATTTATAGTAATTAGTTTCTTAAGTTGTTCACGGCAATAATCGTGAATAGCGGCCGCGAAGTTAGGCAAAATCATCGAAACACAGGGCGGCCACCTTTTTGTATTAAGATTTATTAACATTACAGGCTGTTTTATAGGGACTATAAAGTTTCTTAAAAGTAGGATTTGAGAAGTTTTTTTAATATAATTTAGTTGCGCCCATCTGATGTATATCACCCAAAATAAGTACTTTTGCGGTGAATTTGAAATCAACGATAAAAGGACACTTAATTTTATGGCAGAATCAATTGATATTCGTGAGCTCAATGTCCGTATAGAGCAACAGAGTCAGTTTGTCACCAATTTAGTGGCGGGCATGAATCGGGTCATCGTTGGACAAAGGCATCTTATAGACACTTTGCTTATAGGCTTGCTTAGTGATGGGCATATTTTGCTTGAGGGCGTCCCTGGATTGGCCAAGACATTGGCTATCAAGACATTGGCGCAGTTGATAGACGCGGACTACAGTCGTATACAGTTCACGCCCGACCTTTTGCCTGCCGATGTCATAGGCACGCAGGTATATTCCCAGAAAGACGAGACTTTCCAAGTGAAGAAAGGCCCCGTTTTTGCCAACTTTGTATTGGCGGATGAAATCAACCGTGCACCCGCGAAAGTGCAGAGCGCATTGTTGGAAGCCATGCAGGAGCATCAGGTTACTATCGGAGAGAAGACTTTTCGCCTGCCTAATCCTTTCCTCGTGATGGCTACGCAGAACCCCATAGAGCAAGAGGGCACTTATCAATTGCCGGAGGCGCAGGTGGATCGTTTCCTGCTGAAGGTGATTATCGATTATCCTACCCTGGAAGAGGAGAAGCTCATCATACGCGAGAATCTGAAAGGAAGTCTGCCACAAGTGACACCTGTAACTACGGCCGAGGAGATACTTAACGCCCGCGGGATAGTGAATGAGGTTTATATTGACGAGAAGATAGAGCAATACATCGCTGATGTCGTGTTCGCGACTCGTTACCCAGACCGCTACGGTTTAGTTGAATTGAAAGACATGATCAGTTTTGGCGGTAGCCCCCGCGCAAGTATCTCGCTTGCCAAGGCGTCCCGTGCGTACGCTTTCATCAAGCATCGCGGATACGTTGTGCCGGAGGATGTGAGAGCTGTTGCCCATGACGTGCTTCGCCATCGTGTGGGACTTTCTTATGAGGCTGAGGCTAGCAATGTGACCAGCGAGGAAATAATCAGCAAGGTCATCAACAAAGTGGAGGTACCCTGATTAATGGGTGAAGCATAGCGATGGATACGTCGGAAATACTCAAGAAGGTACGCAAGATAGAGATAAAGACCCGCATGCTAAGCCAAAACGTCTTCGCGGGTGAGTACCATTCTGCCTTCAAGGGAAGGGGCATGACCTTTGCCGAGGTGAGGGAGTATCAGTATGGAGATGATGTTCGCGACATAGACTGGAACGTCACCGCCCGTTTCCATCGTCCCTACGTGAAGGTTTTTGAGGAAGAAAGAGAGCTGACGCTGATGCTGCTTATAGATGTGAGCGGCTCGCTCAATTTCGGAACCATGCGGCAGATGAAGCGGGACATGGCTACGGAGATAGCTGCCACATTGGCTTTCAGCGCCTTGCTCAATAATGACAAGATAGGTGTTATCTTCTTTTCAGACCATGTAGAGAAGTATATTCCGCCCAAGAAAGGACGCAAGCATATTTTGCATATCATTAGGGAAACATTGGATTTTCAGCCACGAAGTTTGCGCACGAATATCGATGTCGCGTTAGAACACCTCACTCGGGTGATGAAGCACAGATGTATGGCTTTTGTTATCAGTGACTTTTATGACAACGCGGACTTTTCTCATACGTTGCGCATAGCCAACAAAAAACATGATGTCGTGGCGATACAGGTATATGACCCTCGTGCGAAAACGTTGCCGGACGTAGGCCTGCTCAAGGTGAAGGACGCGGAAACAGGGATGGAGATGTACGTGGATACAAGTAGCAAGAAGACGCGTATGGCACATACCCGCTATTTCACAAGGAGGCAGGAGCGATTGCGGGAGACATTCACCAAGAGCGATGTCGATTGGACTTCTATCGCTACGGATGAGGATTTCTCCAAGTCGCTCTTGATGTTATTCAAGCAAAGGGCATGATAAAATGATGAAAGGATTACCCATAAGACATACATTGGCATTGGCTTGGGCACTGGGTTATGTGTTGTTCTCCACCGCCCAGGTTCAAGTGGAGCAGCGTATAGATTCCCTGCAGATGCTCATAGGCGAGCAGACGGTGTTGCATCTTAGAGTGAACCTGAAGAAAGGAACCAACGCTTTGTTGCCCCACTTCCAGCCTTCGCAGCAAATCACGGAGGGAGTAGAGGTGTTGGCGCAAAAGGATATTGACACCACGGAACTGGATAATGGGATGGTTACCTTAGGCAGGGATTATGTGCTCACGTCGTTTGACGAGAAGTTATATGCCATACCTCCCTTGCCAGTGAAAGTGAATGGCAAGACCTACAAGGGTAACATGGTGGCGCTGAAAATACTTACCGTACCAGTGGACACCCTGCATCCTGAGAAATTCTATCCCCCCAAACCCGTGCAACCCAATCCTTTCCTGTGGAGTGAATGGAAAGGATTGTTTGTGATGTCAGTGATAAGTCTCTTGTTGCTGGTGGCCGTGGTTTATCTTGTTCATCGTTTGCGCCATAACAAGCCTGTCATAGCCAAGATACGCTTCGTGCGCAGGATTCCTGCCCACGAGGTCGCGTTGCGAGAGATAGAGGATATCAAGAAGCAACATGTAGAGAGCCAAGAGAGCCAGAAAGTGTATTATACCAAGCTAACCGATACTTTGCGTGGCTATATCGTGAAGCGCTTTGGCTTCAATGCCATGGAGATGACTAGCTCGGAGATTATCGAACGCTTGCGCCAGGAAAAAGACCAGGCGATGATAGAGGAACTGAGAAATCTTTTCCAGACCGCTGATTTGGTGAAATTTGCCAAATATGAAACGCTGATCAACGAGAACGATCGCAATTTGGTGAACGCCATTGACTTTATAGACCAGACCAAGACCAATGAGGTGGTTCACGACGAACGGGTGAAAGAGCAACTGAGTGCCGATGACGTGAAGTCGCAAAAGACCAGGCGACTTACCCAAGCTTTTATAATTGTGGCGGGAGCGGGCTTTTTGGTCCTGGTGGCTTGCGTAGTGTATGGTTTCATGCAATTGATGATGTAAGATGGAATTTGTCAACAAAGAATATTTCTTGTTGCTCCTGTTGTTGATACCTTATATATTATGGTATTTCATGTACAGGAAAAAGTCCGAGCCCACTATGCGGATGGGGGATACCCGTGCTTACCTGTATGCTCCTAAGAGCTTGCGAGTTAGGTTGGTGCATTTGCCTATGGCGTTGCGGTGCGTGGCTTTTGCGCTATTGGTGCTGGTAATGGCTCGGCCGCAGACCCACAATGCTTGGAACGATAAGCAAGTGGAGGGCATTGACATCATGTTGGCCATGGATGTTTCCACCTCCATGTTGGCGGAGGATCTGAAGCCTAATCGTATCGAGGCGGCCAAGGAAGTGGCTGCGGAATTTATTTCCAGCAGGCCTAATGACAATATAGGTCTTACCATTTTCGCGGGTGAATCGTTTACGCAATGCCCCATGACCACAGATCACGCCAGTTTGTTGCAACTATTGCATAATACACGCACTGATATTGCCCAACGAGGTTTCATAGAGGATGGTACAGCTATTGGCATGGGAATAGCTAATGCCGTGAGTCGTTTGAAAGACTCAAAGACAAAAAGCAAGGTTATCATTTTGTTGACTGACGGCAGTAATAACATGGGCGACATTTCACCTATGACCGCCGCGGAGATAGCTAAAAGTTTCGGAATCAGGGTATATACCATTGCGGTGGGGTCCAACAAGGTCGCTCCCTATCCTATGCCTGTGGGCGGAACCGTGCAATATGTGACAATGAAGGTAGATATAGATACCGAGACGTTGCGGGACATCGCCTCCGCCACTGAGGGAAATTTTTATCGTGCCACTAATAATAGTGAGTTGAAGAAGATATACAACGATATAGACAAATTGGAAAAGACCAAGATGCAAGTGCGCCATTATGCCAAACGCTATGAGGCATACTTGCCTTTTGCCATCGCGGCGTTGGCTTGTTTGCTGCTCGAGGTTTTATTGCGGGTCACTTGGTTTAGGAGGATTCCGTAGTGTTGTATGATAACGTGGTGAGAAGATGTTAAGATTAGAAGACCCTATATATCTCTGGCTATTGCTGGTCATTCCCGTCCTGGTCCTGATACGGTTTGTCGGCTGGCGCAGGCGCAAGATGAAATTTCGTAGGTTGGGCGATCCTCAGCTCATCAAGGAGTTGATGCCTGATATATCGTGTTATCGTCCCACCTTGAAGTTTGTCTTGCAATTGGTTGCCATAGCGTTATTGATTGTGGTGCTGGCTCGTCCGCAAATGGGCACAAAGACCACGCACGACAAGCGGAAAGGCATAGAGGCCATCATAGCCCTGGATATCTCCAACTCTATGTTGGCGCAAGATGTGGCTCCGTCCAGGTTGGACAAGAGTAAGCTGTTGATAGAAAATCTTGTGGATAAGTTTACCAATGACAAAATAGGGCTTATAGTTTTTGCGGGCGAGGCGTATGTACAGTTGCCTATCACTTCCGACTACGTGTCTGCCAAGATGTTTCTGCAAGATATCACGCCAGGACTTATCCAGACGCAAGGCACTGATATCGCGGGGGCGATAGAGTTGGCTACTCAAAGTTTTACCCAAGCAGACAAGGTGGGCAAGGCCATTATCGTGATTACAGACGGCGAGAATCATGAGGGTGGGGCTCAGGAAGCGGCGGAGGCTGCTCGCAAGAAGGGAATCAACGTGTATATGCTGGGTGTGGGAAACACCAAAGGAGCACCTATTCCCATGGAAGATGGCAGTTATCTGCAAGATAACGCTGGCCACACAGTGATGACGTTCCTCAATGAGGATATGTGCAAGGCGATAGCTCAAGCGGGCAAGGGCAGTTACATCCACGTAGACAACACTAGCGACGCGGAAAAATTGCTGGACGAAGACCTGGAAAGATTGCAACGAGGAGAAACAGATACGGTCATATATAGTGAGTATAATGAGCAATTCCAGGCTTTTGCCCTGTTAGCCATATTGGTGTTGATCATAGAGGCTTGTATATTGGAGATAAAAAATCCCATACTCAGGAAATATCATTTTTTCAAGAGGCAATAGGCAGATGAAGACGAAAATATACATCTTGTTACTGGTTATGCATACGTTGACGACTGTCACGGTTTTTGCCCAGACAGACCGTCAGTTGATACGTGAGGGAAATCGTGCGTATGCTAAGGGTGAGTGGGTGAAAGCGGAAACGCAATACCGAAAGGCATTGGCGCAAAACAAGGAGAATCCCCAGGCAAATTATAATTTGGCTTGTGCGCTCATGGCTCAGCAGAAAGACTCCATGGCGCTGCAGCAATATGTTACGGCGGCACAGCTGGAACAGAACCCTATGAGGAAAGCCATGTCTTATCATAATATAGGTACGATATGGCAGAACCATAGACAATACGCTCAAGCTATAGACGCTTACAAAATGGCTTTGCGCAATAATCCTAAAGATAACGAGACGAGGTATAACTTGGCACTCTGCCAAAAGTTATTGAAAAACCAGCCCCAGCAAGACAAAAACAAAGATAAGAACAAGAAAGAGCAAGATAAGAAACAGAATAAGCAAGACCAAGATAAAAACCAAGATAAAGATAAAAATAAAGACCAACGGCAGAAGCCTGACCAAGATAAGATGAGCAGGGAAAATGCTGAGCAGATGCTCAATGCGGCCGTACAAAGCGAGAAGGCTACAAAGCGGAAAATACAGAAAGCTTTGTCGCAACCACGCAAAAAGTCTTTAGAGAAGAACTGGTGATGAAGGAGGTACGCCTATGACGAGAACGTTACGCATAGAAATATGGTTGATGGCATTGTTGCTGCAGGCGATTGCGCCAGCCTTGGCACAACAGATGTCTGTAAAAGCCCCACGTCAGGTATTCGAGGGAGAGAACTTCCGCGTGGCATATACTGTGGACTCAAAAGAAGTGGAGAATTTCAGGGCAGACGCTTTCCCCGACGGCTTGGAAGTTGTGGCAGGTCCTTATGTCTCCTCTCAAATCAGTTACCAAATAGATGGCAATCATGCCAGTTCTTCCTCTTCCGCCACTTTTACTTTTACGGTCTTCGCGGACAAGGAAGGCTCTTATTCCATTCCTGCGGCTCACGCTACGGTAAATGGAAAGCGCGTGTCTTCGCATCCCACGAAATTGCACGTGGCAAAGCAGACAGCCCGCACGCATAGCGGTGCGCCTAGAATGCATGGCGATTCTGATTATGCGCCCGGCATGCGTGACGCGGGTTCCGCCATTACGGGCAATGATCTTTTCATTAAGGTGTCGGCAAATAAGAGGAGGGTACACGAGCAAGAGCCTGTGCTGTTAACCTATAAGGTATACACACAAGTGGAACTGACGCAGCTAGAGGGGAAAATGCCCGACCTGAAAGGTTTTCATACCCAGGAAGTGAAGCTGCCCAACCAAAAGTCTTTTCATACAGAGATGGTCAATGGTCGCCCTTATCGTTGTGTGACATGGAGCCAATACGTGATGTATCCCCAGATGACAGGCGAGTTGGAAATACCAAGTATTGTTTTTAAGGGTATCGTGGTGCAGCAAAACCGAAATGTTGACCCATTAGAGGCTTTCTTTAATGGTGGCTCTGGTTATATAGAGGTTAACAAGAATATCACGGCTCCAGGTATTTCCATTAAAGTAGACCCGTTACCCAAGCGCCCGGCGGATTTCTCGGGTGGTGTCGGGCGTTTCAATATTTCGGCCACATTGGACAACAAAGAGGTAAAGGCAGGTGAACCCATTAACATAAGAGTGGTGGTGGGAGGAATTGGCAACCTGAAATTATTGAAACAACCTACCATTGAGCTTCCGAAAGACTTTGACAAATATGACGCTAAGGTAACTGACAAGACGAAACTGACGGCCAACGGCGTTGAGGGTAATATGATATATGACTTCCTGGCAGTACCCCGTAACCAGGGAGAGTATACTATTCCACCTGTCTCTTTTACCTATTATGATACGGCGGAGAACGCTTATCGTACTATTAAAACCCAGTCTTTTACGTTGAAGGTGGCCAAAGGCGATGATGACTCTTCGGGGAGCGGAAATCAGATTGCCGCGGAACAGAAAGATATTCGCCCTATCAAGCAGGGTGCCGTGGAGCTGATGAAGGGCGAGGACTTTTTCTATGGCAGCGTTAATTATTGGATATGTCTATTGGTTCCGCTGGTTACCTTCTGTGCGTTGTTGGTTATATTCCGGCGCAGGGCTATCGAAAATGCCGATTTGGTAAAAGCCCGTTCTAACAGGGCAAAGAAGATGGCTACCAAGCGATTGCGCAAGGCAGACCTTTTGAGGAAGCAAGGTCATCAGGCCGCTTTCTATGATGAGGTGCTTAGGGCATTATGGGATTATGTGAGCAATAAGTTGAATATGCGTGTGGAACAACTATCTCGTGAGAACATACAGGAAAGACTTAGCGAGCGCATGGTGGATGAAGGCACTATAGGCAAGTTTACCTCGGCATTAGACGAGTGTGAATTTGAAAGATACGCTCCTGGCGACCCCAAAGGAAACATGGACAAGACTTTTGAGTCCGCCATGACCGCGATCATGGATATAGAGCAGGCTATCAAGGCTTCCCGAAAGAACGGGAGGACCAAGAGTTTCCGATTGATATTACTGTCTCTGTTAGCCATGCTGGCCTTATCGGTCAATGCCGCGACCAAGGAGAATGGTGACAGGGAGTATCAAAAAGGTAATTACCAGCAGGCTATCAAGGATTACCAGGAAGTGCTGAAAGAAGGTGTCTCGGCAGAGGTCTATTATAATCTGGGCAACGCATATTTCCGTAGTGATAATCTGACACAAGCCATATTGGCCTATGAACGTGCGAGAATATTGTCGCCAGGAGATGATGACATCAACTTCAACTTGGAGTTCGCCCGTTCTAAAACAATCGATAAGATACCTGTAAACGATGAGATGTTTTATGTCACGGGTTATCGCTCATTGGTAAACCTCATGGGAGTGGATAGTTGGGCTAGTTTGGGCGTCGCAGCTGTCGTGGTGATGCTTCTGCTGGTGTTGCTTTATCTCTTCTCCTCCAGTGTGATAATGAGAAAGGTGGGATTCTTTGGCGGAATCTTTTTCCTCTTCCTGTTTGTATTGTCGACTTTTTTTGCTTATCAGCAGAAGTTGGCGATTGAGCGTAAATGTGGGGCGATAGTGATTTCCCCAACTGTCAACGTGAAGAAAACACCATCTAAAACAAGTGGCGATGTGTTTGTCATTCATGAAGGAACCCGTGTTGACATCACGGATAAAACGATTCATCCTTGGCGTGGCATCAAGTTGAGCGATGGCAGGACAGGATGGGTTCTGGCTTCACAAATCGAGGAGATATAATTTGGTGGATATAGAATACTGGATACAGCTAGACCAACAAGTGTTGCGTTTTTTTAATGGCAGCGACAACTTGATGTTGGATGGAGTGGTGATGTCGCTCACTTCGGGACTGACGTGGGTGCCGCTTTATATAACTTTGCTGTATGTAGTCATCAAAAACAATCAGACCATGTCCCAGATTATGCTGGTGATAGGCAGCGCGCTACTCTGCATAGTTCTCGCGGACGGCATGGCGGACTTTCTGTGTAAGCCGTTTGTTGCCAGGTGGCGTCCCACCAATGACCCTGTCATCAAGTACACGATAGATACGGTGAACAATCTGAGAGAGACTAGCTACGGTTTCTTCTCCGCCCATGCGGCTAACACGATGTCGATTGCGGTTTTCTTCAGTTTGCTTATGAAGAGCAAACGGGTGACCATTGCCTTGGTGATGTGGTCGCTGCTGAACTGCTGGACCCGTCTTTACTTAGGGGTGCATTATCCTGGCGATGTCTTGGTGGGTATCGCGTGGGGAGCCTTGGCGGGCGGATTGGTTTACATGCTCTATGTGAGAGCGTACCGTAAGTTGTCCACCGGCAGCCGTTATGTGTCTTCCTATTACACGAGCAGTGGCTATGAGCGGAGAGACATGAACTTGATATTGAATATATTGTTCCTTATCGTGGCCTATACGTTTATAAGGGGAATCCTTTTGGTTAATACGTAACATGATGAATACAAAACACATACACATCAGCGATTATAACTATGAGTTGCCTGATGAAAGGATTGCCAAGTTTCCACTGGCGCAACGAGACCATTCCAAGCTGCTTGTCTACAAGCACGGCGAAATCGGGGAAGACTTGTTCTTAGACTTACCGTCCTATTTGCCTCAGGGCGCTTTGATGATATTCAACAATACGCGGGTGATACAGGCTCGTCTGCATTTCCGCAAGGAGACGGGCGCCTTGATAGAGGTGTTCTTGATGGAGCCAGCCTTGCCGGCGGATTATGAGCGGATGTTCCAGGCGAAGGGCCATTGCTCATGGTTGTGCATGGTGGGCAATTTGAAAAAGTGGAAAGAGGGCAGCTTGCGCCAGCCATTTGAATTGAACGGCGAGAGCTTGACTTTGTCTGCCACCATGCGTAGGGACATCGAGGCCAAAGGAACAAATTACTGGATAGATTTGGATTGGGGTAACGATGATGTCACTTTCGCGCAAGTGCTAGACGCGGTAGGTGAATTGCCTATCCCTCCGTACCTGAACCGGGAAACGCAAGAAAGCGACAAGACTACTTACCAGACGGTGTATTCCAAGATAAAAGGGAGCGTGGCGGCTCCTACGGCTGGCCTTCATTTTACTGATGCCGTGTTGGCGGCTATAGACGAGAAGGGCATTGACCGGGAGGAAGTGACGCTTCATGTCGGTGCCGGCACCTTCAAGCCCGTGAAAGCCAAGGAAATAGAAGGCCACGAGATGCATTCCGAGTATATCGTGGTGAGAAAATCTACACTGGAGAAGCTATTGCGCCATGATTGCAAGGCTATCGCGGTGGGCACCACTAGCGTCAGGACTATCGAGAGTCTCTATTACATGGGCGTTTACCTGGAGACTCATCCTGATGCTTCTGAGTCTGATTTGCACGTGAACCAGTGGACTCCCTATGATGAAGAAGCGGAAGGAGGCTTGCTAAATGGCATCACGCCACGGCGCGCCATCGAGAATATCGTCTCTTTCCTGGACAGGCATGGGCTGGAGGCTTTGCATAGCAGCACCCAAATCATCATCGCCCCAGGCTATACCTACAAGATTATCAATGCGCTGGTCACCAATTTCCATCAACCGCAAAGCACGTTGCTGCTGCTGGTAAGCGCTTTCCTCCATGGAGACTGGGAAGCCGTTTACGACTACGCCTTGGCTCATGACTTCCGCTTCTTGAGCTATGGAGACTCTTCGCTGTTGATCCCATGACGGCGATACGACCATCATAAGGAAGTCTCCTATGCTTCTCCGCTTCCGGGGAGATTCGTCGAGCTCACGTTAAACCCAAATCGGTCATTAGACTTTGGATAGATTGCCGCTTATGGCTTGAGGCTTGTTTTTCGGTTTGCCGAAGGTGTAGCGGGCTACGTCGAGGCAAGCCGGGGAGCAAGACGCTGGCAGAAGCGGGCAAGATGCCAAAGAGCTTCTCTTCAGAGGAGAAGTGGGACTTATGCGGTCTAATGACCGATTTGGGTTAAATACGCTGAAACCCAGTAGAGGCGTGGCCTGCCGCGTCTCCCCAGGCGGGAACTCATGGAATTGGACGACAGGCAAGCAAACGGGCATAAAAAAAGATGTGCTCCCAAAAGTAAGTACTACTGATATTGAAAAGGAGTAGTACTGACTTTCAATTTCAGTACTACTGATATTCCGTTTCAGTACTACCGCGTTTACTCCCTCTTGACGCGGTTTTCCAGAATAAGTTATTTTGCTTTGCGAAACAACTTGATTTGCTCCGCTATTCAACTTGTTTTGCCTGCGAAAACAAGTTGTTTTGTTGAGCGACCCAATATGTTCCCTTCATCGTGGCAACTCGCTCCCCATGCCTGGCAAGGCCATCCCCGCCGTTTATTTTGCCATTGTCACCCAAAAATGTCGCGGAAATCATCTGCCATCCAAAATATTTCCGTAAATCTGTATAAGGAATATACCTATTTGAAACCAAGAGAGTTAGAAGAATTACCTCGTTTTGGGGTAATGATTTGGCAACCGTCCCAATTGCCGTGGTCTGTATCGCTTTGCTTGTTTGGGAAACTCTTACATAATACAAAGATACTATTTGTCTGAATAAAACAAATAAAAAGGAAGAGGAGTTCATCCGTTTATTAAAAAATTGCAGATTATTAGTAGCTGTAATAGCGCAGCTATGAGAATTGTGTAAACTATGGCTTATGAATATTTAAACTCCTCGACAGAAGACTGTTCGAACATATATGTCTATTTCTACTGTCGTTCAATATGGATGTCATAATTGGGCACTTTAACGACTTTTTACCAATACAATAGAAGTACAGTAGTGAACATTTCTGTTTGACTCGAAAAAATGGTACATTATTCTCTCAATAATGTTCATCACGTTCTGGAATGTAGATTCCTTTCCTATCAGAAATGGATTTTGGACATAATTTGTGATATTATAGTTTTCAATGTATCTGTAAAGGTCGTAATGGAATGTATTATTATTAAATCAATTTTGATAGACTACAAATACTGGATATAATTCAAAGAAGACTAAATATATCCATCCTCAACGTCTCTCTCGTTAATTCTACATATCTCTATCATAGGATTAATAGCATGGATTAGCTTCTCATAGAATCTGTAATCATTTTCAGATACTCTCAAACCAAATATTATTCGATGAATCTTAATGTTTAAATATGGAGTTTTCCGAAAATATCGAACTTCTTTTTCGTATTTCCATACTGTTGATTTATGAGATAATAATTCTTTGCCTTCTATATTATCATTATCATTTACAACAGGTATATTTTCTATATATCTAACGGTTGTTGGCTCCTCACGTTCGTTTACAGCACTTACCTCTATACAGCAACCTGTATGACTATCTGCATAATGCGACCAAAGTAAAGTATGTTTATGATCTTTTGACAATGAACAGATTCTTGTTTTGTACTTTTCAATTCTTAAAAGCCGAATAATGTTTTTATTTGAGGGATCTGTTAAATATACGCCCTCCATGGGATCATTAAGTTCATTGTATCTTGACGCATATAACCTTTCATTCAAGATTATATCTATAAATCTTTTTAGATTCTGCAAACTTCTAAATTTATAATAATGCTGTACCATAGTTGTATCTATTAATAACTGAAAGTATCATGGCCATATCTATCTACATATCCATATTTCCCATAACGCTGAACTACTGCAAACCCTTCTGAAAATTCATCAACCTCATCATAAACAAATGGGATAACAACTTGATTATTATCATTAATACATCCCATTTTCCCATCTTTTTTTACGGAAATCACTCCTTCCTTAAATGCCCATGGCCATCCTATTTCCTCATAAATAATGGGTACTACAGCTTCCCCTGTTTCTTTGCGTGCTATTCCATATTTACCATTTAGCCCAACTACAACATATTTATCATCAAAACCATTTGCGATAAATGAATATTTACATGGAATAACAAATTCGCCTCTTGTATTAATCAAACCTTCCCACCCCGTTTTATCTATAATAACACTATATCCGTCCCTAAATCCTTGTATGTTTTGTACTTCGAAATACTCAGAAGCCAATTCTCCATTTTTGTTTATAAAAGCCCCCTCAAATGGCGTTTCACGAATAGCAGGGAACCCGTTCTTGTCAAACGACATTGTCATACCACCTCTATATTTCACTGATAACCCTGATGAGAATGGAGCTCCTGTTAGCCCATCTTGAAAAGGTATTGCAATTTTACCAGTTTTATCAATATATCCCCATTTGTCATCAACAATTCCCACACTTCCACCATCAATGCTCACTCCTGCAAGTCCTTCACAAAACCCACATTCATTATAAAGATTTGTATATTTACACGGAATGACAAGTTCTCCTTTTTTATTTATAAATCCATATAATCCGTCTTTCTGAACTGCAGCAAGGCCCTCACTAAAATTGTTGCAAAACTCATAATTAAATGGAATTACAATATTTCCTTTTAAATCAATGAATCCAGACTTTTCATTCAAAGATGCAACAGCTAAACTATCTTCACCAAATGAACTTATGTAATCATATTTGCATGGAATAACCATATCATCATACTGATTAATGGCTCCCTTTTTTTTATTTTTTACAACAATGGAAACTCCAAATTTAAAGTCTTCAGCTTCATCGTATACACAAGGAATGATTTCATGCCCCAGCTTATCTATAAAACCATATTTATTATTTTTACATACTTTTGCAAGTCCTTCATGAAAATTATCAAGCTCATCGTATTTCTTAGTAGCTTCTGCTAATTCTCGTGAAACTTTATCAATAGTGATATCTGCTATTTGATTTCTATTACAGAGAGAAATGATTAGCCATATAACCAATAATAACAGTAGACCTCCCAGAACAAAAAATAGTGCTTTCTTTTTCAATTTGTACTTGTGTAAATGAACATTTGTGCCAGAAGTGTTTGGGAATTTCTCGTCATTTTCGTTTTGACGCTTTCCACAATGGTTACAATAAGAAGAATCTTTATCAATTAATGAACCACAATACTTGCAAAACATTTTATTTTATATAATTATACTATATTAAAGTTTTCGTTGGCAAAGATAGGAAGTTTTTGTGATAATCTCCTATCTTCTAATGTTTTTATTTACATTTGGAATGGATTTTTGAGAACATCCTATATTTTCAGTCCCTTATCCTGCCTTGTAGGTGTAATCATCAACCCGTTTCCCCATTCATTCGTTTTCTGCCTGAACCATCGCGCAAGCGAAATGTCATTCACGCATATATGATATCTTGTCCTCTTCACACGAGAAAACTGCATTCCCGTCTGTCTAACTTCTGCGATTTTCTCCTAACTCTCTAATTTTCAACTTCTGTTGCGTTAATCTACTGCAATTCGGAGGATATTCCAGCGTTTTTTCGTAACTTTGCCGCCGATGTTCATGGCGGTTGCCATGGTCCGCCAGGCATGCGTTATAACACATATATATAAATAGGATAGACATGAAAATAGGAGATAAAGTAAGGTTTTTGAGTGAGAAGGGAGGCGGCGTTGTCGCTGGCTTCCAAGGCAAGAACGTCGTCTTGGTGGAGGACGAGGATGGTTTCCAGATACCCATGGCCATCAATGACGTGGTGCTTGTGGCCAGCGAGAATTACGATATGGGGAAAGTCGTAAGCGGAAAGACGGCCGCTTCTTCCGCGCCCGCTCCCTCAGGCACGAGCAATCGCAGCGTGAAGGCGTTGCTGGACGATGGTGAAGAAGACGTGTCCATGGAAGTGGATGATGACCCCGCCAGCAGGGAGGTCACTTTCCGTATGCCAGCAGAGGAGCGTGAAGGCGGAAACAAGCTGTCCGTTTACCTCGCGTTTGCCCCTCTCGACATCAAGGAGATTACCCAGACCCGTTTTGAGTCGTATATCGTGAATGATTGCAATTATTATATCCGCTTCGCGTATTTCACCGCGGAGGGGAACGCTTGGAACTTGAAGGCAGAAGGGGAAGTGGAACCTAACACGAAGCTCTTCATTGAGGATTTCGGGAGAGAAGACCTTGGCGACATGGGGCATATCGCTATACAGCTGATGGCGTATAAACGTGAGAAAAGCTTTATACTGAAACCCGCCGTGGACGTGCGGTTTCGCATTGACCCCGTGAAGTTCTACAAATTGCACACGTTTACTGAGAACGATTTCTTTGAGCAACCAGCCTTGTTGTACACAATCGTGGAGAATGACGAGCTGGGGCAGCTGGTGACAATGGATGCCGATAAGCTGAAGCGGCAAATGTACAAGGATAAGCAACTGATAGTGAATACGGCTTCCAAGACCAAGCGGGAGGAGAATGGAGAGATAGTGGTGGACTTGCATATCAACGAGTTGCTGGACACTACGGCGGGTATGAGCTCCGCGGAAATCTTGAATTATCAGATGGAGGTGTTCCGCAAGACGATGAAGGAGCATATGAACCATAAAGGCCAGAAGATTATTTTCATACATGGCAAAGGGGAGGGCGTGTTGCGTCAAGCCATCATTCATGAATTGAATTATCGTTACAAGCGTTGCCCTTATCAAGACGCTTCATTTCGGGAGTATGGATACGGAGCGACCCAAGTGACCATTAAATAATAAAAAGCGAGGACATGAACTACGGATACGTGAAAGTTGCCAGCGCCATTCCCGCTGTGAGGGTTGGTGACGTTGCCTATAATGTAGAGCAAATAGAGAACTTGGTCATTCAGGCGGAAGGCAAGGGCGTGGAAGTGATAGTTTTCCCAGAGTTGTCACTGACGGGGTATACTTGCCAGGACTTATTCCGCCAACAGCTGTTGCTTGACAGGGTAGAGCAGGGCGTTATGCGTTTAATGGATTTTACGCGCAAGTTGGATATCATCGCCATTGTTGGCGCTCCCATTCCCGTGGGCAACCTACTGCTCAATTGCGCTGTCGTTATCCAGAAAGGGCACGTATTGGGCATGGTGCCCAAGTTCTACCTGCCCAATTATAGTGAATTTTATGAGAAGAGGTGGTTCGCCTCCGCCCAGGACTTGCGTGACATGGAACTGAGGTATGCGGGGAATGTAGTGAACATGACCGCTGACATCCAGTTGTTCCGCACTGCTGACGGTGTGCTCTTTGGTATTGAGATATGCGAGGATGTATGGGCTCCCGCTCCGCCGAGTAACAAGTTGGCGTTGGCGGGCGCGGACATTGTTTTCAATCTGTCTGCCAGCGATGAGTTGATAGGCAAGCATGACTACTTGAAAAGTCTGCTGAGCCAACAGAGTGCCCGTACGATGACAGGTTACGTGTATAGCAGTTGTGGATTTGGGGAGAGCACCCAAGACGTGGTTTATGGTGGAAACGCCATGATATACGAGAATGGCAGGCTGTTGGCTGAGGCGGCTCGTTTCAGTCTTGAGCCGCAAATAATGATGACGCAGATTGACGTGGAGAAGCTCCGCTCGGAACGTCGGGGGAATTCCACTTATGTCAATGCGCAACGAAACGTGAAATTCTCGCTGCTCGACAAGCAGTTTGGCATAAGGATTATTGACGCTTTCTCCAAGGAGATGGAGCGGGAGTTTAAATTGGAACGCACGGTCTCTCCTCATCCTTTCATTCCGGCGATGGAGGACATGGAGGTCTCTTGCGAAGAGATTTTCAACATCCAGGTGATGGGTTTGGTGAAACGACTGGTGCATACCCATGCCGAAACGGCGGTGATAGGTATCAGCGGTGGACTGGATTCCACGTTGGCGTTATTGGTGTGCGTGAAAGCTTTTGATAAGTTGAAGAGAAGCCGTAAGGGAATTGTGGGTGTGACAATGCCAGGGTTCGGCACTACGGGAAGAACTTATAATAACGCGATGGAATTGATGCGTAGTCTCGGGATTACAGTCAAGGAGGTAAGTATTGTAGATGCCGTTACTCAGCATTTTGAGGATATAAACCACGATATTTCCGTTCATGATGTTACCTACGAGAATTCCCAGGCAAGGGAACGCACGCAGGTATTGATGGACATGGCGAACAAATTGAACGGCATGGTGGTAGGCACGGGTGACCTTTCCGAATTGGCGTTGGGATGGGCTACTTATAATGGTGACCATATGAGTATGTATGGCGTAAACGCGAGCGTGCCAAAGACTTTGATAAGGTATCTTGTGAATTATGTGGCTCAGCGCGAGGTGGACGACCGAAGCGCACAGACGCTTCAAGACATTATTGACACGCCGATTAGCCCCGAGCTGATACCGGCGGACGAAATGGGAAACATCCAGCAAAAGACTGAAGATTTGGTGGGGCCATATGAGTTGCATGATTTCTTCTTGTATTATTTCTTGCGGTTTGGTTTCAGTCCCAAAAAGATATTCATGTTGGCAAAAAACGCGTTTATCGAGAATAAGTCCAAACGTGTGAAGCTGGGTCCTAATGATCCGGAAACTTATGACGAGGAGACCATTAAGAAATGGTTGCGTGTGTTCGTGCGTCGTTTCTTTAGCCAGCAATTCAAGCGCTCTTGCTTACCAGATGGCCCCAAGGTGGGCAGTGTAAGTTTGAGTCCTCGCGGAGATTGGCGCATGCCCTCTGACGCCATGGCGGCGATGTGGATGCAAGACGCAGAAAATATGTGATAGATTTGTGTGTAAGATAATTTTTTGCTACCTTTGCGCTCTATAAAAAAGTTATACGAAAAAAAGAGTACGAATATGGCCAAGAGATTTGCCGAATATAAAGGCCTTGACTTGACAAGGACTAACGAAAAGATATTAGCGGAATGGGAGAAGAATGATGTCTTCCACCAGACTATTGCCACAAGAGAAGGATGTCCACAATTTATATTTTTCGAAGGCCCTCCATCGGCAAATGGTCATCCTGGTATTCACCATGTGCTGGCGCGCAGTATTAAGGATACATTTAATAGATATAAAACCATGCGGGGTTATCAAGTGCCCCGTAAGGCAGGGTGGGATACCCATGGACTTCCCGTTGAGCTTGGCGTGGAGAAAGAATTGGGAATCACCAAGAAAGATATAGATAATCACGACTCCGAAAAATACATATCCACAGAGGATTATAATCATAAGTGCCGTGAAAACGTGATGAAGTTCACCGCTGAGTGGCGTGAGTTGACGGAAAAGATGGGTTATTTTGTGGATTTGGATCATCCTTATGTCACTTATGACAATAAGTATATTGAGACATTGTGGTGGCTACTGAGGCAACTCTATGACAAAGGTTTGTTGTATAAGGGTTATACCATTCAGCCTTATTCTCCAGCGGCGGGCACAGGCTTGAGTTCGCATGAGTTGAATCAGCCAGGTTGTTACCGTGACGTGAAAGATACTACGGTAACAGCGCAATTCTTGATTAAGGATCCTAAAGAAGAGTGGACAAAATGGGGAAAGCCCTATTTCTTGGCTTGGACCACTACGCCATGGACGTTGCCCTCTAATACGGCTTTGTGTGTGGGTCCGAAGTTTGACTATGTGGCTATCCAATCTTATAATCCTTACACGGGAGAGCCTATGACGTTTGTCATGGCTGAAGATTTGGTGAAAGCTTATTTGAAGCCGGAAGCTGAGGTGATAGAGGGAGAATTGCCTCCTTATGACAAGGCGAAAAAAGAAATACCTTATAAAGTCGTCGGCAAATACAAGGGAACGGACTTGGTTGGCCTCCATTATGCCCAGCTGATGCCTTGGGTTAAGCCTTGCGAAAAGGTTGACGCGCTTTCTCCCGCTTTCGTGAAAGAATACGCCGAGGCGCATCCCGAGAAGGTTTTCACTTCAAAGAATGCCAAGGACACTTTTGTGGAAATGGAGGATCAAGCCTTTCGTGTGATAGCGGGTGATTATGTCACTACAGAAGATGGTACAGGTATCGTGCATATTGCCCCGACATTCGGCGCTGATGACGCCAAAGTGGCGAAGGACGCAAACATTCCAGCTCTTTATTTGGTAGATAAGAAGTGCGAGACCCGCCCAATGGTGGATTTGCAGGGTAAGTATTTCTTGATTGAAGAGTTGGATGCCAATTTCGTGAATGCGTGCGTGTCTGTGGAAAAGTACGGCCATCATGCGGGGGATTACGTGAAAAACTCTTATGATCCCAAGTTCAATCCTGGTGGTGTATGGGACAAGAAAGCGAGCGAGAAGGCGGAAGACCTAAATATTGTCATTGCCATGGAGATGAAGCAGGAAGGTTCCGCTTATCGGATAGAGAAACATGTGCACAATTATCCCCATTGTTGGCGCACGGATAAGCCAGTGTTGTATTATCCCCTGGATAGTTGGTTTATTAAGGACACTGACAAAAAAGAGCGGATGGTAGAACTAAATAATACCATCAATTGGTATCCAGAATCTACTGGAACAGGTCGCTTTGGCAATTGGCTGGAGAATCTGAATGATTGGAATCTCTCCCGTTCTCGTTTCTGGGGAACTCCTCTGCCTATTTGGCGTGACGAAGACCGTAATACGAAGTGCATTGGTAGCCTGCAGGAATTCTATGATGAGATAGAGAAGTCTGTTTCCGCTGGTTTTATGCGGAGTAATCCCTTGAAGGATAAAGGCTTTGTGCCAGGAGATTACAGTCAGTCCAATTATGACAAGATAGACTTGCATCGTCCTTATATGGATCAGATCGTCTTGGTAAGTGAGGCGAACAAGCCCATGTATCGTGAGGCCGATTTGATAGACGTATGGTTTGATTCAGGTTCCATGCCTTATGCGCAGTTGCATTATCCCTTTGAAGGAGAAATGGCAAGCGGCACCGAGGCAGACCGTGAAGCAATGATAGCTTGCCGTTATGAGGGAACACCTATTCCTCCAAAATTCTTCCCCGCTGATTTTATCAATGAGGGAGTTGACCAGACTCGTGGATGGTTTTTCACGCTGCACGCTATTGCCACGATGGTGTTCGATTCCGTGTCGTTCAAGAACGTGATATCTTCAGGCTTGGTGCTTGACGCGAAGGGAAACAAGATGAGTAAGCATGTGGGCAATGTCGTGGATCCATTTGAGATGATAGGAAAGTATGGATCAGACGCTGTGCGTTTCTATATGATGACCAATAGTGAGCCTTGGGATAACCTGAAATTTGATCCCAATGGGGTGGACGAGGTGCGCCGCAAGTTCTTTGGCACATTATATAATACTTATTCCTTCTTTGCCTTGTACGCTAATGTCGACGATTTCGACCCAATGGCGGAACAGGTGCCCATGGAACGTCGTCCGGAGATAGACCGCTGGATACTCTCTTGCCTGAATACCCTGGTCAAGGGAGTTACCAAGGAGTTGGAGAATTATGACCCCACCCGTGCGGGCAGGCTGATAGAGAGCTTTGTCAACGATGACCTCAGCAATTGGTATGTGCGACTTAATCGTAAACGCTTCTGGGGTAAGGAAATGAGCGAAGACAAGTTGAGCGCTTATCAGACGCTTTACGCTTGTCTCTTGACAGTCAGCAAACTATTGGCTCCTTTCGCTCCTTTCTATGCGGATGAGCTTTATCAAGATTTGGGCGGAAAGCGGAGCGTGCATTTGGAGGACTTCCCTGTTGTGGATGAAAAGGTTATCGACAGCGAAGAGGAAGAGCGCATGGCCATTGCCCAAAAGGTGACCTCAATGGTGTTGGCACTTCGTCGCAAGGTGAATATTAAGGTGCGTCAGCCGCTGCAGCAGATTATGATACCCGCGGTAGACGAGGTGCAAAAGACTCGTATAGCAGCGGTAGCGGACTTGATTAAGAACGAAGTTAACGTCAAGGAATTGCAGTTCGTTGAGAGCCAGGGCATATTGGTGAAGAAGGTGAAGTGCAATTTCCGCGTGATGGGAAAGAAATTTGGCAAGCTCATGAAGGGAATCGCGGGCCAAATGGAAACCTTGGACCAGACCAATATTGCCCAGCTGGAAAGAGACGGCAGCATCAGTTTACTTATAGAAGGCCAGGAAGTCATCGTGGACTTGGCCGATGTCGAGGTGATTAGCGAAGACATGCCAGGCTGGCTGGTCTCCAACGAGGGCAACCTGACAGTGGCCTTGGAGGTGGAGCTTACCGACGAGTTGCTCAATGAAGGCATGGCTCGTGAGTTGATTAACCGCATCCAAAACATAAGGAAGGATATAGGACTGGAGATAACCGACCGCGTTAAGGTGACGATATCTCCCAACGAGCAGGCTGACGCAGCCGTGGCAGCGTTCAAGGATTACATACAGTCGCAAGTGCTGGCTGACGAGATTGTCTTGTCGGACAATGAAGGAACGGAGGCCGACTTCGACGGCTTTAAGTTGTGCATTCTTGTGGAGAAGAATTAATTGTTTAACCCTATAATTTATTGACTATGGCAACAGGAGAAAGACGTTATTCTGATGAGGAGCTGAATGAATTCCGCGACATCATCAATGAGAAGCTTGCTTTGGCTCGCCGGGATTATAAGGAAATGATGGCACAATTGACCAATGCCAATAGCAATGACGTGATAGACACATCGCCCACTTATAAGGCTCTCGAAGAGGGCAGCGAGGCTCAGAGCAAAGAGGAAATCATACAGATGGCACAACGCCAGCAGAAGTTCATCAAGGGCTTGGAGGCGGCTTTGGTTCGTATCGCCAACAAAACCTACGGGGTAGACCGCATGACGGGCGAGTTAATACCCAAGGAGCGTCTCCGCGCCGTTCCCCATGCTACGTTGAGCGTTGCTTCCAAGAACGCCAGAAAGAACAAGTAACTCCGTGATGAAAGCATCCAGGCATCTCAACGGTTGGCTCGTCGCGGCATTTATGCTCTTGCTGTTGGTGATAGATCAAGTCATCAAGATATATGTCAAGACGCATTTTTGCCTCGGCGAGTCAGTGCGTGTGACGGATTGGTTTTTTATAGAGTTTATCGAGAACAACGGTATGGCTTGGGGCATAAGCTTTTTCAACAAGCTTACGCTCAGCGTTTGCCGTTTGGTGGCTATCGTATTCCTGCTGATATACATCCGGATATTGTTGCGCAATCAGCGTCGTCCAGCATATATCTTGCTGGTGTCGCTTATCATTGTGGGTGCTATTGGCAACATGATAGACTCAACTTTCTACGGGTTGATATTCAGTGCGTCTTCGCCTTATTACACTGCCTATTTCGTTCCCTTCGGCACGGGTTATGAATCGGTACTGATGGGCAAGGTGGTAGATATGTTTTATTTCCCGTTCTTCACGACGACGTGGCCCAGCTGGTTGCCTTTCATTGGCGGGAATGAGTTCACTTTCTTCTCCCCGGTATTCAATTTCGCTGATGTCTGCGTCTGCACTGGTACGCTGAGCATATTGGTGTTGATGCGCAAGGAGTTTGAGCTTTCCCTGACAGAAGATTTGAACATAGGAAAGGGAAACAAGAAAAAATAACGAGCAAACATGCGGAAACGTTTCTCTTCTTTACGTTTTACCCTCCTGTTCATGATGGCGTTTGCGATCGCGCCGCTCTTTCAGTCATGCAAACCATCTTTGCCTTCCGATGTCTTGTCAGAAGGAAAGATGGAGGAGATACTCTACGATTATCATCTTACGCAAGCGGCCGCCGAGACAGAACGGCTTTCCTCCTCGGACATGTATGCCTACCGGTTGGCGGTATTGCGCAAGCATGAGGTGACGCAAGCGCAGTTTGACTCCTCCATGGTGTATTATACGCGGCATACGGAACTGCTGCAGAAGGTGTATGAGAATCTTTATGATCGCTTGAACAAGGAAGCGGTTTCCCTCGGTGCCACGGTTACTGAATTAGAGAAGTTTGGTGAGCAGTCTGCGAAAGGCGATACCGCCAATATCTGGAATGGTGCACGTGCTATGGTGCTTCCCGCGATTGACCCCTTTAATTATTACTCTTTCTCCATGGCGGCTGATACCAGCTTCCACAAAGGAGACCGTTTCTTGCTGGAGTTTGATACGAAGTTTCTCATGCAGGATGGCATGCGCAATGGCATCGCCCTGTTGGCGATACAATTCGCCAACGATAGCGTGACCTCCCAAATGGTTCGTCCACAGAATTCACAACACTATAGCTTAATGGTGGAGGATAGGGATAGCCTGGGCATCAAGAAAGTGAGCGGATACATGATGTTTAATAATCCTGGAGATCCCGCGGGCTCTAAGACCACGTTTAAATTGATGATTATCCAGAACATCCGTCTTATCAAAATGCACGTCAGGGACAGGCAACCTGTGAGAAGGCCTTCTTTCAACAAGGCTCGTCCCCTTGGCGTGGATAGTTTGGGAAAACCTGCCAGCAATATCTCTTCGCCATCTCCTATGCGCCCGAGTCAGCCTTTGCCCGTGGAGAACGGACCTTTGAGAGGCCCCGTGAAGAAGAATGCGATGCCTCCCGTGAACAAGGGAGTGAAAGCCCCAGCCCCAAAACGGATAACTCCTGCAGGGCCGATAAAGCAAGTGAACACGGATAGATAGGCTGAAAATGGAAGAGGTGCGTAGGTGTGGTGCACACGAGATAGTGGTGGAAGACAAGATGACGCTGATGAGAGCGGTAGTGGAAATATTCGCCGACAAGGTGGTGAACTACTATGAGTTCCGCGATGAGCTGCCCATGACAGAATGGCTGGGTGGGCGCATTGATATAAAGAGAGATGAAGAGGGTATCCTGCGGGCCTATCATCTGGGACGTAGGTTGAACTCTACGAGATAACACACTGCAAGTTAAACCTAATACGACAAGAGAAAATGTTGACTGTAGACCAATTGGAAGACAAGTTGATAGACTTGTCATTCGCCGAGGATATCGGCGATGGAGACCATACCACTTTGTGCTGTATTCCTGAAGACGCCATGGGCAAGAGCCAGTTGCTCATCAAGGAAGAAGGCATCTTGGCAGGCGTGGAAGTAGCCAAGCGTGTATTCGCCCGTTTTGACCCCACCATGCGGGTTGAAGTGTTGATGGAAGATGGTACGCATGTGAAGAAAGGTGATGTCGCCATGATTGTGACGGGCAAGGTGCGCTCCTTGCTGCAGACCGAGCGTCTCATGCTTAACATTATGCAGCGCATGAGCGGTATCGCCACAATGACCCAGCGTTACGTGAAGCGTCTGGAAGGAACTGGCACCCACGTGCTGGATACCCGCAAGACCACTCCTGGCATGCGCATGTTGGAGAAGCAGGCCGTGAAGATTGGTGGGGGAATGAACCATCGTATAGGTCTGTTTGACATGATATTACTCAAGGACAACCACATAGACTTCGCTGGAGGTATCGAGAACGCTATTGATCGTTGCCACGCTTACCTCAAGGAGAAAGGGCTTGACTTGAAGATAGAGATAGAAGTGCGTGATTTCGATGAGCTGCGACAGGTGCTTGACCATGGGGGAATAGATCGTATCATGCTCGATAATTTCACCGTGGCAGACACGAAGAAAGCCGTAGACCTTATTGCCCATCGCTACGAGGTGGAATCATCAGGCGGCATCACGTTTGACACTATCCGTGATTATGCCGAGCAGGGTGTCGACTTTGTGTCCGTGGGTGCTTTGACCCATAGCGTGAAGGGACTCGATATGAGCTTCAAGGCATGCTGAGCGCGCTTTTCGCCTCTTTGGCATTGGCGGCGCAAGTGACTTTCTCCAGTCCCGTACATTACGAGGTTACCTTGGCGGGTAACTTCGGAGAGCCTAGACCCAACCATTTCCATGGTGGTATTGACGTAAAAACGGGCCAGGTAGAGGGAAAGGCCATGCTTTCCATCGGTGATGGTTATGTTTCCCAAGTCACCGTTGGAATGTACGGCTTTGGCAATGCGGTCTATGTGCGCCATCCTCAGGGCTACACTAGCGTGTATTGTCACTTGAAGGCGTTCTCTCCCCGCATTAAGGCGGTATTGCGTCGTCACCAATACCTGTCCAGGCAGTCTACGGGATGTTTTCGTTTCAAACCCTACGAGGTGCCTGTTGCCCAGGGTGATATCATCGCCCAAAGTGGGAATACAGGCGCCTCGCAAGCTCCACACCTGCATTTGGAGCTGTTGGACAATCGTACTTGGGCCAAGCACGATGCCTTGCAGTATATTCCAGGGTTGGTGAAAGACACCACGCCTCCACAGGCTCATGGCTTCATGGCCACACCAATGGAGGGGGAAGGTGTTTTCAACGGCACCGCCAGCAAGCAAGTGTTTGGTTTCCCGTCCCATCATCTCTCCTCTCGTTTTACCGCTTGGGGAAAAGTGGGCTTTGCCATTTGGGCCAACGACTACAGCGAGGCTACCTATAATAATTATGGTGTGCGTCTCACCCAACTTTTCGTGGACAACCAGCTGGTCTTCCAAAGTGATCTTTCCACGATACCCGCAGGCACTGACTTGCAAGTAAATTATTGGGGAGACTATCAGCATTACCTGCGCTCCAATGTGTGGTATATGCGTTCATGGGTTTTGCCTGGCCTTACGCTTCCCGTATTCAAGACCAATGCCTTAAGGGGAGTGGTGGATTTCAACGAGGAGCGGGTTTATCATCTCAAGTACGTGTTGAGTGATATCCATGGCAATGTCTCTACCTATGAGTTTTCCGTGGAGGGAAAGAAAACCGTCATTCCACGCAAACGACCAGTCAAGCCGTTCAATGTGGTGAGATGGGACAGGCCTAGTGTGTTCCAAGTTCCTGGCGCCCAGCTCTCATTGGGCAGGGGAACCTTGGCGGAGACGGTGGAATTGCGTCCGCAAGTCAAGGCGCGCCGTGGTGAGCTTTCCTACGCTTATCGGTTTACCCATGTCTCTTATCCGCTTCTCAAGCGGGCCAGGGTATCTTTGCGCCTTATGCGAGCGGTGGAAGACAGCAGCAAGCTCTATGTCGTGAGCACATGGGGAACGCCTCGCTATATGGGCGGGGACTATCGTAACGGTTGGGTGACAGGTTCCGCTTTCGACCTTGGAGCTACTTATGAGTTGGCTTATGACGATAAAGCCCCATCCGTTGGGCCTGTGGGGCAAGGAGCGTGGACTTCCAGTCAGCGTGTCACCATCAGTGTCAGCGACAAGGAGTCTGGCTTGTCCAGCTATGAGGGATATATAGACGGCCGTTTCGTGGTGTTTGAGGAAGTGCCCAAAAGCGCATGGGTGAGATGTGACCTGCGTGAGGCGCCAGTCCGCAAGACGGGCAAGACGCATCAATTGAAATTCATCGCCACGGACAATCGTCGCAACCAGAGAGTGTATACCACTACATTTGTATATTAATTAAAAGCATATAGATATGAGTAAGACTTATTTCTTGATTACCGCGCTCTCCCTGTTTCTCTATGCGGGAAGCTCGAGGGCTTGCACCAATTTCATCGTGGGCAAAAAGGCCTCGGTGGATGGGTCGGTCATGTGTACCTACAACGCGGACAACTATGGCATGTTTGGTGACCTCAGCCATTATCCCGCGGGCAAGCACCCCAAGGGAACCATGCGCACAATAAGGGACTGGGACACCAATAAGTACTTGGGCGAGATTCCTGAGGCGGAGGAGACCTACAACGTGATAGGCAATATCAATGAATACCAGGTCACCATTGGCGAGACCACCTATGGCGGCAGGCCAGAGATGGTAGACTCCACGGGACTGATAGATTACGGCAGCCTCATTTATATCGCCTTGCAGCGTTCCAAGACCGCGCGAGAGGCCATCAAGGTGATGACAGACTTGGTGGAGACCTATGGTTACTGCTCCAGCGGCGAGACATTTTCCATCTGCGACCCCAACGAGGCTTGGATTATGGAGATGATGGGGCAGGGCGCCGGCAGCAAGAAAGTAGTGTGGGTAGCTTTGCGAGTGCCCGATGACGCTATTTGCGCTCATGCAAACCAGAGCCGTATCGGTAAGTTTGACATGAAGGACAAGAAGAACGTGATGTATTCCAAGGACGTGGTGAAGTTCGCTCGCAAGCAAGGATGGTTCTCCGGCAAGGATGAGGACTTTTCCTGGAAGTTGGCTTATGCTTTCCCCGATTTTGAGGGCCGCAGGTTTTGTGACGCTCGTGTTTGGTCTTTCTTCAATCATTTCAAGGACATGAGCCCCTGGCTTCCCTGGGCGCTGGGCAAAGACCCCAACGCAGAAGACATGCCGCTTTGGATTGTCCCCAATCGCAAGGTGAGCGTGCAAGACTTGGAGGCCTGCATGCGTGACCATTATGAAGGAACTCCGCTTTCCGTGGCCGATGGCGAGAACATTGGAGGTGGTATTTGGGAGATGCCTTATCGTCCTACGCCCTTGACGTTCACTATTGACGGAAAGGAGTATTTCAACGAGCGTCCCACCAGTACGCAGCAGACCGCTTTCACTTTTGTCAGCCAGATGCGCGCTTGGCTTCCCCGTGAGATAGGCGGTGTATTATGGTTTGGAAACGACGATGCCAATATGGTGGCCTACACGCCGGTTTATTGCGGTATGACCCGCCGTCCGGAGTGTTATAATACGCCTGGTGCCGATGACCTGACCTTTAGTGACAAGAACGCTTTTTGGGTTTGCAACTGGGTGAGCAATATGGTCTATCCACGTTACAACCAACTCTTCCCCTCTTTGCGAGTAGTCAGGGATAGTTTGGAACGTGGTTATTTCGCCCGCCAGGCAGAAGTGGAGAAAGAAGCTATGCGTCTTTACGGGCAAGCTCCCGAGCAGGCCGTGGAATATCTCAACGACTATAGCGTGGAGCAAGCTCAAGACATGCTGGCTTGCTGGAAAGATTTGGCCATCCACCTGATAGTGAAATATAATGACATGGTGGTGAAACCAGAAGCCAACGGTAAGTTTATCCGCAACGCCGAGGGATTGGGAGAGACTCCTGAGCGTCCTGGTTACACGGAGAAGTTCGCCCGCGAAATCATTCGCCAGACGGGAGATAAGTATGTTTACCCCGCCAAGTAAACGGCAGACGAGGATTTATATCAAGGGGAAGCCTCCATCCAGGGGGCTTCCCTTTTGTTTTGCGTGGGTGTGCGGGGCGTTTTCTCAAGGTCTATTTCTTTTTGCCCATGACGGCTGGAGTATCGTCGCAAGACGGCAACATCATGCGCTTCTGGTTGTGGAGACTCGGCGTGCCGCGTCTCCCCGAGCAAGATTGCCGAATAAAATTGCCGCTTGCGAAGGCCTGGCGGTTTGTTGAGACGCAAGAATGTGTTTCTACCGCTTTCCGTCAAATCAATTGTCGGTGAAAAAACGCAGTAGTACTGAAATTCAATATCAGTAGTACTGAAAACGAAAAGCAGTAGTACTAAAATCCCAGAACAGTAGTACTGACTTTTGGGAGCGATATGTGATGGGTGGCGAGAAATGCGGTTGCGGGGGAGTGGAAGTGGATGGGCATAATCAATTCAACTTATTTTGATAAGCAAAACAAGTTGAATTGGTCACCAAAACAAGTTGAATTGCTTAGCAAAACAAGTTGTTTTCATCGGGGAAATAACTTGTTTTGGAAATCATAACGCCTCGTCCTCGGGTTTTCTTACCGAGGGCGAGGCGTTGGTCTTGGGTAAATGTCTTTTCTTGCGAAGCCACTCTTGCTTCCTTTTCTCGTATTGCTCGCGTCTTCGCTCCAGATAGTTGTCTGCCATGTCCGCTTGGATTGGTGGCTATTGCTCAAAGCGGCTGTATACCACGGTCAGTTTGATGGGGTTGGCTTCGGTACCCCTTACCAGTTTGGCCGAGGTGAGCGACATGTCATGGGTGAGCTTGGAAATGACGGTGCCGCTTCCGTAGCCAGAGGTCGAGGTATATAGTTTCACGGGCACTACGATGGCCTTGTTCCAGTCCGCGCTCTTGCCCTTGTTCTTGTACATCTCTGTTATCAGTCCGCCTATGTTGTTGAAAGTGTAGGCGTTGTAGTCGCCGCTTCCTGCGGTGTTCTTGTTGTAATAGGCCAGGAACGAGCGTTGGTAGTTTACCAACTGGTTCTCGTCGAAGAATTTCTCAAGGCTGTCTTTCTGCAAGATGAGCAGGGTGGTCGGCACGTCGAAGCTATAGTCGTCCTTCTCGTTGTTGTAGCACTGCAATACCATCTTGGCCGTGTTGAGCGAGTCTTTCTCATGTCCGTTCATGATATCGTCCACGGGCAGCGTCAGCTCGGTGAAGATGCCCGCGGGCGTCTTTACGTAAGTGCAAGACTCGTCTGCCGCCAGCTGCTCCATTTGCTTCTTGTCGTTGGTCACCTTGTTGATTTGCAGCACTTCCTCGGTGCCGTCTATACGGGAGTAGCCTACGTAATGGGCCACGCTGTCCCTGCCATATTGGTCTTTCTCTATGCCTCTGTAGCGGAAGTAGATATACAGCTCGCTCACGAATACGTTGGCCATGTTGCTCAGTCCGCTGGTGTTCTCCACGTAGAAGCCTGGGCAGACGTTATGCAGGAATTGGTAGAAGGTCTCGAAATTCTCCCTGTGCTCGTAATATTGGCGCATCAGGTATGTGCCGTAGTTGTTGTAGGTCACCCCGTCCTTGGTGTAAGGCTTGTTCAGGGGTATCTGTATCATGTCGTTGGGGTGGTCGAGCGTGTAGGAGCGGCTGACGTGGTAGTTGTCCCGGCTGGCGTAACCATTCTCGAACACGTCAAAATCGGATTTATAGGTGACTCCTTCCTCCAGTGGGCGGGTCAGCTCATAGGCGGCCACCTTCATGGGGGACAAGGTGTCTCCGTAGGTTGTGGTATAGAAAAGGCCTATGTAGCAGGAGTCCGCTATCACCTTATCCTCGTCGTCCAGGCTGGTGATGTTGTCCAGCTCGGGCAGGGAGTAGTCTCTCAGCGGCACGAACTGCGCCATCATGTCACCTTTCACGTAGGTATTGGTCTCTGGGTCTTTCACCTTTCCCACGATACATTCGTTGTTTCGGGTGGTTACGGCACCTGAGACGACAGATCGAGAAGTTACGTCATAAACGGCATCAGAGATGACCAGCCTGTCGGCTTCATCCGTGAGCGAGAATCCCACGTCGCCTGTGGTGGTGTCACATGCCGTAAATGCCATGGCTGCCATGGCTATCACGGCCACATTCTTCAAATTCATGTTGTGAACTGGTTATGGATATGTTATTCCTTTTCGCCGCAGGTTCGCTGGATGAACTCCAGGCAGGCCTCGACGTTATCTTTACCAGGGTAGTCCAGTGTTGGCACTCCCTTGCTTTTCGCGTAGTCCAGCGTTTCGGGACTTACGTCGCCATCTCCCGCGATGATGCCATCGCTGTAGTCTATGGCTAGTTTGTTCAGCTCGGCGAAGTCAAACTGGTCGGCGTATCCAGCCAGTAGTTCCGCCGTCGCGTCCCTATAGGGCAGGCATTGCTTGAAATTGTCGCCCAGGCTTTCCTTCAGTTGGTTGCCGTAGAGGGTGGTTATCACCTTCGACTCGCTGAATGAAGGTTCTTCCTTGTAGGCGGTCTTTACGAAGAGAGGCACAACGGCGCTGATCCATCCTTGGCATACGATGATGTCGGGCGTCCAGCGCAACTTCTTCACTGTCTCTAGCACGCCGCGGGCGTAGAAGATGGCCCTCTCCCCATTGTCGTCATATTCCTTTCCCTGCTCGTCCGCGGCCATCTTGCGAGAGTTGAAGTAGTCGTCGTTGTCGATGAAGTAGACTTGCAGCCTGGTGACGGGTATCGAGGCCACCTTGATAATCAGTGAGTGGTCTATCTCATCAATGACCAGGTTCATGCCCGATAGGCGAATCACCTCGTGCAACTGCCCCTTGCGCTCGTTGATGGTTCCCCATTTCGGGGTGAAGGTGCGTATTTCGCACCCTGCTTCCTGCGCTTTCTGGGGCAGGAGTTGTCCCGTGTTCGAGACGGCGTTCTCTGGAACGTAGGGGGTGATTTCCTGGTTGATGAATAAAATCTTCTTAGCCATTGTAGTTCTGTGCTTCTTGTAAAAAGTAGATGCAAAGGTACTAAAAAAACTTCACACAGCCGCGCCTTTTCTTGAAAAACGGGTTAAAAGGGCACTCGAATTGGCATATTTTTATAATTATTCTTCCTTATTTAAGAAAAAAGTGGTTATTTTGCAGCCCGATTTACAAACTATATTTCGATAGGTTATGTTAGTCATCAGCAAGAACGTAGAATTGCAAAACGTGTTGTTCCAGGCTCGCAAGCAGGGAAAGCAAGTAGGTCTCGTTCCCACGATGGGCGCCCTTCACCGTGGACATGCGTCGTTGGTGGAGCGCAGCGTCAAGGAAAACGGCTTCACCGTGGTATCGGTGTTTCTCAATCCCACTCAGTTTAACGACCCCGCGGACTTGGAGCGTTACCCCCGTACGCTAGACGCTGACTGTCAGCTGTTGGAGCGTTGCGGGGCGGATGTGGTGTTCGTTCCCAGCGTGGAGGAAATGTATCCCACGCCAGATGAGCGGCATTTCGAGTTCCCGCCTGTCACCACGGTGATGGAAGGAGCCAAGCGTCCCGGCCACTTCAATGGCGTTTGCCAGGTGGTGAGCCGCCTGTTTTACATCGTGAAGCCCCAGCGGGCTTACTTCGGAGAGAAAGACTGGCAGCAGATAGCTGTGGTGAAGCGGTTGGTGAAGTATATCGCCATGGACATCAAGATAGTGGAGTGTGCCATAGTAAGGGAGGCCGACGGGCTGGCTATGAGCAGCCGCAACACTTTGCTGGCTCCCGACGAGCGGGCCATTGCTCCACAGATATACAAGGTGTTGAAAGCTAGCGTGGAGAAGGCGCGGGATATGTCTGTAGCCGGGCTGCATGATTGGGTGGTAAATGCCATCAACGCCGTGCGGGGGCTTGAAGTGGAATATTTCGAGATAGTGGACGGCAATACGCTGTTGCCTGTCGCCAACTGGCAAGATAGCGACTACGTGGTGGGTTGCGTGACCGTCTATTGCGGCAAGACGCCCATTCGCCTGATAGACCATATTAAATATAAGGAGGCCAAGGCATGATGATAGAGATGTTGAAGAGCAAGCTGCATTGCGCCACCGTCACCGAGGCCAATCTCAACTACATGGGCAGCATCACGATAGACGAGGACTTGCTCGACGCGGCCAATATGATAGCGGGGGAAAAAGTGCAAATCGTCAACAATAATAACGGCGAGCGTTTCGAGACTTATGTTATCAAGGGCGAGCGGGGCAGCGGATGTGTGTGCCTCAATGGAGCCGCCGCTCGCAAGGTGGTAGTGGGAGACACGGTTATCATCATCAGCTATGCCTTGATGGATTTCGACGAGGCCAAGACATTCCAGCCCACGGTGGTGTTCCCCAAGGAAGGCAACAAGCTGTAATCCAATTCCCGGCAGCGGGGTAATCCCCGCCCAGGATTGAACCCATGTTAAAAGAAGCGCGACGACGGAGAGAGGTCGCCGCGCTTTTCTTGTTTTCTGCCGTTCAACTACTATCTTGCATGGCAAAGGGTTAAAAATCCGTAAAAGTGATAAAAGTTTTATGGAGGGGTAAAATAAATCCTTACCTTTGTAAAAATATTCAAAATCGGATCGAATGTAATGTTGTTATTAACCTGTATTGACTATGAGAAAAACTTTACTCCTATTTTCCTTGTTTCTCGTGACCTTCGTGGCATGGGGAAAACCTGTGGACAGAAATGCCGCCCTCAAGCAGGCCAACGCATTCTTGAGTTCCAAGGGCATTCCCCGTGAGGCATTCCCTCAACATGGCATACGCCCAGCCTGGCAAGGCCGCTGAGGCGCGTTCGCTGTATTATGTGTTCAACGTGGGAAACGATAAGGGTTTTGTCATCGTGGCCGGCGATGATGCCGTGAGTCCCATCTTGGCCTATGCCGACCGTGGTGACTTCTCCGAGCGGGAGATGGCTCCCGCCGCCAAGGCCATGCTGGAGAGCTATGCCCAGCAGATTGAGATGATACAGCAAAATCCGTCGTTGGCGGTGGCAGCCTCCACAAGTTACGCTGCCATAGCCCCCATGGTGGAGACCCAGTGGAACCAGATGGAACCATATAATTATATGTGTCCCACCATCACGGGTGAACCAGGCCGCTCCGTGACGGGATGCGTGGCCACGGCCATGGCACAGATCATGTATTACCACAAGTGGCCCGTGGCGGAGACCAAGGCCATTCCCGCCTACCAGATGTCCACCGGCGAGTTGATAGCCGGCGCTGACCCCGTGACGCTGGACTGGGACGCCATGCAGCTCACCTATACGGGCAGTGAGGCGGAGGATGATCCCGCCGCCTTGGCCGTGGCACAGTTGATGGTGCTTTGCGGCAAGTCGGTGAAAATGAACTATTCTTATAACTCCTCTGGTGCGGGTGACGGGGCCATGCTCAATGCCTTGAAGAGCTATTTCGACTACGATGGTGCTGCCTGCTTGGTTTATCGGGAGGACTATGCCAACGCCGACTGGGAGAAGATGGTTTATGACGAACTGGCCGCCCAACGTCCGGTTTACTTGTCTGGTTTCTCGGAAAGTGCCTCTGGCCAGGTGGGGCACGCTTTCGTGTGCGATGGCTACGATGGCCAAGGCCTTTTCCATATCAACTGGGGATGGGGTGGCATGAGCGATGGCTTCTTCCGTCTCACGCTGCTCAACCCCGATGACCATGGCACGGGCGGCAACAACGGCTCTGGTGGCTTCAGCATGGATGAGGTGGCCATTATCGGCATGCAACCCAATCAGGGCGGCACGTTGCAAGAGACCGCTGAGTTGACCCTGGAGACTTTCTCCTGCACGGCGGAGAGCGTTGAGAGAAACTCTTTCGCCGCAGGCTTCTCCTTGCCTCTTGATTATGATATGTGGAACATGACTACCCAGACCTTTTCCGTGAATGTGGGCATCGCCATCTATGATGAGGACAACCAGCTGTGGGGCGTGAGCCAAACGGGCTTGGCTACCTCCGCCATAGGGACAAGCTACGGATGGTCTACCCAAGACAAAGGCCCAAAATCGCTGACCGTGGGCGAAGGGATTACCGCTGGCAACTATACACTCCGGATGGTACACCAGGTGAATGGCTCTGATGAGTGGACCCCGCTGAAGAACGCCGACAAGTATTACCTGGAAATGCGGGTGAGCGACAACAAGGCCACCATCACCAATCGCGCTCCCCAATCGGGCATTGCCGTGAACAGCGTGGACTTGCAAGGCAACCTGTCCGTTGGCTCCATGCAGAGCTTCACCTACAGCATCACCAACTCGGGCGATACCTATACGCAAGACATCGCCTTCTTCGTGAACAATGACATCTTGTCGGGCATAGGGCTTAACCTCGACCCAGGCGCGACGGACGACTATGTTTTCAGCTGGACACCCGAACGGAAAGGTACGTATCGCGTGGGCTTGGCCAATGCCACCACGGGCGAGATATTCTACTCCGAGCAGGTTACCATAGGCGAGATGAAAACACAGGAGCTGGACGCTACATTCCAGTTTGACGGCGCAACAGGCAGCGAGATACTTGGTTACGAGGTGAGTGGCAACTCCATCAAGGGCACAATGAGCGTTATCAATAAGGGCGAGGAGGACTTCATGGACCACATCACCTGCGGGCTTTACTTTGATGGTGGCAACCACAAACTCTACCCGGCAAGCTCCAACACGATTTTCGTGGAAGTGAAAGCGGGCGAGTCCGTGGACGTGCCTTTCGAGTTCTCCAACCTGGATTACTCTAAGCGTTACATGGTGATTGTTGAGTACATGTCCGCAGGCGAATACGCTCCAGATATATGCTCCTCATTCATTACCCTCAAGGACAACTCCAGCGGCATTGAGGGCGTAGAGGTAGGCGGCGAGGCGGAGACCGACCAGCCTGTCTACAACCTGCAAGGCGTGAGGATGCCCGACGGCGCCAGCCTGCCCAAGGGCATCTACATCAAGGGCGGCAAGAAGATAGTGGTGAAGTAACCCCGCTTCTTCCCGATATCCAATCCCCCATTCCTGTTTCCCAAAGGGAGGCATGGAGTGGGGGATTGCCGTGTCATGGAACAGGCAAGGCCCGCCGAATTTGTGTTAAAACATCGTAAATAATTCCAAAATAGTTGGGGGGGGTAAAAGCCTTTATCTTTGCAAAAGCCGTGAGAAACGGGCGTATCCATGTGAAAACGTTTGCCAATATCATTAACTATTATTCACTAATATTATTGACTATGAGAAAGACTTTACTCCATTTTTGCACGCTTCTTGTGGCCTTCGTGGCATGGGGAGCGACCGCGTGCGCGGCAAACCAGTTGACCGTCACCTACCTGGCCGCCAACAAGGCCGAGGTGACCAGGGCAAGCTCCTCAGACCCTTTTATGGTACCTGTGGACGTGAGTTTCCTCAACCTCACCACCGAGCCTTTGACCATGCAGGTGGGCATAGGCTATTATGATGCCGACGACAGGCTGGTGCTTTCCACGCCTCTTGTCACCCAGACATTCGAGCCCAACATGGGCTTCGGCCAAGACGGCATGACCGTACCCCTGGGACAAGGCCTGGCCGACGGCACTTACCAGGTGAAGCTGGTGAACAGAGTGGGCGAGACGATGCCCTGGATGCCCATGGACAGGTCTGAACAGTATTACCTGGAGATGGAGATAGCCGGCACCACGGCGCGGCTGACCAACCACGCTCCTGGTGACGAGACGGAAACCTACCACCTGGACATAGACTTCAGCCACATGAACTGCTCTGGCGACGCGGCCACGGGCTATGAGGCGATAGGCAAGGAGCTCACGGGCACATTGATGGTCACCAACGAGAGCGCCGGCGACTATGATGGCGATATCGTCATCACGCTCTACAGGCAACAGGAAGGAGGAGCTGACCAAGAGGAGGTGAGCACTCACGCTGAGCCCGTGAGCATCAAGGCGGGCGAGACCGCCGAGGTGGACTTGCCCGTGTGGGACCTTGAGTCCGCCCTCGACTACCTGTACACCCTGGAGGTGAGCTATCACGTCTCCGATACCCGCGTGGACCAGGTGTCCTATGGCCCTATCAGGCTGATACCCTACCGCCTGGCCGTGGTAGACTGCGTGGTGGAGAACAGTACGGCTCTCGAAAATGGAGGATATGATGTGACAGACGACAAGATCAAGGGCGTGATGACAATCGCCAACCAAACGCGGCAAGACTATGCCGACAGGCTGAGGATCATCCTTGACGGTCCGTCTCCGTCTAACGTGGATCTCGATCTTGTGGAGATCAAGGCGGGCGAGGTCATCGAGGTGCCCTTTGAGTTCAGCGACCTGGAAGGAGGCCTATATACGTTGACCCTGGGCTTCAGCAACGAGGAACCTGGCGTGCTGGACGGTTTCATTGCCGTTGACCTTTACATGCTCACGGGCACCAGCGGCATAGAGAGCGTGGAGGCAGAGGGTGATGGGCAAGACCAGCCCATCTACAACCTGCAAGGCGTGAGGATGCCCGACGGCGCCAGCCTGCCCAAGGGCATCTACATCAAGGGCGGCAAGAAGATAGTGGTGAAGTAACCCCGCTTCTTCCCGATATCCAATCCCCCATTCCTGTTTCCCAAAGGGAGGCATGGAGTGGGGGATTGCCGTGTCCGCGGCGCCCATGTTCTTGAAACGATGAAAAATTTATACAAAACGTTTCCTCCCGCTTGAGTGCCTCCCACCGCTCCTGGGTGACTTGAAGAACGCAACTAGTTTCATTGGCCCTCGCAACTAGTTTCATCGGCCTTCGCAACTAGTTTCATCGGCCTTCGCAACTAGTTTCGTTTCCCGTAGCCTGTACATGGGCGTTTTCGGGCTTTTGCCCCCGCGAAAGCGCGAAAGTATGATTTCTTGACATTCTTCCCCCTCCGTTCCCCGCGCCAGTGGAAATCACTTGCGTGTCACTTATAGCCGCCATGGCAATCCCTGGTTGCCTCATGGTATTTCCGTCGGGTCTCATTGAGGTTCGCGCGGCTGTCACGCGGGGATCTCGATTTTACCTCCATGCATGGTCCCGGTTTCGAGGAAAATGATTATCTTCGCGGCATGAACCTGGAAGAAATCAGAGACAAGCGGGTGGCCGTGCTGCTCTCGGGCGGCGTGGACAGCAGCGTTGTGGTGTGGGAACTGGCGCAAGCGGGGCTCACGCCTGACTGCTTTTATATCAAGATAGGTCCCGAGGAAGAGGAGGAATGGGACTGCAGCAGCGAGGAAGACCTGGAGATGGCCACCGCCGTGTCCAGGCGTTTCGGTTGTAGCCTGGAGGTGGTGGACTGCCACAAGGAATACTGGCGGCAGGTGACCCGCTACACCATGGAGAAGGTGAAGGCGGGCTATACGCCCAATCCAGACGTGATGTGCAACAGGCTCATCAAGTTTGGGGCTTTCCACGAGAAGAAGGGCTATCAATATGACCTGATAGCCACGGGTCACTACGCCCAGACCGAGATGATAGACGGCGAGAAATGGCTTACCACCAGCCCCGACCCCGTGAAAGACCAAACGGACTTCCTGGCGCAGATAGAGAGCTGGCAGCTGCGGAAGGCCATTTTCCCGATAGGCCACCACGTGAAAGACGAGGTGAGGCAGATAGCCGAGCGGGAACATCTCGTGACCGCCAGGCGCAAGGACAGCCAGGGCATCTGTTTCCTGGGCAACATCAACTACAACCAGTACATAGAGCGATACCTGGGCGAGCAACCCGGAGACATCATCGAGCTGGAGACGGGACGGAAAATAGGCGAGCACAAGGGGCTGTGGTTTCACACTATAGGCCAGCGCAAGGGGCTTGGCATGGGCGGTGGCCCTTGGTTCGTGGTGAAGAAAGACGTGGAGCGCAACATCCTTTACGTCAGCCATGGTTATGACCCCGCCACGGCTTACAAGAGCGATTTCCCCCTGACGGACTTCCATTTCCTGACGGGCAACGCTTTCCCCGCGGAGGAGGTGACCTTCAAGATACGCCACACGCCCGAGTTTCACAGAGGTTGGCTAGAGGCTAGGGGGGACGGCACTTACATGATGCACTCCCGTGAACCCATACATGGCGTGGCACCGGGACAATTCTGCGTGGTCTATGACGAGCTGCACCACCGCTGCTTCGGCTCAGGGGAGATTACCATATAATATATATGTATAAATGAGAAGGAAGAAACTACTATTCATATGCCTTGGGAATAAATAGAAAAATATAAATAATTTATATATCGCTGAAATATAGAAAATTAAGATTTATTTCTTATCTTTGCAATGTAAACCAAATGTAGGTTTTACGCTATAAAATGTAAACCACAAGGTAAACTAAAAACAAGGATATGAAACGGAACTTGCCTACTATTTCAGCGATACTTTACACTTCAAAGACGCTTGCCAATGGTGAGCATCCGATTATGCTACGTATTTGCTACAATGGCAAACGCAAGTACAAAAGCATGGGCATATCTTGCAAGCCTCAAGAATGGAGTGATGACAAACAACGAGTAAAAGGCAAACGTGCAAACAGCCTCAACCCCATTATCACGAAAGAATTGGCAGATGCACAGAATTACGTTTTGTCTTTGGAAGGCAGAGAGGATTATTCAGCCTCAACAATAATTTCAGATTTGCAAAAGACATCACCGACACGGCTAACGTTGTTTTCTTTATTTGAAGAAAGAATCAACTTTTTTAAAGTTGAGAAGGGTAAGTATAATACAGCTGTTGGATATAGAACTTTACTTAACCGTATAAAGAAATATACCAATGGCAAGGACTTAGAGTTGTTTGAGGTGACAACAAATTGGCTTCGGTCGTTTGAAGAATATCTGCGTTGCCATTATGCAGACAATTCCATCCGAAAGTTTTTTGATAACTTCCAAGCTATCTTTAACTATGCCATAACTAAGGAGTATATAAAAGAAACTCCGTTTGCAACTTTTCAATTTAGTAAGAAACTGAATTGTCAAACAAGGAAACGAGCGTTGACCTTGCAAGAGATTACTTCTTTAATGGTGTACTATCTTGATAGGTATGGAAAATATGGAATAGAAAATAATGATGTGTATGGCGAACTTAAAGAAAGGCAGTATTGGGTAAACCAAAAATTTAAGCCAAGAGGAACAACGAAATTGACACCGATCAATGCCGAACAGTTTTCTCTTGCTTTGTTCCTTTGTAGTTATCATCTTCAAGGTATGGCACTTGTTGACCTTGCGAATTTGAAAAAGAAAGATATACATTTAATCCAAGTAACGGACAGAGAAAAGTTTGTGAAAGATTCGGCAGAACACGACTACAATTATGCCATGTCTCATTTAAGGAAATTGCCATGCTATGAAATAAATATAACGAGGCATAAAACAACGCATCCGACAAGAGTAATTGTAGATGCTCGTTATCTTATACCATACCTAAATCCGTTTGGAAGTTATATTGATGAAAGTGATGAACTAGACGAGGATGAATTAGAAGATTATTTATTTCCAATTTTCGATAAAGACGATGATACGGAAGGAAAGAAGTTTGGCCGTATGACATATATGAATTATATGGTAAATGTAAATCTGAAACGTATCGCCAAACGATTGGGATTTGCAGAGGGTATAACTTTCTACTGTGCAAGGCATAGCTATGCTTCAGCCCTTTATCATGCGAATGTGCCGATGGGTCTAATCGCTCAAAATATGGGACGCAATCCATCCGAAATAGAAACTTACTTGAAAGAGTTTGACATAGAAAATATCTACAAGGCAAACGAGAAGGCACTAATCACGGGCCAAGAGGATTTCTTAAAGATTGCAGAGAAACAAAAACAAGAACGACGAAATAAGGCAAGAAAGGAATTGGAAGAAAAAGGAGACTTTGATAAATTGAAAATGCTTGAAGGGATTTGGCGATATATTGATGAACACTAAATTAAAAGAGAAAAATGCTCAAAAACCTTACATTTTAATGGAAAATGAATGTTTTTTGAGGCTCATTATCTATGAATAATATGTATTTTACTGCATATCAATTAGTTATGTAGATTTTAGATATTCACTTCTGATTGTTTTTGAATATTTAGGGTAAAAGAAAAGGTTGGCCGTTGCTGACCAACCTCTTTAAATGAATGATACTACTTAGATGTATCATTATATGTACTAAATGTGTATGTAAGTACATCACCATCAACTAATTTAACCTCAAAAGTAGTTTTCTTTGTTGCCATCAATTTGTGCAACAAGTCAACAGCAGCTTGGTCATCTGCAAGATTAACTAAATTGTCTACGGGGCGTTCTGTATTTATGAGAATGTTTTCCCCATCTAACATTGTACTAACGGTTGTCATTTTTTCATTGAATGACGGATTTCTCGGATTATCTGTCTTTGAAGCATCCGCAAGCGTAAGATATGCCATTTGCTTATATCCGTCAGATTCCCTCCATTCCACTATAGTTAATTGTAATACCACAGGTACATCATTAATCATGTAGTAATTATCGCTGATTATACATACTCTGTTTCTATATTGGTCATTCAATTTAAACCATCCTTTCTGTTTATAGGAATCCGAAGTTTCAATGTCCTCAACAGAATTTGAGGTATGATTGCCACATGCTGTTGTAAAGATGACAGCAAAAGCTATCATACTCAAGAAGTAAATAAATTTTTTCATCATTAATTTTATTACAAATTATACACCTTGATTATTTCTCTCCTCTTTGTTCCTCTCGTCTTTGATTCCTCTAACGAAAGAAGCCAACTCTTTGACTAAGAATTTTTCTTCCTCTGAAGGTTCTTCTGTTGCAGTATGATAACATTGGGAAATAGTTTCGATGATATTTCCACATAATTCAACTGAAAGTGTAAGATTTTCCTTACAGAGTCCGTAAAGGCTTTTAATGGCTGATTCTTTCTGTTCTTTTTGTGCCATAATACTTGTATTTAGCATCTATGGCCCTGCGATGCGATTAAGTATTAAAAATGAAAGGCATAAAGAAGAAAAGTGAGGCCATCATTCAGCCTTATTCCAAGCGTAGGGCTTCGACTCCCTGTAAGAAGAATAAGGAGAACAGACAACCCCACTTGGATGTATTTCGTGTTGATATACGAATACACACCAAGAGAGCGTCCTTCCCACATTATCCCGTTCTTACTTTGTGAGTTGTCGAAGTTCACGCTTACGAGATAAAGCGAAAATGCGCTTTCTTTCAATATGTCCGCACACTATTTGCTAATGTGCGCAACAAAGATAGCGATTTTCTTTGGAAAGACGCTCGTTTGCTTGAAATAAAACTGCAAATGTCTGCAATTTAGACTTAAAAGTCCAATAAATCGTATGTTTCCAATAGTTCTTGCTCACGAATACCTAAATATATTTTCGTTATGCTAACATTGGAGTGATTAAACAGTTCAGACAACTTCATTAACGCCATATTTGCATTTTCACCTGCACTTTCAAATACCTTTCTGCCAAATGTCTTTCTCATTGTATGAGTGCTGAAATGTTCTATCTTCAAACCGTATTGCTTCTTAATCTCTTTAAAAAGAACATTTATACGTTGCGTGGAATAAACCATCTTCTTCTGACTAATAAAGCACTTTTCGCCATTATTGCTTATTTTCAATGCGTCATGACATTGCAAAATATGCTTTTGAAAGTCTGCATTGATTTTCACAATGCGCCGCTTCCCTGTTTTCTTTTCATTCAGTACAAATCTATCGTCATTCAACAGCATTTCCCATGTCAAGGAAAGAATATCAGATATTCTAAGACCAAAGAAACAACCGCAACCTATTAACAAAGACATACGGTAATTTTTATCTCGATATAGTTTTCGGATTAGAGACAACATTACATCCCACTCCATATAATCTGATGTTTGGTATCTATGGTTTATTTGTTTCATAAAGTTCACTTTTACATGATTTGACTTGTTTTTGAATGACTTTTACCTTACTATATCTGTAATTTCTTGATTTTTAGTTCATATTCAAATCTGTGGAGAAAGTGAATATTGTTATGCAGCCATCTTTTGGCCATTTTCTGATGGAAGTATTATTGCCATCAATTCAGCTTTTTTCACTTCATATTGCTTGTTGGCTTCTTCGTTTCGGACGAAGAGATTGGCGTGTACGTTCTCATAAGTTGCAACCCATAAATCACGCAAAGCCTTTCTTATGCTTGCGTCAGAAATAGTAGCAACCAATTCAACGAAATATCTCATATTTCCACGTGCATAGTCAATAGATGGATGTGAATAATCCGCCATCATCCAATACCAATCATGTTTTTTCATTGTTTCCAATGCCTTATAGATAGTCTCCATCGTTGCCATACCTTATTTTATTGTTTTTATTTCGTTTCTTATTTACATTACAAAGATAGGCATATATTTAATTATAGCCAAATCATTAGGCCTAAAGTATGCTAAAGCCGAATGTTTTTTTGCTTGACAGTCAACAAGATAAAAAAAGGATGCCGCAAGCTGACACCCTTTGTAATTTGAATTAAAAGACCTCAACCAAAGATTCCCATCTGAAACTTCGCCAAGCCCCTTTCTCTACATCGAAATATGCTGTTGTGCAATAGTTCTCTCTGCTTTCTCCGTTGCCATTTGTCTTAGCTTTTGCAAGATTCTTTTGCGTTGTACCCCAACATTCTCTTAACTCTCCATTTTTCTTGATGAAAGTGAAGTGAGCAATGCCATTTTGAAGTTTTGATTTCAAATTCTCTATCATTAGAGCTTTCATTACCCCCATTTCATCGGACTTTGTGCGGTTGGCGATTACTGTTGCCCTTACTGCTGTTGTGCCTTTAACTACGATTGCTTGTATCATAACTTTATTTGTTTAATTGTGAATGATTTATTTCCTTTACCCACTGCAAATATAGGCATATATTAAATAATAGCCAAATATCTACAGCTAAAGAAAACTAAAGTATAGGCAAATATGCAATATATGAATGAAAAAGATTATCTTTGTTCTCAATATCATTGAAACTATGGAAGGAAAGAAGAAACAAGAGCGAAAAGTAGTGCATCTCCAAATAGGAGACAAGCACTTGTATTACGGCAGTATTTCACGGCTGTTTGATGACTTTACGGAAGATGAATTAGGCATTTCATATTATAAGACAAAGAATAATCTATCTAAGATGGGTACTATAACAACGGATAAATGTGTTATAAGGCAAGGCTATATAATAACTAAACCGAAAAAAGATGATAACAGATAAACGAGCAACGGTAATATGTGTTTGTTTTAGAGAATCTATAATTCGTGTATTACTCGCATAACTAATTGATTATATGAAATTTACTTGCGTTGAAGTTGGAAATATAGGAACTTATACCCTAAATTATGAATTAAGGGGTAAAATAGTGCGCCAATACTCGGTTAACGCCTTGCTAATCTTTTCCTTAGTTTCTTTCTTATGTTGCTTGCCAAACATAGGGTTCTTTCTTCCTTGTTTCGCTATGCTCATTTTGAATTTTGTCGCATCCGACACTTTTCTACTATGTCTTTTGGCCATTTCTATTTGAACTTTATTGAACTTACAGCTATTTAATATAAATATCACGCTCAAATGAAAAAATCCTTTTGTACAAAGAAAATATGGGGGTTAAAGGATTATTCCATTGATGAAATAGCAAGCCATTATGTAAAGGCCGAAAACACATACGGCTTATATTCTAAATCCGCTCCTATGATAATGCCCAAGATACAGTTGCCTAATGCTCCAAAGTCTGAATGTGATGAGCCAAAAGCGGAAAAGAAAACGGTTGTAAAGCGTGAAAAGTTATTGGCAAAGAAATATGAATTCCTAATTCATACTATAATTAAGCGTGTCCTTAACAACGACAATGGAATTGCATATCTTCACTCTTCCATTCTTCAAAATGTCTTTGGCAAAGATTATAAGAAAATGTTGGATAACTTATATAAGATGGGCATATTACATTCAGATGGCTATTACTCTTTGGAGGAAAAAACATACGGATATTATTTTGCACCGAACGTAAAGTTTACATATACATTGCGCCCTTCATCTTATCTATCGGATTATGACGACAAACTTACCAAGTGCCTTTTGCCATACAAAACCCAAGAAGAACAAGACAACAAACAAAGGCTTGATAATGACTTCCTATATTCTCGTTACAATGACAGCCTCAAATTCCTTAAACTGCAATACATAGATGAAGCTGTTTCGTTTGTCACTTCTCATATTTTTCCTTCAGATAAATCAAAAGACTACTATGTAAGGGTAATAGATAGATATTTGGATGGTGATTTTCGTATAACTTCTGTTGATGACAACAAGAGAATATACTCCATAGCTACGTCTACACCAAGATTATTGAAACCTTTTCTTAACATTAGGTATTCGTTAGACATACATAACTCCCATCCTTTGTTGTTTAATTCCATTCTTATGGATTATTATAAGATTCCCACATCTTTAATGAATAAAGTCTATCCAATATACGAGCAATTATATATGTCTAATGTAGAATCTCATAATGTTAGGCGATTTCTTTGCAAAGTGTTGATTAAGAACAATATAAGTAAAATTGGCATAAATGATATCCCAACGGATGTGCTATATTATATGTACTTAACTTCGATGGGTTTATTTTGGAATATTGCCATACCAAACGACATTATAGAAGAAAAGGGATTGTTGCGTTCAGACATTAAAGTCTTGATGTTCAGAGAAGTGTTTTATTCAAAGAAATTAACGGCAAGAGGAAAGGAGTACGCCAAGATATTTGCAAAAGAGTTTCCGAACGTCTATAAAGTTGTACGAGAATCCAAGAAAGATAATCGTACCAAACTCGCAAATGACATGATGAAGATAGAGAGTGAGTTGTTTGGCAAAATCCTATCTGAATTATACGCCAAGAAATTCAAGGTGATTAGTATTCATGATGCTATTGTTGTGTTGGATGTGAAGCAAAACGAAAAGTGTACGGAAGAAATAGTTAAAGAAGTAATGACGGACGTATATAGGAAATATGGGTTGCACCCCAACATTTCCGTTGACTACTACGGCAAGGAGTGTATGGAAAACCTTATGAAGAAAAATATGTTGCTTAAAGAACTCATTACCGATTATGTATCGCAACTGAAAGGATTGGCCGAGGAAGGTGATGAAGATGCAACTACCACGCTCAAAAAGATAGGAAATGGGAATTATGATTTCTACTTAGATACGGACAATCAACTTAAACTTCATCCTTTGCATATCTAAAATTTCTATAGAAAATTTTGAGAGGCGTAACTATCGGTGTGCTTCATTATAGTTCAATTAGAACATTTTATGTGCGAAAGCGTGGATACCTACATTATTGCCGTTTTTATTTATTACTTTTGCAATGAGCAAAGGAAACAAAGCCTTGTATGCCAACAATATATTGTAAACTACAATGTAAACCAAACATAAATGAAAGAATATAACTCATTGAATAACAATAAGAAATACAAGATATTGTTCGTCTGCCTCGGGAACATCTGCAGGTCGCCTGCCGCCCACGCCGTGATGCAACACTTGGTGGACGAGGCTGGGCTGGCCGACCAGTTCGAGATAGACTCCGCCGGCATTGGCGGCTGGCATGTGGGTCAGTTGCCCGATGAGCGCATGCGCCGTCACGGGCGGAAGAGAGGCTACAGGATAGACCACAGGGCCAAGCAGTTTTCCGCCAGGAGAGATTTCCCTTACTATGATGTCATTTACGTGATGGATGAGGAGAATTACCGCATAGTGACCTCCAGGGCGGAAAGCGAGGAGGAGAAGTCCAAGGTGCGTCGATTGGCGGATTATCTAACGGAGCATCGGGCGGCAACCGTCCCCGACCCTTATTATGGTGGGCCAGAGGATTTTGAGTATGCCCTGGACTTGATAGAAGACGCTTGCGGGGGATTGTTGCGGCAATTCACTGGGGTTTAGCCCAGGATTTGCCGCATGGGGATGTCCTGCCACTGGGCCAGGAAATCCACTAGCGAGGGATAGAGCAGGTTGGCGCCGCTATCCAGCAAGTCTTGGTCGGGCAGGGGGCCGCTGTTGATGGCCACGGTGAATATCTTGGCCGCCACGCCCGCCTGTATGCCCAATGGGGCGTTTTCCACAACGATGCCTTCCCATGGCTTCAGGTTCCCGACCTTTCGCAATCCTATCTGGTAGGGTTCGGGGTTGGGCTTGCCGTGGGTCACGTCATAGGCCGTGACGATGTGGTCTTCGGTCACGTAGTCTCCGAAGTCTTGCAGCAGCCGGTCTATCAAAGGTCTTTGTCCGCTGCCGGTCACCACGGCCACGCGCCATCCGCGCTCTACGATGCGCGCCATCAACTCTTTAGCTCCGTCGAAGACCTTGGCCTCGGACATTTGGTGAAACAGCTCCGCCTTCACGTCATACATGCGTTGGGCTTCCTCCAGCGTGATGTCCTTTCCTTGCTGTTCCTTCACGAACCTTACGATGGTGTCTATGCCTCGGGCTCCCTCGGTGGCGTAGGCGTCAGCCTCCGTCATGTGGATGCCGAAGCGGGCCATGCTCTCTCGCCAGGCGATGGCGTGATGGGGCATGCTGTCATAGAGCACGCCGTCCATATCGAAAAGCACGGCCTTGGGGCAGAACTCCCCAAAGCCGTTGCTTGTTAAGTATTTTCTGACGTTGTCTTTTATCATCTTGCTTATTTCTCTTTGGCCAGGCGCTCCTGTATGGCCTTGCTCTCGGCTTCGTATCCTGGCTTGTTGAGCAGGGCGAACATGTTCTTCTTGTAAGCCTCCACGCCTGGTTGGTTGAACGGGTTCACGCCCAGCACGTTGCCGCTGATGCCGCAAGCTATCTCGAAGAAATAGATCAGCTGGCCTATGTAATACTCGTTGAGCACTGGCACGCTCACCCTGATGTTGGGCACGCCGCCATCCACGTGAGCCAGTCGAGTACCCAACTCGGCCATCTTGTTGACTTCATCCACGCGCTTGCCAGCCAGGAAGTTCAGTCCGTCCAGGTTTTCCTCGTCATTGGGGAAGAGCATCTGGTGGTTGGGCTGCTCCACGCTGATGACGGTCTCATAAATGGTACGCTCGCCTTGCTGTATCCATTGTCCCATGGAGTGCAGGTCGGTGGTGAAATCACAGGAAGCGGGGAAGATGCCCTTCCCGTCCTTGCCTTCGCTCTCTCCGTAGAGCTGCTTCCACCATTCAGAGATGTAGTGTAACTTGGGCTGGTAATTGACCATGATTTCTATCTTCTTGCCTGCTTCTTGATAGAGCGCGTTGCGCACGGCGGCATACTGTGCGGCGATGTTTTGCTCGTATGGCACTTCCGTGCCCGTTGCCTTCTCCATGTCTTGGGCTCCAGCCACCAACTGCTTGATGTCGTATCCAGCGCAAGCGATGGGCAGCAAGCCCACGGGGGTGAGCACGGAGAAGCGCCCGCCCACGTTGTCGGGGATGACAAAGCTCTTGTAGCCTTCCTTGTCAGCACAGGTGCGTGCCGCGCCTTTCTTGGCGTCGGTCACGGCCACGATGACATTTTTGGCCTCTTCCTTACCCATTTGAGCCTCGCACTGCTTTTTCAGCAAGCGGAAGGTGAGAGCGGTCTCGGTGGTAGTGCCGCTCTTGGATATGTTGATAACACCGAACTTCTTACCCTTCAGGTACTCGGTAAGTTCCGCCAGGTAGTCCTCGCCGATGTTGTTGCCAGCGAAAAGAATGGTGGGGTTCTTGCCGTCGTTCACCAGCCAGGCGAACGAATTGCCCATGGCCTCAATCACGGCGCGCGCTCCCAGGTAGCTGCCGCCTATGCCTGCCACTACCACCGCCTCGCATTTCTGGCGCAGCGTGTTGGCCACGGCTTGGATTTCGTCCAGGAACTCAGGAGTGATGCTCGTGGGGAGATGCAACCATCCCAAGAAGTCATTACCTGGGCATGTGCCGTTCTCCAATGCCAACTGAGCCGCTTTCACTTGGGGCTCCAAGGTCTTCACTGCTCCCTCGCTGAGGAATTGCTCAGCCTTCGTGATGTCTAGTTGAATACTTTTCATAGTGTTAAATATTAAAGAGTGATTAAAGTTAACGGAAGGAGTCTGTAAGTAGTTTGATTTCTATTTGCGGACTGATGCGCTCATACAGTATGTTGTATACGGCATCCAGTATGGGCATGTTGACGTGCAGGTGGCGGTTGATTTCCTTCATGCACTTAGTGCCGAAGTATCCCTCGGCAATCATCTCCATTTCTATCTGGGCGCTCTTCACGGAGTATCCCTTGCCTATCATGGTGCCGAAGGTGCGGTTGCGCGAGAAGTTGCTGTAGCCCGTCACCAACAGGTCTCCCAAGTAGACGGAGTCATACATGCTGCGCTCTATAGGGTGGATGGCCTGCAGGAAGCGGAACATCTCTTGCACGGCGTTGGCCATGAGCACGGCCTGGAAGTTGTCTCCATACTTCAGTCCGCCGCAGATGCCGGCGGCTATGGCGTAGACGTTTTTCAGCACCGAGGAGTATTCTATGCCCAGCACGTCGCTGGAGGTCTTGGTCTTGATGTACTCGCTGGCCAGGCAATCCTCGGCGAACGCCTTGGCTTTCTCGGTGTCGGCGCAGCCCACGGTGAGGTAGCTGAGGCGTTCCATGGCCACTTCCTCCGCATGGGAGGGGCCTCCCACGCACGCCAGGTTCTCGTAGGGCACGTCGTATACCTGGTGGAAGTAGTCGGAGCAGCAAAGATTCTCGTCGGGCACGATGCCCTTGATGGCTGTCACGATGAACTTGTCCCTCAGGTTGGTTTTCAGCTTGCGCAGGTGGTTTTTCAGGTAGGGGGAAGGGGTGACGAACACCAGGGTGTCGTAGGCCTGCACAATGCGGTTGATGTCGCTGGAGAAGTATATCTCGTTCACGTCGAAATGGGCGCCCGTCAGGTAGGCGGGGTTATGGCCCATGCGCTTGAAGTCTTCTATGCGGTCATCGCGGCGCATATACCAGCCTATATGGTGGGTATGCCCCACCACGATCTTGGCGATGGCCGTGGCCCAGCTGCCGCCTCCGATGATTGCTATCTTGCCGCAGTTATACACGTTGTCAGGTGGTGTTGCCGGTGTATGGCTCAGGCTTCCGCCATCTGGCAGGCCTGGTCTATCCATCGCTGGATGTCCTCCAGTGACGGACGCTCGTACCCGAGTTTATATTTTTTGTTTATCTCGCCCAGCTTCTGCTGCAGTCCCTGGGCTTTCTCGTCCTTGATATCCGCTATCAGGTTGAAGCCCGCCTTGCGCAATACGTAGACCCACTCCTCGCTCACGCCCAGTTCAGCCCATTCCTTGACGCTGCTTTGCGGCATCTTCTTCTCAGGCTTCATCTGTGGGAAGAGCATGATTTCCTGTATGTTCTCCTTGCCCGTCATAAGCATTACCAACCTGTCTATGCCGATGCCTATGCCGCTGGTGGGGGGCATGCCGTATTGCAGTGCTCTGAGGAAGTCCTGGTCTATGATCATGGCCTCGTCGTCTCCCTTGTCAGCCAGTGCCATCTGGTCCTTGAATCGTTCCTCCTGGTCGATAGGGTCGTTTAGTTCAGAGTAGGCGTTGGCCAGTTCCTTTCCGTTCACCATCAGCTCGAAACGCTCGGTGAGTCCGGGCTTGGAGCGGTGCGCCTTGGTCAGCGGAGACATCTCCACGGGATAATCTATGATGAAGGTGGGCTGTATGAAACTGCCCTCGCAGAACTCGCCGAATATCTCGTCGATGAGCTTGCCCTTGCCGAAGGTGTCGTCTATCTCCTCCATTTTCAGCTCGTCCTTGGCGATGTGGCGTATCTCCTCTTCTGTCTTGCCAGAGAGGTCGAAGCCCGTTTTCTCCTTGATGGCTTCCAGGATGGGCAGGCGGCGATAGGGAGCCTTGAAACTCACCACGTGGTCTCCCATGGTCACCTCGGTGGTGCCGTTCACCTCCATGCAGATAGTCTCCAGCAGCCGCTCGGTGAAAGCCATCATCCAGTTGTAGTCCTTGTATTGCACGTACAGCTCCATGCAGGTGAACTCGGGGTTGTGGTACTTGTCCATGCCTTCGTTGCGGAAGTTCTTGCCTATTTCGTACACGCCTTCGAATCCGCCCACTATCAGTCGCTTGAGGTAAAGCTCCGTGGCGATGCGCATGTACATGTCCACGTTGAGCGCGTTGAAGTGGGTGATGAAGGGGCGGGCGGAGGCACCGCCGGGTATGATTTGCAGCGTGGGAGTCTCCACTTCGGTGTAGCCGGCCTCGTCGAAGAAGCGGCGCATGACGCGCAGCACGGCGGCTCTCTTCTGGAAGGTCTCCTTCACGCCCTCGTTCACCACGAGGTCCACGTATCTCTGGCGGGCTCTCATCTCGGGGTCGTCAAACTTGTCATAGGCCACGCCGTCCTTGTATTTCACGATGGGCAGGGGCTTCAGGCTCTTGCTCAAGAGCGTGAGACGCTGGGCGTGGACGGATATCTCGCCCATCTGGGTGCGGAAGACGTAGCCTTCCACGCCGATGAAGTCGCCTATGTCGAGCAACTTCTTGAACACCTTATTGTATAAGTCCTTGTCCTCGCCCGGGCAAAGGTCGTCACGGGAGACATAGACCTGTATGCGCCCTTTGCTGTCTTGCAGCTCGGCGAAGCTGGCCTTGCCCATCACGCGGCGGCTCATCATCCTGCCGGCGATGGCCACTTGCCTGGGCTCCTCGTCGTCCTTGAATTCTTTCTTTATGTCTGTGCTGAATGCGTTGGTGGGGAATTCCGCGGCTGGATAGGGGTCTATGCCCATGTCTCTCAGCTCTTGCAGGCTTTGCCTGCGGATGATTTCCTGTTCGCTTAATTCTAGAATGTTCATCTTTTTGCTTGCTATGCTATTATACGTTGCAAAAATACTAAAATTATCTGAAACCACGGATTTATTTTACTATTTTTATCACTCCGCGAGGGCTGCACGCTCTCTCGGCGGAGATTTTGGGCCAGGGGATTTTCGGTGGGGAGGGCGGGAGGACGCTTTCTCGTTGTTTGCCGTGGAATCCATTGAGAGCGGGTGCCTCTCTTCGAGGTCTCACGGGGGCGGGAACGTGCGCGCTGTCTTTCACAGGACGCGAAAGGCGGAAACGCCCGAAAGCATTTCCGCCTCTATATTATGGTGTGTGTTAACGCCTGTTCTCGCGCTTACTTGATGATGCCCAGGTCCATGAATATCTTCTTCAACACCTGCACGCCACGCTCCACTTGCTCGTTGGTGTGGGTAGCCATGAGGGCGAACCTCACCAGCGTGTCCGATGGTGCGCAAGCGGGGGGAATCACGGAGTTGATGAAGATGCCGTTGTCGAAGGCCAGCTTCGTCACGAGGAACGTCTTGTCCACGTCGTGCACGTAGAGGGGGATGATGGGGCTTGCCGTGTCTCCTATCTCGAAGCCCTCCTCGCGGAATCTTCTCAGGGCGTAGTTGGTCACCTCCCACAGGCGCTCTATGCGCTCGGGCTCTTGCTGTATGATGTGCAGGGCCTCCATGGCGGCCGCGGTGGCGGCGGGCGTGTCGGAGGCGCTGAAGATGTAGGTGCGGCAGGTGTGCCTCAGGTAGTTGATGGTATCGCTGTCGCTGGCGATGAATCCGCCCACGGAAGCCAGGCTCTTGGAGAACGTGCCCATGATGAGGTCTACCTCGTCAGAGAGGCCAAAGTAGTCGCACACGCCGCGCCCTTGCTTGCCGAACACGCCTATGCCGTGGGCCTCGTCCACCATGATGGAGCAGTTGTACTTGTGCTTCAGTTCCACTATCTCCGGCAGTTTCGCCAGGTCGCCCTCCATGGAGAAGACACCATCTACCACGATTAGTTTCACCGCGTCGTGGGGCAAGTCCTTCAGCACGCGCTCCAGGTCTTCCATGTCGTTGTGCTTGTAGTGCAGCTGGCGGGCGAATGACAGGCGGCGGCCGTCCACGATGCTGGCGTGGTCGCGGTCGTCGCAGATGATGTAGTCACCCTTGCCCACCACGACGGCGAGCACGCCCTGGTTGACGGAGAATCCGGTGGAGAAACACAGGGCCTCGTCCTTGTGCACGAACTCGGCCAGCTCTTTTTCCAGCTGGACGTGCAAGTCGAGCGTGCCGTTGAGGAAGCGGCTGCCCGCGCAGCCGGAGCCATATTTGTCCAGGGCCTTGTGGGCGGCGGCGATGACTCGCTCGTCACCGGTCAGTCCTGTGTAAGCGTTGGAGCCGAACATGAGCACCTTGTGCCCTTCCATTTCCACTTCTGTACCTTGCTTGCTGGTGATAGCCCTAAAATATGGATACACGCCAGCGGCCATGAATTTCTGCGGCTCGCGGTACGCCTTGTACCTTTCTTGTAATTGTCCCATTATATTAAAATAGGTGTATATATACGGTTATTTTTCTACTTCGGGGTGCAAAGATACAAAAAAAAGATAAACCACGCGGATTTTCGGGAAATAAAGTTCATATTTAAGTTAAAATTAGGCGCGGGGCTTTTAATATTCAACGGGAAATGATTATTTTTCAACGGGAAATGATTATTTTCGCGATACATTTCCACACGACACGTTTACACACATCTGTTATTCTGTTATGAAGAAGAAGATAGTCTTTGTGATGAACCCGATATCCGGCACTTCCAGCAAGAAGGGCATCCCCGGGATTATAGATTCCACGCTGGACAAGGATTTGTTCGACTATGAGATCAGGCTGACGGAGCGTCCCGGCCATGCGTCGGAGATAGCCTCCGAGGCCAAGGAGCGGCACGTGGACATCGTGGTGGCCGTGGGCGGCGACGGCACGGTGAACGAGGTGGCCAGGGCCATCTGCCAGTCGGACACCGCGCTGGGCATCATTCCCTGCGGCTCGGGCAACGGGCTGGCCCGCCACCTGATGATTCCGCTGAGCCCGCGCAAGAGCGTGGAGGTGCTCAACGCCTGCCAGGTGAACAGGCTCGACTATGGCATCATCAACGGCTATCCTTTCTTCTGCACGTGCGGCATGGGCTTCGACGCCTTCGTGAGCAAGAAGTTCGCCGAGGGCGGCAGGCGGGGCCCCATCGCCTATGCCGAGAGCGTATTGCGGGAGGGCCTGAAATACCATCCCGAGACCTACACGCTGGTGGACGAGACGGGGACTCACCAGCACAAGGCCTTCCTCATCTCTTGCGCCAACGCCTCGCAGTATGGCAACAACGCCTACATCGCCCCGCGGGCTTCCATGAGCGACGGCTTCCTCGACGTGATCATCATGGAGCCTTTCGACGCGCTGGAGGCTCCGCAGGTGAGCTTCGACATGTTCAACAAGACGCTCGACATGAACTCCAAGATAAAGACCTTCAAGTGCAAGCGGCTGAAAGTGAGGAGGGAGAAGCCCGGCCTTATCCATTATGACGGCGACCCGGCCATGGCGGGGGAGGAGATAGACATCAGTTTGGTGGAGAAGGGTATCAGCGTGGTGGTGAACCCCGACGGAGACCGCCGCAGGCGTCGCCCGAACGTGATACAGACGGCCTTCGCCGAGCTGTTCAACGAGTTCAACGAGGTGAGGAGCGACCTCTCGCGCCAGGGCAAGAAGGTGGAGGCCCTGGGCAAGCAGGCGCGCAAGAAGCTCAACCTGTAGCCCCGCTCTCTTCGCGCCCGGCCGCCTTCAGCGCCGCCAGCTCGTCGGGCGAGAGGTAGAAGTCTTTGGTGAGCCGCCGGTACCAGGGCGAGCGCGCGCCGCTGTCGTCGTAGACCGTCTCCTCGCCTTGTTCCGCCGCCCCGCCGCCTTGCCTGGTGAACTCCAGCAGCAGGCGGGACACCTCCTTGCCGGGCTTGGAGCGCAGGGCGAGCTCGCGAGACAGCCGCCAGCCGGCCAGCGCGGCCTCGCCCGCCATCTCATGGCCCGCCTGGGCGGGTATCACGACCGAGAGGCGGCCGTCGGGGGTGAGCGCCTTCGCCGCGGCGGCGAACAGGTCGCGGAAGGGGAGCGAGTCGTTGTGCCTGGCCATGGCGCGCCGCCTGTCGGGGCTGTGCGGGCTGTCGTCCATGTAGAAGGGCGGGTTGCAGACGATGGCGTCGAAGGGCCGCGGGAAGTCTTGCGCCTGTATCTTCCCCTGCCTCGCGTCCATCCTTTCGGCGAAGGGGCTGGCCGCCATGTTCTCGGCGGCTTGCCGGCAGGCTTCCCCGTCCACTTCCACGCCCGTGACGCGGGCCTCTGGGAAGCGTTGCGCCATCATCAGGGCGACGAGCCCCGAGCCGGTGCCCACGTCGAGTATCCTCCGTCCGCCCCTGGCCCAGGCTCCCAGCAGCACGCCGTCCGTGCCCACTTTCATGGCGCAGCGGTCGTGGCGCACCGTGAATCGCTTGAACTTGAATTCCCCTTTTCCCATTTTCTTCTTGTTGTTGTCGCTTCTGCCTATCATAACGCAGCGGAGGCGGATATATTGCCCGCGTCTCCCGTCATCGGGATTGCGGGGTATATCCGTGAGTTCGGCGAAAAGTTGTAGAGACGCATTCTTGCGTCTCGGCACGCGAGATTGCCGAATAAAATCGCCTGTCGCGAAGGCCTGGCGGCTGGCTGAGACGCAAGAATGCGTCTCTACAGGTGGGTTTCGCGTGGTTTGTCTTTTGCGTCTCGGCGTTGTCTGGTTTGTAGAGACGTGGCGCGCCGCGTCTCCCGTCATCGGGATTGCGGGGGGTATATTCGTGAGTTCGGCGAAAAGTTGTAGAGACGCGTTCTCGCGTCTCGGCACGCGAGATTGCCGAAT